>Ga0209023_10000043_pt1 | contig 210490 bp, 180 predicted proteins | sample LakOneMetagenome_FD_187468 | JGI IMG/M metagenome (GOLD analysis project Ga0209023, IMG submission 187468) | Freshwater and sediment microbial communities from Lake Erie, Canada (SPAdes) (version 2) | ecosystem: Environmental > Aquatic > Freshwater > Lentic | place: Lake Erie, Canada... | reverse complement strand
GAGTTCGGCGTCGAACACGGTCACCGGCTGCGCCTTGGTGCGCAGGCGCGGGTCGGGAAACTCAAGGATCGTAAGCAGGGCCATGGCGACAAGCTGCGGGCAGGCCGCAATCGGATCAAGGGGTTGGCCATTGTAGGGCCGGCGCCCGCGCGGCGCGATAGGCGCCGCTGTAGGGCGGTACGCGCGCAGCGCGTGCCGCCGGGTCGGTATTCACGGCATCCGGCGGGACTCGCGCTCCGCGCTCGACCCGCCCTACAACACATCATGGCTTTCGCCGTTCCCACACCCCGAGGACGAACGAACTTTTCGATCGTCGACCCGGCCCGCGCGTCGCGGGCCGGGTTTGCTGCATCAATCGCTCGCGCCGATGACGATGACGCTGCCGTTGGCGACCAGCGCGAGGTCGAGAGCGCTGGCCGCACCCGACAGCGTGACGCGACCGCCGGCTACGGCGAGCACGACCTGCGTGCCCACAACGTGTGCCCACGCACTGCCCTCCTCGACACCGCGGTCGGCGACGACGAGGCGCACGTACACGCCGCCGTCGAGACCCATCGCCTCGACGCGGAAGCGGCCGTCGAGTGCGCGCGCGAGCACTTTCCGCTCGAGCGAGCCGAACCTCGACGGCGCCGCAGCGAGCGTGAGCGAGATGCCGTTGCCGAGCGTGCCGAGCACGGCGCCGTTGGCGACGGGCTCGGCGCCATCCCCGCCGTCGAAGCCGTCATGGAAGATCACGATCTCGGTCTGGTCGGTCGCGTCCACGATGTCGCTCGGATCCTCGGCGATGGCCGTGTTGTCGATCATGCCGTCGACGTCGCCGGTGACGCGCGCGGTGAGCAGGTAAACCACGCTGCTGCCGGCCGGCAAGTTGATGTTGTCGGACAGATCGCCGCTGCCGCTGGCGGTGCAGGTGGCGCCATTGATCGGGATGCACTGCCAATGCGCCGTGGCTTCATCCAGCTCTGCCGGCAACGGATCGGTCACCGACACGGTCGCTGCGTTCGACGTCGCGCTGTTGCCGACCGTGATCGTGTAGGTCAACAGGCGTCCGAGCTGGGTCGCGGCGCGACCGTCGCTGATCGTCACGCTGAGCCCGCCGCCCGCCGCGTTGCTCGTCGCGGCGAACGTCACGTCACCGCTCACGCCCGCCGCGATCGCGACGACCGTGTCGGTGCCCGGCGTCGCGTCGAGCGTCCAGCCACCGAGCGTCGCGACGCCGTTCTGGTCGGTCGTCTGCGCGGCGCCGCTGAGCGTGCCGTCACCGCTGCCCGCCGCGAACGTGACCGCGACGCCCGCGACCGGATGGCCGCCCGCGTCGGTCACCTTCACCGACGGCAGCGCGCCCGCGAGCGGCTGGCCGGCGGTGCCGGTGAATGTCGTTGCGCCGTTCGCCGCGATCGCATTGGCGGCGCCGTTGACGATGTGCATGGTGCCACTCGCCGTGCCCGTGTAGTACGGGTCGGTCACGTTCGCGACCACGCTGTAGGTGCCGACCTCGGTCGGTGCCGTCGCGCTGCCATCGTAGGTGACACTGGTCGCGACGTTCGGCGTCGTCGTCACCGTGGCCGGTCGCGGCGTGCCGTCGTAGGTCTGCGTCAGAGCCGAGAGCACCACGGTCGCCGACGCCTTCGCGATCGTCAGCGTGCCGCTGGCCGAACCCGTGTGGTTTGCGTCGGTCACCGTCGCGACGACTGCATAACTGCCGGCGTTGGTCGGTGCCGTCGCGCTGCCGTCGTAGGTGATCGACACGGCGACCGTGTCCGGCGACGTCGTCGCGGTGGCCGCGTGCGGGTTGCCGTCGTACGTCGCCGAGAGGTTCGACAGCGTCACCGTCTCGGCCTTCTTCGACACCACCAGCGTGCCGCTTGCGCTGCCGCTGTAGCCCGGCTGCGTGACGACCGCTACGACCGTGTAGCTGCCCGCATTGGTCGGCGGCGTGGTACTGCCGTCGTAGGTCAGGCTGACCGCAAGAGCGGCCGGTACCGTCGACGCCGTCGCCACGCGCGGCGTGCCGTCGTAGACCTGGGCGAGGTTGGCGAGCGTTACCGCCGCATTCGCCGCACCGATGATGATCGTGCCGTTCGCTGCAGGCGCCGTGTAATTCGTCGATGCCGCATCGAGCGTCGCGGTCACACCGTAGGTGCCGACTGCGACCGGCGCACTCGCACCGCCCGGCGCGTAGCTCACGACCGTGCCGGCCGGGAAGCCGGCAACCGTGCCGGCAACCGTTGCGGTCGCTGCGTGCGGATTGCTGTCGTACGGGAACGAGCCGAGACCGGACAGGCCAATGGTGACCGGCTTGGGCGACACAGTCAGCGTGGTGCTGCCGCTGGCGACGTAGTTGGTGCCACTGCAGTTCGCACTCACGCTAGTGCTGCCCGCATTGATGCGCGGGTACTCCCCGGTGGGCGTCAGCGTGCAGGCCGTACCGTTGGCCGGCTCCTGCGAGATCACCGCGCCGATCGAATGGCCGCTGCCGTCGAAGGTGGCATTGGTCGCGCTGAAGCTGACCACGCCGGTCGCCTTCGCGATCACCAGCGTGCCGCTCGCGCTGCCGCTGTGGCCGGGTGCGGTCACGGTCGCGACGATCGCGTAGCTGCCCGCGTTCACCGGCGGCGTCGCGCTTCCGGCGTAGGTCACGCTGTAGGCGAGGCCGGTCGGCGCTGTCGTCGCGGTGACGACATGCGGCTGGCCGTCATAGGTCGCCGTCAAGGTCGGTGCGTCGAGCGCGATCGCCGCACCGGCGGCACTGATCACCAGCGTGCCGGTGGCTGGCGCCGCGCTGTGGTTCGGATCGGTGATCGTCGCCACGACCGCGTAGCTGCCGACCGCGCCCGGCGGATCGGTGAGGCCGTTGTAGGTGACCGCGTAGGCGAGGCCGGTCGGCGTCGTCGTCGCGGTCACCGCGTGCGGATTGCCGTCCCATGTCACCGTCAGTGTCGGCGCGTCGAGTGCGATGCTTGCGCCGGCGCTGGCGATGACCAGCGTGCCGGACGCACTGACCGGCGCATAGTTCGCGTCGGTCGTCGTCGCGACGACATGGTAGGAGCCGACTGCACTCGGCGGTGTCGGACTCGGCGGAAAGACCGTCGCGCCGTCACCGACATAGGTGACCGCGTAGGCGATGCCGCCGGGCGTCGTCGTGGCCGTCACTGCGTGCGGGTTGCCGTTCCAGCTCGCCGACAGCGTGCCGGCGTCGAGCACGATCGTCGCGCCGCCGTTCGCGGCCACGATCAGCGTGCCGGTCGCCTGCCCCGTGTAGTTCGCATCGACCACCGTCGCGACCACACCGTAGGTGCCGGCTGCGCTCGGGGCGGTGGCGCTGCCGTCGTAGCTGACGACGATCGAAGCCACTGTCGGCGCGCTGCTCGCGCCGACGACCTGCGCCGCACCGTTGAACGTGCGGTGCACGCTGCCGTCGACGGTACCGTCGTCGTCATCGAGCGTCACGGCCGCGTTCGCCTTGGCAACGACCAGCGTGCCCTGGGCGCTGCCCTGGTAGGGACTGGTCGCACTCACGTAGACGCAGTAGGTGCCTGCGTTGGTCGGCGGCGTCGTGTTGCTGCCGCTCGGCGAAACCGGGCAACTCGCGCCGACGAGCGGCTCGTACACGGTCGTGTGCGGCACGCCGTTCGGAGTCACCGTGATCGCGCGCGGCGTGCCGTCGTAGACCTGTGCCAGGTCGCTCAAGGCGAAGTTGACCAGGTTCGGACCGATCGTGAGCGGCGCGGTCGTGCTGCTTGCGAGCAGCACCGACTGCGTTGCCGCATCGAGCACTTCGTAGACGAGGCGATAGCTGCCTTCGCGATGGAAGATGCCGCGGCCCGCGGTGGTCGCGTCGTAGCCGTCCTCGAGCGGGAAGCCGGTGCCCGGGCCCAAGTACGTGACGAGGCCGCCGTCGGCTGCCGATCCGGCCCATGGCAGCGTCTGGTACGTCTGGCCAAGCTGGTAGGCGAACTCCACATCGCCCGTGGCGAGCGGGATCGGCGTGCCCGTACTCGACACCGCATCCGACAGCGTCACGCGCACGATCGCGTTGCCCTCGACCCGCCCGCCGGTATTGCGCAGGCGCGTCTGCGACAGCAATGAATCTTCGGCCTGGCCGCTGGTCGCGCCTGCGTAGCTGATCGACGCCTCCGGTACCGTGGTGCCGTCGAACGCGCTCGCGTAGAGCGTGCCGTCGGTGCCGACCAGGCTCACATGCACCTGGTAGTCGCCGCGCTTGAACAGGAACTTCGCCGGTGGCGTCGCCACGGCGGGATCGATCGTCGGCAATGGCTGGTCGTAGACCGGATTGACCGGATAGCGGAACGTGACGGCCGGACGGCCGTTGTACGCGCCACTGCCCTGGCTGAACACCAGCGATTCGTAGTCCTGCGGACAGCCGTTGTGGTTGCCCGGATCCTGCGCGGCCCACCCGCTCGGGTCGTAGATGCACGCCTGCACATCGGCCGCGTCGATCGCGATCGGGTTCTCGCCGATCGTGTTGCCGTCGTCGATGCGCACCACGCTGATGAGCGTATGCACCGCCTGGCCGGTCGGCGCGCCCGCGTTGCGCAGCGTGCCGGTGTAGTCGACGAAGTCGGTGTACGGCGCGCCGGAGCCGACCAGCGCCATCGCCTGGGTCGAGGTGGTCGTGATCGTGATGTCCGCTGCGTCGCCGATCGTCAGCAGCGCACTCACGGGCGCCGCCTCGTAGTTCGGATCGACCAGGGTCGCCAGTACCGAATACGAACCGACTGCGCTCGGCACCGCCGCGTTGCCGTCATAGGTGACGTCGACATGGCCCGTGCTGATCGGACTCGCACTCGCGCCAACCGCGTGGGTCGAGCCGTAGGTCTGGTGGAGGTCCGCACCGTTGATCGTGATCGTGCTCGACGCCTTCGCGATCACCACCACGCCGTTGCCGCTGGCGTCGTAGTTGGCGCCGGTGCAGGTCGCACTGACTGGATAGTTGCCCGCGCCCGGACCGACCGTCGCCGGCGTGACCGTGCACGACGTCGCCGGTTCCTCGGTGATATGAGCCGTTGCCGCCTGCGCCGCACCGGTGTATGTCAGCGGATCGAATGTGACGGTGCCGGTGGCCTTGGCAACCACCACCGTCGTGCTGGCGCTGGCGGTGTAGTCGTCGCCGCTGCAGTTTGCGCTGACCGGATACATACCGGCGTTCAGCACGCTCGGCGGGGTCAACGTGCAGGTTGCCGTCGGGTCTTCGGCCACATGCGCCAGCAACGTCTGCGACGCGCCGGTGTAGACGAGAGCGGTGTTGTCGAACACGACCGTGCCGATGCCCTGCGTGTTGGTCAGGGCGAAGTCGGCGTGCAACGCACCGCTGTCGGCGCCGACGAGGTAGCTGCCGGCGTGCCCGTTCGCGGTCGCGCTGCTGATCAACTCGCCGTTGTAGTTGCTGGTACCGCTGCTCGTGCCAAGCAACGCAGTCGCGTTGCTCGCGGGAGCATTGAATGTGATCGGCTGCCCCATGACCGCACCGCCGAGTGCGTCCTCGATGCGGGCGTGCAACGGAGCGAACGCGGTCGTGACCGGCGTGCTCTGCGGACTGCCGGCGTAAGCGACCAGCGAGACCGGCGTGTTGTCGCCGCAGGCCGCAACATCGAATACACCGCCATTGGTCGGATCGGTGAGCAGCGCGTCGGCGACGAGCAGGCCGATCGAGGCGCCATTGACCGCCGGCGCCGCACCGTCGTACCAGTTCGAGCCGACGACCAGGCCCTGCGCCATCTGGCTAGACAAGTCGAAGCTGCCGCCACTGAGCGCGTTGTCGAAGATGCGCAGGTTCGCGTTCGGCGCGTTGCCGAAGAAGTCGCTCGTCGAAACCGCGCTGCCGGTCGGCGCGAGCACGTTGCAGCTCGCCTCGAAGTCGGTCGTGCGATCGGACAGGAACAAGCCGCCGCCGGTGCCGCTGACCGTATTGCGCTGGAAATCGACACCGGTTGCGCCAGTGATCACGAACGAGGTGCCCGAAACGATCGGCGACATCGCGACCGCGACGTTGCCGGTGACCGTCAACAGCTGGAGCGTGCCGCTGCCGCCATTCGCCTGCAATGCGGCCTGCTGGATGCCCTCGAAGCGGTTGTCGACGACCTGTGCATTGCGCGTGCCCTTGAACAGAACCACGCCGCGACCGTTCTGCGCGCCACTGCCGCTGATGTTCGAGAACAGGTTGCGCTCGATCAGGAAACCATCGCCGGCACCGGTCGCTCCGGGTTCGGAGAAGATGCCCGAGCCGTTGTTGACACCGACGATTCGGCTGTTGGCGAAGCGCAGGTTGTCGGCGGGGTCGCCGGCCTGGCGTTGTACCGCGTGCGCGGCAGCGCCCTGGATCGAGACGCCATCGACGATGACATTGGCAGCCGAGAACAGGATGCCGCTGCCGCTCGCCGGCGCGATCACCGATTCGCCGACGCCACGACCGGTGGCATACCCCGCGTCGCCGTGGTGCGGACCTCGCAAGGTCAGGCTCTTGCCGAGCACTACGTTCTGCGCGTACGTGCCGAATTCGAGATCGACGATGCCGCCCGCGTCCACCGCGGCGACGCCGTCGTTGACGAGCGAACTGACGACGGTGCACGCAACCGGCGTACACGGACCGTTGCTCGGCGTGCCGTTGAAGAAGGTGCGCGCGGAGCGAACCAGAACGCTCGCGATCGCGCCCCCGCCGTGTCCCACTGCGGGTGCTGCCCCGGACAACGCGAATGTGTGCGCGACAGTGGCCGTGTAGGTGTTTCCGCTGCCGACGGTCAGCTTCGCACTGCCGGTCTGCTGCTGTGTGTCCTCGACGTACATCGCGCCGAGCGCGATGTCGTCGAACGTGACATTGCGCACGATGAAGTCATTGACCGGGCCGGTGTAACCGGTCGCGTCGGTCGACAGAACACCGACGTCGACGTGGCTGACCGAACCGCCATCGATCGCGGCGGGCGGCGCGGTGCTGGTCACGTTGTTGAGCACGTAACCCGCGGTCGTCCTGCCACCACCGAAGATGGCGCTGCCATCGACGGTATTGCCGGCGATCGTCACGGTCTGCGCGCTGCCCATCGATTCGACCCACAAGCCCTTCCAACCCCCCGCCTGGGCTGCGTTGGCAGCGGCGACGAAGGCATTGCCGGCGATCGAATACGCGCTCGCGCTGCCGTAGAACAGGTTGTGGAAGACCGCGGTGCGCGTGGCGTGGATCTCGTTGCCGATGATCGAGGGCGCGAAGCCGCCGGGCGCCGCCGCGGAGTTGTTGTTCGTCTGCACACCGACGCGGACCTCGCCCATGAGGTTGCCGGCAACTTCCGCGTAGAAGTTGTCCTGCAGCACGACGCCGACGCCCCACAGCGAAGGCGTCGTGATGTTCGTGAAGCGGTTGTTGACGATGTGGTTGTCACCACTCGGCGTGCTGGTCGCATAGCCGTCGATGCCGGCAAAGACCAGGTTGCGCAGCACGAGGTTCTGCAGGTGCACGCGGTTGCCGACCACGAACATGCCGGCCGACGCATCCGGGTTCGCGCCGTTCAGCGTGACCGGACTGGTCAAGCCCGGATTGTCACCGTCGACGACAAAGCCGTCGACGGTGACATCGTTGGCGTTGATCTCGATCACGGCCTGGCCGCTGGACGAAAGCGAGATGCCGGACTCGATCGTCGCCGGAACGATGATCGACTCGCCGCTCGACGGATCGCGCGTCCCGCCGACGCCGGCATTGTCGCCGGCTTTTGCTCCACGCAGCGTGACCGCCTTTTCTATGACGACGTTCTCGGCGTAGGTGCCGGCGTCGGCGACCAGCACGTCGTCCGGCGAAGCCGCCGCGACGGCTGAATTGATCGAGCAATAGCGTGCGCCGGTATTCTGGTTCAGCACGCGCGAGCCGATCATCGATGCACCGACCGGCACTTCGCGTTGGTCGTCGAGCGTGCTGCCGCTGATGATGTTGGTGTCGACGCTGACGCACGTGAACGGCGCGTTGCCGCGACCGAACCAGTCGCTGCCGGTGAAGTTCTGGTCGGCGTCGCCCGGCGGCAACCCGCTCGGATTGCCCTGCTGTACCTGCAGGCCCACATCGTTGTTTCCGAGCGTATTGCCAGATACCGATGAACCGAGGCCCTCGACCACGATGCCGTAACCTTCGTACTGCGCCGTGTTGGTGGTGCGGAAGCCGCTGACCTGGTTGTTGCGCACGATCGCGCCGCTGGTGCGGTCGAGCTCGAACGGATAGGCCGAAGACAGCGAGCGCCGGATCACCGCGATGCCGGCCCGATCGCGCAGGTTCAGCGCACCCGGGCTGGTGACGATGTTGTCCTCGACGAGGACGGCGCCATCACCGCTGGCGGCTCCGCTGCCGTTCGGGATCTTGATCTCGATGCCGAAGCGGCCGGTGTTGCTGATCGTGTTGCGCGCGATCTGGTTCGCGCGCAGCGTCGGCGAACCGGAGGTCAGCTGGATGAACGCCATGCCGCTGTCGCCGGTGAACTCGACCACGTTGTCGGTCACGACCGCGCCGGTCGCGGCGCCGTCCTGCAGCTCGATGCCGCAGCAACCAGCCAGGTTGTGCACCCAGTTGTTGGTGATCGTGATGTCGCGCTTGATGCCGTCCCACACGACGATGCCGCGGTCGCCGGTCGCGAAGATCTCGTTGTGGTCGATTGTCACCCCGCTGATACCGGTCGCCGCGATGCCGCTGACGCTGATGCCGCGGCTGCCGCAGGCGTGGACCAGGTTCTCGCTGACCGACAGTCCGTCGTTCCCCTGGTTCGCAGCGATGCAGTGTTGGGTGACGTTGCGGATCTCGAAGCCGCTGATCGACGCGTTCGTTACGTTGTTCGCGACCACGACGCCGTACGGCGCACTGCCGCCACCGTCGATGATCGTCGCCGGAGGGCTGGTCGTTCCGGCGAACATCGGCGTGAACGTGCCGCCACCGGTGAGGTGAACGCCCTTGGTCAAGGTGATCGGCGCGGGATAGGTTCCCGGCGCCAGTTCGACCGTCATGCCGGCTTGCGTCGCCGGATCGTTGAGCGCATCGGCGACGGTCGCGTAGTACAGGTTCGTCTGCACCACGTGCACCGCGCTGTTGCCACCGACGGTCGCAGTCTGATCGGCTGCCGGGGCATCGTAGTTCGAACCGCTGCATGCGCCGACGTGAATCGTGTACGTGCCGACGTTGCGCACGGTCGCCGGCGATACCGCCGTGCATGCGGTCGCCGGTTCCTGCGCGATGCGCGCGTGCACCGTCTGGTCGGCGTTCGTGTAGTCGAAGTGCGACGGCGCGAGCTCGATCGAACCGGTCGCCTTGGCGACGGTCACCGGGATCGTCGCGTGCGCGTTGTAATTCGTACCACTGCAATCGACCGCAATGGAGTAGTTGCCCACGGCGGTGACGCTCGCCGGCGAAGCGAGGCAGCTGGCGCCCGGCTCCTCGGCCATCGATGGCACCAGCACGTGCGCGGCGCCGCTGTAGGTGAAGGAGGTTTGCGCAAGCTGCGCAGTTCCGACCGCCTTGTCGACGTGGACCGTTGCGTTCGCGCTGACGTCGTAGCCGAAGCTGGTGCAATGCGCGCTGACGCTCGTGTCACCGGCATTGGTGACCGTCGCCGGCACGACTGCGCAGGTTGCAGTCGCGTCTTCCTGCAGGGTCGCGGAAATTGCGTGCGCAGTGCCGTCGTAGGTGAAAGTGACGGGCGTGAGATCGATTGTCCCGATCGTCGAAGGCGTGACGCCATAAAGGACGATGCCGAGTGCGGCGACGTCGTTGTCGTCCCAGGTTCGCGCCTGGATCGCCGAGATCGTGGCCGGTGCCGGCACGGCGCCGTCATAGAGGTTCTGCGCCGCGGATACATTCGCCGCGAACGGACGCACGAAAGTGTTCGGCAGCGCGCCCACTGCGTTGTAACCGAGGAACGTGCACTGCGGCGGCGGGCCGCCGGGCGTTGCGCCGATCGTGGTCGTGGTCGTGCTGCAGCTTTCGTCGCGCAGGTAGTAGTACCAGCGCAGGTTGCCGTCGAACGTGTTCGGCTCGCCGGCGCCGGCGCCGCCGAACAGCAGGCTGGTGTAGCTCGCGCCGCCGTTCGCATCGTTGTCATTGACCAGCATCACCGCGGTGCCGGCGCCGGCGGCACCACTGCCGTTGAACGTGTTGTTCCTCGCGACCAGACCGAGCGGGCGCGGCGCGCCGGGCGGGTTGTCGGTGGTCAGCTCCTTGTTGCTGAGCACGAGGCTTGCGAAATCGGCAGCGCCAGCCTTCGGCGTGAACGTGTTGCCGGTCAGGGTGACGTTCGGGAAGTTCTCGATCAGCAGGCCACGGAAGAACCGGGTGTGCCCGCTGAACACGTTGTTGCTGATCGTCAGCGCGATGTTGCCACTGTTGGCGATAATGCGTCCGAGCGCGAAGTCGGCCGCGTCGGGGAACGTGTCGGCGTACGCGGGCGCGCTGATCGTGTTGCCGTTGATCGTCACGGCACCCGGGTTGGCATTCGGACCGGTGAAGCTGACGCCACCGAACTGCATCAGGTTGTTCTGGATGAGTACGCCGTCGCCGGACGAGTTTGCGTTCTTCGAGGCGAAACGCACGATCACGTCATGCGCCTGCGCGGCGATCGTGTTGCCGGTGATCTCGCCGACGCCGGCATCCATCGCGACGCCGGCGCGGAACAGGATCGAGCCCGGCACGCCGACGTTCTGGCCGTCGATGACGTTGTTCAACACGCGCACGAACGAGCCGTCCTGGCGATTGACGAGGTTGATCGAAACCGCGTTGCGACGGCCGAACGAGGCGGCCGCGGCCGTGCTCTGGCTGGCAACGAAACGGTTCGCTTCGACGACGAGGCCATCGACGACGCCGAACGCCTGGATGCCTTCGGCAGCGAACGAGCGGTCGACCTGGAAATCGAGGTTTGCGATGCGCACGTTCTTCACGTTCGCGATCGCCAGCAGCGGCTGGTTCGCATCGGTGAACGTGGTCGTCCGCGTGACGATGGACTTGTTCAGCGGATCGTCGCCGACGATCTTCAGGCCTTCGAGCCCGGCATTCAGTGGCGCGGTGATGGTGTAGGCGCCCGGCGCGACGTGGATCGTGTCGTAGCGCGCAGCCTGGCTGATTGCATAGGCGATCGTGCGGCAGCGTACGGCGGCATTGGAACAGTCGCCGGTGTCGGTGCCGGCGGTGCCGACGTAGCGGTCCGGCTGGAACTGGTTCAGTGCGTAGCTTTCCAGCGACTCGGCGTGGCTCTCGACGGCACCGGGCTCGCCCGGCAGCGAACCGACGCGGTAGAGGATCTGGCCGTCGCCCTGCTGTTGCGCGCGGATGTAGACGAAGCCATCCGAGATGTTGCTGGCATATGCCACCGGATTGACGGCGCTGAGGGCGAGCAGCGCATAGGCGGTCGCCTGCGTGTTCGGACCATCGCTGCCACCGGCGGCAATCCCGGTCGATGTGTCGGAGAACGCACCCGCATTCGGCGCAGCGGTAAGCTGCAGGCCGGCGAGCATCGCAGCGAGATCGGCGGTCGAGTTCGCCGCCGACCAGCCGCCGGAGGCGGGATTCAGAGGGACGCCGGCCACGGCCGAGGCCCAGACCGCGCCAGCCAGCGCGAGTTCGTCATAGGTGGTGTGGCCCGAACCCGGCCCGCCCTGTTCGAGGCTGGAGAGGATTGCCGTCATCAGCGCATCCCGTTCGGCGTTGTGCCCCATTTCGTGCGCCGCAATCGCGAGCTTGGCGAGATCCCAGGCGACGAGTTCGGGAATGCTGCTGCGCGTGCTGAAGTCATTCGCGATGTAGCCGGCAAGATTGAGGTTCGCACTCGCGCCGTAGGTTCCCGCGCTGAGACGACCCCAGAATTCGGTGTTGACGAACATGTCGTAGGCTGGGTCGCCGGTCGCAACCGACAGGCGATGCAGGAACAGCGGATCGTGGCCCGAGAAGCGGTGATGACCGCCACCGCCGCCGCCGTAGGTGGAGCCCGTGATGCAGGTTTCGCCGGCAAGCTGGCAGTCGCCGTTCTTCTTCGCGGCGGCGAGCAGGGCCGGATCGTGGTTCTTGTCCCAGGTGCGCAGCAGGCCGAGGGTGGTCGCGCCCTGCGTGTTGGCCGCCGCGCTGCCACCCTTGGTCCACGGGAACGAGCCGTTCGCGAACTGCTGGGCGATCAGCCAGTTTGCCGCTGAATTGCCGACGCTCGAATCGAGCGTCGGCATGGATTTCGCTGTCGCCGTGCTCGCGCTCGCGGCAACGACCATGGCGAAACGCCCCCCCGCCGATGGACTCGCCTGCGAAGCCGGTTCATGTGCGGTCGCCGACAGCGCCTGCCCGGGTGCTAGCGGTGTCGCGACCGTGGCGCTCGCGAAGAAGACAGCGGACAACAACACGCAGGCTCGCGCGGCAAGGGTGGTCGTCGACATGGCGAGTCCTTTGGAAGGCGGAAATCGGGAAGAAGCGATCGAGACGGCGCATGCAACTTCGGCAGGAGCGCACGACGGCGGCGAGACGGAGAAACCGGGAGGAGAGCCGATGCGAAGGTGCGGCAGCACGCGTCCCGCGATCGAACGGATCGATTTGACGCGGCGTATTCCGGTCTCGCGTTCCATGATGCTCCCCCGTTTTTTCGCGCGATCACAACGCGACCCTACAGCCATGCTTCAATAGAAGCCGGCAAGTGGGTGGGCATCACTGCAAGAAGCGCGCCGACCGTGTCAGCATGACTGCCGAGAGCGAGGATTCCGAGTGGCATGGCCGAGACAGCCGTGGCCACGATCGTCACCAAAATCGGAACTGCGTCACGTTTTGACGCCCGTTGCGCCATGGTTGCGCAGCAAATCCGCACATTGGGACAACCGCTTCCATGGCCTCGCCTGCTCTGAAGGCCGCGGCCGCGTGCTCGCGCATCGACGCGTCCCGGCTTGCGACGCAGTTCGTTTTCCTGCGCCTAACTTTTCCATTACACTCGGGAAAACCTTTGGGGATCGGGGGATTGGCCGTCATGCTTAAAAAACTGCTTTCGGTTTCAGTCGGCCTGCTGCTGACGTTGACGGTGTACGCCGCCACGGTCGAATGGGCGGACAACCATCCGGATCGCTATGTCGTCAAGAAGGGCGACACCCTCTGGGACATCTCGGCCCGCTTCCTCAAGCAGCCATGGCTATGGCCGGAGATCTGGCAGGACAACAACCAGGTGAAGAACCCGCACCTGATCTATCCGGGTGACGAGCTCGTCATCAGCGGACGACACCTCGGCCGCGGCGGCGTCGGTCCGCATGTACGCGCGAGCGGCTACGACGAGGCGATCCCGCCGATCCCGTTGTCGGCCCTCAAGCAATGGCTGAAGAACACGCGCATCGTCGCCGAAGACGAATACCGCGACGCGCCGCATGTGATCGGCATCGAGGAGAACCAGCTGCGCGGCTCGCCGGGCCAGCTGGTCTACGTGCGCGGTCTCAACGCGCAGCCGGGCACCAAGCTCGCGCTGGTGCGTCCGTCGGGCCGCTACTACGACATGCCGCCGGAAGACGATGGCCGTCCGCGCGAGGTGTATCGCCAGGCGAAGGACGACTTCCACGATCGCCGCCCGGACATCCTGTGGCGCCACGGTCCGAACGAATTCACGCTGTCCGGCAACGTACGCTTCCTCGGCTACGAGATGCGCGATTTCGGCGTGGTGCAGGTCACGCGCAGCGGCGACGTGTCGTCGGCGCTGGTGATCAGCTCCGACTTTGAGGTCAAGGCCGGCGACTACGTGCTGCCGATCGACACGCGCCCGTACGATGACCAGTACGTGCCGCACTCGCCGCCGAAGGTGCCGGAGAACATGCGCGTGATCGCGTTCAGCGACGCGCTCGACGCGGTCGGTCCGCGCCAGGTCGTGGCGCTGTCGCGCGGCAGCGAGGACGGCATCGAGAACGGCCAGACCTTCAGCATCTATCACGAAGGCGACGTCGTCGCCGACGAGACCGACTACCCAGAAGGCCGCACGCGCCGCTTCTTCCATCCGCACGACGCGAAGGTGAAGCTGCCGGCTGAATTCGTCGGTCACGTGATGATCTTCCGCACGTTCCAGCGCGTCAGCTATGGTCTCGTCATGGACGCGGTGAAGCCGGTGCATGCGGCCGACTTCCTGTTTGATCCGAACAACGTGCCGTAGCGGGCAACCCACGAGTTCTTCCGAACGGCCTCCTTCGCGGGGCCGTTCGCTTTTTTGGGGGCTGGGCGCCATCGCGGCTTCCGCCGCTCCCACAAAAAGGAAGCGAGCCGTCGCCTCTCGGCACTCAGCCCTCAGCCTTTTCCTACACGCGGCCGCGGCGATCGCCGGCCGCGGGCACGCAGCTGCCTCGCTAGACTGCCCGCATGGACATTGAAACCAACCGCGCCGCGTTGGAAGCGTGGCTGATCCTGCTGCGTGCGCCCGGCCTCGGACCGGTGTCGCTGCGCGAGTTGCTCGCCACGCACGGTGACGTGCGCAGTGCGCTCGCTGCGGCACGCCGCGGCGCGCATGCGCGTGTGCGCGACGAGGCCTGCCGCGATTGGCTGCGCGCCCCGGATGCGCCGCGCATTGCCGCCGATCTCGACTGGCTGGCGCAGCCGTCGCATGCATTGCTGACCTGCGATGGCGCCGAGTTCCCTGCGCTGCTCGACGACGCACCGGGCGCGCCCGCGGCGCTGTTCGTAGCCGGCGACTGCAGTGCGTTGTGGCAACCGCAGGTCGCGATCGTCGGCAGCCGCAATGCAAGCCAGGGCGGCTGTGCGAACGCGGATGCGTTCGCACGCGCGCTCGCGGCAGCCGGCTTCGCGATCACCAGCGGACTCGCAGAAGGCATCGACACGGCCGCGCATGCGGGCGCGCTCGGCGCCGGCGCGGCAACGCTCGCCGTGCTCGGCACCGGACCGGATCGGGTCTATCCGGTGCGCCAGGGTCCGCTGGCCGCTCGCATCACCGCGCAGGGTGCGCTGGTCAGCGAGTTCCCGCCCGGCACGCCCGCGCACGAAAGCCATTTCCCGCGCCGCAACCGCGTCATCGCCGGGCTTTCGCTTGGCACGCTGGTGGTCGAGGCCGGAATCCGCTCCGGCGCCCTGATCACCGCGCGCAATGCGACCGAAGCCGGCCGTGAGGTGTTCGCGATCCCCGGATCGATCCACAACCCGCTCGCGCGCGGCTGCCACCAGCTGATCCGCCAGGGCGCCAAGCTGATCGAGACCGCCGACGAGATCATCGGCGAGCTGGCGCCGTTGGCGCAGCGGCTCGGCGCGAACCTGCGCGAACGCCTGGACGAATCGACGGAGCGCGTATCGTCGCGCGGACGAGACGCGCAGCCGTCACGCGCGGACGACCCCGACTACGCACGCCTGTACGCTGCGCTCGGTCACGACACCCTCGGCGTCGACCAGCTGGCCGATCGCAGCGGCCTGCCGGTCGCCGCGCTGGCCTCGATGCTGCTGATGCTGGAGCTGGAGGGCGAGGTCGTCGCCGAACGCGGCGGCTACGCCCGTCGGAGCGCGGCGCCTGGCTGAACACGGAGCGGAATTTCCAATGAAGTCCTTGTGTTACGCCTGCGTACCCCCACTCATCGGCCTGTCCGGTCGGGTACCGACCGGGCACAGCCGTGCTTGACAGTCCGGCGTGCGGCGTGTTTCCACTAAAAAGAGAATCGCCGGCAATGGCCGGACGGCCACATCCACGGAGCTTCTGATCGACGGTCGTCATCCCCGCGGGGCATGACAAGTTGAATCCGGATTGTTCAGAGGCTCCCGAGCCCACCATCGCCGGCGGACGATCCGCGCGATGCCCATCGCACTACCGTACGGGCGCCAAGGACTCCAATGGCAAAGAACCTCCTGATCGTCGAATCGCCGGCCAAGGCGAAGACGATCAACAAATACCTCGGCAAGGACTTCCACGTACTGGCGTCCTACGGCCATGTGCGCGACCTGGTTCCGAAGGAAGGCGCGGTCGCGACCGATCGCGGCTTCGCGATGAACTACGAGGTGATCGAGCGCAACGAGAAGCACGTCGATGCGATCGCCAAGGCGGCCAAGGTCGCCGATTCGCTCTACCTCGCGACCGACCTGGACCGCGAAGGCGAGGCGATTTCCTGGCACATCGCCGAGATCCTGAAGCAACGCAACCTGCTCGAGGGCAAGGCGCTGCACCGCGTCGTGTTCAGCGAGATCACGCCGCGCGCAATCAAGGAAGCGGTGGCGAATCCGCGCGCGCTGTCGATGGACCTGGTCAACGCGCAGCAGGCGCGTCGTGCGCTGGACTATCTGGTCGGCTTCAATCTCTCGCCGGTGCTGTGGCGCAAGGTGCAGCGCGGCCTCTCCGCCGGCCGCGTGCAGTCGCCCGCGTTGCGCATGATCGCCGAGCGCGAAGAGGAAATCGAAGCGTTCAAGGCGCGCGAGTACTGGACCATCGAAGCCGACTGCGCGCATCCGGACATGGCGTTCAAGGCGCGCCTGCTGAAGCTGCGCGGCAAGAAGTTCGAGCAGTTCGACCTCACCAACGAAACCGACGCGCACGCCGCGCGCGACGCGCTGACGCGCTCGGCGCAGAGTCGTCTGGTCGTCGCCAACGTCGAGTCGAAGGAGCGCAAACGCCGGCCGTCGCCGCCGTTCACGACCTCGACCCTGCAACAGGAAGCCGCGCGCAAGCTCGGCTTCACCACCAGCCGCACGATGAAGATCGCGCAGGGCCTGTACGAAGGCGTCGCGCTCGGTGACGAGGGCGTGGTCGGCCTGATCACCTACATGCGTACCGACGCGGTGTCGCTGTCGGCCGAGGCGATCGCCGAACTGCGCGACGTGATCGGCCGCGACTACGGCCCGCGCGCGCTGCCGGAGCAGCCGCACGTCTACCGCAACAAGTCGAAGAACGCGCAGGAAGCGCACGAGGCGATCCGCCCGGTCTCGGCGCTGCATCGTCCGAAGGACATCGCGCCGTTCCTCAACGACGAACAGCGCAAGCTGTACGAACTGATCTGGAAGCGTGCGCTCGCCAGCCAGATGCAGCACGCGACCCTCAACACGGTCAGCGTCGACCTCGACGCCGGCGGCGATTCGATGTTCCGCGCCAGCGGCACGACGGTGGTCGATCCGGGCTTCCTCGCCGTCTACGAGGAAGGCCGCGACCAGAAGAACGCCGAGGACGAGGACGAGGGCCGGAAGCTGCCGAAGATGACGATCGGCGAAGCGGTGCCGCTCGCCGCGATCCATGCCGACCAGCACTTCACCGAGCCGCCGCCGCGCTACTCGGAAGCGTCGCTGGTCAAGGCGCTGGAGGAATACGGCATCGGTCGTCCGTCGACCTACGCGAGCATCATCCAGGTGCTGCTCAACCGCGAATACGTGATCCTCGACAGTCGCCGTTTCAAGCCGACCGATGTCGGTCGCGCGGTGGCGAAATTCCTGTCCGGGCATTTCGCCAAGTACGTCGACTACGACTTCACCGCCAAACTCGAAGACGAACTCGACGCGGTCAGCCGCGGCGAGGAAGACTGGGTGCCGCTGCTGGAGAAATTCTGGAAGCCGTTCAAGGCGCAGGTCGACGACAAGAATGAAACCGTCGACCGCTCCGAGGCGACCGGTGCGCGCGAGCTCGGACCCGATCCGAAGACCGGCAAGCCGGTGCAGGTGCGCCTCGGCCGCTACGGCCCGTTCGCGCAGATCGGCACCAAGGACGACGAGGACAAGCCGAAGTTCGCCTCGCTGCGCGCCGGCCAGAGCATGCACACGATCACCCTCGCCGAGGCACTCGAACTGTTCAAGCTGCCACGCAACCTCGGCCTGTCCGAAGCCGGCGAGGAAGTCAGCGTCGGCGTCGGCCGCTTCGGTCCGTTCGTCAAGCAGGGCGCGACCTACGCCTCGCTCAAGCCCGAGGACGATCCGTACACGATCGAACTCGAGCGCGCGCTGCAACTCGTGCGCGAAAAGGCCGAGATGATCGCGAACCGCACGATCAAGGATTTCGGCAACGGCATCCAGGTGCTGAACGGCCGCTACGGCCCGTATATCACCGATGGCGAGAAGAACGCCAAGATCCCCAAGGACAAGGAGCCGTCGGAGCTGACCGAGGCGGAATGCGTGGAACTCATCGCCGCGGCACCGTTCCGGCCCAAGCGCGGCGGTGGACGCTTCGGCAAGGGCAAGGCGGCCAAGGCCGCTCCTGCGAAGAAAGCAGCGGCGAAGCCTGCGGTCGAGAAGCCGGCGGCGAAGAAGGCGCCTGCGAAGAAGGCGGCCAGGAAGAAGGCTCCTGCGAAGAAAGCGGCAAAAAAGGCCTCGGCCAGGAAACCCGCGAAGAAAGCGTCAAACGCCTGAAGCTCGAACTCTTGGAGGAGAAATTCCATGCGCGCAGCATTGCTGCTTTCAACCATGGCCATGCTTTCCATTGGCACGGCCAGAGCGGACGATGTCTGCACCGAAGCGGCCAAGAAGATTGCCGACGCCACGGCCGTCTACGTCGAAAAGGGAGCGGCCGCTTTCTGGGAACGCGTGCTCAAGGACGGACCGCTGGAAGGTGACAAGAGAAGCATCGGCCAGGTACAGGCCCTCGGCCAGATCGAACAGTTCTTCGGCCAGATCCAGTCGTCGTCCATTCTCAGCAAGAAGGCGATCGGAAGGAAGGACTGCTACGTCGTCTGGATGCTCGAATACTCCGATGGTCCCGCTTTCGCGGTCGCCAACTACTACCAGAGCAAGAAGGGCGTCGTTGCCACGTCCATGAACTTCAAGACAGAGCCGGAGGCAGTCCTGCCAACTCGGCTTCTCGTTGATTGACCGGCCGCCTTGGATCATTTCCAAGTTGCTGCCGAAGTTCTGCAAGCGGGTGGCGTGGTCGCCTACCCGACCGAGGCGGTGTTCGGCCTCGGCTGCGATCCGCGCAACCATGCCGCGTTCGAGCGCCTGTTCGCGCTCAAGCAACGCCCGCCGACCCAGGGCGTGCTGCTGATCGGCGCGGATTTCGAGCAGGTAGCGCCGTACATCGACCTGGCCGCGACGCCCCACGCCGCACTGATGCGCGCGCGCGCGAGCTGGCCGGGTCCGCACACCTGGATCCTGCCGCGGGCGGCCGGCGTGCCGGAATGGATCGCCGGCGGCCATGCCGGGATCGCGTTGCGTGTCACCGCCCATCCGCCTGCGGCCGCGCTGTGCCGTGCTTTCGGCGGTGCGCTCGTCTCGACCAGCGCGAATCGCCATGGCGAGCCACCGGCGCGTTCGGCTGACGAGGTCCGACTTGCGTTCGGGACGTCGCTCGATGCGATCCTGAATGGACCGACCGGAGGACTTGAGCGGCCGACGCCGATCCGCGACGCTATCAGTGGGGAAAGCGTACGCGGCTGACGGGCGACGCGCCGATGGGTGCCACCGCCGGCCGATCCGGGGATGGGAGAAAGGAATGTCTGCAGTACCCGAAGGCCGGATCGTCGCGCCGGCGTTGCCGCTGCTCGCGCAGGCTGCGCCGGACCGCGTTTTCGCCTGGTCGCAGGGTCGCGCGATCACGCTCGGTGAATTTCTCGCCGACGTGCATGCGGCCGCGGCCGTGTTGCCGCCCGGCGACGCGATCAACCTGTGCGAGGACCGCTATGCGTTCCTCGTCGCGTTCTGCGCGGTCGCATGTCGCGGCCATGCGAACCTGTTGCCGGCCTCGCGCGCACCGCAGGCGGTCGCCGAAACGCTCGCCGCCTATCCGGGGAGCCATGCCGTCATCGATGCGGACCTGCCGACGCCGGGCACGCACGGCCGCCGCGACGAGGTGCCACTCATTCCGGCCGCTCAGATCGTCGTCATCGGCTTCACCTCCGGCAGCACCGGCAAGCCGAAGCCGAACGCGAAGCGCTGGGCCTCGTTCGCGGCGAGCAACGCGCGCAACGTCACCGCGTTCGAGGCATTGATCGATTTCGCCGCGACGCCGCTCGCGCATGTCGTCGCGACCGTGCCCCCGCAACACATGTACGGCATCGAGCTGTCGGTGCTGCTGCCGCTGCTCGGGCCGTTCTCGGTGCACGCGTCGCGCCCGTTGTTCCCGGCCGACGTCGCCGCCGCACTCGCCGCGGTGCCGGCGCCGCGCGTATTGGTGACGACGCCGGTGCATCTGGCCGCTCTGCTGCGCGAGGACGTCGAACTGCCCGCGCTGGCCGCGATCACCTCGGCGACCGCGCCGCTGTCGCAGGAACTCGCCGTCCGGGCGGAGCGCCGCTACGGCGCGCCCGCGCTCGAACTGTTCGGCTCGACCGAAACCTGCGTGATCGCGCAGCGCCGCTGCGCGCTCGGCGAGGACTGGCGCCTGCATGAGGGCGTGTCGCTGCGGCCGCAGCCGGACGGAACCCTCGTCGACGCGCCGTGGTTCGAGCAGGCGATTGCGCTGGCGGATCTGGTCGAGCTGTTGCCCGGACAGCGCTTCCGCTTGTGTGGCCGGCATGCCGACCTGGTCGAGATCGCCGGCAAGCGCGCCTCGCTCGGCGACCTCACCCACCGCATCGTGGCCTTGCCCGGCGTCGAAGACGCCGTCGCGTTCCAGCTCGACGAAGCCGATGCGGCCGGTGTGCGCCGCATCGCCGCACTGGTCGTCGCGCCGACTCGCTCCGAATTGGATTTGCTGCAGGAATTGCGCGCGTCGATCGACGCAGCCTTCCTGCCGCGCCCGCTGCGCAAGGTCGCCGCGCTGCCGCGCAACGAAACCGGCAAGCTGCCGCGCGCTGCGCTGCTGGCGGCACTGCGCGACTGAACCACGGTATAGAGGCACGGCGGCGGCTGGCGCGCGCTCGAGACGCCGCAGAAGCGCACCTTGCGCGAATCTTCGCTTCGCACAAAAGAAAAGCCCCGAGGGCCAGGGGGAGCCCTCGGGGCGGGAAGACCGATCTGGGGAGGGATCGGACTTCATTTGGAACGTCGATCTGGGGAGGATCGAACGTCCCGGGGTTGCACTCAGGGAGGTGAGTCAACCAGGGCGCCGTTGCGTGCGCCCGGTGAGATAGATCGGGATCGAGGCGAAAAGTTTCCAGTACCGTCGCATGAAGATTTATCGTGCATTCAGTCTGCGGATTCACCGTGACTTCCGGCCTATGCCTGATTGCGGATTGAGGGCCAAAGGCGGCGATGTCCACCCTTGTGGCAGCGCACTCATTCCCGCGCGAAAGCGGGAATCGATCCCATCGGGGTCCGCAGGATCGCCATCAACCCTGTACCCCCAGCTCCCGGTCCTCGTTCAATGGGCCTCGTCCCAGTTCGCCCCGACGCCGACGTCGACAACCAGCGGCACATCGAGTGCGGCCGCGCCGGCCATGCGTTCGCGCACGCCCGTGACGATCGCGTCGACGGTGTCCTCGCGCACTTCGAACACGAGTTCATCGTGCACCTGCATCAGCATGCGCGCGCTGTTCTCCTGCCCGAGCAGCCATGCATCGACCGTGATCATCGCGCGCTTGATGATGTCGGCCGCCGTGCCTTGCATCGGCGCGTTGATCGCGGCGCGTTCGGCGCCGGCGCGTTGCGCCGCGTTGCGCGAATGGATGTAGTCGAGGTACAGGCGCCGCCCGAACACGGTTTCGACGTAGCCGTCGCGATGCGCCTGCGCGCGCACGCGCTCCATGAAGTCGCGCACGCCCGGATAGCGCGAGAAGTAGCGCGCCATGTAGTCCTGCGCCTCGCCGCGACCGACGCCGAGCTGGCGCGCCAGGCCGAATGCGCTCATGCCGTACATGAGGCCGAAGTTGATCGCCTTCGCCGCGCGTCGCTGATTCGCGTCGACCTGCTCGAGCGGCAGTCCGAACACTTCCGCGGCGGTCGCGCGATGCACGTCCTGGTTGCCGTGGAACGCGGCGAGCAGGCCCGGATCGCCGGACAGGTGCGCCATGATGCGCAGCTCGATCTGCGAATAGTCCGCCGCGACCACCTTCCAGCCCTCCGGCGCGACGAACGCCTGGCGGATGCGCCGGCCTTCCTCGGTGCGGATCGGGATGTTCTGCAGGTTCGGTTCGACCGACGACAGGCGTCCGGTCGCCGCGGTCGCCTGGTTGTAGCTGGTGTGCACGCGACCGGTGCGCGGATTGACGTTGTCGGCGAGCTTCTCGGTGTAGGTCGAGCGCAGCTTGGCGAGGCCGCGGTAGTCGAGGATCAGGCGCGGCAACTCGTGCTGGTCGGCAATCGCCTCCAGCGCTTCCTCGTTCGTCGACGGCTGTCCGCCCGGCGTCTTCATCAGCGCCGGCAGCTTCAGTTCGTCGAACAGGATCGCCTGCAGTTGCTTGGGCGAATCGAGGCTGAAGCTGCGCCCGGCGATGGCGTGCGCCCGCTCGTTCAACGCGTGCATGCGCTTGGCAAGTTCGTGGCTCTGGCGCTTCAGCGCAGCCGTGTCGATCAGCACTCCACGCTGTTCCATGCGCGCGAGCACCGGCACCAGCGGCATCTCGATCGTCTCGTACACCGTGCGCAGGCCCGGCTCGGCTTCGAGCTTGGGCCACAGCGCGCGATGCAGGCGCAGGGTCACGTCGGCGTCCTCGGCGGCGTAGCGGCACGCCGTATCGAGATCGACCTGCGAGAACGCGATCTGCTTCGCGCCGCGTCCGGCCACCTGCTCGTACGTCACGGTGTCGTAACCGAGGTGGCGCCTCGCGAGCGTGTCCATGTCGTGGCGCGATGCGGTGGAATTGAGCACGTACGACTCCAGCATGGTGTCGTGCGCGATGCCTTGCACGACGATGCCGTGCGTCGACAGCACGTTGATGTCGTACTTCGCATGCTGGCCGAGCTTCGGCCGCGCGGGATCCTCGAGCAGCGGCTTGAGGCGCGCGAGCACGAGCGCGGCGTCGAGTTGCGCGGGCGCACCCGGGTAATCGTGCGCGAGCGGGATGTAGGCACCTTCACGCGGCGACACCGCGAGCGACAGGCCGACCACGCGCGCCTGCATCGGATCGAGCGAATCGGTCTCGCTGTCGAACGCGATCAGCTGCGCTGCGGCGAGCCGGACGAGCCACGCATCAAGCTGCGCCTCGCTCGTCACGAGTTCGTAGCGGCCCGGACCGGCCAGTTCCGGATCGGCGCTTGGTGCCGGCGCCGGCGAGATTCCGCGCACGCCGAATTCGCGCCGTTGCGGCAGCTCGGCCGCGGGCAGGTCCGGCGCGGCGCGCGCGGCCGGCTCGCTGCCGGCGTCGAGTTCCTTCAGGGCCGCATTGAACTCGTAGCGGCGATAGAGCTCGCGCAACGTCTCGGCGTCGCGCTCGCGCAGGTGCAGGTCGCGCGGGCCTTCGGCGAGCGGCACGTCGGTGCGGATCGTCGCGAGTTCGCGCGACAGCGGCAGCTGCGGCAACGCCTTGCGCAGGTTCTCGCCGATCTTGCCGCCGACCTTGTCCGCATTCGCGATCACCGCGTCGAGGTTGCCGTATTCGGCCAGCCATTTCGCCGCGGTCTTCGGCCCGCACTTCTCGACGCCGGGGATGTTGTCGACGCTGTCGCCCATCAACGCGAGGTAATCGACGATCTGGTCGGGGCGCACCCCGAACCTCTCGATCACCGCCGCCGTATCGAGGGTGGTATTCGTCATCGTGTTGACCAGCTCGATGCCGGGCACGACCAGTTGCGCGAAATCCTTGTCGCCGGTCGAGATCGTGACGTCGATGCCGTCCGCACGCGCGCGCCGCGCGAGCGTGCCGATCACGTCGTCGGCCTCCACGCCGTCGACACGCAGGATCGGAAAGCCGAGCGCGGCGACGATCGCGAGCATCGGCTCGACCTGGGCGACGAGGTCGTCGGGCATCGCCTGACGGTTCGCCTTGTACTCGGCGTAGAGATCGTCACGAAACGTGCGCCCGGGTGCATCGGCAACGAAAGCGAGGTAGTCGGGCCGCTGCTTGAGGATTGTGCGCAGCATGTTGACCACGCCGAACAGCGCGCCGGTCGGCTCGCCGGCGGCATTGGTCAGCGGCGGCAGCGCATGGAACGCGCGGTACAGGTACGAGGAACCGTCGATGAGGACGAGACGTGGCGGCATGGCGGGCCAGCAGGACAACGGGCGCGCAGCTTCGCGCGCGCCCGCGGCCTTTGCAACGTGGGCGACCAAACCCGCGCTCCGTGCAGCGCGAGCGCAGACCGGCTCAGCAGCCCTGCGGCGGCGGGCTGAGCGTGCACAGGTCGAGGTTGAGCAGGTTGTTCTCCATCTGGTCGCGGAAGATCACGTCACCGTTGGCGAACACGGGAACCTGCGGATAGCCGACCACGGCGACATCCGGATTGACCCGCCAGGCGATCGACTGGTTGCCCACCTGCACCTGCGTCGCGCGCACCGGAATGAGGATTTCCAGCCAGAAGCCCATCGCCATGCCCCAGGCGCCGCTGTTGGACAGGCCACCGCGCAGCGGGCGCACCGCGAGCCCCTGCAGCCCTTGCGGAAATGTCGTCGGGCAACCGTAGTCGGGGTCGGTGTCCATGTCGTGCAGGCGATTGGGGTTGGGCAGGATCGCGTAGCAGAACGTCGGATTGTCGACCGACACGGCGGTCTCGACGCCCGGTGGCAGGATCAGCTCGATGCCGACCGCACTGCCGGTGCATGGATTGCCCGGGTGGGCGAGCACGAGATGGGTGTAGAACACCTCGCCGACCGCGGGCGAGAAATCCGGTGGCGGATGGCTGAAGCCGGTGTAGCCGAGCACGCGGTCGGCAAAGATCGGCGGGTCGCTGAGGCAATACTGGACCGTGCCGATGTGCGCGATGATGCCGTTGTACCAGGGCGTGATCACGTCGGGCTCGGACAACGACAAGGGTCCGGGCAGCTGCGCGACCGCCGCGGTCGACAGCACGAACGCGAACCCGATCGCAGTCCGCAGGGCGTGTTGAAGACGTATGATCATCGCACGGCTCCGAAGGCAGTTCGATGATTGATACGCAGAACCGCGGCGAAAACCCGAACGGCCTCAAGGCGTGAGTGACGGCGCCGCCGACCATGACGTGACCCGCCTGATCGCCGCCTGGCGCGGCGGCGACGAGCACGCGCGCGAGGCGCTGGTCGAGCGCGTCTATGCCAACGTGCGCGCGATCGCGGCGCAATCGCTGCGCCAGATGCCCGGCGCGACGCTGAGCGCGACCGATCTCGCACACGAGGCGCTGATCCGCCTGCTCGGCACCGACGCCAGCTGGACCGACCGCCGTCACTTCTTCCACGTCGCCGCGCAGGCGACGCGCCAGATCCTCGTCGACGCCGCACGTCAGCGCCTCGCATCCAAGCGCGGCGGCGGTGCCGAGAAAGTCGGACTCGACGACGCGCTCGGCGTCGCCGCGAACGACGGCGACGACGAGCTGGTCCGCGTCGATGACGCGCTGCGCGATCTCTCGCAGAACGACGCGCGGCGCGCGCAGATCGTCGAATTGGTGTATTTCGGCGGCCTCAGCCGGGTCGAGGTCGCGCATGCGCTCGAGGTCTCCGAAGGCACTGTCGACCGCGACCTGCGCCTTGCGCGCGCGTGGCTGCGCACCGCGCTCGAAGCATGAGCGAATCGAAGATCGACACGCTGGCGCCGCATTTCGAGCGCTTGCGCCTGCTGCCGCCGGACCTGCGCGCGCAGGAACTCGCAGCCCTGGCGCTGGACGAGGACATGCGCGCGCGCCTCGCACGCCTGCTCGCCGCGGATGCCGACGACGCCGACCCGCTCGCCGAGATCATCGCGGGCGGCGCCGCACGGCTGGCGCAGCCCGCGCAGCAACAGCTCGGCGCCTGGCGTCTCAAGCGCGAACTCGGTTCCGGCGGCATGGGCACGGTATTCCTCGCCGAACGCGCCGACGGCCAGTTCACGCGCGAGGTCGCCATCAAGCTGTTGCGCGGCTTCCCGACCGCCGAGGCGACGCGGCGCCTGCGCCAGGAACGGCAGATCCTCGCCGGACTCGACCATCCGAACATTTCCGGCCTGCTCGACGGCGGCGAGACCGCGCAGGGGCAACCGTGGCTCGCACTCGAATACGTCGACGGCGTGCCGCTGCTGGAACAGGTCGCCCGCCACGCACCGACCCTCGGCGAACGGCTCGCCCTGTTTGACGCAATGCTCGATGCGGTCGAGCATGCACACCAGCATCTGGTCGTGCATCGCGACATCAAGCCGGCCAACGTGATGGTCGCCGCCGACGGCACGGTCAAGCTGCTCGACTTCGGCATCGCACGCCTGATCGAAGCCGGCGAGGACTCGCAAAGAGAGACCTCGACGCGCGTGTTCAGCCGCGGCTACGCCAGTCCCGAGCAGGAACAGGGTCGCGCGATCACTACCGCGAGCGACCTCTACAGCCTCGGCGTGCTGCTGCACGAGATGCTCACCGGCCGGCGCGACGAGACCGACCTGCGCACGCCGTCGATCGCGCCGCTGCCGCTGGATGCGGACTTGCGCGGCATCATCGCCAAGGCGACCGCGCCCGATCCGGCGCAGCGCTACGCCAGCGCCAGCGAGTTCCGTGACGACCTGCGCCGCTACCGCGAGGGGCGCCCGGTGCGCGCGGCGCGCTGGACACGCGGGTATCGCCTGCGCAAGTTCGTCGCGCGCCATCGTCTCGCCTTCGCCACGGCCATGCTGGCCGTGCTCGTGCTGGCGGGCTTCATCTGGCGGCTCGAGCGCGAACGCACGCGCGCACGCGCCGCCGAAGCGGCCGCACAGGTCGCGCTGGCGGCGTCCGAACGCGATGCGCGGCGCGCGCGCGCTTCGCTCGATTTCCTCAGCGACGCGATCGCCGCCGCAGCGCCCGACGTCGCGATGAGTCGCCAGGTCAGCGTGCGCGACCTGCTCGACGCGGCCCGCGCGAAACTCGCGCAACGCACCGATCCCGCCCTGCTGCGGCCGATGCAGCGCCTGCTCGCCCACCTGTACGGCGACCTCGGCGATGTCCGCGGCGGACTCGAGCTCATGCGCGAGGGCGTGCGCGAGTCGGAACCTGCCGATCGCACCGAAGCGCTGCGCCTTGCCGACGACTTCGACCAGTACGCGAGTCTGCTCGGCCTCCAGGGCGACATCGATGGCGCGCTCGCCGCCGCGCACAAGGGCGCCGACTGGCGCCAGCGCTTCGCGCCGGACGACCGCATCGAGCACGTGCGCAGCCTGTTGACGCTCGCCCTCGTGCACCATCGCGGCGGCAACGACGAGCAGGCCATCGTGACGCTGCGCGAGGCGATGGCCGAAGCGAAGGCATTGCCCGGCATTCCGCTCGAACTCTACGCGAGCATCGCGCAGTCGCTCGCCGCGCTGCTCGCGACCGCGGGCGATGGCGATGCATCGCTCGCGATCGCCGACGAGGCGCTCGCGCGCGTCGACGCCGAGCGGCCAAAGGAATCGCCCGAACACGTGCTTCTGCTGCGCGCGAAGGCGAACGCGAAGAGCGCCGCCGGCGACGTCGCCGCTGCCGAGCAGCTGCTGCGCGAGGCGATTGCGTTGCAGCAGCGCGTGGTCGATCCCGGAGGCGCGCGCATGATGGAGCTCGTCAACGACCTCGCCATCGCGGTCAATGACCTTGGCCGCTACCGCGAGGCGGCCGCGCTGCTGCAGGAATCGGACCGGCACATGGTTGGCGCCGGCATCGACGGCGCGGCCGACCGCGCGGTGTCGCAAGGCAATCTTGCCGCGGTGCTTGAAAGTGCGGGCGACTATGCCACCGCGCTCGAGCACTACCGGCTCGCCTACGCGATTCTCGACGGCGGCGGCATCGCCGCCGATCACCAGGTGCGCCGGCGCATCGAGCGGCAGGAGGCACGTACGCTCGGCCTTGCCGGAGAGCATGCGCGCGCGCTCGAGCGCCTGACCGACCTGCGCGCGCGCGCCGCACGCATCGACGGCGAGGCATCCGGCGAGTACGCCATGCTCACCTGGCAACTGGTGATCCTCGCGCGCAGCATGCATCGCCCCGACACCGGCCTGCCACTGCTGGTCGAGGCGGAGCGACTCTGGCACGCACTGGCGCCGGCGGAGCATCCGATCTTCCTGCACGTGCGCCGCGCGCGTGCCGCGTTCGCACTCGACCGCGGCGACCTTGCGACCGCCGGGAGCGAGCTGCGCGCAGCGGTGGCCGGCTTCGAGGCGGTGCAGGCGCAACCGGTCGACCTCGCGATCGCGCGCAGCGAGCTTGCCGCGGTCGAACTGCGCTCGGAACACCCCGAAGCGGCGCGCGCGCTGCTCACGCAGGCGATGCCGGTGCTGCGCGACAACCTGCTGCCGACCGAGATCAACCGCGCCGCGGCGGAGCGCACCGCCGCGGCGTTGGCGCAAAAGCGCTGACCTGAATGGACATGCGAGCGTGCGTGCGGACGCACGCACACACCCGCGGGCGTCTGCTAGTCTGGAGACAACCTGCGAGGTATTGCCCATGAGCCCGACTGTCCGCATGCTGATCCTGCCTGCCGCCTTCGCCCTGCTTGCGATGGGTGCGAGCCAGGCCGCACAGAAGACGCCGAACAAAGCCGACGTGCCGCCGCCACCGGGCATCAATGACCCGGGCGTGGCGGGCAACGCACCGACACCGGCGGCGGCCCAGGAAGCACCCGCCGCCGCGCCCGCGGCGAACGACGATCCGCTCGCGCCGTTGCCGAAACCCGACGCGCGCCTCGTGCGCGACAAGGCCTCGCGCGACAAGGCCGCGGGTGACGATCGCATCGCGAGCAGCGAAGTCGTCAAGCGCAAGCAGGGCGACGACACGGTCGAGGAATACCGCCAGAACGGTCGCGTCTGGATGATCAAGATCGTGCCGATCCATGGACCGATCCAGACCTTCGTCACCAACGACGGCAGCGGCCGCCTCGTGCGCGATCCGAAGGAAGGCCCGGTGTCGCCGGTGTACTACTCGTTGTACGAGTGGAAGTAGGGCGGTACGCGCGGCGCGCGTGCCGCCGTGAAGCCCGGTGAACCAGCGGCGGCACTCGCGAATCAACGCCCGACCGAGATACCGCGCCTCGCGCGCGTCGTACCGCCCTACGGGCCGAGGTAGGGCGGTACGCGCAACGCGTGTGCCGCCGGTTCGTCCGGCGCGATTGCCTCAACCGGCGAGCCAGTCGCGCGGCTTGAGGTAGTCGGCGAGTTTCGCTTCCGCAGAACCTTCCTGCGGCGTGTACCCGTACTCGAAGCGCACGCGCGGTGGCAGCGACATCAGGATCGATTCGGTGCGCCCGCCCGATTGCAGGCCGAACAGGGTGCCGCGGTCGTGGACGAGGTTGAACTCGACGTAGCGGCCCCGCCGGTACAGCTGGAACTCGCGCTCGCGTTCGCCATGGGGCATGCCCTTGCGGCGCTCGACCAGCGGCAGGTACGCGTCGAGGAACGCATTGCCGACACTGCGCGTGAGGCCGAAGCAGCGTTCGAAGCCGCCCGCGTTGAGATCGTCGTAGAACAGGCCGCCGACGCCGCGCGTCTCGTTACGATGCTTGAGGAAGAAATACTCGTCGCACCACTGCTTCCAGCGCGGATAGACGTCGTCGCCGAACGGCGCGACCGCCTCGCGCGCGACCGTGTGCCAGTGCACGACGTCCGCGTCGAACGGGTAGTACGGGGTCAGGTCGAAACCGCCGCCGAACCACCAGCTGCGGTCATTGCCTTCGTGATCGGGCCGTGCCTCGAAATAGCGCACGTTCATGTGGGTGGTCGGCAGGTACGGGTTGCGCGGATGGACGACCAGGGACACGCCGAGCGCACTCCAGGGCGCGCCGGCCAGCTCCGGCCGATGCGCGCTCGCAGCCGGCGGCAAACGCGACCCGGAGACCTGCGAGAAATTCACGCCGGCCTGCTCGAACACGGCGCCGTCCTTGAGCACGCGCGTGCGTCCAAGCCCAACGAGCGCACTGGACGCCGCAGGCCGCCCGCCAGCCTCCCCTTCGCCCCGTGTCCACGCATCCTCGACGAATCGGGCCGAGCCGTCCGCTGCCTCGAGCGCGCCACAGATGCGCTGCTGCAACGCATCGAGGTAGTCACGCACGGCCTGGATGCGCTGGCTGGCGACGGCGGGTTCATGTTCGGCTGTCATCGAGGGATTCCGGCGCGCGGCAACGGGTGGGCAGTGCGGGCCGCATCGTAGCAGCCGCGCCGACCGGCCTGTCCGGGCAGGTCCGTGTGTCATAATTTCAAGCCATTCCGACCCTGTTCGACGCGTGCCCAGCCGCATTCCGCCGCTTGCCATCACCGCGCATACCGCAACGTCCGCGCTCGGGCGCGGACGCGCTGCGCACATCCAGGCGTTGCGCGACCGGCGCAGCGGCCTGCGCGCGAACGATTTCACCGCGGCGCCCCTGGCCTGTGCAATCGGGCGCGTCGACGGCATCGAACAGGTCGCCTTGCCCGACGAGCTGGCCCGGTACGACTGCCGCAACAACCGCCTCGCCTGGCTCGGCCTCGGCGCCGACGGCTTCCTGGGCGCCGCGCGCGCGGCGATCGCGCGCCACGGTGCGCAACGCGTCGCGCTGCTGGTCGGCACCTCGACAGCGAGCATCGGCGTGACCGAACAGGCGTATCGCGAACTCGACGCCGGCCGGTTTCCTCCCGCACTCGCCGTCCCGCATCTGCATACGCCGCACTCGCTCGGCCTGTTCCTCGAGGCCGTGCTCGGCACGCGCGGCCCGTGCATGACGATTGCGACGGCCTGTTCGTCGAGCGCCAAGATCTTCGCGCAAGGCGAGCGCCTGATCCGCCTCGGCATCGTCGATGCGGCGATCCTCGCCGGGGTGGACTCGCTGTGCGGCAGCGTCCTGTTCGGTTTCAACGCGCTCGAGCTCATCTCGCCGGAAGCATGCCGGCCGTTCGACGCGGCGCGGCGCGGCATTTCGATCGGCGAAGGCGCCGGCTTCGCCCTGCTCGAACGCGAAGGCGACGGTGCGCCGCGCCTGCTCGGCCACGGCGAATCCTCCGATGCACACCACATGTCCACGCCGCACCCGCAAGGGCTGGGCGCGCGCCTCGCGCTGGCCGACGCGCTCGCGCGAGCCGGCATCGCCGCGGACGAAGTCGACTACGTGAACCTGCACGGCACCGCGACGCTGAAGAACGACGAGGTCGAGGCCACCGTACTCGCCGACACGTTTCCAGCACGCACGCGCGCGAGTTCGACCAAGGGCTGGACCGGACACACGCTCGGTGCGGCCGGCATTCTGGAGGCCGTGCTGGCCCTGCTGGCGATCGAACACGGCCTTGTGCCAGGCACGCTCAACACGACCACGCCGGATGCTGCGTGCGGACCCCAGCTCGCGCTCGGGAACGAATCGCGCGCGATCCGCGTCGCGCTCAGCAATTCGTTCGGTTTCGGCGGCAACAACTGCACGCTCGCCTTCGGATGCGCCGCATGAACGGCACGTTGACCGTGCATGTCGAGGGTATCGGCTGGTGCTCGCCCGGCGTTGCCGGCTGGAACGCCGCGCGCGACACGCTGCGCGAGGGCGCCATGGCGACGACCGGCGACGCAAAGGGCGCGCCGGCGCTGCTGCCCGCGAGCGAGCGCCGGCGTGCGCCGGAAATCGTGCAACTCGCGTGCGACGTCGCCGGCCAGGCCTGCACGATGGCCGGGCATTCCCCCGCCGACCTTCCCTGCGTGTTCGCCACGATGCACGGCGACCATGCGATCACCGAGAACATGTGCCTGACGCTCGCCACCCATCCGCTCGAACTTTCGCCGACGCGCTTCCACAACTCCGTGCTCAACGCGGCTGCCGGGTACTGGACCGTCGCGACACACTGCCATGCCGCGTCGAATGCAGTGTCCGCGTCGGGGGGCAGTTTCGCCGCCGGCCTGCTCGAAGCGGCGGTCGAGGCGCACGCGGACGACCGGCCGACGCTGTTGGCGGCCTATGATTCATCGGCCCATGGCGCCCTCGCCGATACGATGCGACTCGAAACGACCTACGGGATCGCGCTTGTGCTGAATCCTCGCCGCGGTCCGCGCGCGCTGGCGAGCCTGCGCCTGCGCCACGACGGCGGTACGCAATCACCGCCGCCGGCGGCCACCGGCACGCCGTTCGAGTCCGCATTGCCACTGTTCCGCCTGATCGCCGCCGGGCGCGGCGGCGAGGTGCGCATCGCCAGCGGGCGTTCGGCGGCGCTCGTGATCGAGGTGCTCGCATGAGCGCGACGGATCCCGCCCGCGTCGTCGTGGTGATTCCGGCGTTGAACGAGGAACGCGCCATCCGCGGCATCGTCGAATCGGTGCTCGAGATCTGCCCGCACGTGATCGTGATCGACGACGGTTCGACCGACCGCACGGTCGAATGCATCGCCGACCTGCCGCACACGCTGATCCGGCACGCGACACCGCTCGGCAAGGGCCAGGGCCTGCGCGACGGTTTCCGCAAGGCGCGCGAACTCGGCTTCGACGCGGTGATCGCGATGGATGGCGATGGCCAGCATCAGGCCAGCGACATCCCGCGCCTGCTCGCCGCCGCGCGCGCGCATCCCGAGCACATCGTGATCGGCGCGCGCATCCGCAACCGCGACAACCAGCCAAAGGCTCGCCGGCGCGCGAACGCGGTCGCCGACTGGGGCATATCGTGGGGCTGCGCGCTGCCGATCGCCGACACCCAGAGCGGCCAGCGCTACTACCCGCTCGCGGCGCTCGAACTCGCCGACCTCGCGGCCGACGATTTCGTGTTCGAGGCCGCGCTGCTGATCGCGGCGACGCGCGAGAAAAAGCTCGGCGTGGTCTCGGTGCCGATCGAGTCGCGCTATCAGGGCGAGTTCCGCCTCAGCCATTTCCGTCCGGTGCGCGACGTCACGCGCATCACCTGGTACACGATCCGGCGCATCCTGCACTACGGTCGCGTGATCGACAGCTATCGCCGCGGCCACGACCGTCTGCCGCTGATCTACGATCCGCCCGCGGACGCGTGAGGCGTCGATGCCGCACCTGCTGCTGCAACTGAGCGTCATCCTGGCGACCGCGCGCGTGCTCGCGCTGCTGCTCCGCCGGCTGGGGCAACCGGCCGTGATCGGCGAGATGATCGCCGGCTTCGTGCTCGGCCCGATCGTGTTCGGCGCGCTTGCGCCGGAATGGCACGTTGCGCTGTTTCCGAAAGATGGACTCGCCGCGCTGCAAGGTCTCAGTCAGCTCGGACTCGTGCTGTTCATGTTCATCGTCGGCGCCGAGCTGCGTGCGCCCGATGGCGCGCGCGCACCGCTCGCCACCGCCGCCTGGGTCGGCATTCCGGGCGTGCTGCTGCCGGGCGTGCTCGGCCTCGCGATCGCACCGGCACTGCATGCGGACTTCGCGCCTGCCGGTGTCGGCGTGTGGCCGTTCGCGCTGTTCATGGCCGCGGCGCTCGCGATCACCGCGTTCCCGGTGATGGCACGCATCCTCAAGGACCGTGGACTCACGCGCTCGCGGATCGGCCAGCTCGCGCTCGCCGCGACCGCGATCGCCGATGTGCTGGTGTGGCTGCTGCTCGCGTTCGTGATCGCCTCCATCTCCGCGCATGGCAACAGCACGTTCGCGCGCACGATCGCCGGACTCGCGCTCGTGTGTGCGCTCGCGTTCGGCGTGCTGCGGCCGCTGCTCGCGCGCCTGCTTGCACGCCACGCGAGCGACAGCCGTCCCGGCGGTGCCGTGCTCAGCGCGCTGCTTATCGGCACCTGCACGATGGCCGCCGCGACCGAATGGCTCGGCCTGCATGCGGTGTTCGGCGCGTTCCTCGCCGGCCTGTGCCTGCCGCGCGACGACCGCCTGCTGGACACCCTGGTCGAGCGGCTCGAACACGTCGCGGTGCTGGTGCTGATGCCGGTGTTCTTCGCACTCGCGGGACTCGCGACGCGCGCCGACGCGTTCGCCGGTTCCGGGCTGTCGGCACTGCTGCTGATCCTTGCCGCGGCCGTGCTCGGCAAGGTGCTCGGCGCCGGTGGCGGCGCGCGCATCGCCGGCTTCGGCTGGCGCGAGTCGCTCGCGGTCGGTTCGCTGATGAACGCGCGCGGCATGATGGAGCTGATCGTGCTGAAGGTCGGCCTCGACGCCGGCGTGATTGGCGCCGACCTGTTCACCCTGCTGCTCGCGATGACGATCGTGACGACGCTGATGGCGACACCGATGCTGGATGCATGCCGGCGTGGCACGGCGTAGGGCGGGTCGAGCGCGCAGCGCGACTCCCACCGCACCGCGATGTTGCGGCGGCACGCGCTGCGCGCGTACCGCCCTACGCGACCGAATCCCCCGCGCCGATCAGTCGCCGACGATGCGCAGGCCGAAATACAGCGAAGCATCGCCGACGAACTGCGCGCTGCCGTGGATGTTGAGCCGCAACGTCGTCGGCTTCTTGAAGAACTGGCGTGCCTGCGCATCGCTGAGGCCGTAGTTCTGCACCAGTGACTGCTTGCTGACGAGGCCGGCGATGCAGACCGCCGAATCGCGGTTGCGCTGGAACGAGTGCTGGCCCGGCGCGAGCGGCACTTCGTAGCGCTCGGACGAGGTCATTCCAGTCAGCAGGCTGCCGCCGAACGGCAGGCCGGTGTTCGGATCGATCAGCGCGGGATCGTCGAGCACGGGATTCTCGACCGTAACCGTCGGCACATAGCTCAGTTGCGCGACCGCCGATGCCGCGGTCGGATTGTCGTAGTCGACCTGCAGGTAGGGCGAGAACCAGTAGCAGATGAGCGAGTTCGCGGCGTTGCGCGGCAAGGTCACGTGGCCGACGTCGTCGAACGCGAACGTCGTCGCCGCGGGTGCAGCCGCGAGCACCTGGCAGCGATCGGCGTCACTGCCGCTGCAGTCGGCGGCCAACTCGATCCAGGCGTCGGCCAAGCCGAGCCAGTTCAGCGTGCGGCCGAACGAGTCGGCGTCGCCGACGTCGGCGGCGGACGGTCCGGCCTTGGCCGTCGCTGCCATGCGCGGCGCCGGAAGGCGGATGTCGGCGGAGCCCGCAATGTCGCCCGCGACGCGGTTCGCGCGTGGGGCGCCGGCGAATGCGCCGCTCGAGAAGATCACGAGCGCGACGGCGAGAAGGATGCGGCGAGCGTTCATCGGGCGTACCTCGTGTGGATGGACGAGGCACATCATCGCGGCACCTGCGGACCCGGCGCTGCGAGCCGCGGCGCAACCGCAACGCCAACCGCGTCACACCTTCGTTGTCAGCCCATGCCGCCGTTTATGCCGATGACCTGGCCGTTGATGTAGCCGGCCGCGTCCGAACAGAGGAACGCGACCAGCGCGGCGACCTCTTCGGGCGTGCCGGCGCGGGCGGCGGGCACGATCGCCTTTATCTGCGCTTCGTCGAATTGCGCGACGCTCATGCTTCCTGCGACCACTCCGGGTGCAACCACATTCGCGCTGATTCCGCGCGAGGCCATCTCGCGCGCGAGCGATTTCGTCGCGCCGTGCAGCGCCGACTTCGCCGCGGCGTAGTTCGCCTGGCCGCGGTTGCCGAGTACCGCCGCGACCGACGAAATCGACACGATGCGGCCCCAGCGCGTGCGCGCCATCGGCAGGAGCAGCGGCTGCACGACGTGGAAGAAGCCGTGCAGCGACACGTCGATCACGCGATGCCACTGCTCTTCGCGCATGCCGGCGAGCGGCGCATCGTCGTGGATGCCGGCGTTGTGCACCACGATCTGGATCGCGCCGTCGTCGAGTTCCCGCTCGAGCAGCGCGCGCGTCGCCGCCGCATCCGTTAGGTCGAACGCGATCGCGCGCGCATGCCCGCCCGCCGCGAAGATCGCATCGACCACGGCCTGCGCCCGCTCGCGGCCGCTGTTCGCATGCACCAGCACCTCGCAGCCGGCCGCCGCGAGCGCACGCGCGATCGCGCCACCGATGTCGCCGCTGCCGCCCGTGACGAGGGCGCGTCTGGATGGGTTCATTGCCTGGCTTTCCCGCTCGAAGAGTTGCGCCCATGATGGCGGCTTTGGCCTGTCCGGCCAATCCACCCGCCGCGTGTGAGGTTTCGCGCGCCAGCGCGAATCACCTTGCACGTTGTATATGCGCGGGAGTGGATCGGGTGGACATGGCACGGGAGCGGGTCGACGGCATGGTCGTGCGCGAACAATTCCAGCAGCTGCTGGAGCATCACCGCGGCATCGTGCTGAAGGTCGCACACGCGTACTGCGGCCACGCCGAGGACCGGCGCGACCTGGCGCAGGAGATCGCGGCGCAGGCGTGGAAGGGATTTCGCGGCTACGACCCGGCGCGGCCGTTTTCGACCTGGCTGTACCGGATCGCCCTGAACGTCGCGATCTCGCACCTGCGTGCCAGCCGCGGACGCGAGCCGCTGGCGTTCGACGAGATTGCCGAACCGGCGCACGACGAAGACACGCCGCGCGAAGCGGACGACGGCATCCGTGCGCTTTACCGCTGCATCGAACGCCTCGATCCACTCAACCGCGCCCTGATGCTGCTCTACCTCGACGAGCGCGGCCAGCGCGAGATCGGCGAGATCCTCGGCCTCTCGGAAACCAATGTCGCGACCCGAATCGGCCGCCTCAAGCAACGCATCCGCGAACAACTCTCCCCCACCGACCGGTACTGACATGGACACGACGATGGAACTCGACGACTTCAAGCTTGCGTGGAAAACCCTCGACCGCCGTCTCGAACGGCAGACCGCGATCGACCTGCAATTGCTGCGCGATGCACGCGTCGATCGCGCGCGCCGCGGCCTGCGACCGCTCGCCTGGGGGCAGGCGTTGCAGATGCTGATCGGCGCGGCCGGCATGCTTGTATTCGCGCCTTACTGGGTCGAGCACCGCCACGAACCCGCACTGCTCGTCTGCGGCCTCGTGCTGCACGCGTACTGCCTCGCCCTCGTCATTGTCGGCGCAATCGTCGAGGCGCGCATCGCGGCGATCGACTATGCCTCGCCGGTGCTCGAGATCCAGCACCGCCTGCTCGCGCTGCGTCGCGCCTACGTCATCGGCGGCATGCTCGTCGGCCTGCCGTGGTGGTTCATCTACGTGCCTCTGCTGATCGTGCTCGGCGACGGCCGCATGCTGGAACAGGCGCCCACGGTCGTCGCGATCCAGCTTGCAATCGGCGCCGCCGGCCTGCTCGCGACCTGGTGGTTCCATCGCTGGGCGAACCGTCCCGAGCGCGCCGCCTTCGGCCAAAGGCTCGACAACGGCGCGGCCGGCGGCAGCATCCGCCGCGCGCAGGCGGCGCTCGAACAGCTTGCCGAATTCGAGCGCGACTGAGCGGCGCCGCCGCGCGCCGCCCGAACACGCGGTTCAGTGCGCGCGCTCCGATGCCGCCCTGACCGTCCAGAGGGCGCGATTGGCGATCGACGGCTCCGGTGCGTCGACCAGCCCGCGCCAGAGGTTCAGGCGTTCGGCGAACGCCGGGCGCTCCGGCCATGGATCGTCGGTCGGCGAGGTGACCCAGGCGTCGAGGAAGTGGTAGGCCGCGCGTGCCTCGACGGCATCGTGGCCCGGATCGAACGCGGACTCGCGCGCGACCGGCAGGAACAGCAATGCGGCGCCGTAACGGTCGGCCTGCTTGTCCGCCGTGAGGCGATCGAACAACGCCGAACGCTGGCCCGGATCGAATGCGCGCACCTGCGTCGTGACGGTTTCGACGAGGCGGCGCAGCGCCGCATCGGCATCCGCCGGAGACGGCGCAGGCGCCGTGAAGGCGATGCGCCCGATCGTGTCGGCGTAGGCGCCCTCGCCGACGCGCCAGCTCAATTGCTCGCCGCCGCGCGCGAGTTGCGCAGCGCCCGCCGGCGAGGCGACGAGGCGACCGGTGAGGTCGATGTCGGCAAGCATGTCGCCAATGACTTCGGCGATTTCAGGCTGCACGCGCGCGAGCGCGCGCGGCATGCGCTCGCCCCACCACGGCAGCAGCAGCAGCGGCAGCCACGCCGCGAACAGCACCGCATTGCGCGGCAGGCCGGCCATCAGCACGCGCATGCCGTTCAACCACAGCCAGATGCCGGCAGCGAACAGCAGAAAAGTGCTCAGCAAGGCCAGGGGGCTGCCGGCGCTGCGCCGCGCGGCGACGAAGGCGGCCGGCATCGCTTCGCCCGGCGCGTGCGGATCGAGCGCGAGCGGAAACACCGGCGGCGGCGCGCTCCAACCGGCGAGCGCGTATTCGAGCGGTCGATCGAGTCGCCGCTGCAATGCGTCCCACGCGGTGGGCGAAACGCGAGCATCGAAACCACTGAACGGCGGATGCGCCTTCAGCCAGGCGGCCTCGGCACTGCCGATGCGCACCTGCGGCCGCGCGAAGCCACGTTCGTCGCGCGGCATCGCGAACGGCACGTCGGGCGCCATCGTGGTGTCGTCGACGAGCATCGACAAGGTTTCCTCGCCGTGCACGTTGAGGCGATTGCCGCAGAATGCCCGCTGCTGCGGCGCGCCCCACTCGCCGTCGTAGGCGACCACTGCACAATGCGTCGCGCGCGCAGGTCCCGCCCAGTTGCCGCGATCGCCTTGCGACACCGGATCGAATTCGAGCGCGAGCCAGCTGTCGACAAAGTGCCCGACGGCGTTCGCGGTGTAGGTGCGGAAACGCCAGGCGTCGACGAAGTGCTGCGGCCCGACCAGCCATCCCGCGCTCAGCAGCACGATCGCGAGGCCAAGCGGAAACGCCGCCGCGAAACGGATCAGCGGCGACACCGCGTAGCCTGCCGCCTGCTGCAGCAGGAAGGCGCGCCAGCCACCGGGCGGGGGCGGAGCGGGTTTCGGTGCCACTCGCTTGTCCTTCATCGCATCAGCCATCCGTGCGCGCAGGCGCACCCCCGTCGCATCATGAAACGAACCGCGGTCGCGGTGGCGACATCGCCGCGCGTCCTCCGCGCAGCGAACGCGCAGTCCACGAGCGAAGCGTACGTCAATGTGCACTGCAGGGTCGCGCCTACGCGCGCCCCGGGCCACGCCTGCACGCCGCGAGCCAGCCGGAGCGCACCTTGCGAGCCCCGTTTTCCGTTCCATGTCGATGATGCCGGGCCGATCGGCAAACCGCATCACGAATCCCGCGCACGGGCGCGGCTAGGATTTGCGCGCTACCTGGGGAGTGGATCATGTCGATTTTTCGTTTCTTGCTGCCGGCCGCAGTCGGCCTATTCGGCGCAACTGCCGGTGCACAGCCGCTGCAGAACCCGATCCTGTTCGTCACGCAGTTCCCGATCAGCGGTGACTTCACCGCGATCGGCAGCGTGTTCGGCAACCACCGCACCGACATGGAGTCGACCGGTCGCGGCGGCGACCTGATGATCCGCTATCCGGATGGGACGCTGCGCAACCTGACGGCCGAGGCCGGTTACGGCAACGCCGGCATGCAGGGTGCGAATGCAATCGCGGTACGCGATCCGGCGGTGTCGTGGGATGGCACGCGCGCGGTGTTCAGCATGGTCATCGGCGCGCCGACGGCGCAATACCAGTGGGGTACCTGGTACTGGCAGCTGTACGAAGTCAGCGGCCTCGGCCAAGGCCAGACCGTGCAGATCACCAAGGTTCCGAACCAGCCGGACCATTTCAACAACGTGAGTCCGGCCTATCTGTCCGATGGCAGTTTCGTGTTCGTCAGCGATCGCCCGCGCAACGGCGCCGAGCACCTGTACCCGCAGCTCGACGAATACGAGGAAGCCGCGACGCCGACCGGGCTGTGGCGATTGCAGCCGGCGAGCGGTCGCCTCGACCTGCTGCAATATGCGGTGTCGGGCTCGTTCAACCCGATCGTCGACAGTTTCGGCCGCGTGCTGTTCACGCGCTGGGACCACCTGCAGCGCGACCAGCAGAACGACAACGCCGGCAATCCCTACGGCACGTTCAACTGGAGCGGCGAAGCGTCGAACTCGATCGCGACCGCGGATCGCGGCGAAGTGTTCCCGGAACCGCGCATCGCCGCGAACGGGTCCAACACCGAGGGATTCACGATCAACCACTTCTTTCCGTGGATGATCAACCAGGATGGCAGCGGCGAAGAGACCCTCAACCACGTCGGCCGTCATGAGTTGCACAGCTACTTTAACCGCAGCTTCAACGACGACAACAACCTGCACGAATTCATCGCGCCGCAGGACCGCAAGACGATCGAGAACATGCTGCAATTGCGCGAGGATCCGGCGGCACCGGGCCGCTACATCGGCATCGACGCTCCCGAGTTCTACACGCATGCGTCCGGGCAGATCATCCGCCTCGATGCCGCACCGACGACGAATCCGGCGACGATCACCGCGCAATACCTGACCCCGCGCAGCACGGCGTCGTTCTACGACGGCACCGTGCCGGCCGATTTCAGCGGCCACTACCGCAACCCGCTGCCGCTGGCCGACGGCCGCATGCTCGCCGCGCATGCGATCGACCCGCGCCGCGCCGGCAACGACGGCACGCGCGACCATCCGCTGCCGCGCTACCTGTTCCGCATCAAGCGCCTGGCCGCGAACGGTGGCGTGCTCGCGCCGGTCGAGAACCTGACCGCCGGCATCAGCAAGTCGATCAGCTACTGGGATCCGGACGTGCAGGTCAGCTACAACGGTCCGCTGTGGGAACTGTCGCCGGTCGAGGTGCGCGCACGTGCGGTGCCGCTGGCGACCGCATCGACGCTGCAGGCACCGGAGCAGCAGGCGTTCACGCTCGAAAACGTCGACGTCTCGGTATTCCGCGCCTGGTTGCGCGCGAACCAGCTCGCCCTGGTCGTCATGCGCAACGTGACCACGCGCGACGCCGCCGACGAGCAGCAGCCGTACAACCTGCGCGTGCCCGGCGGCGTGCAGACACTGGGCAATGGCGGCACGCCGTACGACATCGCGCACATGCAGTTCTTCCAGGGTGACCAGATCCGCGGCCTCGGCGGCACTACGTCGCCGAATGCAGGACGACGCGTGCTCGCACAGGCGCTGCACGACCCGGTCGCGCAGCGTGCGAACACGCCGAATCCGGGCGGCCCGCCCGGCAGCGCGCCGATCTTCACGGACGGGTCGGTCGCGCTGTTCGCGCCGGCGTCACGTGCGATGGCGTGGCATTCCACCGCGGCCAACGGCACGCCGGTCGTGCGCGAGCGCTACTGGATCAGCTTCCAGCCCGGGGAGATCCGCGCCTGCGACGGCTGCCACGGCGTCAACCAGCAGAACCAGGCCGGCCAACCAGCCGCGGCGAACACCGCGCTCGCGCTGCGTGCCCTGCTCGCGCGCTGGCGCGATCGGCAGGTCGACCAGATCTTCGCCAACTCGATGGAGCCGCGCTGACGCGATCCGGGCGGCCCAGGCCGGGTTATATTGAAGACGGCCGCGGCACGGGGATCGCGGCCCGTCTTGCCACCTGGGGGATACCGTCGTGCTTCTGCTGCGACTGCTTCAATTCGCGTTCGTCGTGCTTTTGCTGTACTTCCTTGTCACGCAGTTGACCCTGCCGGCGATCAAGGGAACACGCTTGTTCCCGATGTTCGATGCGCGCCGGCGCGCGGCGCTGGACAAACTGAATCGCGCACGCGAAGCGCGCGAGGTCGAGGAAGTCGAGAAGGAAGCGCAATCCGCGCGCAAGCCGCACAGGGGAGACGACGATGTTTAACATGCGCAATCTTGCACTGGTCGCGTCGGCGATCGCTGCCGTATTCGTGATCGCGATGGCCGGCGAGCTGGTCGAGCACCTCGACGCGCAGGAAATCATGGTGATCCAGTCGGTGAACGGCAACCTCACCGTGTACGACACCCCGGGCTACCACCCGCAATGGTTCGGCAAGGTGACCAAGTACGCGCGCCGCGCGTCCTACGATTTCGAGGCGCCGATCCGCTTCAACGACGGCGCGCAGGCGAAGATGCACGGCTCGATCCAGTTCGAGATCCCGACCGATGCGCAGACCCTGATCATGCTGCATTCCAAGTACGGCAGCGCGCAGACGCTGCAGAGCCAGCTGGTCGAGCGCGTGATCGACAAGTCGATCTTCATGTCCGGTCCGCTGATGTCCTCGAAGGAATCGTATGCCGAGAAGCGCAACTCGCTGATCACCTACGTCGAGGACCAGATCACGCACGGCACCTACCAGACGCGCCAGCACGACATGAAGACGAACGATCCGATCACCGGCGTCGAGAAGACGATCACCGCGGTCGAGATCGTCGCTGACGACAAGGGCATGCCCAAGCGCCAGGAAGATCCGGTGCTGACGCCGTTCGGCATCAAGACCTTCAACTTCACGATCAGCGAAGTCAACTACGACGCAACCGTCGAGGCGCAGATCAAGGGCCAGCAGCAGATCACGATGGACGTGCAGACCGCGATCGCGACCGCGAAGAAGGCGGAGCAGCAGGCGATCACGGTCGCGAAGGAAGGCGAAGCGGCCGCGGCGAAGGCGAAGTGGGAGCAGGAAGTCATCAAGGCGAAGGCGGTGGTCGAGGCGCAGCAGGCACTCGAGGTCGCCCAGCTCGACACCAAGAAGGCCGAGCAGGAGAAGGCCGCGAAGATCCTGCGCGCCGAGGGCGAATCGGAATACAAGCGCAAGATCATCAGCGCCGACGGTGCGCTCGAACAGAAGCTCGCCGCCTACAAGGAAGTGCAGTCCGCGTGGGCGCAGGCGTTCGCCGACTACAAGGGCCCGTCGCTGGTGCCGTCGGTGGTCATGGCCGGGCAATCCGGCGGGCCCGGTGCGACCGGTGCACAGGCACTCATCGACATGATGAGCGCGAAGACCGCACGCGACCTCGCGCTCGACCTGTCGGTGCCCGCCGGCGCGAAGTAGTCCGTCCACGACGCATCACCGGCTGCAGCGGCAGCAGCTGTCCTCGATATCGAGAGCGTGCCGAACCTCGGCGACGTGCGCGACCTCGGTGCCTACGAGCGCCAGCTGCACTACTGCGGTGCGGCCTACACGGTATTCTGCAGCACCTTCGACTACGACTGAGACACCGTTTCGTCAGCTTGGTGAAAGCTTTCGCGCGCGTGTCCATGGCTTGCTCTCCACGGCGTTCTTCCCATTCGCCACCCGAGGAGATCGCCATGCGCATGCCCGCCCTGCAGAACGGCCTCGCCAGCGCGACGTTGCTCGTCGCGTTCGTCGTAGCGCCGGTTGGCGCGACGACATTCCACGTCGGCGCCGGCTGCGACTACACGACAATCGGCGCCGCGATCACCGCTGCGGCGGGGGTGGTGGGCAGCAACGAGATCCTCGTCGCGGCCAACCAGGCCTACACGAACGAGGCGCTCGCCATCAACGGACAGAGCCTCACCATCGCCGGCGTACCGGCCTGCAACTACGTGCAGCCGAGCGGCAACACGACGATCGGCGGCGGCAACGGCCACAGCGTACTGACGATCCGCGGCGATTCGCATGTCAGGCTGAAGAACCTGACGCTTTCCGACGGGCATCCATCCGACAACGCGGCCGGCGGCGGCATCGACTTCGCCGGCACCGGTACGTTGTCGCTCGACCACACGACGATCTCCTCGAATCATGCCGGTTACGGCGGCGGCATCAACTTCAATGGCTCTGGCGGTGCGGCTTATCTGAACTTCGGCACCGAGACGCAGGTGCTGTCCAACATTGCCAGGACCTCGGGCGGCGGGGTGCGCCTCGAAGGCAGTGCGGTGCTCACCGTCACCGCGCCGCAAGTCTGGCTCGCGTTCAACGAAGCGGTCGACGGCTACGGCGGCGGTCTCGAGGTGATCGGGCCGGCGCGCGCGGACCTCGGGTCGCCCGGTTATCGATTCGCCGAATACGCCGGCCTGCTGTACCAGAACAGCGCGCAATATGGCGGCGGCATCGCGATCCTCGGCGGCAGCAGCAATGATCAGGACGCGTTCGTGCACCTGTTCGCGACCGATGCGCGCAATCCCGTGCTGATCGAGTCCAACACCGCCGCTCACACCGGCGGTGGCATCTACCTGCAGCCGGATTCGAACGGGCTCGCCCTGGGTCTGGCCTGGTTGTGCGGAATCGACTATCGCCTGACCGGCAATATCGCGCAGGAAGGCACCGCGCTCTACAGCGACGAGGACAGCGACTCGCTCGGGAACTATTTCGGCGCCTTGATCAGCCTTGGTCCTCCGGATGCCTGGGATCCCAATTGCAGGCAAACCGCGTTGCCGGCCGGCGTCGTCGCCTGCACCAGCGAAACCTGCAACGTGATCGATCAAAATGTCGCGCAGAACGGTGCCGGCCAGCCGACCGCGGGTTCGGCGATCCTGCTGCAGACAAACACCCGTGCAAGCTTCGACCGCATCCGCATCACCAACAATGACGGCGACCATGCCTTGCGCCTGGTCGGTGGCGGCGACGGCAACGAGACGACTTATGCGCGCCTGTCGAATGCGTTGCTTGCCGGCAACGTCGCGCGCAACGAGATCATGCTGGCCGAGTCCGGCACCAGTCTGGCCGTGGGGAACACCACGCTCACCGGCAACCAGAGTCCATCCGGCGTGGTCATTCGCGCGAACGGAGAACTCACCGTCAGCGAAACGATATTCGCGCAAGGCCCCGCTTCGAGCGTGCTGTTCGGCGGCTCGCCGTCGAACCGCCATCTCGACTACATCCTGTCGATGGAAGTGAACACGCTCGCCGGCGGCAACCACATCGTGCAGGGCGATCCGTCGTTCGTCGACGTCGCCCGCGGCGATTTCCGTCTCCGCCCGTCATCGCTCGCGATCGATATCGCGCCACCCGTCGCCGGGGACGATCGCGACCTCGACGGCGAACCCCACGACCAGGACATCGCGAACGTGCCGGACCAGGACGGCGATCGTGACCTCGGCGCCTACGAACGCCAGAAGCGCTACTGCGGTGCAGCCGATACGGTGTATTGCGACAACTTCGACTTCGACTGACGCAGCGCGATGTCAGGTCGGCGAAAGGTTTCGTTCATGCAACCGGAATTTTCCGCCTCGGGATTCCGGTCGACGACGCAATGCGACTACCATCCGCTGTTTGCCATCGGGGAGTCGAGCCATGCGCAAGTGCGTGCTCGCTGCGGCGTTCGCCGCAGCCGGGATCGGAACCATCGGCGTTGCACGCGCCGAGAGCGCCACGTCGTGGATCGTGGAGGCCGCCTATCCCGACGTGGCAACGCTGCAACGTGTCGCCTCGCGCTACGAGCACCTGATCGTCGACCGCAAGCGCGGCGTGTTGCGCGTCGAGACCGACGAGGCCGGCATTCGCGCACTGGAAGACGACGGACTCGCGGTCAGCATCGACCTCGCCGCGTCGGCGCGCCTCGGTGATTTCTACGCCAGGCTGCAACAAGCGCAGCAAGGCGGCCTCGGCCCCGACTCGATCCCGGGCTTCGCCTGCTTCCGCACGGTCGAGGAAACCTACGCCACGATGGATTCGATGGTGTCGAACCATCCTGACATCACCACAATCGACGCTATCGGCCCGACCTGGAAGAAGACACAGAACGCGGCGCAGGGCTACACCATGCGCGCGCTGCGCATCACCAACATGGCGACCGCGGCGGGCGATCCGGATCGGCCGAAGATGGTCGTGTTCGGCTCGATCCACGCGCGCGAGTACGCGCCGGCAGAGTTGACCACGCGTTTTGCCGAGTGGCTCGTGAACGGCTACGGCAGCAACCCCGAGGCAACCTGGCTGGTCGACCACAACGATTTCCGCCTCGTGCTCGAAGCGAATCCGGACAGCCGCAAGATCGCCGAAACCGGCGTCTACCAGCGCAAGAACCAGGACAGCGTCACGGCGCCGTGCAGTGGCGCACCGAGCATGTCGTCGCAACCGGGCGTCGACCTCAACCGCAACTTCCCATTCCACTGGAACATCACCAGCGGCCAGGGTTCCAGCGGCACCTTCTGCGACCAGACCTACCGCGGCCCGACCAGGGGTTCGGAGCCGGAGACGCAGAATCTCGTGAACTACGTCGCCGGCAATTGCGACAGCGCCGGCAATTGCAGCGGAGGCGTGTTCCCCGATCGCCGCAATGGACCGATGAACCCACCGAATGTCGGCAGCGACGGCGGCGCGGCCGCGCCGGACGACACGCGCGGCTTCTTCATCGACATCCACAGCAATGCCGCGCTCGTGTTGTGGCCGTGGGGCGACACCACCAGTGCCGCGCCGAACGGACCGGCGATGCGCACCCTCGGTCGGCGCCTGGGCTGGTTCAACGGCTACACGCCGGAGCAGTCCGATTCGCTCTATCCGACCGATGGCACCACCGACGACACCATGTACGGCCTGCTTGGCGTGCCGGGTTTCACGATCGAGACCGACGGCAACGACTTCTTCCAGGACTGCGCCTCGTTCGAAGCGAGCACGGTGCCCGACAACCTCGCCGCACTGCGCTATGCCGCGCGCTCGCTGCATGCGACCTACCAGTTGCCGGCCGGCCCGGACGTTCTCGACATTGCCGCCGGTTCCGACCTCGTCGTCAGCGGTGACCTGCTGGCGGTCTCGGCGCGCATCGACGATACGCGCTTCAACCAGTCGACTGCGGGCGACAGCGTTCCCGGCACGATCCGCAACATCGGCAGCGCGAGCGCGTTCGTCGACACGCTGCCGTGGGACGCGGGCGCGCTCGCGCACCCGCTCGCCGCGAGCGACGGCACGTTCAACGCGCCGATCGAGAGCGTCGCCGGCGCGATCGACACGAGCGGGCTCGCCGTCGGCGCGCATCTGGTCTACGTGCAGGGCGTCGATGCAGCGGGCAATCACGGCCCCCCGAATGCCGCGATGATCGACATCGTCAACGGCGCCGATGTCGGCACGCTCGCCGGCCACGTCGAGGACCGCACGACCTACGCGCCGCTCGCCGCGACGATCACGCTGTCGAACGCAAGCGAAACGCACATCGCGTCGAGCGACGCGGGTGCCGGCGCGTATCGCGCGCATGCATACCCGGGCAGCTACAGCGTGCACGTCGCCGCGCCGCATCATCTGTCCGAGGATCTGACCGGCGTCGTGCTCGCGGCCGGTGCCAGCGTCACGCGCGACGTCGCGCTGTATCCGAACTGCACGGTGCTGTCCGACGACGTCGAAAGCGGCAACCAGGGCTGGACCGCGCAATCGCCTTGGGTCATCCAGAGCAACCTCGGCGGCAACGCGACGCACGCCTGGAACACGCCGAACTATGGCGACAACCTCGACAGCTCGCTGACCTCGGCCAGCCACAATCTCGCCGGCTATGCCGACCTGGCCCTCGATTTCACCGACCGCTGCGCGACCGAGAGCGGCTGGGACTATGGCCACGTCGAGTTCAGCACGAATGGGGGATCGAGCTGGACCTCGTTGTACTCGTGCAGCGGCCAGAGCAGCTGGCAGTCGCATCACCTCGACTTGCCGGCCGCGGCAAACGGCGCGACCGCGTTCAAGCTGCGTTTCCGCCTGAGCAGCGACACCAACACCAATGACGCCGGCTGGGCGATCGACAACATCCGCATCGAAGCCGGTGGCGCCGCGTGTCGCGCGCAGCAGCCACCGGACGACCGCATCTTTGCCGACAGCTTCGACTGATCCGGGCGGATGCCGCGACCAACCTCGGTCGCCCCGGACCGCACGCTCTCGCGGCGCCGGCTTTCGTCTATGCTCGGCGCTCTCGTGAATCGGAGCGCCCTCGCATGAAGAACCGCATCGCCGCCGCACTCGCGGCCACCCTGTTCGTCGCCGGCATCGGCATCGGCTACGCCGCCCAGAAGGTCGCGCCGCAGGTGTTCCACGGCAAGTCCAAGGAAGACGCCGCGAGAGCCCTGCTCGACGTCGCGCGCGTGCAGGCCGGCGACGGCAGCTGGGAACGCATCGCGATCGGTCGCGTGCTCTACCTCGGTGGCCACAAGCAGGAAGGCCAGGCCGTTTTCGACGCGATGCTCGCCGGCAAGCACGAGGACAGCGACGAGTTCCGCATCGCGCGCGTGTACCGCGAGGCCGGCGAATGGGCGAAGGCGAAACCGCTGTTCGACCGCTTCGTCGCCAACAATCCGAAGGACGAAAAAGGCCTTGCCGAAGTCGGCGCGTTCTACCTGCTCAACGGCGATCGCGATGCCGCGGAGAAGCTGTTCGACCGTTCGTTCGCGATTTCGGCCGAAATCTGGGCGACTGTCGGCGCCGCTGGCGCCTATCTCGGCGTCGTGCCGGAGGAATAGCGGGACCGGCTGACCGACCGTTGCGGCGGTCGGGCAGTCCCGCGGACCACGACGCCAACCTTTCGGCGTCATTCGGGTACCTACGCCGTAGCGATACGCCGCAGCCACCCGGAGTCTTCATGTTCACCCGCATCCTGATCGCGTTCCTCCTCTTCGCCTGCCTCGCCGTTCCGGCCACGGCAGCCACCTTCAACGTGTCCGTGACGAGCAATCGATTCGTGCCCTCGTCGCTGACGATCCATGTCGGCGACACGGTCACGTTCACGAATGCGGGCGGCTTCCACAACGTCGTCGCGGACAACGGGTCGTTCCGCTGCGCACGCGGCTGCGATGGCGTCGCCGGTGGCGACGGCACGCCGAGCGCCTCGGCCTGGAGCAACTCCATCACGTTCAACACCGCTGGTGGTGTCGGCTATCGCTGCGAAGTACATGCCGGCATGGGCATGGTCGGGTCGATCGAGGTCGAGGACGCGCCGGCGAGCACGTTCAATCCCAACCAGCACGGCCTCAGCGGCTCGTGGGCGAATGCCGCGACCGATTCGCAGGGTGTGGTCCTGACCGTGTGGCCCGACCTCGTCGCGCCCGGCCGCGGCTCGCTGTTCGGCGGCTGGTTCACCTACGACGTCAGCGCCGCCGGCGGCCAGCGCTGGTACACCGTGCAGGGCGACGTCAGCAGCAACGACGACAGCGCGACCATGCCGATCTACCAGACCCAGGGCGGCGCGTTCGACAGCAACCAGGCCAGCAGCACCGCTGCCGTCGGCCAGGCGGTCATGCACTTCGACGACTGCACCCACGGCTCGCTCGCCTACACCTTCAGCGACGGCAGCGGCCGCAGCGGCACGATTCCGCTGACGCGCCTGCTCGCCAACGTCAACTGCTCCGCCGACGGCACCAATACCGGTGGCGGCGCCTACCTGCGCTCCGGCGCATGGGCCGATCTCGGCACCAGCGGACAGGGCCTGGTGATGGACTTCAATCCACCGCAAGGCGTCTTCTTCGCCGCCTGGTACACCTTCCTCGCCAATGCCGGCCAGAACGCCGGTGGTGCCGGCCAGCACTGGTACACGCTGCAGGCCGCGATCCCGGCGGGCTTCTCCACGCTGACCAACGTCGGCATCTTCGAGAGCACCGGCGGCGTGTTCGACCAGCACGCGACCACCACCACCGCGCCCGTCGGCAGCGCCAACCTCACCTGGCAAAGCTGCAGCAGCGCGACGATGACCTACACATTCACCGCAGGTCCCAATGCGGGCCTCAGCGGAACACTCGATCTCACCCGGCTCGGTCCGGTACCGGCGGGTTGCACGCTGTAACCAGCATGGCGAGAGGCGACATGCAGCACGACCGCGACGCGGTCGTGCTGCGTCGCCGTCTCAGGCACGCGCCGTGACGATGACCGCCGCCCGCCCGCTGGCGATCAGCGCGCCGGCATGCTCGACGCGGAACGCGTATTGCCAGGAACCTTCGCCACCGAGCAGACGCTCGGCGTGCACGTCGAGCAGGCCAGCGAGATCGTCGACGCGCGCGACGCGCAGATCGACGTCGCGCAGCGATACCAGGTAGCCCGGCGCGGCGGTGCCGCCCGCTGCACGCGCGAGCAGGCCGCCATGCACGGCCATCGCCTGCGCGCCGTACTCGCACAGATGCAGCGCGCGCAGGCGATCGTCGCTGCGCAGCGGATTGTCGATCGCGCCATGCGACTGGGTGCGGGCGTGGATCGACGTCGCATCCCAGGCGACGACCTCGTCGAGCAGGCACATCGATCCCGCGTGCGGGATCAGCTTCGCCCAGTCGGATTTCGGCAACGTCATGCGCCAGGTCCAGGGTGGGCTTGTTCCCGTTGCCCTGCGGGCTCCGCGCGCCCGGTCGGGCCGTTGCCCCGCGCCATCAGGATCGACAGGCAGAAATGGAAACCGACGCCGAGCGCGACGGTGAGGCCGATCGCGCGCAACACCGGCAGCGACGACCACGCCTGCAGGCCGAACACGAGCAGCGCCGACAGCACGCAGACCAGCGTCGCGTGCAGCGTGCGGCGAGCTTCCGCGGCGTCCGCGACCGGTCGCTCGAAGAACAGCGCGTAGTGCAGGCCGAGCCCGGCGGCGAGCGTGACCGCGACGAGGTGGAACAGCGACAACGACAGGCCGCTGCCGCGTTCGGCCACGATCACCAGCAAGGTCGCGAGCGACATCGGCGCGAGCACGTGCCAGGCACGCCGCACGCTGCGCAGCGCGATCACCACGGTCAGCGCAAGCAGCCCCAGCGCGATGCCGAGCGCGCGCAGGATGCGCTCGCGATAGGCGACGACCAGCGATTCGGAAGCGCCCTTGAGGTCAAGCAGGCGCACACGCCCGCCACTCGCGTCGGCAAAGCGCGCGAGCGCCTCGGCATCATGCACGCCGGACAGCGTCGCGAGGCCGAGCCAGCCGTCGCTGCGCGACACCAGCATCGAGGCAAGACGTCCGCCAAGCGGCGACTTTGCGAACTCCGCCGCGCCGAGCGGTGCGAGGCCGCGCGCGGTTTCGACATCGGCGAGGAATGGATCGAACAGGCCGTTGCGGAACGGCAGGCCACGCTCCGCTTCGGCGAGCGCGGCCGCGAGCATCGCGCGATCGGGCAACTTGACCTGACGCGCGCGCTGCGTCGCGAGGCTCGGCAGGTAGCGGCTCGGCAGTTCGGCCGCATCGAGCACGCCGGCGTGCACCAGCTCGGCGACGCGCGCTTCGAGCGATTCGGACAACGCGAGCACGCCGTCCGCGTCGGGTGCGCCCAGCACCAGCAGGTAGCGCACATCCGGCGCACCGAGTTCGCCGCGCAGCTTCGCATCGCGCAGCAGCAGGTCCTGCGGCACCGGCGTGAGGGCGGCGAGATCGTTCTCCCACATCGGCCCGGGTGCGCGCCACAGCACGACCAGTCCGAGTGCCGCGAGCAGCCATGGCAACCAGCGCGGACGCGGCAGCGCGTCGAGCGCCCGCGCGGCGCGTGCGAGGCCGGGCGTTTCGGCGACGTCGCGGAAACGTATGGGCAACACGCGCGGCAACAGGTATCGCGTGGTAAGGCCAGCGGCGAGCAGGCCGGCAATGGTGAACACCGCAAGCTGCTGCAGGCCGCTCACCCCGGAGGCGAAGAACGCGAGATAGGCGATCGCGGCCGAGGCGATCGCGGTGGCGAGCAGCGGCCAGAGTGCGCGCACGCTTGCGAGCGCGTCCTCGCCGGCACGCCGATGGCTGAGCACGCGGATCGGATATTCCTGCGCGACGCCGAGCAGGGTGAAGCCGAATGCAAGCGTGATGCCGTGCGCGCTGCCGAACCCGAGCGCCAGCGCGGCGGCGCCGGCGAGACCGCCGCTCAACACCGGCAGGCCGGCGAGCAGCAACGACGGCAGGCTCCGGTAGGCGAACAGCAGCAGCAGCACGAAGCCGAGCGTGCTGATCGCACCGATGCGATCTGCCTCGGCGCGAGTCTGCGCATTGATGAGCACGGTGAACCAGCCCGGTCCGCTGATCGTCAGCTTCGCCGCGTCGGCCCCAGGCAGCGCCCGGAATGCCGTCTGCAAGGCATCGATCGCGGCGCCCTGCGCCGCCGGATCGAAACCGGCGCCGCGGGTCTGCGCCAGCAGCAAAGCGGCGCCGTCGGACGAGAACCAGACGCCGTCGCGCAACGTGGGTTGCTTTGGCGGCGACCAGCGTTCCGCAAGCGCCAACGTCTCCAGCGTCGGATCACGCGGCAGCAACGGTTTCAGCAGGGCCGCCGCTGGCGACGCGAGATCCTCGACGCGCTGATCGAGTTGCTCGGCGAGGTAAGCGGCATCGAGTGCATGCGTGTCGAGTGTCGGTGACAGCAGCCAACGGTATGGCAGCAGCGTTTCGTCCAGTGTGGACGGGTCGAATGCACCGTTGATCGCCTGCTCGAAATGCGCGTCGGCGTGCAGCGCCGCCACCAGTCCGCGGCTGAGTTCGGCCCGTTGCGTTTCCGGCCCGCCTTCGATCGCGAGCAGCAACAGGCGCGAACCCGGTCCCTCGCCGATCTGCTCCATCAGCAGTTGCTGGTCCGGCGTCCGCGGCGGCGGCATGAAACTGCGCAGGTCGGTGCTGATGCGCAGCGAATGAAATGCGAACGCCGCGAGCGCGGCGAGTGCGAGCAGCCACGCGGCGAGCAATGACCAGCGGCCGAGGCGTGGCGTCACGCGCTGCCCTCGTGCCGCAGGAGCGGCTTCTGCCTTGATGGCCTGCTGGAGGGCTGAGGAACCCGGGAAGCGTCGATGCTCATTTCGCTTCGATGCCGCGGCACAGCGCGTCGACCTGGGGTTGCGATACCTGCACCGCGAGCTTGGCCGCGGCGAGGCGGTCGACCAGCAGCACGCTGACATCGCCGTCCGCTTCCTCGGTGCGGAAGCACAGCGGCGTGTCGCCGCTGCCGTCGACGGTGATCGCGCGGACGCGACGTGCAAGGCGTGCGTCGCGCGGCTTCAGCACCAGTCGCCACGCACCCATGCGGCCGCTCGCGGCGAGCGTGAAGTCGCGCGCGAGCGCGACCGCGTCGCCACCGAGCAGGGCGGCGAAGCCACGCAGGAATCCCTCGAGTTCTGGCGCCTGGCCGAGCGAGAACGTGCGAGGTGCGCGCGAACCGCGCTGCACGCTCGCCTCGCCGTTGGCGACTTTCGTCTGCTCCCGGTACGGCGCGTCGACGCGCTTGCCGAGCTGGCCGGGGCCGAGATATTCGAGTTCGCCGTGCAGGATCAGCGGGCGTTCGAGCAGGCCCGAGAACCGCACTTCGGCATAGGCGGTGCGCGCCGGCGCCTCGCGCTTGAGCGCGGCGACGAGCGTTGCGGCATCCAGCGCCGTTTCAGGCGAGGTCGCGCGCGACGGCGACGGCAGGCACAGAGCGCCGGCCAGCAGCAGGCTCCACGCCGTGCCCTTCGAGATTCCAGAAGTCATGCCAGTTGAACCAGTTGTAGGGATCCTGCCGCACATGGTGTTCGAGCCGCTCCGCATAGCGCTGCACGACCGCGCGCAGGCCGGCCTCGCGCTCGCGCCGCGGCAACACGAGTTCGTCCGCAAGCGGCTCGAAGTACAAATCGTAGCGGTTGCCGCCGCGATACATGCCAAGGCACAGCACGATCGGCACCTTGAGGATCGCGCCAAGCAGGAACGGCGCGGTCGGGAACGGCGCCGGCGCGCCGAGGAAATCGGCGAGCAGGGTCGCCTCGTGTTCGCGCGCGCGATCGGCGAGCAGGGTCGCGAGTGCGCCACCGGCGAGCGCTTCGGACAACGCCAGCACGATCTCCGTGCCGGGGCGCGACGCATCGATGACGTTGCGGCCGATTTCCGGGTTCAGCGCGTGCAGCAGCTGGGTCAGCGCCGGGGTCTTCTGCGTGTCGAGCACGACGCGCACCTGGACGTCGGGGCGCTCGGCGGCGGCCACGCGCAGCACCTCGAAGCTGCCGACGTGGGCGCCGAGCAGGAGCACGCCGCGGTCCGCGCGCATGCGCGAGGTCAGCTCGTCGAGGCCATGCACGCGCACGTCGAAGCGCGCATGGCGTTCCGCGAGCAGGAACACGCGGTCGAGGATCGTGCCGGCGAAGCGGTGGATGTGGCGCAACACCTGCCACGCGTTCGCGCGCCGGCCGGTCGCGCGTTCGAGGAACGCATACGAGACGCGCCGCTCGTACGGACGACGGAAGTAGAAGTACAAGGTGATCGGCAACAGGCAAAGGCGCGCGACGCCACGTCCGCACTTGAGGCCGATCGTGCGGATCAACCAGATCGCGAAGCGGCCGCCGCCCTCGCGCCGCTTGCTCCAGTGTTCGCTCATGCGAGCTCCGCCTCGCCGCTGAGGATTGGCTGGCCGGCACGCTCGATGCGGAAGCGCGCACGCTGGTCGTCGCGCTCGATCGACAGCTCGGCGTCCTCGCAGGGCAGCAGCGGCGCATGGAATTTGACCACGCGAATGCGCGCGATCGTCCCGCCGGCATCACGCGCGAGCGCCTGGGCGACGCGGTCGAGCAGGACCACGCCGGGTACGACCGGATTGCCGGGGAAGTGCCCGGGCAGGCTCGGGTGGTCCGCCTCGATGCGGATGCGCGCGCTCATCGCGGACTCCGCGTGGCGTCGGCGGCGAGGCTGTGCAGCAGGGCCGGCCAGCGCTGCACGACCCGCGCGATGAAGTGCAGCAAGGAAGGATGTTCGATCCCGCGCAAGTGCCAGCGGCGGATTGCGTATTCGATCACCAGCACCAGCGGCACCAGCGCATAGCCGCCGACATGCAGATACAGGCGCCAGCCCGGCAGCGCGAACAACGCCGGCAGCGGCCAGCCGAACGCGGCGAACAGGCCACCGGGCGCGAGGCAGAAGATCACGCCGAGCAAACACGCCTGCAGGCCGAGCAGCACCGCCCAGACCCGGGTCAGGTTGCGCGCATAGGCGGCGACGCGCGGCAGCGGGAGCCGATCGCGCCCTTCGAGGATCGCGATGAAGCGCGCGATCAAGGGCTCGCGCCCGCGGCGCAGCGTGCCGGCGAACAGGACGCACAACGCAGCATTGACGAGGATCGGCAGCGCGTCGAGCGCAAGCAGTCCTTCGCCGCTCGCTGCAAGCAGCCCGAGCGCAAGCGTGGCAGCCGCAACGACACCCCAGGCGGCGACGCTGCGCCGGCGCAGTGCCGGCGACAGCAGCGCGCCGACCAGCACGAGCAGCGCGAATGCGGCGAGCCAGCCGAATCCGCCCGACGATGCCCACGTCGCCAGCACGAAGTAGGCGAGCACGCCGGCCACGAGCACGCGCGAGCGTCGCGTCGACGGCGTGCTCGGATCGGCGGGTGCGGGGAGTGTCACGGAATTCAACGGGCGAAAGCCGAGGGTGTTCGGGAAGCAGCGGAAATGTACCATGCACGCGCCGCGTCGATGCGATGTGCGGCTCCCCGCCCGCGTCCGTGGCGCGGGTTTTCCCGGAATGGCGCGAGGAGTCCGCAGTGCAGGCGACGGAAAATGCGATCGAGTGCGACGTGCTGGTGGTCGGCGGGGGTCCGGCCGGTTCGACCGCGGCGACCCTGCTGCGCAAGCAGGGCCTGCGCGTGGTGCAGCTGGAGAAGGATCGCCATCCGCGCTTCCACATCGGCGAGTCGCTGCTGCCGGCGAACCTGCCGATCCTCGACGCGCTCGGCGTGATGGACAAGGTGCGCGCCCTCGGCGTGCTGAAGCTCGGCGCGGATTTCCCGTCGCAGGACGGCAACTACCAGACCTTCCACTTCCGCCGCTCGCTCGGCAGCACACCGCCGCACGCGTTCCAGGTCAAGCGCGAGGAATTCGACCAGATGCTGTTCGAGCACGCGCGCGCCAGCGGCGTCGACGCGCGCGAGAACGTCAAGGTCGAGAAGGTGGATCTCGGCGGGGTCGGCCAGGTCGTCGCACACGCCAAGGACGCAGCCGGCGCGGCGCTGACGATACGCGCGAAGTATCTGGTCGACGCAAGCGGGCGCGACACCCTGCTCGGCAACGCGCTCAAGCTCAAGCGCAAGAACGACGCGCACCAGAGCGCGGCGATCTTCGCCCACTTCACGGGAGTGGAGGCGCGCCCGGGCGACGACGCCGGCAACATCAGCATCTACAACTTCGAGCACGGCTGGTGCTGGTTCATCCCGCTGCGCGAAGGCGTCATGAGCATCGGCTGCGTGTGTCGCCCCGAATACCTCAAGCAGCGCCGCGGTCGCAACGAGGAGTTCCTGCTGGCGACGCTCGCGTCGATGCCCGATGCACAGCGCCGCATGCAACAGGCGCGGATTGTTTCCGACGTGCGCGTGACCGGCAACTATTCCTACACGTGCGAGCGCATGCACGGGCCGGGCTGGGTCATGGTCGGCGACGCGTGGGCCTTCGTCGACCCGGTGTTTTCGTCGGGCGTCTACCTCGCCATGCACAGCGGCAAGCAGGCTGCCGCGCTGGTCGGCGCGATCCTCGAACAGCCGGCGCGTGAAGCCGCGCTGCAGGCCGCGTTCGAGAAGCGCATCCGGCGTGGCGTGCGCGTGTTCTCGTGGTTCATCTACCGCTTCAACTCGCCGGTGATGCGCCACCTGTTCGCGCACCCGGGCAACCAGTGGCAGCTGGAACAGGGCGTGATCTCGATGCTCGCCGGCGACGTGTTCGACAACCCGCTCGTGATGCGCAAGCTAAAGCTGTTCAAGTTCGTCTACGCCTGCTACGGCGTGCGCGACCTGCGCCGCTGGCTCGGCGAGCTGCTTGAGCGGAGGCGTCAGGCGAAGGTCGCATTCAGCGGCGGCAATACGCCGGTGGATCCGGCGTGAAGCCTGTTCAGACCAGCGGGCGAGTTCGGAAGAGTCGCGATTGCGCGCACCCGGCGCGCTGTTCGGAACCTCGAATCCGCAATCCCTAGTCCCGGCTCTTGTGCTGCTCGATATGCGCGGCCAGTGCGCGCAGGCTGCCGAAGATGTTGCGGTTGTCCGGGTTGTCCGAGCGCAACTGGAATCCGTAGCGCTTCGACACGGCGAGTGCGAGTTCGAGCGCGTCGATCGAGTCGAGGCCGAGGTCGCCGCCGAACAGCTGCGCGTCCGGCGCTATCGCGTCGGGCTTGACCCAGTCGATGTTGAGGCTGTCGACGATCAATCGGGCAAGTTCATTCTCTGCCGGGGTCTGGGCGGTGGCGCTGGCATTCACGTTCATGGGCGTTGGATCGCTCGGACTTTCGGGCGGCAATTGGCCCTCCAGTGTATCATCCGCGCCCCGTTGCGCGGCCCGTGCGCGACTTCCAGGACGCCTGCCGCACCGATGTCGACCGCGCTGAATCCCTCCGCCGCACCCGCGGCGGCGCTCTCGATCCGCTATGAGCACGGCGAACTCGCCGCGCTGCTCGCGGCGGACGACGTGCTGGCGGTGATCGGCTTCGGCAGCTCGGGACCGCGATCGCCCGACCCGCGCGTGCTGCGCGTCGGCCTCGAACCGCTTTCGAAAACCCTGCTCGAAGTCTGGCGCGGCCGCGCGTCGGTGCACAGCGGCCGCGACGGCGAGTTGCGCTGGAGCAGCGACGGCGAACACGTGTACTTCGCGATCGAGCTCGACGAGGCCGCCTGCGGCGGCATCGACGCAGCCGCCGAACAGGCGTATGCCTGCATCGGCACCTTCCTCGCCGCGCGCGAGACGCCACACGTGCTGCGCCTGTGGAACTACCTCGATGCGATCAATCTCGGTGACGGCGACGACGAGCGCTATCGGCGCTTCTGCGACGGTCGCGCGCGCGGCATGAACGCACACGTCCCGACCCGCTATCCGGCGGCAACCGCGATCGGCCGTCACGACGGCGTGCGCACGCTGCAGATCTACGGACTCGCCGCGCGCCATCCGGGCACACCGGTGGAGAACCCGCGCCAGGTCAGTGCTTGGCGCTACCCGCGCCAGTACGGACCGACCGCACCGACATTCGCGCGCGGCATGCGCAGCGGCGTCGACCAATTGCTGATCTCCGGCACCGCGGCGGTGGTCGGGCACGCCTCGCGCCACGCCGGCGATCTCGATGCCCAGCTCGACGAAACGCTGGCGAACCTCGACAGCCTGCTGCAACAGGCCGGCGCCTCCAACGCGGCCCTCGGCACGCGCAGCCTGCTCAAGGCGTACGTACGGCACGAGGCCGATGCCGCGCATGTCGCCGACGTTCTGCACGCGCGATTGCCGGGACTCGGCGGCCTGCTCCTGCTCGGCGGAGACATCTGCCGCAGCGAGCTGCTGGTCGAGGTCGATGGCGTGCACCAGCTCGACCCCCCGAACCGGTTGCGTTGAGCGGCAGCAAGAGAAGCCGAAACGCCTGGCGACCCTTCGACTCCGGCACCGCGCGCCTGCGCTCAAGGCGAACGGCCTTGCGTGGATCCGCGATAAACGCCCCCAGACCATTCACGGGTACGCGAGGACCTTACCCAAACCGTTCGCGTTGAGCGCAGCGAGCGAGAGCGAGCGAAGTCGAAACGCCGTCGTCACACCCAACGGCCCCTTCGACTCCGGCCTGCGGCCTGCGCCCGGGGGGAATGGCTTTGGTTCGTTTCCGCCTGCGCTCCGGGCCGCGCTTGGCGTATCGTTGGCATTCCCTGCGCCGCACCGGTCACCCATGTCGCTCCTGCCATACACCCGCTTCGCCTGTGCGCTACTCGGCGCCGTGACTGCCGCCACCGCCGCAGCCGCACCTTTTGCCTATGTGCCGAACCAGAAGAGTAGTTCGATCTCGGTCATCGACACTGCCGGCGACACGCTGGTGCGCACGCTGACCGCGCAAGGCAAGCTGGGCGACCGCGTGCAGGCGATCGACGTCGATGCGCGTGGCACCACGCTGTATGTCGTCGATGCCGGGCACGAACAATTGCTGGCCGTCGATATTGCCACCGACCGCATGCTGCACACGGTCGCGATCGGCGCCGATGCCGAGGGCGTTCGCCTCGCGCCGGATGGCAAGACCCTCGCGGTTTGCGCCGAGGGCCAGCACCAGGTGCTGCTGGTCAACGCCGCGACGTTCACGATCGGCGCACGCATCAAGGTCCGCGGGCGCAACCCCGAACACTGCGAGTTCTCGCCGGACGGCGCGTTCCTCGTCACCAGCAACGAAGGCTCCAGCGACCTCGACGTGATCGACCTCGCCACGCGCAGTTCGATCGACACGATCGCGACCGCCGGCCATCCGCGCGGCGCGGCCTTCCTGCCGCATTCGCAGATGCTCTACGTCGCACAGGAAAGCGCGAACGGCGTCGACCTGATCGACTTCGGCGCGCGCACCAAGGTGCTCACGATCGCCACCGCCGAGCGCGCCGCCGGCGTCAGCGCCGCGCCGAACGGCCAGCGCGTCTACGTTGCCAACGGCAGTGGCAGCGTCAGCGTCATCGACGTCGCAAGCCATGTCGTGATCCGCGAAATCAGCGTCGGCAAACGCCCGTGGAACATGGCGTTGACCCCGGACGGCAAGAAGCTCTACGTCGCCAACGGCCGCTCCAACAGCGTCAGTGTCATCGACACCGGCAAGCTCGCGGTGGTCGCCGAGATTGCGGTCGGCGAGCTGCCGTGGGGCGTGGTTATCCCGTCATCGAAACCGCGAGGAGACTGACCCGATGAAGACCCGCGCCGCCGTCGCGTTCGAAGCCGGCAAACCCCTGTCGATCGAGCAGGTCGATCTGGAAGGACCACGCGCGGGCGAAGTGCTCGTGCGCATCGTCGCAACCGGCGTCTGCCACACCGACGCGTTCACGCTCTCGGGCGCCGATCCGGAAGGTCTGTTCCCGGTCATCCTCGGCCACGAAGGCGGGGGCATCGTCGAGGAAGTCGGCGCAGGCGTGACTTCGCTCAAGCCCGGCGATCACGTGATCCCGCTGTACACGCCCGAATGCGGCCAGTGCAAATTCTGTCTGTCGGGCAAGACCAATCTCTGCCAGGCGATCCGCGCGACGCAGGGCAAGGGCCTGATGCCCGACGGCAGCTCGCGTTTCTCGCTCAACGGCAAGCCGATCCTGCACTACATGGGCACGAGCACATTCTCCGAGTACACGGTGTTGCCGGAGATCGCACTCGCGAAGATCAACTCCGCGGCGCCGCTCGAGAAGGTCTGCCTGCTCGGCTGCGGCATCACGACCGGCATCGGCGCGGTGCTGAATACCGCGAAGGTCACGCCCGGGTCGAGCGTCGCCGTGTTCGGCCTCGGCGGCATCGGCATGTCGGTGATCCAGGGCGCGGTGATGGCGAAGGCTTCGCGCATCCTCGCGGTCGACACGAACCCCGACAAATTCGTGATGGCGAAGCAGCTCGGCGCGACCGACTGCATCAACCCCAAAGACTTCAAGGACACGCCGATCCAGCAGGTGATCGTCGAACTCACCGATGGCGGCGTCGACTATTCGTTCGAATGCATCGGCAACGTCAACGTCATGCGTTCGGCACTCGAGTGCTGCCACAAGGGCTGGGGCGAGTCGATCATCATCGGCGTCGCCGGCGCCGGCCAGGAGATATCGACGCGACCGTTCCAGCTGGTGACCGGTCGTGTCTGGCGCGGCTCGGCGTTCGGCGGCGTCAAGGGGCGCTCGCAGTTGCCCGGTTACGTCGATCGCTACATGAGCGGAGAACTCAAGATCGATGAATTCGTGTCGGCGGAACTGCCGCTGGAGCAGATCAATCACGCGTTCGATCTCATGCACGAAGGCAAGGTGATCCGTTCCGTGATTGTTTACTAGTGCGATTCATCCGGGATCGCCGCGATCTGGCAAGCGCGATCTTCACTGGCGCTGCGACTCCCGGATAGTCCAACCGCGGCCGTCCTTGGCCGTACTTCTAACCGGGAGGCAATGGTCATGACTGTCTCGATCCATCCATCCGTCGATGGCGGCGTCCGGAAAGGCGACCCGAACTTCGCAGGCGGCACGCTGAGCTGCAGGTGTGCAAGCAACCCGGTCACCGTCGAAGTCGGGGCGCAGAGCGCGCACAATCATGTCTGCGGTTGCACGAAGTGCTGGAAGCCGGCTGGCGCGCTGTTCTCGATGGTTGCCGTGGTGCCGCGCGACAAGGTCAGGATCAGTGCGAACGCGGACAAGCTGAAGATCGTCGACGAGAAGGCCGCGATCCAGCGCCACGCATGCAGGGACTGCGGCACGCACATGATCGGCCGCATCGAGAACAAGGCCCATCCGTTCCATGGCCTCGACTTCATCCACACCGAACTGTCGTCCCAGGATGGCTGGTCGGCGCCAGGCTTTGCCGCGTTCGTGTCGTCGATCATCGAATCCGGTGCAGACCCCGGCAACATGGACGCGGTACGCGGCCGCCTCAGGGAACTCGGCCTCGAGCCGTACGACTGCCTCAACCCGCCGCTGATGGACGCGATCGCGACGCACATTGCAAAGGCATCCGGCGCCCTGAGGTCCTGAGCTTTCACGGCGCACGACGGGTGTTCACGCGGTCGCCGGGGGAAAGCGTGCATCGAGCCAATGACGGATCGCGCCGAGAGCGCGCGGCGCGAACGTCTCCTCGATGATCGGGTATTCGTATGCCTCGCCGGTGGTGCAGGTCTGCAGCAGGTGGTTGAGGCCGGCGAGCTCGATCGTCTCGACGTCGCGATGACCGGTAGCGGCGAACGCGCGCGCGATCGCTTCGAGGTTGCCGCACGGCACCTGGCGGTCGAGGCTGCCGTTGATCGCCAGCACGGGCATGCGCAACGACGCGAACAGGCGCGCCGGTTCGAGCTGCAACGCGGAGCGGAACCACGCCTCGTTGTAGCGCGCGATCCACGTCTGCGTGCCCAGCGCGCGCATCGAAGCCAACGCGTCGAAGCGCACCGCGCACGCATCGAGTGCCGCGCCGTCGATCAGTGTCGCGTCATCGCGCAACATCGCGAACACGGCGAGAGCGAACGCCCGGTGGCGCTCGATCGCCGCATCGCCGAAGCCGAGCAGGCGCAAGGAATCCCCCTCACGTTCGGCCAGCACGTCGGCGAGCGGTGCGCCGGCTGCCGCCATCGTCACGAGGAAGGCGACCCGCGGCCGTTCGCCGGCGACGATGCTCGCAACGGTGCAACCCATGCTGTGGCCGAGCAGCCCGATCGGCACGCCGGCGAGATTGGCGCGCGTCGACAACCAGTCGAACGCGGCGCGCGTGTCGTCCGCTTCGTCGCGCACCGTGATCGCGGAGCGGTCGCCGGTCGATGCACCGACACCGCGATCGTCCAGGCGCAGGCTTGCGTAGCCGTGGCGCGCGAGATGATCTGCAAGCACGAGGAAGGGCTTGTGGCCGAACACGGTCTCGTCGCGATCCATCGCGCCCGAGCCCGGTACCAGCAGCGCGAGTGCACGCGGCGTTGCGCGAGGCTTCGTCAGCGTGCCGGCAAGGCGACCACCAACGCCCTCGATGAAGACGTCTTCGACTTCGTACGGGAACGGCGCCATGGGAAGTTGCGGTCGCTCCGGCGCGACGGGTGCGGCGACCCCGCGGTTGAACGTGACCGGTCGCACGGCGTTGCCGTCGACGAGCACGCCGGCAAGTTGCCCGCGACCGTCGCTCAGGCGCCCCGTGAACACGCCGAGCGAGCGGCTCCGGAAGCGCAGCTCGCCGCCGACCAGCGACACCTCGGTGAACGGCATTCCGCTGCGATGCAACTGCGGGAAATCCGCGTGTACCGACCAGCCACCGTCTTCCGCGGCGTCTACATGCAACACCAGTGCGACGCGGCTGCCGGATACATCCACATGACCGCTCCACGCGCCTTCGATTGCGTGTTCCAGCGATCCTTCTTTTCGCTCGATCAACGGCATCTCCCGTGCGTGCGCGCGCTGCGCACTGCTCTTTTCACCATAGCAGCGGATCCGCGCCGTGCGACGCCGTCGATGGACGACCGTTCACGCGCTGGCCTACAATGTCTTCACAGGCTCGCGGGGTGCAGATTTCGATCAACCGCGCGGATCGCGTGAAGCGATGCCACACCATCCACACTGAACTCGAGGGCCGCCACGGCGGCCCTTTGCATTTGCGCTCCTCCAGGAATCGAAGCACCGCATGCTCAGCATCGAACAACGCATCGCCGCGGACATCGCCGCGCAACCGGCCCAGGTCAAGGCCGCGGTGGAACTCCTCGACGGCGGCGCGACCGTGCCGTTCATCGCCCGCTACCGCAAGGAAGTCACGGGCGGGCTCGACGACACCCAGTTGCGCCTGCTGGAGGAACGCCTCGGCTACCTGCGCGAACTCGAAGACCGGCGCGCGGCGATCCTCGACAGCATCGCCGAGCAGGGCAAACTCGACGACGCGCTGAAGGCGCAAATCCTCGAAGCCGAGACCAAGGCGCGGCTCGAGGACCTCTACCTGCCGTACAAGCCGAAGCGCCGCACCAAGGCGCAGATCGCGCGCGAGGCCGGGCTCGAACCACTCGCGCTCGGGCTGCGTGATGATCCGACGATCGCGCCCGAGGTGCGTGCAAGCGCGTTCGTCGATGAAGCGAAGGGCGTGCCCGACATCAAGGCCGCGCTCGACGGCGCGCGGCAGATCCTCATGGAGACGATCGCCGAGAACGCGATGCTGCTCGGCGAACTGCGCGATTCGGTATGGTCGAAGGGACAGATCCGCGCGAAGGTCATCGAAGGCAAGGAAAGCGAAGGCGCGAAGTTCCGCGACTACTTCGACCACGCCGAGGCGATCGCGAAGATTCCCTCGCATCGCCTGCTTGCGCTCATGCGCGCGCGCAACGAAGGAATTCTCGCGCTCGAACTGCTGCCGACCGTCGATCCCGAACAGGGCCACATCGAAGCCGAAGGCCGCGTCGCCGTGCATGCTGGCATCGCGGCGCGCGGCCGCGCGGCGGATGCATGGCTGCTGGAAACCTGTCGCCTGACCTGGCGCGTGAAGCTGCATCTGTCGCTCATGCTCGACCTGTTCGCGCGCGCGCGGGAGGCCGCGGAGGAAGAAGCGATCCGCGTGTTCGGCGACAACCTGAAAGACCTCATGCTCGCCGCGCCGGCAGGGCCGAAGGCGGTCATGGGCCTCGATCCCGGCATCCGTACCGGCGTCAAGGTGGCGGTCGTCGATGCGACCGGCAAACTGCTCGCGACGACGACCGTGTATCCGCACGAACCGCGCCGGCAGTGGGACCAGTCGCTCGCCGAACTGGGCGCGCTGTGCCTGAAGCATGGCGTCGAGCTGATCGCGATCGGCAACGGCACCGCCTCGCGCGAGACCGACAAGCTCGCCGGCGAAATGATCAGGAAGATCGGCGAGCGCGCGAAGATCGCAAAGATCGTCGTCAGCGAGGCCGGCGCGTCGGTGTATTCGGCGTCCGAACTCGCCGCGAAGGAGTTTCCGACGCTTGACGTGAGCCTGCGCGGCGCGGTGTCGATCGCGCGGCGCCTGCAGGATCCACTCGCCGAACTGGTCAAGATCGAGCCGAAGGCGATCGGCGTCGGCCAGTACCAGCACGACGTCAACCAGTCGAAGCTCGCGCGCGCACTCGACGCGCGCGTCGAGGACTGCGTCAACGCGGTCGGCGTCGACGTCAACACCGCCTCCGCGCCGCTGCTCGCGCGCGTCGCCGGCCTGTCGGCGGGCGTGGCCGAGAACATCGTCAAGTTCCGCGACGAGCACGGCGCGTTCGCGACACGCGCGGCGCTGAAAAAGGTGCCGCGCCTCGGCGACAAGGCGTTCGAACAGAGCGCCGGCTTCCTGCGCATCGCGCACGGCGCCAATCCGCTCGACGCCGGTGGCGTGCATCCGGAAGCGTATCCGGTGGTCGAACGCATCATCGCGGCCTGCGGGCGCGAGGTGAAGCAACTGATCGGCGACGGCGCGTTCCTGCGCACGCTGCGCGCGGAGGACTACACCGACGAGCGCTTCGGCGTGCCGACCGTGCGCGACATCCTCAGGGAACTGGAGAAGCCCGGCCGCGATCCGCGCCCGAGTTTCGTCGCGCCGACATTCGCGGACGGCGTCGAGGACCTCAAGGACCTCGCCGTCGGCATGGTGCTCGAAGGCCGCGTCACCAACGTCGCCGCGTTCGGCGCGTTCGTCGACATCGGCGTGCACCAGGATGGCCTCGTGCACGTGTCGGCGCTGTCGCACACGTTCGTCAAGGATCCGCGCGAAGCGGTCAAGGCCGGCGACATCGTCAAGGTCAAGGTGATGGAGGTGGACCTGCAACGCCAGCGCATCGCGCTCAGCATGCGTCTCGACGATGTGCCGGGCGAGGCGCGCGGCGGCGCGCGCGCTCCGCGTGAAGAACGTGGCGGCAATCCCGGTGGCCGGCGCGAAGCGCCCGCACGCAAACCGGCCAGCGCACCGGTTGCCGCGAACAACGCGTTCGCGGATGCGTTCGCGCGAGCGCGCAAGAGCTGATCGTACGTCCACCGCCGCGTTGCGGCAGAGGCAGCTGTGCCTGCTCGTCGCGCGCGGCAGTTGCGCGGATGGTGCCGCTTATCCGACTCGAACGGATGACCTACCGCTTACAAGGCGGTTGCTCTACCAACTGAGCTAAAGCGGCGTTTGCGGGGCCTAGTGTAGGGCCGGTCGAGCGCGCAGCGCGAGTCCCGCCGTCATGCGCCCACACCGCGACCAACACGACCGCGGGCACACGCGGCGCGCGTCATTCGCACTTCGCAACCTGCATGCGCGCCTCGCCGGCGTTCGCGACGCGGCTGGCGAGGTCGTCCGGCTCGGTGCCGGCGAGCGCGAAGTCGAGCCAGTACACGGGCAGGTCCTCGGTGCGCGCGTTCACTTTCGGGTTCAGGCCGAGGCCGGCGATTTCGGCGCGGCGGCGCTCGGCATTGCCCTGGTCGCGGAACAGTCCGAGCGAAATCGTGTTCTGCTGGTCGCCCGCGGTGACCACGTAGTAGTCGCGCACGCCCTTGGCGGACAGCGTGCGCGCGGTCGCAAGCGCCTGTTCGCGGCTCGGCATCGCCGGCAGGTACACCCAGTAGCCGCGCGTCTGCGTCGCATGTTCCTCGCGCATGCGGATCCGCTTGGTCAGCGGCGTGAGCGCGTTCATCGCCGCGCGCGTGTCGGCCTGGGTCTGGAACGGGCCGTAGCGGCGGCACTGGTCATTGAGGAGATCGGCCGGGCTCTCGGGCGCGCTCGCAAGTTCGGCGTGATCGCCTTCGGCGTTGTCGCGCTCGGCAAGCAGTTCGAGCCGGGGCACGCCGGGATCGGTCGCGGGCGCCTCTTCCGACTGCGGACGGTTCGCGAACAGCAGCCAGCTGGCGCCGCCGATGTTCAGCGCGAGCAGGAGCATGAAAAGGACGCGGATGAACATCGGTTCCCGGTGCGATTCGACGTGCGGAAGGAATGATTCTAGCGAACCCGCGCGCTCTTGCAGCGGCCCGTGGCGCCGTCAGGCCTGCGTGTCGTCGCCGCCGGCGGGCGCCTGCGCCCACAATGCGAGGCCATGCAGCACGAGGTCGTGCACGCGTTCGAGCGGTTCGAGCAAGGTTTCCAGCTCGTCGCCACCGCCGCCGCCGAGCAGCAACGGTGGCGATGCACCGCACCGGCGCGCGACGTTGTCGCGGAAACGGTCGATTGCACCGGCGGCCGCGTAGAGCGAGCCACTGACCACGGCATCGGCGGTCGAGCGCGGCAGCTCGCGCAGGTGGCCGCCGGGCGCGTCGACGCGCGCAGTCGCGGCCAGCAACGCCTTCCGCATCTGCGGCGGACTGGCAACGATCAGGCCGCCAAGATGCTCCCCGGTGGCGTCGATCGCATCGACCGTCAAGGCCGTGCCCGCGCTGACCAGCACCTGCAGGCGCGGCTTGCGCGCATGCGCGGCGGCCAGCGCGAGGAAGCGGTCGACCCCGAGTCGTTGCGGTTCCGCGTAAGCGTTGCGGATGCCGAGCGCGGCCGCCGGGCTGCGCACGAAATGCACGCGACAGTGCAGGCGCTCGCGCACGAACGCTTCGAGCTCCGCTTCGCGCGCGGCCGATACGACACTGGCGACGAACACCGCGTCGATGCCCACGAGTTCGCCCCACTCGCGCCGCAGCTCGACCGCGAGCGGCACGCCGACATGCGCGAAGACGCCGCCGGGGCGCGCCCTGCCATCGACGGCCAAGGCCCACTTGAGCCGCGTGTTGCCGAAGTCGATCAGCAGGTTCATGGGCGCATCCGCAGGCTGACTTCGCCGCTGTCGACGACCTCGTCGCCATCGGCGAACGCGACGCGCAGCGCGCCGCGTGCGTCGATGCCCCGCGCGATGCCGCGGCGCCTGTGGCTACCCTGCAGCAACTCGACGTCATGTCCTTGCAGGGCGTCGAGCCGCGCATAGCTCTCGGCGAACGCAGCGAAGCCACAAGCGGCGAAGCGGTCGAGCCCCTCGATCAGATGATCGATGAGGCGCGCCGCCACCTGCACCCGCGAGGGCGCCGCTGCAAGCGTGGCGAGATCGATGCACGCCTGGTCGATCGTCGCGGCGGCCGCGCCAAGGCGCAGGTTGAGACCGACGCCGACGATCGCGTGGCACGGCCCGAGTGCATCGCCGCCGAGTTCGACCAGGATGCCGCCGAGCTTCGCTCCGCGCGCGACCAGGTCGTTCGGCCACTTCAGCGCGACCTCGTCGATCGCGCACGCGGCGAGGGCTTCGGCCATCGCCACGCCGACCGCGAGGCTGAGTCCGGCCAGCGAACTCATCGGCCCTTCGAAGCGCTTCAGCACCGACAACGCGATGCCGCCACCGAGCGGCATCCGCCAGGCGCGACCGCGGCGGCCACGCCCGGCGCTCTGCATCTCGGCGAGGCAGACCAGACGGTCGCGCGTATCTTGATCGGCTCGTCGCGAAAGCTCGCTGTTGGTGGAGTCGAGCTGCCAGTGCACGACGAGATCACCGAGGCGCTCGCGCGTGGCCGGGGCGAGCGCCGCGCGCAGGCCCGGCGCGTCGAGCAATTCCACCGGCGCGTGGAGGCGGTAGCCGCTGCCCGGCTGCGCATCGATTTCGACCCCGGCCTCGCGCAGGCGCTCGACCTGCTTCCAGACCGCGGCACGCGTGACGCCCAGGCGCTCGGCCAGCTCGATGCCGGATACCGCAGGTCGCAGGCACAGCTCGGCCAGCACGGCGCGAGCGCCCGTCGCGGAATCGGCTGGGTCGGTGGAAGGGAGAATGCGGGTTTTTCGTTCAGCCACGGTCGAAAGGCAGGAATCGGGGACGATGCCGCAGTGTAGCCGCGGCGCGGCGGCTCGACGGCGACGCTGTCCGCGAAGTGTCCGCGGGTGTCCGGCGGACAGGCAGCGACCGCGTGCGGCCCTTGCCGCACCGTGCCGGAAGTCATTGGCACAGGTCGTGCTTCCTCGACAACGGACCGGCTGGAGTCGGGACCCGGATCATGCGAGCATGGCGGCCTTCCTCGGCCGCTCACGCCAGGAAAACAGCCATGAACAAGACCGCCCTCCTCCTCGTCGTCCTCCTCGGCACGACCGCGAGCGCCTCCGCACTCGCGCAGGGCGCGTCGTTGCGCGGCGCCGGCCTGCTCGCTCTGGACACGACCGAATCGCACGCCAACGCCGTCGTCGAGATGATCGACAGCGGCGGCGGCTCGACCGGCGCGCGCGCGTTGCGCGGCAGCGATGCATCACCACGCGCACGCGGCGACGCCGAGCGCGTTGCGCCCGTGCCGGATCCGCTGCCGGAAAAACTGATCGGCGATCCCGCCGCACCCGCCGCCGCCACCCCGAAGCGCCCGACCTATCGCTGGCAATCCCTGGTCCCCGGCGCAATCAAGTGAGTCCAGGATGAACTCATCCCGTGCAGTACCGGGATGTGCGCCGACACGGGCTCCAGTTCCATTGATGAATGAACGCATCCCGTGCAGGTCAGGGATGCACGCCGACACGCGATCCAGCCTGGATCGAACCTTCATCCGTCGACCGTCGCCATGCTGGCGCACGTCGGTGCGTCCACAGGTTTTTGATGCGCACATGGCTTGAGCGCTTCCAGCGCGCGCTGCAGCCTTCACCGCGCATCGGCGACGCCGATTGGCACTCGCTGTGCGAGTGTTCGCTGTTGTTCGGTCGCCTCGACGACGGACAACGCGCGGCACTGCGCGCGCTGGCGGAACGGTTCCTCGCCGGCAAGCGCTTCAGCGCGGCTGGCGGCCACGTCCTCGAACCGGGCCATTGCCTCGCGATCGCCGCCCTCGCCTGCCTGCCGGTGCTGCGCATCGGTTTCGGCGCGCTGGCAGGCTGGCGCGAGGTGATCGTCTATCCTGGCGAATTCCGCGTGAAGCGCGAGCACCACGACGAGCACAGCGGCGTCGTCACCGAGGGCGAGGAAGACCTCATCGGCGAGGCGTGGGAACGCGGCCCGCTGGTGCTTTCGTGGGCCGACGTCGCAACCGATCTCGCTCATCCGTTCGACGGGCTCAACGTCGTCGTGCACGAGATCGCGCACAAGCTCGACCTGCTCGACGGGGCAATGAACGGCGTGCCGCAGCTGCCGCCGTCGCTCGCGCGGCGTGAATGGATCGCGACGATGCAGGCCGGCTACGACCGGCTGGTGCGCGCGGTCGAGCGCGGCCGCGACACCTTCATCGATCCGTATGCGGGCGAGAGCGCCGATGAATTCTTTGCGGTGACAAGCGAGCTGCACTTTTCCGATCCGGGCGGGTTCGCCCGCGCCGAGCCGGCAGTAGCCGCCTTGTTGGCGCGCTACTACGACCACCGCTGACGCGCACAGCGCTGCTGGCGGCGGTCGGACAGTGGATGGGCAACCAAAGCCTGTTTCGACTCCGCGGAACTTCGCGCTGCTGCGCTCGACACGAACGGACTCTGGGGGTGACGGCGCCCGGATCGCATCCGGGGCGCCTTGCTGAACTCCGGTTGCGGTCAGGTGGTCGGACCGGTAGCCTGCCAGGTTGCGTCCCAATTCGCCGCGCGGGCACCGCTCCCGCTACTGCCCTTGCCCATGCCCTCGAATTTCCTTTTGCGCGCAACCGCGCTGATCCTGTTCGCGGCTTCCCCGGCCGCATTCGCCTGCAGCGGCGAACTGCACATCGAGCTGGAGCATGCGGGCGTATATACGCTCGACCATGCCGCGATCGTCGCGGCCCAACCGGGACTCGCCGATTGCGCGGTGGACGACCTGTGGCTTCGCCAGGCCGGCAAGGAGGTTGCGCTGCGCGTCGTCGCCGCGGGTGCGCGGTTTGCCGACGGGGATCACGTCGAATGGATCGGCCAGCCACTGCACGGACCGGAAAGCTGGTACGACCCGTACAGCGTCAACAACGCCTACGTGCTCGGCGCCGCAGCGGGTACGCATGCACGCATGCGCGATGCCGAGGCGCAGGGAAGCGGAGACGCGGCGCTCGAACGCGCGCTGCACCTCGAGCAGGAGAACCTGATGATCCGGCTCGACCAGGAGCAGCAGAAGCCGGGCGAGGAACCCGACGTCTGGCAATGGGCGAAGCTGACCCATGTCGATCCCAGGCCGTTCGAGCTGCGTTTCGATCTCGCCGACCTCGATGTGCGCGGCGGCGAGTCCCGCCTCGTGCTCGCGCTGCGCGGCCTATCCGCGCTGCAGCCGCCGCCGAAGGACAAAGGCGACAAGCCGGCCGACCACGTGGTCGAACTTGACCTCAATGGCCAGACGCTTGCCCCGCTGCACTGGGACGGGCGCGACGAAGTGCGGCGCGAGTTGCAGGTCGCGACATCGCGCCTGAAGGTGCACGGCAACACGCTCACGCTGCGTGTGCCGAAGCGCGAGCTGCCGTGGGCGGCGACGAGTGATGTCGTCGACGTCGTGATGTTCAACTGGATCGAGGCGCACTATCCCGCCGAGGGCAACCTCGACGCGGACACCACCGCGCTGCGCGTGCGCGCGGATGCGAGTGCGTCGCTGCAACTCGTCGCGCGCGGCAACGATGCGCCCATGCTCTACGGCAGCGATGGGGTGCGCCGTGTTCCACGTGCACTCGGAGGCGACCGCTACGCGTATGCGCCCGCGGCTGCAGGCGTCGACCTGCTGCCGGCGACCGCAGGCAGCCTGGCCAAACCCCTGTCGCTGCGCGCGGTCACCGGCAGCGAGTGGCGCGAACCGAAGCAGGGCTACGACTACCTGATCGTCGCGCACCCGCGTCTCGTCGATGCGATCCGGCCACTCGCCCGTTTCCACGAAAAGCGCGGGCTGAAGGTCGCATTACTCGACATCGACGCCGTGTACGACCAGTTCAACCACGGCATCGCCCATCCGCAGGCGATTCGCAACCTGGTCGACACGGCCTATCACCGCTGGCCGTCGAAGCCACGCTTCCTGTTGCTGGTGGGGGATTCGAGTTTCGACATCCGCCATGAAACCTACAACGACCTCGCCTACGCGAAGTGGACGGATCGCGAACTGCTGTTTCCCGGGCATTTCGGCGCCGTACCGGGCGGCGAGTACGAGAACAAGCCGAAGAAGCTGTCGGATCGCAACCTGATCCCGACCTGGCAATTCCCGTCGCCGGAAGGCCAGTCGGCCAGCGACAACTGGTTCGGCGCGGTCAACGGCGACGACTGGCATCCGGTGGTCGCGGTCGGGCGTTTCCCGGTGGTCGAGCCGGCTGAAGTGACGGCGATCGTCGACAAGACGATCGACTACATCACCAAGCCGCAGCTCGGCGCCTGGCGGCGCGACGTGATGTTCATCTCCGACGAGATCGCATCGTTCCAGAAGGCGTCCGACGAGATCGCCGGCGCGCTCGGCAAGGTCGGCTTCCTGGCCGACAAGGTCTATGCAAAGCCCGACGTGACCGAGAACGCGGTGCATCAGCGCGCGATCCACGACGGCATCGACGAAGGTCGCCTGCTGGTGCACTTCATCGGCCACGGCGGACGCTACATCTGGCGCACCGGTCCACCCGACCTGCGCAAGAACCAGGACCTGTTCACGCTCGACGACGTGTCCAAACTCGGCAATGGCGGACGCCTGCCGATGGTGCTGTCGATGACCTGCTATTCGGCACCGTTCGACAACCCGACCGAAGACTCGATCGGCGAGCGCTTCCTGCGCGAGAAGGACAAGGGCGCGGTCGCGGTGTTCGCCGCGTCGTGGCGCAACACGCCCTCACCCGCGTTCAGCAAGACCATCATCGAGAACCTGCTAGAACCCGGCGCAACGATCGGCGAGGCGATCGTGCGTGCCAAGAACGCATCGCAGGACCGCATCCTGGTCGAGATGTACAACCTGCTCGGCGATCCGGCATTGGTGCTCGAACGCCCGCGCGACGCGCTGCTGCTTGCGCTCGACGACGATCGCTGGAACCGCGGCGTGCTGGTCGACCTGAAGCAGGCGCGCTTCGACGGCAAGGTGACGGTCGACTGGCTCGACGCGCGCGGCACGAAACTCGCCTCGTCGAACTACCAGGGGAACGACACGCGTTTCCGCCTGCCGATACCGTCGTTCGGCAAGGACCGCGCGACCCAGTTGCGCATTTACGCGGTTTCTCCGCACAGCGGGCGCGACGCGGTCGGCGGCCTCGACTTCGGCACGAGCAAGGAGCCGGCGCGCGCGTGGACCGCATCCGCGATCGCGTGGTGGAAGCGCCTCACGCAACCCGCGCCGAAGCGCTCGGAGCGGCGCGAGGACACGATCGCAATCCTCGACTTCGACGGACCCGCGCGCTGAGCAACGAGCGTGCGAGGCGGCGGCGGGACTCGCGCTGCCCGCGCTCGACCCGCCCTGCGTGAAGAACGGCGTCAGAACACGCAGCTGCGCGACAACGCCGGATTCACGGTCAGGACGGTATGCGCGCAGCGCGTGCCACCGGATCGCCAAGCGCATCAATCGTCGTCGGAACCGGCATCGTCGCCGGCCGGCTCGTCCGCGCGCGCGGTATCGATGCCGGCTTGCAGGTCCCTGCTGCCGGCGAAGAAAACACCCGGCTCCTCCGCGCGGGCGATGCGCAGCCAGGGCGGCGCCAGCCGCTGCAGCATCGCCGGCTGGCCGTAGTTCGCGCGCCACTCCGACAGTTTGAGGCTCTGCGTGCCGATGCCGAGCGCAACCAGTGCCGCTACCGCGATCGCCTTCAGCGGCAGGCGCTTGCGACTGAGCGCACACAGGTGGGCGAAGCAGGTCGCGCCGAGTGCGATCCACGCGCTGACATAGGCGCAGCGCGCCAGCGCAGTCCACGACAGCGCGAATGCGCCGAACTCGCCGAGCGGATCGTACAGCGAGTATGCAAGCAGGCCGGCGGATGCGATCAGCAGGTGCGTGCCGAATCGCGCATGACCCGCAAACAGGCGCGAGATCGCCGCCCACGCCGATGTCCACAGCAGCGCGACCGCGGCGAGGGCCAACACGCCGGTGAGGTAGCGAACCAGTTTCGGCTCGCCCGTCTCGCCCAGCCACAACTCGAGCACCGCAAGCGCGAGCACGAGCGCGCAACAGGCCAGCGCCGCCGGCCACGGCGAGCGGGCGTGCCGCAGCGGCAGTTCCGGCGCGACCGTGTCGCTGCCGCGATGCAGGCGCAGCTGCGTATGCCCCATGCGCACGATCGTGCCCGGCGCGAGCACGATGCGCGTCTGCGCGCGACGCTCGCCCTCGACATGCAGCCCGTTGATGCTGCCGAGGTCCTCGGCGATCCAGCGACCGTCGGCATCGCGCGCGATGCGCAGGTGGTGCGCGGCGACGTGCGCATCATCCAGCACGATGTCGTTGTCCCAGGCCCGGCCGAGGGTGAGCATGTCCGCGCCGACGCGCTGGCGCACGACGTGCTCGCGATGGCGCGACAGCAGCTCGATCCAGATCACTTCGTCCATGCCAGCGCCTCCATGAAACGCCGGCCAAGCGCGAGCGCGTTGTCGTAGCTGATGCCCTGCATCGAGATGCGCGAGACCAGTGCTTCCCGGTCGCGGTCCTGGGTGATCGTGGTCAGCGCGATGTCGTACACGCCGGCGAAATCGCGGTACGCGCGCGCGCACCAGATCGCACGCAGCGGCGGCGCGTGCGCGTCGGCGGGCGCGACGAACGATTCGTGGCATTGTGGTCGCGTGTGGCGCTTGCGCGACCACGAGCGCGTCATCGCGGCGGTGCGGTAGTACGGCGTCACGAACAAGGCGAACTGGAACGCGTTGAGTTCGCTGCTGCGCACGTAGGCATACGTGAACTCGGCCGCGCCGCTCTCCATGTCATCGGCGATGAACAGCGAGCTCTGCGTGCTGCAATTGGATCCATCCATGCGCGCGCGCGGCTTGGGCGTCTGTTCGGCGTTGGTCTGCGCCCAGCAGTTGAACCAGGGCGCCTCGCTTTCCGGCGCCTGGTACGGACCGAATGCGGTCATGCGCAGGCCCTTCGCGGCGAGCGCCGCGTAGAAGCCGGCCTGCCAGTCGAGCAGCTGGCGACTGATCTCCTCGCGCGCCTGCGCGACACCGAGCGGCGCACTGCTGCGCGCGCGTTCGAGCAGCGCGGCCGCCTTGCGCGCGGGCACGAGGAAGCTGACCAGTTCGCCGTCGAGGCGCTTGGCGACATTGATGCCGACCACGCGCGTCGAACCATCGACCGCGGGACCGCCGCTCATGCCCGGATTGATCGCGCCGGTGAAATGCACGCGCTCGTTGTAGCTGCGCTCGACCAGGCCGTTCCAGGTGCCTTCGACGATGGTGAAGCCGAGATCGAGCGGGTTGCCCATCGCATACGCGCGCTCGCCGCGCGGAAGCTCGCCGGCGACCGCTCGCGGATCGAACTCGAGGTGCGGCAGGTCCTTGCCGTCGAGACGCACGACCGCGAGATCGTTCGCGATGTCGATCGCGAGCAGGCTGAGCGTGCCTTTGCTGCCATCGGGTCGCGCGAATTCGAGCCGGTAGGTCTTCGGCTCCAGTGCGAACTGCGAAACGACGTGGTAGTTCGTGATCGCGAGGCCGTCCGCGCTGACCAGGAAGCCCGAGCCGATCGACGATTGCCGCCCGGCCGCTTCGACCAGGGTACGGATCTGCAGCAGGCTCGGGCGCGCGTTCGCGTAGATGCGTTCGGCGGTCGCCGACACGTTCGTTTCCGCAGGCGCTTCGGCGGACGGCGTCGGCGCCAGCGCCTGCGCCCTTGCAGTGGCGGCGCCAGCCAGCACGAGCAGGCCGAAACCCAGTCGGATCGGGGTACGCAGCATTGCGGGACGTTCTCCTGGCAGGTCGCTGCAGCCTAGCGCACGAACTCGCGCTCGCGCCATCCTGTCAGGCGGACGCCAGCACTTCGCGATACACCGCAACCGTCGCATCCACGCACGCGGACCAGGTGAACGCGCGTGCATGCTCGACCCCGGCGGCGGCGACGCGCGCGCGCCACGCGGCATCGGTGAGTACCCGCTCGATGCCGTGCTGCAGGGCGCGTTCGTCGAGCGCGTCGACGCACACGGCCAGCTCGCCGTCGCGTCCGCGCACGATCTCCTCCAGCGACGAGCCCTGCGAGGTCAGCACCGGTACGCCGCTCGCGAGCGCCTCCAGCACCGGCAGTCCGAAGCCCTCATACAACGACGGGAACGCGAACGCGTGCGCGCCGGCATACAACGGCGGCAGCTCGGCCTCCTCGACATAGCCGAGCCGACGCACGTCACGACTCCGTTCGAGCGGCGCCAGCGTGCGTTCGAGTTCGGCGTTGCGCCAGCCGCGCGCACCGACCACCACCAGCGGATGGCGCGCACGCAACGGGGCCGGCAAGGCGGCATACGCGCGCGCAAGCCGCGCGAGGTTCTTGCGCGGTTCCTGCGTCGCGACCACCAACAAGTAGGCCTGCCCTTCGAGCCCGTGCCGCGCCAGCACCGCCGCGCATTCGCCGGGCGCGCGCGGGTGGTACGCGGTATCGACGCCGAGCGGCACCACGCGCAGCTTCGCGCGCGGCACGCCGAGCCTTGCGACGATCTCGTCGGCGATGAAGTGCGAATCGGTCAACACCGCGGCGGCCTGTTCGAGCGAGCGCGGCAAGTGGCGATCGAGGAATCGCACGCGCTCGGGCGGATGCGTCTCCGGATGGTTCAGCCACGACAGGTCGTGCACGGTGGTCAAGGCGACGCCATCGAACGGCATCAGCACATAGTTCGGCGTGTGCAGCAACCAGTCGCGCATGCCGCGCGTGTGCAGGCGGAACAGGCCTGCGCGCAGCTGCGTGTACGCTTCCAGCGCGGCGCTCTTGAACGGCACGTGGCGCCTCACCGCGGCGATCGTGCGGTTCGCACCGAGTGCGTGCTCGGGATCGTCGACCCACTGGTAGGCGGAATACAGCTTGAGCGCATCCACCTCCGCGTGCCGCGCCAGCCCGCGCGCGAGCTCGAGCGCATAGCGCCCGATGCCGGTCAGCGGCGCGGTGATCGCATCGACGTTGAAGATGACCTTCACGAAGCTTCGCGTTCGCGGGCGAGGTCGGCTTCCACCATGCGCCGCGCGAGTCCGGCCAGGTCCAGGCTCGGCGCGAAACCGAGGTCGCGGCGCGCCTTCGCCGCATCGCCGACCAGCAGCGGCGCGTCAACCGGGCGGAAGAATGCCGGATCGACGCGCACGCGCACGCGTTCGCTGCCGCGTTCGACGCCGACTTCGTCGAGGCCGTCGCCGAACCAGTCGAGCGTGAGCCCGGCGGCGGCGAACGCGGCGGTCGCGAAGTCGCGGATGCTCGCGGCGTGGCCGGTCGCGAGCACATAGTCGGCTCCGAGTTCACGCTCGGCCATTGCGACCATTGCGGCGACGTAATCGGGCGCATAACCGAAGTCGCGCCGCGCATCGAGATTGCCGAGCGCGACCTCGTCGGCGCGACCGAGCGCGATGCGCGCGACCGCGCGGCTGAGCTTGCGCGTGACGAACGCTTCATCGCGCCATTCCGATTCGTGGTTGAACAGGATTGCGCTCGATGCGCGGAGCGCGAAGCTCGCGCGCCAGCCACCGATCGCGGCGTGAGCGAGCAACTTGGACACGCCGTACGGAGACGCCGCCGCCAGCGGCGTCTGCTCGTCCTGCGGCGCCTGTGCTGGCGCGCCGAAGATCTCCGCGCTCGCGGCGAGCACGAAATGCGTGCGCGGCGCATGCAGGCGCACCGCCTCGAGCAGGTTCAGCGTGGCGAGTCCATTGGCAGCAATGCTCGCCTGCGGATCGCGGAACGAATCGGCGACACGCGACTGGCCGGCGCAATGCAGCAGTGCATCGGGTTGCAGCTCCGCCAGCAGGGTGGCACACGCGGCGGCATCAGCCGGATCGAGTGCGACTCGGCGCAGGCGCGCGTCGTCGGCGAGGCCGAGTTCGCGCAGGCGCCACGACTCGCCGTCGTGGCCGGGACGATGCGTGCCGATGACCTCGGCCCCTTGTTCGAGGAGACGCGCCGCCAGCAGCGCGCCGTCCTGGCCACTGACGCCGGTGACGAGTGCGCGCCGGATCGGGTTCATGCATCGCCTCCACGAATCGGGGTCGGCGGCAGCAGTGTGCCGGCGGCGAGTGCGGCCGCCGCGCTCGCCGCGAACGGTTGCGCGACCAGCATGACCGGAATGTCGAGCAGGCCGCACAGGATCGCCACCGCGGAGTCCTTGCGCTCGGCGACGACGAGATGTTCGATTGCGTGCAGCTGGAGCCACGCCCACAGCGCTCGATACGAGGCTTCGGGATCGCGCGCGTTCCAGTCGTTCGCCGCGACGACCCTGCCGCGCGCCAGCAACTCGTTGCGCTGGCCATTCGCGCGCAACTGCCACACCTCGGCGTCGTCCCAGCGAGGCGCGTCGTCGCCGACCCACAGGAGGCGCGCCTTCGGCGCCACCTCGGCGCGCGCATCCGCATATGTACGGCGCACGCGCCAGTCGAGCACCAGGCGTTCATACGAGTGCAGGCTGGCGCCGACATCCGCCTCGTAGCGTGGCCAGCGTTTGCGCAGCACCGCCATGCCGGCGCGGCCGAGCGCGGCACGGCGCTCGTCGCCGAAGCTTGCGCTGCGTGCATGGCGCACGAACACGTTGCCGGCGATCACGTGGTGCAGGCCGCGCGCGGCGGCGCGCTGGCACCAGTCGTTTTCCTCGCCGTAGCCTTGCGGGAACGCCGCTTCATCGAACGCGCCGACCGCGTCGAGCGCGTCGCGACGCAGGTACATGCAGAAGCCGTTGCCGGTCGGCAGGTGTGGATGGACAAGACCGGCGCGCTGCCACAGCGCGCGCGCCGCGCGTTCGGTGTCCCAACCGGCGGGCAAGGCGTTGTACTGCTCGAGCTCGGGCACCGAAAATGCGCCGGCGTTGTCCGACACCGCGGTCGCGCTCGCGATGGCGTCGTCCGCACGCGCCGCCCGGCGCAGCCCGGTGAGCCAGTTCGGCCCGACCTCCGTGTCGGCGTTGAGCAGCACGACATCGGCCCGACCGGCCTCGGCAATGCCGCGGTTGGCGGTCGCGGTGAAGCCGCGATTGGTTTCGTGGTTCAGGACCCGGATACGCGACTGCGCGGCGAAGCGCGCGAGCAGTGGCGCGATCGCAGTGTCGGGGCTTGCATCGTCGATCGCGACGATGCGCGCAGTGCCGCTCGTGTGCGCGAGCAGCGCATCGAGGCAACGTTCGACCAGTGGGGCGGCGTTGTACACCGGCACGACGACCACGACTTCGCGTGCCGCGATGTCGGTGCCAAACGGCAGCAGGCGCGACGCCGCAAGCGGCTCGATCGCCGCGTTGTTCGCGCGCGCCGATGCCGGGGCGAGCCCGGGCTTGCCGAACCCGAGGCGCACCGGCGTCGCCGCGAGCGCCGCGCCGTCGCGCGTGCGGCGCGGCAACAGGATCGCGGATGGCGTGCCGGATGGCGAGAACGGGAAGGTGCAGCGCGCCTGTCCGTTCGCGTCGGGTGCGATGTCCGCGAAATGGCAGCCGTCGAGTTCGAGGGCAATCGTCGTGAGCGCCGCAGGGGTGCATGCAAGGCGCAGCTCGCGGCCATCCCACGCGGCGTCGAGCAGTGGCTCGTGCAGCACGATCGGAGGCCGGCGCAGGAAGCCGAACATCTCAGGCCACGCCCGCGGGAGGCGACGGCGTCGCCTGCAGGATGCTGCGATCGGCGATCGCGGCGTGCAGCGCGCGCTGGCCGGGGGAAAGCTCCGCCGCGCGCGCGTGCGGCTCGCGTATCGGCGCATCGATCCACGCATGCAGCACGTCGGCCGATGGCATGTGCACGCGATCGATGCCAAGTGCGTGCAGCTCGTCGTGCAGGGCCTGGGTGGTCGCCTGCGGCTGCGCGCACAGTGCGTCGTAGTCGACCAGCACGCGCGGCCAGCCGCGGCTCGCCTCGAACGCCTCACGCGTGTAGCGCTCCCACAACGCAAGCGCCTCGCCCGCCGCGAAGCCGTCGCGCGCGGCGAGCGAGGCCGCGACCGCATGCGGGTCGCGCACGACATGCACGAACAGCGGCCGCGTCAGCAGCGGCAGCAGTTCGCGCGCGAGCAGGCACAGGCGCGGGTCCTTGAACAGCCACGTCCCCTGCGCGTCGAATTCGTCGATGAGCGCCGCGACTTCGCGGCGGAACGCATCGACCGCGGCGGGCGGCGCGCCCGCCGGCGGCGAACGCCAGTCACCGCGCGCGGCCGCGAGCCGGCGCACGCAGGCCATGTGCAGGCGTCCGGATTCGTAGTGGCCCTTCGGGTTGTCCGGGCCGACCAGCAGATCGCTTTCGGGACCGACCGAGACGCCCATGCGCGCGAGCAGGCCCGCGACACTGGAAGTGCCGGAGCGGTGCATGCCGAGCACGACGATCTGCCCGCTCGCGGGTCGCGCGAGGTCGAGCGGTCGATGCGGCGGCGGCGGCGCGCACGGCGCCGGCAGCGCCGCGAGGTCGCCGATGATCTGCGCAAGACGATCCGCACTCGCTTCGACATCGTGCGCGCGCGCGAACGCTTCGGCGCGTTCGCGCACGTCGCCGTCATGGCTGCGGAGACGCGCTGTACGCAGGGCGGAGACGAGCGCATCGTGATCGGGTTCGGCCCAGCCGAGGCCGGGATGTCGCGGATCGTCGCCACGCTTCGCCGCAACGGCGATGCCGTGCGCGCGCGCGAGTGCGCCCTGGCTGCCGAAGTCGGTCGCGACCAGCACGCGGCCGCAGGCGAGCGCATCCGCCGCGTACGGGTCCCAGCCAGCGCCGCGGCGCGCACTCACGTAGAGGTCGGCGCTGCACAGCAGTTGCGCGCGCTGATGCCAGGGCAGGCCCCAGCCGGCGAGCACGCGGATGCGCGGATCGGCGGCCGTGAACGAGCCCAGCGTCGCGGCGATCGCATCGGCTTCGCGCACCGGCAGGACGACAAGAACCAGTCGCACTCCCGTCTCGGCCCCGAATGCGTCGCGGAACGCGGCGACCAGTCGCTCCGGTGCGTCGCGCGCGAAATCCTCGACGACCGCGAGCACGCTGCAGGTCGCGGCCGGATCGCGCACCGAGGGCACGTCGGGATGGCAATAGTCGCGGTCGACGCCAATCGGCAGCAGTTCGATCGGCACCTCGACGCCGGCGGCGCGGAACGCGTCGCGCTGGAACGCATCGGGCACGACGAGCAGATCGAGAGAATGCGCGGCGTCGACCCATGCCTGCGGCACGCGCTCCCATTCGCCGATGCCGATGCCGATGCGACGACGCCCCTGCGCGCGCGCGAACGCGTCGCCGGGCGCGCAGACGAGGGCGGCATCGGCCGGTTGCGGCCATTGCCGGCGCATCGCCAGCTCGAGTCGCGCATCATCGCCGCTGCCGATTTCCGGCACGAGCGCGGCGTGGCTCATGCGCAGGCCGCGCGCGTCGAGGCGTCGCACGAGCAGGCGCGCGAGGTGCGCATGCGCATGCGGCGCGCGCGTCGGCCCCTGCCACAACACGTTTCCGCGCATGAGCGCGCGCAGGCGCGCCTGCCAGCGCGCCGCGAACGTGGCGCGGCTCTCGGCCCACAGGCGCTGGCGGAAACCGCCGTCGTTGCCGGTCGATCCGTGCTGGTCGTGGCGCAACGTGACCGCGCCGGCGACCACGCTGGCGATGCCGACGTCGGCAGCGCGCAGGCAGTAGTCGGTGTCCTCGAAGTAGCTGTGGAACGCGTGGTCGAGGAAACCGATGCGTTCGAGGCAGTCGCGCCGCAGGTACGCCAGCGCGAACGCAACCGCCTGCACCCGGCGCAGGAGCGGATACTGGCCGACCTCGCGCTCGACGCGACCGGACTCGGTCTGCTGGCCGTGCAGGTCGTCCGCTTCGATATAGCCGCCGACGTGGTAGACGCGTCCTTCCGCTTCGGGACCGAGCAGGCGGCAGCCGACCACGCCGATGTCCGGCGCTGCATAGGCCGCATCGCGCAGGCGTTGCAGCCAGTCGGCCTGGGTGAATACGAGATCGTTGTTGAGCAGCACCACGTCGTCGTCGGGCGGCGCGGCGGCGATGCCGGCATTCATGCCGCGCACGAAGCCGAGATTCGACGGCAGGGAGATGACGCGCACGCGCGCGGCGTAGTCGGCGAGGCCGCGCGGCGTTTCGTCGCTGCTGCCGTTGTCGACCACGATCACGTCGGCGGCGAACAGGTCGCTGGCAAGCAGCGAATCGAGGCAACGACGCGTCAGCGGCCACTGGTTCCAGGCCAGCACGATCAGGGTCGCGCGGCGCACGGGTCAGGTTCCGTCGCGCGCGAACAGCAACGCCAGCGCGCGCAGGGTTTCGCCCTGCGCGTACTCGGCGACCGGTGTCGCGAACAAGTCGGTCGCGACGCTGCGATGCATGCACCGCGTGTCGGCGAGCAGCGCGCTCCAGCCTGCCTGCGGCCCGCGCGCGCGGCGCAGCGCGACCAGCAGCGCCGCGCGCGGTGCGAGATCAAGGGTGCGCGCCAGCGCGGCAAGACGATCGGTGTTCATGCCGGCTTCGCCACGTGCAGGTCGCGATGGTAGGCCTCGAACACCTCGTCGCGCGGCCCCTCGAGCACGCTGCGACCGTGCTCGATCCACACCACGCGGTCGCACAGGCGCGCGAGTTCGAGTTCATTGTGACTGACCAGCACGACGGTATGACCCTCGCCCATGCGTGCGCGCAGCGCAGCGCCGGACTTCTGCTGGAACTCCGCGTCGCCGACCGCCAGCACCTCGTCGATCAGCAGCACGTCCGGCTCGACCTGCATCGCGACCGAGAACGCGAGGCGCATGTTCATGCCGGACGAGTACGACGCGATCGGCTGCTCGAAAAAGTCGCCGAGTTCCGAGAATTCGCGGATCGCGTCGAGCCGCTTGACGATCTCGCGCCGGCGCAGGCCGAGCATCAGGCCGGAAAGCACGGCGTTGTCGCGACCGGACAGGTACGGCACGAAACCGAGCGCGAGCGCGAGCAACTGGCATGAAACCGGACCGCGTTTCACGCTGCCGCGGTCTGGCGCGACGATGCCGGCGATCACGCGCAGCAGCGTGCTCTTGCCGGCGCCGTTGCGGCCGATCACGCCAAGCCGTTCGCCACGGCGCAGCGAAAGACTCACGTCCTCGAGCGCCCAATGGCGCTGGCCGGCGATGCTCCGCCCGAAGTTGAAGGCAACACCGACATTGCGAAGTTCGATCAGCGTCTCGCCCATGTCAGCTCGCCAGTTTCGGATAGCGCGGCGCCAGCCGCCTGACGATCGCGGCACCGGCAAAACACACCGCGATCGAGACCAGGCTGACCTTGACCAGCGCGAGCCAGTGCGGCCATGCGCCGTGCATGAGGATGCCGCGCGTCGCATCCATGATCTGCGCCACCGGGTTCAGCGCCAGCCATTCGTTCAACGGCGCCGGCACGTTCGACAGCGAGAACACCACGCCGGACAGGAACATCACGACCGACAGCACCTGCTCGATCACGAAGCGCACGTCCGGCAGCAGCGGCACGATCGCCGAAATCATGAAGCCGATGCCGGCGGCGAACACGAACACGACCAGGAACAGCGGCGGCAGCGCGAAATAGGCGAGGTTCGGCGGATAGCCGCAGCACCAGAGGATCACCAGCAGCAGGGCGAAGATGCACAGGAACTTGACCGTGTCCGACAGCATCGCGACGACCGGAAACACCAGCGGCGGCAGGCGCACCTGGCGCACCAGCCCGAGGTGGCTCCAGATCGCGTAGCCGCCGTGCGTCATGCACGACTTCATCCACTGCCAGACGGTCAGGCCGATCAGCAGTTGCGGCACGTAGTCGGGCCCGCCGCTGTGCAGGATCACGTCGAACACGAACCAGAAGGTCGCCATCATCAGCGCCGGTTCGAGCACCCACCAGACGAGGCCGAGGTAGCTGCGCGCGGTTTCGGCGCGCAGTTCCGCATAGGTGCTGAACAGGACAAGTTCGATCAGATGGAGGCGCATCGGCGGATTGGGTGGAAAGCGCCCGCGAGGATACCGGATTGCGCGGCAATCATCCCGCGCAAAGGCCATCGAGCCAGGGACCGGCGAACGCGAGGAACAGCAACAGCACGGCGAGCACGGCGCCGATGGCGAGGCGCGGCAGTGTCCGTGCGATCGCCGCGTCTGCGTCGCCGCGCTCGCGCGATGCGCACAGGAAGCTCGCCGCGAAACCGCACAGGAACGGCAGCAGCGGAAGCAGGAAGCGCGCCTTGACGTGGATCAGCGCGAACAATGCGAGCTGATAGGCGGCGAACAGCGCAACCAGCACGAACATCCGGTCCGGCCGGCGCCGCCAGGCAGCGATGCCGAACGCCGCTGCCGCGAGGATCAGGGCATGCAGCGCATCGTTCGCAACGGACAGGCCACGCGTGAGCCAGGGTGGCGTGTGGTAGGCCGACAGGTGTCCGGCACACGCGGGGCCGGGCAATTGCGACACCAGCGGCGTCTTGGCGCTGAACAGGCGGAAGTACTGCCGGCCGAACTGGGAAGCCAGCAGGGGCGCCCCGCCGCGCTCCTCGACCAGCGCGCGCACCTTGTCGAGGTAGATCGCATTGCGCTGTTGCGGCGTCGCCCCACTGGCAAGGAATTCGGGCAGGGTCACGCCGCCCATGTCTTCGACGTAGTCACTGCGCCAGCGATCGGTGAGGCCGATCCACAGGTTGTAGATCGAGCTGTCCGCGATCATCGGCTTGCCGTATTCGCGCCAGCCATGCCACAACGCCGGCGCGGTCACGAGGCCGAGGCCGAGCACGAAACCCGCCACGAGGCGCGGGCCCTGGCGCGGGTTTCCGCGCGGCACGAGCGCGAGCAGGAACGCCGGCCAGAACACCGACAGCAGGCTCTTGGCGAGGATCGCGCCGCCGACCGCCGCGCCAGCGGCGAATACGCGCTGGCGCGCGAGCAGGCACAACGCCGCGAGCAACAGCGACAGGTGCAGGGTTTCCGGCCACAGCCAGTGGGCGTACGCGGCGATCGCCGGGTTCAGCAGGAACAGCGCCGCCGCGCCGTTCGCGGCAGCGACGCTGCCACCGAAACGCCGCCAGAAATCACGCAGCAGGCCGGCGCAGGCGATGAACAACGCACTCTGCGCCAGCTGCGCGATCCACACGTGCGCGCCGAACAGCGCGTACAACGCGGCCAGCCACAACGACTGCAACGGCGGCCAGATCGTGCCCTGCATCCACTCGCCGCCGGCGAGGATCCCCAGCGCGCGCGCCTGGTAGCCCTGCTCGTCGCCGACCAGCGCCTTGGCGCCGCCGCCGTAATACGCCAGCCACAACGCACCCTGCGACAGCGCGAACAGCGCGAGGAAGAGCGCCAGCCAGCGGCGACGCGCGACGGTCGGCTTCATCGCACGCCTTTGCCGTCCAGCCTCAGCTGCTTGCGGATGCCGGCGCCGGGGTCGCCGGCGCGGCGGCCGGCGCGCTGCCGACGGCGCGACGCTTGGGCGGCGCGCGGAACGTCGGAGTGAATTTCTCGTGCGCGCCGCTGGTGGTGATGCCTTCGACGTAGTACCAGTATTCCCTGCACGGATCGATCGCGTCGTCGCGATACTCGTACTTGTGCGTCTCGTCCGAGGTGCCGGCGCCGAGGATCGGCTCCTTGGTCAGCTTGGTGAATTCGCCTTTCTCGCTGTCGCCGCGGAACACATCGAAACCGAAGTTGTTCTGCTCGCTCGCGGTGGTCCAGCGCGCGGTGTTGGCGATGCGCTGGTCGGCCGGCAGCTTCGACTGGTCGCCACACTCGCCTTCGGGTATCTCCTTCGCCGGCGCGGCAGGCGCCGCGTTCTCGCTCGGCTTCGCGGTCGCCTGCGCGTTCGGCGCGGGCGCGGCGGGCGCCTTCGCGGTCGTCGCCGGCTCGGGAGTGGACGGACTGCACGCACACAGCGTGGCGGCGATCAGGGTGGCGACGGCGAGCTGGCGCATGGGGACTCCTCGGAATGGCGCGGCTGGACAATGGGCGGCGTCGGCAACGATAGTCGGCCCATGTACCCACTGGCAACCGGCCCGCGCCAGGCCCCGACGCGCGCACTCCTGCGGGTGTTGCTTGCGCTGTGCGCCCTGTCCGGCAACGCCGCGCGCGCGCTCGACTGGCAGGTCGACGTCACACCCGCGGGCGAACTGTTCCCGGTGCTGCAGTTGTCGCAACCGCCACGCACCGTCGGCGACGGGCTGGTCAGCGTGCACGTGCGTGCCGAGCACGGCTTGCCGGCACGGCTGCGCCTGCGCATCGAGACACCGGGCCTGCGCGCTCCGGCAAGCGTCGAGGTGACGCCGGGCGCAGGCACGACGCGCATCGACCTGCACCCGCGCCTGGACTGGGATGTCGCGGCGTTGCGCGAGCTGCGCTCGCCGCGCCGCCAGACCCTGCTCGCAATCCTCGTGGCGGACGACGGACGCACCGAAGTGCAGCGGGTCGAGGTTCGCCTGCATGCGCTCGACGATGCCCCGTATTACGTGCGCGAGAGCGGCGAACGAGTCGATCTCGGCTGGGTCTTCGCCGGCTACGTCGATCCGCACGATCCCGCGGTCGACGACGTGCTGGCGATCGCGCGCACGCTCGCTCCGGACTTCGACAGCGCGCCCGCAGATCGTGCCGCGGACCGCCGCCGCGTCGGCGCGATCTGGGCCGCACTGGAGCAGCACGGCGTGCGCTATGCGGCCGGCGACCCGGCGCTCAGCCGCGGCCCGACCGTCTGGAGCCAGCGCGTGCGTCCACCCTCGGCGAGCTGGCGGGAACGGCGCGCGAGCTGCATCGATGGCAGCGTGTTGATCGCATCGGCGCTCGAACGCATCGGCCTGCGCGCGCTGATCGTGCTCGTGCCCGGCCATGCATTCGTCGGATTCCGCGGCCACGACGGCGCGAGCGAATTCCTCGAGACGACCCTGCTCGGCACGACAGCGGCGCGCAGCGGGGCCGCTTCCACATCCCGTTACGCGGCCGCACTCGCCGCCGGTCGCGCGCGCTGGCGGCGGGCCGCGTCGCGCCTCGACGGCCACCACGCACCCGACTATGCCCTGCTCGATATCGGCAAGGCGCGTGCGTATGGCATCATCGCGATCCCCACGGCGCCCGGCGTCGGCGGCACCGCCCGCGGCGATTAGCGATGCGGGTCGACGCCGTCACCTGTGCGACGCGGCGACCCGAGCGGATTCTGGTGCAGCGTGCAAGTCGAACCCCAGCGCGATTTTCTCGAACGCGTCAAAACGGAAATCCTCGCGGAGGCAGCGCGCCTGCGCGCGAGCACGCCGCTGCCGCGCGTCGATCCTCCGGCCGACGAGACGACGTTTGCGGCCCCGGTCATCGACGGCATCGAACGGCAACGGCTCGACTACGCCATCGAGGAACTGACCGGCAGCGACTACGTCGCGTTCGTCGAGCAGGCATTCCGCGCGGTACTCAAGCGCCCTTCCGACGAAGGCGGCCGCGAGCAGCAGGTGCAACTGCTTGCACAGGGTGCCGCCAAGGCCGAAGTGCTCGGCAACCTGCGCTGGTCGCCGGAGGGTCGGCGCATCGGCGTGCGCGTGCGCGGCCTGCTGCCGCGCTACGCGTTGGCCAAGCTCGGCCGCGTGCGCGGCGTCGGCTTCCTCGTGCAATGGGCCCTCGCGTTCGCGGCACTGCCGTTGCTGCTGCGCCACCAGCGCGCCGCCGACACCCAGGCCGCAGCGCGCCATGGCAGCCTGCTCGCGCGCATCGACGAGCGCGACGGTGGCGTGCAGCACGAGCTGGCGCGGTTGCGCGCGCAACTCGACCCGGTGCTTGCCGCGCATGGAGCCGCCATCGCGACCCACGCCGCCGCGCTTGCTGCACGCGACGAATCGCGCCGCGAGCTTGAACAGCGCCTGCAGGCGCAGCAAGGCGAGCACGCCCGGCTGGTCGATGCGACCTTGCAGGCCACATCCGCACGCCTCGACGGCATGCAGCATCGCGAAGACGGCCTCGGCGAGCGCATCCGCCTGATCGACACGGCCTTGCAGGCCACGCACGCGCGCTTCGAAGACATGCAGCGTCGCGAAGACGCACGCCTCGGCGACATGCAGCGTCGCGACGAGGGTCTTGCCGCCGAGATCGCCGAGCTGCGCCAGTACGTGCACGCAATGAACCACTGGACGACGACGCTGCAACGCAGCCTCGACGAGCTCGAACAGGTGGCGCAGGATGCGCGCGGCGAAACCGACGCGCTGTACGCGGCGATCGCCGCCGAAGGCGCCACTGCACGCGCGGCATCGAATGCGACCGCGGCGGCCGCGTTCGCGCGCGACCTGACGCACGGCGCGCGCGTGCTGGATCTCGGCAGCGGCGACGGCAGCTGGCTGCGTGCACTGGCCGCGCTCGGCCTTGCCGGCAACGGGGTCGAACCGAATGCGACGCTCGCGCAGCGGGCGCGCGACGCCGGCGCCGACGTCGCGACCGGTGACGCGTTCGCGCTGCTCGGCCGCGCCGCGGATGCGAGCCTGGACGGTCTCGCGCTCGATGCCGGCCTGCTCGCACACGACGATTTCGCCTTGCTGGAATTCTCGCGTCATGCACCGCGCGTGCTGAAGCCGCGGGCGCCGCTGCTGCTGCGCTTCGACCTGCCTGCACGCGGCGCGACAGTCGCACCCTTGGCGGACCGCCTCGTGCGTGCGCGCGCGCTGCTGGCGGCGAGCGGGTTTGCCGCGGTCGAAACCCTCGACGGCACGGGCGCGCCCGGCCTGCTTGCCCGCCGCGGGGAGGGCTGAGGCCTCGGCCCGGTCCCGCATGCGCATCGCCGTCCTCGTACCCGGCCTCGCCCCGCACGACGCGGTCAGCAACGACGCCCTCGGCATGACGGCGGCCTTGCGCCGGCTCGGCCACGAGGTCGGCGTGTTCGCGCCGCATGCGCGCGGCGTCGCCGAACCCGCCCTCGCGCCGGACACGATCGAGAACTGGCTGCGCTCGCCTGACGACGTCGTGCTGTACCACTATTGCGTCGGCTGGGATTTTGCGCTCGCGCTGTTCCGCCGCACGCGCGCACGCCGCATCCTGCGTTACCACAACATCACGCCGCCGGAGTTCTTTGCCGGCTGGTCGCCTGGCTACGAGGCTGCATGCATCGAAGGGCGCGCGCAGCTCGATGCCTACGCTGCGCTCGGCTGCGAGCTGTACCTGGGTGATTCCCCCTACAACATCGAGGACTTCACGCGCCGCGGTGTCGACGCTGCGCGGTGCGCGGTGCTCGCACCGTTCCACGAGGTCGAGCAGCTGCTGTCGCTCGCGCCGGACCCCCGTCGCATCCCAGCCGGCAAGCCGCTGCTGCTGATGATCGGTCGCATCTCGCCGAACAAGGGCTATCTCGAACTCGTCGACGCGCTCGCCGCGGTCGTCGCCGGCGGATTGCCGGACGCGCGCCTGCTGATGGTCGGCAAGCTCGACCCGAACCTTGCCAGCTACGGCGAGGCGCTGCGCGCGCGCATCGCCGAGCGCGGCATGCAGGCGCACGTGACCTGGCTGCAGGACGCGAACGGCGCCGAACTGCGCGCGGCCTGTGCGCGGGCGAGCGCGCTCGTGATGCTGAGCCGGCACGAGGGCTTCTGCGTGCCGCTGGTCGAGGCGATGGCGATCGGCACGCCAGTGATTGCACTCGCCTCCAGTGCGATGCCGTCGACGCTCGGTGACGCCGGACTGCTCTGGCCGGAGGACGCCGACGCCTGGGTCATCGCCGCGGCGGTGGCGCGCGTGCATGAGGACGCCGCGTTGCGCACGACACTGCGCGAGCGCGGCCGCCGGCGCTACGCCGACGTGTTCGCGCCGGAGCGCCTCGTGCAAGGTCTCGCCACGATCCTCGGCGAGCACGGTTTCGCATGAAGGCCGCGATCCTGCTGCCGGTGCTTGCGCGCCACGACGCCGTCGGCAACGACGCGCTCTCGATGGCACGCATCCTGCGCGAACGCGGCATCGACACGCGCGTATTCTGCGACGTCGCGGTCGGCGTCGAGGAACCGACCTGGCGCTGCGACTCGTTGCTCGACTTCGCCGGTGGGCCAGGAGACCTTGTCATCTACCACTTTTCGGTCGGCGCACCGGCCGCGCTCGACATCCTGCGACGCGCGCGCGGCTACCGCGTCGTGCGCTACCACAACATCACCCCACCGGAATTCTTCGTTCCGTATTCGCAAACGCACGCGGATGCGTGCCTGGCCGGGCGCGCGGAGATCGAGCCGGTCGCGCGGCTCGGTTGCGAACGCTACCTTGGCGCTTCGCACTACAACCTCGCCGAGCTCGTCGCGGCCGGCGCTCCGGCCGAACGCGGCGCGGTGGTCGCACCGTTCCATCGCGTCGACGACCTGATCGCCGCCGAGGCGGATCTCGACCTGCTCGATCGCCTCGGCGACGGCGCGCGCAACGTGCTGATGGTCGGCCGCGTGTCGCCGAACAAGGGCCATGTCGAACTGGTCGACGCATTCGCCGCGTATGTCGACGGCTACGGCGATCCCGCCCGGCTGATCCTCGTCGGCAAGTCCGACCCGCGCCTGTCCGGCTACACGGACGCGATCCGCGAGCGCATCGCACACCATCGTCTCGGTGCGCGCGTGCTGTGGCTGGAAGACGTCAATGAGGCGCGACTGAAGGCGGCCTACCTCGCCAGCCATGCGTTCGTCACGCTCAGCCGCCACGAGGGGTTCTGCGTACCGCTGATCGAGGCGATGGCGCTCGGCGTGCCGGTCATCGCGCGTGCGACGAGCGCCATCCCGGAGACGACCGGCAACGGCGGTCTCGTCTGGGATACAGCCGATCCGTGGCCGTACGCGGCGAGCGTCGCGCGCGTCGCAAGCGATCGCGAATGCCGTGGCCCCTTGCTCGATGCCGCCCGCGGACGCTACGACACCGAGTTCGCGCCCGACGTGCTGCGCGAGCGCTTCCTCGCCGCGCTGGAGCCGCGCTCGTGAAGCGCGTCGCGATCGTCGTGCCGCGCTGCCACGAAAGCCTCGTCGGGGGCGCCGAGGCGCACGGGTGGCAGTACGCGACCATGCTCGCCGACGAATACGCCGTCGATCTGCTGACGACGACCGCCAGTGATTACGTGAGCTGGAACAACGACCTGCCCGAGGGCGACGAACTGTGCGAGGGCGTGCGCATCCGGCGCTTTCGCGTCACCCGCGGGCGCGGCGACTATTTCCACGACCTGCACCGGCGCCTGCTCGCGCACTTCGCCGCCCGCACCGAGGCACCGTGTGTCGACTGGCCCGAATCGCTGCAGGAGGAGTTCATCCGTGCACAGGGCCCTGTGTGTACGGGGCTCGAGCGGTATCTGGCCACGCACGGCGACGACTACGCGGCGGTGATCTTCCTGACCTATCTGTATCCGACCACGTACGATGGCTCGCGCGCGTTGCGCCATCGCCGCTGGGGTCTGGTGCCGACGCTGCACGACGAGCCGCCGGCCTACTTCGACGCGTTCGCGCGGATGGCGCGCCGCGTGCCGCGCTTTCTCTGGAACACGGAGGCGGAACGACGCCTCGGCAAGCGCTTGTGGGGCGTCGACGGCGGCGGCATCGTGGCGATGACGGTCTCGACCCAGCGCGTGGCACCGGCCAGCGAGGCGGCCCCGTATGTGCTCTACAGCGGCCGCATCGACACGCACAAGGGTTGCGCCATGCTGGTCGAGGCGTTCGAGGCCTACAAGCGCGAACGCCCGTCCGACCTGCAGCTGGTGTTGACCGGCGCCGATCACATCGGCGTGCGCACTTCGGCCAATGTGCGCTACCTCGGCTTCGTCGACGAAGCGCGCAAGTTCGCGTTGATGGCCGGGGCACGCGCGTTCGTGCATCCGTCGCCGTACGAGAGCCTGAGCATCGTCGCGCTCGAGGCCATGGCGCAGGGCACTCCGATCGTCGTGAACGGCGCATGCGAGATCCTCGTCGACCACGTCATGGCAAGCGGCAGCGGCTACGTGTTCCGCGGCGTGGCGGAACTGGCTGGGGCGCTCGACGCCATGCTCACGCTCGATGACGCCGCGCGCACGCGACAGGCGTGCGCCGCGCGCGACTACGTGCTGTCGCGCTATGCGCACGACAGCGTGCGCGCCCGCCTGATCGCCACGGTCGAGGCGCTCGCCGATAACTGATGTCAATCCGCGTCAGCGTGCGGCGAGGCGCACCTTGAAGCGCGCGCCGCCGAGACTGGGCGAGCGGTCGACCTGCACCTCGCCGCGGTACGCCTTGACGATGTCCTGCACGATCGCCAGCCCGATGCCGTGGCCCTGCACGCGTTCGTCGCCGCGCACGCCGCGTTGCAACAGGTGCTCGACCTTGTCCTCCGCAATGCCCGGGCCGTCGTCCTCGATCGCGAACTCGAGACCGGCGCGGCGTGCGCCGGCCGGCAGCGCGCTGGCATGCAGGACCACGCGCCGCCTCGCCCACTTGAACGCGTTCTCGAGCAGGTTGCCGAGCAGTTCCATGAGGTCGCCCTGGTCGCCGTGGAAACGCGCGGCCGGATCGATCTCGAATTCGCACAACACGCCCCTCGACGCGTAGACCTTTTCGAGGCTGCGCACGATCTCCTCGGCATACGGTTCGATCAGCAGCGGCGCGGCGAAGGTCTGGTGGCCCGAGGTCGCCGCGCGCGAGAGCTGGTAGGCGACGATCTCGTCCATGCGGCCAACCTGTTCGAGCACGGTCCAGCGCAGCGCCTCGCCCTCGCTGTCGGACTCGAGCTGGCTGCGCATCACCGCGAGCGGCGTCTTCAGGCTGTGCGCGAGGTCGGACAAGGTATTGCGGTAGCGCTTGACGCGATCGCGCTCGACCTCGATGAAGTTGTCGAGACTGCCGGTCAGTCCCGACAGCTCGATCGGGTAGTCGGCGCCGAGTTGTTCCTGCGTGCCGCGTTCGACGCGCGCGAGGTCGGTCGCGACACGACGCAGCGGCGCGAGGCTCCAGCGCAGCACCGCGAGCAACAGCAGCAGCAGCGCGATGCCGAGCGCACCGAGCCAGGTCAACAGGGTGCGCCGGTACACTTCGATCTGCGCACGCAGGGTGGCGCTGTCTTCGGCGACGTAGAACGTCAGGTGCAGCACGGACTTGTTGCTGCTGTTCCAGTCGACACCCTGGGCCAGCACGAACAGCGCGCCGAGCGAGGTCTGCACCGGTCCGCGGAACTCGGCCGGTCCGCGTGGCAAGTCGGCGTCGAATGGAAGGTCGCGACCGCTCGCCGACGGCGAGCGCCAGTGGTCGTCCTTGCTGCCGAGGATCTTCGCGCCGACGATGCCCGCATACAGGCCGCTCGGCGAGGGCTGGTCGAAGCGCGGGTCCGGGCCCACTTCGGGCGGGATCAAGGCGCCGGCGCGCGTCGTGTCCGATCCGGCGAGATAGGCGTACATGTACCCTTGCAGCCGCTCGCGCAGGGCGCTTTGCGCCGCGTCGTAGAACGCGCGGTCGAGCGCGAAGAACGCCAGCGCGAGGAACGCGGCCAGCACCACGCCGGCGGCGGCAAGTGAGCGCGCTTGCAGCGAGAGCGGGCGCGCCACGCGAGCCGTACTCAGGCGCTGTCGGTCTGCGCCTCGTCCGCCGGTGCATCCGTGCGTTCGAGCGCGAAGCGGTAGCCGCGGCCACGCACGGTTTCGATCGGCTTTATCGCGTTGTCCGGATCGAGCTTGCGGCGCAGGCGACCGATGAACACTTCGAGCACGTTGGAGTCGCGGTCGAAATCCTGCTGGTAGATGTGCTCGGTGAGATCGGCCTTCGAGACCAGCTCGCCGGCGTGCAGCATGAGGTACTCCAGCACCTTGTACTCGTAACTTGTGAGATCGACGCCGCTGCCGTTCACGCTGACCGTCTGCGCGGTGGTGTCGAGGATAACCGGGCCGCATTCGAGCGTCGGCCGCGACCAGCCACTGGCGCGTCGCACCAGGGCGTTCAGACGCGCGAGCAGTTCCTCGACGTGGAAAGGTTTCACCAGGTAATCGTCGGCGCCGTTCTTGAGGCCCTGCACCTTGTCCTGCCACGAAGAACGCGCGGTCAGGATCAGGATCGGGTAGCGCTGGCCCGCCTCGCGCAGCTGCTTGACCAGATCCATGCCGGAAAGCTTGGGCAGGCCGAGGTCGATGATCGCAACGTCGAACGGCACCTCGCGCCCGAGATAGAGGCCTTCCTCGCCGTCCCCGGCGGCGTCTACCGCGAAACCGTCGCGCTTGAGGCGCGCGGCCAGTGTCTCCCGCAAGGGAGCTTCATCTTCAACGAGCAATACGCGCATGTTTCCTCCGGGTCTCGCCGTCCGTGTCCTGTTTTCTACTGCTCTGCTGCTCTACTGCTCGGCCTGCACCTGCACGATACGCACCTGGCCGTCGCGGGTCAGGATCTTGATGCGATAGACCTTGCGCTTGCCGACGTTCAAGGTCTGCACCGAGAGCACCTTGCCGTCGGCCTCGCGCTGCGCCTGGGCGACCGCTTCCTGCAAGCTGACTTCGCGCGCGCACGCATCCGCGGCCAGGACCGCGAGCAGCGCGCACAGCAGGATTCGGGTTCGACCGGTTCGCATCACTTCGTCCGCATCATACGACCACGCCCTCGTTCCATGGCCAGGTGTTGCCGCAGTCTCGTCAGCGCGCATTGAATTTGGGCTGAACCCGCGCCCGGGCAGCGGATTCCCGACGGCTCCCGCCCCATGTCAGAAGATCTCGGCCACGCAGCAGCGCAGGCTGCCGCCGGCCTTTTCGGTCTCGTCGAGCTCGACCGCGCCGATCGCGAAGCCCGACCGGGCGAGCAGGGCGCGTTGCGAGGAATCCAGCGCGTCGGCCGCGTGCGCGCTCATCCACGCACGCTCCGGCCCGAGCGCGATCGCATTGCCGGCAAACGCCTGCTTCTGCGCCGGCGACAGGAACACCGCATTGCCGGCGTACGCCTGCGCGATCGCCTGCGCGACCCGCGCATCGGCGAAACCGTCGGCGGCGAGGAGCGCGGCGCGCCCGGCCAGCACCGCCAGCACGACATTGGTGTGGTATTCACCCGGCGCGAGGTCGAACGCGAACGTCAGCCGCAAACCGAACGCTGCGTGCATCGCGCGCGCGCCCTGCATGTCGCAGCGCTCGGAGAGGCCGCAGTAGCCGATCCCGCGCGCGCGGTCGATGACGAGGGCGCCGGTCAGCTCGGCGACGAAGTCGCCGCCGGAGAGATCGGTTTCGCGGTAACCGAGCACGTCGCGGAAGAAGCCGCGGATGTCGGCGCGCGCGGCCTCGCGCCGGCGCACCGGATGGCGCATGCGTCCGACGATCAGTTGCCCGCGTGTGGTCGCGAACACGTTGTTGGGGAACATGCCATCCGGACTGTCCGGATCGCCCGGAAACATCACCACCGGCACGTCCGCGCCGAGCCGGCGCGCCAGTTCCGCGTGCTGCTGCAGCGCGCGCGCGGGGTCGGGCACACGCGCGAGGTCCATGTAGCGATTGTCCTGCGCCGATTCGGCCGCGAGTGCCGCGCTCGCCGGACAGACCAGGAATGCGCCGCGCGCGGTCGCCGGTCCGCGCATCGGATGGCGTGCGGCGGAAAACTCGGCGAGGAAGCGGTCCGGGTCGCTGACGATCATCGGGAACGGGTTCCTGCGAGGGGGCGATGGCGAAAGCAATCGACGACGTGGTCATTGACCATGCCGGTCGCCTGCATGAAGGCGTAGCAGATGGTCGAGCCGACGAAGCGGAAACCGCGCTTGCGCAGATCCTTGCTCATGCGGTCCGACACCGGTGTCGTCGCCGGCACCGGCGCGCTCGCGCTCCAGCGGTTCTGCAGCGTGCGTCCGTCGACGAACGACCACAGCAAGGCATCGAGGCTGCCGTGTTCGTCGATCGCGGCGAGTGCGGCGCGCGCGTTGTCGCGCACCGAGGTGATCTTGAGGCGGTTGCGGATCAAGCCGGCGTCGCCGAGCAGGGTCTCGATGCGGCGATCGCTCAGGCGCGCGCACGCGGCGATGTCGAAGCCCGCGAACACTCGCCGGTAGTGGTCGCGTTTGTCGAGCACGGTGCGCCAGGACAGGCCGGCTTGCGCGCCTTCGAGGCAGAGGAACTCGAACAGCGCGCGATCGTCATGCAGCGGCACGCCCCATTCGTGGTCGTGGTAGTCGCGCAGGCTGTCGCTGCCGGCAGCCCAGGCGCAGCGCGTGCGGCGGTCTTCGTGCATGGCGTCGCTCCGGTGCGGTCCGCTGTCCTCGGGTCCGCTGTCATGAGTCCGTGGTCATCAGGCCCGCTATGATAGCGGGCCGCCTGCCCGCGATCGCACCGATGACTGCCGCTTCGCCTTCGCGTCGTCCCGCCCTCGTCGCACTCGCGCTGCTGACCCTGGTCTGGAGCTACAACTGGATCGTGATGAAGCAGGCGTTGCAGTTCAGCGGCCCATTCACGTTCTCCGCGCTGCGATACGTGTTCGGCTCGCTGGTGCTGTTCGCGGTGCTGCTGCTGCGCGGTGAATCGCTGCGACCTCCGCCGCTGCTGCCGACCGCACTGATCGGCCTGGCGCAAACGCTCGGCTTCCAGTTGCTGGTGCAGTCCGCACTGGTCATCGGCGGCGCCGGCAAGACCGCGCTGCTCGCGTACACGATGCCGTTCTGGGTCGTGCTGCTCGGCTGGTTGGCGTTCGGCCAGCGCCCCGATGCGCGCCTCGCCGCCGGCCTTTGCGTCGCCGCATGCGGCCTCGCGCTCGTGCTCGAGCCCTGGAACGGTTTTGGCGGCGCGCGCAGCTCGCTGCTCGCGCTCGGCGGCGGCCTCGCATGGGCGATCGGCGTCGTTGCCTCCAAACGCCTGTTCGAACGCGGTGGTGTCAGCGCGCTGTCGCTGACCGCGTGGCAGATGCTGATAGGCACGCTTGGCGTGGTCGCGGTCGCGCTGGTCGTGCCGGAGCGCGCGATCGAATGGAGCCACTGGTTCATCGTCGCGCTCGTCTACAACGCGCTGCTCGCGTCCGGCCTCGCCTGGCTGCTCTGGTCATACGTGGTCGCGCGCCTGCCCGCGAACGTGGCCGGCCTGTCGAGCCTGGCCATCCCGATTGCCGGCATCGCGTTCGCATGGGCTCTGCTCGGCGAACGACCGAGCCTGGTCGAAGGCGCCGGCATCGTGCTGATCGGCGTCGCGCTGGCCCTCGTCAGTTTGCGTCGACCTACCGCGCCAACCCGCGCGACATGATCACCGCCGCGAGCGGAATCAGGGCGATCAGGTGCAGTTCCACCGCGACCCAGCGACGCGCGCTGCGCCATTCGGTTTCCGGCACGCGCCAGCTGGCATCGGCGTTGCGCACGCGACGCCAGCGCAGGAAGGCACGCGTCGGCAGGATTGAAAGCAATCCGACCAGCACGAACAAGCCGAGCTTGAGGTGGAACACCGGGTTGTGTGCCTAGAACGACCAGCCCTTGAGGCCGAACACCGCGCGCGCGGCGCCGGTGGCGACCACGATGCCGGCGAGCACTCCGAAGCCGGCATCCGCGCGTACGAGACGTGCGAGGTCGAGCACATCCGCGCCCGCGCGCAGCAGGGTCCATTCCTTGGCGAGAAACCAGACCAGGGCGAAGATCGCGGCGAAGTGCAGGTAGGCGAGGATCGCGTCGCTCCACATGGTTCTGCTCCGAAGGGAAAGAGTTGATACCCGAGAGCCCTCGAACAATGCTCGTCATCCCCGACGGGATCCCGCGTCTTCAAGCCTTGAAATCCAGGACACCGGATTCCGTGTTCGCGGGACGACGGCAAGGAAGCGGTGTTCAGAGGCTCCTCTGGCAAAAAAATCCCGGATCGACGTTGCCGCCGGACAGGATCACGCCGACGCGGCGGCCGGCGAAGCGGCCTGGATGGGCGAGCACGGCGGCGAGCACGGTCGCCGACGACGGTTCGACGAGTTGCTTGAGCCGTTGCCACAGCAGTTTCATTGCCGCGAGCGTATCGCTGTCGGCGACCGGCAGAACCTCGACTGCATGCCGGCGCAGCAGATCGAGATTGATCGCTCCGATCGTCGCGCGCAGGCCGTCGCAGATCGTGTCGCTCTGGATATCGGTCACGCGCTCGCCGCGACGCAATGATTCGTACGCATCGGCGGCGCCGGCCGGCTCGGCTGCGAACAACGCCACGCCGGGGTTGATCGCGCGTGCAGCGATCGCGCTGCCGCTGGCGAGGCCGCCGCCTCCGACCGGAGTGATCACGACGTCGAGCAGGTCGACTTCGTCGAACAGTTCGAGTGCGGCGGTGCCCTGGCCGGCGATCACGCGCGGATCGGTGTACGGATGCACGAGGATCGCTCCCGTCCGCGCCTGCACCTGTGCCGCCGCCTGTTCGCGCGCGCGGGTGGTCGGCGCGCATGCGTGCAGGGTCGCGCCATAGGCCGCGATCGCGTCGAGCTTGGTCTTGACCGCATCTTCCGGCACGACCACGTGGGCGGCGACGCCGCGCGTCCGCGCGGCCAGCGCGAGCGCCGCACCATGGTTGCCGGAGGAATGCGTGACGACACCGCGGCGCGCTTCCTCGTCATCGAGCGACCACACCGCATTGCAGGCACCGCGGAACTTGAACGCACCTGCGCGTTGCAGGTGCTCGCACTTGAAGAACAGCTGCGCGCCTGCGAGCGCGTCGAGCGAGCGCGAACGCAGCACCGGCGTGCACTGCACGTGCGGCGCGATGCGCGCGGCAGCTGCCTCGATCGCGGCGAAATCGGGCGCGGTCGTCATGACGGGCATCCGGATGCACAAGCGCGGCACGATACACGCGGCGCAGCCCCGCATGCTAGCCTGCGCCGGTCCAGTCCGACCGCTCGCTCCCCATGAACGAAACCGTTGGCGCGAAGCCGACCGTGTTCCTGCGCGACTACCGTCCGCCCGCGTGGCGCGTCGGCACGATCGAGCTCGAAATCGATCTGGACGCGGATGCCACGGTCGTCACCGCACGCACGACGCTGCAGCAAGCGTTGCCCGGGGTCGAGTTGCGCTTCGATCTCGCTGCACTCGAACTGCTCGAAGTGCGCGTCGACGGGCGCGTGCTCGCCGCGGCCGAGTACCGGCTCGACGAGACGAGCCTCGCCATTCCCGGCGTGCACGACGGCGCGATCGTGCAAACCTGCGTGCGCATCGCGCCGGCGCGCAACAGCGCGATGCAGGGGCTTTACCTGAGTGGCACGCGCGAGCATGGCTTCCTGCTGACCCAATGCGAGGCGGAAGGTTTTCGCCACATTACGCCGTTCCTCGATCGCAGCGACGTGCTTGCACGCTACACCGTCACCCTGCGTGCCGAGCGCGCGCGCTATCCCCTGCTGCTCGCGAACGGCGATGCGGATGGCGCCGGCGAACTCGACGATGGACGCCACTGGGCGCGTTTCGTCGACCCGCATCCGAAGCCGAGCTACCTGTTCGCGCTGGTCGCCGGCCGGTTCGAGTCGATCGAGGACCATTTCGTCACCGCCGAGGGGCGTGCGGTTCGCCTGCTGATCCACGCCGAGGCCGACGCGATCGGTCGCTGCGGGTGGGCGATGCAATGCCTGAAGCTGGCGATGCGGTGGGACGAGCAGCGCTTCGGTCGCTGCTACGACCTCGACGCGTTCCACATCGTCGCGACCCACGACTTCACGATGGGCGCGATGGAGAACAAGGGTCTCAACATCTTCAACGCGAAGTACCTGCTGGCCGATCCGGCCAGCGCGACCGACGACGACCACCGGCACGTGCTGGCCGTGATCGGCCACGAATATTTCCACAACTGGAGCGGCAATCGCGTGACCTGCCGCGACTGGTTCCAGTTGTGCCTGAAGGAAGGCCTGACCGTCTATCGCGAACAGGAGTTCGAGTCCGATGTCGCCTCGCGCACGCTGCGCCGGATCGAGGACGTGCGCCTGCTTTGGCGCGCGCAGTTCAGCGAGGACGCCGGGCCGCTCGCGCATCCGGTGCGGCCGGATCGCTACAGCGAGATCAACAACTTCTACACCGCGACCGTGTACGAGAAAGGTGCCGAGATCGCGCGCATGCTCGGCGTGGTGCTCGGCCGTGACGGATTCCGGCGCGGGCTCGACCTGTATTTCGAACGGCACGATGGCACCGCTGCGACCGTCGAGGATCTGCTCGCCGCGCTCGGCGACGCGAACGAGCGCGACCTTTCTGCGTGGCTGGCGTGGTACGCACAGGCCGGCACCCCCGTGCTGCATGCGCACGGACACCACGATCCGCGCCGACGCTGCTACGAGCTCACCCTAAGCCAGCACACGCCGGCGACGCCGGGACAGCCGTACAAGCAGCCCGTGCCGATTCCGGTCGCGGTCGCCCTGTACGGTGCCAACGGTGCTGCGCAGCGTCTTCGTCTCGACGGCGAAGCGGGCAGCGATGCATGCGAACGCGTGCTGGTGCTCGGCGCAGAGAGTGCGACGTTCCGCTTCGTCGACATCGAATCGTCACCGGTCGCGTCCCTGTTGCGCGGCTATTCGGCGCCGGTGCGACTGGTGCAGGACTCGACCGCGGAGGAACTCGCCGCGCTGGCGTGCCACGACGACGACGGCTTCAACCGCTGGTTCGCAGCGGACACGCTGGCGCGACGGCTGTTCGCGCAGGCACACGCCGAGGGTGAACCGGACGCGCACCTGCTGATTTTGTGGACGCGCTGCCTCGGCGCCATGCTCGACGAGCGCGAACTCGATCCCGCGCTCGCGGCCGAGATGCTCACCGTCGCCGATTCCGCCTCGCTCGCGGATAGCCTCGTCGACGTCGATCCCGAGGCGGTGCACCAGGCGCGTGCGCGCATCGAGACGGCGCTCGCAAGCGCGCTCGAAGCACGCCTGCTTGCGCGCTATCGCGCCTTGCACGGCGACGGCGGCTCGATCGACTCGCGCGCGCAGGCGCGCAGGCGCCTGCGCAACACCTGTCTCGCGGCGCTGTGCCGCGCCGACGTGCGGCACCGCGTGCTGGCGCAGGCGCACTACGCGGGCGCGCACAACCTGACCGACCGTCTCGCCGCGCTTGGCGTGCTGCTCAGCGTGCGCGATGCGGGCGTCGATGCGGCGCTCGAGGGCTTCGCGCGACACCATGCGGGCGAGCCGCTCGTGCTCGACAAATGGTTCAGCCTGCAGGCGACCGAAGCCGACCCGCGCGCGTGCGATCGCGTCGCCACCCTGCTCGCCCACCGCGCATTCCGCTGGACCAACCCGAACAACGTGTTCGCCCTGCTCGGCGCATTCGCGCTGCGCAACCCGCGCGCATTCCATCGCGCCGATGGCAACGGCTACCGCCTGGTCGCCGATGCGATCCTCAAACTCGATGCGATCACGCCGCAGGTCGCCGCACGCCTCGCGACGGCCTTCGGCGCCTGGCGCCGGCACGAGCCGCTGCGCCGCGCGCTCATGCATCGCGAACTGGACCGCATGCGCGCGCGCGAACGGATTTCTCCGGATCTCGCCGACATTCTCGCGCGCAGCCTGGCGGCCGAGTGAGCCGCGCCAAGGCAACCATCGCGTCGCTGTCGCAATAGCGGCGCTTGCACCGCCTGCTTCGGCTTTGCTGAACCCGGAAAGCTCCGCTCTACAGAGAAGCAATGCGGCTTTCCGTCCGCCCCTGGACCCGCCGGGAGGGCATTCCGCACCGGGAGCGAGCGCGGACCGGCATTCCGTCCATCCATGGACACACCGGAATTTGCTCCTGCAATTTCAACCCACAAGGATGTGGGGAATGTTCGCGCGCGCCGGGAGCGAGCGCGGACCGGCATTCCATCCATCCATGGCCATCAAAAAAACCGGGATCGCGCGTTGCGCAATCCCGGTCTTCCCCTGTTCCACCGGTTGCACGGCCGACCAGGGTGTCGACCGCACGAATTTGTCACGGAGTGTGTCGCGCAGCGTCAGGCAGGCAGGCGACTCAACGCTTCGTTGATCTTCGCGCAGCGGGTTTCGAGCTGTCCGATCGCGTCGTCTCGTTGCGGCTCGCCGCGGGCGCTGTCCATCGCCATTTCCAGGCGACCGAGTTCGATCATCAGATCGTGGCGCAGGAAGAGGGGGTTGATGCTCATGCTGGCGAAGTTGCTCATGTCCGTTCTCCGTGGGTTCCGCTGTACCAAGGTCAGAGCAAGCCCTGTGCCAAGTGCGAAAACCGCGTTTTTTGCATTGCCATCGCAGCGGACCGCGCGCATGATCGGCTTCGCAGGCGACACGCGTCGTCCAAACCTGACGCGTCCGGCACAACGCGCGCGGTGGCAGACAGGAGTTCGCGACGATCGTCACAGTCTGCCAGCGGTCGTTACGGCAACCTTGCGGCGTTGATGGGTTCGAGCAACCCGTTTCGCCATGGCCTGAAGGGGACAGGCCTGTGACATTCTGCAACGAGCGCCGATCGCGGCGCGTCCAGACGCCCTGACGGCTCGACGAATCCCGGTCACTGGCGCCCGGCACACGGTCCTCTTGGATACCCCCTGTTCCTACGACCGCCGGGCGCCAGCCTCTTCCCGCAAAACGCAGGTCACGCCGCAGACGCAACCGCGCGCGGACGCAAGACCCCAATGCCTTGAGGTTGCCAATCGGTCGTGGAAGCCGTGCTTCTCATGAGGGAGTGGGGCACGGATGTGCGCTGTCGGGCGACCCCAAAGCCGCTATCTGGCAGGTTCCGCCCGGTCAATCCGAGGGAAGCGATCCGGAGCGGATCGCAAAAGCATAGGTGCTCCCACCGACGCAGGTCGGCCCCTGAATTCCGACCATCGACGTGCTCGCATACGCCGCGCGTCGGTGGGAGTGTAGTGGTGCAGCAGCATGTTCCGTGCCAGCAGCGCGCACGCACGGGGCTGGATAGAATGCGCGCAGGCCGGGCGATCGCGGTCCGCGCGATGCACCAACGATTGTGAAAACCAATGTACGACCATGACGTCATCGTGATTGGCGGTGGGCATGCGGGCACCGAGGCGGCGCTCGCTAGCGCGCGCTGCGGGGCACGCACCCTGCTGCTGACCCACAACATCGAAACCATCGGCCAGATGAGCTGCAATCCCGCGATCGGCGGGATCGGCAAGGGTCATCTGGTCAAGGAAATCGATGCGCTCGGCGGCGCGATGGCAGCGGCGGCGGATCGCGCAGGCATCCAGTGGCGCACGCTGAACGCGTCCAAGGGTCCGGCGGTGCGCGCGACGCGCTGCCAGGCCGACCGGGTTTTGTACAAAGCGGCCATCCGCCGTCGGGTCGAGACGCAAGCGGGCCTCGCGCTGTTCCAGCAGGCCGTCGATGGGTTGGTCGTCGAGCACGGGCGCGTCTGCGGTGTGCGCACCCAATCCGGCCTCGAATTCCGCGCGCGCGCGGTCGTGCTGACCGCCGGCACCTTCCTCGCCGGCAAGATCCACGTCGGCCTGACCCAGCACGCCGGCGGTCGCGCCGGCGATCCGCCCGCGCAACGGCTGGCGGAAACACTGCGCGAACTCGCCCTGCCGGTCGGTCGCCTCAAGACCGGCACGCCGCCACGCATCGACGGCCGCACGATCGACTGGTCGATGCTGGCGGAGCAGCCGGGCGATGATCCCGCACCGGTGTTCTCGTTCCTCGGCTCGACGGCCGACCATCCGCGCCAGGTCAGCTGCTGGATCACGCACACGAGCGAGCATACGCACGCGATCATCCGTGGCGGACTCGATCGCTCGCCGTTGTACGGCGGCGTGATCGAAGGCACCGGTCCGCGCTACTGCCCGTCGATCGAGGACAAGGTCGTGCGCTTCGCCGACAAGACCTCGCACCAGATCTTCCTCGAACCGGAAGGGCTCGACACGTTCGAGATCTATCCGAACGGCATCTCGACCTCGCTGCCATTCGACGTCCAGGTCGAGCTGGTGCGTTCGATCCGCGGGCTCGAGCACGCGCATGTCACGCGCCCCGGCTATGCAATCGAATACGACTACTTCGATCCGCGCGGCCTCAAGGCCTCGCTCGAAACGAAGGCGCTCGATGGCCTGTACTTCGCAGGACAGATCAACGGCACCACCGGCTACGAGGAAGCCGCCGCGCAAGGGCTGATTGCCGGCCTCAACGCGGCGCGTGCGACGCAGCAGCGCGAAGCGTGGATACCGCGCCGCGACGAAGCCTACATCGGCGTGCTGATCGACGATCTCGTCACCAACGGCACCAGCGAGCCGTACCGAATGTTCACTTCGCGCGCGGAATACCGCCTGCAACTGCGTGAGGACAACGCGGACCTGCGCCTGACCGAACGTGGCCACACGCTCGGCTGCGTACCGGCCGAGCGCCTCGACGCGACGCTGCGCAAACGCGATGCGATCGAGCGCGAAGGTGCGCGCTTGCGCGCGCTGTGGGCAACGCCGTCCAACGCGCTCGGCCGCACGGTCGAGGCCGCGCTCGGATTCGCGCTGACGCGCGAGACGAATGCACGCGACCTGCTGCGTCGGCCCGGCATCGGCTACCGCGCGCTGGTCGCGCTCGACGGCATCGGTCCTGGTGTGGATGACGAAGCCGTTGCCGAGCAAGTCGAGGTCGAAATCAAGTACGCCGGCTATCTGGAACGCCAGCAGGAAGAGATCGAACGCAGCCGTCGCCACGACGAGGCGCCTATTCCGCCGGCTTTCGATTTCGACGCGGTGCGCGGTCTGTCTGCCGAAGCCCTCGGCAAGCTGCAGCACGTGCGTCCGCAGACGATTGGCGAAGCGCGGCGCATCTCGGGCATGACACCGGCCGCGGTTTCGCTGTTGCTGGTCCACCTCAAGCGCGCCGGCAAGCGCGTCGCCTGAGCATCGGAGCCGCTCGCCATGCGGATTCTTGTGGTTGAAGACGATGCGCTCGTCGCCGACGCGATCCGGCGCGGGCTGGCCGAAGCCGGCTATGCGGTCGACCATGTCGAATCCGCCGAGCGCGCCGGCACCGCACTCGGGACCGAATCGTTCGACCTCGCGGTGGTCGACATCGGCTTGCCCGGCGTCGACGGCCTGGTGCTGCTGCAGCGCATGCGCCGCGCCGGGACCGCGGTACCGGTGCTGATCCTGACCGCGCGCGACGCGCTCGCCGATCGCGTCAACGCGCTCGACCTCGGCGCCGACGACTACCTCGTGAAACCGTTCGCGCTGCCCGAGCTCGTCGCTCGCTGCCGCGCGCTGATCCGGCGCAGCCGCTCGGCAGCGAGCGCGGAACTCGTGATCGGAGAGCTGCGTCTGGACCTTGCGGCGCGGCGCGTCGAAGTCGAGGGCAAGGCGGTCAGCCTGACCCGCCGCGAATGGGCCGTGCTCGAATGCCTGTCGCTCAACATCGGTCGCGTCGTCGCCAAGGATCGCCTGCTGCAGGCGATCGCGAACTGGGACGAGGATATCGGCGCGAACGCGATCGAGGTGTACGTCTCGCGCCTGCGCACCAAGCTCGGTGGCGCTGCGCCGATCCGCACCGTACGCGGACTCGGCTACCGCCTTGATGACACGCCCGGATGAACGCGCTCAGGCGATGCGGCCTGTGAATGCGGGATCCGGCCCGGCGCCGTCGGTCAGCCGTCGCCTGCTCGGCCTGCTGCTGCTGCCGCTGGCGCTGCTGCTCGGCATCGGCGTGTTCATCGACTACCGCACCGGCTCGGCCTCGATCCGCGCGGCCTATGACCGCGCGTTGCACGAAATGGCGCTCGCGGTGGCGGCGCATCTGCATGACGCCGATTCGGATGGCCGCATCGACGCCGACCTGCCGCCGCAGGCGGTGGCGGTGCTCCGCGCGGACAGCGTCGATGCGATCTACTTCGTGGTCCGCGCGGCGGATGGCCACGTCATCAGCGGCGACGGCGACCTTCTGCCCGCCGCGGATGCGCAGCATGAATTCAGCGATGGCCTGTTCCGCGGTGAAACGATCCGCCTGGTGACCCACGCGACGCGCATCGGCCACACCGAGGTCACGATCACGATCGCCGAGACCACTCGCAAGCGCGCCGCCGCGATCCGCAACATCCTTGCCACCATCGTGCTGACCGACATCGTGCAGCTCGGCGGCACCCTGCTGCTGGTGTGGATCGGCGTGCGCTACGGCGTGCGTCCGCTGCGAGCGCTCGGCGAACAGATCGCGCAGCGTTCGGCGCGCGACCTCGCGCCGCTTGACCGCGCGCAGGTGCCGAGCGAAGTGCGTCCGCTCGTGCACACGCTCAACGCGCTGTTCGAAACCGTGCGCGACAACGCGCGCGCGCAGCAACAGTTCCTCGCCGATGCCGCACACCAGCTGCGGACGCCGTTGAGCGGGATAATCGCCCAGCTCGACCTGCTCGCGCGCGAATCCGGCGACAACGCACTGGGCGCACGCCTGCGCGCCCTGCACGAAGGGACGCAACGCCTCGCGCACACGGCGAACCAGTTGCTCGCGCTGGCGCGATCGGAGCGTTCCGCGACCACCCACGACGACTTCCACGTCGTCGATCTCGAGGCGCTCGCCACCGACGCGGTTGCGCAGTACCTGGACCGGTCGCTGCTCGCCCGCATCGATCTCGGCGCGGAGACGGCGCCGGCACGCACGGTCGGAAGTGCGTGGCTGTTGCGCGAGCTGCTCGGCAATCTCGTCGACAACGCCCTCACGTACACGCCGCCCGGCGGCCGCGTGACGGTGCGCAGTGGCGTGGAAGGAGCGGTCCGCTTCATCGAGGTCGAGGACGACGGTCCGGGGATCCCGCCGGCCGAGCGCGGTCGCGTGCGTGAACGCTTCCGCCGGTTGCCGGGCTCGCCCGGCAATGGCTGCGGCCTCGGCCTCGCGATCGTCGATGAGATCGCGCACGCACACGAGGCGACGTTCTCGATCGAGGACGGCGCCGGTGGACGCGGTACGCGTGTGCGGGTCGAATTCCGGTAAATCCGGACCGTTGGCGCAAGAGGTGTCCAGGAGGAGCTTGTCAGCTTGCCGAAAGCGACGCGGCGCTATTGTCCATCCGCGATGTGCGCCGCGACCTTCCACCCCAGGGAAGTAACGGCCGATTCGCCAAGGCGGCCCATTCCCCCAGGTTGGGCCGCCTTCTTTGTGTCCATGGATGGACCGTATGCCTGCAATGCAGGAGCAATTGCAGGCATCTAAGGAATGGCCCGAATGCAGCGCCGCCTACGGCCTACTTCTTGCGCGTAGCGTCGACCTTTTCCTGCGCCATCGGCAACGCCTTGCTCGCCGCGTCATGCATGGACGCTGCCTCCGCCGCGCTGACCTCGCCGCCACCGTGCTTCTCGTTGACAAGCAGGGTGCCGTCGTCGGACCAGCCGACCATCGCACCGCCCTTCTGCTGCACGACCATCGGCTTGCCCTCCTTGGTGAACGCGTAATAGACCGCGCTGCGACCGCCGGCGTCGAGCTCGGTGTTGACGCGCATGAAGCGCACCGACGCGCCTTCGTAGAACGCATCCCAGGCAATCGAGGCCGTGTCCGTGGTGTAGGTGCCGGCTACCTTTTTCAGCGCGCCGATGCGGCCCTGCAATTTCGAGTACTCGTCTTTCAGCTTCTCCGAAGGCGTCGCCTCGGCAGTCAGCAGGATCTGGATGCTGGCAGGCGCGCCGTGCGTCAACACCGGCGAGGTAAGGCCCGGCAGGAAGCGGCGGTCACCATCGGTCAGCACCGCATTCAACACGTAGGTCCGCCCGGCCGTGATGCGCGAGCGGTCGAAATCGACCGAGAAGGCGTACGGCGGCGCGCCATTGACGTCGATCGTCTTCGTTGCGATCGGCGGTTCCGGCTGCCCTGCGTCGACCAGTTTCAGATCGAGCTTGGCACCCGCACCGATCGCGATCGGGTCGCGAAGGGTCACCGTGCCGGTGATCGCGGTGCCGGCGGCAATCGCGTTCGCGGCCTGCGCCTTGCTGTCGGCTTCCTGCTTGCCCGAATCGCATCCGCCGAGGAGTGCGAGTGCGGCGATCGCCGCGATCCAGTGAGTGCGCATGGCTGATTCTCCAATTGACGAAAGCTATCGTATACCCGACGCCGATCGGTGCCGAGCTTGGAACGCAAGGCACCACGTGATCGGGGTTTGCGCCACGGCGGCTGCAAGCATCGGGCCACGGCGTGCGACTTGCGCCACGATAATCCGCGCGGCGCGAAGGCGCAATCGCACCGACCTGCTGGTGCGTGAACGGCCGGCCACCCCTGCGTTAGCAGTCGCCGCTCAACGCACCGGCACGCGACAGGCTTGCAACGGCGAAGTCGACCTCACGCGGCCGGCAGCAGCGAGACGTCGGCGACGCGCAGGAACATGACGCGCAGGTTGCTGAGCAGGGCGAGTCGGTTCTCCCGCACGTCGGCATCCTCGTCCATGACCATCACCTCGGCGAAGAAACGATCGACGACATCGCGCAGCGTCGCCAATTTGCGAAGGACGCCAACATAGTCGCGCGATTCGAGCAGGCTTCGATAGTCTTCGCCGGCCGTATCCAGCGCATGCGCAAGGTCTTTCTGGGATTGCGGATCGCTCGGACGTGCGGTGTAACTCTGCTGCGTCGTGAAATTCGCCTGCTTGAGGATGTTCGCGATGCGCTTGTTGGCGGCAGCCAGGGCTTGTGCCTCCGGCAGGCGCGCGAACTCGACGACCGCGCGCAAGCGCTGGTCGAAATCGACGAGATCGGGCGGCGCGAGCGAGCGCACCGCTTCGAACGCGTCCGTGGGAATGTCACGATCAGCGTAGTAGCCGCGCAGGCGGTCAAGGATGAAGTCGTACAGTTCAGCCGCAAGCTCCGCGCGGCGCGCGCCCGGATCGAATGCAGTCGCAGCGGCACCGACCCTGGCTTTCGGCACGCCCGCCGCGAGCGCGCTCTCCGGCAACTGCGCAAGCGCCTCGTCGAACTGCGCGCGCAAGTCGAGCATGAGTCCACCCTCGACCAGGGTGCGCGCGAGGCCGAGCGCGGCGCGCCGCAGCGCGAACGGATCCTTGTTGCCGGACGGCTTCATGCCAACCGCGAAGATGCCGGCGAGCGTGTCGATGCGCTCGGCCACGGCGAGCACCTGACCGAGCTTGCCCCGCGCGATGTCGTCGCCGGCGAAGCGCGGGCGGTAGAACTCGTCCAGAGCGAGCGCGACTTCCGCGTTTTCGCCGTTCGCAGTCGCGTAGTAGCGGCCCATCGTGCCCTGCAGCTCGGGGAACTCGCCGACCATGCGCGTCATGAGATCGCACTTGGACAGGGCCGCCGCGCGCGTCGCAAGCGCGGCATCGATCTCGACGCCCGCTTCGCGCAGACGATTGGCGATCACGCGCGCGAGCTCGGCGACGCGCACGGTTTTGTCCCACACGGAACCCAGCGCCTGCTGATAGGTGACGTTCTTCAGCGCTTCCTGCTGTGCCGCGAGCGGCGACTTGAGGTCTTCATCGAAAAAGAACTTCGCATCGGCGAAGCGCGGGCGGATCACCCGTTCGTAGCCGTTGCGGATCTCGGCCGGGTCCTTCGATTCGATGTTGGCGACGCCGATGAAATGCTCGGTCAGCGCCCCCGCGACATTGAACGTCGACACGAATTTCTGGTTCGTCTCCATCGTCGTCACCAGCGCTTCCTGCGGCACCGCGAGGAAATCGCGATCGAACGCACACGCGATGCCGACGGGCCACTCGGTCAGGTTCGCGATCTCGTCGAGCAGGGCGTCGGACAGGCGCGGAGTGGTGCCTGCGGGCGCGACGCGCGCGACTTCCTCGCGTACGCGCGCGCGGCGCTCCGCCGGATCGGCCAGCACCTTCGCCATGCGCAGCGCGAGCAGCCACGAATCCGCGTCGACGATGTGCACCGGATGCGGATGATGGAAGCGGTGACCACGCGAGCTGCGCCCTGAGCGGATGCCGAGCACCTCGCCGTCGATGACCTGGTCGCCGTGCAGCATGACCAGCCAGTGTGCCGGACGCACGAACGCGTAGTCGTGGTCGCCCCAGCGCATCGGTTTCGGAATCGGCAAGGCCTTGAGCGCTTCGACGAGGATTTCCGGCAGCAGCACCGCGGTCGCCTGCCCCGGCTTCTCGCTGCGCGCGACGAAGCGTTCGCCCTTGGCGTCGCTGGTGCGCTGCAGCTGGTCGACCGCGAGGCCGTTCTTCGCGGCGAAGCCGAGCAACGCCGGTGTGGGCGCGCCGTTCGCGTCGAGGCCGATGTTGGCGTAGGGGCCGAGCGCTTCGGATTTCTGCAATGGCTGCTCGGCGGCGACGCCCGGCACGAGCACGGCGAGCCGGCGCGGCGAACAGTATGCCTTCGCGCCGGCGAGATCGGCCGTGATGCCGCGTTTCGCGAGTCCGTCGGTGATGCCGGCGGCAAACGCCGCGGCGAGTTCATCGAGTGCCTTCGGCGGCAGTTCCTCGGTGCCGAGTTCGATCAGCAGCGATGCGTCGTTGGCGGCCGACATCACGCGGCCTCCTTGTTCTGCTTCAGTCCCGGGAAACCGAGCTTTTCGCGCTGCGCGTAGTACGCCTCGGCGACGCTGCGCGACAGGCTGCGCACGCGCAGGATGTAGCGCTGGCGTTCGGTCACGCTGATCGCGCGGCGCGCATCGAGCAGGTTGAACGTGTGGCTCGCCTTCATCACCTGCTCGTAGGCCGGCAACGGCAGGCCGGCCGCGACCAGACGCTGCGCCTCGCCTTCGCAGGTGTCGAACCAGTCGAACAGTCTGGCCACGTTCGCGTGCTCGAAGTTGTAGGTGCTCTGCTCCACTTCGTTCTGGTGGAACACGTCGCCGTAGGTGACAACGCCGTGCGGCGCGTTGGTCCAGACCAGGTCGTAGACGTTGTCGACGTTCTGCAGGTACATCGCGAGGCGTTCGAGGCCGTAGGTGATCTCGCCCGTGACCGGGCGGCATTCGAGCCCGCCGGCCTGCTGGAAGTAGGTGAACTGGGTGACTTCCATGCCGTTCAACCAGACTTCCCAGCCGAGGCCCCACGCGCCGAGCGTCGGCGATTCCCAGTTGTCTTCGACGAAGCGCAGATCGTGCACGAGCGGATCGACGCCGAGCGCCTTGAGCGAGCCGATGTAGAGGTCGAGGATGTCGTCCGGGTTCGGTTTCAGCACGACCTGGTACTGGTAGTAATGCTGCAGGCGATTCGGATTCTGGCCGTAGCGGCCGTCGGTCGGCCGACGCGACGGCTGCACGTAGGCGGCGGCCCACGGCTCCGGTCCGATCGCACGCAGGAACGTCGCCGGATGGAACGTGCCGGCGCCGACCTCGGTATCGAGCGGCTGGATGAGTACGCAGCCCCGTTCCGCCCAATAGCGGTTCAAGGTCTGGATGACTTCCTGGAAGGTCGGTCCCGGCATGCGCCAACTCACAAAGATGCGTACGAAAAGCGCGCTAGTATAGCGGCGGATACCCTGCCGGACTCGCATCATGGCCAGCGCGACCCCGCTCCCGGGCGCCCCCAAACTGCACGCGCTCGGCCTGCACCGCCGCCTCGACCTCGACGAGACGCTAACCGCCCTGCTCGCCGACGGCCTCTTGACCGAGGCCGATGCGAAGCGCGTACGCCTCGACATCCGCACCACGCGTGGCCGCAGCGAACTGCATCCGCTGGTGCTGGTCGCCAATCTCAAGCTCGCCGACCTGCGCCATCCGGACAAGCCGCTCAGCCTCGAGGTGCTGACCCACTGGCTGGCCGAGAAAGCCGGCCTGCCCTATCTCAAGATCGATCCGATGAAGATCGACGTGGCGAGCGTGACCCAGGTGGTCAGCCACGCCTATGCGACGCGCTACCGCATCCTGCCGGTCGCGGTCACCGACATGCAGGTGGTGTTCGCGACGCCGGAGCCGTTCGATACGCGCTGGGTCGCCGATCTCGGCCACATCCTGCGTCGCGACATCCAGCGGGTCGTCGCGAGTCCGCTCGACGTCAATCGCTACCTCGCCGAATGGTGGAGCGTGCAGCGCTCCATCCAGCGCGCGAAGGACGCCAAGAACGATCCGCGCGACGGCCGTGCGATCTTGAATTTCGAGCAGCTGGTCGAGCTCGGCAAGACCGGCGACGTCGGCGTCGACGACCGCCATGTCGTGCACATCGTCGACTGGCTGCTGCAATACGCGTTCGAGCAGCGCGCGTCGGACATCCACCTCGAGCCGCGCCGCGACACCAGCAATATCCGCTTCCGCATCGACGGCGTCATGCACAAGGTGTTCGAGCTGCCGACTCCGGTGATGACCGCGGTGACTTCGCGCATCAAGATCCTCGGTCGCATGGACGTCGCCGAGAAGCGCCGGCCGCAGGACGGGCGCATCAAGACACGCTCGCAGGAGGGCCGCGAGGTCGAGCTGCGCCTGTCGTCGATGCCGACCGCGTTCGGCGAGAAGATCGTGATGCGCATCTTCGACCCGGACATCGTGGTCAAGGAGTTCCGCCAGCTCGGCTTTTCTCCATCCGAGGAGAAGCTGTGGCGCGAGTTCGTCGACCGTCCGCACGGCATCGTGCTGGTGACCGGCCCGACCGGCTCGGGCAAGACCACCACGCTGTACTCGACCCTGAAGGTGCTGGCCACGCCGGACCTCAACGTCTGCACGGTCGAGGATCCGATCGAGATGGTGAGTCCCGAGTTCAACCAGATGCAGGTGCACCAGGCGATCGACCTCGACTTCGCAGCCGGCGTGCGCACGCTCATGCGCCAGGACCCGGACATCATCATGGTCGGCGAAATCCGCGACCTCGAAACCGCGCAGATGGCGGTGCAGGCGTCGTTGACCGGCCACCTCGTGCTGTCGACGCTGCACACCAACGATGCGCCGAGCGCGATTACGCGACTGCTCGACCTCGGCGTGCCCAACTACCTGATCCAGTCGACCGTGACCGGGATCGTCGCGCAGCGCCTGGTACGCACGCTGTGCCCGCATTGCAAGGTCGAAGTCCCGCTCGACGTGCAGGCGTGGGCCGCGCTCACGCATCGCTGGCCGCTGGCGCCGCCGGCAAAGGTCTACGGGCCGAAGGGTTGCCTCGAATGCCGCAAGACCGGCTTCCTCGGCCGCACCGGCATCTACGAGATGATGCGCGTGTCGCCGGCGATCCGCGCCCTGATCCAGCCGGACATGAACCTCGCCAAGCTCAGCGAGACCGCCTACGCGGAGGGCATGCAACCGTTGCGCGCATCCGCCGCGGCACAGGTCGTGCGGGGCGTGACGACGATCAAGGAAGTCGCCAACGTGCTGCCGCCGACCGAATGAGCCACAACGGCATGGCTGGTGCCGCCGCGCGCAAGATCCTGATCGTCCAGACGGGCAACACCCTGCCCGCCGTGCGCCGGCGCCACGGCGACTTTCCCGGCTGGTTCCAGCGCGGACTCGGCCTGAATCGGGACGCGCTGGACATCGTGCAAGCGCATGCGGGGGAGGCGCTGCCGGATGCGCGTGCGTATGCGGGTGCGATCGTGACCGGCTCGCCGTCGATGGTCAGCGAACGCCTCGACTGGAGTGAAGCGACCGCGGACTGGTTGCGCGGAGCCGTGCGGGCCGGACTGCCGATTCTCGGCGTCTGCTACGGGCACCAGCTGCTCGCGCACGCCCTCGGGGGTCGTGTTGACTACCACGCGCACGGCCGCGAGATCGGCACGGTCGCGATCGAACGGCGGCTGGACGCTGGCGACGATGCGCTCATGGGTGTCGCGCCCGCCCGGTTCCTCGCCCATGTTTCACATCGGCAGAGCGTGCTCGACCTGCCGGAGGGCGCGGTGGTGCTCGCAAGCTCTGCACACGACCCGAACCACGCGGTGCGCTATGCGCCGCGCGTGTGGGGATTGCAGTTCCACCCGGAATTCAGCGTCGAGATCATGCGCGGCTACCTGCGCGCGCCTGCGCGGGTCGCGAACGGCGACTGCCCATTGCCATGCTGCCGGCAACGCGGCCACGCGCCGGCGCCGGTGACGCGACGCCTGTTGCAGCGCTTTCGGGCGATTGCCCTTTGCGAAGTGGGCTGAACGGCTGGGCGCACGGTCGGGCTGCCCCTGCAGGAGCGCGCTTGATGCCGGCGGACTGCCGCTCCTACTTGCGACGGCCGGCGCGGCGGATCGCGGCGAGCGGATCGCCGAGCTTCAGGCCGGACAGGTAGTCGCTGATCGCCTCGTTGGTGACGTCGTACAGCGGGCGACCCATGACCGCCGCAGCGGCCTTGAGGCTGTCGCGGACGCGCTTGGAGACACGCAGGCTGGCGTCGCGTGCGTCCTCGGTTTCCCTTGCAGCAATGGACTTCTTCATGTTCGCTCCGGACAGCGGATTGTGCCGTCACACTTTATTTTGACTGTTTTAGAAGTGTAACTGTGTGGACTGTACGCCGTAGTATGCCGAAGCGCATGATTTTGTGACGATTTGTTAAGCCGGACGGTCCGCCAGGGACGCTCCGGCGCCCACAATCGCCTTTCACGCAGGGCGGTCGGCGGCCGGAGGAGCGCTCGTCAGGAAGCGGGCGCCGAGAATGCCAACCTCGTACAGCAGGCACATCGGCACCGCGAGCATGGTCTGCGACAGCACGTCGGGGGGCGTCAACACGGCGGCGATCGCGAACGCGCCGACGATCGCGTAGCGGCGGCTGCCGGCAAGCTGCGCCGGCGTCACGATGCCGAGCGCGACCAGGATCACCAGCACCACCGGAACCTCGAAGCACAGTCCGAAGGCGAGAAACAGCATCAGCACGAAATCGAGATAGCGGCCGATGTCCGGCGTGACCGCGACACCGGCCGGCGCGACGTTGGTCATGAACGCGAACACTGCCGGCAGGACGAGGAAGTACGCGAACGCACAGCCGATGTAGAACAGCACCACCGACGATATCAGGATCGGCACCGCGAGGCGTTTTTCATGGCGGTACAGGCCGGGCGCGACGAATGCCCAGAGCTGGTACAGCACGAACGGGATCGCTGCGAACAAGGCGACAAAGAATGCGAGCTTGAGCGGGGTCAGGAACGGCGAAGCGACCTCGGTCGCGATCATCGTCCCACCCTGCGGCAGGTGCGAGATCAGCGGCAGCGCGAGCCAGCCGTACAGCTTGTTCGCGAACGGCAGCAGGGCCAGCAGCACCAGCATCACCGCCGCAACGGCTTTCAGCAGGCGTTCGCGCAGCTCGACCAGATGCGAGATGAAGGACGCCTCGCCCTCGCCTTCGTGCTCAGCTTCGCTCATCGGACGGCGCTGCAGGCGGTGTCGTGGGGTTTGCGCGCACGGCAGCCTCGACATCGGCCTTCGTGGCCTGCACGTCGGCGCGCACGTCCGCGGCGCGGCGTACCTCGTCGATCGACTTCCTGAGGTCTTCCGCCGCGAGTTCGCGCTCGATCTCGCCGCGCACGTTCAACCAGCTCGCGCGGGCGCGCCTCACCAGCGCGCCCGCGGTGCGCGCGACACGCGGCAGGCGTTCCGGCCCGAGCACGAGCAGGGCGACGACCGCGACCAGCGCGATCTCGCTGAAGCCGACATCGAACATGACGATCCCGAAGCGCGCGTCAGTCGACGCGCTCGGCCTTGCTGTTGGTCGCGCCGGCACTCTCCGCCGGCGGGTCCGCCTTCAGCTGCGCCTTGTCGTCGCCGTCCTGCATGCCTTTCTTGAAGCCCTTGATCGCGGCGCCAACGTCCTCGCCGACGTTGCGCAGCTTCTTCGTGCCGAATACCAGCGCGATGATGACTAGCAGGACCAACCAGTGCCAAATGCTGAAACCGCCCATGAGGACTACCTGTACGTGGTGAAGCGGACGCCGCGCGCCGCGTTACTTCGTAGTGTACTCCTCCAGCAGATCGCGGAAGTCCACGATCGGGTTCGGCACCTTTGAAACGCCGCCGTCGAAGATGCGGCGTGTCGTCACGCCGTCGCCGTAGACGGCCTGGTTGGCGTCGTTGTCGATCGTGATCGCGGTGCCGTCGAGCGCGGCGCCGGCGAACAGGCCGCGAGCGCGCGAGTAGGAATAGATTTCGGCCTTCAGCTGCGCATCGGTAGAGGCCTGGGCCGATCGTCCGACCGGGCCGGCCGCGGCCGAGGCGTCGGCACCGAGCGTGAACTTGCCGTGCACGATCGAATCGACGCCACGCTGGGTGCGGAACACGAGGATCACGTCGGTCGAGGACACGCCGGCCTGGAAGCCGATGCTGCCGCCGGTCATGCTGACGAACGCCGGGTTAGACCAGGTGCCATCGCGCGTCTTCACCGCGATCAGGCCGTTGCCATGGCGACCGCCGATGACGAGGCCTGCCTTGATCACATCCGGAACCACCGCGATCGCGTGCGCGTTCTGCAACAGGTCGCGCGGTACCGCCTTGTCCGGCGCTTCCATCACTTCCTTGAGCACGCGCACGGCGTTTTCGGCGCGCTGGTTCTCTTCCTCGCCGGCGCGCGCGCCGGGCGCGGTCGAGGCGAGCAGAATGGACACGAACACGAACGCGGCAGCACGCATCGACATCTCCGGGAGGATGAATCCAGCGAACCTTAGCAGGCGCAGCTGAGCCGGCGATGAAGAGACGAGTTCCGCGCGGTCAGGCGCGCAGGCGATGCCGCTGCGTGGAGGCGACGAGTGCGAGCAGGCCGGCCAGCAATGCCAGCATCCACGACGAATCGATCGGCGCCGGCGAAGGCGCAATGGTCCCGCAGGGCGCCGGGCCGGTCGTGAAGCCCTTCATGCCGACCTGCTTCAATGCGTCCGGTCCCGTGATCGGGCCGAGCACATGCACCTTGCCGGTCATCGGATCGATCGTGGCGAGATCGCTCCAGTCCGGCGGAATGTCGGTGTCGTTCTCGGGCGGCACGTAATTGATGACGGCCCACAGCGTGCCGGACTCGTCGAAGCTCATCGAGATGGAATTGACCCAGCGCGTGACCGCGGGTCCGAACGCACCGATCGCGGTTGCCGCACCAGTGTCCGGATCGACGCGGTAGAAGGTGTTGTCGCCCTTGCCACCGGCACCGTAGAGCTGTGCGCCATTCGCGACGAGGCCGGTCAAGGCGTGTCCGGTCGGGCCGACCAGATGCGTCGCTCCGGTTGCCGGATCGACCGTCCAGAGCTTGTTCGCGAACGCGGACGAAAGCCACAACGTGCCATTGCAGCCGGCTGCCATGTTGAGGTCGAGCGCATCGTTGCGGCCTGGATCACCCTGGCCATTCAGGCCGAGGTCTCCGATCACGGTCGCCTGGCCGGACGCGGGATCGATCCTTACCAGCACCTTGAAGCCACCAGCAGCGGCGTACAGGGTACCGTCTGCGGTCATGCTGAGTCCGCTGATATTGCCGATGGTCTGCCCGGAATACCGCCCCGCCGCGCCAACCCTGGTCGCCTCGCGCGTGCCGAGATCGATCCGGTAGAGCGTATCGAACGCCTCGCCATAGGAGACCGTCGCCGCACCCGCTGGAATGGCGGCGACAGCGAACATCCCTGCGGCGATGAGGCAGGTCAGCAAGCGCATGGCGGCATGTTATCGTTATGGTAATCGTCTGCCTCGCGGTTCTCCGCGATGGCACCCCGAGTCTAACCAGCAAATCCAGGGCCGTCAAAACCCTGTCCGGCGGCCCCTGCCCGGCCGCGCCGCGGCGCACGAATGCGCGCCGCCCCGTCGAACCCAGCCAAACAATGCCCCGCTATTTCGGACTGTCGAACCATCGCCACGGCGACCCCACCGCGGCGGCCGTGCTGCTCGTCAACCTCGGCACGCCGGACGCGCCGACGCCACGAGCGGTGCGGCGCTACCTCGCCCAATTCCTGGCCGATCCGCGCGTCGTCGAGCTGCCGCGCTGGCTGTGGCGGATCGTGCTGCATGGGCTGATCCTGCGCGTGCGCCCGGCGCGTTCGGCCGCGCTCTACGCGAAGATCTGGACCGCGCAGGGCTCGCCGCTGGCGGTCGGGACCGCGGCGCTGGCCGAGCGCCTGCAAGCCTCGCTGCGCGCGCAACGACCGGGCCCTATCCTGGTGCGCCATGCGATGCGCTACGGCCAACCCGGTATCGGGCCGGTCCTGCGCGAGCTGGCCCAAGCGGGCGTGCAGCGGGTGCTAGTGCTGCCGCTGTTCCCGCAATATTCCGCGACCACCACCGCTTCGGCCCTCGATGCCGTCGCACGCGAGTTCGCGCGCTGGCGTTGGGTGCCGGAGCAGCGCGTCATCACCGATTATCACGCTGATGCGCGGCACGTCGAAGCGCTCGCGCGCAGCGTCGAGGCGTACTGGCAGCGCAACGGCCGCGCGCAGCGCCTGCTGCTGTCGTTCCACGGCATTCCCGAGCGCAACCTGCGCCTCGGCGATCCCTACTTCTGCCAGTGCCACGCGACCGCGCGGCGCCTGCGCGAACGGCTCGGCCTCGGCGAAGAGGAGCTGATCGTCACGTTCCAGTCGCGCGTCGGTCGTGCGAAATGGCTGCAGCCGTACACCGAAGCTACCCTGCGCGACCTGCCTGCGCAGGGCATCCGCCGTGTGCAGGTGCTGTGCCCGGGTTTCGCGATCGACTGCCTCGAAACGCTCGAGGAAATCGCGCTGACCAACCACGCGCGTTTCCTGCACGCGGGCGGCGAACGCTTCGAATACATTCCGGCGCTGAACGCCGGCGACGATCAGGTCGCGGCGCTCACCGATCTTGTGTTGCGCCATGCACAGGGTTGGCCCGAGTTCGATCCCGCTTTCGACGCCGCGCGCGCAGCTGCGCAAGCAGGCGCCGCGCGCGCGCGCCACGAAAAGATCCGTGATGCGCGCCGCTGAGGAACTGCGCTTCGATTTGCCACACGCGACGCTTGCCGCGAAGCGCTGGGGCGATCCTGCTTCACCGCCGCTACTCGCCCTGCACGGCTGGCTCGACAATGCCGCCACGTTCGATGCGCTCGCGCCGCTGCTCGCGCGGCGCTGGCTGGTGGTCGCGCTCGACCTGCGCGGACATGGACGCTCGTCGCACATCGCAGCCGGTGCGTGGTACCACTACGTAGACTATTTCGACGACATCCGCGCGACGCTCGACCATTGCGGCTGGCACCGGGTCGACCTGCTCGGCCATTCGCTCGGCGGAACCCTCGCGAGCCTGTTCGCGGCGCTCTATCCCGAACGCGTCGGCGAGCTGCTGCTGATCGAAGCGCTTGGGCCACTGACGCGCACGCTCGATGAGGCCTTGCCGCAGCTGCGGCGCGCACTCGACCAGCATGCGGCGTTTTCTGCGCGCCGCCCGTTGCGCGTGTTTCCGACGCTCGCCGAAGCGATCACCGCGCGCATGCTCGCCAACGACCTGTCCGAGCCGGCCGCGCGCGCGATCGTCACGCGCGGCATCGAACCCGCCGATGGTGGCCACGTATGGTCGAGCGATCCTCGTCTGACCCTGGTCAGCCCGCAGCGCTACACCGAAGACGAAGTGCTGGCGATGCTCGGCGCCATCCGCGCACGAACGTCGCTCGTGCTCGCCGACCCCGCGACGAGTTATCTGCCGTCGGCCATGATGGACGCGCGCGCAGCGCGTGTGGCCGACATCCGCGTGGTGCGGCTACACGGACACCACCACCTGCATCTCGAAGATGCGCCCGCAGTCGCCGCAGCGTTGCTGGAAGCGAAGGATTGAAACACCAAGCACACCGCGCGCGCGAAGAAACACTGTGAGCAATGGTCGCCATCCCCGCGACTGCGAGCCTGACGAGCGAATAGCGTAGCCGGCCCGAAGGGCGAGCGAGCGATCCATTCGGACGCGCTTCAGGGCGAGATCCAGCCGAGATTGACGGCGAGGATGAATGCGAAGACGACGAGCAACAAGCCCGCGATCGCGCCGGCCGCGTACAGCAACGCGTCGCGACCTGCTCGATTCACGCCTGGATAAGGCGGGTCAGTTCGGCCTTCAGCGCCTGGCCGTTGAGGCGCAGCCAGTCGCGCTGTTCGCGCCATTCCGGATAAAGACTCTCGACCAGCGCCCAGAAGCGCGGTGAATGACTGCGGATGCGCAGGTGGCAGAGCTCGTGCACGACCACGTAGCGCAGCGCCGCGGGCGGAGCGAGCGCGAGGGCAAGATCGAGCGTCACGCGGTCGCGCGTGTCGAGGCTGCCCCAAAGGCTCTTCAGTGGGCGCAGCTTGACCGCAGTCGGCGCCCGGCCGAGCTCGGGGCAATAACGTGCGAGATAGCGGCTGACGTCGCGGCGGATCTGCGCTTCGAGGAACGAGCGAAGGAGCGCGCGCGCCGCCGGCAGGGTCGACTTGCCGTGCGGACGCGGCAGGGTCAGAACGAGACGATCATCGAGCTGCTCGATCTGCGGGTATGCACCGTCACGCCATGACAGACGCGTGGTTTCGCCGCGCAGCGGCATCACCGTCGCCGCGCCGGGCTTGAGTGCCGGCGGCGCCGAGCCGAGGCTGAGCTCGTCGAGCTTGCGCTCGAGCCATTCGCCATGTTTGCGCAGGAATGCGAACACCTGGGCCGGGTGCGTGCCTTCGGGGTAGGTGACGCGCGCTCCGCCCGGCGTCACGGTCAGGCGCAGGCGACGCGCCTGCGGATGGCTCTTGCGAAGCACCTTGATCGTTTCGCCGGCCGGCGTCGCCAGTTCAAGGTAGTCGTGCGCAAGTTCCACTTCATCTCTCCGACTGTTCCGCGCGTGCGGCGCGTCAGTCGCGCTCGCCCGGGCGGGGAATTCCGAACCATTTTTCCAGCCGCTCGAACAGGTTCCTCAATTCGAGCGTCATCAAAGCAAACGTCGCATCCACTTCCGCACGCGCCGACTCCGCCGTACCGTCCCCAAGCTCGTTGAGCACGACGTCGAGGAAGCGGAGCTTGCGCACGACGAGGTCTTCGCCGAGCACGAAACTCATCCGGTCATCGAACACGAGGCCTAGCTGGAATACCTGCTTGCCTGACTTCAGATGCTCCCGGACTTCGTCCGATTCAAGGTCCTGGCGGCGGCAGCGGACGATCGCGCCAGCTTCGGCCGGGTCGCGCAGTTCGACTTCCTCGCCGAGCGCCAGGCCCTTCGGCAGTTTCCCATCTATCAGCCACCCCGTCATCAGATTCCGCGGCGATTCCGCCGGCGCCATCGGAGTCGCCGGAAAGCGGCCCAGCGCCTCGCGGATCTGGCTGACCGCATCCTCGGCCGCCTTGCGGCTGGCGCTGTCGACCACGAACCAGCCCTGCTCGGCATCCAGATAAGCAGACAAGCGTGACGGGCGTATGAACGCGCGCGGGAGGAGTTCCGAAATTACCTCTTCCTTCAATCGCTTGCGTTCTTTCGCGCCGGGCCGGCGACCCTGCTTGTCGGCGATCTTGGCGATGCGATCGGCGAGTTCCTCGGCCACTACGACACCGGGCAACAGGCGCTCCTCGCAGCCGATCGACACCAGGTAGAAGGCGCCGGACGCGTGCATGAGTTCATCGCTTTCGCGCCCGTACGGAGAAACAAAACCGCGCGTCGCGAGTTCGAGCGGTCCGCAATCGCGCAATCGATGCGTTTCGAGGTCTTTTGGCAGACGTTTGATGGATTTTGTGACGCTTTCCGGGAAACGAAACAGGCTGAGATTGCGAAAGAACATGGGCAGGTCGGGATCCGTGGTTGGAATCGAAGAAAAAGCGTGTCCACGCGCCGACGCGGCGAAGACCGGAGTCCGGCGTGACTTGCAGATGGAGCGGAGGCGCCAAGCCCGGAATTTGCCCGGGCGACGCAGCAGGCGAGCTTACTCCGTCTCGTGCGCGGGCCCCGCGCCGGCGAGCCATGCGTGCGCATCCGCGGCGGCTTGCCCGACACCCGCACCCAACCCCGCGAAGTCGAACAGCGCGCGGTCGGTGAGGTGCGAGGGCGCGACGTTGCCGAGCGCGCGGAAGATGTTTTCGATCCGGCCGGGCTGCTTGCGCTCCCATTCGGCCAGCATCGCCTTGATCGCCTTGCGCTGCAGGTTCTCCTGCGAGCCGCACAGGTTGCACGGCATGATCGGGAACGCCTGCTGTTCGGCGTACGCCGCGAGGTCATCCTCGGCGCAGTAGGCGAGCGGGCGGATCAGCACGTTGCGCCCGTCGTCCGAACGCAGCTTCGGCGGCATGGCCTTCAGCGTCGCCTGGTGGAAGAGGTTGAGGAACAGCGTCTCGACGATGTCGTCGCGATGATGACCCAGCGCCATCTTCGTGTAGCCGTGCTCGGCCGCGTACGCATAGAGCGAGCCGCGTCGCAGGCGCGAGCACAGGCTGCACATGGTCCTGCCTTCGGGCACCACGCGCTTCACGACGCTGTAGGTGTCCTGCTCGATCACGTGGAACGGCACGCCGCGCGCACGCAGGTACGCGGGCAGCACGTCGGGGTCGTAACCGGGCTGCTTCTGGTCGAGATGCACCGCGACGAGCTCGAAGCGCACTGGCGCCTTCGCCTGCAGCTTGAGCAGGATATCGAGCAGGGCGTAGGAATCCTTGCCGCCGGACAGGCAGACCATCACGCGATCGCCGTCCTCGATGAGGTTGAAGTCGGCGATCGCCTGGCCGACCTGATGGCGCAGGCGCTTGGCGAGTTTGGCCGCTTCGTAGTCGTGTTTGCGGGATGGAATCGCGTTCATGACCGCGCATTGTAGTCGGCACCGGCGCCGGTTCCAGATCGTTCACTTCCGCGGCCGGCGCCGATGCGGCAAAATTCGGGGCTCTGCGCACCGGCAAGGAGGCCGGGCGAATCCCCTCCGCACGTCCGCCCGGCACTGCCGGCCTCGCGCGTGCTCATCCGGAGTTGCGTCATGACCACCCCGAGCGTCGACACCGCCCGCCTCGCGAACGCGATCCGCTTCCTGTCCGCCGACGCGGTCGAAGCGGCGAAGTCCGGCCATCCCGGCATGCCGATGGGCATGGCCGAGATCGCGGTCGCGCTGTGGACGCGCCACCTCAAGCACAATCCGTCCAATCCGCTGTGGGCCGATCGCGACCGCTTCGTGGTGTCGAACGGCCACGGCTCGATGCTGCTGTACTCGCTGCTGCACCTGAGCGGCTACGACTTGTCGATCGACGAGCTGAAGAATTTCCGCCAGCTGCATTCCAAGACGCCCGGCCATCCGGAAGTGCATGTCACGCCCGGCGTGGAGACGACTACTGGCCCGCTCGGCCAGGGCCTCGCGAACGCGGTCGGGATGGCGCTGGCAGAGAAGCTGCTCGCGGCCGAGTTCAACACCGACGATGCGCGCGTGGTCGACCACCACACCTACGTGTTCCTCGGCGATGGCTGCCTCATGGAGGGCATCTCGCACGAAGCCTGCGCGCTGGCGGGCACATGGCAGCTCGGCAAGCTGATCGCACTGTACGACGACAACGGTATCTCGATCGATGGCCAGGTGCAGGGCTGGTTCACCGACGACAGCGCGGCACGCTTCCGCGCCTATGGCTGGCAGGTGATCGGTCCGATCGACGGCCACGACGTCGACGCCATCGATCGCGCGATCCGCGACGCGAAGGACCACACGACGCAACCGAGCCTCGTCATCTGCCGCACGACGATCGGCAAGGGCGCGCCGACGCGCGCGGGCACCGCCAAGGCGCACGGCGAGGCGCTCGGCGCCGACGAACTCGCGGCAACACGCAAGGCACTCGGCTGGAACTACGCTCCGTTCGAGATTCCGGCCGACATCATCGCCGGCTGGGACGCGCGCGCAGCCGGCGCGCACGCGGAAGCCGCATGGAACGCACGGCGCGAGGGCTATCGCGCGAAACACGCCGAACGCGCCGCCGAACTCGAGCGCCGCCTCGCCGGAGAATTGCCTGCCGACTTCGCCCAGCGCGCGGCAAAGCTCGTCGCCGAAGCGAACGCGAAAGCCGAAACAGTCGCCTCGCGCAAGGCGAGCCAGTACGCGATCGAGGCGTTCGCGCCCGCGCTGCCGGAGATGCTCGGCGGGTCGGCAGACCTCACGCATTCGAATTTGACGTTGTGGAAAGGCGCGCCGCTGCTCAGCGGCGGCGGTACCGGTCGGCACATCAGCTACGGCGTGCGCGAATTCGGCATGGCCGCGATCATGAACGGCATCGCGCTGCACGGTGGCTACATTCCGTTCGGCGGCACCTTCCTCACCTTCAGCGACTACAGCCGCAACGCGATCCGCATGGCCGCGCTGATGAACCAGCGCGTGATCCACGTCTTCACGCACGACTCGATCGGTCTCGGCGAAGACGGTCCGACGCACCAGTCGATCGAACATGTGTCGTCGCTGCGCCTGATCCCGAATCTCGACGTCTGGCGCCCGTGCGACACGGTGGAGAGCGCGGTGGCATGGAAGCTCGCGCTCGAACGCAAGAGCGCGCCGACCGCGCTGGTGCTGTCGCGCCAGAACCTGCCGTTCGTGGCGCGCAGTGATGCGCAGGTCACTGCGATCGAGCGCGGTGGTTACGTGCTCGCCGACAGCGAAGGCGCGCCAGCGCGCGTGCTTGTCGCGACCGGTTCGGAGATCGGCCTCGCGCTGGCGGCGAAGAAGCTGCTCGACGCGCAAGGCCTGCCGACGCGCGTGGTGTCGATGCCCTCGACCGAAGCCTTCGATCGCCAGGATGCCGCCTATCGCGCGAGCGTGCTGCCGGCCGGCGTGCGCAAGGTCGCGATCGAAGCCGGCACGACGGCGCTGTGGTGGAAGTACGTCGGCGAGGGCGGCGCGGTCGTCGGCATCGACCGCTACGGCGAATCCGCGCCGGCGCCGAAGCTGTTCGAGTTCTTCGGCTTCACGCCCGAACACGTCGCCGCAGTGGCGCGCGGAGGGTAGGGTGGGTCGAGCCGCCTGTGGCGAGACCCGCAAGCGGGCACCAACGGCGGCACGCGCTTCGCGTGCAACGCCCTACGGTAGACTGCGGGGGCCATGTTCCCCGACGATCCCGCCGCCATCGTGCGCCGCCTGACCGAGCTGAAGATCGAGCATCGCGATCTCGATGCCGCGATCGCGCGCCTGCCGTCCGGCCCGGGTTGCGACGAGCTGCAGCTCACGCGCCTGAAGAAGCGCAAGCTCAGGCTCAAGGACATGATTGCGTATCTCGAGAACAAGCTGATCCCCGACCTCGATGCTTGAGCGGAAGCGCAAGTTGCCGTCATGGCTGCGAAGCGGGGATCCGGCGACGTGGCCGTTGGAAGGGAAGCCTCAGGATTCCCGAAGCTGGAATGACGACCCGGACGTGCTCGTTCAGACCGTCCCCAACTAGTCGCCAGACTCGTCCTCGGCCGCGCGGGTCAGTTCGGCCTGCTTTTCCGGCGTGAGCTTGAGGATGCCGTGGCGGATCTCGCGCGACAGGATCACGCGCGCGTCCTTCGCGACCTCTTCCAGCGTGAGGTCGAAATCGAGCTTGCCGTTGTCGTCGGCCCAGATCACGCGGCGCTCGCGCAGCTTCTGGATGAATCCGCGGAACAGGCTGCGATCGAAGAATTCCGGTGCGTTGAGTTCGTGCAGCAGCGACAGGCGCTGCGCGCTGAGGAAACACAGGTTCTCGAGTTCGCTCGCGCTGAGCGTGCACGGGCCGTTCTTCACCAGCAACGCCAACCCGATGTAGTAGCGTTCGATCGCCGGAAGCAGCGTGTGTGCGAGCGCGCGCAAGCGGAATGCGGGGTCGCTCTGGCCCGGCCCGCGCTCCATGATGCGCCCGTCCGCGTCCGCCTCAAGCAGGCCCTGCGCGATGAAGAAATCGAGCGTCTTCTGGATGCGTTCGCCGAATTCCTCTTCGCTCCACGGCAGGAACAGCTCCGCCTGCACGAACGGATAGATCAGGCGGCCAAGGCGCAGGATGGATGTGCGAGCGAGGCGACGGTTGTTGAGGAAGCAGCACGCCACCCACGAGGCCGTCGCGAACAGGTGGGTGACGTTGTTGCGGAAGTAGCTCAGGAGCACGCCCTGTTTGGCGTCGACGGTCAACACGTCGCCGAGCGGATGCGCGACACGGCGGATCCACTGCATCTTTTCGCCGTAGGCGACGATCGCCGGTGCGTCGAGCGGCGTGACGGTCATGCGGTCGGAGTAGGGCAGCGTCGCCAGCAACGCCTTGTACAGATCGAGCTGCGCGAGCAGGTCGGCTTCCGCCATCGCGTGCTTCGGTGTCGCCAGCAGCGCGACGGCGAGCAGGTTGATCGGGTTGACGTGCGCAGCGCGATTGATGTTGACGAGGATGCGTTCGCCGAGGGTATCGACGGCACTCTTCAGCCATGCCGGTTTCGCCTCCGGGTTGCTGGTCGCGTCTTTCCAGTCCGGCGCAATGTCATCGAGCAATGGCGACAGGAACAACGGCTCGCCGAAGTTGACGGTCACCGCGCCGTAGTTGTGGCGCAACGCACCGAGACCGCGGATCAGCGCGCCCCAGGATTCCTTCTCCTTCGGCTTGCCCGACAGCTCGCCGATGTAGGAATCGCCTTCCATGATCTTTTCGTAACCGATGTAGACCGGCTGGAATACCACAGGGCGATCCGGCTGGCGCAGGAAGCTGCGCAGCGTCATCGACAACAGGCCGCCGCGCGGTTCGAGCGTGCGGCCGGTGCGCGAGCGTCCGCCCTCGATGAAGTACATCAGAGAGATGCCGCGCGCGATCAGCTGGCTCATGTACTCGCGGAACACGGTCGAGTAGAACGGATCGCTGAAGCTTCGGCGCAGGAAGAACGCGCCGCCACGACGCAGCAAGGAGCCGATCAGCGGCAGGTTGAGGTTCACACCGGCCGCAATGTGAGGCACCGCGAGGCCGTTGCGATAGAGCAGGTACGGCAGCAGCGCATCGTCGGTCGTGCTGCGGTGGCAGGGCACGAACACGACCTCGTGGCCGGGCACGATCTCGCGCAGTTTGTCGAAATGGTTCATCTGCACGCCGTGGTAGATCTTCTCCCACAGGGCCGTCAGCAGGAACGAGGCCGAACGCACGACCAGGTGCGACTGGTCCGCCGCGATTTCCCACGCGAACGCGTGCGCCTTCTGCGCAGCCTTGTCGCGATCGATGCCTTCCTTGCTCGCATTCGTTTCGATCGCCTGCTGCACCGGCGCCGCGTTGACGACGCCATCGATGAGCGTGCGCCGATGCGACAGGTCGGGTCCGATGACGGCGGCGCGGATGCGGCGGAAGTGCGCACGCAGGATGCGCTGCAGCTTGCGCACTCCACGCTCGGCCTCGGGCTGGTCCGCAATGACTTCGCGCAACGACACTGGCGCCGCGAATTGCACGTGCGTGTCGCGTCCGTTCAACGCAAGCGCCAGCAGGCGGCGGAAGCGCCCGACCACGACCCAGTTTTCCGAGAACAACACGCTGAACCAGCCCGACTCGCGATCCGGCGCGCGACCGACGAAGATCGACACCGGCACCAGGCGCACGTCCTTTTCCGGATCGGCGCGCACGATGTCGGCGAGCAGGCTCAGCGTTTCCGAGCGCGTCGGGTGCGGCTGGCGACCGAACACGCGCGGTCGGCGCGACAACGCGATCACCGCGCGGCGGCGCTTGATCGGCAGGCGATCGGCGGCCGCATACGGCGAGGGCAGGCCCGCTTCCTCGCAGGCCTGTTCGAGGATCAAGGTGTCGGACAGTCCGTAGCGTTCGATCACGTAGACCGTCGGCCGCGGATCGTCGGGCAGCAGCCCATGCACGTCATCGGGTGTGCGGCGTATGCGGATCCACGGACGCAGCAATGCGCCGAACGCCTTGAGCCAGGCAGGCACCTGCGCGCTGGTCGAGCGCGGTACCGTTTGCGAGTCGTTCATTGCGCGAAGTCTAGCAGTACGCCTTGGCGCGCCGGCACGCCGCTGCAACCGCGCGACGTGCGCGCGGTTGCAGAGCTTTCGCGAATCAACCCTTCGGCGGCGCTTGTGCGGCTGCCGGTGCCGGAGCGGCGGGTGCCGGCGCGGTCACCGCATCGCTGGCCCCGGCGGCGGCGGCCTTTTCCTTCAGCTTCTCCATCATCTGCTTGCCGTACCAGCGGCCATCGACGTTGACCATCTCCGCGGTCGCATCGAGCGGAGCGCCGAGCAGGGTGTAGTGCAGCTGCACCGTCGCGTTCTTGCCGTCGTTGGAGACGACCTTCGCCTGCACCGAATCGAGCGTCTGGTCGAGCGAGAAACCATACACGCCCAATGCGTCCTTGATGCCTGCGAACGCGATGCGCGCCTTCGCCATCGACTGGTCGTAGTCGAGCGCGCGCGCTTCGTCGAGCGACTTGAGGTTCATGTCGCGCGCGCTCTTGCTGACGATCGCGATGACCTTCTTGATCGACTCCGGCTCGGTGAAGCGCGTGTTCTGCACCCATGCCACCAGCGCATCGACCGCGGCACCCGCCTGGGTGCGCTCGGCTTCGGACAGGCTCTGGTTCTGCTGGATCATGTTCTTGACGACCGTGCTGCCCATCGACGCGTACATCGGAATCTGCTGCTGGTAGGTCGCGTCGAACTCCTTCAGCTTCGGCTCGATCTCGGCGAACAGCTTCTGCTCGGCATCGGGCGCCGTCAGCTTGGTCATGGTCTCGTTGAACTTCGCGCGATCCTCGTCGGTGATCGGCTGCTCGTCCTTGTCCTTGGCCCAATCCGCCTTCGCCTTGGCGAATTCGGCCGGCGGCAGCGCGTTCTGCATCAGGCCGTTGATGTCGCCCTGCTTGAGCAGCTTGATCGAAGCGAGGATCGCTGCATCGGGCGACGACGGCGACGCGGTGACGGCCGGTGTGGCGCCATTGTCGGCTTGCTTGTCGCAAGCGGCGACGAGAACCAGCAGGGACGCCGCCAGCGTGGCGCGGACCAAGGGCTTGAACATGGATATTCCCCAGCAGTAGTCAGGAAGAGGGCGCGAACTGTAGCAGCGTCAGCGGGTTCCATGCATGGACATGCCGGAAAATTGCTCCTGCATGACCGGTCGGGCCATCCATGACCTTCAAAAAAGAAAACCCGGAGGGCGGGGCCGTCCGGGCGGAATCCGGCAACGCCGGAGGAGGAAAGTTGTGCGTCGTTCTCTGGGGGTTGTTCGTCGAGTGGCGGCGGTACCCTGCAACGACTCCAATGGCGCGATTCTACTTACGCAATAAACTTCATGCAATACCTTACGTTAAGTGCGGCAATGCCATGATTAGTAACGTAAATTCTCCCGCTTTTCGAGTCTTCGAGCGGATTCCGGCTTCGACCATTCGTTGTTGAACAACGCCGGCTCCCACGAGCCATAGGTCGGGTTCGGCAGCACGAACCAGCGCTCACCGAACCAGTCCAGGTAGCCGGCCACCGCATCCCGGCGGCCTTGCGGCGTGTTCGCGAGCACGTCGACGAAATCGCCGAGCTGGTCGCCGAGCTGCAGGAGCACGCGGTGCCTGCGGCCGACCAGTTCACGCCGACAGCCCTTCTCGCTGCCGACCTGCTCGCAACCCTCGAGGACCGTGCCCAGGCCGAGGAACACCGTCTCGCCGGCCGCGAGCGGGAACCCTACCGCACGCAGGTTGTCGAGCGTCGCCTCGTTGAGGTCCTGTGCGCGATTGGACAGATAGAACACGGTCACGCCGTGCCGGGCGGCGAATCGGGTGAACTCGAGCGCTCCCGGCAGCGCCTTCGCCGCTTTCTCGCGACACCATTGCGACCAGCTGTACTCGTCGAAGGACTTGCCGTCGCGGACGAGGCGCGCCTGGTAGGGCGAGTTGTCGAGCACGGTCTCGTCGATGTCGACGATCACCGCCGGCTTGAGGCCGCGCGGCCTGTTCTTGCGCGCGTCGCGCGGCAACGCGTCCCAGTTGCGGTCCTTCAGCGCGAGCAGCAATTTTTCGCTCGCCTGCCGATACACCTCGCGATAGATCAGGTCGTGTTCGACCGCCGTCTGCGTCCAGGCGACCGCGTTGAGGTTGTCGTTTGCGGCAGGACCCGCCGGCGCAGGCGTCGCGGCGGGTGCCGGCGTCGCCACGGGGGGCGGCGCCGGTGGTGCCTTGGTGGTCGCGCACGCCGCGAGCAGGGAAACCGCGGCAGTCAGGATCAGCCGTCGAAGAGTCGACATAGGTGCTCCGGGATTGGAAAGGGCGCGGGCAGCCCCTACGATCCATGCAGTGTATGACACGCGATCGCACGGACGCCCGTCGCGGCGACGCGCCCCCGCCCACCACCAGGGATGTCCATGGAACCGTCGCACGGCCCGCGCATCCGCCTCGCCTCGTATCTGCTCACCGGGCTGGCACTGCTGCTGATCCTCAAGCTGCACCTGCTGCCGGCCCTGCTCGCCGGCCTGCTGGTGTACGCGCTGGTCGAGGCACTCGTGCCGGCGCTGCAACGGTTGCTGCCCGGCGCCCACGCACGCGGCCTGATCGTCGCCCTGCTCAGCGTCGTGGTAGTCGGCCTGCTTACGCTCGCGATCATCGGAGGCGTCTCGTTCATGCGGCACGAGCTCGGCGCACCGGGTGCGTTCTTCGAAAGCCTGATGCCGATGATCGATCGCGCGCGCGCGCAGCTGCCGCAGGTGATCGTCGACCATCTTCCCGACAGCATCGACGACTTCCGCAGCGTGGCGATCGAGTGGCTCCGCAGCCATGCCGCGCAGTTGCAACTGGCGGGCAAGACTGCGGCACGCGTGGTGGTGCACCTGCTGATCGGAATGGTGCTCGGTGCGATGGTCGCGCTCGCCGATGCGCGCACCCACCCGGATGCGCGCCGTGGCGCGCTGGTCGATGCGCTGGTGGAGCGCTGCCGCGGTCTCGTCGCCGCGTTCCACGACATCGTGTTCGCGCAGGTGAAGGTCTCGGCGGTCAACACGCTGTTCACCGCGATCTTCCTGCTCGTGGTGCTGCCGCTGTCAGGCCACCCGCTGCCGTTCGCCAAGAGCCTCGTCGTGGTGACCTTCGTCGCGGGTCTGCTGCCGGTGGTCGGCAACCTGATCTCGAACACGCTGATCTTCGTGGTCGGCCTGTCGGTATCGTTCGGCGTCGCGGTCGCCGCCCTGGTCTACCTGATCCTGATCCACAAGTTCGAATACTTCCTCAACGCGCGCATCGTCGGCACCCAGATCCGCGCCCGAGCCTGGGAATTGCTGATCGCGATGTTGTTCATGGAGGCGGCGTTCGGTGCAGCCGGTCTCGTCGCGGCACCGATCTACTACGCCTATCTCAAGCGCGAGCTCAAGGCTGCCGATCTGTTGTAGCTGCAAAAGCCAGGAATACGAGGAAGCCCGAACGAGTCAGTCGGCGAGCAGGCTGGCAAGGCGCGCGATGTGCGAGGACGCGAGTTCCTGCTTGTGCGCGGCGTCCAGCTCGGCATCGCGGCCCGACCAGTGCAGATCGTCGGCGGGCAGTTCGGCGAGGAAGCGGCTCGGCAGGTTCGACAGGATTTCGCCGAAGCGCTTGCGCCGTTTCGCGTACGACACCGACAGCTGTTCCTTCGCGCGCGTGATGCCGACATACATCAAACGACGCTCCTCCTCGATGCGGCCTTCCTCGACGCTGCCCTCGTGCGGCAGGGTCGTGTCATCAACGCCGACGAGGAACACGAAACGGAACTCGAGTCCCTTGGCCGAATGCAGGGTCATCAGGCGCGCCGAATTGCCGGGATCGTCGCGGTCGCCGTGACTGAGCAGCGCGAGCTGCGCGGCGAGGTCGCCGGCGGCGCCGTCCTTCTGCATCGCACGGAACCATTCGGTAAGTTCCTTGAGGTTCTCGATCCGCCGTCCACGCAGCGCGGGTTCCTTGACCTGCGCCGCGATGTGCTCGGCATAACCGATGCGCGCGACGAGCTCCTCGACCAGTTCGGCCGCCGGCGTGCGTGCGGCCTTTGCAGCGAACTCGCGGATCAGGCTGGCGAAGCCAAGCAGAGACGAAGCTGCTCGCCCGGTCAGCTGGCCGAGTACGGCGTCGTTCTGCGCCGCGCGCAGCAACGAGACATGGCGGGTGCCGGCCAGTTCGCCGAGCTTTTCCAGCGTGGTCGCGCCGATGTCGCGGCGCGGCAGGTTGACCACGCGCAGGAACGCCGCATCGTCGTCCGGGTTGTTGACCAGGCGCAGGTAGGCGAGCAGGTCCTTGACCTCGGCGCGATCGAGGAACGCGGTGCCACCGGTCACGTGGTACGGCACGCGTGCGAGCCGCAGCGCTTTTTCCAGAGCGCGCGACTGGTGGTTGCCGCGATAGAGGATCGCGAACTCGTGCCACGGCGCCTTGTGCTTCTCGGCGAGGTGCGCAATCGCGCCGGCGACGCACTCTGCCTCGTGCTCGTCGTCGCGGCATTCGAGCACGCGGATCGGCGGGCCCTCGCCCTGCTCGCTCCACAGGCGCTTCTCGAACAGGTGCGCATTGCGCGAGATCACCGCGTTCGCGCAACGCAGGATGCGCCGTGCGCAGCGGTAGTTCTGTTCGAGCTTGACCACGCGCAGCTTCGGATAGTCACGCGAGAGTTCAGCGAGGTTCTCCGGGTTCGCGCCGCGCCAGGCATAGATCGACTGGTCGTCGTCGCCGACCGCCGTGAACAAGCCACGCTCGCCAGCGAGTACCCTCACCAAACGATACTGCGCCGAATTCGTGTCCTGGTATTCGTCGACAAGCAGGTAGCGCAGGCGTTCGCGCCAGCCTGCGCGCGCGTCCTCGTCGCCTTCGAGCACGGCCAGCGGCAGGCGGATCAGGTCGTCGAAGTCGACCGCATTGAACGCGGCGAGGCGGCGCTGGTAGGCCGCGTAGATCTCTGCCGCCTCGCGCTCGCGCGCACCGGCCGCGGCGGCGGCCGCCTGTTCCGGTGTAAGGCCTTCATTCTTCGCGCGCGACACCAGTGATTGCAGGGCGAACAGCGCATCCGGCTTGATCGCCTTCGGCGCGAGCTCCTTGATCATTCCCTGGGTGTCGTCGGCATCGAGCACCGAGAAACCGCGGCGCAAGCCTGCGCGCGCATGTTCGATCTGCAGGAACTTGAGTCCGAGCGCATGGAACGTGCATACGGTCAGTCCCTCCGCCGAGGTACCGGAGACGAGCCTGCCGACGCGCTCGCGCATCTCGCGCGCGGCCTTGTTGGTGAACGTGATCGCGGCGATCTTCGCCGCCGGCACCTGGCGACGTTTGATCAGGTGCGCGATCTTCTCGGTGATCACGCGCGTCTTGCCCGAACCCGCGCCGGCCAGCACGAGCAGGGGGCCGTCGCAATACTCGACGGCGGCGCGTTGTTGCGGGTTGAGGTTCATTGGCGCGACCCGGGACGGACCTGCGATTGTGCCGCGCGCCGGTCGCCGCCGACAGCTTGACAGCCGCGCTTGGGGTTTTTCACGCCGGATCGTGTAAGAGGCTGGACTGCACCTGCGTACGCCCCGATGCCGATTGCCCGCTCTCCGCTGCAACCGCTCGCCGCCGCGCTGCTGCTGGCGGTAGGCGCCGCCGCCGCTTCCGGCCTGATTCTCGTGGACGCCGCTGGCGACACGCATGTCGACGGCCGCTCCACGCTGCGCCAGGCCGCGACGTTCGAGGACCTGGCGATCTCCGGCGGCCACGGCGACATGGGTCGGCGGCGGCATTTCCGGAGCTGAACCACGTCACGGTGTCGGACAACACGGCTCCGCATGGCGCGGGCGTGCGCCTGTGCAGCCGGCTCGACGATCGTCGCCAGGAACAGCCTGTTCGCCGGCCACACCGGTTCGCCCGACATCGAGCAGGCATGCGGCGCGGACGACACCATCGGGGGCGAGCACAACCTGATCGGAGGGATCGAAGCGGGCATCACGTATCCGCCGGACGCGCTGCGCTGCGACCCGCAGCTGCGACCACTCACCTGGAACGGGGGACCGCCTGGACGCAGGCGCTCCCCGCCGGATCGTGCGCGATCGATGCAGGCGGCTCCTTCCTGTTCTTCCCTACGACCCGCGCGGTCCGGATCATCCGCGCCCGATTGGCACCGCAGTCGACATCGGTGCCTACGCGTACGACGCCGGAGACCCCGACTACGACGCCATCTTCGCCGACGGCCTCGACTGAGGCGCGCTCAGAATGCGCGCAGCAGCGATTCGCAGTCGGCTTCGATCTTCAGCGCGAGCAATTCGTCGGCACGCGTGCGGCCGAGGTTGATCGCCGCGACCGGCTTGCCCGCATGCGCGGCCGCACGCGCGAAGCGGAACCCGGAATACACCATGAGCGACGAGCCGACGACGAGCATCGCATCGCTGCGCTCCAGCGCTGCGAACGCGCGCTCGACGCGCTCGCGCGGCACGCCTTCGCCGAAGAACACGACGTCCGGCTTGAGCATGCCGCCGCAGGTTTCGCAGGTGGGCACGACGAAGCGCTCGAACGGCAGACCTTCGAGCTCGGCATCGCCGTCCGGCGCATCAAGTGCGTCGAGCGCGGTCCAATCCGGGTTGAGGCCTTCGAGCTCACCCTGGAAGTGCGCACGCGGGATCCGCCGTTCGCAGCCGAGACAGCGTACCCGGTCAAGCCGGCCATGCAGGTCGATCACGTCGCGGCTGCCAGCGGCTTCGTGCAGGCCGTCGACGTTCTGCGTGACGAGCTGCGTGACCTGCCCTGCCTGTTCGAGCCGCGCCAGCGCGAGATGCGCTTCGTTCGGCTTCGCCGCGCCGAACCGGCGCCAGCCGACGAGACTGCGCGCCCAGTAGCGTGAACGCTTCGCAGCGTCGCCGATGAACGCCTGGAAGCCGAGCGGCGGCTTGCGCTTCCAGCCGCCGTCGCGGTCGCGATAGTCAGGGATTCCCGATCCGGTGCTGATCCCGGCACCAGTCAGTACGAGCAAGCGCGGGTGCGCTTCGACGAAACGTGCGAGCGCGTCGAAGTCGGCATCCACCGGGCGAACTGCATTCATGTCCGCATTCTCGCATCGGGGACGGTTCGCTGTGCCAAACTTGCAGATCCCACGGCTGCGGCATGTGGCCCGTGCTGTCCGCGCCCGTTTGTTCGATCCCGATCAATCTCCAATCCACCTCCCAATGGCGAAACTCTACTTCTACTACTCGGCGATGAACGCCGGAAAGACCACCACGCTGCTGCAGAGCGCGTACAACTACCACGAGCGCGGCATGCGCACGCTTATCCTGACGCCGCAGCTCGACACGCGCGCCGGCGAGGGCGTGGTCGCCTCGCGCATCGGCCTGCGCGCGAACGCGCGTCGCTTCACGCGCGAAGAAGACCTCGTCGCGATCACGCGCGCCGACATCGCCGCGCGCGGCAAGCTCGACTGCGTGCTCGTCGACGAGGCACAGTTCCTGTCCAGGGCGCAAGCGTGGCAGCTTAGCGACATCGTCGACGTGCTCGACATTCCGGTGCTCGCCTACGGCCTGCGCACGGATTTCCGCGGCGAGTTGTTCGAGGGCAGCCGCTACCTGCTCGCCTGGGCCGACAACCTCGTCGAAATCAAGACGATCTGCCACAGCGGCAAGAAGGCGACGATGGTCGTGCGCGTCGACGAACATGGCCGCGCGGTCACCGACGGTCCACAGGTCGAGATCGGCGGCAACGATCGCTACGTCTCGGTCAGCCGCGCCGAGTTCAAGAAGATAATGGCGGGCGAAAGCACGGTCGCACTGCAACAGTCCGTGCTGCCGCTCGACCTACCCGGAGAATCCGCGTGAGCGCGCCAGCGTGGCCACGGCCGCAATGGCACGACAGCGGCGATGAAGCCTTCCTGCTCTGGTTCGTGTTCGGCGACTTCGATCCGGACCCGCGCATCGATGCGCACAAGTACCGCACGCGCGGCCTGCCGGCCGGCATCGACGCCGTTCGCTACGCGAACCACGCACTCGAACGCTGGGACGGGTATCCACTCGCCGGTACGCTCGGGCGCCTGCTGTGGGACGAGGACGCGCGCCTGTTCGAACGTGCGAAGGCCGCTGGCGACTGCTGGATGCTGCGCGGTGCGTTGCAGGATCCGCCCGACCTCGATGCGCTGCGCGACCTCACGGGCTCGATCGCGGCGCTCTGCGACGGCGGCGGCATCGCAGTCGTCGATCCGCAGATCCTGTCGATGTTCGACGCCATGCAATGGAGCCGTCGCCACCTCGCACGCGATGCGTTCGTCGCGCGCGAGCATGTGCTGATCCTGTGCGACGAGGACGAAAGCCACGCCGGACGCGTGCGCGTGCATACGCGCGGCATGCGCAAGTTCGCGCGCCCCGACATCGACGTGCGCAACGTGCCCCCACACGCGGCCAACCTCGCCGGCGAACTCGCGGCACGCTTCGTGGAATTCCAGTGCGCCGGCGGCCTCGTCGCCGACGGCCACGTGGTCGAGTTCGACGACGCTCCCGACGGACTCGTCGCGCACCTCGCCGGTACGCTCGACGATCCCGCGTTCAACAACCGCCATCTCGCGCTGCGCTGGCCGGACTGAGTACCGGGTCCGTCGGCAGACAGCCACGTGCCCCACCTGTGGGCAACCGGCATCGCGATGCGACCCGAAGCTTGCAATCGCGCACCGGGTGCGCTCCCGCGGTTGCTGCCGCTGACCTCGTCAGCGCTGGCAGCGCGTGCAGGAGAATGTCGAGCGCTGGCCGACGACGCTCGCCTTGATCGGCGTCGCGCAGACGCGGCACGGCTCCCCTTCGCGGCCGTAGACGAACAGCTCCTGCTCGAAATAGCCGGGCACGCCATCGGGACTGATGAAGTCGCGCAGGGTCGTGCCGCCGCGTTCGATCGCATATGCGAGGATGCGTTTCACTTCAAGCGCGAGTCGCGCGTAGCGCGCGCGCGAAACGTCACCAGCAGCACGCTGCGGATGGATACCCGCGGCAAACAGCGCTTCGCTTGCGTAGATGTTGCCGACGCCGACGACGATCGCCTGGTCCATCAGGAACAGTTTCACCGCTGCCTTGCGACCGCGCGAGCGCGTCCACAGCAGGTCACCGTCGAACGCTTCCGACAGCGGCTCTGGGCCGAGCCCGGCGAGCAGCTCGTGCGTCTCGCCGCGCGGTTGCCACAGCTGCGAACCGAAGCGGCGCGGGTCGGTGTAACGCAGCACAAACCCCGAGTCGAGGCGCCAGTCGACGTGGTCGTGCACGCCGATCGGCGTGGCCGCCGGCAACACGCGCAGCGATCCGGACATGCCGAGATGCAGCAGCGCGCTGCCGGGCTCGGTGTGCACGAGCAGGTATTTCGCGCGCCGCTCGATCGCCTCGATGCGCTGGCCCGGCAAGCGCGTGCATAGTGCGCGCGGAATCGGCCAGCGCAGGCGCGGCTGGCGGATATCGAGCGCAATGACGCGACGGCCGATCAGGTGCGGCGCAAGGCCACGGCGCGTGGTTTCAACTTCGGGAAGTTCAGGCATGGCGGTCGTCGGCGGCAGCCTTGGCGAATCGGACTCAGTCCACCTCGACGACAACGGCGGTGCCGTAGCAGAGCACCTCGGTCAATCCGGCCATGAGTTCGGTCGCGTCATAGCGCACGCCGATGATCGCGTTCGCGCTGCGCTGACGCGCATGCATGACCATGTCCCGGTAGGTTTCGGCGCGCGCCTGCTCGCACAGGCTGGTGTAGATGCTGATGTTGCCGCCCAACAGCGACTGCAGGCCGCCGAGAAAGTTGCCAACGATCGAACGCGAGCGCACGGTGATGCCGCGCACGAGGCCGATGTTGCGCACGACGCGATAGCCGGGCAGCTCGAAAGCGGTTGTCACCAGTGAATCATTGAGCACGACGCTGGCGTTCGGAGTTGTCGCAGCATTGAAGGTTTCGACCATGTGCGGATTCCTTTCGGTTGTGCCTGGCTGTCAGGGCGACGGCGCGCTGTTCGCGCCCTTGCCAAGATCGATCGGCTCGAACAGGCGCGCGGAAAAATTGTCCGGCACCAGCGCGATCGCGCCCTCCACCGAGACATAGCGATCGTTGCGGATCGCATCGGTGGTGCCAAACATGATGGTGGTGGTGTCGATGACCAATGTCGCCTGCGGCGGATCGAGTCCGACTTGGCCGGGCTCCAGGTCTCTCGGCGCGTGGCGGAATCGCACCGGCGCGTTCGCGATCGCGAGCAGTTTCGCGACCTGCGCTTCGTCCGCCGGTTGCTCCTGCGGTGCGAGCATCAGCCAATGGCCGTCAACCTTCTCGAAGCGTCGCGTGGTGCAACCGATGCAGCGGAGTTCGAGCCGCCGTACGGCGGTGATGTCGATCGTCGTCAGCGGGTCGCGTGCCAGCATTCGCTCGTGGCGCAGCTCCGCGACGACGGCGGCACCCAGCAGGGCCGTCGCCGCGAGCAGGAACAGCAGGGTACGCGTGCGCCGCTTCATGCCGGCAACGATAGCAGGGACATGTCAGTGCCGCCGGCGGCGCCACCAGATCAGGGCGCCGCTGCCCGCGAGCAGCAGCGGCAGGATCACGAGGAACGCCGCCGCGAGCGCGCTCAGCGTTGCCTGTGACAGGTTCAATTGCCGATCCGGAGCGCTGCGGTCCGGCACGCTGACCTGCGCATCGTCGCCGAGCAGCCAGTCGAACACGCGCTGGCCGAACTCGGCGTTGCCGCCGTTGCCGAGGAAACTGTTGGAGAGGAAGTCGCCGTCGCCGATCACCACCACGCGCTGATCATTCCGGTCCGGTCGCGGCGACACGCGGCTCAACGCGAACGCGAGGTCAAGTGGCCCAGGAATCTCTCCCGCGTCGGCGTCCTGGCGGATCGTGTCGCCGGCTTCTCCGCCCTTCGGGATATGCGAGGTCTCGTTCCACGACTTCGCACTCGACTGCAACAGCGAACCCATCGCCCAGCGCGAGTCGGCGAGCTTGGCGAGTGCGGCTGGCTGCGGCAGCAGCGTGGTCAACGCGAAATCCGCATCGATCGGGTGTTTCGGATAGGTCGTGATCGCGACGAAGCTCGGGTCGCTCAGGCCGAATGCGGTACCGCTGCCATCGACGACCGTGCCGGGCAGCACGCGGATGCCGAGCGCATGCGCGAGGTTGTCCAGACCGCCACCGGCTTCGAGCGCGGGTTCGCCGGGTTCGGCGAGCCACAGCAGGGCCCCGCCCCGATCGACGTAGTCGACGAGTTCCGCCGCTACAGGGGGCGCGAGCTTCACCTGCGGGTTCGCGACCACCACGAGATCGACGTTGTCCGGCACCTTGCCGGTACTCGCGAGCGGCAACGGCACCGCGCGCAATCCGCGTCCGCCGAGCGCGGAAACGAACTTGCCGAGATCCGCGTTCGCCTCGCCGAGCGGCTGGCGCTCGCCATCGCCTTCGAGGAACGCAACAATTCGTTCGCGCGTGCGCGACAGGCGCAGCAATGCGGCCGAAAATTCGGCCTCGCTGAGTACCTTGAGGCGCTCGCTGCGGTCGCGGAAGCGCAGCTCCAGCTCGCCATCGACGGCGACCCCGGCCTTGCGCATCGCATTCGGATCGGCATCGGGATCGACGAAACGCAGGCTGAGGTCGGGCTTGGCGCGTCGGTAGCGATCGACGAAATCGGCGATCACGGCGCGCAAGCCGCCCTGGCGACTCGCGTAGCTGGTCACTTCGACCGGCCCGTCGAGCGTCTTCAACAATGCCAGCGAAGCCTCGCCGAGGCTCGCGCCCTGCGCATGGCTCCAGTCGCGGTTGAAGCCGAAGCGCGTGCTGAGGAAACCGAGCAACGCCGCCAGCACTACGACCAGCAGCGTGTACAACGCGTTGCCGAAGCGCTCCTTCATGCGTCGGCGCTCCCGCGCAGCGCGTCCAGGCGACGTGTCGCGAGCGCGAGGGCGACCGCGGTGACGAGCAAGAAGTAGACGATATCGACGCTGGCGACAATGCCGCGGAAGAACGGTTCGAGATGGCTTGGCAGGGCAAGCCAGTTGATGCCGGAATTGGAGATGCCTTGCAGGCGCGCGCCGGCGTCGACGACCGCGAGCAGGCTGCTGATCGCAATCGCCGCGGCGGCGGCCAGTGCCGGCTGCGATGCCCACGCCGAACAGGCGATGCCGATCGCGGCCAGCGCCGCGGTGAACAGTGCGAGACCGAGCAGGGCGGCCGCGACCTTGCCGAGATCGAGCGTGGTGCCGAACGACAGCCACAACGGCATCGACGCCACCAGTGCGATCAGCAGGAGCAGATACCAGAGCGCGCCGAAATACTTGCCGAGCACAATGCGCAGGTTGCCGACGCCGCTCGCGAGCAGCAACGGCAGCGTCGCCGCACGGCGCTCGCCAGCGAACGCGCGCATCGTGACCAGCGGCACCAGCGGCAGCAACAGGTTCGAGAAACCGCGCAGCAGCGGTATCGCGACCAGATCGGTGACACCCGGCGCGTCCTTGAGCCCGCCGAGTTTCGGCGCGAGGTCGATGAATGCCTGCAGCGCGAGCAGGAACTGCCATGCCATGAACGCGAGCACGACCGCGGCGAGCGTCCACGCGAACGGCTGCACCAGGAGGCGCCGCCATTCGTGACGAGCGATCAAGCCGGCACTCATGCGGCGACACCGCGCGCATCGCTCGCGGCGATCGCGAGGAAGGTTGATTCGAGCGGCAGGCGGTCGCCGCCCAGTGCGGTCAGGCCGAACCCTGCGCCTACCACCGCGGCCGCGAACGCGTCGACGGCAGTGCCTGGCGCGAGCCGGACGCGCCACTGCATTGCGTCGATCGGCTCGGCCGTGTCGACCATCGGCAGGCGACGCCAGTCCTCGCTGTGCAGCGCTTTCGAAACACCGACGCACAGCGCGGAGGTCCCGGCCGCCTGTGCCGCGCCGACATGGCGCAACTCGCCCCGGTGCAGGATCGCGACGCGATCGCAGCAGGCGGCGACGTCGGGCAGCACATGGGTCGACAACACCACCGCATGCTCCCGACCGAGTCCGCGCACGAGCTCGCGCAACTTCAGCGCCTGCACCGGATCGAGGCCCGAAGCCGGCTCGTCGAGCACGATCAACTCCGGTTCGTGCACGATCGCCTGCGCCACGCCGACGCGCTGGCGGTAGCCCTTGGACAGCTCGCCAAGCGGTCGCCGCCGCACGTCGCCAAGCTCGCAGCGTTCCAGCACGCGATCGACGGCACCACGGACCGCCGCGCGCGCGACGCCATGGAGGCGCGCGCAGAACCCGAGGAACTCGAGCGCGGTCAGCTCCGCGTGCAGCGGCGGCGTCTCCGGCAGATAACCGATGCGCCGACGCGCGAGTTCGGGCTGTTCGTGGAGGTCGGCGCCAGCCAACCGTACGCTGCCGGATGTTGGCGCGAGCACGCCGGCCATCATGCGCAGGGTGGTGGTCTTGCCGGCGCCATTGACGCCGAGCAGGCCGAGCACCTCGCCACGCGCGAGTTCCAGGCTGACCGCGCGCACGACTTCGCGGCCGGCAAGGCGCCGGCCGACCTGATCGAGCGCGAGGATGGGAGCAGCAGTCGTCACAGCCTTCGATTGTTAAGGTTTAATGGGCGCCACGGCAAGCGTTCGCAACGACGCGAACACCGTCACGACAAGAGTCGCAAAGCTTGACGAATCCACATGGCGGCCCCATCCCTGGACGCGTATAGTCGCGGTCTACCCTGCCGCCAGGTGCGCCCCACCCATGTACGACACCTTGATTTCCCTCGCCGCACGCGGCGTGACCCAGGCTTCCTGGGGCACGTGGATCGTGTACCTGCTGGTCGTCACCCAGCTCACGATCTTCGCGGTGACGCTGTACCTGCATCGAAACCAGACGCATCGCGGCGTCGACTTCCACCCGGTCGTCGCGCACTTCTTCCGCTTCTGGTCGTGGCTGACCACGGGCATGGTGACGAAGGAATGGGTCGCGATCCATCGCAAGCACCACGCGAAGGTCGAGACCGAGGAAGATCCGCACAGCCCGCAGGTCTACGGCATCAAGAAGGTGTTCTGGGACGGCGTCGGCCTGTATCGCGCCGCGAGCGAGAACGACGACGACATGGAGAAGTACGGTCGCGGCACGCCCGAGGACTGGATCGAGCGCCATCTCTACAGCGCCCACCCGTACTGGGGCCCGACCCTGATGCTCATCATCAGCCTGGTGCTGTTCGGCACGGTGGGTGGTGCGCTGTGGGCGATCCAGATGATGTGGATCCCGTTCTGGGCCGCCGGTTTCGTCAACGGCATTGGCCACTGGTGGGGCTATCGCAATTTCGAATCGGCCGACACCTCGACCAATCTCTCGCCGTGGGGCGTGTGGATCGGCGGCGAAGAGCTGCACAACAACCACCATGCATTCCCGAGTTCGGCCAAGTTCGCGCTGCGCAAGTTCGAGTTCGACATCGGCTGGGCAGTAATCCGCCTGTTCGAGATGATCGGCATGGCGAAGGTGCTGCGCGTCGCGCCGACACTCGACATCCGCCCGAACGTGAACCTCCCGGACACCGAGACCGTGAAGGCGCTGCTCGCGCATCGCTTCCACGTCATGAGCGACTACTTTCGCGGCGTGATTGCGCCGACCCTGCGCGATGAAGCAGCCGACGCTGGCGCCGGCATCAAGGCGCTGCCGCGTCGCCTGCGCAAGGCACTTGGCAACGGCGGCCGCTGGCTCGACGCCGCCTCGCGCGAGCGCATGACCGCATTCACCGACAAGCACCCGCAGCTGCGCACCGTGTGCGAGTTCCGCGCACGCCTGGCCGAACTCACCGAACGCAACGGCCGCAATGCGGAAGGCATGCTCGACGCACTGCGCGAATGGTGCCGCGAAGCCGAGGCGACCGGCATCCGCACGCTGGCGGAGTTTGCCGCGCGGTTGAAGGGTTATCGCCTCGCGGGCGAACGCGCCTGAGCGTGGTTTGCCGAATGCGCGATTGAAGAAGCCCGCCTTGCGCGGGCTTTTTCATGCCCGGTTCTCGCCGCAACTCTTCGTGTGCTGGAAAGGGGCTCCCGCGAGCGACGCTTGACCCAATGGCCTCTGCCGCAGTGCGGGCATCGTCGCAGGCATTCCGGCGGTCGATGCAAAAAAACCCGCCACGAGGGCGGGTTTTTGGAGACGCTGGATCCCGTGTCAACGTACATCCATGTACTGCTCGGGATGAGTGCATCCTGCACTCACTTGATCTTGCCTTCCTTGTACTCGACGTGCTTGCGCACGACCGGGTCGTACTTCTTGACCAGCATCTTTTCCGGCGTGTTCTTCTTGTTCTTGTCGGTGGTGTAGAAGTGGCCGGTGCCGGCCGAGGAGATCAGACGGATCTTGTCGCGCTTGGATGCCATGTTCTACTCCTCAGACCTTTTCGCCGCGCTTGCGCAGCTCGGCGATGACGACTTCGATGCCCTTCTTGTCGATCGTGCGCAGCCCGTGGCTGGACACGCGCAGGGACACCCAGCGGTTCTCGCTCGGCACCCAGAAGCGGCGATCGTGGAGGTTCGGCAGCCAGCGGCGCCGCGTCTTGTTGTTGGCATGTGAAACGTTGTTGCCGGTAAGTGCTCCCTTACCGGTGACCTGGCATGTTCTGGCCATTGCGAACCTCTCGGTATCTGTTTTCCGTCCTTGGCCAGGACGGCATCGGCCCAGCGGCGGCGTTGCGCCATGCGGTGCTGGAAGCCCCTGACCAGTCGACGCGGGCGGACCGCATGCCGGAATCCGCGAGCCCGGAAGGGCGATGAACGGTCGAGGGAGCCGTGCTTTATAGCCGAATCGGCGGCTTCCGACAAGTGGGTCGGCCCTTTCGCGGGACTTTCGCCTGGTCCTTTGCGCGGGCTCCGCTCAGCGTCAACGCTGATGGATAGGTGCCGTCGAGGACCGGGCGGATCAGACTTCTTCGATGCCCGTGCGCTTCGAGCGCTTGATCAGCCAGGCGACGCCGCGCAGGTCGGCGATGCCGACGAGGGCACGATTGAGGTTGTTGTACTTCGAGCTGCCGCTGCCGCGCGGCCGATGGTTGACCGGCACGGACTTCACCTGCCAGCCGGCGCGCTGCATCAGCGCCGGCAGGTAACGATGCATGTGGTCGAAATAGGGCAGGTCGAGGAAGGCAGCACGCTCGAACAGCTTGATGCCGCAACCGGTGTCCGGGGTGTCGTCGCGCAACAGGCGTGAGCGGATCGCGTTTGCCCACTTCGAGGCCCAGCGCTTGCTGCCCGAGTCCTGCCGGTTTACGCGCCAGCCTGCGAACAGCTTGATCGCCGGCGGCGACTCGTCGCGCATCGCCAGCAGTTTGGGAATGTCAGCCGGATCATTCTGGCCATCGCCGTCGAGGGTGGCGATCCAGCTGCCGCGTGCCGCCTTCACGCCGCTGCGGATCGCCGTGCTCTGGCCGCTCTGCTGCAGGTGACGGATCACGCGCAGCTCCGGATGCCCGGCCTTCGCGGCACGCAGGACGTCGAGGGAATCGTCGCGGCTCGCATCGTCCACGTAGACGACCTCGAACTCGACGCGCCCGCGCAGGGCAGCGGCGATTTCGGCGAGCAGCGGCGGGATGTTGCCGCGCTCGTTGAACACGGGCACGACGACGGACAATGCAGGCATGACGGTTCGCAGGTTCGCGGGTGGCGCATTATCGCCGAATCGACTGCAGACCGACGCGGCTGCGCGCAATTGCCGCTCCTCCTGCCAAGGCTCCCGGCTCAGAGGCTGCCGGCAGCGACCTTCGGAAAGCCTTCGAGTGCGTCGCGCCAGGCGTGTTCGAGCGCGTCGAAGCGCTGGCCCGATTGCGCGAGCATGTACAGGGTACCGTCCGCGATCGGCACCTCGCGTGCGACCAGGCCGTCACGCCGGAAGTCCTTGCTGGCGGTGGCGCGCTCGCGCACGACATAGACAACGCTGACCGGGCCGCCCTCGCCGGCACTCACCATGTGCACGCTGCGCCACCGGCCGATGCCGCATTCGGCGACATAGACGACCTGCGGCGGCGCATCGGCGAGTTTGACGCCACGATCGGCGAACGCCTGTTCGACATCGACCATCGGCACCGGTGTCTGCAAGGCCAGCGCCGCGTGTTCTTCCGCGGCCGTCACATGGGCCGCGACGAGATCCGGCACCGATTGGGCCGCGCGCTGGTAGCGCACGACGCCGAACGCGAGCAGCAGGCTCGCGGCCGCGGCAAGCGCGATCCAGCCAAGCCGACGGCGTGGCTGCTTCGTTTCGACCGCGTCCGCACGTTGCGCGGCGAGGATGCGGTTCGCAAGATCGCCCGGCACCGCGACCGCAAGCGCATTCGCAAGGCGCTCCTCGAAGGCTTGCGCGGCACCGGCGGCGGCGGCGCAGCCCGCACAGCCGGCCAGATGGGCCTGCGCCGCGGCATCGACGACCTGCGGCTCGCTGCCGAGCCGACGGCGGAACTCAAGGCAGTCCATGCAACACCGCCTCCGTCTCCTTGCCGTCGAGCAGGCCGCGCAGTTTCTGCCGTGCGCGGAATACCTGGGTCATGACCGCCGACTCCGTGATGCCGAGCTGCGCCGCGACCTCGCCACAGGAAAATCCGCCAAGCACCTGCAGCACCAGCGGCTCGCGATATTTCGGTTCGAGTTTCGCGATCGCCGCGCGCAGCACCGAGTCTTCGCCGAGCTGTTCCGGACTCGGCGCGTCGTCGCTGAGGTCGAGATCGCCGATGTCGGTGGTCGGCATCGGCTTGCGCTCGTACAGGCGTGCATGTTCGCGACGCAGGATCGTCGCCAGCCATGCCTTCGCGGCGACGTCGTCACGCAATGCATCAAGCGCCCGCCACGCGCGCAGGAAGGTCTCCTGGACCAGGTCCTGGGCGAGCGCGTCCTGGCCGCAAAGCCAGTACGCGTAGCGATAGAGTTCGCCCGAATGAGCGCGCACGAGTGCCTCGAACTGTTGCTGGCGATTGACCGCCGAAGCAACAGACCGGGGTTTGCCGTCCTGGCTTGCAACCTCCGTCATGCGGGGGGATCACCCATCGAAGCCGTTCTGGAAGATCAGGTCGGGAGTATTGACGGTGAAACTGACCGGCAACGTCAATGGGTCGTGCGCCACGTCGTTGCTGTGCACGCATATGTTCGCATTGTACGCGCCCGCTGTCAGTCCGGTCGCGTCGAGGGTGACATCGACCGTGGCGCCGACACCGCCTGCGGTGATCGAGCCTGAGAGCGGCGCGAGCTGCAGCCACGGCACCGCGGCGGGTGCAACACAATCGGCGGATGAGCTGTCGACCGTCCAGTCGAGTGCGGCGCTGCCGCTGTTGGCGATCGAGAACGTGCTGGCAGTCGAGGTGCCCGCTTCGGCACTCGCGCTGATCGAACCAGGATCCACGCTGGCGAATGGCGTACTCGCTACGATGATGATGCCGGACATGCCGATGCCGCCGCTCGCACCGTGCGCCTCGCAGTAGTAACCGATCGTTCCCTCGCTCGGGAACGCGACGGTCGAGCTCCAGGCGTTGCCGCTGGGGTTGCCGGCAGGGCTGGCGCCGCAGGCGTCGGAGCAGTGGAACGACGTGATGGCGCCGTCGTCGGAGGTGACGTTGTGGAAGCCCAGTCCGGCGATGTCGTTCTTGAACGTGACCGTATCGCCGGGTGCGATCGTCAGCGGCGATGGGTCGTAATGACGCCCGCCGGGCCCGTTGCGCGCGATCACGACATGGTCGGCGGCAAACGCGGGAACGACGGCAAAAAGGTTCAGGCAGGCAACGGCGAGCGTGATGCGGCGCATGGCGGTACTCCCCAGGGGTGGTCCCCATGGGTACCGGAATCGCGCCGTCGGGTTGCCGTCCTCAACGGATCCGTTCGAGGATGCCGTCCAGCTCGTCGAGGCTGTGGTAGTGGATCACCAGCTTGCCGCGCCCGTTGCGCGCATGCGCGAGCTTGACCCGCGTCGCGAGTTTTTCGGCGAGATCGCGTTCCAGCGCCGCAATGTTCGGATCCGCCTTCGCGGCGTGCTTGGCGGGCTTGGCGATACTGCCGCCGTCGGCGCGGCGCACCGCGTCCTCGAGTTCGCGCACCGACCATTTCTTCTCGACCGCCTCGAACGCGAGCGCGACCGCGCGCTTCTCCGGCAAGGTCGCCAGCGCGCGTGCATGGCCCATCTCGAGTTCGCGGTCGTCGAGCAGGCGCTTGATCTCGGCCGGCAGTTCGAGCAGACGCAACAGGTTCGACACCGCCGCTCGCGAACGCCCGACCGCATCTGCGGCTTGCTGGTGGGTCAGGCCGAATTCGGCGATCAGGCGCGACAGCGCCTGTGCTTCCTCCAGCGGCGACAGGTCTTCGCGCTGGATGTTCTCGATCAGCGCCATCGCGACGACGGCCTGATCCTGCACGACCTTCACCAGCGCCGGAATCTCGACCAGCCCGGCTTTCTGCGCCGCACGCCAGCGGCGTTCGCCGGCGATCAGCTCGTAGCGCCCCGGCGCGATCGAACGCACGATGATCGGCTGGATCAGCCCCTGTGCCTTGATCGATGCGGCGAGCTCGTCCAGCGGTTCCGTCTCGAAGTGATGGCGCGGCTGGTACTTGCCGGGCTGGATCGCGGCGATTTCGAGCGTGCGCAGTTCGCCTTCGGCCTCGGGGCCGGCGGGCGCATCGCCGCCGCCGAGCAGGGCGTCGAGACCGCGGCCAAGACTGGAAGGACGTTTCTTCGCTGCCATGAATGGTTTTCCTCGTGCGCTCGTCCATGATCGCGAAAGCAAAGCGCGGCCGTCCTGGCCGAACTTTCCCGATTTCAGTGCGTGGCAGCCGCGGTGCCGTGTTCGCGCCGCAGCATTTCACCCGCGAGCCCGAGATAGGCGACCGCGCCACGCGATTCGCGGTCGTACAGGTTGATCGGCTGGCCATGGCTCGGCGCTTCGGCGAGGCGGATGTTGCGCGGGATGATCGAGCGCAGCACCTTGTCGCCGAAGTGCTTGGTCAACTGCAGCGAGACTTCGTTGCCGAGGTTGTTGCGCGCGTCGTACATCGTTCGCAGCAGGCCTTCGACCTCGAGGGCGGGATTCAAGCGCATACGCACCGCCTTGATCGTGTCGAGCAAGCTGGTCAGGCCCTCCAGCGCGAAGTACTCGCACTGCACCGGGATCAGCACGCCATGCGCGGCGGTCAATGCGTTGATGGTCAGCAGATGCAGGGTCGGCGGACAATCGATCAGCACCGTCTGGTAGCGGTCGCCGAGCTTGGCGATCTGCTCCTTCAGGCGCGATTCGCGCGCCAGGGCATCCATCAGCTTGAGTTCGGCGGCGGTCAGGTCGCCGTTGCCGGGCAGCAGGTCGAAACCGCCTTCGGTCGCGACGATCGCGCGCTCGATCGGCGCCTCGTCGAGCAACACCTCGCAGCCGTTCGGCTTGGCGGCGCGCTTGTCGACGCCCGACGCCATCGTCGCGTTGCCCTGCGGATCGAAGTCGATCAGCAGCACGCGCCGCCCGCTCTCGGCCAGCGCCGCAGCCAGGTTCACCGCGGTCGTGGTCTTGCCGACGCCGCCCTTCTGGTTCGCGATCGCGATGATGCGCGTCATGCTCGTGCCACCCGTTCCGGTCCAACCGGCGCGCCCGCGCCGGAACCGCTGATTATGACCACGTGTCGCTCGGCGTCCAAACCGGGGACCGCGAGCGACTCGACTGCCTCGATCGTGAAACCCGCCGGCAGCGCGTCGAGCTCGTCCTTGGGAAAGCGCCCCTTCAGCGCCAGCCAGCGCCCGCCCGGGGCCAGCAGGTGGCCGCCCCAGGCCAGCATGTCGGCGAGGCTCGCGAACGCACGCGCGGTGATGCAGTCGAAGCGCCCCTCGACGGATTCGACCCGGCCCTCGACCACGCGCACGTTGGCGAGTCCGAGTTCACGCACCGCCGCACGCAGGAAACGCGTCTTCTTGCCGTTTGAATCGACCAGCGCGACTGCACGCTCGGGTGCGATGAGCGCGAGCGGGATGCCCGGCAGGCCCGCACCGGTCCCGAGATCGGCCAGCGTTGCGCCCGTCACGTATGGAGCAACCGCAAGCGAATCGAGCAGATGGCGCGTGACCATCTCGGCCGGATCGCGGATCGCGCTCAGGTTGTAGGTCGCGTTCCAGCGATGCAGCAGGTCAAGGTAGTCGAGCAGACGTTCGACCACGGCATCAGGCAGGTCGAGGGGCAGCGCGGCGAGGCCGGCGCGAAGGCGCTGCCGACGCGGATCGCGGTCAGACATGGCGGTCGCAACGAGACGGGGCCGCGCAGTATCGACGCGCGCGCGGGCAAAATCCACCGCCGGCGGGGTTCAGGCTGCGGCGGCGAGGTCGATCCGGGCAACCAGCAGGCCGCTCTCGCGCAGCTCGCTGTTGAGCGACTGCTTGAGCCAGCGGCGGCGCGCATCGGTATCGTCGGGCAGCACGGCATAGTCGAACAGGCGGCGCGTGGTCACACGCAGCAGGCCCTCGACATCATCGATCACCACGTCGGCCTGTTGCGGGTCGACCACCTGGAAATACACCAAGGCGCGGTAGTCGCGCTCGCCACGCCGCAGATCGTTGACTGCGACCGTCGAGCCCGCAAGATTGATCTTGTGCGCGACCCGCTCGAGCAGGGGCAGCACCAGATGCACGCCTTCACCGACCGTGCGGATGCGACCGCTGCGGTTGCGCAGGGTATAGACCTGACCATGCGGGATGCGCCGCACGCAGGCCAGGGACAGCAGGATCATTCCGCACACGGCGGCCAACAGGATCGGGGAAACCACGTTCTTATCTCTTGGAAACCGCAAAAACGGTGCAGCAAAGGAATCGACGAACGCACTGGATCACGATACCGGCCCCACTACTAACGATTGCTTAACAGTTTTTCGTGCTGCGCCGCGAAAACCCGCACCACATCCTGTCGTCCGGCCTCGCGGTCCCGCGCCGTACAATGTGCAATTCCCCGAACTGGCGCGCCGGATTACCACGATGTCCTACCCGCACACCCGCCTTCGCCGCATGCGCCGGGACGCGTTTTCGCGCGCCTTGATGCGCGAAACCGACCTTGCCCCGTCCGACCTGCTCCTGCCGCTGTTCGTGCGCGAGGGCCGCGACGTCAGTGAGCCGGTACCCTCGATGCCGGGGGTCGAACGCGTGTCGATCGATCGACTGCTGCGCATCGCCGGGCAGGCACAGGAGCTCGGCATTCCCGCGCTGGCGCTGTTTCCGGTGACTCCGCCGGAGGCGAAATCGCTTGATGCCGCCGAGGCCTGGAATCCCGACGGCCTCGCGCAGCGCGCGGTGCGCGCGCTGAAACAAGCGTTTCCCGAGCTCGGCGTGATCACCGACGTCGCGCTCGATCCGTTCACGACCCACGGCCAGGACGGCCTCGTCGACGACCACGGCTACGTCGTCAATGATGCGACCGTCGAGGCGCTCGTGCGCCAGGCGGTCTCGCATGCGGAGGCCGGCGCCGATGTCGTCGCGCCGTCGGACATGATGGACGGGCGCATCGGCGCGATCCGCGCAGCGCTCGAAGTCGACGGCCACATCAACACGCGCATCCTCGCCTATTCGGCCAAGTACGCCTCGGCGTTCTACGGCCCGTTCCGCGATGCGGTCGGCTCGGCCGGCACGCTCGGCAAAGGCAACAAGTACACCTACCAGATGGATCCGGCCAATTCCGACGAGGCGATGCGCGAGATCGCGCTCGACCTCGAAGAAGGCGCCGACATGGTGATGGTGAAACCGGCGATGCCGTATCTCGACATCGTGCGCCGCGTGAAGGAGCGCTTCGGCGTGCCGACCCTCGCCTATCAGGTCAGCGGCGAATACGCGATGCTAAAGGCAGCATTCGCCAATGGCTGGCTCGACGAGCGCGCCTGCGTACTCGAAACCCTGACCGGCATCCGCCGCGCCGGCGCCGACGCGGTCCTCACCTACTTCGCGCTCGACGCCGCGCGATGGCTGCGCAGTTAGCATCTGAAACACAGGGCAACCCGTGAAATGGAAGCCCTGCATCTCAAGTCGTCATCCCGGCAATAGCCGGCATCCGGGTTTCGGCACCAGATTGCGGCTTTCTCCGGAATGACGAATCTTCTGCTTTCCTTCGAGTGCTCAGGCCTTCCCCGACGTCATGACTCGTTACGCCGTATTTGGCCAGCCGATCTCGCATTCGTTGTCGCCACGCATCCACGCTGCGTTCGCGGCACAGCTTGGCATCGACCTCGACTATCGCGCGATCGAGGCAGGTCGCGGTGCGTTCGCGTCGGCACTGGCTGCGTTCGCGCGCGATGGAGGGCGCGGCGCAAACGTGACCCTGCCGCTAAAGCAGGATGCTTCCGCGCTGTGCTCGGAATTGTCGGACCGCGCACGTCGTTGCGGCAGCGTGAACACGCTGGCACGCGCGGGCGATGAATGGCATGGCGACAGCACCGACGGCATCGGTTTGCTGCGCGATCTCGCACGTCACGGCATCGAAACGCGAGGGGTGCGCGTGCTGCTCCTCGGCGCCGGCGGCGCCGCGCGTGCGGCCGCATTCGCGCTCGCCGACGCCGGTGCGCGCGAACTCGTCGTCATGAATCGCACCGCGACGCGCGCACAGGCCCTCGCCGTTGCGCTCGGTACACCGGCGCGCACCTGCGACCGGGACGCGCTGCAACGCGAGCGGACGTTCGATATCGTGGTCAACGCGACCTCGGCCGGCCATGCGGGCGACGTCTTCGCATGGCCGCTTGCGGCCGAAGCAACGCCCACCGCGTGCTACGACCTGTCTTACGGCGGGGCGGCACGCGCATTTCTTGCGGCCGCGCGCGCTGCGGGCGCGCGAGTCGCTCTCGACGGACTCGGCATGCTGGTCGAACAAGCCGCCGAGTCGTTCGCGCTCTGGCACGGGTGCGCACCCGATACGACGCCGGTCCATGCCCTGCTGAGCGCGGAAGCCTGAAATGGAATGCCGCGCCGGCTGTGGCGCCTGCTGCATCGCGCCGTCGATTTCCTCTCCGATTCCGGGCATGCCGCATGGCAAGCCGGCCGGCATCCCGTGCGTGCAACTCGGCGATGATTTCCGCTGTGCGATCTTCGGCAGGCAGGAGCGACCCGACGTGTGCGCGTCGCTGCGACCCTCGCCGTCGATGTGCGGTGGCGACCGCAACGAGGCCTTGCACTACCTCGCCGAACTGGACTCGACAACGCGCCCGGGCTGAATCGACCGGAGCGGCGGCGTGCGCATCGAACCCGTCGTCCACGGCCGTGGCTCAGCTCGGCTGGCGCGGCTGGATCGGCGGCCAACTGCGGCACCGGCGATCGTCCTGCTGCTCGCGCTGGCCGGCATGTCGCTGCTGGCCGAACCTGTGGAGGCCGAAGGTGGTTGAGGCGGTGCCGGTCGCTCAGGCGCCCTGCGCGAGGTAGCGGTCTTTCAGGCGCACGTAGTGCTGCGCCGAGTAGTACAGACGCTCGATCTCCTGAGCGGACAGCTTTCGCACGCAGCGCGCGGGATTGCCGACCCACAGTTCGCCTTCGCCGACGATCTTGCCGGGCGCGACGAGTGCGCCGGCACCGATCATGCTGTGGCGATGCACGACCGCGCCGTCGAGTACGGTTGCGTGCATGCCGATCAGGCAGGCGTCGTGGATCGTGCATGCATGCACGACCGCGGCATGGCCGATCGTGACATCGCTGCCGATGAGCAGCGGGAAGCCGTCGTCGGTGTGTTCGCCCGCATGCGTCACATGCAGGATCGACCCGTCCTGCACATTCGTGCGCGCGCCGATGCGGATGTGGTGCACGTCGCCGCGCACGACCACGCCGGGCCAGAGCGAAGCGTCGTCGCCGAGTTCGACATCGCCGATCAGGTGGGCGGCCGGATCGACGTAGGCGTTTGCGCCGAGCCGCGGCAGGATGCCTTGGTAAGGTCGGATGTGCATGGGTAGGCGCCGCGAAAAAGAACCAAGCGTAGCACCGACCGGCACGCTTGATTTCCGGCGCGCGACCCGCCACGTTGTCCGGCCGATCCGTTCGAATTCCGCCCGATGACTACCGCCAATCCGCTCCTTGCCGATACCACCCTGCCGCAGTTTTCGGCGATCCGCCCCGAACATGTGGAGCCGGCGATCGACGCGCTCCTCGCCGACTATCGCGCACGCACGGAGGCGTTGCTCGCTTCGGATGCGCCACGCGATTTCGCCCGCGTGATGCTGCTCGGCGAGGAACTCGAAGATCGCCTCGGTCGCGCCTGGGCGCCGGTTTCGCACCTGCACGGCGTCGCCGACTCGGAGGAACTGCGCAAAGCGTATGCCGCCGCGCAGGAGAAGATCGTCGAGCACGCGAGCCAGCTCGGACAGAACCGCGCGTTGTTTGCCGCGGTGAACGCGGTGGCCGCGCGCGCGGACAGCGCCGGGCTGCCGCGCGCTGCACGCACCCTGATCGAACACGAACTGCGCGATTTCCACCTGTCCGGTGTCTCGCTCGAAGAGCCGGCGCGCTCGCGCTTTCGCGAGATCGCGAGCGAACTCGCCAAGCTCGCGACCGAATTCGAGGAAGCGGTGCTCGACGCGACCGATGCCTGGAGCGAAGCGATCGTGGACGAAGCCGGTCTTGCCGGCATTCCCGAATCCGGTCGCGCGGTGTTGCGCACGTATGCCGCGGATAAGTCGCAGGACGGCTGGCTCGTCACGCTCAAGCAACCGAGCGTGCAGGCGGTTCTGACCTACGCCGACGACCGCGAGCTGCGCGCGCGGGTCTACCGCGCGTACCAGACGCGCGCGTCCGACCAGGGTCCGAATGCGGGCGAGTACGACAATTCGGCGCGCATCGAGCGGATTCTTGCGTTGCGCCACGAGGCCGCGCAGTTGCTCGGCTTCGGTGACGCCGCAGAGGAATCGCTGGCCACCAAGATGGCACCCTCGCCGGACGCGGTGTTCGCCTTCCTGCGCGATCTCGCCGCGCGCGCCAAGCCGGTCGCGCAGGGAGAACTTGCCGAACTGCGCGCGTTCGCCGCTTCCGAACTCGGCATCTCGATGCTCGAACCGTGGGACGTCGGCTATGCGTCCGAAAAGTTGCGCGAGAAGAAGTATGCGTTGAACGAAGAGGAACTCAAGCCCTACTTCGCGCTCGACCCGGTCATCAACGGCTTGTTCGCGATCACCGAGCGCGTGTTCGGCGTGACGCTGCGCCAGCGCGACAATGTCGATACCTGGCATCCCGACGTGCGCTACTACGACCTCGTGGATGCCAGCGGGCGCGTGTTCGCGGGCACCTATGTCGATCTCTGCGCGCGCAGCGGCAAGCGCGGCGGCGCGTGGATGGATGTGTGCGTGAACCGCTTCGAGCGTGGCGCAGCGGTGCAACAGCCGGTGGCGTTCCTTACCTGCAATTTCGCTCCGGCCACGGCGAGTACGCCGTCGCTCCTCACGCACGACGACGTGCTCACCCTGTTCCACGAGTTCGGCCACGGGCTGCATCACCTGCTGACCGAAGTCGGCCTTCCTGGCGTTGCCGGCATCAGCGGTGTCGAGTGGGACGCGGTCGAGTTGCCGAGCCAGTTCATGGAGAACTTCGGCTGGCGACGCGAAGCACTCGACCTGTTCGCGCGCCACTGGCAGACGGGCGAGCGCCTGCCAGACGCGTTGTTCGATCGCATGCTTGCGGCAAGGCATTTCCATGCCGGCCTGTTCCTCGTGCGCCAGCTCGAGTTCGGCCTCTTCGACTTCCGCATCCATCGCGAGTTCGATCCCGCACGCGGCGCGCGTGCGCTGGAAATCCTCGCCGAGGTCCGCGCTGAAGTCGCCGTGATCCAGCCGCCGGCATGGCAGCGCTTCCCGCACGCGTTCACCCACATCTTCGCGGGCGGCTACGGAGCGGGGTACTACAGCTATCTCTGGGCCGAAGTACTGTCGGCGGACGCGTTCGCACGCTTCGAGGAGAACGGCGTGTTCGACCGCGCCACCGGCGAGGCCTACCGCAAGGCGATCCTCGCCGTCGGCGGTTCGCGCCCCGCGCTCGAATCGTTCGTCGAGTTCCGCGGACGTGAACCACGAGCCGATGCGCTGCTGCGCAGCTACGGCCTTGTCGCGTAGAACGATAGTGGGACTCGGCCTCGCGCGATGGCTGTCCTGCGCGGCAGGAGTCGAGTTCGAATGCGCTGCATCGAGTCCTCGTCCGGCGCGCAGCGTCCCACCCTACGCTAAGATGCGCGCATGAAGGTCGCGAGCTGGAACGTCAATTCGCTCAACGTGCGGCTGCCGCACGTCGAGCGCTGGTGTGCGCAAGCGAGGCCCGACGTACTCGCGTTGCAGGAAACGAAGCAGGAGGATGCGAAGTTCCCGCGCGCGGCGATCGAGGCACTCGGTTACCACGTCGCGTTCTCCGGGCAGAAGACCTACAACGGCGTCGCGCTGCTTGCGCGTACGCCGGTGCAGGATGTGCTGACCGATTTGCCGGGCCTCGACGATACGCAGCGGCGCATCCTCGTCGCGACGGTCGGCGACGTGCGCTTCGTCAACCTTTACGTCGTCAACGGCCAGGCGGTTGGCAGCGAAAAATATGCCTACAAGCTCGACTGGCTGGCGAAGGTCAGCGCGTTCCTCGCCGAGGAAATCCGGCGCCACCCGCGCATGGTCGTGATGGGCGACTTCAACATTGCGCCGGACGATCGCGACGTGCATGACCCGGCCGCGTGGCACGAGCAGATCCTCTGCTCGACGCCTGAGCGCGACGCCCTCAGGCGCCTGCTTGATCTCGGCCTGGTCGACAGTTTCCGTTTGTTCAATGAGGAGGCCGGGCACTACAGCTGGTGGGACTACCGCCAGGCCGCGTTCCGGCGCAATCTGGGTTTGCGCATCGACCTCGTGCTCGCCTCCGAGGCGCTGCGCGGCCGTTGCCGCACTGCATCGATCGAACGCGAGCCGCGCACGTGGGAGCGTGCGTCCGATCACACACCCGTCGTACTGGAAATCGAAGATGGCATCTGACTGGTTGGTTTCGCCGAGCGACAGCGAGCTGGAGGAACTGGACCAATTCCTGCGCGCGCGCGCAGGTGAGGAAGACATGCTGCTCGACGGCGTGCATGGGTTCCTGACCGCGCTGGCGATCGGTCCGGCGCCGGCGAAGCCGGAGGAATGGCTGCCGGAAATCCTGCACGAGCCGTTCGTCGACAGCGACGAAGGTGAGCGCGTGCTGACCCTGCTCGCACGGCTGAATGACGCGATCGCACCGGAACTGGAAACGGGCAGCTACGAACCGATCCTCGGCGAACTGGATATCGAGGAAGGCGCGCCGGCGTTCACCGCGCGCGGCTGGTGCGAGGGTTTCTCGCGCGGCATCGACCTGCGCGCACCGTCGTGGGAAGGGCGCCTGGGCCACGATTCGGATTTGATGGAACTGCTGTCGCCGATCATCGCACTCGCGATCGACGATGGTGTGTTCGAAAGCGACGCCGAGTTCGCGCCGCTCGGCGACGATGAATACGACGAGTGCCTCGCGCAGATCCCGGGCGCGGTCGGCGCCGTCGCCGAATACTGGCGCACGCATCCTCTCGCCGACGACGAGCGCGCCCCGACACCGGAAGACGGCGCCTCGCCACCACGCCGGCGCGGCGGGCGTTGGGTGCATTGAGCTGAGGGTCGGGTAGGAGCGGCGCGGCTGCGACGGCCATTCGGCCTACGCCAGGCATCGGTCGCGCTTGTGGCGCTCCACCACGGCATCAGGGCAATCCACGGGGCTTGAGCTTCTCGTCGAAGTACGCGGCGATCATCGTGTAGACATGCACCTTCAACGCCGGTGTCGACAATCCGTGTTTCGCACCCGGATAGGTCATCAGGCGGAATTGGGTGCCGTGTTGCTGCAGGGCCGCCATCAGCTTGGTCGTATTCGCGAACAGCACGTTGTCGTCGGCCATGCCGTGCACAAGCAGCAGTTTGTCCGCTGGCAATCCATCGATCCAGTGCAGCACGCCGGAGCGTTCGTAGCCATCCGCATTGGACTGTGGCGTGTCGAGATAGCGCTCGGTGTAATGCGTGTCATATAGAGTCCAGTCGGTCACCGGCGCGACCGCGACGCCAGCGGCGAAATCCTTCCCCGCCTTCGCCAGCAGCATCAGCGTCTGGTAGCCGCCGTAGCTCCAGCCGAAGATGCCGATGTGCTGCGCGTCGACATACGGTTGCGCCTTCAGCCAGGCGACGCCGGCGAGCTGGTCGACGACTTCCGCCTGGCCGAGCTCGCGGAAAATCGCATCGGAGAATTTCCGGCCGCGCCGCGGCGTGCCGCGGTTGTCGAGAGCGAACACGACGTAGCCGTGCTGCGCCATGTACTGCTCGAAATGCGCGCCCCATGCGCGGTTCACGTACTGGCGGCCGGGGCCGCCGTAGTAGGTCATGAAGACCGGATAACGCTTGCCCTGCTCGAAGCCGAGCGGCTTGTACACGCGATAGTGGAGGTCCTGGCCGTCCTCGCTCTTGACGCTGCCGAACTGCGGTTCGACGAGGCTGTCGCGATACGGCCAGTACGGATGGCCGGGCTTGAGTTCGTTCTGTTCGATCCACGCGATGCGGCTGCCGTCGGGCTTGCGCAACGACACCTGCGGCGGCGTGCGTGGATCGGACCAGGTATCGACCCACGCGGCAGCGTTGTCGCCGAAGACGGCGTCGTGCCAACCCTCGCCGTCGCTGATACGGCGCGCGTGGTCGGCTTCGCTGCCTTCGAGGCGCGCCGCATACACCTGCGCCTGCAGCGGGTCGTCACGTCCCGCCGAGAAGTAGACGTTGCCACCTTCCTCGTCGAGCGCGAGCAGCTTGTCGACATCCCACGCGCCGCGCGTGAGCGCTCGGCGCACGCGACCGTCGAGGCCGATCACGTAGAGATGCTTGTGGCCGTCGCGTTCGGACGCCCACACGAATGCATCCTCGTTCTTCAGCCAGCGCAGGTCGTCGTGCAGGTTGATCCAGGTCGCACTGCTCTCGCTGAGAACGGTGCGCTGCCGCTGCGTCGCGAGATCCACCACGACGAGGTCGAGCTGGCGCTGGTTGCGACTCTCGCGCTGGTAGCTCAGGCGCTTGCCATCCGGCAGCCAGTCGACCCGCGCGAGGTAGACGTCGTCGGTGTGATTGTCGACTTCGCGCCCGAGGTCGATCCAGCGCGTCTTGCCGCCACGGGGTGCGACCACGCCGATGCGCACGCCCACGTTCGGGCGACCGGCAGCGGGATACCGCTGGCGCACGGTGGTGCTGCGGTCGGCGTACACCTCGGTGCGCTCGACTTCGTCGACCTTCGATTCGTCGTAGCGTTCGAACGCGATCGCACTGTCATCGGGCGCCCACCAGTAGCCGGTCGCGCGGTCCATTTCCTCCTGCGCGACAAACTCCGCCTCGCCGTTGTGCACCGCTGCCTTGCCGTCATGCGTCAATTGAAAGTTGAGGCCGTGCGTGAGGTCGACGACATACAGGTTCTGCCGGCTCACGAATGATACGTAGCCGCCGCGTGGCGAGACCTTCGCATCGTTGACCTCGAAGCCTGCCGGAGTGAGTGCGCGCAGGTTCATGCCCGGCTTGGCATCGAGGTCGTAGAGCCACAGGCGTTCGTCGACGCTGAACAGCAGCTTGCGGGAGTCCGGGGACCAGCGATACGAGACGATGCCTTTCAGCTGGGCGATGCGTTCGCGCTCGCGACGCGCCTTCTCCGTATCGGACAATTCCTTGTGCACGCCGAGCGCGGCGGAGTCGACCAAGCGCGACATCGCGCCGCTCGCGATGTCGTACTGCCACAGGTCGAGCTGGTTCTGGTCGTCTGCGCGACCGCGCAGGAAGCCGACGCGCGTTCCGTCCGGCGCGATCTTCAACGCGCGCGGACTCGCCCCATTGAGATCGGGGTCCGCATAAATGCGTTCGATGCTGAGGCGTTCGGCATGCACGAGAGGACTCAGCACCAGCAGGGCGGACAGCAGGAAAGGTCGCATGGGTAGCTCCGTGTGAATCTCGCCATTACAACGCAGGCGAGGCGCAGCGCCAAGGCGTGCTCGATCATGCGGGCGGCTTCAACTCCTGCGCGCCGAAGCGTTCGAGTTCAGCGGCGAGTTCGGCGACCTCCGCAGCGACCCCATCCAGCATCAGTGCACGCGCGGTCCGTTCGATGCGGTCCGCGCGGGCGACGAGCGTCCCGGCACCAACGAGACCGCTGGCGCCCTTGATACGATGCGCCTCCCGCGCGACGCGCAGGGCATCGTGTTGCGTCAGGGCTTCGCCGAGCGCGGCGAGATCCTGGCGCGTGCTGTCGAGGAAATCGTGCAGCAGTTCGCGGTCAAGCGGCACGGCCGGACGCGCCGCGGCGAGCAGGGCCTGCGGCGGCGACGCGGGAACCTCCGGCGCGCGCGCAATTGCCGCCTCGTCCAGCGGCAGGTAACGCTGCAACGCGGCGGCGAGCAGTTGCAACGGAGCCGGCTTGGCTATGAAGTCGTCGATGCCGGCGGCGCGGCTGCGCTCGACTTCCTCGGTGCTGACATTCGCGCTCATCGCAATGATCGGTTGGCGCGCGCGCGTGCCGCTGCGCTCGTTCGCGCGCACCGCTTCGGCGAGCGCATAGCCATCGCAGCGCGGCATGTGCAGGTCGGTCAGGAGCAGGGCGAAGCGGCCGCTGCGCCAAGCCCGCAATCCTTCCTCGCCATCTACCGCGGTCTCGCAGGCGTAACCGATCTGCTGCAGCTGGCGCGCGATCACCGCGCGGTTGGTCGGATGATCGTCGACGAGCAGGATCAGGCGGCCCTGGCGCTCGGCCACGGCAACGCTCGGCGCAGCGCGGGTCGGCATTGGTGTCGGCGGCGGCGTGCGTGCCAGCGCCGCTTCGGCCACCGGCAGGCTCACGACCAGACTCATCGTGGTGCCGACATCGAGCTGACTCTCGACGTGGATCTCGCCACCCATCAGCTCGGCCAGCCGGCGGCAGATGACGAGACCAAGTCCGCTGCTGTCGCCACGCTGGATGTTGCCGTGCGCCTGCGCGAATGGCTGGAACAGGCGCGCCTGGTCCGCCGTGCTGATGCCGATGCCGTTGTCGCGCACGCGCAGCGCGATCAGTTCGCGCCGGTCAGCGCTGGCGAGCCGGTCCAGCTCGACGATGACCTCGCCGCGCTCGGTGAACTTCAATGCATTCGACAGGAGATTGCTGAGGATCTGGCGCAGGCGCAAGGCGTCGGCGAGATGCGCCGGCGCGATGCGCTCGTCGATCCTGCATTCCAGCCGCAATGCCTTCGACGATGCGGTGGCGAGGAAGTTTCCGGTCGAAGCGCGCACCAGTTCGCGCAGGTCCACCGGCACCGGGTTGATCTCGAGTTTGCCGGCCTCGATTTTCGAGAAATCGAGGATGTCGCCGATGATCTGCAGCAGGCTCTGTGCGGAATCCTGCACGATCTCGACCTGCTGGCGCTGGTCGGCGTCGAGCTCGGTGCGCGCGAGCAGTTCGAGCATGCTCGCGACGCCGACCATCGGCGTGCGGATCTCATGGCTCATCGCTGCGAGGAACGACGACTTGGCGTGGTTCGCCGCCTGCGCACGCGCTTCGCTTTCGAGCAGGCTGGCTTCGTAGTGGAGCAGGTCGTGACGCATCGCGATGAGCGACTCGTGCACCTCGCCCAGCTCGCCCTCGGGCACGTAGCCGCCCGGCTCGTAGCCGCGTTCGCGCGCGTGCCGCGCGAGATGCTTGAGGCTTTCCACACCCTTGTAGATGTTGCGCAGCATGCTGCGCCCGACCAGCAGCACGACGCCCAGCGCGACGAGGCTGAGTAGCACGCGCCAGCGACCGAGGCGTGTCGCGTCGTGGAGGTGATCGCCGATCATCCGTTCGGTGTCGAACATCTTGAGATCGGCAAGGAACTTCAGGCGCGAGGCGACCGGGTCCATCGCCGGATACAACTCGGTATCGGCGAAGCGGCCGAGCGCGCCGATATCCTTCGCATTGAAGATATCCAGCAACCTGCCGGCCGCACGATCCGCGGCGACACGCGCATGGCCGATCTCGTCGACGACGCGGCGCTGCTCGGGCGGCAGGTCGGTCGCCACGAGTTCCTTCCAGTCACGCTCGATGGTCGCGCGCGCGCCCTGCACCACGTCGATGCCCTGTTCCCAGCCCATCAGGTTGTTGCGCACGCGAAAGACTGCACTCACGATGTCGAGGCCGTACGCATCGGAGATCGATTTCGCCAGACGCAGCCCCGAGAGCGATTGCTGTTGCACGCTGCGGAACGTCGCGATGTCGGCGCGCAGGTTGAACTCGTCGAGCAGCAACACCGTGAGGCCGGTCAGCAGCAGCAGGCCGAACAACGCCTGCAGCTGCACGCGGATGCGCAGGCGGCGGTGCAGCGGGATCATCGGGTTCTTGCGCCGGCGCCATCCGGCTTGTGCCAGTCGGCGATCGCGGCCAGCAGCTGGTCGCCCGGGACCGCCGGGCTGATCAGGAAACCCTGCACCTGCTGGCAGCCGAGCTCGGCCAGCATCTGCCATTCCTCCACCGTCTCGACGCCTTCGGCGACGACCGTCAAGTGCAACTTGCGAGCGAGATCAAGGCTCGCTTCGACCACCGCTCGCTTGCGCGATTGCGCCGGCGCGCCGCTGACGAAGCCGCGGTCGATCTTCAGCTCGGTGAACGGGATCTGCGACAGCTGCGCGAGCGAGGAATAGCCGGTGCCGAAGTCGTCGATCGACAGACCAAAGCCTTTCAGGCGCAGGCGCGCGAGCACATTCAGCACATGCGCCGCCTCGCTCATGACCGAACTCTCGGTCACCTCGATCACGACATCGCGCGGGCGCACACCGCAATCCATGACGATCTGCTGATAGCGATCGGCAGTGGCGATATCGACCAGATTCAACATCGACACGTTCACCGACAGCTTCAGGTCCATGCCGGCATCGGCCCAGCGCCGATGCCAGCGGCAGCTGCGTTCGAGCATGCGTTCGGTCAGTTCGCCGATCAGCCCTTCGCGTTCGAACAGCGGCACGAACCGGCTCGGTCCGATCAGGCGACCGCCATGCGTCCAGCGCGCGAGCGCCTCGACGCCGACGACGTGGCCGGTGCTGATCGCGACCTTCGGTTGGAACCACGGTTCGAACTCGTCGGCGGCGAGTCCGCGGCGCAGCGCGCCCGGACCGATTTCGACGTCCGGTTCGGCGACCGGGTCTTCCTCGCTGTTGTGGAACTGGCCAAGCACTTCGGCAAGCTTGACCGTGGTCAGCGGCTTCTCGACCACGCCGAGCACGCGCAGGCCATACGCGCGCGCCATGCCCTGCACGGTGTTGAGCAGGGCAGGGTCGAGCGCGCTGGTCAGCGCGATCGCGCCGACGCGCTTCTGCTGCGCCAGGTGACCGATGAACTCGATGCCATCCATTTCCGGCAGGTCGAGATCGACCAGCACGATATCGGTCGGCGTCGATGCCGCCTGCAGCACAGCAAGTGCGGCGCGGCCATCCGCCGCCACGTCCACGCGCTTGAGACCCAGCTCCTCGAGCAGGCGCAGCGCGACGCGGCGCTGGAAGCCATGATCCTCGACGATGAGCACCGACAGGTCAGAAAGCCGCATCGCTCACCCTCCCCCGATGGTGACCCAGACTAGCGCAACTCGCGGCGATGTGGACGACACCACCGCGGACGCGGTGTTCGATGGCGCGGAGCGAAGCACGTTGTACACCGCATTCGCGGGGTAGCCGGCGGTTGTCGGAGACTCCCTAGCGAGTGGCAGCGCCCTGCCCGAACAGGATGCGCCGCTCTTCCTCGCCGAGCGGCTGGTTGGTTGGCGGACTGATCTCGACACCGCGCGCATACGCCCGCTGCGTCGCCTCTCGTTGTGCGATGGCTTCCTGCCAGCGTCGTACCTCGGCGAACGGCGCGAGGTCGAGCGGCGCCTTGGAATACGGACTGATCCACGGGTAACAGGCCATGTCCGCGATCGTGTAGTCGTCACCGGCGATGAAACGGCGCCCGGCGAGCTGGCGATCGAGCACGCCAAGCAGGCGCTGCGCCTCCCGCGTGTAGCGCTCGATCGCATACTCAATGCGTTCGGAAGCATAGACCGTGAAGTGGCCGTACTGGCCGGTCATCGGCCCGAGCCCGCCCATTTGCCAGAAGAGCCATTGCAGCACCTCGTTGCGCCCGCGCGGATCCCGCGGGATGAAACGCCCGGTCTTGTCGGCGAGATAGAGCAGGATCGCGCCGGACTCGAACACGCTGATCGGCGCGCCTCCGTCGGCGGGCGCATGATCGACGATCGCCGGCATCTTGTTGTTCGGCGAAATCGCGAGGTAGTCAGACTGGAACTGGTCGCCCTTGCCGATGTTCACCGGCTTGATCGTGTAGGCAAGCCCTGCTTCTTCGAGAAAAAGGGTGATCTTGTGGCCGTTCGGCGTGGGCCAGTAGTACAGGTCGATCATGCTCGTCTCCTTAGCGGACCCATTCTGTCGTTGGGATCGGTCGCGTGTTTCTCAACCGTCGCCCTGTCGTCGTCCGGCGAAAGCCGGAACCCAGCGACTCTGTTCGGCTGCGAAGGCACCAGGCGCCGGTTCCCGTGTCATCGGCCATCCATGGCCTGCACGGGATTGGTTCATCCTGAACTCACTTGCCGATGCAGAAGGTCGAGAAGATCTCGCCGAGCAGGTCGTCGTTGCTGTATTCGCCGGTTATCTCGCCGAGGTAATGCTGGGCGACGCGCAGCTCCTCGGCGGCGAGTTCGCCGGCGCGCGTCTGCGCGAGGATGTCGGCGGCGGCGTTGATGCACGCGTCGGCGTGCTCGAGTGCTCTGACGTGGCGGGCGCGCGCGGTGAACGCGCCGGCGTCGCTGTCCCGCGCGGCGCCGGCGTGCGTCTTCAGCGCATCCACGAGCAGTTCGAGGCCGGCGCGCGAGTGTGCGGACAGGCCGATGCAGAGGCGGCCGTCCCCCACGTCTACGCGCGGCGATTCGCCGTCGAGGTCGATCTTGTTGCAGACGATGATGCGCGCGGCGGTTGGCGGCGTGCCATTGAACAGGATTTCGTCTTCGTCGGCGTGTTCGCGATCGGTCACCAGGACGGCGACATCGGCCCGTTCGAGCTCGACACGCGCGCGACGCACGCCTTCGCGCTCGACGGCGTCACTCGCTTCGCGCAGGCCGGCGGTGTCGACCAGGGTGACGGCCACTCCATCGAGCTCGACCGTCTCGCGCAGCACGTCGCGTGTGGTGCCGGCGATTTCGGTGACGATCGCGCGCTCGCTCTGCGAGAGCGCGTTGAGGAGACTCGACTTGCCGACGTTGGGTCGCCCGACGATGACGACGTGCAGCCCATCGGCGAGGCGCACGCCGCGTCGCGTCGCCGCCAGCAGCGTGCGCGAATCGGCGCGCGCAGCATCGACCAGCGCGGCCAGGCCGGCGTCGGCAAGGAAGTCGATTTCCTCTTCCGGAAAATCGATCGCAGACTCGATCCATACGCGCAGGCGCACGACGCGTTCGGTCAACGCGCGCACGCGTTCGGAGAAATCTCCTTCGAGGCTGCGCTGCGCGGCGCGTGCGGCGGTTTCCGAGGCGCTCGCGATCAGGTCCGCCACCGCTTCAGCCTGGGCCAGGTCGATCTGGCCGTTGAGGAACGCGCGCTCGGAAAATTCGCCCGGGCGCGCGTGACGCGCCCCCAGTTCGAGAACACGCGCGAGCAACAGGCGCAGCACAACGGGACTGCCATGCGCCTGCAGTTCGAGCACGTCCTCGCCGGTGTACGACCGTGGCGCCGGAAACCACAAAAGCAGGCCACGATCGATGACCTCGCCGTTGCCGGCGCGGAACGCGGTGTAGTGGGCATGGCGAGGCCGCGGGGCGCGGCCGAACAACGCGAGCGCGATCGTCGCGGCGAGCGGGCCGGACACACGCAACACGCCGACACCGCCTGCACCGGGCGCACTTGCCACGGCTGCGATGGTGTCGGCGCGCGTGTTCATCACATCAGGCTGATGCTTTCTCGCCGGCCTCGATTCGCCGCGTGATGATCCACTGCTGCAACAGGCCGAGGCCGCCGTTGACGGTGTAGTACAGCACGAGGCCGGCCGGGAAGAACGCGAACAGCACCGAGAACGCGACCGGCATGATCTTCATCATCTTCGCCTGGGTCGGGTCCATGCCGGCGGTCGGCGTCAACGTCGTGGTCGCGATCATCACGAGCGCATTGAGGACCGGCAGCACGTAGTAGGGGTCGGGCGCGGTGAGGTTGTGGATCCAGCCGATGAAGGGTGCCTGGCGCAGCTCGACGCTCTCCAGCAAGACCCAGTACAGCGCGAAGAACACCGGGATCTGGATCAGCATCGGGAAGCAGCCGGCGAGCGGATTCACCTTCTCCTTCTGGTACAGCTCCATCATCGCCTGATTCTTCTTTTGCGAGTCGCCGGCGTAGCGTTCGTTGAGCGCGGCAATGCGCGGCTGCAGCTTGCGCATCTTGGCGCCGGAGCGGAACTGCGTTTCACTGAGCTTGAAGAACGCAGCCTTGATCAGCAGCACCAGCAGGATGATCGCGAAACCCCAGTTGCCGGTCAGCTTGTGCAACTGCGCAAGCAGCCAATGCAACGGTTCGGCGATCACCGTGAACATGCCGTAGTCGACCGTCAGGGAGAGTCCCGGCGCGACCTGGTCGAGCGTGCTTTGCAGTTTCGGACCGATGTACAGGCGCGCGCGCGCGATCTTCGTTTCGCTCGGGGCGACGGTGATCGACGGCGACTGGGCGGTGATCAGATAACGTCGAACTTCGCCGCCTTGCGCGGTTCTCGCAAGGTAGGTACTCGTGGTGTACTTGTCCGCTTCGGCGGGCTCGGGAATCCATGCGGCGAAGAAGTAGTGCTGCAACATCGCAGCCCAGCCACCGGCGAACTCGACCTGCAGCGGCTTCTTCTCGAAGTCGTCGAACTTGAGTTTCTGGAACTTGTCGGTCGGGCTGTACCACGCGGCGCCGACGAAGCTATAGCGCTCGATGTTGCTGTAGCCCTTGATGCCGCTGGTGTCGACGACCGGAGGCACCCGCTGCAGCCTGCGGTAGGCGTTGCCGCTCCATGCCGTCGCGCCCTGGTTGGCGATTTCCTCGCGCTGCTCGATCACGTAGCTGCCGCGCTTGAAAACGAGCACCTTGCGCACGCTGATGCCGCCGGCGTCGCTCCAGGTCAGCGGCACCTCGACGGTGTCGCTGCCATCGGCGAGCGCATAGGAAAGCTTCTCGGCGCTGAATTTCGCCTGGTGGTCGGGCGCGGCACCGACGGCGCTGACGAGGCCGCTCTGCACTTCGAAGAAGCTCGCGTCGCTGCTGTCGAGCAGGCGCTTGGGATGTGCGTAGTCCTTTGGCTGCAGCGGATAGGCGAGCAGATCGGCGACCACGACGTTGCCGCCGCGGGTGTCGATCTCGACACGCAGCACATCGGTGTTTACGACGACACGCGCACTGGCCTCACCCTCGGCAGCGGCATTCGGTATGGCGGGCGGCGCGGCCGTGCCGTCCGCTCGCGGCGGTGACGGCGCGGCCGCATCGGCGGGGCTGGCGGCTGGCGCGACGGCGGCACCGTTGGCAACGGTCGCCGCAGCATTCGTCGACGCTGCCTTGTTGTAATCCTCCTGCCACTGCATCCAGAACAGGTAGCCGATGAACAGCAGGGCGATCAGCAGGAAATTGCGCGGGCTCGTCATGATGGAACCGGTTGGGCGAAAGGGAGCCTCGTCGGCGCTCGCGGCCCGGTCGCGCAAGTCGCGACCGCTTCGATGTCGAGGACGGGGGCGGGCGCGCGCTGGGCGCGGCGTGCAAGTCAGTCGCGCATTGTGCCGGCGGCACCGGTCACGTTCAACGCCACAATGCGCTGCCACAGCTGGGCGAATTCGGCATGCAGGGCCGGATTGTCCTGCAGGTCGGCGCTGCTGCGCGCAATTACCAGGATATCCAGCGCCGGAAACATCGCGCGATGACGGCGAAAGCTGTCGCGTGCAATGCGCTTGATGCGGTTGCGGCGGACCGCCTTGCGGGAAACCTTCCTGGACACGGCCAAGCCCATGCGCACGCCGGTCGTTTCACTGGCTGCGACTTCGGCGATGAGGTTGCGGCTGGAGACGCGACGGCTGCAGGTGCGCAGCCGGGCGAAATCCCGGGCGGTCAGCAGGCGCGCGTCACGAGGAAAGGTCGCGCGCGCCATCGGCGATTCCGCCGAAGGAGTCAGACCGCGAGGCGCTTGCGGCCCTTGGCACGACGCGCGTTGATGACCTTGCGGCCGCCACGGGTCTTCATGCGGGCGCGGAATCCGTGGTCGCGGACGCGCTTGAGATTGCTCGGCTGGTAGGTGCGCTTGGTGGCCATGGCTTACGCAATGCGTTGAAGGAAAAGGGCGCGGATGGTAGGGGCCACGGGCCCGCAATGTCAAGTTGACGGCCGACCGGTTGCCCAAGGGCGGCGTCGCCGCGCAACGAGAGCCGGGAGTGTACTGCTAGACTTCCCCTCTTGCGGTCGCCCGCTTCGCGGGCTCGTACCGCCTTCTGGAAGCAACCTGGCAATGAGCGATCTTTGGCGACGCTGTCTGTCCCGCCTCGAGGCGGAATTCAGCGTGGAGGACCTGCATACCTATCTGGCGCCATTGCAGGTAAGCGAAGAGGAGTCCGGCTTCACCCTGTGGGCACCGAATGCCTACACGATGGAGACGGTCCGCGAACGGTTCCTGGGGTCGATCGTCGAAGTCCTCGAACACCTCAGCGACGGGCCGGTAGCGGTGGAGGTCAAGGTCGGCACGCGGGAACGCGCCGCCGCGCGGCCGGCCAGCCGTGCGCGCGCGGGCACCGCACGCCCGGCCGCGCCGGAGTCGAACCTGGAACCGAGCTACACGTTCGAGAATTTCGTCGAGGGAAAGTCCAACCAGCTGGGCAAGGCGGCCGCGACCCAGGTCGCGATGAATCCCGGCCGCGCCTACAACCCGCTGCTGCTGTACGGCGGGACTGGGCTCGGCAAGACCCATCTGATGCATGCGGCCGGCAACCTGATGCGCGCCAACAAGCCCGATGTGAAGATCATGTACTTGCGTTCGGAGCAGTTCGTCAGCGGCATGGTGCGCGCGTTGCAGCAGAAGGGCATGGATGACTTCAAGCGACGCTTCCGTTCGGTCGATGCGCTGCTCATCGACGACATCCAGTTCTTCGCTGGCAAGGAAGCGACCCAGGAAGAATTTTTCCACACGTTCAACGCACTGTTCGAGGGCAAGCAGCAGATCATCCTGACGTGCGATCGCTACCCGAAGGAAGTGGATCGCCTCGAACCGCGCCTGAAATCGCGGCTGGGCTGGGGCCTTTCGGTCGCGATCGAGCCGCCGGATTTCGAGACGCGTGCGGCGATCGTGCTGGCCAAGGCACAGGCGAAGAACGTCGAGCTGCCGGAAGAGGTGGCGACCCTGATGGCGAAGCGGATGCGCTCGAACGTGCGTGATCTCGAAGGCGCGCTGAACACGCTGGTCGCGCGTGCGAACTTCGAAGGTCGGCGCATCAGCATCGAGTTTGCCCAGGAGACCTTGCGCGACCTGCTGACCGTACACGCGCAGGCGATCACGATCCCGAACATCCAGAAGACCGTGGCAGACTACTACCAGCTGCGCCTGACCGACCTGTTGTCGAAAAAGCGCAGTCGCTCGATCGCACGACCGCGGCAGATGGCGATGGGGCTTGCCAAGGAATTGACCGAACACAGCTTGCCCGAGATTGGCGATGCATTCGGCGGCCGCGACCATACGACCGTGCTGCATGCTTGCCGCACGATCCGTGATTTTCGCGAGACGGATGGCAAGCTGCGCCAGGATTGGGAAAAGCTCGTGCGCGCGTTGACCGAATAGGATTCGGGCGACAGCCTGTGGACAAGCTGTGGGGAGACCACGCCGCAGATTATTATCCACAGACAGCCCACAGGTGCGCAGGTCAATTGCCCGCACGGTTTGCTTGCTGTAATGCGTTGAAATAAAACAAATTTATGGCGTAGTCCGGGTTACACACAGGACCTACAACAACCAACGCTCCACAAAAAACATAAAGACAGGACGGACCGACCATGCGATTCAGCATTCAGCGCGAAACCCTTCTGAAGCGTTTGCAGCACGTCGTTGGCGTCGTCGAACGCAGGCAGACCCTGCCGGTGCTCGCGAACCTGCTTTTTGTGGTGGATGCTTCCGGTGTGTCGCTGACCGGCACCGATCTCGAAGTGGAGATGATCGCGCGCACCAGTGCAGAAGATCTCGATCCGGGTGAGGTCACGGTGCCGGCGCGCAAGCTGTTCGACATCTGCCGCGCGTTGCCGGACGGATGTCGGATCAAGTTCGAGCAGAACGGCGATCGAGTGACGGTAACTGCGGGGCGAAGCCGTTTCACCCTTGCAACGCTGCCCGCGACCGAGTTTCCCACGGTCGACAACATCGATACGGTCGAGCGCGTCGCCCTGCCGGAAGCGCAGCTGAAGGAATTGATGGATCGCACGGGCTTTGCGATGGCGCATCAGGATGTGCGCTATTACCTCAACGGCATGCTGCTTGACCTGCGCGAACATTCACTGCGTTGCGTGGCGACCGATGGACATCGGCTTGCGATGGCCGAGACGCGGCTCGACGCGAAGATCGCTTCTCCGCGCCAGGTAATCGTCCCGCGCAAGGGCATCAACGAGCTGCAGGGCCTGTTTGAACCTGGCGAGGGCATTGTTGAACTGGAGTTCGCGCGCAACCACCTGCGCGTGCGGCGTGGGGACGTGACATTCACGTCCAAGCTCATCGACGGGCGCTTCCCGGACTACGAGGCGGTGGTCCCGATCGGCGCCGACAAGGAAGTGCGTGTGCAGCGCGACGACATGCGCGCGGCATTGCAGCGCGCGGCGATCCTGTCGAACGAGAAGTATCGCGGCGTAAAGATCGAGGTCGCGCCGAATCGGCTGCGCATCGTCGCGCACAATCCAGAACAGGAAGAGGCGGTGGAAGAGGTCGAGGCACGCACCGGCGTGTCCGAGCTCAGCGTCGGTTTCAACGTGAACTATCTGCTCGATGCGCTCGGCGCGATCAGCAGCGACGAAGTCCTCCTGTGCCTGCGAGATGGGCAGTCGAGCTGTCTGGTGCGCAAGCCTGACTCGGACGATACCCGCCACGTGATCATGCCGCTGCGGCTCTGAACGCGCTGTGGGGCGAGCGGGCGTGAGGATTCGCAGCCTGCGGATTGCGAACTTTCGCCTGATCGAAAGCGGCGAGGTCGAATTTGCCCCCGACTGGAACGTGTTTGTCGGTGGCAATGGGGCCGGCAAGACGACCTTGCTGGAAGCCGCGTTCCTCTTGTCTCACGGGCGCTCGTTCCGTTCGACCGCGCGGGACAGCCTGTCCCGCGAAGGCAGCCCCGGGTTTTCGGTTTTCGGCGACCTTGCGCGGGCGACCGCCGATGAACGCGTTGGGCTTTCGCGGAGCCAGCGCAAGCTCGAGGCCCGCCTCAATGGTGCTGCGATCGCAATCGGTGACCTGATGCGTCACACCGCAGTTGTCTGCTTCGAGCCTGGCTCGCATGAGCTGATCAGCGGCGGGTCGGACGAGCGCAGGCGCTACCTTGATTGGGGCGTGTTCCACGTGGAACAGGATTTCCTTTCGGTATGGCGCCGCTACCAGCGCGCGCTCCGCCAACGCAACGTGCTGTTGCGTCAGGCCGCCGCCGAATCCGAAGTTGAGCCATGGAGCGTCGAGCTGGCGATCGCAGCGACGTCCCTGACGGCGCAACGCCGGGTGTATTTCGACTTATTGCGACCTCATGTGACCGACTATCTTGGCGAATTTCTGCCCGAGCTGGGCGAGGCGGCGTTGGCGTTCGATCCAGGCTTCGATGAAGAGTTCGATCTGGCCGAGGTGCTGGCGGCGACGATTGATCGGGACCGAGCGCGCGGCTACACCGGCGCAGGCCCGCACCGAGCCGACTGGACCGTGACGTTCGTGGGCGCCCGACGCAGGGACTACCTCTCGCGCGGGCAGGAGAAGCTTTGCGCGTTCGCGCTGGTGTTGGGACAGGCGCGCCAGTTTGCCAGCCGATTTGGTGAATGGCCGATCGTGTGTCTCGATGATCTCGCGTCAGAGGTCGACGCGGAGCATCTGCGGCGGATCCTCGACGCGGTCGACCGGACCGAGGCACAGGTGCTGCTGACCGGCACGGAGGAGCCGCGCGATCTCGCCGGGGTGCGCCGGCCCATTGCGCGGTTCCACGTGGAACAAGGGCGTGCCGCGCGGCTGCTATAATCCGTGGATTCAACTGTTGACTGCCGGCATGCCCCGTGGCACGCCGGATTTGCCGTGCCGGAGACCGAATGACCGACCAATACGATTCAAGCAAGATCAAGGTCTTGAAGGGGCTCGAAGCCGTCCGCAAGCGTCCTGGCATGTACATCGGCGACACGGACGACGGCACCGGTCTGCACCACATGGTGTTCGAAGTCGTTGACAACTCGATCGACGAAGCGCTCGCGGGCTACTGTGACCACGTCGTGGTGACCATCCATACCGACGGCTCGGTCAGCGTCGAGGACAACGGCCGCGGCATTCCGGTCGGCATCCAGGAAGAAGAGGGGCGTTCCGCGGCCGAAGTCGTCATGACCGTGCTCCACGCCGGCGGCAAGTTCGACGACAACAGCTACAAGGTCTCTGGCGGTCTGCATGGCGTCGGCGTTTCGGTGGTCAACGCCCTGTCCGATCACCTGTGGTTGACGATCTATCGCGACGGTCACGAGCACCATCAGGAATACGCCCTCGGCGAGCCGCTCTTCCCGTTGAAGGTGGTTGGTCCGTCGACCCGCCGCGGCACGACCGTGCGCTTCCACCCAAGCCTCGGAACGTTTTCCCAGATCGAATTCCACTACGACATCCTTGCCAAGCGCTTGCGTGAGCTCTCGTTCCTCAATTCCGGCGTCAAGATCGAGCTGACCGACGAGCGCAGCGACAAGCGTGATGTCTTTGAATATGAAGGCGGAATCCGCTCGTTCGTCGAGCATCTGGCGCAGCTGAAGACGCCGCTGCACGCGCGCGTGGTGAATTTCAGCGCGCAGCACGAGGGCACCACGGTCGACGTCGCAATGCAGTGGACCGACGCTTACCAGGAAACCGTCTTCTGTTTCACCAACAACATCCCGCAGCGCGATGGCGGCACACACCTGGCCGGCTTCCGCGGGGCTCTCACGCGGACGCTGTCGAATTACATCGAGACGGCCGGTCTGCAGAAGACCGCGAAGGTCGCGCTGTCCGGTGACGACATGCGCGAAGGCCTCATCGCGGTCCTGTCCGTCAAGGTGCCGGATCCGAAGTTTTCGTCGCAGACCAAGGACAAGCTCGTTTCGAGCGAGGTCAAGGGTGTCGTCGAATCGATCGTCAACCAGAAGCTCGAGGAATTCCTGCTCGAGAATCCCGCCGAGGCGCGAGCGATCGCTGCCAAGGTCGTCGACGCGGCGCGTGCTCGCGAAGCAGCGCGCAAGGCGCGCGAGATGACCCGACGCAAGGGCGCGCTCGATATCGCGGGTCTGCCCGGAAAGCTTGCGGACTGCCAGGAAAAGGATCCGGCGCTTTCCGAACTGTTCATCGTCGAGGGCGATTCCGCCGGCGGTTCGGCGAAGCAGGGCAGGAACCGCAAGAACCAGGCAATCCTGCCGCTCAAGGGCAAGATCCTCAATGTCGAACGCGCGCGCTTCGACCGCATGCTCGGCTCGGCCGAAGTCGGCACCCTGATCACCGCACTCGGCACTGGCATCGGCAAGGACGAGTTCAACGTCGACAAGCTGCGCTACCACCGCATCATCATCATGACCGACGCGGACGTCGATGGTTCGCACATCCGCACGCTGCTGCTGACGTTCTTCTACCGCCAGATGCCGTCCCTGATCGAGCGCGGCCACATCTACATCGGCCTGCCGCCTCTATACAAGTTGAAACAGGGAAAACAGGAAATTTACCTGAAGGACGACGCGGCGCTGAACACCTACCTGATTTCCAATGCGGTCGATGGCGCCGAGCTCGCCTACGCGCCGGACGCGCCGGCGGTGACCGGCACCGGCCTCGAGAAATTGATGGCGCTGTACCGCGCCGCGCTCGACCAGATCGAGCGGCTGGCTTTCCGATTCGACGGCGCGTTCCTGCGTGCGCTGCTGGATGCGCCGTTCGCCGCGGATGCCTGGAACGACGAGTCCGCGCTGCAGGCGTGGATCGAGCGGCTTTCGGCAACACTCGCGAGTTCCGGCCTCGGCAAGCCGCGCTATTCGCTGCGCATCCAGCCGGCCGGTCCGGAGCACGCGCAGTCGCTGGTCATCGAACGGGACCAGCACGGCCTGCGCCACACCCAGGTCCTGCCGGCGAAGTTCCTCGCGGCACCCGAGTTCCGACCGATCGTCGAAGCCGCAGGCCAGCTCGCCGGCCTGATCCAGCCCGGTGCGCTGGTGCGTCGGGGTGGCAAGAGCCTCGCGGTGGGCGGATTCGGTGCGGCCTACGAGTGGTTGATGGACGAGGCCAAGCGGGGTCGGACCATCCAGCGCTTCAAGGGTCTGGGCGAAATGAACCCGGAGCAACTGTGGGACACCACGGTGAACCCGGATACGCGGCGCCTGCTGCAGGTCAGCATCGAGGATGCGGTCGCGGCGGATCAGATCTTCTCGACCCTGATGGGCGACGTGGTCGAGCCACGGCGTGAATTCATCGAGCAGAACGCCTTGCGGGTCGCCAACCTCGACGTCTGACCCTTCCGCCGCACGCGATGGATGCTGCCACGCAACATCCATCGCGTTCGATTGCCGGCTTGTGTCCTTCGCAGGCTCGGCGGTACCCTCAACGCCCTCGTTTTCGTCACCCGCGCGGTAGACGACAACCTTCGTATGTCCCAGTGGGGTGAATCGTCATGAAGCTCTCGAAGTGGCTCCTGGTCGGCGTGTGCAGCGTCGGCCTCGCATGCAGCGCCGGCGTGTTCGCGAAAGACAAGAACGAGGCGAACAAGTATCCGAACGCCACGCGCCAAGACCCCAAGGTCAGCATGTCGTCGAAGGACCAGACGCTGCTCAACAAGGCCGCTGACCTCGTCAATGACGGAAAGTCGGCCGAAGCGCAGCCGATGATCGAGAAGGTTCTCGGCAACAGCGGCTCGAGCGCGTACGCGCAGGCTTTTGCGCACCAGCTGATGGCGCAGGTCTACTACGATCAGGAAAAGGGCGCGCAAGCGATCGAGGAATACAAGAAGGCGATCGCATTCGACGCGTTGCCGAACGACGCGCAGTTCCAGCTGATCTACGCACTCGCGCAGACGCAATTGCAGGAAGAGAAATACCAGGATGCGCTCGCCACGCTGGCCGACTGGGAAAAGCAGACCGGCACGCAGAGCGCCGACGAACAGGCCCTCAAAGCCAACGCCTACTACCGCACCGAGCAGTTTCAGCCGGCGATTGACACGATGAAGAAGGCGATGTCGATGACCGACAAGCCGAGTGACAGCTGGTCGCAGATCCTGATGGCGAGCTACTTCGAACTGAACCAGTACGACCAGGCCGCCGAACTTCTCAAAGGCCAGCTCGCAAAGGATCCAAACAACAAGAAGCTGATCAACCAGCTCGCGACGGTCTACATACAGGGCGACAAGGATCAGCTGGCGCTCGAACTGATGGCGAAGGCAAAGGCCCAGGGCCTGGTCACGACCAACGACGACTATGTCCAGCTCGCGAAGATGTACGCAGCGGCCGACAAGCCCAAGGATGCCGCTGCCACGCTCAAGGAAGGTTTCGGCAAGAATGCGCTGCAGCCCACCTACGACAACTACAAGCTGCTGGGCGACGTCTGTACCCAGAGCGAGGATGACGCCTGCGCGATCGAGGGTTATGGCAAGGCATCGCCGATGGCCAAGGACGGCAACGTCGACTACCAGCTCGGCTACCTCATGTTCTACGCCGACAAATCGAAGGATGCGGTCGACGCCCTGAGCCGGGCCATTTCGCGCGGCAGCCTGCGTCAGGAAGGCGAAGCCTACCTGCTGCGCGGCGACGCCGAGAACGACCTTGGGCAGGGCGCGGCGGCGACGGCCGACTGGCAGAAGGCCGCGGGTTTCGCCAGCACCAAGTCGATGGCCGAGCAGCGCCTCAAGGCGGCCAAGGGTGGCGTAAAGATCAATCGCGCCAAGAAGAAATAGCCGCGCGCCGGAAAGCCGGCGCAACCCCGCTGTGCTCGTCCTGACGTTGCAACCTTTCGTGTTACCGGAAAAACGACACACAACTCCATGATCGGCCGTCGATCGAGCAATGCAAACGCTTGTCGTAGGGGCATCGCCTGTTGTACCTTGGCCTGCTCTTGCGCCAGCGCTCCCGGGGAAGGGAACGAGCGTCGGCATCGATCGGGCGACCGCACAGACTCAATTTTCGTTGGTCAATACTGATGGCTGATACCAATCAATCTGGCGGCGACTCTTTCAGCTGGCGACGCGTTACAGCGTTTGCCAGCGCGTTCGCGCTGCACGTTTTTGCATTCGCGATGATGATGGCGCCGGTTGCACCGCCGCCCGCGAAGGACAAGGCCGTCGACAAGAAGGTCACGGTCGAGTTCATCGAACCGCCGCCACCGCCGCCGCCGCCGCCGCCGCCGCCACCGGAGCCGCCGAAGAAGCCGCCGCCGAAGGTGATCGAGAAAGTGTTGCCGCCGCCGAAGGCGCCGCCGCCGCCACCGGCTCCGCCTATCGTGGAGGAAGCGTCTCCGATGTCGGTCCCGGCCGCACCGCCGGCACCACCCGCGCCGCCACCGCCGCCGGAAGACATCGCGCCGAGCGAGAACATCAGCTACCGTAAGATGCGTCCGCCGCGGTACCCGCCGATGGCTGCGCGTCAGCATCAGGAAGGCAAGGTCCTTCTGAAGGTGCTGGTTGGCGTCGACGGCTCGCCACAGGAAGTGACGGTCGAGAAGTCCAGCGGCTCGCGCCTGCTGGATCAGGCAGCCATCGAAGCCGTCAAGACCTGGAAATTCAATCCAGGTTCAAAGGGTGGCAGACCCGCGCCCGGGTATGCCTTGGTTCCCATTGATTTCCATTTGTCCGAATAGGGTAGCGCCATGCAGCAAGATGCCTCTCAGACCCCCGCAGCGGCTCAGCCTGCTGTCGTTCCCCCTCCTGGCGGTGGCGGCAATGCCGCGGCCATGAGCCAGATGGGTTTCCACGACCTGATCCAGAACTTCGACCTGCTTGGCTGGATCGTGTTCGTGACCCTCTGCGTCATGTCGATCTCATCGATCTACTTCGTGGTCGCGAACTTCCTGCGCAACAGCATGATTCGTGCGCGCATGGAGAAGGTCATCAACACGTTCTGGGATACGCCGTCCGCGCAGGACGCCGTGCGCTTCCTCGAGGACCAGCCGAAAGGCGAACCGTTCTCGAAGATCGCGCTCGACGCCGCTCAGGCCGCCGCGCACCACCAGCGCAACGAAGGCAGCCGCCTCGTCGAAGCCCTCAACCGCTCCGAGTTCATCGACCGCTCGCTGCGCCAGGCCGTCGCGCGCGAAAGCCTGCGCCTCGAAGGTGGCATGACCGTGCTCGCCACGGTTGGTTCGTCGGCACCGTTCGTCGGCCTGCTTGGCACCGTGTGGGGCATCTACCACGCGCTGATCAAGATCGCCGCGTCGGGCAACGCTTCGATGGAAGCGGTGGCGGGTCCGGTCGGCGAAGCGCTGATCATGACCGCGTTCGGTCTGTTCGTCGCGATCCCGGCGGTGCTTGCGTACAACTTCTTCGTGCGCCAGAACCGCGTGATCTACGCGCGCTTCGACGAGTTCGCGCACGACCTGCATGATTTCTTCGCAACGGGTTCGCGCGTCGACAGCGGCGCAGTTCCGGTTGCCGCAGCGAGGAAGTAAGCCATGGCAATGAGTACGGGTGGTTCGGGCGGCGGCCCGATGGCGGAAATCAACGTCACGCCGCTCGTCGACGTGATGCTGGTGCTGCTGATCATCTTCATGATCACGGCACCGCTGATGTCTCACAAGATCCGGATCGACCTGCCACAGGCCAATCCGAACGTGGTCGACCAGCCCCAACCGGAGCCGCTCGATCTCGCGATCAAGGAAAACGGCGACTTGTTCCTCAACGACGAGCCGGTGACCGACGCGATCCTTCAGTCGCAGCTGCGCGTCGCGGCACAGAAGAACCCGCAGCCGGAGTTGCAGATCCGCGCCGACAAGCCGACGCAGTGGCAGAAGATCGCCACCGTGATGGCCGAGGCGAAGTCGGTAGGCATGGTCAAACTGGGCTTCATGACGACTGGCGGCAACGAATAGCGGGCGTTTGGAACAAGCAGCAAGACCAGAAAAGGCGCCATGGCAACATGGCGCCTTTTTTAATGTCCATGGGTGGACGGCAAAACGGAAATGCAGGAACCATTTCCGTTGTACCCCACGCTGCCGCGCGGATCGAAGGATGATGGCCCAGCCTCGGGTCAGCCGTTCGCCTGGCGGTACAGATTGCGCGCTCGCATGCTGCGGGCGTAGGCTGGGATCGCGGAGATTGAACCGCGAAACGGAGAACCGGTATGACCACCGATGCGTTCCGTTCCCATGCCGCACGTGCCGAAATCAACGTCACGCCGCTGATCGACGTGCTGCTCGCCCTCGTCGTGATCATGATCGTCGCCGCGCCGATGGCGCTGCACCGCCTGCCGCTGCCCGGCGATTCGCACCGCCAGACGGCACCGCCGCGGACGCTCGCGCTGTCGATCCTTTCCACGGGCGAGCTCTACCTCGGCGGCATCTCGATGAGCCGCGCGCAGCTCGCCCGCACGCTGTCGGCCGAAGCGCTCGTCATGCCGCCGCCATCGCTCGAAATCCGCTCCGACGCGGACACGCCCTACGAGAAGGTCGCCGATGCGCTTGCACTGGCGCACGGCAGCGGGCTTGGTGCGATCAGCATCCTCGACGCACGCGCACAACCGTGACGCGCGGACCCCGCTGATCAGCCGGCAGCGAGAATCGCGAGGTAGGCACGCACGGTCGGCGCGAGTCCGTCATACAACGCCTCGCCGATCAAGGCGTGGCCGATCGAGACTTCGGCGAGGAACGGAATCGCCTGTTTCAGTGCGCCGAGGTTGCGCTGGTTGAGATCGTGTCCGGCGTTGACCCCGAGCCCGGCTGCGCACGCCCGCTCGGCCGTGCGCACGCAGTCGGCGAGTGCGGCAGAGTAGTCGCCGCCAGCGAACGCGTTTGCATACGGCTCGGTGTAAATCTCTATGCGATCCGCGCCGATCTCCGCTGCACGCTCGACGTCGGCGCAACCGGCGTCGATGAACAGGCTGACGCGGCAACCGATCGCCTTCAGCTCGCGCACCAGAGGCATCAGCCGCGCCGCATCCTGCGCGAGGTCGAAGCCGTGGTCGGAGGTGATCTGTGCGTCACCATCCGGAACCAAGGTCGCTTGCGCCGGACGAGCGGCGCGCACCAGTTCGATGAAACCCGGATAGTTTCCGCGTGGCGGTGCAAACGGATTGCCTTCGAGGTTGTACTCGACCGCTGTCGCCGAGCCGTCCGACCGAAGCATCGCACCGACGCGCAAAACATCGTCGACGCGGATGTGTCGCTGGTCCGGTCGCGGGTGCACCGTGATGCCGTGGCAGCCGGCATCGATGGCGACGCGCGCGGCCTTGAGCGGATCGGGTTCGGCATGTCCGCGCGAATTGCGCAGCACGGCAATCTTGTTGATGTTGACGCTGAGGGCGGTCATTGCGGGATGATCGCCGAACGCCCCGAGCCTGTCGAACGAATGTGGATTCGACGGCACATCACGGGCTCGGCGGCGTCTCCACATCTCTCGCTGCCGCGAGCTGCGATTACCGCGAACGCTCGGAACGTATTAGCAGGCGAGCGCCGCGCTTCGCTCAGCGACAGCTCTCGCTGATCTGCTTCCACGCCACCGGCGACCAGTACGCGCCATCCTTCCAATCGCCACGCCTGGCGTCGTCGAGATGCGCCGCGATCAGGCTGGTGGTGTCCGGCGCCACCTCGACCTCGATCGTCTTGTAGTGGCTCGCGCTCGGACCGGAGTTGCGCAGGCGGTCATTGAACGGCAGGTAGCGGCTGTCGATCAGCTCGGCCACCTTGACCGTGTGTCGACCGGCAGCAACGCGAAACGAGTGCGATCCCTGCGGTCCCGGCGCCACGCCATCGATGCTGATGATCTTCGCGGCATGCAGGCCCTGCTGATGTGGCGCGACGTCGAAATCGCTGATGCGACCACAACCGCTATTCGGGCCAGAACGGCTGTTCGGGCCAGAACCATCCGCCGAGGCGACCAGCTCACCGTCGCCAATGGTCAGGCGCATCGCCGGCAGCTGGATGCTCGACAAGGTGCCGTTCAACGACAGCAGGCGATCGTCGCGACGCACGTCGAAGCCGAGCGCGCCGCCATTCGGCAACGCTTCGATGGTCCCGCGCAGCAGCGCCGCCGCGGCATCGGACTCGGCCAGCGAGCGGCCGTTGACCGCGACCAGCACGTCGCCACTGCGCACGCCCATCTTCTGCGCGGCACCGCCGGGCGTGATCGCCAGCACATGCACGCCGTCGCGGTCCTTGCGCGCGCTGTCGACCAGCACGCCGAGGTTGCTCACTTGCTGTGCCGGCGTGTCGATGGCGAGGTGGATGTCCCCCGGGCCCGCGTTGCCGAACGCGCCGCTCTCGATCAATTCGGTCATCACCGCGCGCAGCTCGGCGCGCACTCGTTGTTCAACACCGACGCTGGCACCCGCTTCGCTGGCCAACATCGCGCCGGTCGAGGTCGCCGTCAGCGGCGCCGGCGCTTGCGCGTACGCACCGCCGACCGCAGTGAGCGCGAGTGCAAGCGCCGAGACCAGGTGCGCGTGCCGCAATCGGGTACCACCGGAAAGACTGTTCATCTCGTCACCTCACCTTCGATCATATCTGCGTGATGCTGTCGCCGCGATCGCCCGCACCACGGCGCAACCCGTCGATCATTCCGCGCAGCGCGCGATTTCGCTGCTGCCACAGCGGGGAAAGCTCCTCGGCGCCGGCGCCGCGGTCGTAAGCGGCTTGCAGCTGCGCGTCGATTGCACGCAAATGCGTCCCGCCCATGCTGGCCGCATGGTCACCTGCAAGGCCCGCCCACTCCTGTTCGAGCACGCGGGACTGTTCCTGCACCGTGGCGTGCCCGCCGTCGTCCGGGATCGCGCGGCGCAACCCGGGAGCGATCAGCACGAGTGCGAGCATCGCAGCGGCGGCGGCGCCGAGCACACCCGCGGCCTGCCAGCGTCGACGCGCGACGCGCTGCTGCTGGCGCGCGACGATGCGCGGCCACAACGCCGGATCCGGATTGAATTCCGGCAAACGGGATGGATCGAAGCGGCCGCGGCGGCCGAACTCATTCATGCTCATGCTCTCCGGCATCGATGCCTGCTTCATCGCCGAGGCGCTTCAACGCGCGCGCCAGGATCGATTTCGAATAACTCTCGCTTTGACCGAACAGGTCCGCGAGTTCCTTGTGGGTGTAGCCCTCGACTTCGTGCAGCACCACCACCGCGCGCGCGCGCACGGGCAAGCGCTGCAGCAGCGACCACGCATCCACGCCGTCCTCGGCATCGGGCGAAGCCGCCGGCAACGCATCGAACAGCGCGTCGACATCCTCGTCGCGAAAGCGTTGTCGCGAACGCAGCACGTCGATCGTCGCGTTCGCGGTCAGGCGCTTGAGCCAGGCACCGAACGGCGCGTCGCCGCGAAACCCGCGCACGGTCGTGAACATCTTGAGGAACACCTCCTGCACGATGTCCTCGGCCGCGCTCGGCTCGCCGAGCACGCGCAGCGCGAGCGTGTAGCAGGCGCCGGAAAACCGCTGGTAGATCGTCGCAAACGCCGCCATCTCGCCGCGCCGGGCGCGCTCGAGGACACGCCGGTCGAGCGACTGTCCGAAGCCGGTACCTCCGGTTGGCGCCTCCACGTAGCTAGTCTGTCCGTCTGCCATTCCTGCAAAAGGACGGCCAGGCGGGTCCGAGCGTCGCGCGTCGCCGGTCACGGCGCCAGCCGAAACAGGTTCAACTCGCGCGGCGGACCGCGCCAGGCGATGCTGCCGGTGAGTCCCGGTGCCGGCGTGAACCGGCGTACCTGCCACTCGTCGGGTCGCCCCGCCTCCGGCGCCATCCGGCATGGCGGTCCGGCCAGTCCGTCCGGATCCAGCGCGAATTCAACCCGGTCGAGGCCGAAGGAAAGGCCCTCACCGAGCGCCTTCAGGACCGCCTCCTTGTGCGTCCAAAGATGCAGGAATGCCGCCGACCGCTTGTCCGGTGTCAGCCGCGCCAGCGCCGCGCTTTCCCCCGGGGAAAAAAAACGTTTCGCCAGGCCGGCGGACGGATTGCGCGCGTATTCCTCGATGTCGACGCCGAGCGCCTGATTGCGCGCGAACGCGAGCGCCACGTGCTTTCCGGCATGGCTGAGGTTGAAGTCCAGCCATGGCAGCGCGGGCACGAACGGCTTGCCGTGGTGCCCGATCGCGATCTCGAACGCCGCCGCGCCGGCATACTCGCGCAGCAGCCGCTCAAGCGCCGCGCGCGCGGCGACACGCACGGCACGCGCGTTTCCGGCGCCCGTGTCCAGCATCCACAGGTCGATCGCGCGTTCGAGCAGCGCCGCGGATTCGCACCCACCTCGAGCGGGAGAATCGGACCCGGGGCCGTCGTCACTCGTCATCGCGCGGGGAGCAACTCGACACGCGTCGTTGTTGCCGCGTCGTGGGCTTCCCGGCCATGCATGGGCGTAAAAAGGCCGGCTCGCGCCGGCCCGTTGCTGGTCAGTCGTGGCACGGTCTCACGTCGCGCGTTTGAGCAATCCGATCAACACCAGCAGGACAATCGCGCCGATCATCGCATTGATGATTGCGGCGATCATGCCCCCCCCGATGGCGAGTCCGATACGTGGCAGCAGGAAGCCTGCGAGGAAGGCGCCGACGATGCCGACGACGATATTTCCGATCAGACCGAAGCCGTGGCCTTTGACGATTTGGCCGGCCAGCCAGCCGGCAACGGCACCAACGACGAGGAAGATGAGCAGCGATTCAAGGGTCACGCGAACCTCCGGCAGGGAGTCGCCCAATGCGACGGCCCGATTGTGCGTCCATACCGTCGGCCAAGCATGATGCACTGCGGCGAAGGATCAACGGCCCTGCGGCGGATCGATCGGCGCCGCGACGGCTCGCGCTGGGGGCGCGGCGGGCGTCGGACGAACGGGCGGCTTGCGCATCGCCATCATGTCCTCGCGCGAGGCCATCGCCAGTTCGGGCCGCGAGCTGGCAGCGATCCGACTAGCGGCGAGCGAACCGATGAAGCCGATGAAACCGACCAGGGCGATCAGCATGGCGATCGCAAGCAGTGCTGCATTGTGGGTGGTGAACACGACGATGGTTCCGAGTATCGTCATGCCGAGCAGGATCCAGCGAGCCATCATGCACCTGCGGAAGATCGGGAAATCGCAGAGCGCAAAGTTAGCAGAACCGCCGTCGCCCTGCTGCGCCGCCAGTCGGCAGGATCGCACCTCAGCCTCAACATCAGCAACCCGAAAAAGCAATGGATTCACTCTCGCAACTCGCACTCGCCGGCGGCCTCGCCTGGGCCAGCGGCATTCGACTGTACGTGACGATCCTCGTCGTCGGCCTGCTCGGCCGCTACGGGTATCTGCACCTGCCGGACTCGTTGCTCGTGTTGCAGCACACCTGGGTACTCGTCGCCGCCGGGGTGATGACCGCCGGCGAGTTCCTTGCCGACAAGGTGCCGGCGTTCGATTCCCTTTGGGACGCCCTGCACACCTTCATCCGCATTCCGGCCGGCGCGTTCCTCGCATGGGGCGCAATGGGTGACGCGACGCCCGCCGCGCAGATGGCCGCGGCCATCGTCGGTGGTCTGATCACCAGCGGCACGCATCTGGCAAAGAGTGGCAGCCGCGCCGCCATCAACACCTCGCCGGAGCCGTTCACGAACTGGACCGCCAGCGCGAGCGAGGACGGCCTCGTCCTCGGCGGCCTGTGGCTTGCGATCGCGCATCCGTTCGCCTTCCTCGTCGCGCTGGTGCTTTTCCTGTGCCTGATCGCGTGGCTGCTGCCGAAGGTGCTCCGTTACGTTGCGCGGATCTTCCGGCGCCTGGCTCCCAGCCCCAGTCCCTAGCTCGAGCCTGTCAGCGCTCCGAGTGGCCTGCTTCCCAGTAGTCGCGGCGCGTGAACAGTCCGGGCCGAACCAGATCGACGAAGGCCTGTGCCTCGGTGCTCAGGTACTTGCCCTTGCGTACGACCACGCCATAGCTGCGCTGCGGAAAGTACGCGCTCATGTTGCGCACCGCGAGCCGCGCATGGTCGTCCTCGCCGATGCAGATGCCGGTGACGATCGATATGCCCATACCGAGCGCGACGTATTGCTTGATGACTTCCCATCCGCCGACCTCGATCGCGACGTGGAACGGCACCTTGCGCTGCTGGAAGATCAAGTCGACCAGGCGATACGTCGTCAGGCGCTGCGGCGGCAAGATCAGGCCGTACGGTGACAGATCCTCGAGCCGCACTTCGCGCCGTCGCGCGAGTGCGTGGTCCGGCGGCATGATCAGCATCGGGTCGTATGCCTGCACCGCTTCGTAGCTGAGGTCGTTCGGCACGTCGAGCATCGAGCCGACCGCGAAGTCGACCTGGTCCGAGCGCAGCAGCGCGAGACCATCCTTGCCGGTGACGTTGTGCAGTTGCAGCTTCACCCCCGGGTGCTGTTCGCGGAACGCGGCAACGAACGGCGGCAGCAGGTACTGGATCGTCGAGGTGCCCGCGGCGATGTGCAGCTCGCCGCCGGACAGACCGGCCTGTGACGCGCGAAAGCGCTGGTCAAGCTGGTCAAGGCCTTCAACCAGTGGCAGGGCGAGGTCGTACAGGGCCTGGCCCTCACGCGTCGGGGCCACGCGCCGCCGCCGGCGCTCGATCAGGGTCGCACCCAGTTCCTGTTCGAGCGCGCGCAGCTGCAGGCTGACCGACGGCTGCGACAGGAACAGCGCTTCCGCCGCGCGCGACAGCGTGCCGAGCTTCACGATCATGCAGAACGCGCGCAACTGCTTGAGTCGACTGCCTTTGTAGTAGAAGCGCGGGGTTGCGGCAGGGTTCTTCACCGCGTCGAGGGCGGCGCCGCCGCCCCCTCGCGGCGTGGGCCGTTTGCGGTTGCCGGCGGCGCGACTCGCGTTGGTCTTCATGGCGCAGATTCAATCAGTTGTCGATTGATTTGACAATATCAATACATCAGATTGAAAGGTTTGCTTTGTCAAAGTCAGATGTTCCCGCATAGGCTTGCCGCATTGCATCACCGGAGCCGCCATGAACGTCGTACGCGAGGACATCCCACCCCAGGCCGTCGTCATTGCCGCCCTGCAGACGCGCCATGCGAACCTGCTCGGCCCTGCCGCGCTGGCCTTTCTGGTCGATCTTCACGAGCGCTTCGATGTGCGGCGGCAGGCCCTGCTGGAAGCACGGCGCCAGCGCCAGGCACGCTTCGACGCCGGTGCGCTGCCCGACTTCCTGCCGGAAACGCGTGCGCTGCGGGAAGCCGACTGGCGCGTCGCGCCGATCCCGCTCGCGCTGCAGGATCGTCGCGTCGAGATCACCGGACCGGTCGATCGCAAGATGATCATCAACGCGCTCAACTCCGGCGCGAAGGTGTTCATGGCGGATTTCGAGGACTCGACCGCGCCGTCGTTCGCCAATCTCGTCGACGGTCAGCTCAACCTGCGTGACGCGGTCGCCGGCACGATCGACTACACCGCGCCCGATGGTCGTCGCTATGTCGTCTCGAACGATCCCGCGGTGCTGGTAGTGCGGCCGCGCGGCTGGCACCTGCCGGAACGCCACCTGCAGATCCGCGGCGAGGCGATCGCTGGCGCGCTGTTCGACTTCGGCCTGTTCGTGTTCCACAACGCGCGTGCGCTGCAGGCGCGCGACCGGGGTCCGTACTTCTACCTGCCAAAGCTGGAAAGCCATCACGAAGCGGCGTTGTGGAACGACGTGATGGACCACGTCGAGGCCGTGCTCGGCCTGCCGCAGGGTGCGATCAAGGTGACCGTGCTGATCGAGACCCTGCCCGCCGTGTTCGAGATGGACGAAATCCTGCATGCGCTGCGCACGCGCATCACCGGTCTTAACTGCGGCCGCTGGGACTACATCTTCTCGTACCTCAAGACATTGCGCGGCCATCGCGATCGGGTATTGCCGGAGCGCGGCCAGGTGACCATGACAGTGCCTTTCCTCAAGCTCTACAGCGAGCTCCTGATCCGCACCTGCCATCGGCGCGGCGCGTTCGCGATGGGCGGCATGGCCGCGCAGATCCCGATCAACCGCGACGCCGCCGCCAACGAGGCTGCCATGGCGAAAGTGCGCGCCGACAAGTTGCGCGAAGTGACCGCCGGGCACGACGGTACCTGGGTCGCGCATCCGGCGTTGGTCGCGGTTGCGCGTGAGGTGTTCGACGAACACATGCCGATGGCGAACCAGGCGCACATCGCGCGCAGCGACGTCGTTGCGGATCGCGACACCCTGCTCGCGCCCAGCACCGGCGGCATCACGCGCGCCGGTTTCGATGGCAACGTCGAGATCTGCCTGCGGTACCTCGCCGCGTGGATTGACGGCCAGGGCTGCGTGCCGATCAACCATCTCATGGAAGACGCCGCGACCGCGGAGATCTCGCGCGCGCAATTGTGGCAATGGCTGCATCGCGATGGTGCGGAAGGGTTGCGCTTCGATGACGGCGCACCGATCGACCTCGCGACTTTCGACGCCGCACTGGCCGCCGCGCGCATGCGCCTGGCCGCGACCGCGATGCCAGGCCAAGCACGCGTCGGCGAAGCCGCCGACCTGCTCGCGCGCCTGACGCATGCCGCCACGCTCGCCGATTTCCTCACGCTCGAGGCGTACCCGCTCCTGCAATGACCGCCGTTCCCCCAGCCGCCGGCCCCAGCCCTCAGCTTCAGCCATTTCCCAAGGATCCGCCATGAAGACGCAACAGCCGACCGCCGAACAGATCAAGCTGGACTGGAGCAACAACCCGCGTTGGCACGGCGTCGTGCGCAACTACACTGCCGAGGACGTGGTGCGTCTGCGCGGCAGCGTGCACGTCGAGCATTCGCTCGCGCGGCTCGGCGCCGAGAAGTTGTGGACCTCGCTGCGCAACGAGCCGTTTGTCAACGCGCTCGGCGCGTTGACCGGCAACCAGGCGATGCAGCAGGTCAAGGCTGGCCTCAAGGCGATCTATCTTTCCGGCTGGCAGGTTGCCGCCGACGCGAACGTCGCTGGCGAGATGTATCCGGACCAGTCGCTGTATCCCGCCAACTCCGTGCCGCTGGTGGTCAAGCGCATCAACAACACCTTGCTGCGCGCGGACCAGATCGCGCATGCGGAAGGCAATGACAGCGTCGATTACCTTCAGCCGATCGTGGCCGACGCCGAGGCGGGTTTCGGCGGCGTGCTCAACGCGTTCGAACTGATGAAGGCGATGATCGAGGCCGGCGCCGCCGGCGTGCACTTCGAGGACCAGCTCGCGAGCGTGAAGAAGTGCGGGCACATGGGCGGGAAGGTGCTGGTGCCGACGCGCGAGGCGGTCGAGAAACTCAATGCTGCGCGCCTCGCCGCCGATGTCTGCGGCGTGCCGACCCTGCTCGTCGCACGCACAGACGCCGAGGCGGCCGACCTGCTTACGTCGGATGTCGACGACAATGACAAGCCGTTCACCACGGGTGAACGCACCGTCGAAGGCTTCTACAAGACGCGCAACGGCCTTGATCAGGCGATCAGTCGCGGGCTCGCCTACGCGCCGTACGCCGACCTGGTCTGGTGCGAGACCGGCAAGCCGGACCTCGCATTCGCGCGCGCGTTCGCCGAGGCGATCCACGGGAGGTATCCCGGCAAGCTGCTCGCCTACAACTGCAGCCCGAGCTTCAACTGGAAGAAGAACCTCGACGACGCCACCATCGCGAAATTCCAGAAGGAGCTCGCTGCGATGGGCTACCGCTTCCAGTTCATCACGCTGGCCGGCTTCCATGCGCTGAACTATTCGATGTTCAACCTCGCCCACGGCTATGCGCGCCGCCAGATGAGTGCATTCGTCGAGCTACAGGAGGCCGAGTTCGCCGCCGCCGACCGCGGCTTCACCGCGGTCAAGCACCAGCGCGAGGTCGGTACCGGCTACTTCGACGCGGTGACCCAGACGGTGCAGCAGGGCCAGTCCTCGACCACCGCGCTCAAGGGCTCCACCGAAGAGGAACAGTTCCACGGCGACCCGGCCGCGCGCGCCGCCTGAGCCTTGCCCTGGGGAGGGGCCTGCAGGAGCGCACGCTTTGTGCGATGCGCTCGCTCCGACGTCGCTCGCGCACAGGGTGCGCTTCCGCGGAGAAGGAACCTTCAGCCCTGACACAGGCACACCGAACCACCGCAGGGCGGTGGCTCGGGTGTTTCCGGGAGAGAGGGGCCGGAAGGTGCAGCCGACCGGCATCGGAACTGGGCGGGAGAGAGGGAACCCGTGGCCGCTGGGGAGTGAGCCGTGGGTCTGCCGTTCCGATGCCGGCGGTGCCCTGGTGAACACCGCGAGAGCGGCGGCCTGAACCAGGGCGGCTGGCAGTTCAAGCATCAGCAAGAACCGTGCCGCACTAGTCCAGCATCGCGCTGGCACATGACAGGAGGACGAAACAGGGCAGCGGACCGTCGCCGTGAGACACCGGTCACGGAATCCGTCCTACGTGTCCCCTGCCACCCTACCTACGCGCGTGGCGGCATTGGCGCACATGCGGAATAGCTGTTTTCTTACGACGCGGGTTGTCACTACATGCCAGCCCCTTCGCTACATGGGGTACCATGAATGGACAGGCCGAGACCCCACGGGGAAGGTTCGAGTGTCCAGCGAGAAGGCAGAGTCGACCAGCGAGCTGGCGCAGGTATTGAGCGCCGCGCCAATGCGTCCGGCGTTGCTGCCGCGACAGCTGTCCGACGAGGAATTCGCGCTGTTCGCGCGAGCCGGTTCGGCACGTCAGGTCGGTCAAGGCGAGATCATCTTTCGCCGCGGCGAACTCGGTCGCAGCATGTTCATCGTCGAGTCCGGCCAGGTCCAGCTCGAGTTCGGCGACGGCTTGCCGGACAAGGTGATCGGCGCGCGCGAATTCTTCGGCGAGCTGGTGCTGTTCATCGGCAGCCATACGCGCGTCGCGAACGCGCTGGCACTCGGCCCGGCCACGCTGCGCATCGTCGACCAGGAAACATTCGAAAAGCTGGTCGCGAGCGAATCGCGCCTGCTCGCGCAGTTCATGCGTCGCTCGTTCTCCTATCTCGTCGCCAGCGAACAGCAGCTGATCCAGAGCCTCAAGCGCCGCAACGAGGACCTCATGGTCACGCTGGACTCGCTGCGCCAGACACGCACCCAGTTGTCGACCGCACAGCGGCTCGTCCAGACGGACGAATTGTCCGGTCTGTGCAACCGGCGCGGTCTGTACATGTTCCTCGAACGGCTCGACGAACATCGCCTGCCCGGCACCGTGCTCGCCCTGCTGCTGGTCGACCTCGACCGCTTCAAGCAGATCAACGACCGCTGCGGCCACCTCGTCGGCGACCAGGTGTTGCGTGCGATCGCCGAGGAAGTGCAGAACGCGGCTTCCTCGGTCGATGTGCCGTGCCGCCTCGGCGGCGATGAGTTCGCGTTGCTGATGCAGGTTACCGGCGAAGAGGAGTTGCGCGCGCGCGCCACCCAGATCATCAGTTCGGTGCGCGCACTGCGCTTTCCCGGTACCAAGGACCGGTTGAGCGTGTCGGTCAGCATCGGCGGCAGCATGTGCGGCGAGCAGTCCGACTGGGCGGTCTGGTACAGCGATGCGGATGCAGCCCTGTACGAAGCGAAAGGTCGTGGTGGCGATGGCTATCACGTGGCGGTGCAGCCGCCTCTGCATTGCGTCGTCTGAGCGAGAGTCCTGCGCAGGCAGGGAAACCGATAGGGGTGCGGGCACGAACCGCCGCATCGACCGCACAAGGACCGGCGTCGTCGCCTGACGCGCCTCGCCGGACCGCGAAGCGCAGTCGCGGGCTGCGCTGCAGGGCGACCAGGGCATGAACGCATTGGCACAACCGGCGGGACCGATCGCACCAAGCGTCGCGATTCCCCTGCTGCGCACGCTCGTGCTGTGCGACCTGGTCGATTCCACCGCGCTGACCGAGCGCCTCGGCGACCAGCGCGCGGCCGACCTGTTCCGCAAACATGATCGCCTCGCGCGTGCGCTGTTGCCCATCCACGGCGGCCGCGAGATCGACAAGACTGACGGCTTCCTGCTGATGTTCGAACGCCCGCTGCAAGCGGTCGCGTTCGCGCTCGACTACCAGCGCGCGTTGCGTGAACTGAATGCGGCCGAGGGCAGCACCCTCGCCGCGCGCGTCGGCATCCATGTCGGGGATGTCGTCGCCTGGGACAACAGTCCCGAAGACATCGCGCGCGGCGCCAAGCCATTCGAGATCGAAGGCCTGGTCAAGCCGATCACTTCGCGCCTGATGCAGCTTGCGCTGCCGAAGCAGATTCTCCTGTCCGGCGTCGCGCATGCGCTGGCACACCGCGCGCAGGGCGAACTTGGCGAGCGGCTGGAGACGGTACGCTGGCGCACGCACGGCCGTTACCGCTTCAAGGGCATCCCGGACCCGATTCCGGTATTCGAGGTTGGCGACGAAGGGTTCGCGCCGCTGAAGGCGCCACCGTGGTCGGGCAAGGCGCATCGCGAGGTGCCGTTTTGGCGTCGCCCGGCCACCCTTGGCATCGAGTTCGCCGCCGTGCTCGCGCTGCTCGTGGCGCCGGCATGGTACCTGTTGAAACCCGCGCCCGCGATTGCCTTCGCGCAGCGCGACTGGGTCGTCGTCGGTGACCTCAGGAACCTCACTGGCGAGGCGAGTTTCGACGCCTCCATCCAGACCGCGTTCCGCATCGGCCTCGAGCAGTCGCGTTACGTCAACGTCCTGCCAACCTTGAAGGCGAGGGAGACGGTGCAGCTGATGCAGCGCGACCCGGAGAAGACCCCGATCGACCGCGCGGTCGGTGCCGAGATCGCGATCCGCGATGGCGCGCGCGCCGTCATCCTGCCGACGATCGCGGAAATCGGCGGTCGGGTGCGCGTGACGGCCGAAGTCGTCGATCCGCAGACCCAGACCACGGTGTATTCCGAATCCGCCGACGGGCTCGGAGCGGAATCCGTGCTGCCTTCGCTGGACGTCGTCAACCAGAAGTTGCGTGTTCGACTGGGCGAAGCGCTTGCGACGGTCTCGAAGGAGACGCAGCCGCTTGCGAAGGTGGCGACGGCGAACCTGGAGGCGCTGCGCGCCTATTCGCTCGCCGTCAACGCGTACGCCAATGGCGAGACGAAAAACACGATCGAGTTGCTGCGTCATGCGATCGAGCTCGATGGCGATTTTGCGCTCGCCCACGTTCTCCTCGGCAACGTGCTCAACGACACCGGTGGCGGCGAATCTGCCGACGCCATCAGCGAGGTACGCAAGGCGCTGGCGATCGGCGACCGCCTCTCGTCGCGTGACGAACTGTTCGCCAAAGCGTGGCTGGCCAACTTCGAGGCGCCGCGCGACGCGCTCGACAAATGGCGAATGCTGTCCCAACTGTATCCCGACTTCAGCCCGGGCAGCGGTGCGCTTTCCTACTTCGAGTACTACCTCGCCAACGACTTCACGGCCGCGAGCGAGGCGCTGAGTCGAAACGCCGCGAGTACCAATCCGAAGCGCGCAAACGGCGACTATCTGCATGGTGTCCTCCTTGTCGGCATGGAGGACTACGCGAACGCGGAGAAACATTTCGACACGGCGTTCGCCAATGGTTTCCGCTCGCAACAGTACTACCGGGCGTACGCCTATGCGGCACAGCGCGACTTCCGGCGCGCGGGCGAGATACTTTCCTCGGGAAAGATCAGCGCGATCCGGTCCGAAGAGGCCGAGAAGTGGACCGCGGCGATCATGCTCGCGCTAGATCAGGGCCATTGGCACGACGCCCTCGATCTTGTGGGCCAAGCCAGAAGCGACGTCAATTCCTTGAATGATTCGCTGCGTCGGCACTACGCGCGCATCGATCTGGCGCTGCAGTCGCAGGTGCGGGACATGCCGCTGATGGAATCAAGGCTCGCCTACCTCGCGACGTTCCACGGGTTGCCGAAGAGTACCGACCACGAATTCGATCGTCTCCTTTCGGCGTATGTCGCGGCACGCATGGGACGCGTCGACCTGGCCAATGCGGCCTGGATGGAACCGCGGCCATTCGCGAAGAGCGGAGACTATCCCTATCTGACGAGTTTCCAGGCCGTCGTCGCCGGCGAAGTCAGCAGGGCCAACGGCCACGCGGCGGAAGCCGTTGCAGCGCTACGGACGTTGATGGATGGGCGCGAGTACTACCTTGCACACGATGCTCTCATGCGCGCATGCATCGATGCGGGCGACTACGCGCAGGCGTACGAACAGGCGCTGTGGCTTGCCTCGCACCGGGGGCGCGCGTATGTCGAGCAGTTCGGCCAGGCGAGCCTGCAGCCGCTCAACGTGGCGCTTTCGGACATTGCCTTGCTGCACCAGGGCGAACTGGCCCTGAAGCTTGGAAAGACCGATGCCTCCCGTAAAGCGCTTGCGCGCTTCAAACAGGTGTGGCCGAGTACGGAGAAACTCCCCTCCGTGGCAAAGCGCGTGGGCGAACTCGAACAGGCGCTCGCGGCACTCGATCAGGAGCGGCCGACCTGAGGGACTGTCATCTGCGAGGCGGCCGTCACTGCGCCGTCGAGGTCTTCCTTCAGGATCCGCGCGTATTCGTCTTTGGAAGCCAGGGACTTCTGCGCGAGGCAGGCCTTCGGGAGCTGGGCGAGGGTCTGATCATCGACGCCGACGGCTTTCAGCCCCGCCTGCGGATCGGTAGCGAAGTTGGCGCGGAAAGCATCGTCGCTTGCAAGCCTTTGGAGCAAAGTCTTCGCCTGATCGTTCGTAAGTTTGGAGCCAGCCATAAATCCCCCTGTAGTGGAAACCGCCAGCAATGTGGCATACGCGCTCCCTCACTGCCACAGAGGAGCAGGGGCCAGCGATGCAAGGGCTGTACCAGTTGCCCAAAGGCGGTCGGCCCGCTTGCAAGTCGAAACGCGCTCGAAGCCACTCGGAGCGCGGGTTGTCGACGACGGCTACCTCGCAATGTCGCGCGCCGTTTTCGCGGTATCCGCGTGGAATTTGCCGATGAGCTGGGCCATTCATCGCGCAGCGTGCATCCTGCCCTCGCTTCTCACATGGAACAACCATGCGCTTGCGCCGCTGCCAGACCCTGCTGATCGAACCCCGCGAACGGCGCGAACTCGATCTTGAATTGCTGCTTTCGGCCGCGCCCAGGTTCGGCTCTTCGCTCGAATGGTTCGCTCTTGCGCCACACCTGGACAAGGAGGTGCCGCTCGATCCGGCCGAGTTCGCCGTGCTCGGTGCGGTGTCGCCGACCGACTGGATCGACCGGGACGAACTGGTGGGTGCACATGCGCCGGTCCTGGTGGATGGCCTCCGCGCGAAAGGTCTGCTCGTCGCCGACGGCGGCGAAGCGGCGGCGGACGTGGCCGATCGTGCGCTACGCGCCACGCACTGGCGCCCGCTGTCGGCGGTGGCGCATCGGCATTCGCGCTGGCGCAGCATCGATACGGCGGTCGAGGCACGTCGGCTGGACGAGATCTGTGGCGACGAGTGGCTGGACCATTTCGGCGCGCCGCCGCCGCCCGCAATCGACTGTGCCGCCGAAGACAGGCGCGTCGCGCTGCCGCGCGCGGAAGTCTCCGCGCTGGACCGACTACTCGACCGCCGCGTGACCTGCCGCAATTTCGATCCGGCTCGCGGCCTCGGCCTCGACGAGGTCGGCGCGGTGCTCTGGCGCGCGTTCGGCGCGCGCACCGAGGTGGAAATCACCGGCGTGCGCGTGCTCAAGAAGGGCGTGCCTTCCGCCGGCGGGCTGCATCCGACCGAAGCGTACCTGCTGGTGCAGCGCGTCGACGGTGTCACGCCGGGCCTGTACCACTACCATCCGCTGCATCACGCGCTGGAGCTCTTGCGCGAGCTGTCCCCGATCGAGGCGGACGAACACAACCAGCGCTTCGTCGCGGCCCAGGCGCACTTCCGCTCGGCCCCGCTGCTGCTGGTGATGGCCAGCCGTTTCGAGCGCAATTTCTGGAAGTACCGCAACCACGCCAAGGCCTATCGCGCCACGATCCTCGATGCGGGCCACCTGTCGCAAACGCTGTATCTCGCCGCGACCGAACTCGGTCTTGCCGCGTTCATCACCGCCGCCGTGAACGAGGGCGACATCGAAGACGCGTTCGGGCTCGATCCGATGCAGCAGGGTGTGATCGCGGTCAGCGGCTTCGGGCATCGCTCGGCGCAGCGCATCGACATCGAATTCGATCCGCTCAATGCAGTATGGCCGCCAACATGAGTGGCGGGTCCGCCGCGGACTCCCCGCTGGCACTCGCGACCCGTTCCGGCGCAAAATGCCACTTGCCTGCCAGGGGACCACGTCGGGCGTGAACGCAGAGGCATCATCAGGGATCGAAGCAGGCGTGACCGGCACCACTTCGGTGCTGCGTACGCTCGTGCTCAGCGACCTGGTCGATTCGACCGCACTGGTCGAGCGCCTCGGCGACCAGCGCGCGGCCGAACTGTTCCGCAAGCACGACAAGCTCGCGCGTGCGCTGATGCAGCGCCACGGCGGCCAGGAGATCGACAAGACCGACGGCTTCCTGCTCGTGTTCGAGCGCCCGATCCAGGCCGTCGCCTATGCGCTCGCCTACCAGCGCGAGCTCGCCCAGCTCGGCGCGCAGGAGAAGATCGACCTCGCCGCGCGCATCGGCATCCATGTCGGCGACATCGTCGTGTGGGACAACAGTGCCGCCGACGTGCAGCGTGGCGCCAAGCGCACCGAAGTGGAAGGCCTGGTCAAGCCGGTCGCCGCGCGCCTGATGGGCCTCGCCCTGCCGCGACAGATCCTGATGTCCGGCACCGCTTACGACATCGCACACCGCGCCCAGGGTGAACTCGGCGAAGCGCTCGCACGCGTGCGCTGGCGCACGCATGGCCGTTACCGCTTCAAGGGCGTGCCCGACCTCGTGCCGGTATTCGAGGTCGGTGAAGAAGACTTCGCGCCTCTGCGCGCCCCGACCTGGTCCGGCAAGGCGCACCGCGAGATGCCGGTCTGGCGCCGGCCTACCGCGATGGTCATGGAAGCGATCGCCCTGCTGCTCCTGCTCGCGATACCGACGTGGTACCTGCTCAAACCCGCGCCGGCGATCGCCTTCGCGAACCGCGACTGGGTGGTGGTGGGCGATCTGAAGAACCTGACCGGACAGAAGGTGTTTGACGAGTCCTTGCAGAGCGCGTTCCGCGTCGGACTCGAGCAATCCCGTTATGTCAACGTCGTTCCGCAGATGCAGGTGCGTGATTCGCTCAAGCGAATGGAGCGCGATCCGATCGCCACCGCGGTGGACCGCACGATTGGCGCCGAAGTCGCTGTGCGCGAAGGTGCGCGTGCACTCGTGATCCCCACTGTCGCCGAAGTCGGCGGACGCGTGAGGATCACCGCCGAGATCGTAGATCCGAACACGCAGACGACGGTGTACAGCGACTCCGTCGATGCGCAGGGGGACGAAGGCCTGCTGCCAGGAATGGACGATTTGTTGCGCAAGATGCGCGGACGACTGGGCGAATCGTTGGCGTCGGTCAGCGAGGCATCAAGGCCGCTCGCGCAGATCACGACGAGCAATCTCGATGCGTTGCGGGCACTCGGCAAGGCCGAGGAAGAACATGGACGCGGAAAGATCAACGAAGCCCTGGTACTGCTCAAGGAAGCGCTGCGGCTCGACCCGAAGTTCGCGCTTGCGTGGGCACGTCTGAGTACCCTGCAGAACGCCTATCTCGGCGATTCCCGCAGTGCCTACGAGAGCCTGCAGCAGGCCCTTGCCAATCGCGCCCGACTCAGCGCGCGCGAGCAGCTGTTCCTCGACGGAACGATCTCGCAGTACGAGGATGCGAACCGCTGGATCGAGAAATGGACGGCAGCCGTCCAGCTTTATCCCGATGCCGTCAACGCGCAGCAAAATCTCGGTATCGGATACCTGTGGTATCAGCATCGTCTCGCGGAGGCGATGCAGTGCTTCACCGTGATCGCGAATTCGCGCCATCCGCTTCGTGCGGCGAGCTGGGTCGCGCTGGCGGTCATCGAGACCGAACGGGGAGACGATCGAAAGGCCATGGGGTACTTGGCCGAGGCACGCAAGCTGGCGGCTGTCATGCCGCATTTCGAAGACGTGGTGACGGACCTGGCCGCGCGGCGCTACGACGCCGTCAACGCACGCTTGCAGGCCATTCCAGCGACGTTGCCTGCGAGCCTGCAGGCCGAGAAGCAGTTGAAATTGGCCGCTGTCGCAATCGACAAGAACGAAGATGCGGCTGCCGCCGACGCCCTCGAGTCGGCGGCTCAATACAGCGGCAAGACATCGTCGCTGTCCCAGCAGGCTCGCATCCGGTTGGCGACGACCGCTTTCCGGATCGGCGTGAAAGCCGACTCGAAGGCTTTGGTCGCCGAGCTGATCGACAACGAATTGGCGCGCGCGGCATCGAAGGCGTCGGCGGACGACGGCAGCGCCACCATTCATCTCTCGCTGGCCGCGATGCTCGCAGCGCGTTCCGGTGGGGACATCCCGAAGGCCCGTGCGGGGCTCGATGCAAGCAAGTCGATGGCGCTCGATCACGGGTACTACGATCGTGCGGCACTCTGGCGGACGGCAGACTGCGAAGTCCGGTTCGCAGCCAAGGCGGCGGAACGGACGACTTGCCTGGCATCCCTCGTGGACGGACGAGAGTACTACCAGACGCACGTCGCGCTGCGGCTTGCCTATCTCGCGGTCGGCGACATCGCGAAAGCGGATGAACAGCGACGCTGGATGCGGGATCACCGCGGGCAGGCCGTCGCGGAACTGGAAAACGAAGTCGCCCTGATCCCCAACTTGCTGGATGCCCGGCGCTTGCCGGACATCCCCGCGAAGGAAGCTCCTGCAGCTTCGACTACTTCTTCCCCAGCACGATGAAGACGAAGATGCAGCTCTTCAGGATCAGCGGATCCGCGACGAACTCCTTGTGGAGTTGAGCGACTTCCTGCATCGAAGGCAATGCGCGCACGGCAGGAACGTTGGCGGGATCGGCGTCGATGCCGTATGACTTGAGCGCGTTGATCGGGTCGCCGAGCATCTGCTCGCGCGCCTGCTGGCTGGTTGAAAGCGCCTGCAGCATTTTCGCAATGGCATCGTTGGACGGTGTGGCCTGAACCATGATTGCATTCCCCTTCGTTGGTTTGGTCGATGCGGCAGGCTGCGCTCCCGCTGCTAGCGGAAGCGTCCGCTCGGAGTGAGCCTGGGCGGCGCCTATTTCTAGCACAACTCGGCAAAAGGAAATCGATTTGCCCATGCACGGAAAACCCGCACTCCGGCGATGCTGCGTAGCGCTCGTCGAGCCCAGTGAAGTCGCGAGCTTCGACGTCGGTGCGCTGCTCGGCGGGCGTGATCCGCGCAGGCGAACGCCCCGCTGGCAGGTATTCGCCCCTCACCTCGACTCGCCCGTCATTCTTGACGAGTCCGCCGTGACCGCACTTGGCCGCCTCAGCGAGACGCAGTGGACGGCCTACGCGACCGCGGAAGCGAGCATTTCCACCGACACACTGCAACGCATGATCGACGACGGGCTCGTATTGGAGGAGGGCAACATGACCCGGGCGCACCGTCGCGACCTGGCCCTGCGCGAAGCGCAGTGGCACCCGCTACTGGCCGTCGCACACGTATTTTCGCGCTGGACCGAGGTGGACAGCCTCGAGGCGCAGGAAGCTTCGGGCATCCATTCGACAGCCGACATGATTGCGGCGTCGGGCCTGCCGCCGCCACACTTTCATGCACGTGGGGACATCCTCGATCGCGCCACACTCGAGCGTCCGCAGCCTAATGCATTCGATGCACTGCTGCTCAGGCGTGCGACATGCCGCAACTTCGACAAGGACGTCGCCCTTTCCTCGCACGGGTTGGCGGTTGTCCTTCACCGCACGTTCGGCGAACAGGCGCGCGAGGAAATCGAACCGGGCGCCATCGCTCTTAAGAAGAACCATCCGTCAGGCGGTGGGTTGCATCCTCTGGAGGCGTACCTGCTGGTCCAGCGTGTGGAAGGTGTCGATCCGGGTCTCTACCACTACAACGTCGAGTCGCACGCGCTCGATCGGCTGCCAACCCCCGCCGAATTCGACATCGCCGATTTCGCGCGCCGCATGGTTGCAGGACAGCACTACTTCGCGGATGCAGCCGTGCTGCTCGTCGTCGCAGTTCGCTTTCCGCGGTCGTTCTGGAAGTACCGCAAACACCCCAAGATATATCGCGCGATCCTGATCGAGAGCGGCCACGCATCGCAGAATCTCTACCTGGCCGCGACCGAACTCGGTCTCGGTGCGTATGTGACCGCGGCGATCAATGAAATCGACATCGAAGCGGCGTTTGGACTAGACCCATTGCTGGAAGGGCCGATCGCCGTGTGCGGGTTCGGTCCGCGCGCCCATACGCGAACCACGGTCGAACTCGATCCCTCCGAACGCGTGTGGGACGCGACGGGACATCTGAAGCAGCCGACGTGATGGCCAGGCGACGAGGCATTGCCGCACCGGCGTATCGGCGGATCTTCAGGCCAACCGGAACGGCAACTTGCGCAACCGCTTCCCTGTCAGTGCAAACACTGCATTGCCAATCGCCGGCGCGATCGGTGGCAACCCGGGTTCGCCACAGCCGCCCATCGCGTCCGTGCTTGGCACGATGTGCACTTCGACGACCGGCATCTCCGGCAGCCGCAACGCGGGGTAGTCGTGGAAGTTGCTCTGCTCGACGCGGCCGTCCTTGAGCGTCAGTTCGCCGTGCAGCGCGGCCGACAGGCCGTAGGCGATCGCGGATTGCATCTGCGCCTCGACCGTCAGCGGGTTCACGACCGGGCCGCAATCGACCGCGCAGACGACGCGATGCACACGGATGGCGCCCTTCTCGACCGAGACCTCGGCCACGTGTGCGACGTAGCTGCCGAACGAGGCGTGCACGGCGAGGCCGGCGCCGCGGCCCGCAGGCAGCGGCTTGCCCCAGCCGAATTGCTCCGCCGCAAGGTCGAGTGCGCGACGTTCGCGCGCGTCCTTCGGCAGCATCGCGCGACGGTACGCAAGCGGATCCTGCTTGGCGGCATGCGCGCATTCGTCGAGGAAGCTCTCGACCACGAACGCGGTGTTCGAGTGTCCGACCGAACGCCACCACAGCACCGGCAGCGGGCTCGTCGGCGAATGCAGGTCGACGCGATGCGCGGCGATCGCCGCGAGGTACGGCGAATCGGCCGCGCCTTCGACCGAGGTCGCATCGACACCGTCCTTGACCATCATCGGCTCGAACGGCGTACCGGCCGCGATCGACTGGCCGACCAGCGTGTGCGTCCACGCCGCAGGCCTTCCGTCGGCAGCGAGCGAGGCACGCAACCGCGACAGCCACATCGGCCGGTACCAGCCGCCGCGGATGTCGTCCTCGCGCGTCCACACGACCTTGACCGTGCGCTTCGCTGCCTTCGCGACGAGCGCGGCCTCGACGATGAAATCCGATTGAGGATTCGCGCGTCGACCGAAGCCACCGCCGAGGAAGGTCGTGTGAATGCGTACTTTCCCCGGCTCGATGCCGAGCGCCTTCGCGACGTTCAGCTGGTCGACGCCCTGGAACTGCGTACCGGTCCAGATCTCGCAGCCGTCGGCGCCGAGCGCGACGGTGCAGTTCAGCGGCTCCATCGATGCGTGTGCGAGGAACGGCGTTTCGTACTCCGCCTCGATGATGGTTTTCGCGGCCTTCAGGACTGCCTCGGCGTCGCCGGCGACTTTCGCTGGCGCGCCCGGTGTCGCGGCCAGCTTGCGGTATTCATCGCGCAGCGCGGGCGTCGATGCCTTCGCGAACGCGCCCTCGTCCCACTCGAGCGCGAGCGCATCCCGCCCCTGCTTGGCAGCCCAGAAATGCTGGCCGAGCACGGCGACGCCATTCGGCACCTCGATCACGTCGATGACGCCGGCGATTGCCTTCGCCTTGGTTGCGTTGAACTTCCTCAGCTTCGCGCCGAACACCGGCGCGCGCGCGATCACCGCCACCGCCATGTCGGGCCGTTTCACGTCGATGCCGAACTCGGCCGCGCCGGTCGTCTTCACGATGCTGTCGAGGCGGCGCGTCGGTTTGCCGATGATGGTCCAGTCCTTGGGCGCCTTCAGCTTCACGTCGGCAGGCATCGGCAACTTCGCCGCGGCTTCGGCGACCTCACCGAAGCGCACGCGATGAGCGCCATGCACGATGACGCCGCGCTCGACGCGGCAATCCGACGCCTTCACGCCGAGCTTTGCCGCTGCCGCTGCGATGAGCAGCTCGCGCGCCATCGCGCCGGCCGTGCGCAACTGGTCGAACGATTCCCAGGTGCTGGTCGAACCGCCGGTCATCTGCGTCCCGTACGCGGTGTGCGCGTACTCCGGTGCGGCCGGCGCATGTTCGACACCGATCGCGCTCCAGTCGCAGCCGAGTTCCTCGGCGACGACCATCGGCAGCGAGGTCCAAACGCCCTGGCCCATTTCCGAATGCTTGAGCAGGATCGTCACGCGGTCATCGGCTGTGATGCGGATGAACGCGTTCGGCGAAACGGGCGGCTTCGCGACCGGTGCCGCTGGCGCCCCTTCGGCCAGCGCACGACGCATTGCCTGCGGCAGGAAGCAGGCCACGACCAGTCCGGCTGCCACGGATGCAGCCGCCTTCAGGAAGGCGCGGCGCTCGACACCCTCACGGCCGGCAGCTTCGCCGACGAGCGGGGTTCCGCACGCGGCAGTTTCGCCTGCCCGTCGCCGCAGCTCCTCGGGATTCATGCCGTCACGCCACATGACCGCTCTCCTTCGACAGTTCCGCCGCGCGATGCACGGCGCCGCGGATGCGCTGGTAGGTGCCGCAGCGGCAGAGGTTGCCGGCCATCGCGGCATCGATGTCGGCATCGCTCGGCTGCGGTTTCTGCGCGAGCAGCGCGACCGCGCTCATGATCTGGCCCGACTGGCAGTAGCCGCATTGCACGACGTCGAGTTCCTGCCACGCGCGCTGCACCGGGTGCGAGCCGTCCTTCGACAGGCCTTCGATCGTCGTGATCGACTTGCCGGCTGCGGCGACCGCCGGCAGCACGCACGAGCGGACCGCCTGGCCATCGAGGTGGACCGTGCACGCACCGCATTGCGCCATGCCGCAACCGAACTTGGTGCCGGTCAGGCCGACGAGGTCGCGCAGCACCCACAACAGCGGCATGTCGGTCGGCGCATCGACCTCATGCGACTGGCCATTGACGACGAGCTTCATCGGACGTCTCCCGCGGCGGGCCAAGCGCTGAGGCTACTCCCGTCGCGCTGCCCGCGCCATCGCCTTCTCGTCGATGCCGAACGCGTACAGGACGCGTTCCTACGGGCATGGCGGCCGCGCGAGATCTCCCGGCATGTCGAGGTCCTGCGCAAGCGCCGGTGCATCGATCGCGACGACCTCGGCGGTACGCGCGCGCAACAGCAAACGTGCACCGACATCGCCTCGCAGTCGACCGATCTCGTCGAACCAGCCGCGCGGCAGGATCGCCGGCACGCCGAGCACATCGGCATACGCGCTCGCGACGGCGCGCGCCGGATCGCTGCGCCATGTCGCGCACAACACCGCGAGGTGCGCGGCTTCCAGCGCGGGCTGGTCGGTCAGGGCGACGAGCGCGCCGTCGACATCGGCCGGCAGCGCCGCGAGACCTGCGCGCAGCGAGGCCGAGAGGCCCTCTGCGTGGTCGCGCGCCAAGACGCAGTGCGCATCGATCCCGGCGAGCACCGCGCGCATTGCTTCGGCGTCGTGTCCGAGCACGACGACGAGCGCGGCCGGTCTGGTCGTCAGCAATGCGCGCGCGGCGCGGCGCAGCAGCGCTTCACCGTCGATCTCGACCAACTGCTTCGGATGGCCCAGCCGCGTCGAAGCGCCGGCCGCGAGCAGGATCGCCGCGTGGCGCGGCTCAGCCATGCGCTGGTTGCGCGAACGTCTGCTGCAATTGGGCCGCGATCGCGAGCGCAATCGCCTCCGCACCTTCACCGCCGAGCGGCAGGCCGACCGGTGCGTGCAGGCGCGCACCGAGCATCGCGCCGTCGTCGTCGCCGATCTCCCTGAGCAGTTCGTCGCGCCGCGCGATCGGTCCGAGCAGGCCGATGTAGGGAATCTGCGAAGCGGCCAACGCGCGCAGGCTGCGTGCATCGAGATCGAGGTTGTGGTTCATCACCAGCGCCGCATCGAAGCGCGCGCGCGCGATGATCGTGGCAAGCTCGTCGGGCCCGTCCCGGTGCTCGGCGTCGACGCCCGCCGACGCTGCAAAGCGCAGCCAGCGTTCGCGGTGTTCCGCCAGTTCCACGCGCCAGCCGAGTCGACGCGCGAGCGCGAGCAGAGGGGGTGTCTCCGGCCCGGCGCCGAGCAGCAGCAGGCGCGGTGCACGTGCGACATGCAGGCGGCACGCATCGTCCGGCAGCGCGTCGTCGTCGACCGGCCCTCCGCATTCGTCGAACGCGAAGCGCTGCTCGCCGACGACTGCGCGGCCGGCGCCGGTACGCGTGTCGCCGGCGATCAGCGTCAGTTCGAGATCGAGGTCGTCGGCGAGCGCCGCGCGCAAGGCGCTGCGCAGCGGAGACGCCTTCGCGGGCAATGGAAGCAGCAGCACGTCGGTCGATCCGCCGCAGCCGGTGCCGGACCCGAACACGCGGTCCTCGTCGCCGCTGCTGTCGAAGCGTGCTGCCTGCGCCGCACCGTTCGCCAGTACATCGCGCGCGCGTGCTTCGAGTTCCGCTTCGAGGCAGCCGCCAGACAGCGCTCCGACGCGCACGCCGGCCGCATCGAGCAGGATCAGTGCGCCGGGCTTTCGATAGGTCGAGCCGCTGCTGCCGACGACCACGCACAGCACGCTGTCGCGGCGTGCCGTGGCGAGCGCGTCGGCTACGGCGACGAGGGCGCGCAGACCGCCGAGTGGCGGCAAATGAGACAGTTCGACTTCGATCGGCATGCGAACGACTTTCCGAGGGGTCGGCCATCATAGCGATGTGGATATGACAACGACGCAGACCACGTCACAGCTCGTCGCTCAACGCGCGACGAATCGTTGCGGCAGCAATCGCGCGAGCCATGGTCGGCGTACCAGCACGTTGCCGAGTCGCTCGAGCTTGAGCCCGACCTTGCGCACGCCATCGTCGTCGAGCTCGCGCGCGATCAGGCTGACCGGGCCGAGCCGCACGCGGTCGCCGACCTCGATCGTGTGTTCGTAACGCCGCGCGAAATGCTCGGCGAGCGTGAGCGGCGCGTCCTTGGCGCGGATCGGCAACGCGTAGAAATCCGCGACGTCGGCGAGGCGCACGTCGGCATCGAAGCTGAACTCGCCGAACATCTCGCGTTCCGCCTCGATCGCCTCATCCGGCGGCGCGAACAGCCAGTCGAGCCGGTACACGCGTCCCGGCGGCGCGAGCAGGTAGGCATAGTCGCCACTGCTGAGCGAACCCGCGACATCGGGCATGTGGATCTCGCCGTTGCGCACGACCATTACCAGCTGCGCCCAGCCGGGAAGCGCGGTACCGATCAGGATGGTGGCGCCCGGGGCGACCGCATAGCCGACCATCTCGCGTTCGAGCGAGCCGGGCAGGTCGAGCTCGACGCGCCGCACGGCACGGTCGCGATGTGGCAAGGCGACGTCGAGCAGGCGCGCGGCGAGTCCGAGCGTCCAGCCTTGCACCAGCAGCGAGGCGAGCACGACGACGAACGCTACGTTGAAGATCAGTTCGGCATTCGGCAGCTTCATCAGCATCGGGATCGACGCGAGGAAGATGCCGACCGCGCCGCGCAGTCCGACCCAGGCGATGAAACCGATCTCGCGCTTGCCATAGCGGAACGGTACCAGGCACAACGCGACCGCGAGCGGTCGGCCGACCAGCATCAGGAACGCGGCAATGCCGAGCGCGGGCCAGAGTGCATCGCCGAGCGTGTGCGGCGTCGCGAGCAGGCCGAGCACGAGGAACATCACGATCTGGCACAGCCAGGTGCCGGCATCGAATACCGACAGCAGGTTGGCGAAGCCGGGCACGTTGCGGTTGCCGACGATGACGCCGGCGACGTACACCGCGAGGAACCCACTGCCGTGCAGCGAGCCGGTCGCACCGAACACGAACAGCGCCGCGGTGCCCAGGAACAGCGCCGCGAGCCCGCCCGACAGCGGCAACTTGCGCAGCGCGGCGGCAATCGCGAAACCACCGAGCGCACCGCCGAGCGCACCGATGCCGAACTGCAGCGCAAGCTCGCGCAAAAGCTCCGAACCTTCGATGCCGGATGGCGCCGCGAGGAACTCGGCGAGCAGGGTTGTCAGCAGCACGGCGACAGGATCGTTCGCGCTTGACTCGATCTCGAGCGTCGCGCCGACACGGGAACGCAGTTGCAGGCCGCCCGCGCGCAGCAGGAAGAACACCGCGGCCGCGTCGGTCGACGCCACCACCGAACCGAGCAGCAGTGCCTGCACCAGTCCGAGTCCGAGCAACCATTGCGCCGCAAGCCCGGTCAGCGCCGCCGTGACCACCACGCCGACCGTCGCCAGCAGCAGGGTCGGCGCGAATACTCCACGGAAACTCTCGCGGCGCGTGCGCAGGCCGCCGTCGAACAGGATCACCGCGAGCGCGAACGAGCCGATGCGGTAGGTGCCGGCGACGTCGTCGAAGCGGATGCCGCCCGGCCCGTCGATCCCGGCGAGCATGCCGACCACGAGGAACACCAGCAGCAGCGGCGCACCGAAGCGGCGCGCGAGCAGGCTCGACCCGATGCCGATCAGGATCAGTGCGGCGGCCGCGGCGAGCAGCCAGTAGGTGTTGTGGATCGCATTCATCGCAACCCGATCATATCCGCACCCGTTGTCGGGAGCGGTGGCAGCATTGCAGGAGGGGGCTTGCTCCGCTGCGCTAGCGCTTTGCGTGAGCTGCGCCGAGCAAGCTCCACAAAAAGGCCGAGCGCCGCCCGTAGGCTCAGGCCCTGAACCGCCGGTACTGGATCGCCTCCGACAGATGATCCGCGTCGATGCCGTCGCTGCCGGCGAGATCGGCCGCGGTGCGCGCGACGCGCATCACGCGATGGTAGGCGCGCGCGGACAGGCCGAGGCGTTCGACCGCGCGGTCGAGCAGGCCATGCAGGCGATCGTCGAGCACGCAGTCGCGTTCGACCTCGCGGTTGCCGAGCCACGCGTTCGGTTTGCCGGCGCGCTGCAACTGGCGCGTGCGTGCGGCGATCACGCGCGCGCGCACGTCCGCGCTCGTCTCGCCGCAGGCACCGTTGCGCAGGTCCGCCTGCGCAACGCGCGGCATCTCCAGCTTGAGGTCGATGCGGTCGAGCAGCGGACCGGACAGGCGTGCGCGATAGCGTGCGATCGCGTCCGGCGTGCAGCGGCAGCGGCTGCCCGGATCGCCTTCGTAACCCACGGGCACGGATTCATCGCCGCGACGAGCTGGAAGCGTGCAGGAAACTCCGCCTGGCGCGCGGCACGCGAGATCGCGATGCGGCCCGACTCGAGCGGTTCGCGCAGCACTTCGAGCACATGGCGATCGAACTCGACCACTTCGTCGAGGAACAGCACGCCGTGATGCGCGAGCGAGATCTCGCCCGGGCGCGGCACCGAGCCACCGCCGACCAGCGCTACCGCCGATGCGGTGTGGTGCGGCGCGCGAAATGCGCGTTGCTTCCAATTCGCGACCTCGGTGTCGTGGCCGGCGACCGAGCGCACTGCCGCGAGTTCGAGCGCCTCGCCTTCGTCGAGCGGCGGCAGGATGCCGGGCAGGCGGCTCGCGAGCATGGTCTTGCCCGTGCCTGGCGGACCGACCAGCAGCAGGTTGTGTGCCCCGGCCGCCGCTATTTCCAGCGCGCGGCGTGCATGCGGCTGTCCGCGCACGTCGGCGAGGTCGGCGAATACACGCGCGGCCTCCGCGCCGACTTCGCCCGCCTCGGCTTTCGGCAAATCGATGCGCCCGGCCAGGTGCGCACAGACTTCCAGCAGCGAGCCGGCGACGCGCACATCGGCCTGCTCGACCAGCGCGGCTTCGGCGCCGTTTCCGCGCGGAACGACCACCCGCCGACCGCGCCGCGCCGCCTGCAGCACCGCTGGCAGGACGCCGGCGACCGCGCGGAGTTCGCCGGACAAGGCGAGTTCGCCGATGAATTCGTAGCCCTCGAGTGCCTGGCGCGGCACGGCGCCGTTCGCGGCGAGCACGCCGATCGCGATCGGCAGGTCGAAGCGACCGCCGTCCTTGGGCAGGTCGGCTGGCGCGAGATTGACCGTGACCTTGCGCTGCGGCCATTCCAGTTGCGCGTTTAGGATCGCCGCGCGCACGCGGTCGCGAGCTTCCTTCACCGCGGTTTCCGCCAGGCCGACGATCGAGGTTCCCGGCAGTCCGCCGGACAGGTGTACCTCGCACGACACCAGTGGCGCGGCGATGCCGTCCTGCGCGCGGCTGTAGACCACGGCGAGGCTCATGCGTGCGTGCCTTGCGGAAAAAAAGAGCCCGCTGTCCGCGCCGTGGGGTGAACTGCGCTGGTCAGCGGGCGTCCCGGGAAACGAATCCGGTGGATGCATTCCATGCGTGCGACCTCCCTGCCGCCGGCACACTCGCCCGTTGCCGCCGTGGGCGTCGCACCGCATGTGTAGCCGAAAAACCTGCGTCGCGAAAACTTGAACTTGGACCTCGAACCCAGGCCGTTCGTGTTGAGCGCAGCGGAGCGAAGTTCCGCGAAGTCGAAACACCGGAAACATCCGTGATTCCCGTGCCCTTCGACTACGCGCCGTCGGCGTTGCACTCAAAGCGAGCGGAAATTTCTAATGTCGCGGCGAGCTGTCGATACCGAGCGCGCGCTCCAGCGCGAGCAGTTGCTGTTCGAGTTCCTCGATCTTTTCGCGCGTGCGCAGCAGCACGCAGCGCTGCACGTCGAATTCCTCGCGCGAGACAAGATCGAGATCGCGCAGGCCAGCCTGCAGTGCGCTGCGAAACGTCGCGGTGAGATCGGCGCGCGCTTCGTGAAGTCCTGGCGGCACCAGCGCGGCAAGACGCTGGGCAAGCGAATCGAGGGATTGGATCTGGATCATGCGTTCACCCTGGCATGCGGATGGATCTGCTGCGGTTGCCCCGTGACCTGTTCCGGTCGTTCGGGACCTGTTCCCCCCGCTCCGTGGGGGCGACCGATGGCGAACGCAATGTCCGCCACCGGCCGGAGCCTCCCTGCGGCGTCGTTCCTTCGACGCGCCTCCCCGCCAGAATCAGTCTACGCGGGCGCGCGGATAGCGCCAGACGGCGAATTCGGAACTCCTTGTAGGAAATTTCCTACACCGGTCGATCCGCTATAGTCGCCGCCGGACACGACCCAAGGAGGCTGCCATGCAGATGGTCATGGCGATCATCAAGCCGTTCAAGCTCGACGACGTGCGCGAGGCGCTCGCCGAGGTCGGCGTGCAGGGCATCACGGTCACCGAGGTGCGCGGCTTCGGACGCCAGAAGGGCCATACCGAGCTGTACCGCGGTGCCGAATACGTGGTCGATTTCTTGCCCAAGATCAAACTCGAGGTCGCGATCGCCGACGAGCAGGTCGAACGTGTGGTCGAGGCGATCAGCCAGTCGGCGAACACCGGCAAGATCGGTGACGGCAAGATCTTCGTTTGGCAGCTCGACCGCGTCGTGCGCATCCGCACCGGCGAACTCGACGCCGACGCGTTGTAGGGCGGATCGAGCACAGGCGCGAGTCCCGCCGCCCCATCGCGAAGCAGGCGTCACGCGCGTTTTGTGGGAGCTCCGGCTTCCGCCGCTCCCGCATCGGCGATGTCGCGTGATGGTCACTTGAGCACGATCCACGCCCCGAGCGCAGCGAACAACACCGCTGCGGCGATGCGCGCGGCCTTCAGCGGCAGCCGCGACGCGAAGCGTGCGCCGAGCCAGACCACCGGCACGTTCGCGAGCAGCATGCCGATCGTGGTACCGGCGACGACCTGCCACAGCGGGTGGTATTGCGCGGCGAGCACCACGGTCGCGACCTGGGTCTTGTCACCCATCTCGGCCAGGAAGAACGCGATCAGCGTCGCCACCAGCACGCCATGGGTCGAGCCGCGTTCGGCGCCTTCCTCGTCGGTCGCGTCGGGTTTGAGCGTCCACACGGCGACCGCGAAGAAACTCAATGCGACGATCCAGCGCAGCGTCTGCGGCGAGAACCATTGCGCGACAACCGCGCCAGCGGCGCCCGCGAGCGCGTGGTTGGCCAGCGTGGCTACGAAGATGCCGATCACGATCGGCCATGGACGGCGGTACTTCGCGGCAAGGATCAGCGACAACAGCTGGGTCTTGTCGCCGATCTCGGCAATCGCGACGGCAGCGGTCGAAACGAGCAGGGTCTGCAAGGAAAACTCCAGCGGGCCGGGATCTGGACGCGATGGTACGCGCGCGCAGTCCCGGCCCGGCTCTGCCCGCACGCACCAAAGGTCTTGCCGGACGGGATCGCGATGATCCGTCGCGCGCGCCATGGCGTTGTCCGCCAAGTGTGTTGACGCGCGCCCCGCGACGGTTCGCCGCGGTCGACTACTCCCCGATGGAGTGTGCGCAGTGTATCCGGGTGGCGTGACGCTCTCCACGTCGGGAAGCGCGACTCCAGGCGCGCAACGCCGCCTCACCACCGTTCGCACTGGGCGCAGGCGCAAGGCCGAGGGCTTTCCAACCGGACTCCGCACACCGCTTCCGCCCTTGACAACGGAGCGGATACATTAGGATTCAATGGCTTGACACGTCAATGCGAATCATTATCATCAAAGTCCCATCGACTGGAGCTCGCCATGCTCGTCTCGAACACCGCCCTGCCAGAGAACACCAACCCCTCTGGCGTCGCCAGCGTCGCGCCTCCGCGTGCCGCGCGCATCAGCAGTGGCCGTCTGCTCGCCGGCCAGCGTGAACTCGTGATCGAGCACGCCGGCCAGGAGTATCACCTGCGCCTGACGCGCAACGACAAGCTGATCCTGACGAAGTAGCGTCGTTCGCTCACGCGCCGCGATCGGTCGCGACCGCTTCCGCGTCCGGCGCGTCGATCGCCGCGCGGCGGCCGACGAGCCAGCCGAGCCCGACGATGCCGGCGACGACCAGTACTGCGCCGAGTACGGCGACGCCGTGCGGCGCGGGTTCGCCGAGCAGTGCGACACCCAGCGCGCTAGAGAACAGCAACTCGGCCGCCTGCATCGCCTCGACGGCGCCGAGTGCGGCGGGATCGTTGCGGACCATGCCGGTCGCGCGGAAGAACAGGATCGTCGCGATCGTGCCGGTGAACAGCGCGACGCCACCGGCCAGCAGCACCTGCGTCATCGGCGGCGGCCCGGCCACCTGCCACGCGCCCGCCGCGACCAGCCAGAAGAACGGCTGGCTCGCGAGCGTCATGCCGAACACGCGCTGGGTCGCGTCGAGTGGCTCGCCGCTGCGCTCGAGGTGCAGCAGGATGGCGCGGTTGCCGAGCGGATAAAGCACCGCCGACGCCGCGACCGCGGCGAGCGCAAACCACGCGTCGCGATCGAGGTGGCCGCCGAAGTGCGCGCCCTGCATGAGTGCGACGCCCGCGACGATGACGGCACCGAGCGCGAGTGCGGCGCGCGGCAGGCGCGCGCGACGTCCTCGATACAGCAGCGGTCCGAGCAGCATGCCGGCGATGACCGTGAGCTGGAACGTGCCGGCGACCAGCCACGCGGGCGCGTACGCGGCGGCCCAGGTCAGGCAGACACAGAACAGCCCGAATCCTATTCCGCTCCATGCCAGCCATGCGAGCGGATGCGCGCGCAACGCGCGCCACACCGGCGCATGTCCGCGTTGCACGGAGAGCACGAGCGCGAGCATCGGCAACGTCAGCAGATAGCGCAGCGACGCCGACCACGCCCAGTGCCCGCCAGCGTTCGCGATCGCGCGATTGAGCACGTAGGTGGACGTGAAGAAGAGCGCGGCGGCAAGTCCGAGCAGGACCGCGACTAGCGCCTGGCGTGCGCGCGCCTGCATCAGCGGCGCCGGCTGCCGCGCAGTCGTTCGATCGGGAAACTCGCGACGTCGCCGCCGTGTCCGCGCACGGGCTGGCCGGGCACGGGAGCGCGCGCGATCGCGTAGACGACCTCGTAGGTCGCCGGCAATACGCCATCATGGCGGAAGCGCTCGTACGCGGCGATGACGCCGGCGAGGTGCGCCTTGCCGGTCAGGCTGCGCTGGCGCCGCGCATCCGCATTGGTTGCACCAATCGCGCGCAGCTCGCGCATGAGGTCGCGCGCATCTGCGTAGGTGAGGGTGAAGTCGTCGCGTTCGAGCACGGGGTCGCGGAATCCGCTCGCGAGCAGGCCGTCGCCGATGTCGTGCATGTCGATGAAGCGGCTCACATGCGGCATGCGATCGACCTCGGCGAATGCGGCGCGCAGTTCCTTCAGCGTGTCCGGCCCGAACGTCGAGAACAGCAGCAGGCCGTCCGGCCGCAGCACGCGACGGAATTCCGCCAGCGCAAGCCCGGGATCTTCGCACCATTGCAGGCACAGGCTGGAATGCACGAGGTCGACGCTGGCATCGGCAAGCGGCAGCGCCTGCGCGTCGCCGCAAAGAACAACAAAGGGGTCAGGTTCATTCTCGGAACGCGTCGCGGAGTCGTCGTCGCGCTTGCCCCACTTCGTTCTCCCCACCTGCAACATCGGCAGCGCGAGATCGAGTGCAATCGTCTGAGCCTCCGGGTAGCGCGCGGCCAGTGCCACGCAGCCTTCGCCGGGGCCGCAGCCGACGTCGACGATGCGCCGTGGTGCAAAGTCGGAGATGCCGTCGAGGTGCTCGCGCAGGCGGGTCGCGACTTCCGCCTGCAAGGCCGCATGCGCGGCATAGCTCGCTGCCGCGCGACCAAACGCGCGGCGGATGTGCGTGCGGTCCAGGCCGGCGCTCATGCGGACTGCTCCGTCTCGAACGCCACGAGCGCATCGGCGATCGCCGCTGCGAACTCGAGAAACGGCGCATGCCCACTGTTGAATTCGAGGTGGCGCGCGCGCGGCGCGTGCGCGGCCGCCCATTGCAGCGCCCCGGGGGGCACCAGCCGGTCGCGTCGGCCACCGAGCCACAGGCTTGGCATTGCGAGTCCGGCCAGTGCGTCGCGAAAATCGCACCTGTCGAGCGCGGCAAGCCCGTCGCATAACGCTTCGACGCGCGGTTCGCCGCGCGCGAACACGCGCTTCTTCAGCTCGCGCAGATCGGCCTGCGCATGCACCGAACCCATCGTTTCGAGCGCAAGAAAGCGTTCGATCGCGTGCCGATAGCGCGCATGCAGTTCGCTCGCGAACTCGCCGAACACACTTGCGGCAACGCCGTGCGGCCAGTCCGGCGCCGCGACGAAGCGCGGGCTCGATGCGATCAAGCAGATGCCGCGCACGTGCCCGGGACCATCCAGCGCCGCACGCAGCGCGACCAGCCCGCCGAGCGACCAACCGACCCACAACGCGCGCGGCGTCGCCGCCGCAATCGCGCGCGCGCTGTCGGCGATGTCGAAATGCAACTCGTCGCGGCTATGGCCATGCCCAGGCAGGTCGACCAGATGGATGCGGAAGTGCGGCTCCAGCGCAGCCAGCAACGGCGCGAAAATACCACCGTGCATCGCCCAGCCGTGGATCAGCACCAGATCAGGACCGCTTCCGTGTGTTTCGATATGCATGTCGTTTCCGTCGTGTGGCCGGTGCTTCAGCGCCCGGCACGCCCATCCATCGAAAGGCGTGCAGCGACGATTCGTGGTGCGAGCAGCCGCCACAGATGGTGTGCATAGCGGCGCCCACAGCGGCCGCGGGCTCGCAGCCAACGCGGGCGACACCGATTGCGCAGAATGCGCTCGGCAAGCCAGGACTGGTCGAAACCGTCCCAAACGCCGGCGGTCGCGCACAAATTCGCATTCAGGGCCGGATGGACTTCGTCGAACAGGATCGTGCGCAACTGATCCATCGGGTAGTTCGACCGCGCGAGTTCGCGCGCGGCGGCACGCGCGAACGAACGATAGTCCGTATCCAGATAAAGGTCGGAAAGCGCCCTCCATACCGCCTTTCGCGCGGTCAGTTCGTCGGCGATCGGGTTCATCGTGCGGTACCGGCGAGCGCATCGAGGAGCTTTTCGACATCGCTCTCCGCATGCAGCGCCGACAGCGCGACGCGCAGGCGTGCCTGTCCTTGCGGCACGGTCGGCGGGCGGATCGCGGGCACGTACAGGCCGGCGGCTTCGAGTCGTTGCGAGACGGCGAGCGCGGCCATCGCGTCGCCGACCAGCACGGGCTGGATCGGCGTGCGCGAGGAGAGCAGAGGAATGCCACGCGCGGCGGCACCGTTGCGGAAATGCGCAACCAGCAGCGCGAGGCGATCGCGCCGCCAGCCCTCGAACCGCGCGATCTCGATCGCGGCACGTGTCGCTGCAGCGAGCGCCGGTGGCAGCGCGGTCGTGTAGACGAAGGTGCGCGCCGATTGCACGAGGCCGTCGATCAGTGCCGCACTGCCGGCGACGAACGCGCCGGCGACGCCAAGCGCCTTGCCGAGCGTTCCCATCAGCACCGGCACGTCGTCCTGCGAAAGGCGGGCTTCGGCGACGCTGCCGGCGCCGTCGGGGCCGAGCACGCCCAGGCCGTGTGCATCGTCGATCATCAGGGTCGCGTGCTGCGCGCGCGCGAGCGCCGCCAGTTCACGCAGCGGCGCGACATCGCCGTCCATGCTGAACACGCCGTCGCTCGCGAGCAACGCGGCGGCCGCGGGTCTCGCCTCGAGCTGGCGCGCCGCGCTCGCGATGTCCGCATGCAGATAGCGCTTCAGCGTGCAGTCGGCGAGGCGTGCTGCATCGAGCAGGCTCGCGTGGTTGAGCTTGTCCTGCACGCAGAGATCGTCGGCACCGAGCAGCGCGGATGCGACGCCGAGGTTGGCCATGTAGCCGGTCGAGAACAGGAGCGCGCGCTCGCGACCGGTCCAGCGTGCGAGCGCGACTTCCAGCGACGCATGTTCATCGCGATGCCCACCGAGCAGGTGCGCCGCCGACGCACCCACGCCCCAGCCGGCGGCGGCGCGCACGAGCGCCTCCCGCAAGGCCGGATGCTGCGCGAGGCCGAGGTAGTCGTTGCTGGCGAAGTTCGTGAGGCGCCGACCGTCGACGACGACGGTCGCGCCGTCGACGGCCTCGACCGTGCGCAGCCGGCGCAGCAGCGACGCGCGCCCGCGCTCGGCCTGCGCGGCGGCGAGGCGCGCGAGCAGGTCCGGCCGCGAGTGCGGCGCTGGTGCCATCGCGCCGCGATCAGGCGGCCGCTTCGGCCGCGCAGGGGTCGAGGATGTCGGCATGCACGGTGCCG
>Ga0209023_10000042_pt1 | contig 211928 bp, 198 predicted proteins | sample LakOneMetagenome_FD_187468 | JGI IMG/M metagenome (GOLD analysis project Ga0209023, IMG submission 187468) | Freshwater and sediment microbial communities from Lake Erie, Canada (SPAdes) (version 2) | ecosystem: Environmental > Aquatic > Freshwater > Lentic | place: Lake Erie, Canada... | reverse complement strand
AGCAGAGATGAGCATCGTTCATGCCGAGTCAGCACAAACAATAAAGGACTTAGGCTTGCACCTAAGTCCTTTATTTTTTATTGGTAGGCCTCCCCAGAGTCGAACTGGGCACCAACGGATTATGAGTCCGCTGCTCTAACCAAGCATGAGCTAGAGGCCCGAAACCTGTACTACGCGAGGGCGCTAAAAACTCGCCACTATCGCAAGCACGGTAGCAACCATGCATGCAAAGTGGCGAGAGCATATTGCCTTTAGCTAGGGTCCGTCAAGACCAAAAGATCAGCTGCTGCCTTCGAGGAAACTCTTCAGCTTGTCCGAGCGCGACGGGTGACGCAGCTTGCGCAACGCCTTCGCCTCGATCTGGCGAATCCGCTCACGCGTGACGTCGAACTGTTTACCAACCTCTTCCAGCGTATGGTCGGTCGACATCTCGATGCCGAAGCGCATGCGCAGCACCTTGGCTTCGCGCGGGGTCAGCGAATCCAGCACGTCCTTCACCACGCCGCGCATCGAGGCATGCAGCGCTGCGTCCGAAGGCGCCAGCGTGTTGTTGTCCTCGATGAAGTCGCCCAGATGCGAATCGTCGTCGTCGCCGATCGGCGTTTCCATCGAAATCGGCTCTTTCGCGATCTTCATGATCTTCCGGATTTTGTCTTCCGGCATTTCCATCTTGATCGCGAGGGTTGCCGGATCGGGCTCGGCACCGGTCTCCTGCAGGATCTGGCGCGAGATCCGGTTCATCTTGTTGATCGTTTCGATCATGTGCACCGGAATACGGATTGTGCGCGCCTGGTCCGCGATCGAACGGGTGATGGCCTGGCGGATCCACCACGTCGCGTAGGTCGAGAACTTGTAGCCGCGGCGGTATTCGAACTTGTCCACCGCCTTCATCAGGCCGATGTTGCCTTCCTGGATCAGGTCGAGGAATTGCAGGCCGCGGTTGGTGTACTTCTTCGCGATCGAGATGACCAGACGCAGGTTCGCTTCGGTCATTTCGCGCTTGGCCTTGCGGGCCTTCATTTCACCGGCCGCCATCTGGCGGTTGATGTTGCGCAGGTCCGGCAGCGGCAGTACGACGCGCGCCTGCAGGTCGATCAGACGTTGCTGCAGTTCCTTGATCGTCGGGATGTTGCGGCCGAGGATGGCGCTGTAGGCGTGGCCGGCGTTGACTTCGCCGTCGACCCATTCCAGGTTCGTCTCGTTGCCCGGGAAGACCTTGATGAAGTGGGCGCGCGGCATGCCGCAGCGGTTCACGGCCACGTCCAGGATCTGCTTCTCGATGTGGCGGACTTCGTCGACCTGGCCGCGCAGGGTGTCGCACAGCTTCTCGACCACCTTGGCGGTGAAGCGGATGCCCAGCAGTTCGTTGGAGATCGCTTCCTGGGCCTTGACGTAGTCCTTCGAGTTGTAGCCCTGCTTCTCGTAGGCCTTGCGCATCTTGTCGAATTGCTGGTCGATGAAGGAGAACTTTTCGAGGGCGGAATTCTTCAGCTGCTCGAGCTGCTCGGCGGAATAGCCTGCCGCGCCGGAGCTGGCGCCAGCCTCTTCTTCCTCTTCCTCTTCCTCGCCTTCTTCTTCCTCGTCCTCGTCGTCGTCATCGGTCGAGGTCGGCGCAACCGCGGTCGGCGAGGTGTTCTCGTCTTCGTCGGGGTCGACCATGCCGTCGACGATCTCGTCGATCTTGATCTCGTCGTTTTCGATGCGGCGCGAGGCGTCGATGATCTCGGCGATCGTCACCGGGCAGGCGGAGATCGCCTGGATCATGTCGCGCAGGCCGTCCTCGATGCGCTTGGCGATTTCGATCTCGCCTTCGCGGGTCAGCAGCTCGACCGAACCCATTTCGCGCATGTACATGCGGACCGGGTCGGTGGTGCGGCCGAAGTCGGAATCGACGGTCGAGAGGGCGGCTTCGGCGGCGGCTTCGGCTTCGTCGTCGCTGGTGACGGTGGCAACGTTGTCGGACAGCAGCAGCGTCTCGGCGTCAGGGGCATGCTCGTAGACGGCGATGCCCATGTCGTTGAAGGTGCCGATGATGCCTTCGATCGCTTCCGGGTCGACGATGTTGTCGGGGAGGTGGTCGTTGATCTCGGAATAGGTCAGGAAGCCGCGCTCCTTGCCCGACTTGATCAGGGCCTTGAGCTTGTTGCGGCGAACCTCGATCTCTTCCTCGCTCGCCTCGGTATCCGACGAGAACGCGTCTTTCAGCAGCGCTTTTTCCTTGGCCTTGCGGTCCTTGGCCTTGGCCTTGTCCGCGGCTTTCAGTTCGGCGCGCTCGACCGCGTTCAACGCGGCGACTTCGTCGTTCTCGGGCGTGAATTCCTTGGGCTTGCGGCCACGCCGCCCCGGGACCTTGACGGCCGGGAGCACGTAGCCCGACGTATCGATCGCGGCAAGTGCTTCCGCGTCGGTCGTCTGGCTCACAGGCGCAACACCCGCGACGCGGGCTTCCGCCTTGTCTTGAGAATTGTCCGCCTTGGCGGACATCCTGGTGGATTTGGTAGCCACTTTGGTTTCGGGTTTCTTAGTTGGCACAGGCGCTTTCGAAGTCACGACGACTTACTTTACTAGGTTAAAGATAAAGTTTTGTTACCTTGCTTGCACTGCCCTGCTAACTGAAACTCCATGCATGCCTGACGACGAAAAGACGTTTCAAAGCTTGCAATAGTTAGCGTTTTATTATAGCACGCACCCCTGTATTTTCCAGTCGAGAACACCCGTGTTGCGGAGCATGTGCTTCAGGCGAATTTCGCCGGTGTGTCGTTGGCGGCTTCCCGCATCAAGAGGTCCTGCTGTGCTGTGATTTCGCGATAGCGGGCACTCACCTGATCTGGGGTCAGGCCAGAAGAAAACAACTGGTTCAACTCCTGTTTCAATGCATCCATCTTGATTTGCCGCACGGCACTGGTAATCCAGACGCGGTCCGAGTCGATATCCGATTCGGGTTCCGAGGCAATTTCCGCGACCAGATGATCGAACTCGGTGCTGGCTTCCTTCAGTTGCTGGGACAAGGCCGCGAAGCTGGCGTTCGCGCCCAGCGCCTGGGCCTGGGCCACCAGCCAGCGCAGGCGGTCGGCCGGCTCGGCGCCGAAGTGGTCGAAAGCGCGCAGCGCGGCCTCGTCGAGATCCAGCGCGATCGACGGGTGGGCCACCAGCATGCGCATGATCTGCAATTCGAGCCCGACCGGCTCCGGCCGGCCCTGGCGCGGCGGCGCCTTGCGTGCCACCGATACCGGCTTGGACAGCTCGAACAGGGCTTCGATCTCCGCCGGCGTCGACTGGGTCATGCTGGCCAGGCCGCGCACGATCTGCAGGCGCAGCCCGGTCGGCGCCATCGTCTGCAGCAGCGGCTTGGCCTCGAACTGGGCGTGCGCCCTGCCCTCCGGCGTGTCGAGATCGTGCTCCTGCGTGACCTCGCGCAGCAGGAACGACGACAGCGGCATCGCCTCGTCGATTTCCCGCGCAAAGGCGTCGGCGCCGAATTCGCGCACATAGCTGTCCGGGTCGTGCTCTTGCGGCAGGAACAGGAACTTGATGGTCTTGTCGTCGGACATCTGCGGCAAGCAGGCTTCTAGCGCACGCCGGGCGGCGCGGCGGCCGGCCTTGTCGCCGTCGAAGCTGAAGATCACATGGTCGGTCTGGCGCAGCAGCTTCTGCACGTGGGTGCTGGTGCACGCCGTGCCGAGCGTCGCCACCGCCTGCGGGAAGCCGAGCTGGGCCAGGGCGACCACGTCCATATAGCCTTCGGTCACCAGCACATAGCCGGCGTCGCGGATCGGCTGGCGCGCCTCGAACAGGCCGTACAGCTCCTGGCCCTTGTTGAACAGCGGCGTTTCCGGCGAGTTCAGGTACTTCGGTTCGCCGCCATCCATCACGCGCCCGCCGAAACCGATCACCTGGCCCTTGGTGTTGCGGATCGGGAACATGACGCGTTCGCGGAAGCGGTCGTAGCGTTTCTTGTTGTTGCCGTCCTCGTCGACCTTGTCGATGACCAGGCCGGATTCGACCAGCGCGAGCGCCTCGTAATCCTTGAAGACGGAACGCAGATTGTCCCAGCCGGCCGGCGCATAACCCATGCCGAAGCGCGCCGCCACCTCGCCGGTCAGGCCACGGCCTTTCAGGTAGGCGATCGCGTTCGGGGCCTGGCGCAATTGCGCGCGATAAAAATCGCAAGCCTGCTGCAGCGCATCGGTCAGCGCCAGCGACTGCGCCTGCTGGGCGGCGCGCTGGGCCGGCGGAATCTTGTCGTCGTCGTTCGGCACGACCATGCCGACGCCCTGGGCCAGATCCTTGACCGCATCGACGAAGCCCATGCCCGAGTATTCGATCAGGAAGCCGATGGCGGTGCCATGCGCACCGCAGCCGAAGCAGTGGTAGAACTGCTTGGTCGGGCTCACCGTGAAGCTGGGCGACTTTTCATTGTGAAAAGGGCACAGGCCCATGTAGTTGGCGCCGCCCTTTTTCAGCTGGACGTAGCGGCCAACCACATCGACTATATCAATGCGGTTGAGCAGATCGGTAATGAAAGATTGCGGAATCACTAGATGAATACCAGTATTTGTCTAAACTCAGACTATACCGCAGCGCCCGCTAGCAATTGATTTGCAGCAAGCAACAGGGCATCGCCACCCTGAATCGGAGAACGCCGGGGCAGCTGTGGCGAAGATGCCGACAGCTGCGCCTGGCCGTTCCCGGTTTTACATCAGGCGCCAGTCAGCGCCTTTTTCACTTGTGCCGACACGGCCGTCATATCGGCGCGGCCTGCCAGCTTGGGCTTCAGGATGCCCATGACCTTGCCCATGTCCTGCGGACCGGCGGCGCCGGAAGCAGCCACGGCAGCGGCGACTTCCGCGGCCACTTCCTCGTCCGACAAGCCGGCCGGCATGTAGGCTGCCAGCACGGTCAGTTCCTTCTTCTCGATGTCGGCCAGATCCTGGCGGCCACCGGCCTCGAACTGGGTGATCGAATCCTTGCGCTGCTTGATCATCTTCTCGACGACGGCGGTGACCTGGGCATCGTCCAGTTCGATACGCTCATCCACTTCCTTGCGCTTGATTTCGGCAAGAACAAGGCGGATGGTGGCCAGGCGTTCGCTTTCCTTGGCGCGCATGGCGGCCTTCATGTCGTCGGTCAGTTGTGCTTTCAAGCTCATGGGTTCTCCGAGATATTATTTTTGAAGAGGGAAAAAGGCAAAACCCGCTGCGGATCGACCGGAGCGGGCTTCGACATATTCAGGCCTCGAATGCCGGGACTGGCACAGGCCGTCGCCGGATCAGGCAGCTGAATGGAATTAGTACAGCTTCTTCGGCAGCTGCTGGCTGCGGATGCGCTTGTAGTGACGCTTCACGGCAGCGGCCAGCTTGCGCTTGCGCTCTGCAGTCGGCTTCTCGTAGAACTCGCGTGCGCGCAGTTCGGTCAGCAGACCGGTTTTTTCGATAGTGCGCTTGAAGCGACGCATAGCGACTTCGAACGGCTCGTTTTCTTTAAGGCGGATAGTGGTCATGTAAAAATGAAACCGTTGGATTTAGGGAAGAACGAAATTCTAACAGCTTTTCCGGCAATGTGCTAAGTTTTCTCAGCATGTGCCGCAATTGCCACATCGTACAAATTACGCGATGCTGGAACCGGCAACAAAGCCCGACGCCCAGGCCCACTGGAAGTTATAACCGCCCAGCCAGCCGGTCACGTCGACGGTCTCGCCGATGAAATACAGGCCCGGCACCTTGTTCGCCATCATTGTCTGCTGCGACAGTTCGCGCGTGTCGACGCCGCCCAGCGTCACCTCGGCCTTTTTATAACCCTCGGAACCGGTCGGCACGATGGCCCAGCGGTTGATCGCGTCGCCCAGCTTGCGCAGCTTGGCGTCGGCCATGTCCGGCAGGCGCGCGTCCGCGGCGAAGCCGTTGGCGCTCAACAGGCCCTCGGCCAGGCGCGCCGGCAGCCACTGCGCCAGGATATTGCCCAGCTGTTTTTTCACGCTGGTTTTAGAGCCGATCAGCTCCTCGGCCACGTCCAGTTCCGGCAGCAGATTCAATACAATCGGCGTGCCCGGCTGCCAGTAGCTCGAGATCTGCAGGATTGCCGGGCCGGACAGGCCGCGGTGGGTGAACAGCAGGTCTTCGCGGAAGTGGCCGTATTTGGCGCCCTTGCCTTTCTTCGAACCCGTTTCGACTTCGACCTCCAGCGCGATGCCGGCCAGCGGCACGAAAGGCTGCCAGCTCGGACCGTCGAAGGTCAGCGGCACCAGGCCCGGGCGCGGCTCGATCATGTTCAGGCCGAAGCTTTTCGCGATGCGGTAGCCGAGGTCGGTGGCGCCGATCTTCGGGATCGACAGGCCGCCGGTGGCGACCACCACGTTGGCGGCTGCGATCGGCCCGCTGTCCGTGCCGACGACAAAACCTTCGGCAGCCTGCTCCACGCCCGTTACCTTGCAGGGCATGCGCCATTCCACGCCGCCGGCATCGCATTCATCCTTCAGCATGCGGATGATCTGTTCCGACGAATCGTCGCAGAACAGCTGGCCGCGGTGCTTCTCGTGGTGCGCGATGCGGTGTTTTTTGACCAGCGCCAGGAAATCCTGCGCCGTGTAGCGGGACAGCGCGCTGCGGCAGAAGTGCGGATTCTCCGACACGAAGTTCTGCCAGCCGGCGTTGATGTTGGTGAAATTGCAGCGGCCGCCGCCGGAGATGCGGATCTTCTCGGCCAGCTTGGCGGCATGGTCGACCAGCAGCACGCGCTTGCCGCGCTGGGCTGCTACTGCCGCACACATCATGCCGGCCGCGCCCGCGCCGATCACCACCACGTCATATCGTCCTGCCATCCCGCCCGCCTTTTGCTACGCACAAAGGACGAGATTGTAGCGCGCCTACTCGCCGGTCTGCACGTAGAAATCGCGGCCGTTGAGCACACTGCCGTCCTGCGTGATGGTCACCAGGTGCATGCCGGTGTCGCTCAGGCCCAGGCGCTTGAGCTGGGCCGGTTCGATGCGCAGCAGGTAGTCGCCCGGGAAGATGCCGGTGATGACGTAATAGCCGTCGGAGGCGCTGCTCATGCTGGCGACCACCTTGCGCGTGCCGTCGACCAGTTCCAGCTTCAGGTCGCCGATCGGGCGCTTGCCGTCCTTGCCGAGCAAATAGGTGGTGCCGTCGATTTCGCCGGTCATGCCGACCGCGAAATCGAGTTCCGCCACCTTGCCCGGCCGCGGCACGATGCGTACGCCCTTCTGGCGCGGCTGCCATTGCGGGTCTTCGAGCGTGTTCGGGTCGAGGGCGATGTCGACGTACTGGTTGGCCGGCAGGCGTCCCAGGTAGGCGATGCCGGCGGTGTCGGTGCGGCTCAGGTGGCCGCCGCCGTTGACGGTGAAACCGGCGCCGCGGATCGGCTCATCCTCGGCGTCCATCGCGCCGTTCTGGTTCTTGTCGAGGAAGACCCGGACCGAAGCGCCGCCGGTGTTCGCCATCGGCTGGGCATCGGTCAGCACGCGCGCAGCGCGTGGCTCCAGTCCCATCGCCATGAACAGCTGCACGCCGGCGCCGTAGTCGTGGCTGTTGCCGTAGAAGGCGTTCAGGCCCAGGCCATAGCTGCCCAGGCTCTTGTTCAGCGAGGCCGTCATGCGGCTCGGTCCATGGCCGAAGGTGTGCACCCAGCCGAGGTTGCCGACATAGCCATCGGCGAAGTAGCGGTCGGCCGCCAGCGCCACGCTGCCCAGTTCCGTCTGCGGCCGGATCAGGTACTGCAGCTGGCCGCTCAGGCCGATGCCGGCGACCCGGCGGCTGACCTGCAACTGGCCGTCGGCGACGCTGCGTCCGCCCAGCGATTGCCAGCGCAGCGCGTTGCTGACGGCCAGGCCGGCGCCATAGGCCGAGACCCGGCCCTGCACTTCCATATTGCGCTCGCCAGACGCCAGCGCGTCGCGGCGCAGCTGCAGCGACAGCGGGAACACCAGGGGCGTGTCCTTGCCCAGCGAGCCGACCAGCATGCCGTCCGCACGCAGCTCGTCGCGCATGCGCACCGGATCGAAGGTCGGCAGGAAGTATTCGCTGCTGAAATCATCCAGTTTGGTCCGGCTGGCCGACAGCGACACGTTGCCGAGCCGGGTCTTGAGGCCCAGCTGCGCCATCCTGCCGCCGCCGCTTTGCTGGGCCAGGTCGCCGCTCAGGATGAAGGATTGCAGGTAGCCGCGCAGCCCGAGGGTTGTATAGCGCTGCTCGTCCTGCAGCACGGGGATGCGCAGCAGGCCGGCGGTGGCGCTCAGGTGCTCGTTGACGCCCCACTCCATCTGGGCCAGCGCACGCTCGCGCCCGAATTCGTCGCGGTGCGCGGCGACGTCGTAATAGACGGTCCCGCGCGGCACCGCCGACTGCTCCAGCAGGAAGCTCTGGCGCTCCACCCGCAACTGGCCCAGCGGACCGTGGAACACCAGGCGGAATTCGTTGGCGCCGTAGACCAGCGGCTGGTCGTCGAAGCTGTACTTGCCGTCCGGGCGCGACTGCTGGAAGCCGACCAACGCGTCGTTATAGTAGAGCTCGACGTCCCAGCCCGGCGGCAGGTCGCCCTGCAGGCTGTGGCTGTCGAAGCGGGTCGGCTGGTCCAGCGGGCGGTTGCTGAGGGCGAGGCCGTTGCCGGTCGCGCTGTTGCCCGAGATGTTGGCGACGCCGGGCAGCGGCACGCTGCCGACCAGGGCACTGCGCGCATGCAGCGGCCCGAGCAGGCCGGCGCCCGGATCGTTGCGGCCCAGGGTCAGGCGCAGGCCGGAGTTCGGGTCGCGCCGGTTGTAGCTGGCGTACAGCGCCGCTTCCATGCCCAGCAGGTCGGTGGTGAGGTAGCCGGTGTAGCTCGACTCGGCCTCGCGGTGGGCGCCCGAGCGCGCGACCGACACGCTCGCGGTCTGGTCGATGAAGGGCACGTCGGCCAGCCGGTAGGGAATGGCCAGGCGCGGGTAGCCGGGGTCGACGTAGCCGCCGGTGTAGCCCGACTGCTGGCCGCGTTCGCGCCGCGCCAGCCGCGCCTGCAGCGGCAGCTGTTCGCGCGTTTTCACCTTGATCGTCAGGCTGGACATGTCGACGTCGAAGTCGACCGGCAGCCAGCGCGTCAGCAGCCGGCTGGCCACGTAGATCTCGTCGGCCTGCAGCTTGACCTGCGATCGGTCCAGCGCTTCCTGCCTGCCGGCGATGTTGATCTCGCGCCCCGGTACGTCGAGGCTGAAGCCGCGTTCTTCCTGCAGGATGTAGCCGCTGGCCTTGCCCTCCCCCGGCGTCACGCGGATGGCCAGGGTCAGCAGGCGCGCCATCTCGCCCAGCGGCAGGTAGACGTCCTTGCCGATCTGGTAGGCGGTGACGGCATCGCTCAGCACCTGGTCGCCGAGCCGGACTTCGAACAGCAGCAGATTCGATTCGGGACCTTGCGCGGCGCGTGCGGGTACGGCGGGCGCCGCCGCGAAGGCAGGCGCCGCCAGCGCTGCCGCTACCAACAGCGGCAGCGCCAGCCCAAGCGTCCCGGTCGAACGCAAGATCAGGGAAGTTCGAGGCTGGCCTGGGCCAGGACCTTGCCGCCCGCCTCGGGACGGTCGCGGTAGCTCACCTCGATGGTGCCGTGGGCCAGCGCGGTGCCGCCGGGGGCCTGCAACGGCACGGCGGCCTTGCGGATCCGGTTCGGCGTGTACACGGCAATGCCGCCCACCAGCGCCAGTTGCTGCGGCTTGCCGCCGCGCGGGGTGAAGCTGATGGCCAGGTCGCCGTACACCGAGCTGTTGCCCTCGCGGTCGAATTGCAGTGCGAGGAGGGGCTGCTTGCCCTCGCGCGCCAGCGCCAGGCCGGACAGGCGCACGGTTGCATCGGTCGCGCCATGGCGGACGATCACCGGCACCGAGGCGCCGACCAGGGTATTCAGGACCACGCCGATATCCTTGCCGCCGGCCTTGGTCTCGATGCTGGTCGCGCCTTCCGCCTCGGGCAGCAGCTCGAACTGCAGGTGCGAACGGTACTCGCCGTCCGCCAGCTCGGCGGGCTTCCTCAGCATCACGCGCACGGTCTGGGCGCTGCCCGGCTGCAGCGTGATCTGGCGCGGCGAATAGCGCAGCATCGGGTCGGCAAACTGCTCGCCCGGCGCCGCCGTGTCGACGGCTTCGAACTGGCCATTCTCGGTCATGCGGCGGTTGACCAGCGAGATGCGGTAGGTGGCAGGCGTGCTGCCGTTGTTGATCAATTCGATCTGCGCGGCGCGCTGGTTCTTGTCGAACACGAGGCGGGTCGGGTGCAGCATCAGCTCGGCCCAGGCCGATTGGGTGAGGAACAGGAGACCAGCCAGCAGGATGGGACGGAGGGTTGCCAACGCGGAGAAAGCCATGGGATATCTACTTCTACTGAAAATTGACGATGACCGGGATCGATCCCGTGTAAGTGCCGCGCGGCTGATTGGCGGAGACCGTCATGGTCGCCCCCACCGACAGCGTGACGCCGCCATTCGGGACCGTCAGGATCGTCGTGGGCGAGCTGACGAAGGCGCTCAACGGCATGTTGTTGGCGCCGCTGCTCAGGCGGGTGGCGCCGCTGCCCGGCAGGGTGATGACCACTGCCTTGTTGGTGGCGCCGCTATTGCTCTTTCTGACGCTGAAAACGGCCGCACCGGCGCTCGGCGAATTCAGCAGGACGACGGCGCCGGTACTGCTGCGCGCGCCGCTCGGGCTGACGGTGATGGTGCCGCCGGTCCGGGCGACGAAGCGGCCGAAATCGAGCGAGCGCGAATTGGTGAGCACGACCTGCTGGGCCGACGCGCATGGCGCCGCCAGCAGCAGCCCGGCGGCCAGAACGAGGCCGCCGGTCCGGGAAGTGAAGGAGCGATGCGCGAACATGCTACCGACAGCGGAAACGCTCCCCTTCTGCTTAGTTGTAGTCGACCGAAGCGATGACAGTGCCGGTGTAGGTGCCCGGCGCCTGGCTCGCGCCGACGGTCAGCACGCCGCCGACGTAGATCGACTGTGCGCCGGCGGTCAGGGTGCCGCTGGTGACGGTGCCCGAGGTGGCGTTGGCGCCGGTCAGGTCGCTGACGGCGGTGAAGGCCATGGTGTCGGAACCCGAGGTCAGCACGGCCGTGCCGCCCAGGGTGATCGAATAGGTCGCACCGGTTTCGCCGGCCACGTCGAACTTGGCCGCGGTGGTGGTGCTGGTCATCTGCACCACGCCGCCGCTGATGGTGCGCGCGCCGCTGGTGCTGACGGTGACGGTGCCGCCGGTGCCGGCAGCGAACTTGCCGAACGCGAGGTCGGCGCTCTTGGTAATGGTGATCGGGGTGACGACGGTGCTGCTCGAGGAAGCGGTGGCGCTGGCGGCCATGCTGGCGGCCGGCAGAGCCAGGCCAACGGCGGCCAGGGCCGCAACCAGGGTAATACGCGAATGCTTGATCATCGTTCTCTTCTTTCAGGTAGATTTTTTGCGAGAAGCGCAGTCCAGCCTATGTTTCCATAATGAAATCATTATCTCCGGCCGAGTGCTGCATTTTTTCCATGATGCAATTCGATATTACGACTGGTGTTTCTACTTATCATCAAATATTTTGTCAAAAAATCTATTTGACATGACAAGATTGTGGGAATTTGTGACATTCAAGATGGGGCCATCCAAATCTGAAAATACGTATTTGCACAAATAGATAGCAAACTGCCGTAAGTACAAAGCACTTAACGGCAGGTTCTAGAGGAATATGTTTCAGTTATGGGGCATGTGATGCATTTCGAATAATCATTCTAGATACTCGAAATGGGCACGAATACAACACTAGTGGCCTGGCAGGCAGTTTCAGGTCCTGCTACGGATTGCGGCCGCCACGCGCAGACAGTGCCCGACCTGGGCCGCGATCGGCGGCGGCACTGGCTGTTCGCCGCGCAGGGCGCGCAGGATCCACTCGGCGGTGGCGGGCGCGTCGCGGCCTTCCGGCGCCGGCGCCAGCTCATCGGTCGGGGCATCGCGTTCGGCCAGCAGGGTCTGCTCGCCGGCGTGGAACCAGTCGATCTGCTGGGCGCGGTTGGCGTTGGCCACCGTCTCGCCTTCGGTGCCGCGCATCAGGAAGGCATCGCCGCGTCCGGCCGGGGCGGCCGTCCGGAAGTACTCGGACAGCATCGTCAGGTACTCGGGGTGGGTATAGGAGACTAGGCGCAGCGCCGGGCCCTCGAAGGGCTGCAGGATCTTGACCAGGGTATGGGTCGAGTTGCGCACGCCGAGGATGCGGCGCAGCGACAGCTGGTGGGCCAGCCTGGGCGCCAGCGTTTCGATCGGCATGAAACAGGGCTTGCGATCGGCAAAAGCGTCGAGCATGTCGGCGGTGCTGGCGATCGGGCCAATGCCCATCTCGGCCAGGATCTCGGCCGTGGTCACGCGTCCCGGGTCCTGCTGCACGCCGTGGATCAGCACCGGCACGCCCTCGCGCGCCAGCAGCAGGGCCAGCAGCGGCGTCAGGTTGGCCAGCTTGCGCGCACCGTTGTAGCTGGGGATGAGCACCGGCGCATACGGGCCCGCCGGCGCCGGCAGCGGCGCAAACGAACCCTCGGCCGCATCCATGAAGCCGGCGATCTCTTCCACCGATTCGCCCTTGATGCGCATGGCCAGCAGGATGGCGCCCAGTTCGAGGTCGGACACGCGGCCGTCCAGCATGGCCCCGTAGAGGTGTCTGGCATCGTCGCGCGCCATGCTGCGCGCACCCTTCACGCCGCGGCCGATCTCCTTGATGAAGCGGGCGGCGGGGAAGGCGTCGGTATTCGGGTCGGGAGTGGTCTGCATGGCGCTAGGATACCATCGGGCTCCTCTTGTCGCGATTGCATCACGACGGGACGATTTTTGGCACATTGCGGTGCAACATCCTCGATTTCCGGCTAGACTGGTCCTCTTCCAAAGACAACAACGCCCGGAAAAACGCTAGCCATGCTGATCACGCCCGATATCGAAAATACCAACGTCACCTCGTTCGCGACCATGCCCTCCCCGGTCGAGCTGCACCAGAAGCTGCCGCTGACCGACCTGGCCTTTACCACCGTGATGAAGGGCCGCGAAACGCTGCGCAACATCCTCGACCGCAAGGACAAGCGCCTGTTCGTGGTGGTCGGCCCCTGCTCGATCCACGACCCGGTGGCCGGCCTCGACTATGCGCGCCGCCTGAAGGCGCTGCAGGCAGAAGTTACGGACACGATGGTCTTGGTGATGCGCGTGTACTTCGAGAAGCCGCGCACCACCACCGGCTGGAAGGGCTATATCAACGATCCGTTCATGGACGACTCCTTCCGCGTCGACGTCGGCATGGAGCGCGCCCGCCAGTTCCTGCTGGACGTCTGCGAACTCGGCCTACCGACCGCCACCGAGGCGCTGGACCCGATCTCGCCGCAATACCTGGGCGATCTGATCGCCTGGACCGCGATCGGCGCGCGCACCACGGAATCGCAAACCCACCGCGAGATGTCCTCGGGCCTGTCGACCCCGGTCGGCTTCAAGAACGGCACCGACGGCGACGTCGAGATCGCCATCAACGCCGTGCTGTCCTCGTCCAGCCCGCACTCCTTCCTCGGCATCAACGAGAAAGGCGCCGTGTCGATCGTGCGCACCCGCGGCAACGCCTACGGCCACGTGGTGCTGCGCGGCGGCGGCGGCCGTCCGAACTACGATTCGGTGTCGGTGACCATCGCCGAGCAGGCACTGAAGAAGGCCAAGCTGCCGGCCAACCTGGTGGTCGACTGCTCGCACGCCAACAGCTACAAGAAGCCGGAGCTGCAGCCGCTGGTGATGTCGGACGTGATCCAGCAGATCCGTCATGGCAACCAGTCGCTGGTCGGCGTGATGATCGAATCGAACATCGTCAGCGGCAACCAGCCGATCCCGTCCGACCTGTCGCAGCTGAAGTACGGCTGCTCGGTCACCGACGGCTGCATTGGCTGGGAAGATACGGAAGCGATGCTGCGCGGGGCGCACAAGGAACTGCTGCAGCGGCCGTAATCGACTTCGGCGTGGGCACTTCGTTTTGAGGCCCCCGGCCTCAAAACCCCACCCTACGGTAAAATGGCGGATTCTGCTTTCCCTCTTCCGCTCCATTATGATTGTCCTCGGCGTCGAATCCTCCTGCGATGAAACCGGCCTCGCTCTGTACGATACGGAGCGCGGGCTGCTGTCCCATGCCCTGCACTCGCAGGTTGCGATGCACGAGGAGTACGGCGGCGTGGTGCCGGAACTGGCCTCGCGCGACCACATCCGCCGCGCCCTGCCCCTGCTCGAACAGGTACTGGCCAAGGCCGCGCTGCGCAAGGAAGACATCGACGCCATCGCCTATACGCAAGGCCCGGGCCTGGCCGGCGCGCTGCTGGTCGGCTCGTCGGTGGCCTGCAGCCTGGCGCTGGCGCTGGACAAGCCGGTGCTGGGCGTACACCACCTCGAAGGCCACCTGCTGTCGCCGCTGCTGGCCAGCGAGCGCCCGGAATTCCCCTTCATCGCGCTGCTGGTCTCGGGCGGCCATACCCAGCTGATGCGGGTCGACGGCGTCGGCCGCTACACCCTGCTGGGCGAAACCCTCGACGATGCCGCCGGCGAAGCCTTCGACAAGTCGGCCAAGCTGCTCGGCCTCGGTTATCCGGGCGGTCCGGCGATTTCGCGCCTGGCCGAATTCGGCGATCCGGAAGCCTATAAACTGCCGCGCCCGATGCTGCACTCGAAGGATTTCAACTTCAGCTTCTCGGGCCTGAAAACGGCGGTGCTGACGGTGGTGAAGAACAGCGGTGCAGAATCGGGCAACCTCGTCGCCAACATCTGCGAGCAGGACAAGGCCAACATCGCGCGCGGCTTCGTCGATGCGATCGTCGACGTGCTGACCGCCAAGTGCGTGTCGGCGCTCAAGCATACCGGCCTGAAGCGCCTGGTGATCGCCGGCGGCGTCGGCGCCAATCGCCAGCTGCGCGAATCGCTGAACGCCGCAGCGGCCAAAAAGAAGTTCAAAGTCTATTACCCGGAACTCGAATTCTGCACCGACAACGGCGCCATGATCGCCTTTGCCGGCGCGCTGCGCCTGGAGCGCAACCCGGCCGCGGCGACCCACGATTACGGCTTCAACGTGCGTCCGCGCTGGCCATTGGATGAGATCGAAGCCGCCTGAGATTGTGAACTTGTCTGCCTGATATCGATCCTACCGTGTGAGCTTTCAGCCCGAATAGATGGCAATATCGGGCAGTTGAGTTTTACGGAGGTTCTCGATGCGCGTAGTCAGCTGGAACATTCATTGGGGCTGTGGCAAGGACGGGCGCATCCGCATCCACGCCATCATCGATGTGCTGCGCAAGCTGAATCCGGACGTCATCTGCCTGCAGGAAGTGGCGGCAAACCATCCGGAACTGGAAGGCAGCGCGACCGCCAGCCAGTTCAAGCAGCTCGGCGGCGCCCTCGGCGGTTACCACCTGATCGAACATGCGCCGAGCGAAATCTACCGTAACAACCTGCCCCGCCAGTTCGGCAACATCCTGCTGTCCAAGTACCGCATCACCCAGGCCCAGCGCCACATGCTGCCTTGGCCGGCCGCGCCGGAACACCCGTCGGGCATGCCGCGCGGGATGATCGAAACCGTGCTCGAAGCGCCCGGCGGCAAGCTGCGCGTGCTGACCACCCACCTCGAGTACTATTCGCCGCCGCAGCGCCGTGCCCAGGTCGGGCGCATCCGCGAGCTGCATGCGGAAGCCTGCGCACGGGCCGCCATCTACCAGCCCGAGCCCGAGTTCGATCCGCCCTTCCAGCTGGGCTTCCGGCCGGGCAGCGCGATCTATTGCGGCGACTTCAACTTCACGCCGGATTCCGAGGACTACCGCACGCTGCTGGCCCCGCCCGAGGACGGCGCCCTGCGCCTGGTGGATGCCTGGAAGCTCAAGCACGGCGACATGCCGCGCGCGCCGACGGCCGGCCTGCACGGCTACCCGTGGCCCGACCGTGCGGACTGCTACGATTATTTCTTCGTGACCGAAGATCTGGCCAAGCGCGTGGCCGAGGTCAATGTGCAGTCCGAGACTTCCGCCTCGGACCACCAGCCGATCATATTGGATCTGGTTTAGACCGCCGCCTCTTCCTGTTCGGAATCCTGCTGCGCCAGCTGGCGCAGCGCCTGCTCGAACACCTCGGGCGGCTGGCCGCCGGAGATCAGGTGGCGTTCGTTGATGATGATCGCCGGGACCGAGCGGATGCCGGCGCGCTGCCAGTAGTATTCGGCTTGGCGCACGTCGTCGGCATAGGTGTTCGCGTCGAGCACGGCGCGCGCCTGTTCCTGGTCGAGCCCGGCCTCGCCGGCCACGCGCACCAGCACCTCGTGCGAGCTCGGGTCTTCGCCCTGCGTGAAGTACGCCTCGAGCAGCTTTTCCTTCAGCGCGCGCTGCCTGGCCTCGCCCTGGCCTTCAGCCCAGTGCAGCAGGCGGTGGGCGTCGAAGGTATTGTAGATGCGGCCGCGCTTGCTCATGTCGAAGCTGAAGCCGACATCCGCGCCGCGCTGGCGGATCATCTCGCGCGACTGCTCCTGCTGGGCCGGCGTCGAGCCGTACTTTTCGGTGATGTGTTCGAAGATGTCCTGACCTTCCGGGCCCATGCCGGGGTTCAGCTCGAACGGTTGGAAATGGATGTCCACCTCGATCTCACCGGCGACGCGCTCGAGCGCCTTCTCCAGCGATTTCAGGCCGATCGCGCACCAGGGGCACGATACATCCGACACGAAATCAATTCTCATCTGCTTGCTCACGACTCACCACCTTCCTGGAATAGGTGCCGCAAAAAGCTACGGCGTTTGGCATATGGTGACACATCGGGCGAAAGCAGGCAGCGCACGCACGGAAACGGCCCGTCGTTGGATTCACGACAGGCCTGAGCACCGGCTTACTTTTTCTTGACGGTGGGTTTGGCAGCGCCGGCGGCCTTGCTGCCGATCCGCGACTCTTTGCCGGCCAGCAGGTTGGCGATGTTCTTGCCGTGGCGGATCAGCAGCAGCGCGCTCATGACGATGACGGCGAACAGGATCTCGTTGGCGCCGAACAGCAGGCCATAGTAGAAGGGAGCGAAGATGGCCGCGATCAGCGCCGCCAGCGAGGAGTAGCGGAAGGCGTAGGCCACCACCAGCCAGGTCACCAGCGTCGCCAGGCCCAGCCAGACGTTCAGGCCCAGCAGCACGCCCAGCGCGGTCGCTACGCCCTTGCCGCCGACGAAGCGGAAGAACACCGGCCACAGGTGGCCGACGAACACCGCGATCGCGATCAGGGCCACGCCGCCGTCCTCAATACCAAAGCGGTCGCCGAAGTGCACCGCCAGGAACACCGGCAGCCAGCCCTTGGCGCAGTCGCCGAGCAGGGTGGCGATGGCCGCCTTCTTGCTGCCGCTGCGCAGGACGTTGGTGGCGCCCGGGTTCTTCGAGCCGTAGGTGCGCGGGTCGGACAGGCCGAAGGCGCGGCTCATCACGACCGCGAAGGAAATCGAGCCGATCAGGTAGGCGGCGATGGTGAAAATAATGGTGTAAGTCGTGGAGCTGTCCATGCTGTCTCTTTCTATTGATCCCTAACCGGCTGAACCGGCGCGTGGAATATACACCATCGGCCGAGCTGAAAGCTAATCCGCCAGCGCACAATGCACCGGCTTGGCCTTGAGCACCGCGACCAGCACGTTCGGATCGATGCCGATCAGGAAGCCGCGCCGGCCGCCATTGATGTAAATCTTGGGTAAAGCCAGGATGCTTTCCTCGACGTACACCGGCATCGCCTTACGCACGCCGAAGGGCGAGGTGCCGCCGACCAGGTAGCCGGAATGGCGCTGCGCCACCTCGGGCTTGCAGGGCTCGACCGACTTGCAGGGAATCGCGCGCGCCAGATTCTTGGTCGATACCTTGCGGTCGCCATGCATCAGCACGATCATCGGCCGCGCCGCCTCGTCCTGCATCACCAGCGTCTTGACGACATCGTGCTCCGGCACGCCCAGCTCACGCGACGACACGGCGGTGCCGCCATGCTCCTCGTACTCGTAGGGATGCTCGGTAAACGCCACGCCCTGCTTGCGCAGGAATTGCGTCGCCGGGGTCTCTGAAATGTGCTCTTTCTTGGCCATGCGTGTTACGCTAAAAGCAAACGGAGGAGTTGCTTATTATGCAGCAAGAAATTCGCTTTGCCACCTTCAACGTCTGCAATCTCGCCCCACCCGGCGCCAGGCTCTACGAGAACCTGGAACCCAGCACGCCTGAAGAGTACGAAGCGAAAATCGCCTGGACCGCGCACCAGATCGACATGCTGGGCGCCGACGTGATCGGCTTCCAGGAAGTGTTTTCGCAGGCTTCGCTGGCCGAGGCGCTGTCGCGCACCCGGCGCTACCGCGAGGCGATCCACGTCGGCTTCGACCCCGACCCGGGCGCCGACAAGCTCACGCCCAGCGTCGCCCTGGTCTCGCGCCTGCCGCTGGCCGACGCCGCCGAATCCTTTCCGTATTTCCCGCCCGGGATCGCGATGCCGCCCGGGAACCGCGATCCCGACCGCTTCACGCGCGCGCCCCTGCATGCGGCGATCGAGGTCCGGCCCGGCCTCACCGTCGACGTGGTGGTGGTGCACCTGAAGTCGCGCCGCCCCGACTACCGCGCCAACGACACCGGCGACGACCCGCAGCTGTTCGCGCTGGCCTCGCTGCGCTCGCTGATCCGGCGCGGCACCGAGGCCGCCGCCCTGCGCGTGATCCTGTCGAAACTGGGCCGCGAGAACGGCCGGCCGCGCGTGGTGCTGGGCGACTTCAACGACGTCGCCGACGCCGTCACCACCGGCATCGTGCTCGGCATCGGCGCGCCCAGCGGCGACCGCCTGTACGACGCCTGCCAGCTGCAGCGCCGCCAGGACCGCCTGCGCCACGTCGGTTTTTCCAACCTGCACGACGGCCAGTACACGACCATCGACCACATCCTCGTGTCCGGGGAGTTCAACAGCGAGCTGCCGGATGCGCTGGGCGAGATCGCCGACGTGGTCTACCTGAACGACCACCTCGACCTCGGCCTGCCGGAAGCGTCCGACCACGGCCAGGTGCTGGCGCGCCTGCGCCTGTTCGAGCCGTCGGCCAGCCAGCCTGGCGGGCCTTACAAGCCGCCTTACGGCGACGCCTGAGCGCGGACTGTCCGGCGGGTGTCCGCCGGCTGTCCAGGCGTACGCAAGTCCATCCCATCTTTTTGACGTTTCAGCGGTCCGAATGCACGGCTCGTCGCATTCCGATAGCTGTTCGTCATCCCCTTCCCTATTCTGCTGCCATCCCTCCGCATAAGAAGAGCACTCCCATGAAAATCGAATCCCTGCCGCCCGCCTCCGTCGAGCCTCCTGTCGCCGTGAACACCCAGCCCCGCCGCTGGCGCAAGCCCGCCATCGTCCTGGCCATCCTCGCGCTCGCGGGCGCGGGCGGCTACGCGTACACGCACGCGGGCAGCAGCGCCAAGCCCGCGGCGCCGGCGGCTGCGGCGGCGGAAAAGAAGAACGTCGTGCATGAGCTGTCGGCGCGCGATATCGCCGTGGTCGAGGCGCGGCCGCTGGCGCTGACGCTGCCGCTGTCCGGATCGCTGGTGCCGCTGGCCCAGGCCACGGTGCGTTCCAAGGTCTCGGGCGTGGTGCAGCAGACCACGGTGCAGGAAGGGATGAGCGTGGCCGCCGGCCAGGTGATCGCGCGGCTCGACGATGCCGAAGCGCGCGCCCGCGTGGCCCAGCAGCAGGCCATGCTGGCCGACGCCGGCGCGCGCCTGGCGCTGGCCAAGAAGAACCAGGCCAACAGCGCCGCCCTGCTCAAGCAGAACTACATCGCCCAGAACGCCTACGACACCACCTCCAACACGGTCGACCTGGCCCAGGCCGCGGTCGATGCGGCGCGCGCCCAGCTGGAACTGGCGCGCATCGCCCTGAACGACACCACCATCCGCGCGCCGATCGCCGGCGTGGTCAGCAAGCGCCACGCCCAGGCCGGCGAGAAGCTGTCGCCGGACAGCCCGGTCTTCTCGATCGTCGACCTCAAGCAGCTGACGCTCGACGCCCAGGTGCCGGCTTCCGACATCCCGCGCATCAAGGTCGGCCAGGAGGTGCAATTCAAGGTCGACGGCTTCGGCGAGCGCAATTTCGCCGGCAAGGTGCTGCGCATCAACCCGGCCGCGGAAGCCGGCTCGCGCGCGATGCTGGTGTATATCGGCGTCGACAACCCGGACGGCGTGCTGCGCGCCGGCATGTTCGCGAAGGGCATGGTCACCACCGAGAAGACCGCGGCGCGTCCGCTGCTGCCGCTGCTGGGTGTGCACCAGGACCATGGCCGCGACGTGGTCTACCGCATCGAGGGCGGCAAGATCGTCGCCCAGCCGGTGAAACTCGGCCTGCGCAACGAGGACGACGGCCTGGTCGAAGCGGTGGACGGCATCGCCGCCGGCAGCACCGTCCTGTCGGTCAAGCTGGACGGCCTGAAGCCCGGCGACAAGGTCAAGCTGCCCAACTAAAAGAATAACAAGGACACGAACATGTGGATGACCCGTATTAGCATCAAGCACCCTGTCTTCGCGACCATGGTGATGGTCGGCCTGATGGTGCTCGGCCTGTTCTCCTACCGCAGCCTGGGGGTGGAGAGCATGCCGAACATCGAGATCCCGGCGGTGTGGATCGAGACCCAGTATCCGGGCGCCTCGCCGGAGCAGGTCGAGATCGACGTCACCCGCCCGATCGAAGAAGCGGCGAATACCGTCGGCGGCATCAAGACGATCCGCAGCAATTCCTGGGAGGGCCGCTCCGGCGTCAGCGTCGAATTCCAGCTGAGCGTGGATATGGACCGTGCCGTGCAGGACCTGCGCGACCGCATCAGCACCGTGCGCGGCGGCTTCCCGCGCGAAGTCCGGGAGCCGGTGGTCTACCGCCAGGAAGGCGAGAATTCGCAGCCGGTGCTGACCGTGGCCCTGCTGTCGAAGGAGCGCAGCCTGCGCGACCTGTCGATGCTGACCGACCAGGTGATCGTCAAGCGCATCCAGGCGGTGGCCGGGGTCGGCCAGGTCCGCCTCAACGGCAAGCAGAACCGCCAGGTGCTGGTCGACATCCGCCCCGACCAGCTGCGCAGCCTGAACGTCGGCATCGACGAAGTCATGGCTGCCATCGCCGCCAACAACGCCAACCTGCCGGCCGGCCGCATCAGCCACGGCGAGCGCGAGAACATGGTGCGCATCGAAGGCAAGATGAAGGAAGCGGCCGACTTCCGCCGCATCATCGTGGCCAAGCGCGCCAACGGCCCGGTCTACCTGCAGCAGGTGGCCGAGATCAGCGACGGCGCCGCCGAAGAGCAGTCGATCTCGCGCGTGGACGGCGAGCGCGCCCTGTCGCTGGAAATCGCCAAGGTGCAGGATGCGAACACCGTCGAAGTCGGCGCCAACGTCAAGAAGGCCATCGAGGCCATGAAGGAGACGCTGCCGAAGGACGTGCAGTTCCGCGTGCTGGACGATGTCTCGGCGCGCGTGCAGCACCAGGTCGACAACGTCAAGGAGACCATCGTCGAGGGTGCGGTGCTGACCATGGTGATCGTGTTCCTGTTCCTGCATTCCTGGCGCAGCACGGTCATCACCGGCCTGACCCTGCCGATCTCGGTGCTGGCCAGCTTCATCGCGATGAAGTATTTCGGCTTCACGCTGAACTTTCTGACCCTGATGGCGTTGTCGCTGTCGATCGGCCTGCTGATCGACGATGCGATCGTGGTGCGCGAGAACATCGTGCGCCACCACGGCATGGGCAAGAGCCATGTGCGCGCCGCCGAAGAAGGCACCAGCGAAATCGGCCTGGCGGTGATGGCCACGACCTTCGCGATCGTCGCCGTGTTCGTGCCGATCGCCTTCATGAAGGGCATCATCGGCCGCTTCTTCCTGCAGTTCGGGATCACGGTGGCGGTGGCGGTGCTGGTCTCGCTGTTCGTCAGCTTCACGCTCGACCCGATGCTGTCCTCGGTGTGGCCGGACCCGGTCAAGGACCGTTTCAAGTACGCGCCCTGGCTGGGCCGCCTGATGGCGAAGATCGACCGCGGCATCGACCGCGTGCACGGCTGGTATGCGAAAGTACTGGCGTTCTCGCTGAGCTGGCGTAAAGCCACCCTGGCCTTCGCCTTCGCGGTGTTCGCCGGCAGCCTGCTGCTGGTGCCGATGATCGGCGGCGAATTCGTGCCCCAGGTCGACAACGGCTACATCCAGCTGAACTTCAAGGTGCCGGTCGGCTCCAGCCTCGAGTACAACGACGCCAAGGTGCGCCAGATCGAAAAGGCGCTGGGCGACTTCAAGGAAATCGAGAACATGCAGACCGTGGTCGGCGCCTGGGACGGCCGCCATACCTCGATGATCAACCTGAAGCTGACCGACCTGCGCAAGACCCACCGCCGCTCGCAGCAGGAGATGGAAGGCGTGATCCGCGACCGCCTGGCGAAGATCGCCGGCGTCGAAATGACCGTCGGTAACCGCCCCATCTTCATTGCCATCCTCGGCAGCGACGAGTCCAAGCTCGACGCGGTCGCGCACCGCTTGATGGACAAGATGAAGAAGATCAAGGGCGTGGCCGACATCCAGTACAGCCAGGAAGGCGCGAACCCGGCCACCATCGTCAAGATCAACCGCGAGCTGGCCACCGACCTGGGCCTGTCCGTGCAGCAGATCGGCACCGCCCTGCGTCCCTTCGTCGGCGGCGACCAGACCAACCGCTGGCTGGCGCCGGACGGCCAGAACTATGAAGTCAACGTGCAGCTGCCGAAGTCCGGGCGCCAGAAGGTGGCCGACCTGGCCGACCTGGCGGTGGCCTCGAACAAGCTGGACGCCAGCGGCAACCCGATCATGGTGCCGCTGCGCCAGGTGGTCGAGTTCGTGCCCTCGACCAGCCCGCAGGTGCTCAAGCGCCAGGCGCTGGAACGCCGCGTGGCCATCAATGCCGGCCTCGAGAACCGTCCGCTGGGCGACGTGATGAAGGAAGTGAACGCGGCCATGAAGACGATCGACCTGCCGGAGGGCGTGCGCTTCGACGTCGGCGGCCAGTCGCAGCAGATGGACGAGACCATGGGCGGCTTCGCCATCGCGCTGGGCATCGCCGTCATCTTCATCTACCTGGTGCTGGCGTCGCAGTTCGGCAGCTTCCTGCAGCCGATCGCGATCATGACGGCGCTGCCGCTGTCCCTGATCGGCGTGCTGCTGGCGCTGCTGGTGACGAAGAGCACGCTGAACATCTTCTCGGTCATCGGCGTCGTGATGCTGATGGGCCTGGTGACCAAGAACGCGATCCTGCTGGTGGACTTTGCCAACCAGGGCCAGCGCGAAGGCAAATCGCAGTTTGCCGCGCTGATGGAAGCCGGCCAGGTGCGCCTGCGCCCGATCCTGATGACGACGCTGGCGATGATCTTCGGCATGCTGCCGATGGCACTGGGCCTGGGCGAAGGCGCCGAGAACCAGGCGCCGATGGGCCGCGCGGTGATCGGCGGGGTGATCACCTCGACCCTGCTGACCCTGGTGGTGGTGCCGGTGGCGTACACCTATCTGGACAGCCTGGGCAAGCGGGCCAAGCGCTGGTTCCAGAAGGGGCATGAAGTCGATGCCGAGGCTGATTCGGCAAAGGGCCAGGCAATCTGAACGTCGTCCCCGCGCAGGCGGGGGTCGAAGTTACACGCATTTCGACAGCGCAGGCAAACTTGGGTCCCCGCCTGCGCGGGGACGACGTTTACGAGCTAAGGGTTCAAGCCGTATCCCGCTCCTGCTCCGCCACTTCTCCTGAATCTTCCTCCGGAGCCGCCTCGCCCTCCTCCCCCTTGTGCAGCTTCGCTTCCTGCTTGCGCCGTGCTTTTTCTTCCGCCTTTTTCTTCTTCTCCAACTCCCGTTGCCGCTTTTCGTACTGGAAATTCGTCTTGGCCATGGTGTCCTCGTGGGTGTGGAAAGGGGTTACCAGACCATTATGGACCACCAGACTCGCCAAGTCTTGAGAATTAACCACGCGGGTGGTGCTGTGCGTGAAGGTGCTTCAAGCGCTCGCGGGCGACGTGGGTGTAGATCTGGGTGGTCGAAATATCGGAATGGCCCAGCAGCAATTGCACCACGCGCAGGTCGGCGCCGTGGTTCAGCAGGTGGGTAGCGAAGGCGTGGCGCAGCGTGTGCGGCGACAGCGGCGCGGTGATCCCGGCCCTTGCCGCATGCTTCTTGATCACGATCCAGAACATCTGGCGCGTCATCGGACCGCCGCGGCTTGTCACGAACAGGGCGTCGTCGACCTGGCCGTTCAGGATCACCCCGCGCGCCTCCTTCATGTAGCGCTCTAGCCAGAGCCTTGCCTGCTCGCCGAAGGGCACCAGGCGGGTCTTGCTGCCCTTGCCGGTGATGCGCAGCACGCCGTCGTTCAGGCTCAGCTCGATCACCTTCAGGCTCACCAGTTCCGACACCCGCAGGCCGCTCGCATACATCAGTTCGAGCATGGTACGCTCGCGCAGGCCCAGCGGCGTCGAGACGTCCGGCGCGGCCAGCAAGGCCTCGACCTGGGCTTCGCTCAGCGTGTGCACGAAGCGGGTCGGCTGCTTGGCCGAGGCCAGGTTCAGGCAGGGATCGATGTCGATGCGGCGCTCGCGCAACGCCATCTGATAAAAGCGCTTGAGCACCGACAGCCGCCGGTTGGCCGAGCTTGGCTTGGTGTCGTCATGGCGTTCGGCAAAATAGGCGGCGATGTCCTGCGCCTGCACAGCATGCAGACTGGCGCGGTCGGGACGTTTCGATTCCAGCCAACCGGCAAACAGGCGTAAGTCACGGCGATAGGCGTCGAGCGAGTTTTTCGCCAGCCCGTGCTCGAGCCAGAGCGCGTCGCAGAAGCCGTCGATCAGGGAAAGATTGACTGCTGCTGCCATGGAACGTCGTTGGGAAGCGCGCCTTCGTGGCGCAGCAGCCAGCGTTTGACCGTGAGCGTGAAGCCGTGTTCGTCGTCGCTGCTGGCGAAGCCGCCCAGGCCGGCGGCGGCGGTCACGCGGTGGCAGGGAATCACCAGCGGAAACCAGTTGGCGCCGCAGGCCTGCCCGACCGCGCGCGGATGCGATTCGAGCAGCTTGGCGATCTGGCCGTAGGTGCGCGTGCTGCCGCGCGGGATCGCGCAAATCATGTCCCAGACGCGGCGCTGGAAGTCGCTGCCGGCCTCGAACAGCGGCAGCTCGAAGCGGAAATCGGCATCGTCGAAATAGCGCAGGACTTGCTGCGCAGCCTGTTCGGCGACGGCATCCTGCGGCGCTTTTTCCTGGAAGTGCGGCGGCAGGTAGACCAGCTCGCGCAAGCGTCCCTCTTCGGTGCGGATGCCCATCGCGCCGAACGGCGCCGCGACGATGGCGCTGAAGAGTTCGCTACCCTGTTGTGTGTTCATTGATGCAGTTTAGCACTCGGCAGCGCAAAAAAAAACGCACCCTCGTGGGGTGCGCTTCAGTCGGTCACGTTTCCGTCCACTCGGTCATGCCGGCAGCTCTATAAAACGTGTGTCTCCTCATACTTTCTCCGGAGATCCAATTCTGGATGTCCGCTTTCTTAGTGCTTCTCCCCAAATCAGTGTCCGGGCTTTCGAAACGCACCATGGTGGTGCCAAAGCTGCGCCATCATAACGCATTCGAATAAGAAAGTCGTAGTTTTTTATATACATTCACGAAATATATTTCAGCCATAAACCATACGTGGGAGCCATAAAGAAATGGCTGGCACGTAGGTGATTAACAGCAGGAAACCAAGCATGGTCAGCAGCCAGGGCATCACTGCCACCGTCAGCTCGGAGATGCCCATTTTCGTGATGCCGGACGCCACGTACAGGTTGAGGCCGACCGGCGGATGGCACATGCCGACTTCCATGTTCACGACGATGATGATGCCGAAGTGGACCGGGTCGATGCCGAGCTGGGTCGCGACCGGGAACAGGATCGGCGCCATGATCAGCACGATCGACGACGGTTCCATCACGTTGCCGGCCAGGAGCAGCAGCAGGTTCACGACGATCAGGAAGCCAATCGGGCCCAGGCCCTGGCCGGTGAGCCAGCTGGCCATCGCCTGCGGCACGTTCTCGCTGGTCATCAGGAAGGAGAACAGCACGGCGTTGGTGATGATATACAGCAGCATCGCCGACATCGCGGCCGAATCCAGCAGCACCTTGCCGACCTGCTTGAGCTTCAGGTCCTTGTAGACGAACACCGCGATCACGAAGGCATACACCGCCGCGATGCCGGCCGCCTCGGTCGGCGTGAACACGCCGGTGTAGATGCCGCCCATGACGATCACGATCAGGAACAGGCCCCAGGCGCTGCGGCGGAACGCAGTCCAGCGCTCGCCCCAGGTGGCCTTGTCCATGCGTGGATAGCCGCGCTTCTTCGCCAGGACCCAGGTCGTTAATCCTAAGAAGAACGCCAGCATCAGGCCCGGCACCACGCCGGCCATGAACAGCTGGCCGACCGAGGTGTTGGTGGTCACCGAATACATCACCATCACGATCGAGGGCGGGATCAGGATGCCGAGCGCGCCCGAGGTCGTGATCACGCCGGCGCCGAAGCGCTTCGGGTAGCCCTGCTTGACCATGGCCGGCAGGATGATCGAACCGATCGCCACGACAGTCGCCGGGCTCGAACCCGACACCGCCGCGAACAGCGCGCAGGCGAACACGCCGGCCAGCGCCAGGCCGCCGTGCCAGTGGCCGACCATCGAGCTGGCGAAGTTGATCATGCGCCGCGCCACCCCGCCATGGGTCAGGAAGTTACCGGCCAGGATGAAGAACGGGATCGCCATGATCTCGAACTTCTCGATGCCGGTGAAGAGCTTGAGCGCCACCGATTCGATCGGCACCGAGGTCATGGTGAACAGGAAGGTCAGCACCGTCAGGCCGAGCGAGATCGAGATCGGCATCCCGGTCAGCATCAGCAGGAGCAGCAGGATGAAGATGATGGCGGCGTTCATTGGGCTTTCCTTGCTTCTTCGATTTCGTCGTCCAGACCTTCGACGTAGGCGTGGTCATGCTTGGGCAGTTCGCCGGTGCGGATGAAGGTCCAGGCCACCTGCAGGAAGCGGAAGCACATCAGGTAGGAGCCGAGCGGCACCGCCAGGTAGACGACCCACATCGGCCATTCGAGGTCGGCCGAGATCTGGCCGGTGCCGTACATGTGGTGGACGAAGTTGGCGCCGAAGCTGCCGATGATGCCGGTGAAGAGCGCGCCGGCCAGCAGGCCGAACACGATGAACTTGTTGCGCCAGCGTTCATTGAGGCGGTTGATCAGCACGTCGACGCCGACGTGGATGCCGGTTCGCACGCCGTACGCGGCGCCGAACTTGGCCATCCACACGAACATGTAGATGGTGAGTTCCTGGGCCCAGCTGGTGTTCTGGGCGATGAGCCAGTCCTGCAGTCCCGGGATGGGCAGGCCGGACAGGTAGCGGTGCAGCACCGCGATGAAGATGACGAAGGTGGCCGCGGCCATCAGGCTGGCGATGATCCACTCTTCCAGGCGGTCGAGGATTTTCATTGTTTGGATGTGCGCCGTCGTTCCCGCGCAGGCGGGAACCCAAGTTGCACGAGCAGCCGAAGCGCACGCAGAACTTGGGTCCCCGACTGCGCGGGGACGACGTGTTTATATGCGAATGGTGGGGCTTACTGAACCGAAGCCGTCGCCTTGTTGATCTGATTGATCAGATCCTGGCCGACGCGGTCCGCCATCTGCTTCTGCACCGGCAGCAAAGCCTTGCGCCAGGCTGCCTGTTCCTGCGGGTTCAGGTTGTAGATGGTGGTCTTGCCGGCCTTGCGAATGGCGTCCATCGCCATGTCGTTGTCCTGCTGGGCGATCGCCTTCTCGTACTTGGTGGCGTCCGCCATGGCCTGCTGCAGCTGGCCGCGCACATCGGCCGGCAGGCCGTCCCAGAACTTCTTGTTGACGATGACCGCATAGCCCAGGTAGCCGTGGTTCGACACGGTCACGTGCTTCTGCACTTCATGCATCTTCTGGGTGTACATGTTCGACGGCGGGTTCTCGGTGCCGTCCACCACGCCGGTCTGCAGCGCCTGGTAGACTTCCGAGAAGGCCAGCACCTGCGGGTTGGCGCCCAGCGCGCGCATCTGCGCGTCCAGCACCTTCGAGCTCTGGATGCGCATCTTCAGGCCGCGGAAGTCGGCGGGTAGATGCAGCGGCTTGTTGGCCGACATGACCTTGAAGCCGTTGTCCCAGTAGGCCAGGCCGGTGATGCCCTTCGGCTCCAGCTTGGTCAGCAGGTTCTTGCCGATCGCGCCTTCGGTCACGGTGTACAGCGCGGCCTTGCTCGGGAAAATATACGGTAGGTCGAACACCTCGAATTCCTTCACGCCCAGCGGCGCGAACTTGGCCAGCGAGGGCGCCAGCATCTGCACCGCGCCCAGCTGCAGGGCTTCGAGTTCTTCCTTGTCCTTGTACAGCTGGCTGTTGGGGTAGACTTCGACCTTGACGCGGCCTTTGGTCATTTTTTCGGCCAGGTCCTTGAAGCGCTCGGCGGCGCGGCCCTTCGGCGTGTCGGTCGCCACCACGTGGCTGAACTTGATGACGATGGGGGCCTGGGCAGATGCGTTCAGGGCGAAGCTGGCGCCGGCGACCAGCGCGAGCGCTGCCACCACGGATTTGATCTTCATGTTGTCTCCTGTCTTATAAGAATAGGTATATTTTTTGTATTTATACCGGGAGTCTGCTGAGCTTTTTACCCGGCATCTATTGTGGAAAACCACAATAGGCGGCTCAGCAGTAAAAGTATCACGTTTAGTGCATGAAAAACCCATTCTCGATTCCGCGCCCCGTACCCGACGGCCCCTGGCGCTGGCTGGTGCCGGTGCTGCTGGTGCTGCTGTTCCTGCTCGTCCTGCTATGGCTGCCCTGGCAGGCGCGCCAGATGGAAGCCAACGAGCGCCAGGAACAGCTGATCGCCGACACCCTCTGGGTCGAGCAGACCCTGCGCTTCGAACTGGCGCGCAGCGAGGAAGCGCTGGCCACGCTGGGCGCCGACCTCGCCGCCGACACGCCGCCGGCGCAGCCGGCCCTGCAGGCGCGTCTCCAGCAGATGTTCAAGAACGGCCATGAACTGCGCCGCATCGCCTGGCTGGACGCCGACGGCAAGCTGCTGGCCCTGCGCGGCAGCGAACTGCCCGAACACGGCCTGACCCAATCCTCGCGCGATGCCCAACTGATGTCGCGCAGCACCCGCAACGGCCGCTACAGCGATGCCTACGGCGCCGGCGACGCCCACGGCGGCCTGGTCGACTATCACCTGCCGCTCTACCACCAGGGCCGCTTCGTCGGCAGCCTGCTCGCCACCTACAACCTGCAGACCCTGCTCGACGAGAACGTGCCCTGGTGGTTCGCGCAAGACAACGCCCTGTCCCTGCTCGACCGCGACGAGCGCGTGGTGGCGCGCCGCGCCGCCGGCGGTCCGGGGCACGGCGTCTACACGCACAAGCGCGCGCTCGACCTGCCCGGCGCGCAGATCGCACTGGCCACCGACAGCGTCAAAGGCGCGCCGAAGCTGCTGCCCAACCTGCTGGTCGGCTCGGTGATCGTGCTGGCGCTGGGCCTGGTGCTGTCGCTGGCGGCGCTGTGGCGCCACATCGCGCGCACCATCGCCGCCGAGAACGCGCTGCGCCAGCAGATGGCCTTTCGCACCGCGATGGAAAACTCGCTGCTGACCGGCCTGCGCGCGCGCGACCTCGAAGGCCGTGTCACCTACGTGAACCCGGCCTTCTGCCGCATCGTCGGCCTGCCGGCCAATGAACTGCTCGGCAAGAAGCCGCCGATGGCCTACTGGGCGCCGGAGGTCACCGGCGAATACGAGCAGCGCTTCCGCAAGATCCTGGCCGGCCAGGCGACGCCGCAGTTCGAGACCGTATTCCAGCGCCCCGACGGCACCCGCGTGCCGGTGCTGGTGTTCGAAGCGCCGTTGGTCGGCGCCGACGGCCGCCATACCGGCTGGATGAGTTCCGTGCTCGACATCACCGACCGCAAGCGCGCCGAAGAGCTGGCCCGCCAGCAGCAGGAAAAGCTCGAGACCAGCGCGCGCCTGGCCACCATGGGCGAGATCTCGTCGATGCTGGCGCATGAACTGAACCAGCCGCTGGCGGCGATCTCCAGCTACACGGCGGGCGCGCTGAACGTCCTGGAAAAAGGCGGTGCGGGCGATGGCGCCGGCATGCTCAAACGCGCGCTGGAGCAGGCAAACACACAGGCGCGGCGCGCCGGCCAGATCATCCGCAGCGTGCACGAATTCGTGAAGAAGCGCGAGCCGCGCCGCGAGAGCGTGATGGTGCCGCAGGTGATCGAGGGCATCCGCTCCCTGATCGAACTGCAGGCGCGCCAGAGCTACGTCACGCTGCACGTCGACGTGCCGGCCAACCTGCCGCAGGTGGAAGCCGACCGCGTGCTGCTCGAACAGGTGCTGCTGAACCTGACCCGCAACGCGATCGAGGCGATGCAGGCAATCGACCGCGAACGCCGCGTGCTGCGCATCGAAGCCGCGCACGATGAGGCAGCGGGCCAGGTCTCGGTGTCCGTCATCGACAATGGCCACGGCATTCCGCCCGAAGTGGCCGAGCGCCTGTTCTCGCCCTTCTTCTCGACCAAGGCCGAAGGCATGGGCATGGGCCTGTCGATCTGCCGCACGGCGATCGAATTCCACGGCGGCACCCTCACCCACGCCGACAATCCGGGCGGCGGCACGGTGTTCACGTTCACGCTGCAGCGGGCGCACGCTACAATAACAAGCTGACCGAAGGAGATCCCATGCTGCACATCGTCGACGACGAAGACGTGATCCGCGACGCCCTCGAATGGCTGGCGCAGTCGCGCGGGCTCACGGCGCGCGGCTATGCCGGCGGCCAGGCCTTCCTCGATGCCCTGGGCGCGCAGCACGACACAGGCGGCGCTCAGTCGGGTGAATGTGTCCTTCTCGACGTGCGCATGCCCGGCATGAACGGCATCGCCGTGTTCGACCAGCTGGTGGCGCGCGGCCTGCTGGCGCGCCTGCCCGTGATCTTCCTGACCGGCCATGGTGACGTGCCGATGGCGGTCGATTCGCTCAAGCGCGGCGCCTTCGACTTTTTCGAAAAACCCTTCAACGACAACCAGCTGATGGACCGCGTCGAGGAAGCCCTCGCCAGGTCGCGCCAGGCCGCCGCGTCCAGCGCGGTGCACGCACGCCTGGCCACGCTGTCGGCGCGCGAACGCGAGGTGCTGGACCTGATCCTGGCCGGGAACATGAACAAGGTCGTCGCCGACAAGCTGGGCATCAGCATGCGCACGGTGGAAGTGCACCGCGCCCACATTTTCGACAAGATGCAGGTCAAGACCGCGGTCGAGCTGGCGGGCCTGCTGAAGTAAAAGTTCCTCTCGGGTTTCGTGCCCTGCCTTTCGAGAGTTCGCTTGTAAAATCCATCTGAACACGCATGGTTGAACTGACCACGCAGAATATTTCTTAGGGAAAGCAGATGAGCGAAAAGACAATTGCAGACAAGATGTTCCTGAGGAACGCGAAATCGATGCTGATCCTGAACGGGAACGTCCATCCAGGCATGGTGTCGCAGATGCCGTCCGACCTGATCAAGAACGACCAGGACAAGGTGGATGTGGTGCTGCTGTTCGCGATGAACCGCAAGGAACTCGAACAGCAATTCCCGACCGCGAAGGAACGCCTGGGCGACAAAGGCTCGCTATGGGTCGCCTACCTGAAGCAGACGGCATCGAAGGCCACTGATATCAATCGCGACTCAATCAATGCCTATGCGAAGGAAAACGGTATCACAGGCGTCGCCATGATCTCGATCGATGGCGATTGGTCCGCATTGCGCATGAAGCGCATCGAAATTTAAGCCGATTAAAAGCCGTGGCGCTGTAAAGCCCAGGCCACATGCTCGCGCACCAGCGGCGACGGGTGTTCAAGCCGGGCGCGCAGTGCCGCCACGATGCGCGCGTCGCCGGGAGCGGCATCGGCCGCGTTCCCCATCCCCACCGCCAGATTGCGCAGCCAGCGCTCATGCCCGATCCGGCGGATCGGACTGCCCTCCATGCGGCGGTTGAACTCTTCCTCTTCCCACCCGAACAGTTCCACCAGGCTGGCTTCGCCCAGGCTGTGACGGGCGTCGAAGTCCGGCAGCACGGCGCGCTGCGCGAACTTGTTCCACGGGCAGACCAGCTGGCAATCGTCGCAGCCGTAGATGCGGTTGCCGATCAGCGGCCGTAGTTCCTCGGGGATGCTGCCCTTCAGCTCGATCGTCAGGTAGGAGATGCAGCGCCGCGCGTCGAGCCGGCCCGGGCCCAGGATCGCATTCGTCGGACAGGCCGCGATGCAGGCCTCGCACTGGCCGCAGTGGGCCCCTAGGGCTTCGTCGACGGGCAGCGCCAGGTCGACCAGGATCTCGCCGACGAAGAAGGTCGAGCCGGCCTCGCGCGACAGCAGCAGCGTGTGCTTGCCGCGCCAGCCGAGGCCCGCCTTTTCCGCCAGCGGCAATTCCATCACGGGGGCTGAATCGGTGAACACGCGAAAGCCCAGTTCGTGGCCGGCCGCCCTGACCTTCTCGGCAAGCTGTTGCAGCCGGTTGCGCAGCACCTTGTGGTAATCGCGTCCCCGCGCATACACCGAGACCACGGCGGCCTCCGGATCCTGCTGGCGCAGGCGCTCCTTCGCGCGCCAGTCGGCCTCCGTGTCCATCGGCAGGTAATCCATGCGCGCCACGATCGCGCGCACCGTGCCCGGCACCAGTTCCGCCGGCCGGGCGCGCTTCATGCCGTGGCTTGCCATATAATCCATCTCGCCATGGTGGCCGGCGTCAAGCCAGGCCTGCAGGCCCGCTTCGTGCCGGGAGAGATCGACGTCCGTGATCCGGACCTCAGCAAAGCCCAGTTCCGCGCCCCATGCCTTGATGGCGCGCGCAAGTTCGTGCAGGTCGGGTTGGATTTCAGGCATGGCAAACGGTGGACGACTAACACGACATTCTAATCCCGCAGCACCTATGCAACAACTGAACGCTTACCTCGAGGACGAATCGGCAACCCAGGCCCTGGGCGCCGCACTGGCGCGCGCGCTGGTCCCCGGCCTCGTGATCTACCTGCATGGCGACCTCGGCGCCGGCAAGACGGCCCTGACACGCGCCCTGCTGCATGCGACCGGCCACAAGGGCGCCGTCAAAAGCCCGACCTACACGCTGTCCGAACCGTATCGCATTACCCTGGATGGACAAGGCGTCAACCTGATCCACTACGACCTCTACCGCATGTCCAGCCCCGAGGAATTCCTCGACGCAGGCTTCCGCGAAGACTTCGACGGCAGGAACATCTGCGTGGTCGAGTGGCCGGAAAAAGGCGATCCGGTGTTGCCGCCGCCCGACGTCCGGATATTGCTCTCGGTCAGCGGCCTCGGCCGTGCTGTAGAATTGCAGGCGTTGTCTGATTTGGGCCTGCTATGCCTCGAACGCCTGCACTTCCCCCCGACTCCCTGATTCCCGGTTCCCCGAAGCGACGCGCGGTCCTGAAAGCCGGCGGCACGCTGCTGCTGTCCGTGGTCGCGCCGCTGACGCCGCTGCAGGCGTCCGCCGCGCAGATCATGGCCGTGCGCATCTGGCCCGCCGACGAGTACACCCGCGTCACGCTGGAAAACGACAGCGAGCTGAAGACCACCCACCTCATGCTGGCCAATCCGCCGCGCCTGGTGGTCGACATCGAGGGCCTGGCGCTCAATGAGACCCTGAAAAGCCTGGTGGCCAAGGTCGAGTCGAACGACCCCTACATCGAGCACGTACGGGTCGCCCAGAACCGGCCGAACGTGGTGCGCCTCGTGTTCGACCTCAAGGAAGAGGTCAAGCCCCAGGTGTTCACGCTGGCGCCGGTCGCCGGCTACCGGCATCGCCTGATCTTCGACCTGTATCCCTTGCGCCCGGCCGACCCGCTGTCCGCCATGATCGCCAAGGAAAACTGGTCGGAGGCGGAAAAGAACACCGCCGCCGCCACGCCGGCGCCGGCTCCGCAGCCGGGCGCGCCGACGGTCGGCCAGGCCGGTCCCGATGCGATCGCCAAGCTCGAGGCCGACGCCGCGCGCGCCGGCAGCACGCCGGCCCAGCCGCAGCCGACCGCGCCCCAGGCCCAGCCGAAGCCGCAGCCGCCGCAGTCGTCTTCCCAGGGCAAGAACGCGCCCGGCGGCAAAGTGACGCGGATGGTGACGATCGCCCTCGATCCCGGCCACGGCGGCGAGGACCCGGGCGCGACCGGCGCCACCGGCATCCACGAGAAGGACATCGTGCTGGAGATCGCGAAGCGCCTGAAAGGCAAGCTGGAAGAGTTGCCGAACACGCGCGTGATGCTGACCCGCGACGCCGACTTCTTCGTGCCGCTCGGCCAGCGCGTCGAAAAGGCGAGAAAGGTGCAGGCCGACCTGTTCGTCTCGATCCACGCGGATGCCTTCATCCAGCCTTCGGCGCGCGGCTCCTCGGTGTTCGTGCTGTCCGAAAAGGGCGCGAGCTCGAGCGCGGCGCGCTGGCTGGCGAACGACCAGAACAAGGCCGACCTGATCGGCGGCGTGAATCTCGGCACCCAGGACAAGCAGCTCGCCAGCGTGCTGTTCGACTTGTCGACCACGGCCCAGATCAACGACAGCATGAAGCTCGGCAAAGCCGTGCTCAGCGAGATCGGCGGCATCAACCGCCTGCACAAGGGCTCGGTCGAGCAGGCCGGCTTCGCGGTGCTCAAGGCCCCGGACATCCCCTCGATCCTGGTCGAAACCGCCTTCATTTCGAATCCGGAAGAGGAAGCGAAACTGAAGGACGACGCCTACCAGAACCAGCTCGCCGACGCGATCACGAAAGGCATCAAGCGCTACTTCGCGTACAATCCGCCGCTGGCGAAGGGTCGAACGGCCTGACGTATATTTAGTCTTAGCTACAGGAGGGTTTTGCCGTGAGCGTATCCACTATCGAATACGGGCAATTGCCCGCCCTGCTGCTGCGTGCGCCGGACGGCGCCGAAGCCACGATCACCCTGTACGGGGCGCATCTGGTGTCCTGGAAACCTGTTTCCGGTACGGGCGCGCCGCCGCAGGAACGCATGTTCATGAGCCGCCTGTCGGCGCTCGACGGCAGCCGCGCCATCCGCGGCGGCGTGCCGGTGATCTTTCCCCAATTCGCCGAGCGCGGCGAAGGCCCGCGTCACGGTTTCGCGCGCACCAGCACCTGGCGCGTGCTCGACAGCGGCGAGCAGGACGGCGCCGCCTTTGCCGTGCTGGGCCTGAACCAGGGCGACCTCTCGCCGCAGGCCTCGAGCGCCTGGGCCTATGCCTTCGAACTGGCGCTGCGCGTCAGCGTACACGGCGCCGAGCTGGCGATGTCGCTGGAAGTGCGCAATACCGGCACCCATCCCTTCCCCTACGCCGCGGCGCTGCACACCTACCACCTGGTCGACGACGTCGAAGCCGTGCGCATCGATGGCGTGCAGGCCGAGACGCTTGCCATTACCGACAAACTGGACCAGGTGTTCGAACACATCGCCGGGGCCATCAGTTTTGACAACGGCGCCGACAAGCTGCTGCTGCAGCAGACGGGCTTTACGGATGCGGTGGTGTGGAATCCTGGCGCGGCCGACGCGGCGGCGCTGGCCGACATGGAGGATGAGGAGTACCGGAACTTCGTGTGCATCGAACCAGCCCTGCTGGGGCCGGCGACGCTGGAGCCGGGCGGGGTGTGGAAGGGTGAATACCGGATTACGCCGGCGCTGGCCTAAAACGCTAAAACCGTCGTTCCCGCGCAGGCGGGGACGACGTGCACACGCCAACGACCTTAGTTGGATTCCTTGATCATCCGCCCGGACGTCGACTGCACCGGGCGCGCATTCAGCGGATACAGGCGCGAAAACAGCGCCATCTGCGCCGGCGAGGCCTGGCGCGGCTGCTTGAAGACCAGCCACAGCACACCTTCGGTGCAGGGCGGCTCGGTCAGCGAACCCATGTAGGTGAAGTATTCGCGCTTCTCGGGCAGCGCATCCTTCGGGTCGATCACGATCGACGGCGCCACCACCTCGTTCTTTTCCAGCGGCAGGTTGTCCCAGATGGTCTGCATCAGGCCGTGCGGCTGGCCGCGTTCGAGCAGCACGGCGACGATCGCGAACTTGCCCTCGGCGCTCTTGTGCACCAGGTGCATGACCATCTCGGTGCCCTTGCCGTTGATTTTCTCTTCCGACGGACGGTGGAAGTGGAACTGCTGCAGCTCGTAGGTCTGGTTGCCGACCGTGATGAAATTGCCGCCGCCGACCGTCACCTGGATGGTGTGGCCATTGTTCACCTCGTTGAACGAGGACGGGTGGTAGTCGAAGCCGATCTGCTCGAGGTTGACCTTGATGCCGTCGCGCAGGTCGATCGGCGACTGGCGGTTGCCCATGCCGCACTTGCCCCAGTCGACATTGATCTTCGACCAGTTGGCCGGGCCGGTTTCGCCCTCGTAGGACCAGACGGTGCCGTGCTTGGGCGCGGCGGCCAGGATCGCGGCGGCAGCGGCGGCTTTTTCTTCCTCGCGGCGTTTTGCATCGGCGGCTTTCTTCGCACGCACGGCCGCGGTCGCGCGCGCCTGCTGGCGTTCGCGCAGCTCGGCGAGGCGTTCGGCGATCTTGGCCGAGAGGGCGACTTCGGCTTCCTGCTCCTTGTCGTCCTCGACCGGTGCGGCTTTCTTGGCCGGGCTCTCTTTCTTGATCGATGCCGATTCCTTGGCCGCTTCCTTGGCCAGGGCTTCCTTGCCCGGCAGCGAGAGCGACGCAGGTTTCGACACGGAGGCCGCCAGTTTGGCTGCTGCGGCGGGAGCAGGATCGTTCGCGCTCGCGCTCAGGACGACGCAGCTGCAAGCGATCAGGGCGATCAAGTTACGCATGGGATTCCAGTAGTGTTGCTGTCCCCTGCTTTATCGGCGCGATCAACCGTAAACTTGAGTCCATGCGGCAACTTCGACCGGCCTATAAAACAAAACGCGCCGACGATGCGGCGCGTTTTGCGAGGATGACAATGCAGCCAGGCTCAGCGGCTCATCACGCGGCGGCCGAATTTGTAGATGCCGCCCAGCGCCAGCGGCACCACCGCCGCGCCAACGCCGACCAGCACGATCGCCGTCAGGTGGTCGCGCACGACCGGAATATTGCCGAAGAAGTAACCTGCGGTGACGAGGCCGGCTACCCACAGCACGGCGCCGGTGATGTTGAACATCTGGAAGCGCGTATGGGTCATGTCCGAGACGCCGGCCACGAAGGGCGCGAAGGTACGGACCACCGGCACGAAGCGCGCCAGGATGATGGTCTTGCCGCCGTGCTTTTCGAAGAAGTCATGGGTGCGCTGCAGCGCATCCTTGTTCAGCCAGCGGTAATTGTGCGTGAAGACCCGATGCCCGATGGCCCCGCCGATGTAATAGTTCAGGGTATTGCCGGTCACGGCCGCGATAATCAGCAACAGCATCAGCAGCGGATAACTCATCTCGCCGGTGGCGCAGAAGGCGCCGGCGATGAACAGCAGGGTGTCGCCCGGGAAGAAGAACAGCACCACGAGGCCGGTCTCGCAAAACACGATCGCGAACAGGACTGCGTAGACATAGACGCCGTAAGTGGCCAGCAGATTGCCGAGGGTTTTATCGACATGCAGGATCATGTCGAAAAGTTGCATCAGATCCATAATCATCCTAAACGGTAGCGCCGAATGATACCACCAGTCGCTAGCGTGAAAATGGTGGGAACGTCAACTTCGCAGAGAGAATTTGCACTTTCCGGATTACAATCCTTGGCATAAGAACGACAAGGAGAGACAGATGGCTTACCTGAAGATCCACCATGGCATCGTACTGGGCATGGCGGCCCTGCTGGCAGCGCAGGTTGCAACTGCGGCTGGCGCCGCGACAGAAAAGAAAACGGAAAAGGAACTGCCGCCGAAACCCAGCGTCGGCGACGTGCTGAAGGGCTCGAAGCCGGCCGACTGGCGACCGCTCGACCCCGATAACACGCTGTACCTGGAACTGCCGGTCGGGCGCGTGGTCATCGAACTGGCGCCTGCGTTTGCGCCGAACCACGCCCGGAATATCAAGGCCCTGGCGCGCGAGCATTATTACGACGGTCTCGCCATCATCCGTTCGCAGGACAATTTCGTCGTGCAGTGGGGCGACCCGCACGAGGACGACGACAAGGTGCGCAAGGTGAAGAACGCGCAGCAGACCCTGCCGGCCGAATTCACCGTCCCCTTGTCGAACGATAAACAGTTCGTGCGTATGCGCGACATCGACGGCTTCGCGCCCCAGATCGGCCATTCGAACGGCTTCCCGGTCGGTCGCGATCCGAAGACCGGCCAGACCTGGCTGACGCACTGCTACGGCATGGTCGGCGTCGCCCGCGGCAACGAGTCGGACAGCGGCGGCGGCACCAGCCTGTACGTGGTCACCGGCCAGGCCCCGCGCCAGCTGGACCGCAACATCACCGTGGTCGGCCGCGTCGTGGCCGGCATGCCCTTGTTGTCCACCTTGCCGCGCGGCCCGGCGCCGATGGGCTTCTACGACAAGCCGGCGCTGCAGGTGCCGATCGCTGCCGTCAAGGTCGCCGCCGACGTCCCGGAGGCCGAGCGCGCCCACCTGGAAGTGATGCGCACCGACAGCGCAGTCTACCAGGCGGTGCTAGACGCCCAGCGCAACCGCGGCGGTCCGTGGAACAAGTACTCGCCGAACTACCTGGATCTGTGCAACGCGCAGATTCCGGTACGCGAGCAAAAACCATAGCACGTCATTCCCGCGCAGGCGGGAATCCATACGTCGTGTCATTAGTGCCTAAGTATGGGTTCCCGCCTCCGCGGGAACGACGGTGAATAACGCTATAATTTACGGATGAACGCCCCGGCCCCCACCCACCGTCCCATCCAGCAGCTTCCCGACCAGCTCATCTCGCAGATCGCTGCCGGCGAAGTCGTCGAGCGGCCCTCGGCCGTGGTCAAGGAGCTATTGGAAAACGCGCTCGACGCCGGCGCCACCCAGGTCACCATCCGTCTCGAAGAAGGCGGCGTCAAGCGCATCGCCATCACCGACAACGGCAAGGGCATCCCGCCGGAAGAGCTGCCGCTCGCGCTGGCCCGCCATGCGACCTCGAAGATCGCCTCGCTGACCGACCTCGAGAACGTGAACACGCTGGGCTTCCGCGGCGAGGCGCTGGCCTCGATCGCTTCGGTGGCGGCGGTATCCATCACCTCGCGCACCGCGGACGCAGCGCACGCCTGGGAAATCGTCGGCTCGCACCAGGGCACCGTCTCGCCCTCGTCCGGCGCCTTCGGCACCACGATCGACGTGCAGGACCTGTACTTCAACACGCCGGCGCGCCGCAAGTTTTTGAAATCGGAGCAGACCGAATACGGCCATTGCGCGGAGGTCGTGCGCCGCATCGCGCTGGCGCGGCCGGACGTCTCGTTTAGCCTGACCCACAACGGCCGCACCATCGACCACTGGAACGTCAGCGAAGCGGCCAAGCGCAGCGCCCAGATCCTCGGCAACGACTTCGCCGAAGCGCGGCTGCCGCTGGATGAAAGCGCCGGCCCGCTGCGCCTGCACGGCTACGTCGGCCTGCCGACCGCCTCCAAAGCCCGCGCCGACGGCCAGTTCTTCTACGTGAACGGCCGCTTCGTGCGCGACAAGCTGCTGGTCCACGCGGTCAAGGCCGCCTATGAAGACGTGCTGCACGGCGACCGCTTCCCCAGTTATGTGCTGGCGCTGGAGCTGGACCCGGCCATGGTCGACGTCAATGTGCACCCGTCGAAAATCGAGGTGCGCTTCCGCGACAGCCGCGCGGTACACCAGTTCGTGTTCCACGCGGTGCAGCGCGCGCTGGCCCAGACCTCGGCGACCGCCCACGGCAATACGCCGGCGCCGGTCAGCGCGGCCGAGATCACGCCTTCAGGTGGCTCCTCCGGCGCCTCCTGGGGCGGCGGCTTCGGTCGGGATTCGGGCGGCAGCGGCACGCCGTCCTGGCGCCGTCCGCACGAGCAGACTTCGTTCGGCTCGCAGCTGACGCCGGCCTCGCCTTACGCCTCGAGCTACTCGCCTTCGTCCGGCGGCGGCGGCGTTGCGCAGCGCACCGAGAGCTATGGCGCGCTGTTCACCGGTCTGCGCGACAGCGATACGGCGACGGCAAGCAGGCCCGCGCCATCGGGCTTCGAGATGCCGCTGCCGGCCGCGCCCGCCCCTGCTTCCGACGACGACTTCCCGCTCGGCTTCGCCCTCGCCCAGCTGCACGGCATCTACATCCTGGCGCAGAACCGCAAGGGTTTGGTGCTGGTCGACATGCACGCGGCGCACGAACGCATCCTCTACGAGCAGCTGAAGAACGCGCTCGACGCTCAGGCCGGCGGCGAGCAGATGCAGGTGCAGCAGATGCTGATCCCGGTGACCTTCTTCGCCGACGCCGTCGAAGTGGGCACCGCCGAGGAAAATCGCGAGACGCTGCAGGCGCTGGGTTTCGATATCGCCGCGGTCTCGCCGACCACGCTGGCCGTGCGCGCGGTGCCGATCCTGCTGAAGAACGCCGACGCGCAGACGCTGGCGCGCGACGTGCTGCGCGACGTGCGCGAATACGGCGGCTCGCGCGTGCTGATCGAGCGCCGCAACGAGCTGCTCGGCACCCTCGCCTGCCACACGGCGGTGCGCGCCAACCGCATCCTCTCGGTACAGGAGATGAACGCCCTGCTGCGCCAGATGGAAGCGACCGAACGCGCCGACCAATGCAACCACGGCCGCCCGACCTGGGTGCAGCTGGAGATCTCTGCTTTGGATAAGCTCTTCCTGCGCGGCCAATAAGGATTTATGAGTACCAGTCACAAATCGATGGCCGTGGCCATCATGGGCCCGACCGCGTCCGGCAAAACCGCCGCCGCGCTGGCCATCGCCCAGCGCATGCCGGTCGAGATCATCTCGGTCGATTCGGCCCTGGTCTACCGCGGCATGGACATCGGCACCGCCAAGCCGACCCCGGAAGAACTGGCCAGCGTGCCGCACCACCTCATCGACATCATCGACCCGCTCGAGTCCTATTCGGTGATGCAGTTCCGCGAAGACGCGATCCGGCTGGTGGCCGAGATCCAGGCGCGCGGCAGGCTGCCGCTGCTGGTCGGCGGCACGATGATGTACTTCAAGGGCCTGGTCGACGGCCTCGACGACCTGCCGACCGCGAATGCCGAGGTCCGTGCGCGCATCGATGAGGAAGCCGCACGCATCGGCTGGCCCGGCATGCATGCGAAGCTGCGCGAACTCGACCCGGTCACCGCCGAGCGCCTGGCGCCGAACGACGCCCAGCGCATCAACCGCGCGCTGGAGATCATCGAATTGAGCGGCAAACCGATGTCGTCGCTGCTGGCCAAACGCGAGAAGGAAGCGCTGCCCTTCGAGCTGGTATCGATCGCGCTGGAGCCATCGGACCGCGCGGTGCTCCATCAACGCATCGCGCTGCGCTTCGACCAGATGCTGGGCGACCGCGACGACCAAGGCATCGTCGCCGAAACTGCCGGCCTGCGCGCGCGCGGCGACCTGCATCTGGGCCTGCCGTCGATGCGCTGCGTCGGCTACCGCCAGAGCTGGGAATACCTCGACGGCCTGTATGACCGCAAGCAGCTGCGCGAAAACGGCATCGTTGCCACGCGCCAGCTGGCCAAGCGCCAGCTGACCTGGCTGCGCGCCATGCCGGAGCGGATCGTGATCGATTGTCTGGCGAAAGAGGCAACGGACCAGGTTCTCGGCGTGCTGGACAAGTACATTCAACGCGCGTAACCTTGACAGTCCTGGGTGCGGACGGCATAATGCAACCCGTTTTGGTGATATAGCTCAGCTGGTTAGAGCACAGCACTCATAATGCTGGGGTCGGTGGTTCAAGTCCACCTATCACCACCAAGTTTCCGCGAGATGGCTTGGCTTTCAAAGGCTGAGCCATTTTGTTTTAGTACCGTTTTATTGGTGATATAGCTCAGCTGGTTAGAGCACAGCACTCATAATGCTGGGGTCGGTGGTTCAAGTCCACCTATCACCACCAAATAGCAGTTGGAAAAAAGCCGCCGGTTCTTGCGAATCGGCGGCTTTTTTCTTTGCCGATGAGCGCGCCCATAACTTACTCGACAGCGCCTTCGCAAATCTGGCGGCGTTCATCCCATTTGCCGCCACGGTCCAGACAACTATCTATTTTCATTACGTTTCGCACCCAAAGTCCCAGCATCGCCAGGACCGCGAGCATGACGATGAACAGCGTGAGTCGACTTGGTCGCATAAAGCCTCTCAACGCCCCTCAGGCGCAAAATCCCGAATCCGCCGCACCTCCGCCGCATCCAGCTTCTTCAGCATAGCCACCACCAGCTCCACCGTCTGATCGAAATCCCGCCGATTCAAAATCCCGTTATGCGCATGCGTATAACGCACCGGCACCACCAGATTCACGGTCGGCACGCCGCCATGGCTTTTCTGGATCTCTGCCGAATCGTCGCCATACCCCTGCACCAGATCGAACTGCAGCGGCAATTGGCGATCCAACGCAGTCTGTTTGACGAAAGCCGTCAGCTTCCGGTTCGGCAGCGCCGACGAGTCGTACAAAAAGATACCCGGCCCCGCGCCCAGCTTCACCTGCGTCTCTTCCGGATGGCCGGGAAAAACGTCGCCGGTGATCCCGCCTTCCAAGGCGATACCCAGCTCCGGCTTCACCACCTCCGCCGCGGTATGCGCACCGCGCAGGCCGATCTCTTCCTGGGTCGTGATCACCCATGCAATCTGGTTCGGATGCGGCTCGTTGGCCAGGCGGCGCATGGCTTCGACGATGACGGCGCAGCCGACGCGGTCGTCCCAGCCCTTGCCGAGATAGTTCTGGGTGCCGTTCAGAATTTCGAAGGGCGCATCGGGGATGATCGAGTCGCCCGGCGAGATGCCCATCGCGCGCACCTCGGCCTCGTTGGCCGCGCCGACGTCGAGGAACAGCGAGTCACGTGGGTAGACCTTGGTCCGCTCTTCCGGCGGCACCACGTGCACGTCGCGGATGCCGGTTACCGCCTTCACCGGCCCCTTGCTGCCGATGATGACCCAGCGCTGGTCGGGCAGCGCCTGGTCGAGCCAGCCGCCCAGCATCTGCATGGTCAGCAGGCCGTTCGGCGCGATGCGGCGGACCATGCCCCCCAGCTCGTCCATGTGCGCGTCGACCATGATCTTCGGACCGCTGGCACCTTGGGTGGCGATGATCGAGCCCATGCCGTCGTAGCTCAGCGAGCTGGCCAGCGGCTTCATCATCCCGACCAGCAGCGCGCGTACCGGCTCCTCGAAGCCCGGGGGACCGGCGGCATCGGCCAGCTTTTGCAGGGTTTCCGCGGTACGGTCAGGGACAGGTGCAGCGGCGATGGCAGTGCAGGAAGCGGCCAGCAGCGCGATGGCGGCGGCGATTGAGGTGGCAAACCAGCGGGTCGTATTCACTTGGCGGTCTCGTTATCATTGTGTTGGCGGCGGAATGCCGCTCTGGGCAGTATGCCAAGAAAATTGCAGCGATGCATTTTCAGCATCGCTTAAGTATTTACAAATTTCTTAAGAGAAACTTTTACTATAATGGCGGTTTCCCGGCATTGGAGACGACCATGCAGCGACGCCTCTTCCTGTTTCTCGGCGCCCTCTTCCTGAAGAATCCGGTGATGGCTGCGCCGCCATCGCCACGGGCGCCGGCAAAGCGCTCCGCTTCCTACGCGGCGGCACGCGCGATCCTGGCAATCCCCAAGGATAAGAGTTCATGGACGCGCTATATCCAGCGCGACGAACATGCGGATGAATTCCTGTGGACGGGGAATGGCGATGCGGTCGACCGCTGGAACGCGCAATTCGCCGGCAAGCAGGGCGTGCCGGCCGTGCATGTCAGCGTCGAAGGCAAGAAGGACGACGTCTTCCTCGCGCATCGCGGACGCAAACTCCAGGCCACGGTCAAGCATGACCGTGATGACGACATGGTGATGGTGCTGACCCTGAACCGGCTGGTGAAAGGGATCGCCGAAATCCGCTTCTGCGTCGATTCCTATCACGCCAGCGACCTGGCTTTCCTGGCCATGCCGCCCTTCGAGTGGGCCGCACTCGAAGCGGAATTCGGTGCGCCGGCTGTCGCCTACCGCTTCATGCCGCTGCCCGATACAATGGCCAAATTCTGGCCGCGCCTGCAAAAGACTTCGGATGAGGTGCACGCCCGGCCCTACAACCGCCATACCTGAAAGCTGAAAGCGCACGCCCATGACCGACCAAGCCGAATTGTCCCGCCGCGAAAGCGCCGCACGCCAGGCCATCAAGAATGGTTTCGACATGGAAGACGAGGAATCCGGCGTCGCCATGTTCGTCGCCTTTCACCTGGAAGAGCTGCCGTCCGATTACTGGCAGACCCAATTGAAAACGGCGCGCCCCGACCCTTCCGCGGTGCTCGATATCCTCGAACTGCATGGGCACTGGGGCGAAAACGATGAAATGGAATACCTCGATTTCACCTTGCCGGGCAAGGTCACCGACTACGTCATCAGCGTGCACTTCGACGGCAAGGGAAAGATCGTCGAGATTTCGATGGAGAGCTGATACCCGAATTCAGTGACACACGTGCCGGTGGCGGGTGCCCATGCAGGTAATCTCCGGTGCATACAGCATGACCGTCACGCCAATGACGGCAGCCGGAATCAGGACGAAAGCCTTCTCCCATCCCCTGAGGCTTGTCACCTGAAACTGGCCAAAGGAAACCGCGATGCTGGGCGTCCAGATGCCCCACGCCGCAAATAGCAGGAACAGCGCACCGAAGAACCGCGTGCCGCCGATGGGCCCGAACTCGGCCTCGACCAGATACCACGCCAGTGCGGTAATCGCCATGCCGCCATAACCCCTCATGAAGGCTCTCCATTCCTCGGCATGTCCGCCGGCTGCCGGAAATGCTCAACCAAAAAGTCGATAAACGCTCGCGTCCGCGCCGCCTGATTCCGCCGATTCAGGTAATAAACGAACAAATCCGCCGACGGCAGCCGATACTGCGGCAGCACGATATGCAGGCGCCCGCTGTCCACATATTTCGCCAGATCCCATTCCGAGCGCACCAGGATGCCGTGTCCCTCCAGCGCCCAGCCCAGCACGATGTCGCCGTCGTTGCTCGACAGCGCGCCGTGCACCTTGACCACTTCGCTATGCTCGTCCTCTTCCCCTGAATAGAAGCGCCAGACGCCATGGGCCTCGTCGTTCTGGCGATGCACGATGCAGCGGTGCCTTGCCAGATCCGCCAACGTAGCCGGTGTGCCATGCCGCTGCAGATAAAGCGGCGAAGCGCACAGAAAGCGCCGGTTTCTCATCACGCGGCGCGCATTCAGGCGCTTGTCCGGCAGCGCGCCGAAGCGGATCGCCAGGTCGTAGCCGCTCTCGACCAGGTCGACCGGCCGGTCCGTCACTTCCATCTGCACTTCGACCTGGGGGTAGCGCTTCGCAAATGCCGAGACGATGGGCGCGATCGTCGTGCGGCCGAAGCCCAGGGTCGCGTTCACGCGCAGCAGGCCCTTGGGCGCGGCGCGGCCGCTGGCCACGGCGTCTTCCATCTCGCGAATCGAGGCGAGGATACGCGTCGCATGCGTCAGATAGGTCTCGCCTTCGCCCGTCAGGCTGATGCGGCGCGTGGTGCGGTTCACCAGACGCACGCCTAGCCTGCCCTCGAGCTGGGCCAGGCGCTTGGTGGCGGCGGGCGGCGTCAGGTCGAGAGCGCGCGCGGCCGCGGCCAGGCTGCCGTGGCGGGCCACCAGCACGAAGAATTCCATGTCGGCCGTATGGTCGGGCTTCATCCTTTATTCACCCCAGGTTAATAATCAATTCGGTGCGGGGAAATTATAGACGGGTCCAGGGCGGCTAAGCTGAGGGCTTCAATGAACCACACGCAGGCAGCCATCATGAGAATCGTCGAGATCCGCGAACAGACCCTCCCCATCAGCTCTTCCATCCGCAACGCCTACATCGATTTCAGCAAGATGACGCTGAGCCTCGTAGCCGTGATCACCGACGTGATCCGCGACGGCAAGCCGGTGGTCGGCTACGGCTTCAATTCGAACGGCCGTTATGGCCAGGGCACGCTGATGCGCGAACGCTTCATCCCGCGCGTGCTGGAAGCGGATCCAGGCAGCCTGCTCGACGACAGCGGCAACAACCTCGATCCACATAAAATCTGGGCGGCGATGATGACCAACGAGAAGCCGGGCGGCCACGGCGAACGCTCGGTGGCGGTCGGCACCATCGACATGGCGGTGTGGGACGCGGTGGCCAAGATCGCCGGCGTGCCGCTGTTCCAGCTGCTGGCGGACCGCTACGGCAACGGCCGGCCCGAGCGCAAGGTCTTCGTGTACGCGGCCGGCGGCTACTACCATCCTGGCCAGGATCATGAAGCGCTGAAGGACGAGATGCGCAGCTATATCGACCGCGGCTACACGGTGGTGAAAAAGAAGATCGGCGGCGCCTCGCTGGACGAGGACCTGCGCCGCATCGACGCGATCCTGTCGGTCCTGCAGGATGGCCAGAAGCTGGCGGTGGACGCCAACGGCCGCTTCGACCTCGACACCGCTATCCAGTATGCGAAGCCGCTGTCGCAGTACGACCTGTTCTGGTACGAAGAAGCCGGCGACCCGCTCGACTTCGAACTGCAGACCACCCTGCGCAACTACTACGACAAGCCGATGGCGACCGGCGAGAACCTGTTCTCGATGCAGGATGCGCGCAACCTGATCCGCTACGGCGGCATGCGCCCGGACCGCGACTGGCTGCAGTTCGACTGCGCGCTATCGTACGGGCTGGTGGAATACCTGCGCACGCTGGACATGCTGCACCAGCACGGCTGGTCGCGCACGCGCTGCATCCCGCACGGCGGCCACCAGATGTCGCTGAACATCGCAGCCGGCCTGGGCCTGGGCGGCAACGAGTCCTATCCGGACCTGTTCCAGCCCTTCGGCGGCTTCCCGGATGGGGTAAAGGTGGAGAACGGCTATGTGACGATGCCGGACCTGCCGGGCATCGGTTTCGAGGGCAAGTCGGACCTATATCGCGAGATGGAGAAGCTCTCGAGCTAAAGATGCTGACACACAGGTGTTATTGAACTAGCATGTCAGCTTCGATGGTCTCCTGGAGGTCTCTTGAAGCTGATCCTGCCCGTCCTGCTGCTGGCCTGCGCGCCGGCCGCTACTGCTGCTACCGCTCCCATCAAGGCGACCATCACGATGCGCGACCCCGGCGCGCTTGAGGCCAGCTACCAAATCCCGCCATCCTGCGGGGCGCTCGATTTCCGCAACGAAGACATGCAGCCGGAGACTGTCGCCACCCTGCGCAGCGACTGGCGCGCCGCGGACGATTGCACCGAGTTCGACGGCCGCCAGATCCGCCGCAAGAACCCTTCGTGCAGCACGCTGCGCCTGCGCGTACCCGCCACGCAGCGGACCGCCGACCGGGTCTATCCATGGGCTTATCCGGTCGAGAAAGGCCTGTACGTGCACACCGGCGTCTACGCGCTGACGAACGCCTGCGGCCCGGTCGACTGGACCTTCTCCGCTCCCGGCGGGAGCGTAGTGGTCGATGGCGTCTTCGCAGCGGGCAGCGCCAGCCGCACGGCGGCCCAGGGCGGCGGCGACTGGATGCCGACGGTGCTGGTTCAGCAGGCCTTCCCGCCCGGCGCCGTGCCGCGTGTTCATGCCAGCAGCCAGTTCTCGCCGCAGACCCTGGCCCTGCTGGACAGCACCGTGGACGGCGTCGGCAAGGAGCTCAAGCGAGAGCTGCCCGGCCTGCCCTTTACGGTGCCTTTCATCGTCGCCGCACCCTCCGACCACGCCAGCAACTTCTGGGGCGACGTCGCCAACCGCACGATCATGCGCCTGGCCTTCCCACCGGCCCCAGGACCGGCGCAGGAAGCCCTGCTGCACCGTTACATCACCCACGAGGTGGCCCATCTCACCCAGCCGGGCGAGTGGAACGACAGTTGGCGGGACGAGTCCGCGACCATCGGCGAGGGCGGCGCCGAATTCCTGCGTACTGTCACGGCCGCCCGGCTCGGCTGGTCCGACCTTGCCGGCTTCGGCGGCGAACTGGAGACGGCGGTGAACAGCTGCCTCATCGCGGTTCGCGGCAAATCCTGGAAAGCCTTGACCAACCGCGGCTGGGCACTCAATCCGTATCAGTGTGGCCTGACCTTCTACGCCATCGGCCTGTCGTCGAAACCGTCCCCTGCCCCGCCGCTGCTGCGGCTGCGCGACTACTACCGCAAGGCGAAGCAGGGCGAGCGCACCGACTTCCCACGCGAGCTCGAATGCGGCGACGCGCAGGCTTGCCAACCGCGCTGGCTGCCGCGCCTGGCCGGTGACGAACCGCTGGAGCGCGTGCTGCAGGATTATGCGCGCTCCCCCGGCGCCCTATTGCGCGTTACATCGGAATGGGGTCCGGCCATGGTCAAGCCGATGGCGTTCCGCCACCTTGCCCAGCTGATGGCTGCCGATTGCAAGGGCGGCGTCAGCATGTATCAAGAAACGGTGTCGGCACGCATCGCACCGGGCCCGACATGCGGCGTGCTGCGCGAAGACATGGTGATTGTGCGCGCGGAAGGTCTGCCGCTGTTCGAGGATGCCAACGCGGTCAAGGCTTCGGTCAAGGCCTGCGGCAGCACAGGCAAGACGGTGCTGGAACTGCAGGACGGGCGCAATATCACCCTGGCCTGCAATGCAACGGCGGTCAGCGTGCCGTCGCTGCTGTTCAAGGTCGACCTTGAACAGGCGCAGGCGCTGCTCAGGTAAGCCCCGGCAGCTCAGTTTCCGCTGACGTCGCTATCTTCATCCAGCGCGAACTCGCCGCGCTGGAACGCTTCCAGCACGGCCTGGGCCTGCGCCAGGTAATCCTCCGGCACCAGGATGCGCACGCCGCCCAGGGCCGGCGCCAGCAGCAGGTCGGTCTGCACGAGATGGGCGTCGGCCAGCACCGCGGGCACGCCGGCGGCGACCAGGCAGCCCTGCACCAGGCTGGCTTCCATCGGAATCAGGTAGCGCGCGACTTCGAGCAGGTCGCGGCCGGGTAGCAGTTCGGCTTCCGGCGTGCCGGCCAGCGCTGCATTCAATGCTTGTGTCATGACGGCTCCCTGAAGATCGACGGCTTTGTACTCATCTTAGCAGCATCGGCAGCGCGGACAGCAGATACAGCACCACGCCGATCAGCCCACCGACCACGGTGCCGTTGATGCGGATGTACTGCAGGTCCTTGCCGATGTTGAGTTCGACCTGCTCGGACATCTCGCGGCTGTCCCAATTCTTGACGGTGTCGGCGATGTGGCGCGTCAGGAAGCCCGCGAACTCGGGCGCCGCGCCGCGCGCCGCCAACTCCAGGTTCTCGTTGAGCGAGGCGCGCAGGTCCGGATCCTCGGCCAGCATGCGCCCGACCCAGGCGCCGGTCGCTTCCAGCCGGTGCCGCAGCGTCGACGCTTCCTTCTCGAGATCGGCCTTGATCCAGGCTTTCAGGTCGCTCCACAGCGAGCCCAAATAGCCGTTCAGGGTTTCGTCGCCGATCAGGTAGCGCTTGATGTCCTCGCCCTTTTCCTCGAACGCCGGGTCGCCCTGCAGGCGCGCGATGAAGTCGGCGGTGAAGGCGTCGAAGCGCTGGCGCAGCGGGTGCTGCGGGTCTTCGCTGACGCGTTTCAGGATGCCGGCGGCCAGCTTGACGGTGAGGTCCGCGCCCTTCCTGCCGATCAGCTCCGAGGGCAGCATCTTTTCCATGAAAGCGTATTCCTCGCGCAGCCAGTCGACGATGCCTTGGGCGATGAAGCCTTGCGTGTCCTCGTTGTCCAGCAGCTTCGCCAACTGGAGGATGCCTTCGTCGAGCAGCTCCTGGTGGCGGCCGTCGCGCGTCACGCTTTCCAGGATCGCCCCTGCCGTCTTCGACAGGTCGACGCCCTGGATCATGCCGTGCACGGCGCGGCGCACGAAGTTCTGCACCGCCGCGTCCTCGATGAAGTCGAGCGCCCAGCCGGCAGTCTTGACCAGGTAGCGCCCCAGCTGCCGCGTGTTCTCGGGGTGGGTCAGCCAGTCGGCCACCTTTTGCGCCGGATCGTGGCGCTGGATCAGGCGCACGATGGAATCCGTGTCGAGGAATTTCTCGTGCACGAAGGCGGCCAGGTTGTCGGCGATGCGGTGCTTGTTGGCGGGGATGATCTCGGTGTGGCGCGAGACGAAGGGAATTGGAATGCGCCGGAACAGCGCAGCCACGGCGAACCAGTCGGCCAGCGCGCCGATCATCGCGGCTTCGGCGAAGGCCTTCAGCAGGCCGGTCCACCAGTTCACGGGTAGAAACAGCGACAGCACGAACAGCGCGGCCGCGCCGGCAAAGAAGGACAGCGCCAGCCGCTTCGACTGGCGCAATTCCGCAGTTTTATTCATGCCGCCATGTTAGCCCAGCCTAGAGGACGCCGGCGCGCCGCAGGGCCTCCACGCTGGCCGTGCTCCAGCCCCAATCGGCCAGCACCGCGGCGCTGTCCTGCCCCGGTGCGGAAGGAGCAGCACCGATCTCGGCCTGGGTGCGCGAAAAGCGCGGCGCCGGCGCCGGCTGGGTCACGCCGTCGCGCTCGACGAAGGTGCCGCGCGCCGCATTGTGCGGGTGCTGCGGCGCTTCCGCCATGTCGAGCACCGGCGCGAAGCAGACGTCGGTGCCCTCCAGCAGCGCCGACCATTCGGCGCGGGTGCGGGTGGCGAACAGCGCGGCAAACTTCTGCTTCAGCTCGGGCCAGTCGGCCTGGCGCCACTGCCTGCCGAACTGCGGATCGTCGATCTCCGCCAGCGCCAGCAGCTCCGCATAGAACTGCGGCTCGATGGCGCCGATCGAGATGAACTTGCCATCCGCGCAGGCGTAGCAGTCGTAGAACGGGGCGCCGCCGTCGAGCAGGTTGGCTTCGCGTTCGTCCTTCCATGAACCGAAGGCGCGCAGGCCGTACATCATCGATCCGAGCAGCGCGGCGCCGTCCGTCATGGCGGCATCGACCACCTGGCCCTTGCCGGAGTTCTTCGCTTCGAATGCGGCGCAGACCACGCCGAAGGCCAGCATCATGGCGCCGCCGCCGAAGTCGCCGACCAGGTTCAGCGGCGGCGCCGGCGGACTGTCCGCACGTCCCATCGCATGCAGCATGCCGGACAGCGCCACGTAATTGAGGTCGTGCCCGGCCGCCTGCGACAGCGGCCCGGTCTGGCCCCAGCCGGTCACGCGGCCGTAGACCAGGCGCGGGTTGCGGTCCATGCAGGTATCGGGACCGAGCCCGAGCCGCTCCATCACGCCAGGGCGGAAGCCTTCGACCAGCACGTCGGCCCTGGCGACCAGGTCGAGCAGCAGCTGGCGCGCACGCGGGTCCTTCAGGTCCAGCGCCAGCGAGCGGCGCCCGCGCGCCATCACGTCGAACTTCGTGCCCAGCATCGGATACGGGTTCGGCGCCTTGGGGTCGGGCTTGCGGTCGATGCGGATCACGTCCGCGCCCATGTCGGCCAGCATCATCGCCGCGAAGGGGCATGGGCCGATGCCGACCATTTCGATCACTTTCAGTCCTTTGAGGGGTCCAGTCATCTCGGGCTCCTCACAGCGAACGGGCGACGATCTCTTTCATGATCTCGTTCGCGCCGCCGTAGATGCGCTGCACGCGGGCGTCGAGATACATCTGCGCGATCGGGTATTCCAGCATGTAGCCGTAGCCGCCGAACAGCTGCACGCACTGGTCGACGATCTTGCATTGCAGGTCGGTGATCCAGTACTTGGCCATCGAGGCCTGCACGGTGTCCATGCGGCCGGCGATCAGGTCCTCGATGCAGCGGTCGACGAACACGCGCGCCACGAAAGCCTCGGTCTTCGCCTCGGCCAGCACGAAGCGCGTGTTCTGCATCTCGATCAGGGCCTGGCCGAAGGCCTTGCGCTCCTTCGCATGCTCGACGGTGAGTTTGATGGCGCGCTCGATCGAGGCCACACCGGCCACGCCGACGATGGTGCGCTCGTAGGGGAGTTCCGTCATCAGCTGGACGAAGCCGCGGCCCTCCTCGCCGCCCAGCACGTTCTGCAGCGGCACGAAGGCATCGTCGAAGAACAGCTCGCAGGTGTCCTGGCCCTTCTGGCCCACCTTTTCGAGGATGCGGCCGACGCGGAATCCTGGATTGTCCCGCGTCTCCAGCAGCATCAGCGACACGCCCTTGGCGCCGGCTGCCGGATCGGTCTTGGCCACCACCAGGATCAGATCGGCCATGTAGCCGTTCGAGATGAAGGTCTTGGAGCCGCGCAAAAGGTAACCGTCCGCCGTGCAGGTAGCGGTAGTGCGGATGCCCTTCAGGTCCGAGCCGGCGCCCGGTTCCGACATGGCGATCGCCGCGATCATCTCGCCGCGGGCCAGGCGCGGCAGGTATTTGAATTTCTGCTCTTCGGTGCCCTGGTTCAGCAGGTAGTGCGCGACGATGGCGTGCACGTGCAGGCCGAAGGCAGTGTCGCCGGCATAGCAGAGCTCTTCGAACACCACGCACTGGTGGGCAAAGCTGCCGCCCGAGCCGCCGTATTCCTCGGGGATGTCGGCCAGCAGCAGGCCCATCTCGCCGGCCTTGCTCCAGACTTCACGGTCGACGTGCTGCTGCTCGCGCCAGCGCTGCTGGTGCGGATTGACCTCGTGGTCGACGAAGCGGCGCACGGCATCGCGGAAGCCTTCGAGTTCGGCGTCCATCCAGGGGGAGACGTAGTTCATCCTGCCCTCCCCTTCACACGCGGTACATGGTGACGACGCAGGCGCCGCCCAGACCCAGGTTGTGCTGCAGCGCGACTTTCGCGCCTTCGACCTGGCGTGCGGCGGCGCTGCCGCGCAGCTGGTGGGTCAGTTCGAAGCACTGCGCGAGGCCGGTCGCGCCCAGCGGGTGCCCTTTGGACAGCAGGCCGCCGGAGGGATTCGTGACGACCTGGCCGCCATAGGTGTTGCCTCCCTCGGCGATGAACTTGTCGGCGCCGCCTTCCGGGCACAGGCCCAGGGCTTCGTAGGTAATCAGTTCGTTGTGGGCGAAGCAGTCGTGCAGCTCGACCACGTCGAGGTCTTCGGGGCCGATGCCGGCCTGGGCATAGACCTTGTTCGCCGCTTCCTTGCTCATGTCGTAGCCGACCAGGCGCATCATGTCGTTGGCCGCGAAGGTGTTTGGACGGTCGGTGGTCATGGCCTGGGCGGCGATGTGGACGTCGGCACGCAGGCCGTGCTTTTTGGCGAAGGCTTCCGAGACCAGCACCGCCGCGGCCGCGCCGCAGGTCGGCGGGCAGGCCATCAGGCGGGTCATCACGCCCGGCCAGATTTCGGGCGCGTCCAGCACGTCCTGCTCGCTGACCTCCTTGCGGAACAGGGCCAGCGGGTTGTTGACGGCGTGGCGGCTGGCCTTGGCGCGGATGCGTGCGAAGGCGCTAAGGGGCGTGCCGTATTTTTCCATGTGGGCCAGGCCGGCGCCGCCGAAGTAGCGCAGCGCCAGCGGAAGGTTAAGCGACTGAGCGGGCTCGCCGACCAGGCGGTCGGTGACGGCGTCGAAGTCATCAAAAGGAGCCGGACGGTCGGTGAACACGGAGGCGAGCGCGCCGGGGCTCATCTGCTCGAAGCCCAGCACCAGCACGCAGTCTGCAGCGCCGCTCTGCACGGCCTGGCGCGCCAGGTACAGTGCGGTGGAGCCGGTCGAGCAGTTGTTGTTGACGTTGACGATGGGGATGCCGGTCATGCCGACACCGTACAGCGCCTTCTGGCCGCAGGTCGAATCGCCATACACATAGCCGACATAGGCCTGCTCGACGTCTTCATAGGCGATGCCGGCGTCTTCCAGCGCTGCGCGGGCGGCCAATGCGCCCATCTCGTGATAGGGGGCGCTGGCGCCCGGCTTGGCGAAAGGGATCATGCCCACGCCGGTAACGAATACTTTCTGGCTCATGCCTGTCTCCTTCTTTGGTTTTCTCGGTCACCTGACCTTGTTTCGGACAATTATAGGTCAACTGTACTAGTCGATAAAGTATAATCGTCGTATGGACATGACTCTCGACGGCGCTCTGAAGAACAAGGCGTCCAGCACCACCGAAAAAGGCCTGGGACGGGCCCAGGACATCCTCGCAGCGGCGCGCAGCCTGCTCGCCGCCGAGGGCTATGCCGGGCTGTCGATGCGGCGCGTGGCGCAGGCGGCCGGCATGAGCCTGTCGAACGTGCAGCACTACTACGGCAGCAAGGATCTGCTGCTGGAAGCCCTGCTGCTGACCACCATGGACGCCTTCCAGGCCAGGATGGACGACATTGCCGCCGCCATGAGCGAGCGCTCGCAGCTCGAGCGCTTCCTGTCCACGGTCGACATGTTCCTGGACGAGCTCACCGATCCGGTCACGCACGCGCTGTTCTTCGAACTCTGGGCGCTGGCCTCGCGCAATCCCTTTGCCTCCAGCCTGATGGACAAGATGCTGGGACGCGAGCGCAAGACCGTCTACAAGCTGATCCGCGGCCTGAAGCCGGATCTGTCCGACGAGGAGACCATGCAGCGCGCAATTCTGGTGGTGGCGCAGGTCGAAGGCCTGATGCTGTTCCGGCTCGACAAGCGTCGCCGGCGCGCGCAGTTCGATGCGGTGAAGGCATCGCTGCGCAAGGCTTTATTAGCCTTGGCGACAATGCCGTAATCCGCCGTCATCTGCTGCGTTCCCGGCAGATTATCCCGCGATCTGTTGCGATGTCGCTTATACTGGACTGGTTTTTCTCATAAGGAGGCCACGTCCTAATGCACCACAACATCAGCCTGATCACCACCATTGCCGCCGCTCTCGGCTTCGGCCTGCTGTTCGGCATGCTTGCCGTACGCGTGCGCCTGCCTGCCCTGGTTGGCTATCTCGCCGCCGGTGTCCTGATCGGTCCGGCCACGCCTGGTTTCGTGGCCGACGTCGCGCTCGCCTCCCAGTTGGCCGAGATCGGCGTGATGCTGCTGATGTTCGGGGTCGGTCTGCACTTCTCGCTCGACGACCTGATGGAGGTGAAAGGGATCGCCCTGCCCGGCGCGGTGCTGCAGATCACGGTGGCGACGCTGATGGGCATCGGTGTCAGCTACCTGTGGGGCTGGGGCCTGGGCGCCGGACTGGTGTTCGGCCTGTCGCTGTCGGTGGCCAGTACGGTGGTGCTGCTGCGGGCGCTGGAGGACCGGGGCCAGCTCGATTCCTTCAACGGCCGCATCGCGGTCGGCTGGCTGGTGGTCGAGGACCTGGTGACGGTGCTGGTGCTGGTGCTGCTGCCGGCGCTGGCCGGTCCGCTGGGCGGCACGCCCCTCAGCGGCCATGGCGCCAACGATTCGCTGTGGCTGGCGCTCGGCAAGACCCTGCTGTCGGTGGGCGCCTTCGTGGCCTTCATGCTGATCGTCGGACGCAAGCTTTTTCCGTGGTTCCTGTGGCGCGTGGCCAAGACCGGCTCGCGCGAGCTGTTCACGCTGGCGGTGATCGCGGCCGCAGTCGGCATCGCCTACGGCTCCTCGGAGCTGTTCGGCGTCTCGTTCGCGCTGGGCGCGTTCTTTGCCGGCATGGTGCTGCGCGAATCGTCGCTGTCGCACCGCGCGGCCGAGGAAACCCTGCCGCTGCGCGATGCGTTCTCGGTACTGTTCTTCGTCTCGGTCGGCATGCTGTTCGATCCGCGCGTGCTGGTCGAGCATCCGCTGGAGCTGCTGGCGGTGGTGGCCATCGTCCTGTTCGGCAAATCGCTGGCCGCCTTCGTGCTGGTGCTGGCGCTGCGCTATCCGCTGAACACGGCGATCACGGTATCGGCCAGCCTGGCGCAGATCGGCGAGTTCTCCTTCATCCTGGCGGCGCTGGGCATGTCGCTGGGCCTGCTGCCGGATCTCGGCCAGAACCTGATCCTGGCCGGCGCCATCATCTCGATCGCCGTGAACCCGCTGATGTTCAAGGCCATCAATCCGCTGCAGGAATGGTTGCGTTCGAAGTCCGACCTGGCGCGCAAACTCGAGCGCTCGGCCGACCCGCTGGCCGAGCTGCCGATGACGGTCACGCACGAGCGCCTGACCGGCCAGGTGGTGCTGGTCGGCTACGGCCGCGTCGGCAAGCGCATCGCCGAGGAGCTGGCCAAGCAGGGCGTGCACTACGTGGTGGCGGAACAGAACCGCGAGATGGTCGAGGAGCTGCGGCGGCGCGACCAGCCGGCGGTGGCCGGCAACGCGGCCGATCCGGCGGTCCTGATCCAGGCCCACATCGCGCGCGCCTCGATGCTGGTGATCGCCACGCCCGACACCTTCCACGTGCGCGCCATGATCGAGACCGCCAAGGCGCTCAACCCGGCGATCCGCTGCGTGGTGCGCACGCACAGCGAGGAAGAAGCGCGCCTGCTGCGCGAGGAAACCGGCGGCACCGTGTTCGTCGGCGAGCGCGAGCTGGCGCGCAGCATGACCGAGCACGTGATTCACGGCCTGGCGGAGGCGCCGGCGGCGCACTGAAGCGTGCGTGGCCCGTCCTTGCCATCTTGTACAGTGGCGGTTCCGCCACTGCCGGGATGCCCGGACACCACGCCATGCACCGTCTCCGGGCCTATCTCCGTTATCTGCGCGACTGCCTGCTCGCCTCCGATCCCGCGCTGGAACGGCTGAAAAGCGGCCTGCGCGCGGTGCTCACCGCCGGCGCCTGCGCCGGCGCCTTCCTGTTGCTCACCCGGCTGCTCGGGCTCGAATACAAACTATCCCTGGCCGGCATCGTGGTGCCGATGATCGCCGCTGCCGCCCTGCCCGATGCGGGCCGCAGGCAGCAGCAGATCACGATGGCGTGGGTGCCCGTGGTCGCCAGCGCGGTGCTGGTGCTCGGCAGCCAGGTCGCCGGCAATCCCTGGCTGAGCGGCGGCTGCTTCCTGCTCATCATCTTCGCGGCCTTCGAGGTGCGCCGCTTCGGGCCGCGCGCCACCGGTCTCGGCACGATCGCCTACCAGTCCTTTTTCTATGCGCTGCTGCTGAAGGTGCCGCCGGCACAGGCGCTATGGAATCCGCTGTTCGTGTTCAGCGGCTGCGCGATCGCCTTCCTCATCCGCTTCTGGGTCGTGCCGGAGCACCCGGGCCGCATGCTGCGCAGCGAGTTGCGCGCCTGGCGTGCACGCATCGCCGTCCTGCTGCATGTGCTGGAAGCGCGGGCGAGCCGCAAGCGCATCGATGCCCATCTGGCGGCCCTGAACGGGCAATCGCTGGGACTGGAATCGCGCATCGCCGATTTTGCGGAGAACCCGGACGAGGGCCGGGCCGCAGGCTTGCGCGCGCAGGTCCTGCACACCGAACTGGCGGCGGAAACCGTGGCCGCGGCCGCACGCGCAGCGCCGCATGCAGACGGCTTGCCCGAGGCATTGCGCTGGCGCCTGCACCGCGCGCGCGAAGTGCTGGCCGCCCTGCCCGCTTATCATCCGGATTTGCCGGCCATGCGCGACGAGCGCAAGCCGCAGCAAAACCCGCCGCGCCCGCAGGACACCACCCGGCGCGCGCTGCAGGCCTGCGCCGCGGCCCTGGGCGCCCTGCTGGCGGGACGCGCGCTGGCGCCGGACCACTGGTTCTGGGCCGTGTTCGCCTCCTTCGTGGTGTTCACGCGTTCCGCCACCGTCGGCCAGACCCTGTCGGGCGCCTGGCGGCAGGTGCTGGCGACGATGGCCGGCGTCGCCGTCGGCATCGCGGTGGCCGAACTGGTGCACGGCAACCGCATCGTCGAGCTGTCGCTGCTGTTCGTCTTCGTCGCCGCCGGCTACTACGCCTTCCAGGGCATGCAGATCACCTACACGGTGCTGCTGAGCGCCATGCTGGCCATGCTGTACGAACTGATGGGCATGAACAGTCCGGGCCTGCTGCTGCTCCGGCTGGAAGAAACCGCGGTCGGCGCGGCCAGCGCCATCCTCGCTGCCCGCTTCGTGTTCCCGGCGCATACCCGCGACGAATCGGGCAGCAAAAGCGCCGATCTGCTGCGGGCGGCCGGCAAGCTGTTGCGCGCGGTCTGGCTCGAATCCCAGCCCGATGCGTGGTACGGAGCGATGCGTGAGCTCGACCGCAAGCTGCAGGCGCTGCGCCAGGCGCTCGGTCCCGTCACCGGCACGGCCTATCCGGGCTCGAAGGAAAATCGCCGCCAGCGCCTGGCGCGGCTGGCGCGTATCGCCTACTGCGTGCGCCACTGCTGCTTCCTGGCGATGCAGGGCGCGCCCGAGCTCGCGGCCGCCAAGCCGCTGCGCGAGGCCGCCGGCGAACTGGCCGCGCGGATGGACGGCGTCGCCGCGCTGCTCGATCCGCCGACCGAGACCCAGGCGCCCTCGGCCACGCCGCCGGCGCTGGCGCTGCCGCCTGCGCCCGCAGGCGAAGCCGGCATCCCCTTGCAGCTGGCCGTGCGCTGGCTGGGCGAGACCGACCAGGCCCTGCGCGCGATCCGCGACGAACTAGCGGCGCCCGGCAAGCCATAAAAAAAGCGGCGGACATCGCTGTCCGCCGCTTCATCGTCCGGGCCGGACCCGGCACTATCGCCAATCGTGAATCAGGCCACGGCTTCCTCGGCTTCGCCGCACAGCTTCAGGCTGGCGTGGCGCGCGTGGTTCAGGCCTGCCATCAGGGCATCCTTGTGCTGCTCCAGCAGGGCGAACACGGCATCCTTGGACAGCACGTACTGGTCGAGCAGCGTGTCCTTGATCGCCACGATCACGTCCTGGTAGTCGCGGATCGAATTCAGCGTGTAGTTGTAGAGCTCATCCGACTTTTCCTCGACCTGGCGCAGCGTGTGCTCGCCCGAGGCGTCGTTGCCCATCTGGCTGTAGTCGATCTTGGCGCGCGAGTACATCGACAGGCGGCCCACCATCAGGTTCAGCATCTTGGTGATCTTCTCGATGTCGTTCTGGCTGCCGACCGAGATGCCGCGGGCGCCGTAGAACAGCTCTTCCGCCGCCACGCCGCCGTACAGGCCGATCACGTCGCGCTCCAGCTCTTCCAGCGTGCGCAGCGACATATCGTCACCCGACTGCAGCACATAGCCCAGGGCGCCGATCTTCGACACGGCTTCGGTGCTGATCTTCAGCAGGTGCGACTTCTCCTTGACTTCGCCCAGGCTCATGCCGGCGCGCAGGAAGGGGTCGATCTGCATGAAGAAGTGACCCAGTTCGTGCACGGCGATGCGCTCGCGCTGCTTGTGCTTCTCGGCGGTGGTGGCGCGGTCGGTCAGGCCGATGGTGGCGCGCTCGTAGGCACGGAACAGCAGGTCGGTGTTGATGATGACCTTTTCCTGGATCGACAGCATCGATGCACGCTCGACCACGGATTCCAGCAGCGCCGGGCTCAGGTTCTGGGTGATCTCGGCCACCTGGTCCAGGTCGAGGTCGTTGAAGTCCACGAGGCCCTCTTTTTTGCGCGACAGGAAGCTGCGCAGCAGTTCGCGGCGCTCGGCCTTGTTCGGCAGGCGGAAGTTGATCTTCACCGAGAAGCGGCGCAGCATCGCTTCGTCCATCTCGGTCGAGGCATCGTCGAAGTTCGAGGCGACCACCCAGATCACGCCCTGGCCCTTGTCGCTCTTGACGCCGTCCAGCAGGCCCAGCAGGGTGTTGGCGGTATCGTCTTCCCATTTCTTTTCGCTGCGGCCTCGCGGCATGAACAGGCTCTGCGCTTCATCCAGGAAGATGATGCAGCGGCCCTTGCTCGAGGCCTTGCGGTACAGGGCGTTCAGCGCCTTCGAACCGCCGCCGACGTAGCCCGATTCCAGTGCCGAGCCCGAAGCCTGGATCAGCGGGATGTCGAGGCGCTTGGCCAGGTAGCCGACCAGCTTGGTCTTACCGGTACCGGCAGGACCGGTCAGCATGACGTTGAAGGGCTTGTCGATGTTGTGCTCTTTGTACAACTCGCGGTTGCGGATCATGTCTTCCAGGTGCAGCACTTCCTGCTTGATGTCTTCCATGCCGATCAGGTCGTCCATCGAACCTTTCAGCTTGTCCGGCGAGATCAGCTGGGCGCCGCCGGCGTTCATGCCCGGGATGCCGAACTTCATGGCGTACAGGATCAGGACCAGCACGGTCAGGTCGAGCGCGTGGCGCTTCATGAAGGAGATGACGTCGGCGGCGAAGCCTTCGTTTTCGTCCTGCAGCACGGCCTTGTGCGAGTTCAGGTAATCGTCCTTGGCGATCGAGTACGGGATCGCGTTCTTCAGCAGGACTTCGCGCTCGAGCGACAGGTGGGAGGTGCTCGGCACCTTCACCACGTGCAGCTGCGGCGCGCCCTTGAACTTGTAGATGTAGCGCGGCGCATCGGACAGGGGGTTCGCCACCAGCAGGTAGTCGAGGCGATCCTTCTGCGATGCCAGCTGGGTGATCTCGGAGATGTTCTGCGAGTGCACCACCGGCGACGGATCCTGCGGGACATCGGCCTTGTAGATGAACCAGCCCACCATCATGCCCAGCAACACGGCAGTCAGGATACGGACGTAAACATTCTTGAAGGCAATTTGAAGTCGGGCGAAATTGGGCATGTATCAGTACTCTTTAATCTGAAGGTGCTTCACGACGTAGATATTGCGTGCCTTCCGAAGTGCCGATTCGACGCGAAAGGCGGCGGTGCATGGGACCGCATTTTGATGCAAACGTAGGCGTCTGCTATTGTTTTGATGCCCGAAGGCAATGGGGATATGGAGACTATACCCCCAAAGAAAAGATACGTGTATACCGTGCGCTGAAAAAATTTTGAGACACAACACAGCTGATCAAATTGACACCGGTTTTCTTTGTAGTTTCAATAAGTTAGCTGAGCAAATCGCAAAGTTTTCTCTATTATTTGTGCATTAAACAAGTAATAGAGAGATAATAATTTCAATTACTGCAATTACAAAAAATGCATTTTTCTAATTGCTGAGAAACAGGTAACAAGACGTAACGGGCGCAATTCATATCGCATTTTTGCTATGCTGGATTGGTACCCGGATGCAGTCTCCGCGGTGGACACTTGGAAGGAATGACCGTGAAACGAACCATTCTTGCTGCAACGCTCAGTCTGCTAATCGGCAGCGCCGCCCAGGCCGCTGTCATCGACCTCGACACCAACCACGCCATCCGCACCCATCGCATTGCCGATGTCTCGACGGTCATGCGTACCGAAGTGGTGACACCGCCCTCGCCTTCCATGTCCGAACTGCCGGAACCGGAAGTGTTTGCGATGATGCTGGTGGGCCTGATCCTGATCGGTTACCGCGCGAGCCGCGACAGCAGCGAAAAGTTCAAGTGATCTGAGCGGAAGGGTAAAAGAATCGACGGCGCCAGGGCGCCGTTGTCGTTTCCGGGAGTCCTTCTTATATGGGAACCGGATGCCCGATTACAAGGGCCCGGTGCACAAGGCGTGCAGTTTGAGCAGGGTCGCCCAGTTGCGCGAGGTGGTGGTGTCGCCCAGCTGCTTGCCGAGTGCGGCCGCGGCGGCGCTGTCGAGGATGCCGTCCGGGCACCAGACATAGGCGGCGCGCTGGCCCAGCGCAGTGGCGCCGGCCTGCCAGTCCTGGCCGCAGAGCGCTTCGAGCGCCTCGCGCGCCTGCGGCGTGGAATGCGGGCTCGACAGGATGAAGGCCAGCAGGCGCGAATGGTCGCCGGCTTGGCCGAGCAAGGGATTGCCGGCGATGACCTCGGCCAGCTCGTCGGCGTCGAGCACCAGTACGCGCGCCGCCACGCCCAGCTTGAGCACCAGGGCTTCCTCGATCTGCGTGGCGACCTCGTCCTGCGGCCTGGCCGGGCCGCTGAAGACCAGGTTGCCGCTGTTGAGGACGCTTCGCACCTCGTCGTAGCCAAGGTCGCCGACCAGCTTGCGCAGGTCGGCCATGGCGATACGTTTTGCGCGCCCAACATTCACGCCCCTTAGCAGGGCAACGTAGCGTTTGCTTGTCATGGCGCGCATGGTAGCTTGTCCGGGCGCTCAGTGGCGCAGCGCAGCACCGGATCTCACTTGATCAGGCCTTCGTCGCGCAGGGCCTGCTGCACCGCCGGACGGGCGCCGACGCGCTGCGTGTAGGCGGCCAGTACCGGCCACGCCGACAGGTCGAACTGCACGAAATTGGCCCAGCCCAGCACGGTGAACAGGTAGGCGTCGGCCACCGTGAATTGCGAACCCATCAGGTAGTCGCGGCCTTCCAGCTGGCCGGCGATCCAGCCCAGGCGGTTGTTCAGGTGGGTGCGCGCGGCTTCCTTCATCTCTTCGGTCGAAGTCGGGCGGAACAGCGGGCTGAAGCTCTTGTGCACTTCGGTCGAGATGAAGTTCAGCCATTCGATCAGGCGGTAGCGCTCGAGCGTGCCGTTGGCCGGCGCCAGCTGGCGGTCCGGGACCAGATCGGCGATGAACTGGACGATGGCCGGACCTTCGGTCAGTACGGCGCCATCCTTCAGTTCCAGGGCGGGCACGTAACCCTTCGGATTGATCGCCAGGAAATCGGCGCCGCCTGCCGTCTTGCGGGCGCGGATGTCGACGCGTTCCGTCGTGAATTCCAGGCCTGCTTCGAGCAGGGCGATGTGGGGAGAGAGCGAGCAGGCGCCCGGGCTGAAGTAGAGTTTCATGCTAGTCCTATCGAATCGAAACCTGCGGAGAATACAACAGTTCGCGGCGGCCTGCCGGCCGGGGGCGAGCCTTTCACCCGATGCGGGTGTTAATATAAATCCGTTAATGAAAAGCAAGAGGGAAGTATGAACGGGACTTACCAGCTGACACCGCTGGCTGCCGTCGGTCCAGGCATGGTCCTGGGCGACGTGCTGCGCGACGGGAAAGGGAATGTGCTGCTGGCGCAAGGTGTGGTGCTGACCGAAGGCATGCTGGCATCGCTGGCGCGCCATGGCGTCGAGCTGCTGCCCATTCTCGGCGCTGCCCGCGCTGAAGCCGCGGTTGCGTTCGATCCGACACAAGTACAAGAAAGGCTGGACCGGCTGTTCCGCAAGCACGAGCGCGACAACCATGGCGACTGGGCAACCGGACTGCTGCGCCAGTACATGGAAGATTACCGCCTGAAACGCGAGGTGCAGCGATGAGCAGACTGTCTCCCGAACAGCTGGCCGCGAGCGTGCAAGACCTGCCGTCCCTGCCCGCCGTGGTCATGGAACTGCTGAGCAGCATCGAGCAGGAGAATATCGACATCTCGGTGCTGGCAAAGAAAGTGTCTTACGACCAGGCGCTGACGGCCAAGACCTTGCGCCTGGCGAATTCGTCTTCCTTCGGCCTGCAGGTGAAGGTGGCGACGATCCAGCAGGCGATCACCTTCCTGGGCTTCCAGACCACGCGCAACCTGATCACGGCGGCCGCCGTCACCGGCTGCTTCCCGAATGGCCTGTGCCCGGGTTTCAATGACAAGGCCTTCTGGCGCCATTCGATTGCGACGGCAGCCTGCTCCCGTTCGCTGGCGCGGCGCCTGCGCTTCAACCAGGATGTCGCCTTCACGGCGGGATTGCTTCACGACATAGGCCGTCTGGTGCTGGTCACCGGCCATCCCCAGGCTTATGGCGAAGTGCTGGCATGGCGCAGCAGGCAGGACAGCGAGTGGCTGGATGCCGAGCGCAGCGTGCTGGGCATCGACCACGTCGACGCTGGGGTGGCGCTGGCGGATCACTGGAATTTTTCGGACACGATGCGTCAGGCGATCGCATATCACCACGCACCCGAGACGCCGGGCGCGGGATTTCTTGCCGCCATCGTCCATGTGGCGAACGCCGTCGTCCATGCGCTCGACCTGACGGGCGAGGAAGATGAACTGGTGCCGGCACTGTCCAGCGTGGCCTGGGATGCGATGGGCTTGAACGAAGATGCTTACATGGATCTGTTCCGGGAAACGGAACAACAACTGGAAGAGATGTCGGCCATCCTGATGGCTTAAAGGGGTGATCCCCCTGCAGCTCAGGACGGCCTGGAAGTGACGGCAGCGGATGCGAACCCGCTGCCGGGTCTGGCCGGAGGCATGACAGGACCGGCTGTCATGCCCTCGGCATCAGTGCGCATAGTTACCGGACTTCGATGCGTCGCTCTGCTCTTGCGTTTGACCTTGCTGTTGCTGAGCGGCTTGTGCAGCAGCCTCTTTTGCAGCTTTTTCTTCAGGCTTCGGGCGGCCTTGTGCGTCCGACAGGCGATATTTGGTGCGGCGGTCGCCCATCAGGTCGCGCAGATCGCGGATGCTCATGCCGGTCACTTCGTGCATGCGGATCAGCAGCGAAGCGCCGACCGGCAGGCGGTGGTGACGGATCTTGCTGATCACCGGCGGAGCAACTTCCAGCATGCGCGACAGCGCTGCGTCATTCTTCAGCTGCATCTTGCCGAGCAGGATGTCCAGCAAGTGGTTCGGGTTGTAGCTTTCCTGTGAAGACAGAGCGTGATGTGCCATGATTACCTCGTGAGTGGTTAAAATAGTTCTCTTACGAACTTTGTTAAAGACTTCGTTTCGTCAACATAAGTTCCCGGTTTACGTTACCGAACGATCAATCGACTTGGCGTCGACAACGTGTCCGGACCCCGTGCGCCCCTAACTAGCTTCTTTCACGCACTTGTTTTTCCAACAAATTATCAAACTCATACGCCGAGTTCACACTCGACCGGAGCACGAAAACCGTTGGTCGAAATCAAGCTATCGTTGGGAAAGCTTGTCATACAGTCATTTCAGCACATGGTGACAGATTGTGGCGCACGCAAGAGTTTTCATGAACTTATTTTGCAATTGCCGTTTCGCAGTTAGAGTCCTTCCGGCAATGACAAACATAACAGTTAGCAAGGCGTTTTCAAGATTTAACAATGTAACCGACTGTTTCAAAAAGTACGGTTAAGAAATTAATCATTCTGGGTAGAACCGAATCGAGCTGCACACGTCCATTTCCGGGCGTGTTTCCGATTTGCGGTAAACTGGAATTCACTTGTCAAAGCATCAGCCATGCAGAAAAAAGTATTCATCAAGACCTTTGGTTGCCAAATGAACGAGTACGACTCGGACAAGATGGCGGACGTGCTCGGCGCGTCCGAAGGACTCGTACGCACCGACACGCCCGAGGATGCCGACGTCATCCTCTTCAACACCTGCTCGGTGCGTGAAAAGGCGCAGGAAAAGGTCTTCTCCGATCTCGGCCGCCTGAAGGAGCTCAAGCGCGGCAAGCCGGATCTCGTGATCGGTGTCGGCGGCTGCGTGGCGTCGCAGGAAGGCGAAGCCATCGTCAAGCGCGCGCCCCACGTCGACGTGGTGTTCGGCCCGCAGACCCTGCACCGGCTGCCGCAGATGATCCAGGCCCGCCGCGCTTCCGGCTCGGCCCAGGTCGACATCAGCTTCCCGGAAATCGAAAAGTTCGACCACCTGCCGCCCGCCAAGGTCGAGGGCCCGGTCGCCTACGTTTCGATCATGGAAGGCTGCAGCAAGTACTGCAGCTACTGCGTGGTGCCCTACACCCGCGGCGAGGAAGTCTCGCGCCGCTTCGAGGACGTGCTGACCGAGGTCGCCGGCCTGGCCGCGCAGGGCGTGAAGGAAATCATGCTGCTGGGCCAGAACGTGAATGCCTTCCGCGGCGTGATGGACAGCGGCGAGATTGCCGACTTCGCGCTGCTGCTCGAATACGTGGCCGAGATCCCCGGCATCGAGCGCCTGCGCTTCGTCACCAGCCACCCGAAGGAATTCACCCAGCGCCTGATCGACGCCTATGCCAAGATTCCGCAGCTGGTGAATCACCTGTATCTGCCGGTGCAGCACGGCTCCGACCGCATCCTGCAGGCCATGAAGCGCGGCTACACCGGCCTCGAATACAAATCGATCATCCGCCGCATCAAGGCGGTGCGCCCGAACATCTCGATCTCCTCCGACTTCATCGTCGGCTTCCCCGGTGAATCGGATGCTGATTTCGAAGCGATGATGAAGCTGGTGGAAGACGTCGGCTTCGACAACAGCTTCAGCTTCATCTTCAGCAAGCGTCCGGGCACCCCGGCCGCCAACCTCGAAGACGACACCCCGCATGAAGTGAAGCTGGCGCGCCTGCAGCGTCTGCAGGCCCAGATCGACCTGAATACCCGCAAGACCAGCGCCGCGATGGTCGGCACCGTGCAGCGCATCCTCGTCGAGGGCCCTTCCAAGAAGCCCCGCAACGATGGACTCCCCGAGCTGGCCGGCCGTACCGAGAACAATCGCGTCGTCAACTTCGTCCCGGGCGAACTCGGTGACACGCTGATCGGCCAGCTGGTCGACGTACGCATCACCGAAAGCCTGGATTACACCCTGCGCGGCGACCTGGTCGCCAGCATTGATACGATTGCCAAAGCCAGTTGAAAAATCAAACGCCCACCCAGCCGTCGTACTTCATCCCCGAGCCGCTCGATAACACGCGGCTCGCCCACCTGTGCGGCCCGCTCGACGAAAACCTGCGCCAGATCTCGGCCGCCCTCGACGTCACCATTTTCCGGCGCGGCGAGAAATTCATCGTCAGCGGCAGCAATGCCGAACGCGCGGTCGAGCTGCTCGAGCGCTTCTACGCGGTGGCCAACAAGGTCGTGCCGATCGAGGAAGTGCAGCTGGCCCTGGTCGAACAGCGCGCCGGCCTGAAACCGGCCATCGAAGCCGCCCCTGCCGCGGCCGAGCCCAAAAAGGAACCGGGCGAATCGGTCAGCGAGGAAGCCAGCGAACTCGAACGCGACGAGTCCGGCGAGCTGGTCAGCCCGATGCTCAAGACGCGCCGCAGCGACCTGCGCGGCCGCACTCCGCACCAGATCCAGTATCTGAAGGCGGTGCTGGAACACGACATCAGCTTCGGCATCGGCCCGGCCGGTACCGGCAAGACCTATCTCGCGGTGGCCTGCGCCGTCGACGCGCTGGAACGCGACGCCGTCAAGCGCATCATCCTGACCCGCCCCGCGGTGGAAGCCGGCGAGCGTCTCGGCTTCCTGCCCGGCGACTTCGCGCAGAAGGTCGATCCCTACCTGCGCCCGCTGTACGACGCGCTCTACGACCTGCTCGGCTTCGACCGCACCCAGAAGCTGTTCGAGAAGCAGGTCATCGAGATCGCCCCGCTGGCCTTCATGCGCGGCCGCACGCTGAACCACGCCTTCGTGATCCTGGACGAAGCCCAGAACACGACGGTCGAGCAGATGAAGATGTTCCTGACCCGTATCGGCTTCGGCAGCAAGGCCGTGGTCACCGGCGACGTTACCCAGGTCGACCTGCACAAGACCCAGCGCAGCGGCCTGGTCGATGCGATGCACGTGCTGAAAGACGTGCGCGGCATCGCCTTCACCCAGTTCTCGAGCGCCGACGTGGTGCGCCACCCGCTGGTGGGCCGCATCGTCGACGCCTATGAAAAATCCGCCTCGATGCAGGAGCTCGGCGCCCTGCCCGGCGTAGCCAAACCCGCGACCCGAAATGCAAGAAAAAAAGCATAAGCTCGAACTGGACGTCCAGTACCCAGACACCCGCCTGGAAGCCTCGATCACCCCCGAGATGATCGAACGCTGGGTCCAGGCCTCCCTGCTCGGCCCGGCCGAGCTGGCGATCCGCTTCGTCGACGCGGCCGAGGGGCAAACCCTCAACCGCGACTATCGAGGCAAGGACTACGCCACCAACGTCCTCACCTTTGCCTACAACGAAGGCGAAGAAATCGGCGAGGACGAGCCGACCCAGGCCGACATCGTCCTGTGCACCGACGTGCTGCAGCGTGAGGCCGAGGAACAGAAGAAGACGGTCGAGGAACACGTGGCGCACCTGGTGGTGCACGGCGTGCTGCATGCCCAGGGCTACGACCATGAGCATGACGAAGAGGCGGACGAGATGGAGCAGCTGGAGCGCGACATCATGGAAGCGCTGGGCTACCCCGATCCGTACGCGGAGGAGTAATCAGCACGTCGTTCCCGCGAAAGCGGGAACCCATACGTCGCGTGCATAGTGCCTCAGTATGGATTCCCGCCTTCGCGGGAATGACGACTTAGGCTTTCTTGAGCTGCTCCCCAATCGGCAGCTTCCGCACCCGCTTCCCCACCGCCGCAAACACGGCATTCGAGATCGCCGGCGCAATCCCCGCCGTCCCCGGCTCGCCGATCCCGCCCGGCTCGTCGTGGCTGTTGACGATGTACACCTCCACCGTCGGCGCCTCGTTCATGCGCATCACGCGGTAATCGCCGAAGTTGGTCTGCTGCACCCGCCCCTTGGTGTGGGTGATCTCATCCCACAGCGCGGCGCTGGCGCCGAACACGATGCCGCCTTCCATCTGCGCGATGATGCCGTCCGGGTTGATGTTCTGGCCGCAGTCGACCGCGCACACCACGCGGTGCACGCGCACATCGCCGTCCGGGCCGACCGAGACCTCGGCCACCTGCGCCATGTAGCTGCCGAAGGCGAACTGGGTCGAGATGCCGCGGCCGACCTTGCGGCCCGCCACCGGCCGCAGCGGCCGTCCCCAGCCCGCCTTCTCGGCCGCCAGGTTCAGCACCGCCAGCGTGCGCGGCGACTTCTGCAGCAGGGCGCGGCGGAACGCGACCGGGTCGGTCTTGCTTGCATACGCCAGCTCGTCGATGAAGCTCTCGACCACGAAGATGTTGTGGGTCGGGCCGACGCCGCGCCAGAACGCGGTCGGCACGCCCGGCGGCTCGTGGCGCACGTACTCGACGCGCATGTCGGGGATCGTGTACTGCAGGTCGGCCGCGCCTTCGACGGCGTCCGGGTCGACGCCGTTCTTGACCATCGGCGGCGCGAAACGCGCCATGATCGAGGACCCGGTCACGCGGTGGAACCAGGCCACCGGCATGCCCTTGTTGTCGAGCTTCGCCGACAGGCGGTCATAGTAATAGGGGCGGTACATGTCGTGCTGGATGTCTTCCTCGCGGGTCCAGATGACTTTCAGCGGGCCCTTCGCCAGCTTGGCGAATTCGACCGCCTGGATCACCGAGTCGACTTCCAGCCGGCGCCCGAAGCCGCCGCCCAGGTAGTGGTTGTGCACCTTGACCTTTTCGACCGGCAGGCCGGTGATCTTGGCCGCCGCGCCCTGCGCCAGCGCCGGCACCTGGGTACCGACCCACAGGTCGCAGCCGTCCGTGCGCAGGTCGACCGTGCAGTTCATCGGCTCCATGGTCGCGTGCGCGAGGAAGGGCATCTCGTAGACGGCGTCGATGCGGCGCCCGCCTTCCTGGGCCAGCGCCTTCAGCGCGTCGCCCTTGTTGGTGGCGACCGCGCCCGTGCCCTCGGACACCTTGGCCATGTCGGCCACGATCGAGGCCGTGCTGACGTTCGCATTCGGACCATCGTCGAAGCGTGGGCTTGCTGCGGCCAGGCCCTGTTTCGCGGTCCAGAAGTTATCGGCCACCACCGCTACCGCGCCTTCGATGCGCAGCACCTGGCGCACGCCCTTGACCGCCATCGCCTTCTGCTCGTCCACCGCCGTCACCTTACCGCCGGTGACGGGCGAGGCCATCACCGCGGCGACGCCCATGTTCGGCAGTCGGGCGTCGATGCCGAACATGGCCTGGCCATTGGTCTTGACCGGCGAATCCAGGCGTTTCAGCGACTTGCCGATCAGGGTGAAATCGGCAGCCTGCTTCAGCGTGACCGTCTTCGGGAACTGCAGCTTGGATGCGGCATCTGCCAGTTCGCCGAAGTGGGCCGAGCGGTTCGAGGCCGCATGGCGCACCGTGCCGCCGACCACGCTGAGTTCCTTCTCGTCGACCTTCCAAGTCTGGGCGGCGGCCTGCACCAGCACCGTGCGCACCTTGGCGCCGGCTTCGCGCAGCGGCTTCCAGGCGCCGCGCACCGAGGTCGAACCGCCGGTCACCTGACCGCCCAGCAGCGGATCGGCGTACAGGCTGTTGTCGGCCGGGGCCTGCTCCAGCTTGACCTTGCTCAGGTCCGCACCCAGCTCCTCGGCCAGCAGCATCGGCATCGAGGTGAAGGTGCCCTGCCCCATCTCGACCTTGTGGATGATCAGGGTGACGATGCCCTCCCTGTCGATGCGGATGAAGGCGTCGTGCGCCAGGCCCGCCGGCTCCGAGGCCGCGGTGGCGGCCTGGCCGACCGCCGTCTCGGACGGCTTTTCCTTGCGGTCGTTCTGCCCTTCCTTGCCATCCTTGCTGCAGCCGAACAGCGAGAAGCCGAACAGCAGGCCGCCGCCGGCGACTGCGCCGGCCTTCATGAAGCCGCGGCGCGAATTCGATACTTTTTCTTTGGTTTCCATGTTCAGCTCCGGGTTCAGGCTTTGCGCGGCGCTTGCGGCTGGGCGGCCGGGGCCACCGCCGGCGACGGGATGCCGGCGGCGATCTTGATCGCCTTGCGGATCCGGCCATAAGTGCCGCAGCGGCAGATATTGCCGGCCATGGCGTTGTCGATGTCGGCGTCGCTGGGTTTGGCGTTTGCCTGCAGCAGCGCAGTGGCCGACATGATCTGGCCTGACTGGCAATAGCCGCACTGCACCACGTCGACCTGGCGCCAGGCATCCTGCACCTTGGCGCCCACCGGATCGTTGCCGATCGCCTCGATGGTGGTGATCTTCTTGCCGGCGGCCGCCGAGACAGGCGTCACGCAGGAACGGATGGGCTGGCCGTCCAGGTGCACGGTGCAGGCGCCGCACAGGGCGACGCCGCAGCCGAACTTGGTGCCGGTCAGTCCCATCACGTCGCGGATGGCCCACAGCAGGGGCATGTCGTCGGGAACGTCGAGATTGGTCGTGGTGCCGTTGATATCCAGGGCGGGCATGGGGAACTCCTTCGGTAGCGAATGGACAACTATAGGATAAAGCACAATCAATACGGCGCACACATCCCCGCCCCATCCCGGCTGCATAAAAAACAGGCATCCGCGCTTTTGGTGTATCCTAATGCCCATCGCAACAACGGCTTCACGCCAACTATGCCCGAGCACCCTGCTGACGTCCGTAACGACGTCAAAACCCACCGGTCCCTCTTCGAACGGTTGACCGCCCTGATCTCCCCCGAGCCCGAAAACCGCGCCGAGCTGCTTGAAGTGCTGCACGACGCCCACGAACGCAACCTCATCGACGCCGATGCCCTCTCCATGATCGAGGGCGTATTTCAGGTTTCCGACCTGTCGGTGCGCGACATCATGGTCCCGCGCTCGCAGATGGATGTCATCGACATCACCAAACCGATCGAGGAATGGCTGCCGGTCGTGCTGGAAACGGCGCACTCGCGCTTCCCCGCCATCGAAGGCGAACGCGACAAGGTGGTCGGCATCCTGCTGGCCAAGGACCTGCTGCGCTACTACGCCGAAGAATCCTTCGACGTGCGCGCCATGCTGCGCCCGGCCATCTTCATCCCGGAATCGAAACGCCTGAACGTGCTGCTGCGCGACTTCCGCGCCAACCACAATCACATGGCCATCGTGGTCGACGAATACAGCGGCGTGGCCGGCCTGATCACCATCGAGGACGTGCTCGAGCAGATCGTCGGCGACATCGAGGACGAATACGACTTCGACGAGGAAGAAGACAACGTCCTGTCGATCAAGGAAGGCCAGCACGGCCCGCGCTGGCGCGTCAAGGCGCTGACCGAGATCGAGCAGTTCAACGAAGAGATCGGCGTCGACCTGCCGGAAGACGACGTCGACACCATCGGCGGCCTGGTCGCCAGCCACCTGGGCCGCATGCCGCACAAGGGCGAGGTGTTCGACCTCGAGAACCTGCGCTTCGAAGTGCTGCGCGCCGATGCCCGCCAGATCCACGTGCTGCTGGTCGAGAAGCTGCCGGTCTCGGAAGACGAACACGATTAAACCCGTCGTCCCCGCGCAGGCGGGGACCCAAGTTGGACGAGCAGACGATACGCATGCAAAACTTGGGTTCCCGCCTGCGCGGGAACGACGCAGATTGAATTGGACCCAAGCTTGATCCTGCGCCGCCGTTCCCAGCCCGCCACCGCCCCCGACCCGGCGCTGCGCGGCACCCGCCCCAGCTTCACCGCCCTCGCCTTTGCCGTCGTGGCCGGGGGACTCAGCCTGTTCTCCTTCGAACCCTTCGGCTGGTGGCCGCTGCAATTCCTGTCGCTGGCCTGGCTGTTCTACCAGGTCGGCATGGGCAGCTCCACGCGCCGCGCCACCTTCCTCGGCTGGGCCTTCGGCTTCGGCTGGTCGGTGGCCGGCATGTTCTGGCTGTACACCTTCATGACCCGCTTCGCGCACCTGCCGGCCATCCTCGGCGCGATCGGGGTGATCCTGCTCGGACTCTATATGGGCCTGTTCGGCGCCTTTGCCGCGGGCGTCGCCACCTGGCTGCGGCGGCGCTGGTCGCTGCCGGTCAGCGCCTTCCTGCTGCTGGTCCTGCCGATCCTGTGGGGCGTGAGCGAATGGATGCGCGGCTGGGTCTTCACGGGTTTTCCCTGGGCCGCCTCCGGCTACGCGCATGACGGCGCGCCGCTGGCCGGCTTCGCCCCGGTCATCGGCGTGTACGGCATCGGCGTGCTGGTGGCGATGTGCGCCGGCTGCCTCGTGATGCTGACCCAGCGCCGCAAACTGCCGGCCATCGCGCTGTTCGCCGCGCTGATGCTGGCCGGCGCCGGCTTGCGCAGCGTCGAGTGGACCCACCCGTCCGGCCAGCCGCTGAGCGTGCGCCTATTACAAGGGAATATCCCGCAGGACCAGAAGTTCGACCTGGCCTTCCTGACCGGCATCCTCGAGACGTACCAGAAGATGATCACGGCGGCGCCCGCCGACCTGATCGCCACCCCGGAGACGGCGATTCCGATCTTCGCGCACCAGCTGCCGCCGGATTATCTGGCAGGCCTGCAGCGCTTCGCCGCCGGCAGCGGCAGCACGCTGGCGCTCGGCATGCCGCTGCTGGACGGTCCCGGCAAGTACTCGAACAGCCTGGTCACCGTGACGCCGCATGGGCAAACTGCGGCGCAGGCGCAGGCCTACCGCTACGACAAGGCGCACCTGGTGCCCTTCGGCGAATTCATCCCGCCGGGCTTCCGCTGGTTCACCGACATGCTGAACCTGCCGCTGAACGACGCCACCCGCGGCGGTGCGCTGCAGGCGCCCTTCGCCGTGAAGGACCAGCTGGTGCTGCCGAATATCTGCTACGAAGACGTGTTCGGCGAAGAGATCGCCTACCAGCTGCGCAATGCGCCGCGTCCGGCGACGATGCTGCTGAACGTCTCGAACCTGTCCTGGTACGGCCAGTCGACCGCGATCCCGCAGCACCTGCAGATCTCGCGCATGCGCACGCTGGAGACCGGCCGCCCGATGCTGCGCGCGACCAACGATGGCGCCACCGCCGTCATCGACCACCGCGGCCGGATCGCGCAGGTGCTGCCCTTCTATAAGGATGGCGTGCTGTCGGCCACCGTGCAGGGTACCAGCGGCATGACGCCTTTCATCCGCTGCGGGAACTATCTGTTCCTCGGCCTCGGCGTGCTGGGTCTGGCGGCCGCCTGGCTGAGCGGCCGCCTGCGCAAGCGCGTCGCTGCCCCGGCCGCGCCGGCTGCCGAAGAATAATCATCGAAACCTCGGCTGATTCTCGATTCGTTTCGAGTCAGCCGCGAAAACCCGCTAAAATTGGTGTTTTAGCAAACTCACCGTATTCGCGGCACGCGTGCCCGATGCCTTCATAGCTCGAAGCCCTAAGATGCTCACATTCCAACAAATCATCCTGACCTTGCAAACCTACTGGGACAAGCAAGGTTGCGCCCTGCTCCAGCCGTACGACATGGAAGTCGGCGCGGGCACCTTCCACACCGGCACCTTCCTGCGCGCGATCGGTCCCGAACCCTGGCGCGCCGCCTACGTGCAGCCGTCGCGCCGCCCGAAGGATGGCCGCTACGGCGAGAACCCGAACCGCCTGCAGCACTACTACCAGTACCAGGTAGCGCTCAAGCCGGCCCCGGAAAACATCCTCGACCTCTACCTCGGTTCGCTGGAAGCGCTGGGCCTGGACCTCAAGAAGAACGACGTCCGCTTCGTCGAGGATGACTGGGAAAGCCCGACCCTGGGCGCCTGGGGCCTGGGCTGGGAAGTCTGGCTGAACGGCATGGAGGTGACCCAGTTCACCTACTTCCAGCAGGTCGGCGGCCTGGATTGCAAGCCGGTGCTGGGCGAGATCACCTACGGCATCGAGCGCCTGGCCATGTACCTGCAGGGCGTCGAGAACGTGTATGACCTGGTGTGGACCGCCTGGGAAGAGAACGGGGTCACCAAGCGCCTGCTGTACGGCGACGTGTTCCACCAGAACGAGGTCGAACAGTCGACCTACAACTTCGAGCACTCGAACACCGAACTGCTGTTCCAGGCCTTCAACAACCACGAGTCCGAAGCCAAGCGCCTGATCGAGCTGGAACTGACCCTGCCGGCCTACGAGCAGATCATGAAGGCGTCGCACAGCTTCAACCTGCTGGACGCGCGCGGCGCGATCTCCGTGACCGAGCGCGCCGCCTACATCGGCCGCGTGCGCACGCTGTCGCGCCTGGTCGCCCAGGCCTTTTACGACTCGCGCGAGAAGCTCGGCTTCCCGATGCTGCCGAAGTCGCCCGAAGTCGATGCCGCCGAAGTGAAAGTCGGCTGAGTCCAGAACCAAGAACAGAACAATCATGAACCAGACCTTACTCGTCGAAATCCAGACCGAAGAGCTGCCGCCGAAGGCCCTCGTCAAACTGGGCGCCGCTTTTGCGAACGGCATCGCCAATGGCCTGAAGGCGCGCGACTTCCTCGAAGCCGACAGCGTCGTCGTCACCTATGCCACCCCGCGCCGCCTGGCGGTCTCGATCACCAACGTGCGCCCGACTTCGCCCGACAAGGCGATCCGCGAAAAAGTGCTGCCGGTGGCAGTCGCCCTGGACAAGGACGGCAACCCGACCGCACCGCTGGCCAAGAAGCTGGCCGCACTGGGCTTCCCCGACTTGCAGATCGGCGACCTCGAACGCGCTCAGGACGGCAAGGCCGAGAGCTTCTTCTACAGCCACACCGCGCCGGGCAGCCAGCTCGCCGACGGCCTGCAGCCGGTGCTGGAGGAAGCCGTCGCCAAGCTGCCGATCCCGAAGGTCATGAGCTACCAGCGGCCAAGCGGCGAGACCGTGCAGTTCGTGCGTCCGGTGCATTCGCTGCTGGCCCTGCACGGCGATGCCGTCGTGCCGCTGTCGCTGCTGGGTCTCTCGTCCGGCCGCGCCACCCTCGGCCACCGCTTCCTGTCGAACGGCCAGCCCTTCGACGTCGCCCACGCCGATCAATATGCGGCCGTGCTGAAGGACCAGGGCAAGGTGGTCGCCAGCTCGGACGAGCGCAAGGACACCATCCGCACCCAGTTGCTGGCCCAGGCCGGCGACGACCAGGTGCTGATGCCGGAATCGCTGCTGGATGAAGTGACGGCCCTGGTCGAATGGCCGGTGGTGTACGAATGCCGGTTCGAGGACGTGTACCTGGCGGTGCCGCAGGAATGCCTGATCCTGACCATGCAGACCAACCAGAAGTACTTCGCGCTGACCGACAATGCCGGCAAGCTGCGTTCGCGCTTCCTGATCGTCTCGAACATCGCGACCGACGACCCGAGCGCCATCGTCGGCGGCAACGAGCGCGTGGTGCGCCCGCGCCTGTCGGACGCCAAGTTCTTCTTCGAGCAGGACAAGAAGAAGCCGCTGGCCTCGCGCCTGCCCCTGCTGGCCAACGTGGTCTACCACAACAAGCTGGGCACCCAGCTGGAACGCACCCAGCGCGTCACCCGCCTCGCTTCCAGCATCGCCAAGCGCCTCGGCTACGACGTGGCCCTGGCCGAACGCGGCGCCCAGCTGGCCAAGGCCGACCTGCTGACCGACATGGTCGGCGAGTTCCCCGAGCTGCAGGGCATCATGGGCACCTATTACGCCCGCAACGACGGCGAGAACGAGGAGGTGGCGCTGGCCGCCTCCGAGCACTACCAGCCGCGCTTCTCGGGCGACGCGCTGCCGTCGACGAATACCGGCCTGGCCGTGGCGCTGGCCGACAAGCTCGAAACCCTGGTCGGCATCTGGGCCATCGGCCTGCAGCCGACCGGCGAGAAGGACCCGTTCGCACTGCGCCGCCACGCGCTGGGCGTGATGCGCATGCTGCTCGAGAAGCGCCTGGCGCTGCCTATCTCGGCATTGCTGGCGGACGCCGTCGCCACCTTCGAAGGCCAGGCCGGCTTCAAGGATCCGAGCGTCGAAGTCACCGCTTTCATGCTGGACCGCCTGCGCGGCCTGCTGCGCGACCGCGGCTTCTCGCCGAACGAGGTGGAAGCGGTGCTGGCCCAGAACCCGGACCGCGTCGACGACGTGGTGCAGCGCCTGGAAGCCGTGCAGGCCTTCGCCGCGCTGCCGGAGTCCGCCTCGCTGGCCGCCGCCAACAAGCGCATCACCAACATCCTCAAGAAGAACGAGGAAGCGCTGGCCCAGGCAGGCAGCGTCGATGCCGCCCTGCTGCAGGACGAAGCCGAGAAGAAGCTGTACGCCAGCGTGCAGCGCGTGCAGCCGGAAGTCGATGCCGCCTTCGAGCGCGGCGATTTTGCCGGCACGCTGAAGACCCTGGCCCAGCTGCGCGACGACGTCGACGCCTTCTTCAACGACGTGATGGTGATGGCCGAGGACGTCCAGCTGCGCAACAACCGCCTGGCCCTGCTGTCCATCCTGCACCGCATGATGAACCGCGTGGCCGACATCTCGAAGCTGGCCGCATGAAGCTGGTGATTCTCGACCGGGACGGGGTCATCAACCATGACTCCCCCGAGTTCATCAAGTCGCCCGCCGAGTGGATCCCGATCCCGGGATCGCTCGAGGCGATCGCACGCCTGAACCAGGCCGGCTACCGCGTGGTGGTGGCCTCGAACCAGTCCGGCATCGCGCGCGAACTGTTCGACATCACCACGCTGAACGCCATCCACCAGAAGATGCACGCGGCGGCGCAGCTGGTCGGCGCCGACATCGACGCCATCTTCTTCTGCCCGCACGCGGCGATCGACAACTGCGACTGCCGCAAGCCGAAGAACGGCATGTTCGAAGAGATCAGCAAGCGCTTCAAGCTCAGCCTGAAGGGCGTGCCGACCGTCGGCGACTCGCTGCGCGACCTGCAGGCGGGCTTCATCAGCGGCTGCGCGCCTTACCTGGTCCTGACCGGCAAGGGCGAAAAGACCCATGCCACCGGCGGCCTGCCGCCCGGTACCCAGGTCTTCCCCGACCTCGCTGCGATGGTCACTGCCTTCCTCAAGCAACCTGCCTCTAGCCCGCCTGCCGCCTGATCTGCTAAGCTGAGCCGAGCCACGCCCGATTTACCGTTACGGAGACCGTTCTTGCGTACTGCCATCCTGTTTCTGCGCTCCCTGTTGTTCACGATCGTGATGGTGCTTGCCACCGTCGTCTGGGCCTGCGTCTGCTTCCTCGCCGCGCCCTTCAAGTACAACACGCGCTTCTGGATCACCTCGCGCTGGAACGTCTTCATCATCTGGCTGGCCAAGGTCCTGTGCGGCATCCGCTACGAATTCAAGGGCTACGACAACCTGCCGCAAGGGCCGGCCATCCTGCTGTCGAAGCACCAGTCGGCGTGGGAGACCATCTTCCTGCTGCCGAACATGACGCATCCGCTGGTCTTCGTCTTCAAGAAGGAAATCCTGTATATCCCCTTCTTCGGCTGGGCGATGGCGCTGCTGCGCATGATCCCGATCGACCGCAAGCAGGGCAAGAACGCCTTCTCCAATGTGGTCAGGCACGGCAAGCGCCGTTTGGCCGACGGCCAGTGGATCATCATGTTCCCCGAAGGGACCCGCATCCCGGTCGGCCAGAAGGGCAAGTACAAGAGCGGCGGCACGCGCCTGGCGATCGAAACCGGTGCCGTGGTCGTCCCGATCGCGCATAATTCGGGCGAGTGCTGGCCCAAGAATTCCTTCATCAAGCGACCGGGCCTGATCACCGTCTCGATCGGCAAGCCGATATCGCCAGAAAACCACACTCCCGACAGTCTGATGCAAGAGGTCGAAAATTGGATAGAATCGGAAATGCGCGTCATTTCGCCCCACGCCTACTGAGGTACCTGAACGAGTTGGGGGCGCAGACGACAGCACCATTCAAGGCACCATCCGCACCATCGCTGCAGCCCACCATGACTTCCCCGACATCCGACGCGATACAGCTCGATCTGTTCGCGCAAGCAGCCCCCTTATTCAAGGCGCCGAGCAGGCCGACGCCGACCCTGCCGGTTCCGCCGGTCGGCCCGAACGATGCGCCACTGCGCAAGATCCAGCTCGGATCGCATACCGTCCATTACGTGCTGCGCCGCTCCGCGCGGCGCTCCCACGGCTTCATGATCAGCGACGAGGGCCTGCACGTGACCTCGCCGCGCCGCGCGCCGCTGGACGACGTCGAACGCGCGATCCGCGCCAAGCAAAGCTGGATCCTGACCAAGCTGTTCGAACGCAGCGAGCGCCGCAGCATGCGCGCCGAACGCGCGCCGGTGGCCTGGGTCGACGGCGCGAAGCTGCCCTACCTGGGCGCCGACATTACCTTGCGCCTGCAGCAGGCGGCGCGCAGCCACTGCGTGTTCGATGCCGAAGCGCGCGAGCTGCGCGTGGGCGTGACGCCGGGGCTGGAGGAATGGCAGATCCGCGAACGGGTCAAGCTGTGGTTCCAGGCCGAGGCCAAGCGCCTGTTCGGCGAGCGCCTGGACCTGTATGCGCCGCAGGTGGGCGTGCGGTATCGAGCCTTTGCGCTGTCCTCGGCCGGCACGCGCTGGGGCTCGTGCACGGTGGCCGGCAACATCCGCCTGAACTGGAAGCTGGTGCACTACCCGCTGGCGCTGCTCGATTACGTGGTGGTGCACGAACTGGCCCACCTGCGCGAAATGAACCACAGCCCGCGCTTCTGGGCCGTGGTGGGTGAGGTGTTTCCGGACTATGACGGCGCCAAGGCGGCGCTCAAGAAGCGCTCGGTCGAGATGCCGGTTTTATTCCCGGACGAATGACCGTAAGGTGGGCACACTGTGCCCGCGCATCGCCGTTATTACGCGCTACCGCGCAGTTGCAACTCGCCTGCCGCGCGCGCCGCGGCAATCCCCTTCATCGCATCGACCTCTTTCGTGCTCAGGCAGCGGAAAGGAATCGGCAGCGTGCCGCGTTTGAGCACCATCATGAAGCCGTTCGTGTAAGTACGAATGCGCGCCACGTCGTCCCAGCCGATCAGGGTCACGCCGGTGTCGCTGGTGCGCACGATGCCATGCTGGTCGATGGTGAATTCGTAGGTACGCCGTCCGCGCTGCAGCAGCACGAAGTGCATGGCCGCCGCCAGGGTGCTCTTGACGCGCAAATAGACACCCATCGGAAAACCGATCCGGCGGCGGTGGATCAGGTAGCCGCCATGCTCCCACATGAAGCGGATGTATTCGAACAGCGAATAGCGGACCCAGAAATGCAGGCTATAGAGCGCCGCAGGAGGATGCACGACCGGTATCGGCGCCGGCGGCGTCGCATCGGCCCCCAGATCCGTCATCATTTCAGGCGCGTCCATGAGCGCAACGCTGCCATCCACGTTGCCGCCCGCTCGCGCACGATTAGACCACAACATGTGCATCCCCTTTCGTTATTCAAGCTAAAGAGAATGGTAACAAAAGCTATGCAATAAGTTGTCGCAAGAGTTCAACAGTGCGCACGGTCGCGCCACGATGATGTCCGGCGAAAGCCAGCGCCTTGTCGCCCATCCGTGCGCGGGCGGCATCGTCGTTCAGCAGGCGCGCCGCCTCGTTCATCAGTGCGGCGGCATCCGGCACGCGCAGGGCGGCGCCGGCGGCGACGGCTTCCTCTGTCGCCTGCAGGAAGTTGAAGGTGTGTTCGCCCACCAGCACCGGTTTGCCGACGGCGCAGGCCTCGATCAGGTTCTGGCCTCCCAGCGGCAGCAGGCTGCCGCCGATGAAGGCGCAGTCGCAGGCGGCAAAATAGGCGAACATCTCGCCCATCGAATCGCCCAGCAGGACCTCGCTGCCGACCTGCTCGGGAAGATGCGAACGGCGCGCCAGGCTAAGGCCGCGTTCCTCAACCATGCGCGCGACCTCGTCGAAGCGCTGCGGATGGCGCGGCACCAGCAGGAGCAGCATGCCGGCCGGCTTGTCCGCCAGGGCCCGGTAAGCGTCGAGGATGAGCGCCTCTTCGCCCTCGCGGGTCGATGCGCACAGCAGCACCGGACGCCGGGCGAAACGCGAGCGCAGCATCGCGCCGGTCTGCAGTGCGCTTTCTGGCGGCACCACATCGAACTTGATGCTGCCGGTGACGGCCACCTTCGGCGCACCGAGCGAGGCGATGCGGGCCGCGTCAAGCTCGGTCTGGGCCGCCGCCAGCGTGATGCCGCGCGCCGCTTCCATCATCAGGCCGCCAAAGCGCTGCCCGCGGCGCAGCGAGCGTTCCGACAGGCGCGCGTTCACCAGCGCCACCGGCACGCCATGCCGATCGCAGCCGGCGATCAGGTTCGGCCACACCTCGGTCTCCATCAGGATGCAGACGGTGGGCGCGAAATGGCGCAGGAAGCGCCCGACCATGAAGCCGGTATCGTAGGGCAGGAAGGATTGCACGACCCGCTTCCCATGTTTGCCGAACAGGGCCTTGCCGGTGGCGCGGCCGGTCGGCGTCATGTGGGTCAGCAGGATGCGGCAGTCGGGCCAGGCGCGCAGCAGGGCCTCGACCAAGGGCTCGGCGGCGCGGGTCTCGCCCACCGACACCGCGTGTACCATGATCGTGCGGCGCAGCTGCTGGTCCGGCGACGGCGTGCGGCCATAAAAGCCCAGGCGCTCGCCGAGGTGCTGGCGGTAGCCCGGCTCCTTGCGGCCGCGCCACCACAGGCGGCCCAGCACCAGCGGCATCGCCAGCCACCACATGAAAGAGTAAAACAGCCGAATCATCGCGTCTCCAGCAGGCTGCGCGCCGCGTTCACGACTTCGTCGACCGAAGGCGGGCAGCCGGTATCGCCGAGATTGACGATGCGCGGCGACCAGTTGCCTTCGGTCTTCCAGCGCGGCGAATCGCAGTAGATCTCGACGGTGGGCCGGACAAACGCCGCAGCGATATGGGTCAGGCCGGTATCGACGCCGACCGCCAGCGCCGCATGGCGGGCCAGCTCGACCGCATCCATCATCGACAGCTTCGGCAGCACGCGCGCATGCGGCAGCGCCGCGGCCAGGTGCTCGGCCTCTGCCTTTTCTTTCGGCGAGCCCCAGGGCAGCAGGACAGTCAGCGGGGCCAGTGCATGGCCGAGGGCGATCCAGTTCTCCGGCGCCCACTTCTTGGCGTCGCGTGCGGTCCCGTGGAAGAACACGGCGTAATCCCCTACCGGCATCCAGGCCGGGCGCTGGGCCGGGTCGGGCGCCGTCAGGCCGAAATCGGGCGGGGTGTCGATCGCATAACCGAGCGCCGCGGCGGCCACCTCGCGGCCGCGCTGCACCGCATGCGTGCGCAACGCCACCGGGACGCTGCGGCTGTGGAAGATGCGCGAGACCCCTTCGTAGCCCGAGTCCTCGGTGCCGTTCGCCATCCCGACCTTCTGGCCGCCGGGGCGTACGCGTGCGGCTGCCATGATGATGCCGGTCTTGATCAGGCCCTGGGTATCGAATACGTAGTCGTACTGTTCCGCGCGCAGGTCACGGAAGAAGCCGCGCAGCTCGGCGCGCACGGCGGGGTCCTTGAGCCCCTTTTTCCAGCGCCGCAGTGCGAAAGGAATCACCTTGCGCACGTGCGGATTCAGGCGCACCAGACTGACGTAGCCCTCTTCCACCACCCAGTCGATTTGGGCACCCGGATGGTGGCGCAGGATGTCGGCCACCATCGGCAGGTTGTGCAGGACGTCGCCCAGCGACGACACCCGCACCAGCAGGATCTTCATCAGAACGGCAGCTTGGCGTCCGGCTTGGCGGCCAGGATCACGCGGGCGAATTCTTTCTGGATGCGCTCGAGCGCATCCGGCGTCTCGCCTTCGAAGCGCAGCACCACCACCGGCGTCGTGTTCGAGCCGCGCGCCAGGCCGAAGCCGTCCGCGTACTCGACGCGCAGGCCGTCGATGTCGACCACGCGTTCGGCGCCCGGGAACTCGGCATCCGTACGCAGCTTCTCGATCAGCGCGAAATTCTCGCCTTCCTGCAGGTGCAGGTGCAGTTCCGGGGTGCTGCTGGCCTTCGGCAGCGCGTTCAGCACGGCCGAAGGATCGCTTTCGCGGGTCAGGATCTCGAGCAGGCGGGCGCCGGTGTACAGGCCGTCGTCGAAGCCGAACCAGCGGTCCTTCCAGAAGATGTGGCCGCTCATTTCGCCGCCCAGCGGGGCGCCGGTTTCCTTCAGCTTGGCCTTGACCAGCGAGTGGCCGGTCTTCCACATCAGCGGGCGGCCGCCGTGCTGTTCGATCCACGGGCCGAGGTGGCGCGTGCACTTGACGTCGTAGAGGATCTCGGCGCCCGGGTTGCGCGACAGGACGTCGGCGGCGAACAGCATCATCTGGCGGTCCGGGAAGATGATCTGGCCATCCTTGGTCACCACGCCGAGGCGGTCGCCGTCGCCGTCGAAGGCCAGGCCGAGTTCGGCGTCGCCGTTCTTCACGGCGGCAATCAGGTCTTCCAGGTTTTCCGGGTGCGCCGGATCCGGGTGGTGGTTCGGGAAGTGGCCGTCGACTTCGCAGAACAGTTCCGTCACTTCGCAGCCCATCGCGCGATACAGTTCGCCGACGAAGGCGCCCGCCACGCCGTTGCCGGCATCCACTGCGATCTTGATCGGACGGGCGATCTTGACGTCATCGGCGATGCGCTGGATGTAGGCGTCCTTGATGTCGTGGGTGGTATAGGCGCCCGGCGTAGCAGCCGGCGTGAAGCTGGCGCTCTCGATGGCCTGGTACAGGGCCTGGATGGCGTCGCCGTAGATGGCTTCGCCGGCCAGCACCATCTTGAAGCCGTTGTAGTCGGGCGGATTGTGGCTACCGGTGACCATGATGCCGCTGCGTGCGTCCAGCACATTGGTGCCGAAGTACACCATCGGCGTCGCGACCATGCCGAGATCGATCACGTCGACGCCCGCTTCGCGCAGGCCCTCGGCCAGCGCTGCCGCCAGGCTGGGGCCGGACAGACGGCCGTCGCGGCCGATCACGACCTTGTGTTCCCCTTTTGCCAGCGCGGCGGCGCCGAAGGCCTGGCCGATCTTTTTCGCGACGCCGGCGTCGAGCGTGCTGTCGAGCACACCGCGGATGTCATAAGCCTTGAAGATCGTTTTCGAAAGAGGGACCATTGCCTATACCTTGAAGAAAAAGAGCTTCATTGTAATGGCTAGCGCGGGGCTTGGGAACGACGCACCCTACGGTACGAGGGCTGATGAGAGGAGAAAATACGAAAATGCAGGGAAATGCGGGGATTCCGCCGCCGCAATGCACGCGGCGGCGAATACGGAACGAATCAGACGCGCAGCTTGTCCAGCGATTTACCGCCTTCGACCCATTCTTTCACCCATTTCGGCTGACGGCCACGGCCGGTCCACTGCTGGGATTCATTGTCCGGATTACGGAAACGGACGGCGACCGAGCCCGAACCCGATTTGCCGGCGGACTTGGCGCCGCGGCCGCTGGTGGCGATCAGGTCTTTCAGAGGAACGCCAACGCTTTGCGCGATCGCCATGATCTGTTCGCGCGCTTTTTGCAGATCCTGCTGTTCACGCTGTTTCATCTCCTGCTTGATCTGCTCCTGCAGGTTGCGCAAATCGCCCAAGGACATATTAGACAGATCCATCATCGTTCCTTTATCAATGTTAAGTTGAAACAGATTTTATCGAAATCTCACCAATTGTCGCAATATACACCATTTGCAATAATCTGTTAGTTCTTTTTGTTCCAAATCAGCCAGCGCGGGGACTTGAATCGAACAATACGCGCGTACAACCAAACGTAACTGATAATGAACAACAAACAGAAGAATATCAGAGCGCCGGTATTCCGCCAGAACACCGTAGCCGGGATAACCGCAGTCAATGAAAAGAACCACAGGTAAGGCGAAGTACGCGCATTCCGTTTCATCAGTGCGCGTGCTTCCGCGCGGCCAACCGTCCATTGCACGATGCGCCTGAAAATCAGGCTATGCAGATGAATACCATCGGGCATAGCGGGCGATTTTCCGCGTACGAACATGCGCCTATAAGCAGAAAATATGGTTTCGAAAGCCGGATAAATCAGCAGCAATGCGGCATACCAGGTCGATACCGCCGGATTGCGCATCACCAGCAGCAGGGCCAGCTCGCCGAGCATGAAACCGATGAAGTAGGCGCCGCCATCGCCGAGGAAAATCAGCCCGACCGGATAATTCCAGATGAGGAAGCCGGCAGTCGCACCGGCCACGGTCAGCGCCGACACCAGCACGAACATGTCGCCGACCTGCCACGCGACATAAGCCAGCGATATCAGCATGCAGATCACCACCACACTGGCCAGGCCATTGAAGCCGTCGATGATATTCACCGCATTCGCAATCCCGGCCACCGCCAGTATCGTCAGCGGCAGCACGATCCACGGCGAAAGCAGGTTCCAGCTCATGAACGGCATATCCAGGCGCGCGATTTTCGCACCCAGCACCAGATATCCGAGCAGGGCCGCAATCATGGTTAATACGAGACGCCGGGAGGGCCTTACCTTGCCGGTATAGTCTTCGACGATTCCCCCTGCGAAGGCAATCGACGAACACACCAGCAGCGCCAGCAGCCAATAACCGAGGGAGGGTTCGCGCCATATCGAAATGCCTGCGCTGATCGCGACCGCGAGGAAAATCGGCAGGCCGCCTATCCTCGCGACGTCGTGCAAATGCACCTTCTGGACACCGCTGAAATTGTTGTCGAGCGCAGGACCGTGCAATTTCGAATGCTTGATGACCAGCAGCGTCAGCAATGCAGAAGAGACAAAACTCAGGAGGAATGAAAACATTTATTCTTTTTTAGATGCAATAACCGGTCAGGCAATCCGCATGCACGCCAGGATAAATGCACCGGCTGTCGCTTATTCGATACACGCTGCGGCAAAAACTCCATTGTACTGGATTAGGGGGTGTCTCCCGAACCCAGCAGTTTACGCGCACGCGGCCTGTTCCGATTGACGAAGATCGGCTCATTTATGAAAGCGCCCAAATACATTAGTATCGCCACATGATGAAAACTTATGTGATTGGCGACCTGCAGGGATGCGCGCATGAAGCCGCGCTCCTGCTGGAACGTATCGCCGCCGATGCGCACGCGATGGAGGAAGCACGCATCCTCTTCGTTGGCGACCTGATCAATCGCGGACCGGAATCGCTGACCGCCCTGCGGCGCATGAAGGCGCTGGCGGAAGCCAGCCATGGCCGGGTCGAGGCCCTGCTCGGCAACCATGACCTGCACCTGCTGGCGGTAGCCGCCGGGGTCCAGAAGGCCAGCCGTTCGGACACCCTGGACGAGATCCTGGCCGCGCCCGACCGCGACGAGCTGATCGCCTGGCTGCGCCGGCGCCCGCTGGCGATGTTCGTCGATGCCCACCTGCTCGTGCATGCCGGCGTGCCGCCCCAGTGGAGCGCCGAGCAGACCATGCAGCTGGCGGCCGAGGTCGAGACCGTGCTGCGCGGCGACGGCTGGGCCGATTTCCTCGCGCAGATGTACGGCAACGAGCCGGACCGCTGGGACGACGCCCTGACCGGCATCGCCCGGCTGCGCTGCATCGTCAACGCCCTCACCCGCATGCGCCTGTGCTGGCCGGATGGCCGCATGGACTTCCTGCACAAAGAAAGCGACAAGGGACCGGAAGGATCGGATCTGCTGCCCTGGTTCGACGTGCCGGGCCGCCGCACCGCCGACGTCACCGTGGTGTTCGGGCACTGGTCGGCCCTGGGCTTGGTGCTGCGCCCGAACCTGGTCGGCCTGGACAGCGGCTGCGTCTGGGGCGGCAAGCTGACTGCGGTGTGCCTGGATGACCGGACTTTGCTGCAAGTGGATTGTCCGGAGTACCGCCCTCACAGCGGCAAGAAGTGATTCAGAGGCGCAGCGCGGCGCCGATCGCATCGTGCGCCGCCTGCGCCAGGTCGCGCCGGTGCGCGCCCTGCGTAGCGATCGGCGCCAGGCAGGCCAGGCGCGCGCGTACCGGCTCGCCGTCCAGGATACGGAAGATGCTGTCGACGAAGGTCGTGTCGCCGGTGTAGTCGACCGCCGGATGCCAGCCGCCAGCATGGTCGAGATAGGCCAGCGCGACCGGCTGCACCGGCACCCTGGCGTCGATCGCCGCCTCGAACAGGTTGGCGTGGAAGGGCAGCAGGCTGCCCTGGCTGGCCGTGGTCCCCTCCGGGAAGAAGGCCACGCGCTGGCGCTGGGCCAGCGCATCCACCAGTCCCTTGAAGATGTGGCGCAGGTCGCGCCGGTTGCCGCGTGCGATGAACACGGTGCCGGCCTGCGCGACCAGCCAGCCCAGCACCGGCCAGGCGCGGATCTCGGCCTTGGCCACGAAGCGGCAGGGATGCAGGGAATTGATGACGAAGATGTCGAGCCAGGAGATGTGGTTCGACACGATCAGCGCGTGCTCCAGCGCCGCTTGCTGCCCATGCGCGCCCTTCCCGCGCTCGACGTCGACCCGGCAGATGCGCAGCAGGCGCGCCGACCAGCGCCGCACCAGGCGCTCGCGCAGCGGCGCGCCGGCCCAGGGAAAGACCAGCGCGCAGGTCAGCAAGCCTTGCAGCAGGTGGAGGATGAGGCGCGCGAGGCGCCATCCGAGCCGGATGTTCACGCGCCGGGTATCAGACTCGGCGCTCCCACGCCAGGTGGCCGGCGACGACGGTCGCCCTCACCTGCCCGGTCAGCTCGTAGCCGAGGAAGGGCGTGTGCTTGCCCTGGCTGGCCAGCGCGGCCGGCGCCACCAGCCAGCGCGTGTGCGGGTCGAACACCACCACGTCGGCGCTGGCGCCGACCGACAGCGTCCCCGCCGGCAGGCCGGCCGTGCGCGCCGGATCGGCGGTGATCTTGCGGATCGCCTGCGCCAACGCATCGGCTTGGCCGTGCTGCTCTTCCGCCCATTTCAGGGTCAGGGACAGCAGCAGTTCCAGGCCGGTGGCGCCGGGCGAGGCTTCCGCGAAGGGCAGCAGTTTCTCGTCGTCGTCGACCGGGGTGTGGTCCGAGCAGACGGCGTCGACGGTACCGTCGAGCAGTGCGGCGCGGATCGCCTCGCGGTCGCGCTGGGTGCGCAGCGGCGGCGTCAGGCGCGCGTTGGGATCGAAGAAGCCGATGTCGGCATCGGTCATGTGCAGATGGTGCACGCCGACGTCGCAGGTGACCGGCAGGCCTTCCTTCTTGGCGGCGCGGATCAGCTCCAGCGCGGCGGCGGACGAAATGCGGCACAGGTGCACGCGCGCGCCGCTGGCCCGCATCAGTTCGAAGATGGTGTGCAGGGCGATGGTCTCGGACATCACCGGCACCCCGGACAGGCCCAGGCGCGAAGCCAGCGGGCCGGCGTGGGCGACGCCGCCGCGGCCGATATACGGATCCTGCGGGCGCAGCCAGACGGTGTAGCCGAAGGTTTTCGCATACTGCAGCGCGCGCAGCAGCACGTTGGTATCGAGGATCGGCTCCTCGGCCTGGGCGAAGCCGATGCAGCCGGCTTCGGTCAGCTCGGCCATCTCGGTCAGGGCCTTGCCCTTCAGGCCGACGGTGAGCGCGCCCAGCGGGTGCACGTTGGCCTGGTTCAGGATGCGCGCGCGGTGCTTGAGCATCTCGACCAGGCCCGGCTCGTCGAGCACCGGGTCGGTGTCGGGCGGGCAGACCAGCGTGGTCACGCCGCCCTGCATCGCCGCCTGCATCTCCGACTCCAGCGTCGCCTTGTATTCGTAGCCCGGCTCGCGCAGGCGGGCCGAGAGGTCGACCAGGCCGGGCGCCACCACCAGGCCGGTGGCGTCGATGGTGCGCGCGGCATCGAAGCCCTCGGGCGCGCTGCCGACACTAACCACCTTGCCGTCGGCGATGTACAGGTCCTGCACGGCGTCGATGCCGTTCGCCGGGTCGATCAGCCGGCCGTTCTTGATATGTAGTTTCATGCGTGCGAAGGTTAAGTATGACTACCGGCCACAATGCTCATCACCGCCATCCGTACCGCGATACCGAAGGTCACCTGCGGCAGGATCACCGCCTGCGCGCCGTCCGCCACGGCCGAGTCGATCTCGACGCCGCGGTTCATCGGTCCGGGGTGCATCACGATCGCATCCGGCTTGGCCAGGGCCAGGCGCTCCGGCGTCAGGCCGTAGCTCTTGAAGTATTCGCCGGCCGACGGCAGCAGCGCGCCCGACATGCGCTCGTTCTGCAGGCGCAGCATGATGATCACGTCGACGTCCTTCAGGCCTGCGTCGATGTCGGTGAACACGCGCACGCCCATCTGTTCCAGGCCGCCCGGCAGCAGCGTATGCGGCGCGATTGCGCGCACTTCCGGCACGCCGAGCGTGGTCAGCGCGTGGATGTCCGAACGCGCCACGCGGCTGTGCAGGATGTCGCCGACGATGGCCACGCGCAGGTTGGTGAAGTCCTTCTTGTAGTGCCTGATCGTGTACATGTCGAGCAGGCCCTGGGTCGGGTGCGCATGGCGCCCGTCGCCGGCGTTCACCACGTGCACGTGGTTCTGCTTCGTGTCGTTCAGGTGCTTGGCGATCAGGTAGGGCGCGCCCGACTGCGAGTGGCGCACCACGAACATGTCGGCATGCATGGCCGCCAGGTTGTCGATGGTGTCGAGCAGGGACTCGCCCTTCGAGGTCGAGGACGCCGCGATGTTCAGGTTGATGACGTCGGCCGACAGGCGCTTGGAGGCGATCTCGAAGGTGGTGCGGGTACGCGTCGAGTTCTCGAAGAACAGGTTGAACACGCTCTTGCCGCGCATGAGCGGCACCTTCTTGACCTCGCGGTCCGAAATGCTGACGAAGCTCGATGCGGTGTCGAGGATGTGGTTGAGGATGGACTTCGGCAGGCCTTCGATGCTCAGCAGGTGCTGCAGCTCGCCGTTCTTGTTGAGTTGCGGGTTATGCATTGTCGTCTTCGATCGTGAGCGAGAGTTGGCCGGCGGGGTCGCGCGACAGGGCCAGCGAATGGCCCGGCTGGAGAACGGTGCGCACGCCGGCGAAATCTGCCGCGACCGGCAGTTCGCGGCCGCCGCGGTCGGCCAGCGCAGCCAGCATGATACGCTGCGGACGGCCATAGTCGAACAGCACGTTGATCGCGGCGCGCACCGTGCGGCCGGTTTCCAGCACGTCGTCGACCAGCAGGATGGTGGCGCTGTCGACGTTGAATTCGATGCGGGTCGGCTTCACGTCCGGGTGCAGGCCCTTCTTCGCATAGTCGTCGCGGTAGAAGGACACGTCGATGAAGCCGAGGCGGTCTTGCAGGCCGAGGTCGGCGGCGAGCCGTTCGGCCAGCCAGGCGCCGCCCGAGTGGATGCCGACGATGGCGGCGTCCGGCACGGCGGCGAGCCCGGCGCGCACCTGCTCGAGCAGGGTGCGGTACAGCGCCTCGGCGTCGTAAACCGCTTGGTCAGTAGGAGTTGGCATGGTCGTCAAAGTATTGTTGCAAAATGATGGCGGCGGCCTTGGCGTCGATGATCTCGCCGCGCTTGGCGGGGATCACGGCAGACGAGTAGCGCTCGTCGACCAGCTCGACGGGCAGGCTGAAACGGCCGTGCAGTTGATTGGCGAAGCGGCGCGCACGCAGGGTCATCTCGTGCTCGGCGCCGTCGGGATGGCGCGGCTCGCCGACCACGAGAAGGGCCGGCTTCCATTGCGCGATGAGCTCGCCGATGACATTGAAGCGGGTCGCGTTGTCGGCGGCCTTGATGACGGAAAGAGGCTGTGCCTGGCCAGTCAGCGTGTTGCCCATCGCGATGCCGATGCGCTTGACGCCGAAGTCGAATCCGAAAACGATCTCTACCATTACAGGGACACGATCCCCTCACGCATGGCCGGCCTCGGTGGCCAGCATCAGCGGGTCGATGCCCAGCAGCTTGATGGCGGCGGTGTAGCGCTCTTCGATCGGCAGGTCGAACAGGACCTTGGCGTCGGCGCCCACGGTGAGCCAGCCGTTGCGGGCGATTTCCTCTTCCAGCTGGCCCGGACTCCAGCCGGCATAGCCGATCGAGACCAGCATGCGCTGCGGCCCGGTGCCGTTGGCGACGGCTTCCAGCACGTCAATCGAGGTGGTGAAGGCGACGTCGTCAGTGACGCTGAGCGAAGACGAATAGCGGCCGCCCGGCGAATGCAGCACGAAACCGCGGTCGTCCTGCACAGGGCCGCCGAACATGATCGGTTCGTCGACCACGTTGGGACGCAGGGTGTCGGTCACCTTCAGGTCGATGCGGTCGAACAGCACGTCCATGGTCATGTCGGTCGGCTTGTTGATGACGACGCCGAGCACGCCCTTGTCGTTGTGTTCGCAGATATACACCACTGTACCGCCGAAAATCGGATCATTCATCGACGGCATGGCGATCAGGAAATGATTTGCCAGGTTCAGTTCGGCCTGGACCGAGCCTGATTGCATCATCAGGCTCTCGGGCGCCTCCTGGGGCATCCCGGGCATGCTGAGAGGCTTGCCGACCTTACTTTTCTTCATACGCATACTCTCTGTTGGCTCACTCTCTACGACCGCTGGGTGGTCCACACGATAAGCTTGGGTTTTGCGCTAGTTTACACCCATTTGCTTACGCGGCCATGAAGGCGCGTTGGAGGGCGCGTTGCAAGCCGCCCGGATCGAAGGAATGGTAGACAGTAAAATGCCCAACTGCATTGACTCCGCACACAAAAGATGACTCTGAGAAACTCTCTGGTCTGGTTCCGGCGCGACCTGCGGGTCGAGGACCATGCCGCCCTGCATCACGCGCTGCGTTCGTCGGATCGCGTGCACTGCGTGTTCGTGTTCGATACCGACATTCTGGCCGCCCTGCCGCACGACGACCGCCGCGTGCAGTTCATCCACGCCAGCCTGGCCGAACTCGACGCGCGCCTGCGTTCATGGGGAGCTTACCTGATCGTGCGCCAGGGGCGCGCCGCTGACGAGATCGTGCGCCTGGCAACCGAGCTGGACGCCGAATCGGTGTTCGCCAACCACGACTACGAACCTGCCGCCATCGCCCGCGACCGCGAAGTCCAGCAGCGCCTGCGCGAGGCCGGGCGCAGCCTGCAGACCTTCAAGGACCAGGTGATCTTCGAAAAGGACGAAGTGCTGACCCAGGCCGGCGGCGCCTTCTCCGTGTTCACACCCTACAAGAATGCCTGGCTCAAGCGGCTGGCGGCGCATCCCGACGCCGTCGCGGCATACGACACCGCACCCTGGGCGAAGACGCTGGCGCCCGCACCCGCCGGACACAGGCTGCCGACGCTGGAAGAACTCGGGTTCGCGCCCAACGACGCGCCTGTCGAACCTACCGGCATGTCCGGCGCCCAGCAGCTGCTGGACGGCTTCCTGCGGCGCATCGACGACTACCGCACGCAGCGCGACTTCCCGGCGCTGGACAGCACTTCGCGGCTGTCGGTGCACCTGCGCTTCGGCACACTGCCGGTGCGCGGCCTGGTGCGCCTGCTGCGCGAGCGGGCTGAGGGCAACAACAGCGGCAAGGATGGCGCCGCGACCTGGCTGTCGGAACTGATCTGGCGCGAGTTCTACATGATGATCCTGCAGCGCCATCCGCGCGTGCAGACGCAGTCCTTCAAGGCCGCCTTCGACAGGCTGCGCTGGGAAGAAGGACAAGCGGCGGACGACGCTTTCGCTGCCTGGTGCGAGGGCCGCACCGGCTATCCGCTGGTGGATGCGGCGATGGCGCAGCTGAACCGCACCGGCTTCATGCACAACCGCCTGCGCATGGTGACGGCCAGTTTCCTGACCAAGGACCTCGGGATTTCGTGGGTGCGCGGCGAGCGCTATTTCGCGGCGCAGCTGAACGACTACGAACTGTCGTCGAACAACGGCGGCTGGCAGTGGGCGGCATCGACCGGCTGCGACGCCCAGCCCTGGTTCCGCATCTTCAACCCGGTCACGCAGTCGAAGCGCTTCGATCCCGACGGCGCCTTCATCCGCCGCTGGCTGCCGCAGCTGGCCGTACTCGAAGGAGCGGCCATCCATGCGCCCTGGCTGGCCAAGCCGGCCGTGCTCGAACGCGCCGGCCTGGTGCTGGGCCGCGACTACCCGCTGCCCATCGTCGACCACGAGCAGGCACGCGAGCGGACGCTGGCGCGCTTCGGCGCCCTGCGCGCCGAAGCTGATTAAGAAAGCAGGCCGCCGATCGCCGCCAGCAGCACGTCTTCCTGGAAGGGTTTGCCGAAGTAGGCATCCACGCCCAGGCCGAGCGCATAGTTGCGGTGCTTGTCGGCCGTGCGCGAGGTGATCATGATGATCGGGATGCCGCGGGTGGCATCGTTGTCGCGCACGTTGCGGGTCAGGTCGAAGCCGTCCATGCGCGGCATCTCGATATCGACCAGCATCAGGTCCGGACGCGTCTCGGGCGCCTGGATCTGCTCCAGCGCCTCGACGCCGTCCTTGGCCAGCAGCACGCGGTAGCCCTCGCGCTCCAGCAGGCGCTGGGTCACGCGGCGCACCGTCAGCGAATCGTCGACCACCATGATGGTCGCGCGGTGCGCCGGCTCGGCCAACGCTTCTTCCTGCGTCAGCGCGGGCAGGCCGTGGTCCGGCAGCAGCAGCGGATTCAGGATCAGCACGATCTCGCCCGAACCCAGCACGGTGGCGCCGGCGATGCCCGGCATGCGCGCCAGCTGCGGGCCGACGTTCTTGATCACGACCTCGCGGTTGCCCAGCACCTCGTCGACCTGCAGCGCCAGCCGGTGGGCGCCGCTGCCCAGCACCAGCACCGGCAGCGAACGCGCGCCGCCCGGACCGCCCGGCTCGTTCAGCAGCTCCGGCAAGTAACGCAGCGGCACTGCGTCGCCCTGCACCTGGATCGCGCCGGCCGCACGCGCAGCAAGCAGCTCGGCCTCGCGCACCTGCAGCACCTGGCCGACCAGGTTGGCCGGCAGCGCATAGGTTTTCGCACCGCTGGCCACCAGCACGACCTGGTTCACTGCCAGCGTGAGCGGCAAGTGAATGGTAAAGACGGCGCCCTTGCCCGCTTCGCTGGCGATGTCGACGCGGCCGCCCAGCGCGCGCGCCTCGGAGCGCACCACGTCCATGCCGACGCCGCGACCGGCCAGTTCGGTCAGCGCATCGGCGGTCGAGAAGCCCGGTTCGAAAATCAGTTCGGCCAGCTCGGCATCCGCGACCCCAGCGCCGGCGTCGAGCAGGCCGTTGGCCTCGCCCTTGGCGCGGATGCGCGCCAGGTCCAGGCCGGCGCCATCGTCGGCAAAACGGATCTGCACTTCATTGCCCTGCTGGCTGACCTGCACCAGCAGCTCGCCGGTTTCAGGCTTGCCGCTCTCGACGCGGCGCGCCCGCGCTTCGACGCCGTGCACGATCGCATTGCGCAGCAGGTGTTCGAAAGGCGCTGCCATGCGTTCCAGCACGCTGCGGTCGATCTCGACCGCGCCGCCGCGGATGTCCAGGTTGACGCGCTTGTCGGTCTCCTTCGCGGTCTGGCGCGCGACCCGGAACAGGCGCTCGGACAGACTCGCGAACGGCACCATCCGTACCCGCATCAAGTCGCGCTGCAGTTCGCGGGTCAGGCGCGACTGCGCCGACAGGTCTTCGACGGCGGCGTCCACCGTGCGGCTCAGGCCCTCGTGGAAGGAGGCGACGTCATTCACGCTCTCGGCCATCATGCGGGTCAGTTCCTGCAGGCGCGTGAAGCGGTCGAATTCGAGCGGGTCGAACTCGCGCTCGCCGGCGATCGACAGACGCGAGGCAATCTGCGACTCGGCCTGCATCTCGACTTCGCGCAGCTGGTGGCGCAGGCGCCCCAGGTTGTCCGAGAAGTCGGCCAGCGCCGACTTCAGCGAGCCGACCTGGGTTTCCAGCTTGGAGCGCGTGATCGACACTTCGCCGGCCTGGTTGACCATGCGGTCGAGGATATCGGCGCGCACGCGCACCAGCGGCGCGCGCACGGCCTGCTGCGGGTCCGCCTGTGCCGGTGTCTGTGTTTGCGGCTGCGCGTCCGCTGCCGGCGCGCCCGGTGCGGCCTGGGCGCCCGGCTGCTGCAGCTGTTCGAACAGCAGCAGCGCCTGGTCGTAGTTGGCCAGCAGTTCGTCGAAGGCCGCCGGGCTGGTGGTCCCGGCATGCAACATGTTCTCGATCTGGGTTTCCAGCGCATGCGTGTGCTGGCCCAGGCGCATCGCGCCGGCCATGCGGGCGCTGCCTTTCACCGTGTGCAGCGCGCGCAGCAGGCCGTGGGCAACGGCGTTGGCGGCCGGGTCCTGCTGCCACTCGCGCAGGTCCTTGCCGATCTGCGGCAGCAGGTCGGCGGCTTCTTCCATGAAGACCGGCAGCAGGTCCGGGTCCAGCTCGTCGGTGAAGACCGGTTCGGCGGCCAGCACCGGTTCCGGTTCCGGCACCGGTTCCAGCTCCGGCTCGGCGATGGCGACAACCGGCTCGTCGACATCGGCGGCGACGTCGGATACCAACTGCGGTTCCGGTTCCGGTTCCGGTTCCGGCGTGATGACCGCTTCGGGCTCGGCTTGCGGCAGCGCTTCCTGCACCGGCTCGAGCGCCAACATCGGTTCCGGTTCCGGTTCCTGCACCGGCTGCGGCGCCGGCGCCACCACCTGCTCCAGGCTCGGCGCCGCAAACGGGTCGCCGAAATAGCTGTCGAACAGGTCGTCGACGGCGGCCACGGCCGGGTCGAGAGGCTGCGGCTCGGCCGCGCGCAAACCCGGCGCCGGCACGTCCAGTTCCGGCACCGCCAGCGGGCCGGCCGGCAGCGGCGGGTCGGCCAGGATGCTGTCGTAAGTGGCGGCGAACAGCGCGTCCAGGCGCTGCGCCAGTTCCTCGTCGGCGCCGTCGAACACGCTGTCGGCCCTCTTGCGTCCCAGCTCGTCGCGCAGACCGTGCAGGCGCGCCAGCAGTTCCGGCTGCGCCGGCGCCAGCTCGCCCAGCGAGAACACCTGGCGCATGATGCGCACGCGTTCCACGGTCTCGTCGAGCAGCAGCTGCTGCTCTTCGCTCAGTGGCGGCGTTGCCACCTGCAGCGCTTCTTCCAGCGCGAAGGCAATCTCGCGCAGCGCGTGGAAGCCGACCGTGGCCGAGGTGCCGCCCAGCGTATGCGAGGCCTTCAGCGCCTGCGCCGAGACCGCGCGCAGCGGCTCCTCGCGCCACTGGGCGAAGTCGCGCGCAAGCGCGCCGATCAGCTCCTCGGTCTCGCCCAGGTAGATGTTATACAGCGGCAGCGGAATTTCGAGCCCGCCGATGCGCTTGATGTTCTCTTCGGCCAGCGGGAAGGCGACCACGTTCGGCGGCAGCGGCGCTTCCTCCACCTCCACCGCCTCCTCTGCTTCCACGGCAGCGGTGTCGAATGCATCGATGTCGGCGGCAGGATCGGCAACGGCTTCCTCGGCGGCCGGCGGCACAGCCGGTTCCGGTTCTGGCTCCGGCGCAGGCTCCGCGACCGGCGCCGCCTCGTCCATCACGAAGGCGCCGCCTTCCTGCACCCGTGCCGCGGCGGCGATCAAGGCCTCTCCGTCGCGTGCGCTGCCTGCACCCGCGGCCAGTTTGACCACCCAGGCCGACAGCTCGGCATGCGCATGGTCCAGCAGCGCCAGCAGATCCGGCGTGGCGGCGCGCGATTCGGCCAGCCACAGGTTCATGGTCTTTTCGATGGCGGCAGCAACCGACGCGAACTGGTCCAGCCCGACCATGCGGCCGCTGCCTTTCAGCGTATGGAAGGAGCGGCGCAGGCGGGTCAGGGTTTCCTGGCTGTCCGGTTGGGCATGCGCGGCCGGCAGCGTATCGGCCACCACGCCCAGCACTTCTTGCGCTTCGCTGATGAAGATCTCGAGCAGCTCGGCCTCGATGGCGGCATCGCCCTGCGCCATATCAGCAACGGCAGCGGCGGCGACAGGCGCCGGCGCCGTGACGGCAGCCGCGGTTTCGGCCGGCGCAGGCGCAGGCGTCTCCGCCGGCGCTTCGGCAAAGTCGGCGGCCTCGAAAGGCAGTTCGCGGAACAGGCCCTCGCCCGCATCGAAGCGGAAACGGCGGCGCGCGGTGTCGGTGTTCTGCGCCAGCGCGTCGATGAAGAAACCGAGCGCACCGACATTCTGCGCCAGGTTTTCCAGCACCTTGGCGCGCACAGCGTCATCCTGCCCGCCGCCAGCCAGTTCGCGCACGCGTTCGCGCACGTGGGCGCAGGCGCGCGTGGCCTGGTCCTGGTCGAGGATGGACAGTGCGCCCTGCAGCTGGTGCAGCAGCGGGTCGGCCTGTTCCAGCACGTCGGTGCGCGTCGGGTTTTCGTAGTATTCGTCGATCAGTTTTTCGACCTGGCGCAGGCCGGTGCGGATCTCGCCCGCCAGCACGGCCACGGTCTGGCCCTGCTGCAGCTCGCGCGCCAGGTCGCCCTGCCAGACCGGCGCGTCGGGCGGGTTCTCGCCCTGCGCCAGCGCCAGCAGACGCTGGCCGACGGCTTCGGCATGCTGGCCGAAATCTTCGGGCAGCTGGCGTACCTGATCGAGCCCGTGCTCGACGAACAGCATCGCCGCCGCCATCTCCATGCTGAACTGGTCGCTGCGCCCGCCGGTCACTGCCTGGCGTGCGGCGTCGCCCAGTTCGCGCAGCAGGTGCGCCAGCTGCGGTGCGCCCAGCTTTTCGCTGGCGCCGGCCAGCCTGGCCAGGGCGCCGTCGAAATCGGCTTCCTGCTCGGGCGCGCCTTCGCCGGCGATGCGGTCCCAGCCTTCCTTGGTCTTGGCCAGCGCCTCCTTCGCATCCTTCAGCGCTTCGCGGTCGATGCGGCCGTAGCGGCGCGCCAGGTAGTCGTGCGGCACCTGGCCTTCGAGGCCATAGGCATCGCGCAGCAGGCGCGCATCAAGCGTCGGTTCCGGCTCCTGGGCGACGAAGAACAGTGCGTCGCGCAGCATCGCTTCGGGCAGGCTGGTATGGCCCTGCACCATGCGGCGCAGCTGTAGGTTGATCTGGCCGAGCAGCTGCTTGAGGTAGATGTCGCTGGGGAGCTGGCCGCGCGCGGCCAGGTCAGCCACCGTCTGCATCGCCAGCCAGAAGCCGTACGGACGGACCTCATTCTGGGCGCGCGCGATCGGCGCCAGGGCTTCGCGCAGCTCGGCGGCGGCCTCGATGCTGCCGCTCTTCAGGAAGGGCAGCAGCGCCTTCTCGAAGCGCGCGCGGCAGGCCGCCAGGTCGGGCGCGGCCTCAATACCGCCCGGTGGCGTCAACGCGGCGCCGGGCTGCAGCACCAGCATCTCGCCCGGATGCACACGCTCGGCACCCAGCAGTTCCTGCAAGGCCCGGTAATACGGGAACAGGCGCACCGGCTGCTGCGCGCTGCCGCCCAGCAGCTCTTCCAGGTATTCGACCAACGCCTGGTAGGCTTCGCCGACCACGGCGGCGTGTTCGGCGGTCACCGCCAGCGAACCGTCCTTGAAGCGATCGATCGCCTGCTCGGCGGCGCCGGTCAGGCGGTCGACGCCCTCGACGTCCACCATCTGCAGCGCGCCGTGGGCCTGGTGCAGGTGGGTCTTGGCGTGCAGCAGCAGGGTCGGCTGCGCTTCCAGACTGCGTCCCGCCGCGTCCTGCAGCGCCTTGGCCGACCGCTCGAGGGCGTCGCGGATCTCGCCGAGCACCCAGGACAGGGGACCGGTATCGAAGGGCGCCGCGAAAGTGGACGAAGACGAAGGCAGGGACGAGGTTGGGGTCATGGATCGATTTTAAGCGGCGGAGACGCGGAAGCGCGACACCGAGTTTTTCAGCTCCTGCGCGAGCAGGGACAGTTCCTGGATCGACTGCGCGGTCTGCTGCGTGCCGTCCTGAGCCTGTCCGGTGATCGCCAGGATGTGCTGCATATTGTGCGCCACCCCGTTCGCGGACGTCGCCTGCAAGCCGGTCGCGGTCGAAATACCCTGGATCAGCTCCGCCAGGCGGTTCGACACGCGCGAGATGTCGGCCAGCGCGGCGCCGGCGGCGTCGGACAGGCGCGCGCCTTCGACCACGCCCTGAGTCGATTTTTCCATTGCCGCGACGGCGTCGTGGGTGTCGGTCTGGATGGTGCGCACCAGCGCGCCGATCTGCTTGGCCGCCTCGCCCGAGCGTTCGGCCAGGCGCTGCACTTCCTCGGCGACGACCGAGAAGCCGCGCCCCGCCTCGCCGGCGGAAGCGGCCTGGATCGCCGCGTTCAGCGCCAGCACGTTGGTCTGTTCGGTAATGTCGGAAATCAGTTCGGTGATCTCGCCGATCTCCTGCGAGGATTCGCCCAGGCGCTTGATGCGCTTCGACGTCTCCTGGATCTGCTCGCGGATCTCGCCCATGCCCTTGATCGCGTTCTGCACCGCGGTCGCGCCCTGCTCCGCCGCGGCCAGCGACTGGCGCGCCACCTCGGCCGATTCGTTCGCCGATTGCGACACGCCGGTGATCTCGCCCGCCATCTGCAGCATGGTCGACGAGGTGTCCTGGATCTCGCGGGCCTGCTGGCCGGCCGCGACCAGCAGGTCGCTCGAAATCTTCTGCGCCTGGTTCGAGGCTTGAGTCACCTTGCCGGCGGTGTCGATGACACGCACCACCAGGCCGCGCAATTCCTCGACGGTGTAGTTGACCGAGTCGGCGATCGCGCCGGTGATGTCCTCGGACACGGTGGCGTACACGGTCAGGTCGCCGTCCGCCACTTCCTGCAGTTCGTTCATCAGGCGCAGAATCGCGGCCTGGTTCTGGTCGTTGGTGGCCTTCGCTTCCTCTTCCTTGGCCTGGGCCAGCAGGCGCATCGCTTCCGCTTCCTGGCGGCGCGCATCGGCGCCGCGGGTGCGGTTGCGCGAATCCTGCAGCATCACGCGCGAGATACTGCCGGCCATTGCCAGCGTGAAGATCGAGGCCAACACCAGCAGCCAGAACCAGGGGCCGGTGTTGCCCTGGCCGGCGCGGAATTCGCCCTGCAGCGCCGTCAACTGGGCGCGCAGCTCTTCGTTGTCGCGGAAGATGTTCTGCTCGGCGGCCTTGGCGGCGGTCAGGTCCGACAGGTTATGCAGGAAATTCGAGACGATGGTCTGGCAGACGCCGAATTTCGACTGCACTTCGAGCAGCTTGTTGCGCAGCTCGGGGTCGTTCAGCGGCGCCAGGCCGAGCGCCTGGCTGCCGTTCAGCAGGCCGTCCACGGTGGCGCGGAAGGTGGCGACGTCGCGGCCCATCTGGAACGCAGTGTCGGAGCTGATGCCGCCCGAGCTCAGGAACTCGCTGGCGCTGCGCGACAGGCGCTGGGTCAGCATCATCAGGCGGCCCAGTGCGGCCAGCTCGCGTGCGCTGCCGCCGCGTCCGGTGCGCTCGGTCAGGATTTCCTCGGTCAGCGCCAGCATCTCCGGCGACAGGATGTCCAGCTGCTTCAGGCTGTTGTCGAAGCCGATCAGCTCGGGCTTCATCTTGAGAATGCTGGCGGCGGCGGCGTCCGAGACCTTCCATTTCGCGCTGACCTTGCCGAGCTGGCGCGCGGTGTCGCCGGATGCGGCCGGGATGCCGGTGCCGTTGAAGACGCCGCCTTTGGCCAGCAGGTCGAGGTCGCGGCCCAGCGCCAGGCGGCTGTCCTGCAGCTGGGAGAAGGCGTCGGCATTGCCCTGCATCGCGTTCGGCGCGGCCTTGCCGACGCGCTGCGAGTGCATCAGCGCTTCGCTGGCGATCTGGGTCTGGCTGGACGCGACCGTGCCGCTGTCGGCGTTGCGCCACAGCGAGAAGATAGTGACCAGGATGCCGGCGCCGAACGCCACCAGCAGGATGCGCAGCTGGCGCGGCAGCGACAGGTGGCCGATCAGCGGCAGGCGCAAGTCTTCGTCATCGCCCGCCTTGGCGGCAGCGGCGGCTGCGGCGCGCTGCTTGCGGCCGGCCAGGTTGCCGAGCCGCTCGGCGGCATCGTCGGCCGAGTGCTGCGGAAGCCCGGCAGCGTCGGCGGCCGGCGCGGGCGCAGGTGCTGCGGCTGCGGCGCCCGGCATCAAGCCGATCCCGAACTGGGTGTCGGGCGAGGCCAGCACGGTGCTGCCGTCGTCCTTGTCCTTGGCGAGAAAATTCACCGTGAGTTTAGATGCGAATCCCATTCCAGCTCCAGTCCAGAACCTGTTGTCGTTGTGTGTTTATTAGAGGCCGACCTGCAGGAAGCGCTCGTCCTGCGCCAGCGCCGCCAGCGCCAGCGGCGTCCAGGCATGGCCGTCGGCGTCGATCAGGCGGCCGGCCGAGGGGCTCATGTCGGCGGCCTGGCGCAGCCCGTGCACGCGCGCGGCCAGGAAGCCGCAGGGCACGCCGAGGCTGGGCGAGAAGGTCACCAGGCGTGCGGCGGAACCCGGCGCGGCGGCGTGTTCCGGCAAAGCGAAATAGCGGGCCAGGTCGACCACGCCGACCAGGCTGCCGCGGATGTTCGCCAGCCCGAGATACCAGGGCTGGGTCAGCGGCACGCTGGTCAGCGCCGGCACCGGCACGATCTCGCCGGCTTCGAGCAGGTCGAGCAGGTAGCGCTCGCCGCCGATCTCGACGCCCAGCTGGTGCGTGCGGGCGCCGCTGCCGGTGCGCGCGGCCTGCATGCGCTCGAGCAGCTCTTCCTGGTACTGGCGCAGGCGGGTGCGCCGGGCAGCGGGATCGAGGGTGGCCATGTCAGGCGCCGAGCGTGGCGATCCTGGCCAGCAGCGCCGGCCCGTCGACCGGCTTGACGAAGTAATCCTTCGCGCCCTGGCGCATGCCCCAGATGCGGTCGGTCTCCTGGTTCTTGCTGCTGCAGATGATGATCGGCACCGAGGACAGCTCGGGATCGCGCGAAATCGAGCGCGTGATCTGGAAGCCGTTCGCGCCTGGCATGACGACGTCCATCAGGATCAGCTGCGGGCGGTCGGCGCGGATCTTGGCCAGCGCCTCCTCGCCGTTGTCCGCAGTGGTGACGGTGAAGCCGTTGCGCACCAGGATGTCGGTCAGGTAGTAGCGTTCAGTCGGGGAATCGTCGACGATCAGGATCTTTTGTATGGCCACGATGGGCTCCGGTCAGTTCACGCCGTTTGCTGCCGTATGGTCACGCACGGCGGCAAGGAGGCTGTCTTTGGAAAACGGTTTGGTGAGATAGGCGCTGGAGCCGACCATGGCGCCGCGCGCGCGGTCGAACAGGCCGTCCTTCGAGGACAGCATCACGACCGGGGTAGTATGGAACTTCGCGCTCTTCTTGATCAGCGCGCAGGTCTGGTAACCGTCCAGGCGCGGCATCAGGATGTCGCAGAACACCAGCGCGGGCTGGTGGTCGTTGATCTTGGCCAGCGCATCGAAGCCGTCCTCGGCCAGCACCACCTGGTACCCGGCCTGGGTCAGGAAGATTTCGGCGGAACGGCGGATCGTGCTGCTGTCGTCGATCACCATGATCTTCAGGCCTGTCGCTTGCGTCGTCATATAAGTTTCACTTCAGCATGAACCAGCACGATAGCATAGGGCGCTGGCCTTGTGCGCGAAGTGTTGCTATACGTCAACTAGGCGAAAACCAAGGCGATAATCTATAGACAAGAAGCTTGGCAAGAAGGCATCGCCGGGATGGCAAATGCCCCATTTTTGATGACTAAAACGATAACTCAAATGGCGGTCATCTCGAAATCGTCCTTGCGCGCGCCGCATTCCGGGCAAGTCCAGTTCATCGGCACGTCGGCCCAACGCGTACCCGGCGCAATACCATCTTCCGGCGCACCCGCGGCTTCATCGTAAACCCAACCACAAATCAAACACATCCAGGTTTGATACACCTGCGTTTCATTACTCACGTCGAATCCTTGGTTTTAAAATTAAGTAACGCGTCGGGGGCTTCCAGAACCGTAGCGAGCGGAAGCCGGCGCGTTCGAGAAGCGCAGCTGTACGGACGTACAGCGAGCATCGCAGAACGTGCCCGCGACGCGCAGTAGGTTCTGGAAGCACCCATCATCAAGTAAAATGGGGAGGTGGTATCTTAATCTAACGCCTGTGCAAAACCAACCGTCTCCACTCATCCTCACATTCGGGCCGGCCGATCCGGTCGGCGCGCTTGGCATCCAGTCCGACGTGGCCGTCTTCGCCATGCACGGCTGCCACGGCCTGTCGGTGGTGACCGGACTGCTGGTCGCCGATTCCGCGCGCGTCGACCACATCCAGCCGGTCGAGTCCAGCAGCGTGGTCGAACAGGCCCGCATGCTGCTCGAGGATATGCCGATCGCCGCAATCAAGGTCGGAACGATGGCCAGCCTGGAACAGGTCGCGGCGATCGCCGAGATCGTGTCCGACTACGCCCAGCTGCCGCTGATCCTCGACCCCTTTACCACCGGCCTGCCGGATTGCGGCGTGCGCGATGACGACATGCTGACCCTGATCCACCAGCTGCTGGTGCCGCAGGCGCACGTCCTGATGATGTCGCAGCCCGAGCTGGCGCGCTTCGCCGACTGCTGGCGCGACCCCGGCAGCGTCGCCACCGTGGCCGAGGACGTGGCCGAGCTGACCGCCTTCGGCTGCGGCCACGTGCTGGTCACTGGCATCGGCGGCGGCGACGGCGTCCGCGCCGACAACCTGTACGACCCCGACGGCCTGACCGTCAGCCTGTCCTGGCCGCAGCACCTGCCGGGCCCCTTCGTCGGCGCCGGCAACACGCTGTCGGCGGCGCTGGCGGCGCGCATGGCGCAGGGCCTGGACGCGATCGAGGCCCTGGCCTATGCCCAGGACTACACCAGCGGCGCCCTGCAGCACGCCTGCCGCTTCGGCATGGGCCGGCTCATTCCCAACAAACTGTACCGGATCGCGGCGCCCTGCCCGCCCGGCACTTCGACTTCGGACGACCAGCAAGAAGAACAACCATGACTGAACACACTTCGAAAAACGACACCCTGTTCGCGCGCGCCCAGCAGACCACCCCGGGCGGCGTGAACTCGCCGGTGCGCGCCTTCCGCTCGGTGGGCGGCACCCCGCGCTTCATCACCCGCGCCGAAGGCCCCTACTTCTGGGACGCCGACGGCAAGCGCTACATCGACTACATCGGCTCCTGGGGCCCGGCCATCGTCGGCCACGCCCACCCGACCGTGGTGAAGGCAGTGCAGGACGCGGCGGCGAACGGCCTGTCCTTCGGCGCGCCGACCGAAGGCGAGATCGAGATCGCCGAAGAGATCTGCCGCCTGGTGCCGTCGATCGAGCAGGTGCGCCTGGTCTCCTCCGGCACCGAAGCGACCATGAGCGCGCTGCGCCTGGCGCGCGGCGCGACCGGCCGCGACAAGATCGTCAAGTTCGAAGGCTGCTACCACGGCCACGCCGATTCGCTGCTGGTGAAAGCCGGCTCCGGCCTGCTCACCTTCGGCAACCCGACATCTGCCGGCGTGCCGGAAGACTTCGTCAAGCACACCCTGGTCCTCGACTACAACAACGTCCCGCAGCTGGAAGACGCCTTCGCATCGATGGGCGACACCATCGCCTGCGTGATCGTGGAAGCCGTGGCCGGCAACATGAACCTGATCCGCGCCACGCCGGACTTCCTGCGCCGCATGCGCGAGCTGTGCACCGAACATGGCGCCGTGCTGATCTTCGACGAAGTGATGTCGGGCTTCCGCGTCGGCCTCGGCGGCGCCCAGGAACTGTACGGCATCACGCCGGACCTGACCGCGCTGGGCAAGGTCATCGGCGGCGGCCTGCCGGTGGCGGCTTTCGGCGGCCGCGCCGACCTGATGGAAAAGATGGCCCCGGTCGGTCCGGTCTACCAGGCCGGCACCCTGTCCGGCAACCCGGTGGCGGTGGCCGCCGGCATGACCACGCTGAAGCTGGTGCAGGAACCGGGCTTCTACGACAAGCTCTCGAGCCAGACCAGGAAGCTGGTCGACGGCCTCACTGAAGCGGCGAAAGAAGCCGGCGTAGCCTTCTGCGGCGATGCCGTCGGCGGCATGTTCGGCATGTACTTTTCGAATCACATCCCGTCCACCTACGGCCAGATGATGGCTGGCGACAAGGAGCGCTTCAACCGCTTCTTCCACGGCATGCTCGACGAAGGCGTGTATTTTGCCCCGGCGATGTTCGAGGCAGGCTTCGTCTCGGCAGCCCATGACGACGCCGTCATCGAGGAAACCGTGGCGGCGGCGCGACGCGTGTTTGCCCGTATCGCTTAAGCCTCGCTTAGTTTTCTTTTTGTTACAAGGCAGGGACGCCCATTGGCGTTTCTGCCGTGATACACTCCGCGCCGACCATGAACAGTCCCTCTAAAAACTTACCCCACCCGGCGCGCTGACCATTTTTGAATCGTTGGCCGCGCCCGTTTTCATTTGCGCAGGCCCGATGATGAAGTCCAAGTTCCAGCTCTTCCGCCGTCTCACCGACAACGCCACCCTCAAGTCCCTCGGTCCCGGTCTCATTACCGGCGCGGCGGACGACGACCCATCCGGCATCGCCACCTATTCCCAGGCCGGCGCGCAATTCGGCTTCAACACCCTGTGGACCCTGGTCCTGACCTATCCCTTCATGGTCGGCATCCAGCTGGTCTCGGCACGCATCGGCCGCGTCACCGGCCGCGGCCTGGCCGCCAACATCCGCCGCGCGTATTCGCCCTGGCTGCTGTACGCGATCGTGGCCCTGCTGCTGGTGGCGAACGTGATCAACATCGCCGCCGACATTGCCGCCATGGGCGAAGCCCTGCGCCTGGTGACCGGCGTCGGCTCGCAGCACATGTATTCGCTGGGCTTCGGCATCCTGTGCCTGCTGCTGCAGGTCTTCCTGCCCTACAGCACCTACGTGCGCTACCTGAAGTGGCTGACGCTCGGCCTGCTGGCTTATGTCGCCACCGCCTTCGCCGTGCACATGCCCTGGACCGAAGTGGTGGCGCGCACCGTCTGGCCGCACTTCAGCTTCACCAAGGAGTCGGTGGCCCTGATCGTCGCCGTGTTCGGCACCACCATCTCGCCCTACCTGTTCTTCTGGCAGGCTTCGCAGGAAGTCGAAGAGATCCGCAACGACGCCGGCACACGCGCGCTGCGCACCCGCCCGAAGGACGCCCGGGCCCAGATGAAGCGCATCAAGATGGACACGCTGATCGGCATGGGCTTCTCGAACCTGGTGGCCTTCTTCATCATCCTGACCACGGCGGTGACGCTGGGCGCGCACGGCATCACCGATATCCAGTCCTCGGCACAGGCGGCCGAAGCGCTGCGTCCGGTGGCGGGCGAATTCGCCTTCGTGCTGTTCGCGCTGGGGATCATCGGTACCGGCATGCTGGCGGTGCCGGTACTGGCCGGCTCGGCCGCCTACGCCGTCACCGAGAGCTTCCGCTGGCGGAACGGCCTGGACCTGAAAGTGGTCGAGGCGCGCGAGTTCTACGGCATCATCGCCCTGGCCACGCTGGGCGGCGTGCTGCTCGACTTCGCCCCGGTCGACCCGATCGCGGCGCTGGTGCTGTCGGCCCAGATCAACGGCGTGATCGCGGTGCCGATCATGGTCGTCATGATGATGCTGGCGCATAACCGCAAGATCATGGGCCAGTACACGCTGACCACGCGCCATACCCTGATCGGCTGGATGGGCGTGGCCGTCATGCTGGTGGCGGTGGTGGCGATGTTCGCGACGATGTGAGCCGGCTTTATAAACAGCCTTCGATGTACTGGACCTGGGCCCAGCGGCCGGCGTAGACGTTCTCGATGCGGCCTTTCGCCGTTTCGAAGCGGATGGCGTTGGCGCCGCTGCGCCAGGTCAGGAAGCGCTCATCCTCCTCATAGGCGCGCGGTTCGATGCGTAGCCCGCGATACGCCTGCATCGCCTGCGCCACGCGGCTGCCCGGCCCGACGCCGCGCGTGGTGCGTAGACCAGGATGGAACAGGTCGATACGGGCCAGTTCGCCGCCTACGAACATCAGCGCCACGCCGGGGTGGCCGGGCAGCGGCAGCTGGTCGCAGTTGCTGCTGGCGCGCAGAGCGAGAGGCGTGCTTCGCAAGCCGGGCGCCAGACTGCGGGCCTGTGCGAAGGACATGCCGATCCTGAGCGGGCCGAAGCCTTCCGGCGCCAGGCGCCAATCGGCGGGGGCCTTTGCCTGCGCGCCGGCATTCGCACTGAGTACCAGGCATAAGGTAGCGGCAAGCCATCGCGCGCTGCGCTTCATGGTTTCCTTTCGATGAACGGGCGCCGCCCCATCCCCCACCCGTGGGGCTGCAATTGAGCGGCTCGAATCATTACGATGCACGCCTATCCATCACATCGTACGGAAACATACCATGCAAACCACGCTTACCTCTTCCGCGCCGCAATTCTCGCGCGCCGGCATCGTCTGGCTGAAACTGTCGGTGGTCTACCTGATCATCGGCATCGGCATGGGCATCGCCATGGGTGCCAGCCAGAACTTCACCCTGCGCCCGGTGCACGCCCACGTCAACCTGATCGGCTGGACCACGATGGCGCTGGCCGGCCTGATCTACAGCGTGTTTCCGCAGGCCGGGACCAGCCGCCTGGCGCGCGCCCACTTCTGGCTGCTGAACCTGGCGCTGCCGGTGATGATGGTGGCGCTGGGCCTGGTGCTGTTCGGCCACATGGACGTGGCGCCGGTGCTGGCGCTGGCCGAGATCGTCGGCGCGGCCGGCATCGCGGCGTTTGCGGCGAACCTGTTCATCAATCTGAAGAGCTGAGCGATATACTTCTCCGGGACGATCAACAGGTCATCGGAGACCGCATGAAACGCAGATACGCAAGCGCCCTGGTTCTGTCAGCGGGATTGCTGGCAGCCGGCGGCGCCCGGGCGCAAAACACCGACGAGGACATGTGCCGCAACGGCCTGTTCCCGTCGCAGCAGGAATTCGCGCTTGCCACCGTGGCCGGCACCGCGCCCAGACTCTACTTCTTCAACGACTGGGATGGCTGCCCGCAAAAAGGCGCATCCTGCCAGACCAAAGCCTACGTCGTGCCGGGCGATCGTCTGCTGCTCGGCAAGACGCACGGCGACTGGAGCTGTGCCTAGTACCAGGGCAAGTCACGCGAAACCGTGGGCTGGGTGCGCAGGCAGGATCTCGTCGTGCAAACAGCGGATGCAGTGCAGGCGGCCGACTGGATCGGCACGTGGAAGGAAGTCTACAAGGGTCCCGGCAGGATCGGCATCGCCCGCGTGGGCGACACCCTGCAGGTGAATGGGAAAACACGCTGGATCGGCCAGAATACCGAAAACTTCGGCGGTATCTCGGGCACGCTCGGCATCGCCGGCCGGCACGGCCATGTCGGCCCGGCCAGTGGCAAGGAAACGTATGAATGCAGCGCCGACATGGTCCGCATCGGCGACTTCCTGATCGTGCACGACAACGGCGTATGCGGCGGCCTGAACGTGCGCTTCGACGGTCTTTACGTGCGCTGAGTCCGTAAAACCTGCCCCGGGCAGGTCGTAAAACCTGCCCCCGGCAGGTTTTACTTGAGCCAGCCGCGGTGGCGGAAATACAGGAAAGGTGCGATCGCGCTGATGACCATCAGGGTCAGCGACCAGCCGTAGCCGAACTGCCATTCCAGCTCCGGCAGGAATTTGAAATTCATGCCGTAGACGCTGGCGATCAGGGTCGGCGGCAGGAAGGCCACCGAAGCCACCGAGAAGATCTTGATGATCTTGTTCTGGTTGATGTTGATGAAGCCGACGGTGGCGTCCATCAGGAAGTTGATCTTATCGAAGAGGAAAGACGTGTGGCCGTCCAGTGATTCGATGTCGCGCAGGATCTGCCGCGCTTCCTCGAACTGCTCCGAATTCAGCAAACGGCCGCGCATCAGGAAGCTGACCGCGCGGCGCGTGTCCATCATGTTGCGGCGGATGCGGCCGTTCAAGTCTTCCTCGTGGGCGATCGCATTCAGCGCGGCGGCCGCGTCCTGGTCGGTGAATTCCTTTTGCAGCACGCGCTGGCTGACCTCTTCCAGGCTCTCGTAGATGCCCTCGAGCGCATCCGCCGAGTACTCGGCATCGGTCGCGTACAGGTCGAGCAGCACGTCCATGTAGTCCTCGATCGAACCGGGACGCGAGCGCGCGCGCAGACGCACCAGGCGGAACACCGGCAGGTCGTCGTTGTGGACCGAGAACAGGATCTTTTTGGCCAGGATGAACGCGACCGTGACGATGCGCGACGGACCCTCTTCCTCTTCGAGCAGGAAGTCGGTGCGCAGGTGCAGGTCGCCGTTTTCCGCCTCGTAGTAGCGGGCCGAAGCCTCGATGTCCGATACTTCGTCTTCGCCCGGCAGGATGACGTCATACATCGCCTTGACGACGGCACGTTCTTCGTCGGTCGGGTCGGTGAGGTCGACCCAGACAGGCGTTACTTTCTCCAGATCCGCGCGCGACGCGATCGCTACCTGGTTCAGTCGGCCATTTTGTAGGACAAATACGTTGATCATGCGCTGCTTTCTCGGCCGGATTCGGAAACAGCGCAAGTGTACCTGTAAGCCCTGAGCCCGGCCACCCCACAGGCAACAAAATTGCCGCAACCCGGGGTCAGACACCGATTTTTTGAAATGTCCCGCGGGCTCTTTCCAGAATCTGGTGTCTGACCCCGGTTTGGGTTAAATCAAGGCAGGTCGGCGGCGTTCATCCGGCGCTGGATGACGGCGGTGCGGCGCGCCAGGTAGTTGGTCTGGCGGTGGGCGTCGTAGTAGCGCGGGTTGGGCAGCATCACCGCCAGGCGCGCGGCCTGGCCGGCGTTCAGGCTGGCGGCCGAGCTGCGGTAGTAGTGGCGCGCGGCGGCTTCGGCGCCGAACACGCCGCGGCCGAATTCGACCACGTTCAGGTAGATTTCCAGGATGCGCTGCTTGCTCATCACCGTTTCCAGCATGTAGGCGATGACCAGTTCCTGGCCCTTGCGCAGGTAGTTGCGCGAGCCGGACAGGAACAGGTTCTTGGCCAGCTGCTGGGTGATGGTGGAACCGCCGCCGGTGACCTTGTGGCGCTTGTTGTTGCGCTCCCAGGCCTTTTCCAGCGCTTCCCAGTCGACGCCGTCATGTTCCGTAAAATTCGCGTCTTCGGACGCGATCACCGCGCGCTTCAGGTTGTTCGAGATGCGCTCGTAGGGCATCCACACCTGTTCCAGCTTCGCGTCCGGGTTCTTTTCGCGCAGGCTCGAGAGCTGCTGGCGCATCATGCTGGTCGACGACGGATTGAACTGGGTCCACCAGCAGATCATCGCAAAGAAGTACAGCTGCACCAGCAGCACGGCCAGCAGCGGCCCGAGGACGATCCACTTCAGCCAGCGGCGGCGGCCCTTGCTTTTCGTGGTGCCGGCAGTCTTGCCGGCGCTGGCCGCCATGCTCGCCCTGAGCGCTTTCATCATAGTTTTGTTCGCATCTGTTCCAGGATGGTTGCCGTCTGCGGGCGCACGCCGCGCCAGATGGCGAAGGCTTCGGCGGCCTGCTCGACCAGCATGCCCAGGCCGTCGCGGGTCGTGGCGCCATGGCTGGCGGCGAATTCCATGAACGGGCTCGGCTTGTTCCCGTACATCATATCCAAAGCCAGCGTGCCCTGGCAAAAAGCGCTGGAAGGCACGGGCGGCATCGACGATGACAGGCTGGCCGAGGTGGCGTTGATCGCCACGTCGAAGGCGCCGGCGATGTCCTCGAAGCCGCAGGACGCCAGCTGCCCCGGATGCGCCAGCTGCCCGGCAAAGTGCGACACCAGCGCATCGGCGGTGGCGCGGGTGCGGTTGGCGATCACGATCGTTTGCGGGCCATGCTGCAGGATCGGCAGGATCACGCCGCGCGCCGCGCCGCCCGCGCCCAGCAGCAGCACGCGTTTGCCGGCCAGGGGCACGCCGGCATTGCGGACGATGTCGGCCACCAGGCCGGGGCCGTCGGTGTTGTCGCCGACGATCTCGCCGTTCTCGAAACGCAGGGTGTTGACGGCGCCGGCCAGGCGCGCGCGTTCTTCGAGGCGGGTGGCGATGTTCGCCGCTTCCAGCTTGAAGGGCACGGTGACGTTGGCGCCGCGGTAGCCGGCTTCGATCAGGCCGCGCACGGTGTCGGCGAAGCCGTCCAGCGGTGCGAGAACGCGTTCGTAGACGAGGTCCTGGCCGGTCTGCGCCGCGAACTGGGCGTGGATGTCGGGGGACCGGCTATGGCCGATCGGATTGCCGATCACGCAATACTTGTCGCTCATGCGCCTTTTTCTTTCTGCAGTTCGGTTTCCAGCTTGCCTTCCCGCGTGAACGTGAAGGTCGTGATCACGATCCACAGGTCGTCCTTGTCGGTGGAACGCATATTCGCCGGGAATTTGCCGAAGGGCGCCGCGCGGCGCACGATGCCCAGCGCGGCCTGGTCCAGCGCGCGGTTGCCGGACGAGCGCTCGATGCGCGGTCCGCCTTCCTTGTCGTAGATGCTGCCGTCCTGGAAGACCGGAATGTACATCACCAGCTCGCCGTACAGCTTGCGGCCGTTCTGCTGCGGGAAGCTGAGGGTGCCGACTTCCTCGACCCGCTTCTGCATCGCCTTGTAGTACAGGGCGTAGCCGACCCCGCGCGTGCTGGGGCTGATGAAGGTCTTCTTGGGGCGCTTGTTCTGGTCCGAGATGCGCTGGGTGATCTCGGCGGTCTGGCGCGCGATGGCGCGGCTGGTCTCGAGCATGTCGGCGCCGTTGCGCGACGGGTCCGGCTTGTCCTGCTCGGCGATCGGCGCCGCGTTGAAGCCGGAGGCGCGGGTCTGGGTCAGGATCTTCTGGCGCTGTTCCAGCTCGGCGATGCGGCGCTGCACGGCCTTGATGCTGTCGCCATCCTCGACCTTGCGCAGGTCGGGCAGCGGCGACTGGGCGCGCCCGGCATCGGCGTTGCCGCCGCCGTCGAGGTTGGCCTGGGCCAGCGCCTCGGCCTTGACCGGGGCGCGCTCGTGCTTGGCGTTGACCAGGATGACTTCCAGCCCCGGATCGGTCGGCTGCAACCGGAACGCATCCGGCGCGGCGAAGCGGATCGCCAGCAGGGATGCGTGCGCCAGCACCGAGAAGGCGATGGCGATCGTCATGGAACGGTTGTGTTGGAGGCTCTTCACGTGCTGCGGGATGGGACGGTTGGGAGTACGTAACTACCCATTCTACCGTGCAAGGCCGTGACTTTGTTGGGCTGAATCGCCGCTGTTGTAGGGTGGGCACTCCGAACCCACCCTAACGTTAGCGTTATGAAAACATCAGGCTGCTGGCACATCCGTCTGCGTTGCCGGATCGGTCACGGTCACCGATCCCTCGGCCTCCACCGCTTCCTCGGCCGCCGCCTCGCCGGTATCCGCGGCGGTGTCCGCCGCTTCCTCTTCCTCCTCGAGTTCGAGCTCGGCGGCCGCTTCCGGCGTCGGCTCGGCCACTTCGAGCAGGCGGGCTTCCAGCGACAGGTCGACCTCGTCCCAGCGCACGATGTCCATGCGGACCTGCGCGCCGCGCGGCACCTGCTGCATGCCCGGCAGGCGGATCACCAGCGGGATTTCGACCAGGCGCAGCACCTCGTCCTTCAGCACCACGGCATCGACCTGACGTGCATTTTCCTGGCCCAGCCAGCGCAGGCACCAGTAGCGCTCCATGTTCTGCTGGAACTCGTTGTAAGCCGCGTAGGCCGCATCGAAAGCCGAGACGATCGAGAACAGGGTCGCGTCGCGCGGCTTGAACGGGGCCACCAGCGGCGCCGTCACGCCGTGCTCGGCGCAGGCCAGGATCTGCCACTGGTTGACCAGGTCGGTGTAGCGGCGCAGCGGCGAGGTGCTCCAGGCATACTGGTCGACGCCCAGGCCCTGGTGCGGCGCTGCGTGGGTCACCATGCGCACCTGGATCTTGGCGTTCCAGCCGCCGGCACCCGGGCCCTGCGAGCGGTAGATGCCCGGCACGCCCGAGTCGTGCAGCAGCTTGCCCCAGGTGCTGTTCGCGAAGATCATCAGCTCGGCGACGATCTTGTCCAGCGGCGCGCCGCGCTTGCGGCGCACGATCGTGACGACGTCGTCCTCGACGTAGAAATTGAAGTCGACGCGGTTGGCCTGCTCCGGCTTGAGGCCGAAGGCTTCGCGCTTCTTCATGCGGCCCGCTTCGAGCTGCAGCGCCCACTTCCACAGCAGGCCCAGTTCGTCCTTGTGCGGGTACTCGCCCGTGCCGCTTTCCAGCACCTCTTCGGTGACCAGGGCGTCGAGGTCGTTCAAACGCAGGTTGGTCTTGATCGGCACGCGCTCGGCGCGGGTCTCGGTCGACAGCACCGACCAGTTTTCCGGATTCAGCGTCGCGTACAGCGACAGCGCCGGGCAGTCCTTGCCTTCGGCCAGGGTGAAGGCTTCCACGACTTCGTCCGGCAGCATGGTGATCTTATCGCCCGGCATATACACGGTCGACATGCGCGCGCGCGCGATCTTGTCGATCGCATCGTCCGGGCGGATGCCCAGGCCGGGTGCGGCGATGTGGATGCCGACCCGCACCAGGCCGTCGTCCAGGTGCTCGACCGAGAAAGCGTCGTCGATCTCGGTGGTGGTCACGTCGTCGATCGAGAAAGCCGCGACTTTCGCCAGCGGCAGATCGCCCGGCGCGCCCGGCACCGTCACGGGCGGGAAGCCGGCGCCGCGCGGGAAGTGCTCGAACAGGAAGCGCGCCATGTGCAGTTCCTTGGCCGAGGCCATCCCCTTGGTCGTCAGCATCAGGCGCGGGGCGGTGGTATGCAGTTCGTTGGCGGCGGTTTCCAGCGCCTTGTATTCGATGCTGTTCTTGTCCGGCTTGAACAGCAGCTGCTGCACCAGCGGCTGCATCGCGTCAGGGAGGCGGCCCGCCTTCAGCTCCTCGACATAGGAGGCCTGCACGATCGCCTGCTGCTTCTTCTTTTCGATGCCGGCCAGCGCCGCGCGCAGCGACTGTTCCGGCGCGGCCTTGTAGCGGCCACGGCCCTTCTTGTAGAAATAGATGGGGGCGTTATGCAGCGCCAGCACCAGGCCGGCGGCTTCGAAAGGCAGCGGCGCGTGGCCGAAGTATTCGGCGCCCAGTTCCGTGAAGCCGAATTCTTCCTGGCCCGCGACTTCCCACAGGAATTCGAGGTCGACTTCCTGCGCGACGGCCTTGGCCTGCTCCAGCAGCTCGGCCGGGGACGGCTTGTCGAACTGCAGCAGCACATCGCGCGACTTGACCTTGGTGCGCTTCCCGCTCGGCATTTCGACCTGGTAGGCCTCGCCCGCCTGGGACAGCACGGTGCCGACCTTGAAGTCGCCGGATTCTTCGAAAAATACGTTCATTTCATTCACATTCATTACGGAAGTCGATAAACCTACTGCGCGTCGCGCTGGCGATCTGCGATGCTCGCTGTACTTTCGTACAGCTGTGCTTCTCGATCACCATCGCTTCCGCTCGCTACGGTTTCTCGAGCTTCCTTGGGTTTGGCTGCCAGATCCAGCACCGCCGGCAAGAATACCTCGGTGACCAGCAGCAGGCCTTGACGGCGGCGATAGACGCAGCGCCGCGCATAGTGGACAGAGTCTAGCCGCACGCCCAGCCCCTCCCGGCTCAGCGCCGCATGCACGCGCGCCAGCAGGGGGTGGCCCGGGCGGATGCGGGCAAATTCGAGCTGGCCGCGCACGACCCTCGGATCATAGAACAGGGTCGTGCCGAGCGAGCGCTCGCCGAGCGCCGAGAACAGCGGCCAGTCCTGCGCCGTCGCGCTCATCGGCACGACGGTGTGGCCGTAGACCACCGGCGCGCCGTCGCAGCGCAGCAGCACCTCGCGCTCCCAGACGCGGCGGACCCTGGACAGGCCAATCGCCGCGGCTTCGTCCGCCAGGCAGACGTTCGGCGCCTGGCGCAGCTTTTGCACGCGGAACTGGCGGCTGTGCGCGATCAGGCGCGCGGTCAGCGAACCCGGCGTGGTCAGCCAGTCGCGCATGGCCTCACCGGCGCCGACGCCGTCCGCATGCGCCAGCCAGCGGGCCCGGCGCAGCGATGCCGGCCTCACGCCCGGTCCGATCCGGTGCAGAAGTCCAGCACCTCGTCGACGTATTGTTCGAACTCCGACACCGCATGGTCGCTGCCTTCGATGACGTGCTGGCGCGCGCCCGCGTAGTGGGCCACCATGTCGCGGTAATCCAGCACTTCGTCGCCGGTTGCAGCCAGCAGGAAGTAGCGTTCCGGGCGCGATATTTTCTCCACCTTCAGGTCGTCCAGCTCGGCTATGTACTCGCGCTTGAACTCGAAAGGCTCGTCGGAGTGCCAGGCGGTGGTCACGCCGACGTGCTGTTCCAGGTTCGCCAAAGGATCGACGGCCGGGTTGATCAGCACCGCGCGGCAGCCGAAGCGCTCGGCCAGCCAGGTCGCGTAAAAGCCGCCCAACGAGGAGCCGACGATGGCCAGCTTGCCCTGCGCCGCATGGCGCTCGGCCAGCGTCAGCACCAGTTCCATCGCCGCCTTCGGCGAAGCCGGCAGCTGCGGGCAGATCAGCTGCTGCGCGCGGCCCAACTGCGCCATGCGCTGGTGCACCACCCGCGCCTTGAAGGACTTGGGCGAGGAGCGGAAGCCGTGCAAATACAGCACGTGCGCGTCTGCGAGGTGCGGAGAACTCATTCCGCCAGCGCCTCCAGCAGCTTCTGGTGCACGCCGCCGAAGCCGCCGTTGCTCATCACGAGGATGTGGTCGCCCGGCTGGGCGGCCTGCACGATGGCCTTCACCATGTAGTCGAGCTGGTCGAAGCTGTGCGCGATGCTGCCCAGCGGTTTCAGGGCGTCGGCCAGCGACCAGCCCAGCGCCTGCTGGCTGCCGAAGCCGAACACCAGATCCGCATCCTTCAGGCTGCCCGGCAGCGCATCTTTCATCGCGCCCAGCTTCATGGTGTTCGAGCGGGGCTCGAGCACGGCCAGGATGCGGCCCTTGTTACCTATTTTCTGGCGCAGGCCGCCGACGGTGGTCGCGATCGCGGTCGGATGGTGGGCGAAGTCGTCGTAGACGGTCACGTCGCGCACCACGCCGCGCACTTCCATGCGCCGTTTGACGCTCTGGAAGCGCGCCAGCGATTCGATGGCCTGGGCAGGCGGCACGCCGACGTGGCGCGCGGCGGCGATCGCGGCCAGCGCATTCGTGCGGTTGTGGTGGCCGGTCAGGTCCCAGTGCACGGTGCCCTGGAGTTCGCCATTGAATAACACGTCGAAGCTGGAACCGCCCGGATGTTCGACCAGGCTCCAGTTCACGCCTTCGGATGCGCCGAAGGCTTCTTTCTCGCTCCAGCAGCCGCGCTTGAGCACGCGGCCGATCGAGGCTTCGTCGCCGTTGACGATCAGGCGGCCCACGCCGGGCACGGTGCGCACCAGGTGGTGGAACTGGGTCTCGATGGCGCCGATGTCCGGGAAGATGTCGGCGTGGTCGTATTCCAGGTTGTTCAGCACTGCGGTCTTGGCGTGGTAGTGCACGAACTTGGAGCGCTTGTCGAAGAAGGCGGTGTCGTACTCGTCGGCTTCGATCACGAAGAAATCGGATTCGGAATCGCCCTGCAGGCGCGCCGAGATGCCGAAGTTCATCGGCACGCCGCCGATCAGGAAGCCCGGCGAATAGCCGGCATCTTCCAGGATCCAGGCCAGCATCGAGGTGGTCGTGGTCTTGCCGTGGGTACCGGCGACGGCCAGCACCCATTTATGACGCAGAATGTGGTCCCCTATCCATTGCGGGCCAGATACGTACGGCAGGCCGCGGTTCAGGATTTCCTCGATCAGCGGATTGCCTCGGGTCATCACGTTCCCGATCACGTAGAGGTCGGGATTGAGCGCCACCTGTTCCGGGCTATAGCCCTGGATCAGTTCGATGCCCTGGGCTTCGAGCTGGGTGCTCATCGGAGGATAGACGTTGGCGTCGCAGCCGGTGACGCGGTGGCCGGCCTCTTTGGCCAGGACTGCCAGACCGCCCATGAAGGTGCCGCAAATACCGAGGATGTGGATGTGCATGGTGATCGAGAAAATAGCGAATGCACGATTTTACCCGACGCGATGCCATTTTCCTTTCAAGAGTATGATCACGGACATGATGCCAACGCCAAATGATGACCTCCAAACTTTGCGCGCGCGTATTGCTGCCACTGCGGCGCGCATGATTGCCCAGGATGGCGCCGACTATGCCACCGCCAAGGCCAAGGCCGCGCGCCAGGTGCTGGGTGCCGACCGTCCCTCCCCCAACTATTTGCCGGACAATACCCAGGTCGAAGACGAAGTGCGGCGCTACCAGTCGCTGTTCCAGGGCCCGGCCCAGGCCGCGCGCCTGCAGCACCTGCGCGGCGCGGCGCTCGAAGTGATGGAACAGCTGGCCGAGTTCCGTCCCTACCTCACCGGCGCCGTGCTGAACGGCACCGCCGGCGAACATGACGCCATCAACCTGCAATTGTTCGCCGACAGCGCCAAGGAGGTCGAGATCTTCCTGCTGAACCGCAACGTCGACATCGATATCTCGGAAACGGCGCACTTCAAGGGCAGCCGCCACGAGCCGGTCGAAACCGTCAGCTTCGAGTGGAAGCAGGAAACCATCCACGCCGAATTGTATGAAATGAACGATTTGCGCGGCGCCCTGAAACCGCGTGCCGACGGCCGCCTGCAGCGCGTGGACGCGGCCGGCCTGCGCTCTTTAATGATTACCGACCAAACCCTGGAACAAGATGAATAAGAAGAATGTCATCGGCTACGCCATCCTGGCCGCCGCCTTTGCCGTGTTCGGCGCCATCGCCGCCGTCAAGAACGAAGCGAAAGGCCCGCTGACCACCAGCTATGCGCCGACCGACGGCCGCCCGCACACGGCGGTCAACAATCTGTATGCGCAGTCGCTGAACGACCTGGCCGGCAAGCCGCAACGCTTAAGCCAGTGGAAAGGCAAGCCGCTGCTGGTGAATTTCTGGGCATCCTGGTGCGGCCCCTGCGTGCAGGAGATGCCGGAACTGTCGGAACTGGCGGCCAAGGATGGCGGCAAGCACTTCAATGTGATCGGGATCGGCATCGATTCGCCGACGAACCTGAACGAATTCGTCAAGAAGACCAAGGTTTCCTATCCGCTGTATGTCGGCGGCATGAGCGGTACCGACCTGTCGCGCGAGCTCGGCAATACCCATGGCGGCCTGCCCTTCACGGTCCTGATCGGTCCGGACGGCCAAGTGCGCAAGACTTACCTGGGCCGGCTGAAATTCGAGGAATTGCGCGCAGATCTGGCCAAGCTGTAAGCAGGACGGCTGAACGGCGAACGGTCGTTCACTTATATTCCAGGCGCTTTTTATCGCTTGCCAACACACAATGTTGGCGGCAAAATGCCTGTCTTTCGGGCAAACAGACGGTTCAACATGGCGAAAAAGCTACTGCTGCTCAATGGCCCCAACCTGAATTTATTGGGGACGCGCGAGCCTGCGGTGTACGGCGCTACCACGCTGGCCGACATCGAACAGGCGGCGACAGCCCAGGCAGCGGCAGCAGGGGCAAGCATCGCCTGCTTCCAGAGCAACCATGAGGGAGCGCTGATCGACCGCATCCATGCCGCAAGGCAGGAAGGGGTGGGCGGGATCGTCATCAATCCGGGCGGGCTGACCCATACCAGCGTTGCCCTGCGCGATGCGCTGGCGGCGGTGGAGATTCCGTTCGTGGAAGTCCACCTCTCTAATATTTATAAGCGTGAGGAGTTCCGGCACCACTCGTTTTTGTCTGCGATCGCGCAAGGCACGATTTGTGGACTGGGCGCCGATGGATATCGGTTTGCCATCGACTTCGCGCTCAAAGAGCGTTAATCTACGTCAACTTCACGCATCCTGTGCGGATTTGCGCTAACCACCTGACGCGCCGCATACTCAACAACAAATAATTCCAAGGGGTTTCACATGGATCTACGAAAACTCAAGACATTGATCGACCTCGTCGCCGAGTCGGACATCGCCGAACTCGAAGTGACCGAAGGCGAAAGCAAGGTTCGCATCGTCAAGTCCTCCGCAATCCCGCAGAATCAGATGGTCATGGTGCCGCAGCAGGGCGTGCAGCAGTTCTCCGCCCCGGCCGTCGCCAGCGCTCCCGCAGCGACTGCAGCGGCCCCGGCCGCAGAACCGGCAGCCGCCGAGCCGACCGGCCACGTGGTCAAGTCGCCGATGGTCGGCACCTTCTACCGCTCGTCGGCCCCGGGCGCCCCGGCCTTCGTCGAAGTCGGCGCCACCGTGAAGGAAGGCGACACCCTGTGCATCATCGAAGCAATGAAGCTCCTGAATGAAATCGATGCCGACATCTCCGGCACCGTCACCAAGGTCCTGGTGGAGAACGGCCAGCCTGTCGAGTTCGGCCAGCCGCTGTTCGTGATCGGCTAAGCATTGAAGTTATAAAGTACGGGGCCAGTCTGCTTTTCAGAAGCGGCTGGCCTTTGAAGTCTTTCTTCCTGTTGCATCCGGCCCCGCCGGCACTCACAGAAACACCGCATACCATGTTTGAAAAAATTCTAATCGCCAACCGTGGTGAAATCGCGCTGCGTATCCAGCGCGCGTGCCGCGAAATGGGCATCAAGACGGTCGTCGTGCACTCCGAAGCCGACAAGGACGCCAAGTACGTGAAACTGGCCGACGAATCCGTTTGCATCGGCCCGGCGCAGTCGGCGCAGAGCTATCTGAGCATGCCGGCGATCATCAGCGCGGCCGAAGTTACGGACGCCGAAGCGATCCACCCGGGCTACGGCTTCCTGTCGGAGAACGCAGACTTCGCCGAACGCGTCGAAAAATCGGGCTTCGTCTTCATCGGCCCGCGTCCGGAATCGATCCGCATGATGGGTGACAAGGTGTCGGCCAAGCAGGCGATGATCCGCGCCGGCGTGCCTTGCGTGCCGGGTTCGGAAGGCGCCCTGCCGGACGATCCGAAGGAAATCATCCAGATCGCGCGCAAGATCGGCTATCCGGTCATCATCAAGGCCGCCGGCGGCGGTGGCGGCCGCGGCATGCGCGTCGTGCACACCGAGGCAGCCCTGCTGTCCGCCGTGCAGATGACCAAGACCGAAGCCGGTACTGCCTTCGGCAATCCCGAAGTCTACATGGAGAAGTACCTCGAAAATCCGCGCCACGTGGAAATCCAGGTGCTGGCCGACGAGCACAAGCAGGCGGTCTGGCTGGGCGAGCGCGACTGCTCGATGCAGCGCCGCCACCAGAAAGTGATCGAGGAAGCGCCGGCGCCGGGCATCCCGCGCAAGACCATCGAGAAGATCGGCGAACGCTGCGCCGAAGCCTGCCGCAAGATCGGCTACCGCGGCGCCGGCACCTTCGAATTCCTGTACGAGAACGGCGAGTTCTACTTCATCGAGATGAACACCCGCGTCCAGGTCGAGCACCCGGTCACCGAGATGATCACCGGGATCGACATCGTCCAGGAACAGATCCGCATCGCCTGCGGCGAGCGCCTGCGCTTCAAGCAGCGCGACATCATGCTGTCGGGCCACGCGATCGAGTGCCGCATCAACGCCGAAGACCCGTTCAAGTTCACGCCGTCGCCGGGCCGTATCACCGGCTGGCACCCGCCGGGCGGTCCCGGCATCCGCGTCGATTCGCATGCCTACGCCGGCTATTACGTGCCGCCGCACTACGACTCGATGGTCGGCAAGGTCATCGCTTACGGTGCGACCCGCGAACAGGCCATCCGCCGCATGCAGATCGCGTTGTCGGAAATGGTGGTCGAGGGTATCCTGACGAATATCCCGCTGCACCGCGAACTGATGGTCGATGCCCGCTTCATCGAGGGCGGCACCAACATCCATTACCTGGAGCAGAAACTGGCGCACAAGCCGAAGGCCGAACAATGAGCTGGACTGAAGTCGTCATCGAGATCGCGCGCGAGCACGCCGAGGCCCTGTCCGACGCCTTGATGGAAGCGGGCGCGCTGTCGGTCTCGGTCGAAGACGCCGACGAAGGCACCGACCAGGAAAAGCCGCTGTTCGGCGAACCGGGCATGGTGCCGACCGAGGCGGCGTGGGACCACAGCCGCGTGGTCGCGCTGACCGACGTCGACGCCGACCAGGCTGCGATCGTGGCTGAAGCCGCGTCCGCCATCGGCCTGGCATCCAGCCCCCGCTTCACCACCCGTCCGGTAGCGGATGCCGACTGGGTGCGCCTGACGCAGTCGCAGTTCGAGCCCATCCACATCGGCAAGAACATCTGGGTCGTGCCGAGCTGGCACGAAGCGCCGGACCCGAACGGCCTGATCCTGGAAGTCGACCCGGGCCTGGCCTTCGGCACCGGCAGCCACCCGACCACCCGCTTGTGCATGGAATGGCTGGAAGCCCATCCGGCGCCGGGCAAGGCGGTGCTGGACTACGGCTGCGGTTCGGGCATCCTGGCGATGGTTGCCAGGAAGCTCGGCGCTGACGAGGTCGTCGGCGTCGACATCGACCCGCAGGCCATCGAATCGGCCGCGCTGAACGCGGAGCGCAACAACTGCGCCATCGAGTTCTACGTGCCGGACGACTTCGTCGCCTCGCACTACGGCGAACGCCGCTTCGACATCGTGGTCGCCAACATCCTGTCGAGCCCTCTGAAGCTGATGGCGCCGATGCTGTCCGGCCGCGTGGCGCCCGGCGGTTCGCTGATCCTGTCCGGCGTGCTGGCGCGCCAGGCCGAGGAAGTGGCCGCTGCCTACGCCCCCTTCATCAAGCTGAGCGTCTGGGCCGAGCTGGATGGCTGGGTCGCTCTGCACGGCTCCATCGGCACCAACTAAGGGCATGGCGCTCGCGACCCAGTGCCCCCACTGCCACACCACGTTCCGGGTCGCCTCGGACCAGCTCAAGCTCCGCGGCGGCATCGTCCGCTGCGGCGCCTGCCAGAGCATCTTTGACGGCAATGCCCATCTGATCGACCTGGACGCGCTGGCGGCCAGCAAGGAGCAGCAGGCGGCGGCGCCTGCAACGCCTGCAGCCGAGGCGCCGCCAAGCGAGCCGCCTGTCTACACCCTCGATTTCGACCATACCTTCGACCCGCTCGGCATCCTGCCGAAGGCGGAAGCCGATGCGCCCTCGCCCGCGCCGCGCGCGCAGGTATGGCGCAACGGCGGCGGCGTGACGTCTTCGCCTGCCGCCGACGAGGCCGAGCTTGAAGCTGAAGCCGAACCTGAGGTGCAGGCCGATACCCTGCCGCCGGCGACGGAAGCCGAGGCGCCGGCTGCGCAGGATGAGCACGAGCTTGTTGCTCCTGCTGCTGGCGATGCGGATACGGATGCCATCGTGGCCGAAGCGGCTCCCGAGCCGGCAGCCCCGCCGCCGCCGGCATCGTCCTATGCGCCCCAGGGGCGCATCGAACCCAGCTTCGACCTGCCGGTGGACGAAGAAATCGTCGCCCAGCCGCTGCCCGACGACGACCCGCACGGCCATCACGACGAGACTCCCGCCGCCATGAGCGCCGCGGGCACCGGCATGGGCGCGGACGACATCCCCCTGCCCTTGCGCGCCTCGGCCGCCGGCATCGATACGCTGGCGCCCTCCGCACCGACGCCGGCGCCGAAATCCGCGCGCGCCAAGGCGCTCGAGGCCCGTTCGCGCCGCACCAAAATGACGCCGACGAAGATCGACGCGCCCAAGCTGCGCGTGCCGGTCAATGCCGAGGCCGACGAACCCGAGTTCGTCAAGCGCAGCCGCAAGCAGGAGCAGTCGGGTCGCACCCGCCGCCTGCTGATGATCGCCGGCGCCGTACTGCTCGCGCTGCTGCTGGCGGCCCAGTTCGTGGCGGGCTTCCGCAACGTGCTGGCGGCCCGCTATCCGGGCGCCAGGCCGGCCCTGAACGCCGGCTGCGCCCTGCTGGGCTGCCGCATCGGCCTGCCGATGCAGATCGAGAACCTGGCGATCGAGACCGGCGAACTGTCCACCCTCGGTGTCGACACGTATTCGCTCAACACGCTGCTGCGCAACCAGGGTAGCCTCGTGCAGGCCTGGCCCAGCATCCAGCTCGAGCTGACCGACGCCAACGACAAGCCGCTGCTGCGCCGCGTATTCGGTCCCGCCGAGTACCTGCCGCAGGGCGTGCCGGCCGCCGCCGGTTTCGCCGGGCGCTCGGAGCAGCCGGTCCGGCTGAACTTCGCGCTCACCGGGCTGAAGCCGTCCGGCTACCATATGATCGTTTTCTACCCCTAATTCCGTTTCACCCATTTCAGGAACCACCATGACCAAGACTGCGCTGATCTGCGGCTCGATTGCCTTCGACAAGATCATGCAATACCAAGGCCGTTTCGGCGAAACCCTGCTGGCCGACCAGCTGCACCGCGTGAACGTGTCCTTCCTGGTGCCGACCCTGCGCACCGAATTCGGCGGCTGCTCCGTCAACATCGCCTACAACCTCAAGATGCTGGGCGGCGATCCGCTGATCATGGGCACCATCGGCCAGGACGGCGGCGACTACCTCGAGCGCATGGAAAAGCAGGGTCTGGCGACCAACGCGATCCGCACCATCGCCGATGCTTACACCGCGCAATGCTTCGTCACCGCCGACCTGGACAACAACCAGATCAACGCCTTCCACCCGGGCGCGATGCAGTTCTCGCACGAGAACAGCCTGGCCGACTACCTGCCGCTGCGCGTCGCCATCGTCTCGCCGGACGGCCGCGACGGCATGATCAAGCACGCGCGCGACTGCGCCGAGCGCGGCGTGTCGCTGATGTTCGATCCGGGCCAGCAGCTGCCGATGTTCAGCGGCGAAGAACTGCTGACCTTCCTCGAACAAGCCAGCTACCTCGCCTGCAACGACTATGAATTCGAGATGGTGATGGACCGTACCGGCCTGACGCTGCAGGACATCGCCTCGCGCCTGGACGCGCTGATCATCACGCGCGGCGAGCAGGGTTCGGACATTTATGCCGGCGGCGAGCATCACAAGATTCCGGCGGTACCGGCGGAGAAGGTGGTCGATCCGACCGGCTGCGGCGACGCCTACCGCGCCGGCCTGCTGTTCGGCATTGCGAACGATCTGGACTGGCCGACCAGCGGCCGCTTGGCCAGCCTGCTCGGCTCGATCAAGATCGCCCACCAGGGCGGCCAGAACCACAGCTTCACGCCGCAAGAGATCGCGGACAAGTTCGAAGCGGCGTTCGGCTACCGCTTCTGAGCTTCGTTTGGCAGCGTGCTGCTCAGCCGATCACGCGCAGCACGATCTGCAGCAGTATGAACGCCACCAGCACCGAGAAATCGATGCCGCCGATCGGCGGGACCACCCGCCGGATCGGACGCAGCAGAGGATAGTTCAGGGCGCGCACGAAAGGCGCCAGCGGCGCATCGGGATTCACCCAGCTGAAGATGACTTCCAGGATCAGCAGCCCGATGAAGCCGTAGATAATCCAGTGCAGGAACCGCAGCACGGCGGTCAGCAGCACCATCTGCACGCTCCACCCCGCCAAAAACAGCACTGAGCTGGCCACCAGCACGACCAGGAAGGCGCCAATCAGGCTCGCCCAGTCATACCCTCCCACGCCCGGCAAAATGCGGCGCAGCGGGCGTACCAGCCAATCCGTCAGCGTGAAGGTGAATTGCGCAACCGATGCCGGCGGTCGCACGCGCGTCACCTGCATCCAGAAGCGCAGCAACAAGACCCCACCGACCACGCCGGCCACGGTATCGACGATCAACTGAAGAATGGGCAGCACAAGCTCTCCTTAAAAAAAAACCGCTGTGTGACCAACTCACACAGCGGTATTTTGCCTGAACCAGGCAGGAATGGGATTACGGACGGCTGCTGGTCGGGAAAGGCCATGCTGCCGGTGCGATCACCGATTTGGCTGCCGGCTGGGCCGACTGGCTTGCCGAACCGCTGTCCTTGGCGTCGGCCTTGGTGTCCGACTTGGTGTCGGCCTTGGCTTCAGCCTTGGTGTCCGCTTTCGCTTCCGGCTTGGCTTCCGGCTTTGCTTCAGCCTTCGGCGCAGCAGCCTTCTTCGCGGCCGGCTTGGCTGCCGGCTTGGCGGCGGCCTTCACTGCCGGCTTGGACTCGGCGGTTTTGGTGGCTGCGGTTTTGGTGGCCGGAGCTTTAGCGGCGGTCTTGGTTGCAGCAGCTTGGGCCGGTGCTTTGGCAGCGGTCTTGGTTGCCGCAGATTTAGCCGGAGCCTTGGCAGCGGTTTTGGTTGCAGCAGTCTTGGCCGGTGCTTTGGCTGCGGTCTTGGTTGCAGCAGCTTTGGCCGGGGCTTTGGCGGCGGTCTTGGTAGCAGCAGCCTTGGCCGGAGCTTTGGCAGCGGTCTTGGTAGCAGCAGCCTTGGCCGGAGCTTTGGCAGCGGTCTTGGTTGCGGCAGCTTTTTTGGCCGGGGCTTTGGTGGCGGTCTTGGTTGCAGCAGCTTTGGCCGGGGCTTTAGCAACGGTCTTGGTTGCAGCAGCTTTCTTAGCCGGAGCTTTAGCAGCGGTTTTGGTAGCAGCAGCTTTCTTGGCCGGAGCTTTAGCAGCGGTTTTGGTAGCAGCAGCTTTCTTGGCCGGAGCTTTAGCAGCGGTCTTGGTTGCAGCAGCTTTTGCCGGCGCTTTAGCAGCGGTCTTGGTTGCAGCAGCTTTCTTGGCCGGTGCTTTGGCAGCGGTCTTGGTTGCAGCAGCTTTTGCCGGCGCTTTAGCAGCGGTCTTGGTTGCAGCAGCTTTCTTGGCCGGCGCTTTAGCAGCGGTCTTGGTTGCGGCAGCTTTCTTGGCCGGTGCTTTGGCAGCGGTTTTGGTTGCAGCAGCTTTTGCCGGCGCTTTAGCAGCGGTCTTGGTTGCAACGGCTTTCTTGGCCGGTGCAGCTGCTTTGGTTGCAGCAGCTTTCTTTGCTGCCGGCTTTGCTGCCGGTTTAGCAGCAGCTTTTGCTGCCGGCTTTGCCGCGGCTTTTGCAGCCGGTTTCGCTGCAGCTTTTGCAGCCGGCTTTGCGGCCGGTTTTGCAGCGGCTTTGGCGGCCGGTTTTGCTGCCGGTTTAGCGGCGGCTTTTGCTGCCGGCTTGGCGGCTACCGCTTTTTTGGCGGCGGTGGTTTTTTCGGCGGCGGCTTTTGCTGCCGGCTTTGCTGCGGTTTTCTTAGCGGCTGTTGCCATTTTGTGTTCTCCTTCTCTGCGATGAGAAAATACGCTACAAGGTTTGAACCCGTCCAACCCGTCTGCTTGGTCGGGCGAATTATTCATCGGCGCACACTCGCGTCTGCGTCAATGAATCCGGCACCAGCTGAACTGCTGCAACTCCTCAAATCTGCAGCACTTCAGCTATCGTCGTCGCCGACGACCTAACGACAAAAGTTCGATGGCTCACTTCACTGTTTCACACCGCTGCACTCAAGAGTGCGAAAAGAAAAAGCCGCCATGCCCGAATTAATTCAGGCAATGCGGCTTGTTCTTTTCGCGAAGCTTACGTGCATACTGAATGAATCAGCGTCCTATTTTTTGATCGGTTTGCCACCCGTTTAACGTAGTAAAAAAATCTACGTTCACGTTTTGACAAATTCAATCACGTAAAGTACACGAAAACCTTGTCAGTGCGCAACCCGCGCACAGTATTTTTCATGCCTTTCGCCAGGACGAACTGCTATCGACAGCTTTCAATCGATCGTCGCGATAACGTTTGATCCCATTCGTACTTCAGCTCCTTCAAAAACAAGCGCGCGTCCAATGCGCATTCCATTAAATCTTTGTACTAATACGCAGCAGATCCATCTTGCAAAGCCACGCCAATCCACGCAGCAAAGTCGGGCGATCGCATGGGCCGAGTGTGTCGAGCAGCTCGTCCACCTGCATCGGCCGCGATTCGATCGAACCGAAGATCTGGCCGAATTCTTCGAGCGTCGGCAGGGACGCCGCAGCGAAGCGGTTGATCTCGAGTTCGCGGTACTGGCGCAACTGCGCCAGTGATGCATCCGGCGCCAGTTCGACCATCGAAGCCGGCGTGAGCTGCGCGCTCGGATAGCTCGCGAACACGGCGAACGGATCGAGCCGATCCGGCACCGCCTGCGGCAGCGCGGGCGCGAGCACGGCATCGGCGCGGCGCCGCTCATCGAGCTCGCTCCACAGTGCGCGGTAGCGTCCGAATATCACCTGCCAGTCGAATTCCTCGCGCGCGCGCCGGCGTCCGTTCTCGCCCATCTGCCGGCGCAGTTCGCGATCCTTGATCAGGCGTTCGTAAGCCTGCGCAAGCTGCGCGCCGTCCAGCGCCACCGCCTGGCTGGTATGACCGCAATAGTGCTCGTAATTGTCGACGCCATCGTCGTAACGCTGCGCGAGGTCAAGGCCGGCGCCTGCGCCCGGCATCACGGTCGGGATGAGGTAGCCGTCGACGCCGTCGCGCACTGTGTCGCGGTAGCCGTTCCAGTCGCTCACCACGCACGGCAATCCGGCCGCCATCGCTTCCAGCGGCGCCAGGCCGAAGCTCTCCTGCACGTTGTCCGCCAGCGAAGTGAAGACGTCGGCGGCGGCCCAGGCGCAGCCCTGGTTGCCGGGCACGCGGCCGTCGAGCACCGTCAGGCGCACCGATGGGCACAGCAGCGCCGCGGCCTCGCGGAAGGCCTTGTCGATGGCCTCGTTGGCGAACCAGCCGCACAGGATCAGGTGCACCTGGCGGCCATCCTTGCCGGCGCGTTCGAGCGCGCTGAACATCTGCTGCGGATGCGCCTTCGCGTGGAAGGACAGGCGGCCGAGGAAAAGGAAGGCGACGTCGCCGTCCCCGATGCCGAGCTGGCCGCGCGCCGCAATCCGGGCGGCCTCGTCGAACACAAAGTCCTGGCCATGCACGCCGAGCGGAATCAGCGGCAACTGCGGCAGTTCGAAATGCTGCGCGCCCAGCCGCGCGCGCAGGTACTCGGCCTGGCGCTCGAGCACTTCGCGCACGCTGTCGCGCACCACGCGCGAGGTGCAGATCACCGCGTCCCAACTGCGCAGCGGCGCTGTCAGCATGCCGGCGACGGCGCTCATGACGGCATGGCTGGCGATGGCGTGCGTGACGCCGCACAGGCTGTAGCGGCGCTCGCCGGTGCCGGTGCCGAGCCGGCGCCAGGCCAGGCGTTCGACGCCCGGAGCCGGGTAATACAGGACACCGAAGCGCTCCAGGTGCTGCGGCCTGCCCCGGCTCACCCACTCGACCTCGCCTTTGAAGCCATGCTCGCGCAGCGCATGCTCGCACTCGCCGGCATGGGCCTCGTCGGCGGCGAAGCAGCCCACCGTGGACAGCCCGCCGCGCGCGACGGCACGCATCAGCGCGGCGCCGGCCGCGTGGCGTCCCATCAGTCTCTGTCCGCCGACCGAGTGATCCTCGGGGACGAAGTGCAAGGCGAAGCGGTCCTTCATGCGTTTCCCTCTTCAAGTCCCGGCCGCAGTGGCTTCAGCAGTTCCAGGTAGGCCGGCAAACCGACCGCCATCGCTTCCAGCATCGACCACGACAGCACGAACGGATAAGTGAGGTAAATGTGCAGGCTCGAGACCTGCAGCACCGTGCGGTAGCTCGCATATGGCAGCTTGCCGAGGAAATGCACGCGCGAGCAGTCCACCGAATCGGCCAATTCAGCGCACAAGGCCGCGCGATAGCTGTCGAATTCCTCGCCGATCGCGACGAGTTCGACGTCTGGCCTCGTCTGCAGGTAGCGCATCAACCGGCGAAACTGGCCGGGCAGGTTCTGGTGGATGAAGAGGATGCGAAGCATGGCTGGCATGATAGCTTCAGTATCACGCCGGCGGCGCATCCCACGCCAAACTGCGGCGCGTCTTCTTGTGCGAATCGTGGTCAGGCCTGCGCGATCGCGATCACCGACCACTGCACGTCGACCACCGGCGTGCGCGTTTCGCGGTCGCGGCGGTAGCTGTGGTACACGAAGCGGCCTTCGTCTTCGCGGCTGCACATGGTGCAGTCAAGCCGGGCTGAGACCCGTTCGACGCCGGCCTGCTCTAGCTGCCAGCGCACGATCGCCGGCAGGTCGAGCCGGCGCGGTGCCGGTGCGATGGTCGCGCGCGGCAGGCCCGTGCGTTCATGGAAGCTGTCGATCAGTTCGGGCGACACCTCGTAACAGCAGGCGTGCGCCGCCGGTCCGATCGCCGCGATCCAGTCGCCGGGATCGCCGCCGCGTTCGCGCACCAGCGCGGCAAAACGCTCGACGATGCCGGCATGCGCGCCGCGCCAGCCGACGTGCAGCGCCGCGACTTCGTGCCCATCCCGGCGCGCCAGCAGCACCGGCACGCAGTCGGCGGTGGCGATCGCGAGCAGCAGGCCGGGGCGGTCGGTGAGCATGCCGTCGGCTTCGCCGCAGTCCTGGTTGGGCGCGGTCGGGATGGCGATATGGGTACCGTGGCGTTCGTGCTGGACCGGGCGGTTCGGCCAGTAGGCCGGCAGGAGGCGGGCCATGTCGTCGTGGCGGCGGCCGAAGCCGTGGACGATGGTGGGGAGTTCGAGAAGTGGGCTGGTGAGCATTTGGAGCTGCCGTGCAAGGAGTGCGGGCAGCATAACAAAAAGCCCGCCGGTGGGCGGGCTTCTTCACCTTGCGGCGTCGACCGGAATCAATCCCAGCTCAGCGCGCCGCCGGTCTGGTACTCGGTCACGCGCGTCTCGAAGAAGTTGCGCTCCTTCTTCAGGTCGATCATCTCGCTCATCCACGGGAACGGGTTTTCCTCGTTCGGGAACAGCGCGTCCAGGCCGATCTGGACGGCGCGGCGGTTGGCGATGAAGCGCAGGTAGCCCTTGAACATCGGGGCGTTCAGGCCCAGCACGCCGCGCGGCATGGTGTCTTCGGCGTAGCGGTACTCGAGCTCGACGGCCTTCAGGAACAGCTGCTTGATCTCTTCCTTGAACTCGTTGGTCCACAGCTGCGGGTTTTCCATCTTGATCGTGTTGATCAGGTCGATGCCGAAGTTGCAGTGCATCGACTCGTCGCGCAGGATGTACTGGTACTGCTCGGCGGCGCCGGTCATCTTGTTCTGGCGGCCCAGCGCCAGGATCTGGGTGAAGCCGACGTAGAAGAACAGGCCTTCCATCAGGCAGGCGAACACGATGATCGAGCGCAGCAGCTTCTGGTCGGCTTCCAGCGTGCCGGTCTTGAATTCCGGATCGTTGATGACCTCGATGAACGGGATCAGGAACTGGTCCTTGTCGCGGATCGACGGGATCTCGTTGTAGGCGTTGAAGATTTCCTTCTCGTCCAGGCCCAGCGACTCGACGATGTACTGGTAGGCGTGGGTGTGGATCGCCTCTTCGAAGGCCTGGCGCAGCAGGTACTGGCGGCATTCCGGCGCCGTGATGTGGCGGTAGGTGCCCAGCACGATGTTGTTGGCGGCCAGCGAGTCGGCGGTCACGAAGAAGCCCAGGTTGCGCTTGACGATGCGGCGCTCGTCTTCGGTCAGGCCGTTCGGGTTCTTCCACAGCTCGATGTCGCGCTGCATGTTCACTTCCTGCGGCATCCAGTGGTTGGCGCAGCCGGCCAGGTACTTGTCCCAGGCCCACTTGTACTTGAACGGCACCAGCTGGTTGACGTCGGTCTGGCCGTTGATGATGCGCTTGTCGTCGGCGTTCACGCGCTTGGCGACGTCGGCGGCGGTGGCGCCTTCCGGTGCGGCAGCGCCTGCAGCGGCCGGTGCGCTGCTGATCGGTTCATCGTCCCATGACAGAGCCATGATCTTTTCCTTCTTTATATAGTTAGCTTCAAAACGTCATTCCCGCGCAGGCGGGAATCCAAGTCTTGTGGTCCGCCACGAACTTGGGTCCCCGCCTTCGCGGGGACGACGTGCTTATATTTAGGTGCTTATATAGTTACTGGCAGGCTTCGCACTCGTCGAAACCGGCATCGCCCGGACGCAGGTAGCATGCTGCGCCTTCCACGACATCGGCGGCGCTCGCCACCGGTGCCGCCGGCGCTGCCGCTGCCGACGCTGCTGCTGCAGACAGGCCGCCATCGACCGGCACGGCGTTCAGGGCGCCGGTGCGGGTGGTCGACTTCTCCATGTGCGTCGCTGCCACGGTGCGCAGGTAGTAGGTCGTCTTCAGGCCGCGCAGCCAGGCCAGCTTGTAGGTTTCGTCCAGCTTCTTGCCCGAGGCGCCGGCCATATAGATATTCAGCGACTGTGCCTGGTCGATCCACTTCTGGCGGCGGGAAGCCGCTTCGACCAGCCACTTCGGCTCGACTTCGAAGGCCGTGGCGTAGATGTCGCGCAGGTCCTGCGGCACGCGGTCGATACGCGACAGCGAGCCGTCGAAGTATTTCAGGTCGTTGATCATGACCTCGTCCCACAGGCCGCGGGCCTTCAGGTCGCGCACCAGGTAGCCGTTGATCTCGGTAAACTCGCCCGACAGGTTCGACTTCACGTACAGGTTCTGGAAGGTCGGCTCGATGCAGGCCGACACGCCGATGATGTTCGAGATCGTCGCGGTCGGGGCGATCGCCACGCAGTTCGAGTTACGCATGCCGAACTGCTTGATGCGGCTGCGGATCACGGTCCAGTCCATGGTTTCCGACTGGTCCTGCTGCAGGTACTCGGCGCCGCGCTCTTCGGCCAGCAGCTTGATCGAATCCTGCGGCAGGATGCCGCGGTCCCACAGCGAACCTTCGTACGACTGGTAGCGGCCGCGCTCTTCGGCCAGCTCGGTCGAGGCCAGGTAGGCGTAGTAGCAGACGGCTTCCATCGAGACGTCGGCGAACTTCACGGCCTGTTCCGAAGCGAACGGCACGCGCATCATGTGCAGGCAGTCCTGGAAGCCCATGATGCCCAGGCCGACCGGACGGTGGCGCAGGTTCGAGTTGCGGGCCTTCTCGACGGCGTAGTAGTTGATGTCGATGACGTTGTCGAGCATGCGCATCGCGGTGCGGATGGTCTTCTGCAGCTTGACCACGTCCAGGCCGTCGCCCTTCATGTGCTGCGGCAGGTTGACCGAGCCCAGGTTGCAGACGGCGATCTCGTCGGCGTTGGTGTTCAGGGTGATCTCGGTGCACAGGTTCGACGAGTGCACTACGCCGACGTGCTGCTGCGGCGAGCGGATATTGCATGGATCCTTGAAGGTGATCCACGGATGGCCGGTCTCGAACAGCATCGACAGCATCTTGCGCCACAGGTCCAGCGCTTCGATTTTCTTGTACACGGTCATTTCGCCGCGCGCCGCCTTGGCTTCATAGCCCAGGTAGGCTTCTTCGAAGGCGCGGCCGACCTTGTCGTGCAGGTCCGGCACTTCGGACGGCGAGAACAGGCTCCACGAGCCCTTCTCCATCACGCGCTTCATGAACAGGTCCGGAATCCAGTTCGCGGTGTTCATGTCGTGGGTGCGGCGGCGGTCGTCGCCGGTGTTCTTGCGCAGGTCGAGGAATTCCTCGATGTCCAGGTGCCAGGTTTCCAGGTAGCCGCAGACCGCGCCCTTGCGCTTGCCGCCCTGGTTGACCGCCACGGCGGTGTCGTTCGCGACCTTCAGGAACGGGACCACGCCCTGCGATTTGCCGTTGGTGCCCTTGATGCGCGAGCCCATCGCGCGCACCGGGGTCCAGTCGTTGCCCAGGCCGCCGGCGAATTTCGACAGCAGCGCGTTTTCCTTGATGGCGTCGTAGATGCCTTCCAGGTCGTCGCCGACGGTGGTCAGGTAGCACGACGACAGCTGCGAGCGGCGGGTGCCCGAGTTGAACAGGGTCGGGGTCGAGCTCATGAAGTCGAAGCTCGACAGCAGGTTGTAGAACTCGATCGCGCGCGCTTCGCGGTTCTCTTCGCGCAGGGACAGGCCCATCGCGACGCGCATGTAGAAGGCCTGCGGCATCTCGATGCGGGTTTCGCGGATGTGCAGGAAGTAGCGGTCGTACAGGGTCTGCAGGCCGATGTAGCCGAACTGCAGGTCGCGGTCGGCGACGATCGCCTTGGCCAGCTTCTGCAGGTCGAACTTGCCCAGTTCCTCGTCCAGCAGCTCGGCGTCGATGCCCTTGGCGATGTACTGCGGGAAGTAGGTGATGTATTCGGCGGCGGCGCCGGCTTGCGCGACTTCCTTGCCGAAGACTTCCTTGCGGATGGTGTGCAGCAGGATGCGCGCGGTGACCTGGCTGTAGGCCGGGTCCTTTTCCATCAGCGCGCGGGCGGCCAGGATGGCCGACTTGTGCAGCTCTTCGACCGGCACGCCGTCGTACAGGTTCTTCACGGTTTCGGCCAGGATGGCGTCGGCGTCGACGTGCTTTTCCAGGCCCACGCAGGCGGCGCCGATCAGCGACACCACTTCGTTCATGTCCAGCGCGCGGCGCACGCCGCCGTCGACCACGGTGAACTGCGGCGCGGCCACGGCGGTGGCGCCCGAGGCTTCCTTGGCGGCGCGGCGCTCGTCCATGCGCTTGGCGCGGTACAGCACGTATTCGCGGGCGACGTCATGCTCGCCCGAGCGCATCAGGGACAGCTCCACCTGGTCCTGCACATCCTCGATGTGGAAGGTGCCGCCGTTCGGCTGGCGGCGCACCAGGGCCGCGACCACGTTGTTCGTCAGCTGCTCGACCAGTTCGCGGATGCGCGCCGACTCGCGGGCGCCTTCGCCGTTCACGGCGAGGAAAGCCTTGGTCATGGCGACGGCGATCTTGGTCGGTGCGAACGGCACCACGGCGCCGTTGCGGCGAATGATGCGGTAGTCATTGTTGGCGACCAACTCGTTGATGGAGATGTCCGAAGATGTTTGCATTGAGCCTCCCGGGATGGCAGCGCGCCACCGACTATAAACGATGAATGCCAACTGATTAAAGTTGGCAACCTAATAACTTTTTTGAGAATAAGAAAGAGGAGTGGCCTGTTCCGAAAAAGCCTGCAACCGGCCCTCCTCTTGTCTGGCTGACTCTGTCACTGACCACTAGATCTAGTGTTTGAGCGCCGTATGAACCTAATTGTAGTCGATATTCAGAAATATCAAAGGGTCAGCTCATCGGTTTTTTTTCAGGCGCCGTGCTTGACTTTTTCCAAGGCGAATCATTATGGGCCTCGGAATGAAAGTAAGCACTAACATAGCGTTTTAAGGGCGCAACCGTGGTGCATACTGCCGGCGCCGATGTCGACGTTTAGCCCATGCTGCGATGGCGAAAAGACAACAGCGCATGAGCCAGATCAAGAGCGTCAAACAACGCCTTCAGGGCAAGGCGCATCGCCGCGGTGGCGGACCACGAAGACAGTACGCTAGTACGGCGAGACGATGCAACGCAGCCATGGAGGCGTTGTTTGGCGCTCACGGCTCCGGTGCGTGGATGTCGAGCTTCTGCATCTGATAGCGCAGCTGCCGCACGCTGATGCCCAGCAGGCTGGCGGCCTGGGTGCGGTTGAACTGGGTCTGCTGCAAGGCGCGCAGGATGATGTCGCGCTCGACCTGGGCGAGGTAGTCCGGCAGATTGCTGGGCAGCGCGCCGCCGAGCGCGGGCAAGGTGTCGGCCGGCGCCTCGACCGCGGCCGGCGCCGATACCGGTGCGGCCGGCAGCATGGGCGCCGGTTGCGCCGCCTCGGCCGGCTGCGGCTCCCGCATCGGCGTGGAAGCCGCCGCATCGGCCAGCCGCGCCCCCTTCAGCGACAAATCGCCGACCTCGATCACGCCGTCGTTGGCAAACGCCAGCGCGCGCTCCAGCACGTTCTCCAGTTCGCGCACGTTGCCCGGAAAGGCGTAGCCGCGCAGCGCGTCCAGCACGCCGGCGCCCAGGCGCGCATCGCCCGGCCCCGCCAGGCGCGCGAGGATGGCGTCGGCCAGCAGCGGCAGGTCGTCGAGGCGCTCGCGCAGCGGCGGCAGGGTCAGCTCGATCACGTTCAGGCGGTAGAACAGGTCTTGCCGGAACTGGCCGTTCTCGACCAGCTTCGCCAGGTCCTTGTGTGTTGCGCTGATGATGCGCACGTCGACCGCTTCCTCGGCAGTGGCGCCGATCTTGCGCACGCGCCGCTCCTGGATCGCGCGCAGCAGCTTCACCTGCATCGCCAGCGGCAGGTCGGCCACCTCGTCCAGCATCAGGGTGCCGCCGTTCGCGGCCTGGAAGAAGCCGTCGCGCTCGTCGGTGGCGCCGGTGAAGGCGCCCTTCCGGTAGCCGAAGAACTCGGCCTCCATCAGTTGCTCGGGAATCGCGCCGCAGTTTACGGCGACGAAGGGCTTGCCGGCGCGCGCGCTCTGGGCGTGGATCTCGCGCGCCGCCAGCTCCTTGCCGCTGCCGGATTCGCCGTTGATGGCGATCGGCGCCTGCGAGCGCGCGAGCCGGCCGATCTGGGCGCGCAGCGCCTGCATCGCCGTTGAGCGGCCGAGCAGGCGCGAGTTGCCGCTGTCGGTTTCCCCTGTCTCCTGCGCCGCCCCGGCCGTCGGCTTTTCGGACAGGCGCAGCGCCGAGCGCACCATCGTGCGCAAGTCCTCCAGTACCACCGGCTTGGAGACGTAGTCGAAGGCGCCGGCCTTCAATGCGATCACCGCGTTCTCGGCGCTGCCGTAGGCGGTGATCACGGCAATCGGCGTGCCGCGCCCGGCGCCGGCGACTTCGCGCACCAGTTCCAGGCCGGTGCCGTCGGGCAGGCGCATGTCGGTCAGCACCAGCGCGTACGGGTGCTGGCCGAGCAGCGCACGCGCTTCGCGCACGGTGGAGGCGCTGTCGACGTCCAGGCCCATCTTGACCAGGGTGATCTCGAGCAGTTCGCGCAGGTCGGCTTCGTCGTCGACTACAAGGATGCGGGGAGAACTCATACTCTCTATATAGTAAAGGTGATCACGAAGCGTCCCGGCGCATCGAAACCGCCGGGCCCGTCGACCCGGTATTCGTAGTCGAGCATGGCGCCGTTGTTCAGGCACAGCTCGCGCGCCAGGTAGAGACCCAGCCCGGTGCCCTTGCTCGAGGTGGTATAGAAGGGTTCGAACAGGTGGGCCCGCACTTCGGGCGTGATGCCGGGACCGTCGTCCTGCACGTGCAGTTCGACGCGGCCGGTGGCATCGAGCACCGGGAACATCCGGATGCTGGCCGGCTTGCCGCTGGCATAGCGTATGGCATTGCCGAGCAGGTTGACCAGCACTTCCCGCAGATGCAGGCCGTCGAAGCGCACCGTGCGCTCGCCGGCGTCGCCGATGTAAATCATATTATCGGCCAGGCCATGGGTTTCCGTGAATTCGGCCTTCAGCTCGGCCAGGAAGCCTGCCAGCGGCACCGGTTCGGCGCCCGGCTGCACCTTGCGCGACAGCTTCAGGATGTCCTCGACCATGCGGTTCACGCGCGCCACGTTGTCGCCGACGATGCGCAGCAGCCGGGTTTCGGCCGGCCCGGTCAGGTCTTCCGCCAGCAGCGAGGTGGCGTGGCCGATCGCCGACAATGGGTTCCTCACCTCGTGCGCGATGCTGGCGGTCAGCCGGCCCATCGAGGCCAGCTTGAGCTGCTGCGCCTGGTTTTCGATGGCGCTCACGTCCTGCATGAAGATCACGCTGCGCTCGGCCGCGCCGTCCGGCGTGTCGACCCGCGCGAAGCGCAGCTTCAGGTGCACCGGCTGGTCCAGGCGGCCGCGGACCGCGCCTTCCTGGTCCTGCCAGCGCTTGATGGTGACGTAGGCTTCCGCCGGTTCGGCGTCCAGCCAGGCCTGGAAGGCTTGCGCCACCGGCTCCATGGCAGGCAGGTCGGGCAGCCTGAAAACGCTGCCCGATTCGGCGCCGTCTTCGTCCAGGCCCAGCATGCGCCGCGCCGCCGGGTTGCCGGAAAAGACGAAGCCGTCGCGCCCCACCACCAGGATGCCGTCGCCGACGTCGTCGACCACGATGCGGTAGACCGCCTGCTGGATGCGCAGGTCGGCGCCGTGCCTGGCCGCCAGCTCTTCCTGGCGGATCAGGCGTGCCGCCAGCCGGCTCACCACCACCACCACCGCGAAGAAGACCGCGCCCATCAGCCCAGCCTGGAACAGGGCCGGCTCGTTATCGCTGACGAAGATCTGCCAGGTGCTTTCGGCCAGCAGGAACAGGGTCGCGAGCGAGGCCGAGAACAGCGCCAGCAGCAGCGGCGCCAGGATCGCCGCCCCGGCCAGCGGAAACAGGTAGAGCAGTCCGAGGCCGCTGCGCGCGCCGCCGGCGGCCAGGTAGAGCAGCGAGATGACGGCGATGTCGACCAGGATCTGGCTGCACAACTGCCACAGGAAGCGGTGCCGGAAGTAGCGGGTGACGGCGCCGAACAGCAGCGCCGCCAGCAGGTAGAAGACGCAGGTCTCGGCGTAGGCCGTGCCAACCAGATGGCCGCGGCGGGCATCGAAGGTCAGGTAGAGCAGCAGCACCAGCGCGATCACGATGCGTGTCACGTTGAGTGTCTGCAGCGAGCGCCAGAAGGTCTCCCGCGAGGCCGCGGACAGCGGCTGCCAGCGCGCCATGCGCCTCATTCAATGCGGGAGGCAGCCGGCTGGCGCGCGTGCGCCTCGCAGCAGAAGTCCTGTCCGCCCTGGTGCACGGCTTCCGAAGCCGGGAAAAACAGGCCGCAGTGGGCGCAACTGGTCATGCGTTCGGACTCTTCGACCCGCGGCTGGACGTGCGCGGCGCCGGCCGGCATGCCGCCCTGCCCCGCTTGCGAATCGAAGCCGCGCGCGGCCACCGCTGCCCGCAGCTTGCTGCGTATGGCCATCACCACCAGGATGATGAGCGCAATCCAGAATAACAGTCGCGTCATGTGAACCCCCGGTGCAGAACGACTTCAAGAACAAAACGGCTGCCGACATACGCCAGCGCCAGCGTAGCGAATCCCGCCAGCGTGAAGCGCAGCGCGGTCTTGCCGCGCCAGCCGCGCCAGCGGCGTCCGGCCAGCAGCGCGGCGAACAGGAGCCACGACAGCAGCGCGAACACGTTTTTGTGGTCCCAGCGCAGCGCGCGCCCGAACAGCTGTTCGGAGAACACGATGCCCGACAGGACGGTCAGGCTGAGCAGGACGAAGCCGATACTGATCATCCGGAACAGCAGCTTTTCCATGGTCAGCAGCGCCGGCAGCTGGTCGATGGCCGCGCCCAGCCAGCCCTTTTTCGAACTCTTCGCATGCAGGCGCGTCTCCTGCAGCGCCATCAGCACGGCGTGGAAGGCGGCGATGGTCAGCGTGCTGTAGGCCATCACGGCCACCGCCACATGCCAGCCGAAGGCCGGCCCCTGCATCGTCATCAGGCTGCCGGGGAACAGCGGCGGCAGCACGGCGGCGACGGCCGCGCAGGGCATCACCATGCGGCGCATGCCGTCGAGCGCGAAGTTGCGGTTTTCGAGCCACCAGGCCGCCACCGAAATCCACAGCGCTGCCGACAGCATGAAGGCGAAGCCGACCCGCAGCGCGCCATTGGCCAGCATGTCCGGCCACAGCGCGGCGCCATGCAGGACCCACGCCAGCGCGGTCACGCCGGAAATGACGGCGCCCCGCGGCGACGGCAGCAGGGCGCACACCGCGTACAGGATGGCTGCGGCGATGAAGAAGGTGGTTTGCATAGGGGCGAGTTTACACTATCCGGCCTGCAGCCTGTAAACGTCGTCCCCGCGAAGGCGGGGACCCAAGTTGGCTCGCGGTTCGCTAGCCGAACTTGGATCCCCGCCTGCGCGGGGACGACGGTCTTCGGGCTAACGGTACTAATTAGTCTACGGCTGCCGACTTCATTTCCGCTTCATGATGGCGCTGCTGCTCCTCCATCACCAACTGCCCCAATTCCCGCTTGAGCGCATTGAACTCCGGCGCCGCCGGATCCCGCATCCTCGGCAGGTCGACGATGATATCCCGCTTGACCGTGCCCGGCCGGTAGGTCATCACGACGATGCGGTCGGCCAGGTAGATCGCTTCCTCGATGCTGTGGGTGACGAAGATGACCGTCTTCTTCAGCTCGGCCCAGATGCGCAGCAGCTCGTCCTGCAGGTTGCGGCGGGTCAGCGCGTCGAGGGCGCCGAAGGGCTCGTCCATCAGCATGATCGGCGAGTCCAGCGCCAGCACGCGCGCGATCGCGACCCGCTGGCGCATGCCGCCCGACAGGTCCTTCGGATAGCGCTTGCCGAAATCTTCCAGCGACAGCAGTTTTAATAGCTCGGCCACGCGCGCGGCGATGACCGGCTTGGCCATCCCCTTGATCTCCAGCCCGAAGCCGACGTTCTGCTCGACCGTCATCCAGGGGAACAATGCATATTCCTGGAACACCATGCCACGTTCCGGTCCCGGCCCGGTGACCTGCGCGCCGTCGGCCACGATGCGGCCTGTGGTCGGCGGGGCGAAGCCGGCGACGGCGTTCAGCAGCGTCGACTTGCCGCAGCCGGACGGCCCGAGCAGGCAGACGAACTGGCCGCGCGGGATTTCGAGGCCGATGTTCTCCAGCGCGACCATGCGGCGGCCGTCGGTCTCGAACACCTTGCTCACGTTTTCAATGACGATGTGCGCGCTCATTAATCAGTGCTCCAGGCCGCGGTGCCAGCGCAGCAGATGGTTGTTCAGCTTGTTCATGGCCGAGTCGATCGCCAGGCCCAGCAATCCGATGGTGATCATGCCGGCGATGATCTTGTCGGACCAGAAGTACTCGCGCGCTTCGGTAATGCGGAAACCGAGGCCATTGTTCACCGCGATCATCTCGGACACGATCACCACGATGAAGGCGGTGCCGACGCCGATCCGCATGCCGGTCAATATATAAGGCACGGCGGCCGGCAGGATCACACGCCTGAACATGGTGCCGCGGCCGGCGCCCAGGTTGCGCGCCGCACGCAGATAGATGCCGTCGACCTGGCGCACGCCGGCGATGGTATTCATCAGCACCGGGAAGAAGGCGCCAATCGCGATCAGGAAGATCGCCGGCGGGTTGCCCAGCCCGAACCACAGGATGGACAGCGGGATGTAGGCGATCGGCGGGATCGGGCGCAGCAACTGTATCAACGGATTCATCCAGGCATACACGATGCTGCTCGCGCCCATCGCCAGCCCGAGCGGCAGAGCCAGGACCGCGCCGACTGCGAAGCCGACCACCACCCGGTACAGGCTGCCGATCGCATCGCCGATCAGCTCACCGGAAAAGGCCCAGGCGAGCTTGCCGCCGGCCGGGTTGTTCTCGTGCCAGGTATTGAAGTCCTGTAGCGGCAGCAGGTAAGCCACCCACTTGTTCCACACCGCCAGCGGCGACGGCAGGACGTTCTCGTTGACCCATCCCATGCTCGCCACCCACTGCCAGATCCCGATCGCGACCGCCGGCACCACCAGGCCGACCGCGATGTCCTTCCACCTTCTTTTTGCCATCGCCGTACCTTACTTGATGTTCAGGCTCTTCTTGGCCTCTTCCAGCAGGTCGGTCTTGACCCACTCCTTCGCTGCAGGCGGTTTCGCCATGCGGCCGACACCGGTCTTGTACATGATGTCGGTGGTGACCTGGATATGCTCCGGCGTGATGTCGTAGGTGTACTGCGCGTTGTCCATCGCGTCGCGGAAGTCGTCGCTGGTGATCTGGCCCTTGAACACGACGTCGCGCACGTACTTCTCGGCCAGCGCCGGATCCTTGATGAAGGTGCTGGTAGCTTGCACGAAGCAGCGCATGAACTTCTCGGCCACCGGGCGCTTGGTGGTGTAGAACTTCTCGGTCATGACCATCGTGCGGACCGGTTCCCCGATCGGGGTGTCGTAGGGTTTCAGCATCTCGACCCCGAAGCCCTTGTTGATCGCCTGCGAGGACTGCGGCTCGGACTGCATCATGGCGTCGATGTTCTTGCCCAGCAGCGCCTGGTTCAGGTCAGCATAGGCCAGGAACACCAGCTGCACGTCCTTGCCCGGCGCGGCGTCGGCGGTGAGGCCGGCCTTCTGCAGCTCGGCCATCAGCAGCACTTCCTGGATGCCGCCGCGGGTCACGCCGACCTTCTTGCCTTTCAGGTCTTTCACGGTCTTGATGTTGCTGCCCTGCCCGGCCACCAGGCGCGCGCCGCCCTTGGCGAAGCCGGCCACCACATAGATCGGCGCATTGCCGGCGCGGCCGGAGATGGCCGCTTCCGAGGCGGTGGTGCCGACGTCGATCTCGCCGGCGATGATCGCCTGCATCACGTCCAGGCCCTTGGCGAAGACGCGCTCCTCGACCTTGATGCCGCACTTGGGTGCGATTTCCTTGATGTACGAGACCGCGCCGTAGTGGGCGAACTTGAGATTGCCGAGGCGGACGACCTCTTGGGCCTGGGCGCTGCTCGCGGCCAGCAGGGCGGCGAGGACGACGGTTTTACCGAACGCTTTTGTGGTCATTGCTGTCTCCGTTATGTGCTGCTTCAGTTAGCTTATCAATGCGCTATCGCAATGCTGCCGTGTAGATAGTTCAACGAGGCTATATCGTTCCGCAATGTAATGTCAAACAGTACAAGTACGTATTTACCAAATGCCGAAAATGTTGGCCGACTGTCAAATAAAACAGGGCATTTCGCGCCACCCCGTGACAATTGATGACTTTTCGCAGCAAGCCGACGTGGATAATCTGGACGCATCGACAATCCTATCTGTTCACTATCATGCGTACACTTTCCCCGCTGATCCTTTGCGCCGTCCTGACCGCCTGCGGCGGCGGCGGTGGCGGTGGCGATTCGGCCACTCCTCCACCTTCCACGCCGGTCTCGCCAGCGCCGCCGCCGCCGGTCACGGCAGCCACCTTGTCCCTGTCCAGCCCGACCATGCGCACCATTGCCGGCGGCAGCGCGGTGCCGCTCACCGCCAAGCTGTCCAGCGGCGGTACCGTGCGCTGGCAGCTGGCCGCGGGCACGCCGGGTTCGCTCAGCGCCGACAACGGCGCCACCGTACGCTACCTGCCGCCCGCAGGTACGCTGGCGGCGCCGGCCACGGTCGCCGTGACCGCCAGCGGCGACGGCGCAACAGCCAGCATGACCCTGGCCGTCACGCCCGATCCGGGCGCGCCCGGGCTGTACCAGCTGGCGTGGCGCACGGCGAGCGATCCGACGATGCTGTCGCCGGTGGACGCCGCAGCCGACCTGGCAGGTAACGTCTATGTACTGCTGTACGTCACCGGCCAGAGTCCGAGCAGGCGCGGTGGACCGAGCCTAGTCAAGATCGCCCCAAATGGCACGATCACGAATCTCGTCATCGGTGAGCCGACTTCGCCCGACAACACCGGTCGTTTCAGTTTCAGTCAAACGTCGGAAAAGGCTGGCTTCGTGGTCGACCGTGCGGGGAGTATTCTCATCTCCACGGCCAGCGAGTACTACGAGGGTGGCGACATCCTGAAAATCGCACCGAACGGCGCCCTGTCCGTGCTGGCAGGAGGCGGTCCGGTCACGCAGGCAGGCCAAACGGGCAGCATCACTGACGGCGCCGGCACCGCCGCGCGCTTCCGCAAACCGATCATCGTCGGCATCGACCCCGACGATAATGTGTACGTTCTCGACAAGGACAACACGCCGCGCAAGGTGACCCCGGCCGGCGTCGTGACGACGCTGAGCGCCCTCCCCGCCGGCCTGAATGCGGACATGAACGGCAATACCTATGCTTTCGATGAGGCGTCGAAGAAGCTGATGCGCAAGGCGCCGGACGGGACGAGCACGGTCGAAGCCAGCGTGCCCTACTGCGAAAACTTCACGCCGGCGCCGCCGCTTACCTGCCTGAGCGGCAACGTGTACAGCATCCGTCCGATCGGCGGCGCGAGCTATGTCGTGGTGACCGATGCCGGCGTCCGCCGCCTGGTCCTGCCGCACTGACGGGCCAAAGTCAGCAAAACCAGGCAGCCGCACTGAGGTAAAATGACGCATTGCACGTTAATTTTTCCGAAGACGCAGACATGCTAGACAATCTGACACAACGCCTCGCCAAGGTCGTCAAGACCATGCGCGGCGAGGCTCGCCTGACCGAAGCCAACACCGCCGAGATGCTGCGCGAAGTGCGCCTGGCCCTGCTCGAGGCCGACGTCGCACTGCCGGCCGTACGCGAATTCATCGCCAAAGTGAAGGAAAAGGCGCTCGGCGAAGAGGTCATCGGTTCGCTGTCCCCCGGCCAGGCCCTGGTCGGCGTGGTGCAGAAGGAACTGGCGGCCCTGATGGGCGCCGACCTCGGCCCCGAAGCTTCCCAGCTCTCGTTCGCGCAGCAGCCGCCGGCGATCATCCTGATGGCCGGTCTGCAGGGTGTCGGTAAAACGACCACCACCGGCAAGCTGGCGAAGTACCTGAAAGAGCAGAAGAAGAAGGTCCTGACCGTCTCCGCCGACGTCTACCGCCCGGCCGCAATCGCGCAGCTGGAGTCGGTCACCAAGCAGGTCGGCGCCGACTTCTTCCCCTCGACTGCCAACGACAAGCCGGTCGACATCGCGCTGGCCGCGCTGGACTGGGCCAAGAAGCACTACCACGACGTCCTGATCATCGACACCGCCGGCCGCCTGGCGATCGACGAAGCGATGATGCAGGAGATCGCCGCGGTGCACGCCGCCGTCAAGCCGATCGAGACCCTGTTCGTGGTCGACGCGATGGTCGGCCAGGATGCGATCAACACCGCCAAGGCCTTCAACGAAGCGCTGCCGCTGACCGGCGTGATCCTGACCAAGCTCGATGGCGACTCGCGCGGCGGTGCGGCGCTGTCGGTGCGCCACGTGACCGGCAAGCCGATCAAGTTTGCCGGCGTGTCCGAAAAGCTGGACGGCCTGGAAGCCTTCGATCCGGCCCGTATGGCCAACCGCGTGCTGGGCATGGGCGACATCCTGGCGCTGGTCGAAGAAGCGCGCAAGGGCGTGGACATGCAGGCCGCGGCCGACATGGCCAACAAGATCAAGTCGGGCGGCAAGTTCGACATGAACGACTTCAAGGCCCAGCTGACCCAGATGAAGAAGATGGGCGGCATGGCGGGCCTGCTCGATAAACTGCCGGCCCAGTTCCAGCAGGCCGCGGCCGGCGCCAACATGGACCAGGCCGAAAAGCAGGTGCGCCGCATGTGCGGCATCATCGATTCGATGACTCCGCAGGAACGCGCCAAGCCGGAACTGATCAAGGCCAACCGCAAGCGCCGCATCGCCGCGGGCGCCGGCGTGCAGGTCCAGGAAGTGAACCGCATGCTGACGCAGTACGATCAGATGAACACCATGATGAAGAAGCTGAAAGGCGGCGGCATGATGAAGATGATGCGCGGGATGAAGGGAATGATGCCAGGCATGCGCTGATATAGAGGGTTTTAGTGCTTGTAAGAGTGAAAAAATTTCGAAAAAGACTTGCACGAACACTAAAACCCTACCAATATAAGCCGGTGCGTACATTGCGCAATTTTCCATGTGTTCCGATTAGGAGGCTCGAAGATGGCAACAGCCAAAAAAACCACCGCAGCGCCGGCCAAGAAGGCCGCTGCAAAACCGGCTGCAGCGGCGAAGCCTGCAGCAAAGAAGGCAGCAGCTCCTGCCAAAGCAGCAGCACCGAAAGCAGCAGCAGCAAAGAAGCCGGCCGCAGCACGCAAGCCGAACGCCGCTTTCATGAAAGAGATGACCCCGTCGGCGACGCTGGCCGCAGTGGTGGGCGACAAGCCGCTGCCGCGTACCGAAGTCACCAAGAAAGTCTGGGACTACATCAAGAAGCAGGATCTGCAGGACGCCGCCAACCGCCGCATGATCAACGCCGACGACAAGCTGAAAGCCGTCTTCGGTGGCAAGGCCCAGGTATCGATGTTCGAGATGACCAAGCTGATCTCCGATCACCTCAAATAAAAACGACGACAGGCCGCCCCGCTGGCCCGATACCAGTCCAAATGAAAAGCCCCGGTCCTGCCGGGGCTTTTTGTTTATAGGCCTGCTGCCGCCTTCATCAGATCGAATACCCTGGTGTTTTCCATCGTCCCCTTGAACGGCGCCGATCCCGCACCCACCGCATACAGCTTCACATCGCCGCCCCCGTGCCCTTCGCCGGGCAGGCGCACGCCGGCTTCCTGCTTGTAGTCGAGCGCCTGGGCGCGCGTTTCGTCGACGCTGGCGCGGACTTCCGGCCGGTTCGGGCCGCCGCCGTAGACCAGGGTCGTATAGGTCTTGCCGTCGGCGTCCAGCGCCGGCTGGCCGGTCGCGACATCGCGCACGATGCCGAGAATCGGATTGCCGCGCTTCGGATAACCGTTCATCACCATCGTGTGGTCATGGTCGGCGGTCACCACGATCAGCGTGTGTTCGAGCCCCGGGTCGATGCTGCGCATGCGGTCCAGCGCGGTCTGGATCGCGTTGTCGAAATCGACCACCTCCTCCAGCGCATTCTTCGCGTTCGAATCGTGCAGCGCGTGGTCGATCTTGCCGCCTTCGACCATCAGGAAGAAGCCGTTCGGATTCTTCGAGAGCAGCTCGATCGATTTAGCGGTCATCTCGGCCAGGGTTGGCTGGGTGGGCTTGCGCACGCTCGCGTAGTCGAGGTGGCTGTCGGCGTAGATGCCGACGAACTTCCGGTTCGGCAGCGCCGACATCATGTCGCCGCGGGTGCCGGCCACGAAGTAGCCGCGCGCCTTGAACTCGGCCAGCAGATCGCGTCCATCGGCGCGGCCCTTTGGATTGGCGGCCGCATCGAAAGGCGTGAAGTGCGGACGCCCGCCGCCCATCAGCACGTCGACGCCATCCTTCAGGCGTTCGTTGTAGCCGGCGCCGCCCGGCACGATCTGCTGCGCGATGGTGTAGACCGTGTTGCGGTTGCAGACGTGGGCAAAGGTCGAGGCCGGGGTCGCGTGGGTCAGCTCGGTGGTGGTGATGGCGCCGACCGCTTTGCCTTTTACCTTGGCCAGTTCCAGCATGGTCATCGGCGCGGCCCCATTGTTCTCGCCGCAGCGGTCGACGCTCGGGTTGCCGTTGGCGTCCTTGGCTGGCGCCATCGGCTTCGCGTCCTTCAGCGAGATCACGTCGTTGTTGATCTTCACGCCGGTCATGTAGGCGCCCATCGACGGCGCGCTGTCGGTGACCATCGCATCGGCCGAATACGTCTTGATGCGCGCGGTACGGTCGAGGCGCTCGAAATTCAGCAGGCCCTCTTCCTTGTATTTGTAGATGCGCGCGGCCGTGATCGTGGTCGGGCCCATGCCGTCGCCGAGGAAGAAGATGACGTTCTTTGCCTGGGTCTGTGCAAAGGCCTGGTTCTGGAACGCGGCTGCCAGCAGCAGCGCGAGCGTGGCGATTCTTTTCATGTGCATCTCCTTGCCGCTTACCAGCCGGCCGCTTCTTTGATCAGCGTGAACACGCGGGTGTTGTCGATGGTGCCGCGGAACAGCTCCGCACCGGCGCCGGCCGCGCCCAGGTAGACGTCGGCGCCGCCGTGGGTTTCGGACTTCATGTGGATCGCCGCTTCCTGGTGGTAGTCGTCGGCGCTGACGATGGCGTCGGTGAGGCCGGCTTGCCCCGCGCGGCTGCCCTGCACGCGGTGTTCGCCGGTGCCGAAGCCGAGGATCGCATACGGTGCACCATCCTTGTCCAGCTTGATCTTGCCGTCCGGGAGACTGCGCACCAGGCCCAGCACGCCGGGCTTCTCGGGTGTCGTCGGGCCGCTGCGTGGCGAGTAGCCGTTGATCAGCAGGGTGTGGTCGTGGTCGGCGGTGGCGACGATCAGCGTGTGCTTCAGGCCCGGATCGAACTTCTGCGCTTCATCGATGGCGGCCTTCAGCGCGGCGTCGAAGGCCACGGTTTCCTGCAGCGCGCGCTTGGCGCGGGTGCCGTGCAGCGCGTGGTCGATCAGGCCGCCCTCCACCATCAGGAAGAAGCCCTTGTCCGTGCCCGCGCGCTGGCCCAGCAGCGACACCGCCTTGCGCGCCATCTCGGCCAGGCTGGGCTGCTTTGCCGGATCGCGTTCGGCGTCGTAAGCCAGGTCGTCCTGCGCGAACAGGGCGACCATGGGCTGGTTAGCCGGCGCCAACGCCGCAAAGCCGGCAGCGTCCTGCGCCACGCGGTAGCCGCGCGCCTGCAGCTCGGCCAGCAGGTCGCGATTGTCGGTGCGCTTGCCGCCGTTTGCCGCCGGCTGGAAGTACTGGGCGCCGCCGCCGAACACGAGGTCGATGCCGCTGCCCAGCGCATTGTTATAGCCGGCGCCGCCCGGCACCATCATCGCCGCGATCTGGTTCTGCAGCTTGCGATGACAGGCGTGAGCATAGGTCGCAGCCGGGGTGGCGTCGGTGACGCTGGTGGTGGTGACGATGCCGGTGGCGAGGCCGCGCGCCTTGGCCAGTTCCAGCAGGGTCGTCACCGGCTGGCCGTTGGTGCAGCGGCTAGTGCCGTCGGCTGCGGGCTGCACCACGCTGGTGTCGCCGGACATCGAGATCACGCCGTTGTTCTGCTTCACGCCGGTCATATAGGCCGACATCGAGGCCGCGCTGTCGGTGACCTGGGCATCGTTCGAGTAGGTTTTGACGAAGGCCGATTCGGGCAGCGTGTCGATGGTCAGCTCGCCGCTTTCGCCGACCGCGTAGATGCGCGCCGCGGTCAGGGTGTTGATGCCCATGCCGTCGCCGAGGAAGAAGATGACGTTGCGGGCGCGGTCCATATCACGCGCTTGCAATGTGCCTGCGGCGGTCGGCGGCGTCGTGGCGCAGCCGGTGAGCGTGGCGGCGCCGCAGGCTATCAACACGCCGGCGGCGAAGGTGGTCAATCGCATGTCTGCTTGCTCCCTGACGAGGAAAGCAATGAGTCTAGCCGAGGAAGGGGCGCAGCAGCAAATGCACCCCGAGCGCCAGCAAACCGATGAAGAAGCAGCGGCGGAACAATTCGGGCCGGATGCGGCCGCGGATCCACTGGCCGAGCATCATGCCGCCCAGCGCCGGCACCAGCGCGACGAAGGACAGGCCCGCCGCGCCCATCTCGTACTGCCCGGCCAGCAGCAGCGAGGCCGCCAGCGCGACGGTGGAGGTGGTGAAGGCCAGGCCCAGCGCCTGTATCAGCATGTCGCGTTCCAGCTTCAGGCCCTGCAGATAAGGCACGGCCGGGATCACGAACACGCCGGTGGCGGCCGTGACCGCACCCGTCACCAGCCCGACCACGGGCGATGCGGCGCGCTCGCCGCTGGGCGGCACGTGCAAGGTGAAGGAGGCCAGCCCGGCCGCCGCATACATGATCAGGGCGCCGCCCAATGCAGCCACCGCATCCGCCGAGGCGCTGGCCGGCAGCAGCATGCCGCCGACCAGGGTGCCGACGGCGATCCCGGCCAGCATCGGCCACAGCCGGCGCGCCAGAGCGCCTGCCGCGGGACCGGCCGCCAGCTGCCAGACATTCGTCACCAGCGAAGGCACGACCAGTAAAGCGGCCGCTTCGCGCGGCGCCATCATCATCCCCAGCAGGCCGACCGCGACCGTCGGCAGGCCGAGCCCGACCACGCCCTTGACCAGGCCGGCGAGCACGAACACCAGGAAGATCAAGCTCAGTTCAGCGGCCGAGTGCGCGTGTAAGATAGAAAGAAAGCTGTCCATGCCAGGCATTCTGGCCCATGGACGCCGATTCCAGAATGAGGGATTTCCGCAACCAGCCTTCGGCTGTTCCGAAGGCTGAAGCGATTGCAAAATTATGCGATTCGACCTGATCGACATGCAGCTCTTCCTGCACGTGGTGGAAGCCGGCAGCATTACCGGCGGCGCCACGCGCGCCCATTTATCGCTGGCCGCGTGCAGCGAACGCATCCAGAGCATGGAAGACACGCTGGGCGTGCCGCTGCTGCTGCGTGGGCGCCGCGGCGTAACGCCGACGCCGGCCGGCGAAGCGCTGGTGCGCCATGCGCGGCTGGTGTTCCAGCAGCTGCAGCGCATGCGCGCCGAGCTGGGCGACCATGCCGAAGGCTTGAAGGGTACGGTGCGGCTGCTGTGCAATACAGCCTCGCTGAGCGAATACCTGCCGGATGCGCTGGCCGCTTTTCTCGCGCGCCACGCCCACGTCGACATCGAACTGGAAGAGCGCCCCAGCCACGAGGTGGCGAAGGCGGTGCGCGAAGGCGCGGCCGACATCGGCATCCTGGCCGATGCGGTCGACCTGTCGGGCCTGGAGAGTTTCCCCTTCCGCCTCGACCGCCTGGTCGCGGTGGCCACGCCGGCGCTGGCGCAGCAGCTGTCGCCGGATGGCCGGCCGGTGGCGTTCGTGCGTCTGGCGGACTTCGACCACGTCGGCCTGGCGTCCGACAGCGCGCTGTCGAACTACCTGGATCTGCAGGCGCGGCGCCTGGGGCGCACGCTGCATGCGCGCGTGCGCCTGCGCGGCTTCGAGGCGGTGTGCAGGATGGTGGAAGCCGGGGTCGGGCTCGGCATCGTGCCCGAGCAGGCGGCGCGGCGCTGCGCGCAGACGATGGAGATTGCAGTGCTGGAGCTGGCGGAGGCGTGGTCGCTGCGGCAGCTGGCGATTTGTGTGAAGAGTTTCGATGCGCTGCCGCGGCATGCGCAGCAATTAGTTGACGCGTTGCGGGCGTGAACGCGGGCACGGGGTGCCCGCCCTACGTAGGGTGGGGTTTTGAGGCCGGGGGCCTCAAAACGAACGAGCCCACGCGTCACCGCGAAAAAATCAGTTCAAGGCAATCGCCGTGGAAGCCGCCTTGAAATCCCAATTCTTCCACGCCGCCAGCACCGCATTCGGATACTCCGGCCGGCCGCGGCTGCCGTTGTAGCGGCCCAGCGCTAGGTACAGGTTGCCGCCTTCCATGTCGATGTACATGCGCAGGATCGAGCAGCCGTAGCGCAGGTTGGTCTGCATGTCGAACAGCGCGCGGCGGTTCGAATCGCCGATCACCTTGGTCCAGAACGGCATCACTTGCATGTAGCCGCGCGCGCCGACGATCGACACCGCGTACTTGCGGTAGGCCGACTCCACCTGGATCAGGCCCAGCACCATTCCCGGATCGAGGCCGGCGCGGGTCGCTTCGTACCAGGCCGACTCGAGGAACTCGGTGCGGACCTGGTCGTCCGGCAGGCGGCGCTTCAGGCGGCTCGACATCGCGTCGAACCACTGCTGGTAGCGCGCGCGTGCGGCATCGTCGCGGAACACCGGCTTCGGCGGGCGGCCGTCGCGGATCGCCCGTTCGAGCGCCAGCCGGACCGAATCGGCCAGCGCTTCTTCCTTCTGGTTGCCGGCGTGCGCTGCCGGGCTGCTCATCAGTGCAGCCGCAAACAGCGCGGAACCGAGCCAGCTTGACAGCTGGCGTGCAAAGCGGGCCAGCATCACTTGCCCAGTTTGCCTTTGACGAAGGCGACCATGTCGGCTGCCGGCACGGCCGAGGCTTCGGCATCGCGGCGGCCCTGGTATTCCAGGTTGCCTTCCTTGAGGCCGCGCTCGCCGATCACCACGCGGTGCGGCACGCCGACCAGCTCCCAGTCGGCGAACATGGCGCCCGGACGCAGGCCGCGGTCGTCGACGATGACGTCGATGCCGGCCGCTTGCAGCTCGGCGTACAGGCGGTCGGTCTCCGCCTTCACCAGTTCGCTGCGGTCGTAACCCATCGGGCACAGGACGATCTCGAACGGTGCGATCGCGTCCGGCCAGATGATGCCCTTGTCGTCGAAATTCTGCTCGATCGCCGCGCCCAGGATACGGGTCACGCCGATGCCGTAGCAGCCCATCTGCATCGGCGCCGGCTGGCCCTTCTCGTCCAGGTAGACGCAGTTCATCGCAGCCGAATACGCGGTGCCGAGCTGGAACACGTGGCCCACTTCGATGCCGCGCTCGATCGCCAGCACGCCCTTGCCGTCCGGCGAAGCATCGCCCTCGACCACGTTGCGCAGGTCGGCAACGACCGGTTCGGCGACGTCGCGGCCCCAGTTCGCGCCCGTCAGGTGGTATTCCTCTTCGTTCGCGCCGCAGACGAAATCGGCCATGTTGGCGACGGTGCGGTCGGCCACGATCCTGACCGGCTGCCTGGTATTGATCGGGCCCAGGTAGCCCGGCTTGCTGCCGTAGGCTTCCAGGATTTCGCCTTCGCTGGCAAAGCGGAAGTCCTTCAGGCCCGGGACTTTCGAGACCTTCACTTCGTTCAGTTCGTGGTCGCCGCGCAGCAGCAGCAGCCAGTTTTCCTTCGAGGTCACGACGCCGTGCTCGTCCTTGCTCTCGACGGTCAGCGCGATCGACTTGACGGTCTGCGACAGCTCGATGCCGAGCAGCTTGGCGATGTCTTCGCACTTGGTAGTTTTCGGGGTCGAGACCTTGGTCAGGGCCGCGGTGGCCGCGCCGCGCGCCGCGATCAGGGCCGGCGCCTCGGCCGCTTCCATGTTGGCGGCGTAGTCGGAGGTCGGGCAGTAAACCAGCGCGTCTTCGCCGGTGCTGGCGATGACGTGGAATTCATGCGAGCCGGTGCCGCCGATCGCGCCGTTGTCGGCGGCGACCGCGCGGAACTTCAGGCCGAAGCGGCTGAAAATCTTCACGTAGGCGTCGAACATGGTCTGGTACGACACCTGCATGCCTTCGACGTCGCGGTCGAAGGAATACGCGTCCTTCATCGTGAACTCGCGGCCGCGCATCAGGCCGAAGCGCGGGCGGCGTTCGTCGCGGAACTTGGTCTGGATGTGGTAGAAGTTCAGCGGCAGCTGGCGGTAGCTCTTGATCTCGCTGCGTACGACGTCGGTCACGACTTCCTCGGAAGTCGGCTGCAGCGCGAAGTCGCGGCCATGGCGGTCCTTGAGGCGCAGCAGTTCCGGCCCCATCTTGTCCCAGCGGCCGGTCTCTTGCCACAGTTCGGCCGGTTGCACCAGAGGCATCAACAGCTCGATCCCGCCGGCCTTGTTCATTTCTTCACGGATGATGGCCTCGACTTTACGGATCACGCGCAGGCCCAGCGGCATATAGGTATAGATGCCGGAACCAAGGCGCTTGATCATCCCGGCCCGCATCATCAGCTTGTGGCTGACGATCTCGGCGTCGGAAGGCGCTTCTTTGAGCGTTGAAATAAAAAATCGTGAGGCGCGCATATCGATGAATTCTTTTTAAAAAGAGAGGGTTATAATCGACCTAATTTTAAAGGATTAGCTGGCCGATGCATCCAATCTTTATACAAATGGCTCCGAAAGAAGTGGTGCATGCCGTTGTTCCGACGCGAGTTAACGGCAGACATACCTAAGGTTCACCGGATCCGTAAGTAAAAATATAAGAGAGAAGACCAAGGCCGGCAGAAAGTTTCGAGGTGAATCATGCTCGATCGTGAAGGGTTCCGACCCAACGTCGGCATCATCCTGCTGAACGCCAACAACGAGGTGTGGTGGGGCAAACGGGTGCGCGAGCACTCGTGGCAGTTTCCGCAAGGGGGTATCAAATACGGCGAGACGCCGGAACAGGCGATGTACCGCGAGCTCGAGGAAGAGATCGGCCTGCGCCAGGAGCACGTCAAGATCGTGGGCCGCACCCGCGACTGGCTGCGCTACGAAGTGCCGGATCACTTCATCAAGCGCGAAGTGCGCGGCCACTATCGCGGCCAGAAGCAGATCTGGTTCCTGTTGCGCATGGTTGCGCGCGACAACGACGTCAACCTGCGCCTGACCGACCATCCCGAATTCGATGCCTGGCGCTGGCACGACTACTGGGTGCCGCTGGACGTGGTCATCGAGTTCAAGCGCGATGTCTACCAGCGCGCTCTGCAGGAACTGTCGCGCTTCCTGACCTGGCCCGCCAACGGCCAGGGCGAACGCCGCCATACCTCGCGCTACCTGCGCCAGCCGCACGAGCGCCGCAGCCAGGAACGAAGCAATGGCGGCGGCAACAGTGCGCAAGGGGCTCAGGGCGGCAACGCCGGCAATGCTCAGGGCGGCGGCAACAAGCAGGTGGCCAATGCCAGCAGCAAGGCAGTGGTGGCGGCCAGCAAGGCCATCGCCGATGCCGCAGGCAGCTCTAAACTGGTGATGCTGCGCGACAAAGAGTAGTTGTAGTAGCGTAAAAGCAACAATTTGAAAGGCGAACGTGTTGTGCAACCGACACGCTCGCCTTTTTACATTTTCTGCCTTGCTATATTTACAAGCCTGCGCAGTAGAATCATCAGCATTGTTCCTGTCCAGAAAGAATCATGCCGATGAAACGCGTCCTGTCCTCCCTGGCCTGCGCACTGGCGCTGGCGCCCCTCGCCCATGCCGCCGATGCGCCGGCGCCGAAGTGCACGTATGTCGAAGTGGCCGACATGCCGCTCAAGTATGCCGGCCCGAACCTGGTGCCCGCGGTCGACGGCGTGATCGACGGTGCGCCGGCCGTCATGCTGGTCGATACCGGCGCCTTCGACACCTCGCTCACCATGAACGCCGTTCTCAAGCGCGACCTGGTCATGCACATGACGGGCCGCTATGTAGAAGGCATCGGCGGCTCTTCGCGCCTGTACGCGGCGCGCATCGGCGAGTTCTCGATCGGCCCGGTCAAGAGCCAGCGCAAGCGGCTCGACCTGTACGTGATCGGCGAAACCACGTCCACACCGTCCTTCGACGCTCTGGTCGGCGCGCCCTTCCTGCTGCAGGCCGACCTGGAGTTCGACCTGCAGGCCAAGCGCATGAAGTTCTTCCGCTCGCAGAACTGCGACCGTAACAGCAACCTCGCTTACTGGAAGGAGGATGCGGTTGCCGTCCCCTTCGAGTTTACCCGCAGCACCAGCCCGAATCCCCACTTCACGGTGCTCGTCAACGGCAAGGAAATGGACGCCATGATCGACACCGGCGCCCAGAGCACCTTCCTGACCCTGCGCGGCGCCAAGCGGCTGGGCATCGACGTCAACAGCGCGGGCGTCACCCGTCTCGCCGACAGCGGCGGCATCGGTTCGGAGCGCGCGGCCAACTGGAGCACGCCGGTGCAATCGGTGCAGATCGGCGGCGAGAGCATCAAGGACGTGAGGCTCGGCGTCGTCGATGTCCAGAGCGAAGTCCAGGCCGAACTGCTGCTGGGCCAGGACTTCCTGCGCACCCACCGCGTGCTGTTCGCGATGAGCCAGCGCAAGGTCTACATGGCCTACCTCGGCGGCGACATCTTCACCCGCGGCAAAGGTCTCGAACCCTGGATCGTGCAGGAAGCCGACAGCGGCAACGCAGACGCGCAATACGCGCTGGCCACCATGCTCAACAACGGCCGCGGCGTCCCGCGCGAGCCGAAGCAGGCCCAGTCCTGGCTGGAAAAAGCCGCCGCCGCCGGCCAGCCGAACGCCAATCTCATCCTCGGCCGCCAGCTGCAGCAGGCCGGCAAGCTCGACGAAGCGATTCCGAAGCTGCGCGCCGCCCTCGACCAGCTGCCGGCCGAGCGCCTCGGCACGCTGTGGCTGTACAACGCCCGAGTGCGCAAGGGCGATGCGGCGCTGGCCAAGAGCGAGCTGGAAGCCAGCGTCAAGAAGCAGCACAATGACGACTGGCCGCAGCCGATCGCCGAGTTCTACCTCGGCAAACTCGACGCCAAGGGCTTGCTGAACAGCGCTGCGGACGACAGGAAAGCCGCCCACGCGCGCACCTGCATGGCCAATTCGTACATGCGCGAATGGCACCTGGCGCGCGACGAGAAGGTCCAGGCCGACGCGCTGCTGGCGACCCTGCGCGCCGAATGCGGACCGGCGCGCCCGCCAGTCCCGGCGCCGGCCCCTGCTCTTGCTCCTGCCGCGGCGCCATGAAACTCGTCGCCGAGCGCCTGGGACGCACCGACAAGCTCGACCGCCTGCGCTGCATCCGCCGCGACGGCAGCGAGACCGCGACGTCCATGCCGCGCCAGGGCATCCTGCCCCACGACCTGCTGCATTACGTCGTGGAGTCGGCGCTCGGCTGGCGCCACGGCTTTCTCGGCATGATCGCGGCGGGCGCCGACATCGGCTGGACCATGCAGCAGACCCACGACCCGGCCAACCGCGACATCGCCGACCAGGCCATCCATGCGGAAGCCGTGGTCGAGAGCCTGCAGGCGCAGCTGTGGAGCGGCGCGTTCGACGAAGCCTCGTTCCTGGACGGCCTGCGCGATGCCTGCCAGGCACGCGGCCGCAGCGTGCCGATACTGGCAACAGGCGCCGGTGCAGCGCTGTTCGAACAGGCATCGGCGCTGAATGCGCGCTGGCAGCAGGTCCCCTTCCATGGGGCGCTGGCGCTGGAGATGCCATTCCTGTAACAGCGGTCCGGCGCCGGCGCCGAAAACGCCGGCGCGCTACAATGGGCGCATGTTCACACCTTCTTCCAACGACGTGCGCCGCTTCTTCTGCGAAGCCTGGCGCAAGCGCCGCGCCGGTGAAATCCTGACGCCGATGGACGCCATCGCGGCCGACTGGATCGACCACCACCCCGAATACCACGACGCCCTGATGGACGCCGACGAGGCCGTTGCGCGCGACTATTCGGTCGAGGGCGGCCAGGCGAATCCCTTCCTGCACCTGTCGATGCACCTGTCGATTGCCGAGCAGGTCTCGGTCGACCAGCCACGCGGCATCAAGGCCGCGCACGACGCGCTGGCCCTCCGCATCGGCGAACACGAAGCCCACCACGAGATCATGGAATGCCTGGGCGAGATGATCTGGACCTCGCAGCGCAGCGGTCTGCCGCCGGACGCCGAGGCCTATATCGACTGCGTGCGAAAAAGAGTGCGCTGAGGCGACAGAATCATGCAGGGCAAGTTGCCATAAATAAAACATCGCTCGTAGAATTTATGGATGAACCCGACCCTCCGCCATGTGCCCGCGCGCCTGCTCCTGGGCGCTGCCTGTGCCCTCCTTCCCTTCGCCCACGCCGCCGCCGAGCCGGCCAAATGCAACTACGTACCGATCGGTAAACTGCCGCTCCGGTACAGCGGTCCCGGGCTGGAGATCACGACCGAAGGCATCATCAACGGCATGCCGGCCGAGCTGCTGGTCGATACCGGCGCCTCCCAGACCTTCCTGACGCGCACCGGCACCGAGCGGCGCGGCATCAAGCGCTACGCGACCGGCAGGCGCACCAGCGGCATCGGCGGGCAGGCTCCGCTCTACGCCTCCATCGTCAACGATTTCATCGTCGGCCCGGTCCGCGCCGGCCGCAGCAACATGCCGGTGGTTGCCAGTTTCGGCTACACGCCCTCGTTCGACGGCATCCTCGGCTCGCCCTTCCTGTTCCAGACCGATGTCGAGTTCTCGCTGGCGACCAAGGAGCTGCGCTTTTTCGTGCCCGAAAACTGCAGCGGCGCCTACCTCGGCTACTGGGGCGGGAACGTGCGCGACGTCCCGCTGCGGCGGCATGACCAGAACGACATGAATCCCCGCTTCTTCGTGCGCATCAACGGTCATGAACTGGAAGCGATGATCGACAGCGGCGCCGCGATCAGCTCGATCACGCGCCATGCCGCGAAACGCATCGGGATCGACGTCGACGCGCCCGGCGTCACGCGCGGCGGCGATCTGGTCGGCGTGGGCAATTACAGGACCTCACGCTGGTATGTCACGGTCAAGACCTTCCAGCTCGGCGAGGAAACCGTCGAGAATGCCGACATGGCAATCGAGGACTCGGGCCTGAACGACGCCCACGTGACGCTCGGCGCCGACTTCCTGCGCGCGCACCGCGTGCTGTTTGCGATGAGCCAGACCAAACTGTATTTCTCCTATGTGGGCGGCGAGCCCTTCGGCCAGCGGCGCACGCTCGAGTCATGGATCATCGCCGAGGCCGAGGGCGGCAATCCGGACGCCCAGATGATGCTGGCCCAGGCTTACCGCAACGGCAAGCTGGTGCTGCAGGACGACGCCCGCGCCTTCGAGCTGCTGGAAAAGGCGGCCAAAGGCGGCAGCGCGCACGCCAACCTGATCACCGGACGCAACTTGGTGCTGCGCCGCGACTATGCCGCCGCCGTGCCGCGCCTGCGCACCGCGCTCGACAAACTGCCGGCCGAACGGGACGGCGCCCTGCTGCTGTACATCGCCCGCGTACGCAGCGGCCAGGCCGAGCTGGCGAAATCGGAGCTGGCCGCGACCTTCGCGCGCAGTGACAGCGACGAGTGGCCCAAGCCCATCGCCGACTTCTATCTCGGCACCCTGTCCGCCGACAAGCTACTGGCGCAGGCCGCCGACGACCGCAAGGAGGGCAAGGAACGCCGCTGCACCGCGCTGTCGGCGATGGCCGACTGGCACCGGGCGCACGGCCAGCCCGAACCGGCGAAAGCACTCGACGCGCAGCTGAAGGCTTCCTGCAGCGGCGAAGGCGAGAGCTACGCCGCGATCGGCGACTGAGCGGCAGCGCCAAAAAGCAAAGGTCCGCCGGCGTGCGCTGGCGGACCCGAGAACCGCTATCGACTGCCGATGCTTATTTGCGGACGACCAGCGGCCCCGGCAGGCTTTGCAGGTAAGCCGCGATGTCGACCATGTCGCGATCCGACAGCGGCTGCGCCATGCCGGCCATGATCGGGTTGTTGCGGCCGTAGACCTTGTCGCCGCGCTTGTAGGCGGTGAGCGCGTGGACCAGGTAGTCCGCGTGCTGGCCGGCCAGCTTCGGATAGCTCGGGTCGATCGGGGTCTTGTAGTCGGCGCCGTGACAGGACGCGCAATTGTATTTCTTGGTCAGCTCGGCGCCGCGCGAGGTGTCGCCGCCGGCAAAAGCGGAACCGGATGCCGCCAGCGCTGCGGCGCAGGACAGGGCAAGGATGAGTTTATGCATGGTGTCCCCGGCTTATTTGGTGAGCGTGGCGCTGGACTGCTGCGCGTAGTACGCGGCGATGTCGGCGATGTCCTGGTCCGACAGCACGCGTGCGGTCGGGGTCATCTGCGGATGCTTGCGGTCGCCCTTCTTGTAGGCTTGCAGGGCGGCTTCGATGTACTTGGCGGACTGGCCGCCGATCATCGGCACCTGGTAGACCTCGGGGAAGGCAGTCTTGTATTCGGGGATGCCGTGGCAGCCGATACATTGTTCGATCTTGTTCGGGGCGGCTTTCGGATTGGCGACGATGTCGGCTGCGCCGGCCGCACCGGCCACAGTGGCTGCAGTCGCGGCAAACATCAGTACTGCTAACGGTTTTTTCATGATTGGGAATCGTAAGGTTGAATCGAATACCGCAACTGCACAAAAACTTAGCATTTGTACTACGAAGAGCCGATTCTATATGAAGAACATGTCTCAGTCTACAAAGCAACAATTCTGCGTGGCTGAAGCAAGTGGCATATACTCGATGCCATTTCCTTAATCGCCCTGCGCACGCCCATGCACGCCTCCCAACGCTTCGAAGGCAGCGACAACTACGTCGCCACCGATGACCTGAAACTGGCCGTCAACGCCGCCCTCACCCTGGCCCGCCCGCTGCTCATCAAGGGCGAACCCGGCACCGGCAAGACCATGCTGGCCGAGGAAGTCGCCGCGGCGCTGGACATGCCGCTGCTGCAGTGGCACATCAAGTCGACCACCAAGGCCCAGCAAGGCCTGTACGAATACGATGCCGTCTCGCGCCTGCGCGACTCGCAGCTCGGCGACGAGCGCGTGCGCGACATCCACAATTACATCGTCAAGGGCGTGCTGTGGCAGGCCTTTACCGCACCGGAGCCGGTGGTGCTGCTGATCGACGAGATCGACAAGGCCGACATCGAATTCCCGAACGACCTGCTGCGCGAACTCGACCGCATGGAGTTCTATGTGTACGAGACGCGCGAGATGGTGGTGGCCAAACACCGTCCGCTGGTCATCATCACCTCGAACAACGAGAAGGAACTGCCGGACGCCTTCCTGCGCCGCTGCTTCTTCCACTACATCAAATTCCCGGACCGCGAGACGATGGCGGAGATCGTCAAGGTCCACTACCCGAACCTGAAGCAGGAACTGCTGGCGGCGGCGCTGGAGAATTTCTACCAGCTGCGCGACGTCGCGGGCCTGAAGAAGAAGCCGTCGACTTCCGAATTCCTCGACTGGCTGAAGCTGCTGCTGGCCGAGGACATCCCTGTGGAGGCCCTGCGCAGCCAGGACGCCAAGACCATCGTGCCGCCGCTGCACGGCGCGCTGCTGAAGAACGAGCAGGATGTGCACCTGTTCGAGCGCCTGGTGGCGATGGCGAGGCACAACCGATGATCCGCGTCGATCCGGTCACCCTCGAGTTCAACGGCGTACGCCTGGAGCCGCTGGCGCTGCACCACGCCGACGGCCTGCGCGCCGCCGCGGCGGACGGCGAGCTGTGGAACCTGCGCATCACCTCGGTGCCGGCGCCGCACGAGACCGAGCAGTACGTGCGCACCGCGCTGGAGATGGACAACCGGATCGCCTTTGCCGTGGTCGACGTGACGAGCGGCCAGGTGATCGGCTCGACCAGCTACCACGACATCCTGCCTGCCGTCGACCGCGTCGAAATCGGCTACACTTGGTACGCCAGGAGCCGCCAGCGCAGTCACGTCAACACCAGCTGCAAACTGCTGCTGCTCTCGCATGCCTTCGACACACTGGGCTGCGCGGTGGTCGGGCTGCGCACCGATAACTTCAACCACGCCTCGCAGGCCGCGATCGAGCGCCTCGGCGCGAAGAAGGATGGCGTGATCCGCCATCACGCGCTGCGCCGCGACGGCACCGTGCGCGACACGGTCATGTACAGCATCCTGCGCGGCGAGTGGCCCGAGATCAAATCGCAGTTGCACTACCGGTTGAGCAGGCATGCTGATTGATTTCTTCTTCACCCTGCGTGACGCCAAGGTCCCGGTCACGATCAAGGAATTCCTGACCCTGCTCGAAGCGCTGCAGAAGAACGTGATCGCGCCCTCGCTCGACGAGTTCTACTACCTCGCGCGCCTGACGCTGGTGAAGGACGAAGCCCATTTCGACAAGTTCGACAAGGCTTTCGGCTTGTATTTCAAGGGTATCGAGACGGTGTTCGACACCAAAGCGGACATTCCGCTCGACTGGCTCATCAAGCGTCTCGAGCGCGAGCTGACGCCCGAACAGAAGGCCGAGCTGCAGAAGCTCGGCTACGACAAGCTGATGAGCCGCCTGGCCGAGTTGCTGAAGGAGCAGAAAGAGCGCCACGAAGGCGGGAATAAATGGATCGGCACCGGCGGCACCTCCCCTTTCGGCAATGGCGGTACCAATCCGGAAGGCATCCGCATCGGCGGCAAAAGCCGCAACCGCACGGCGGTGAAGGTCTGGGAGCAGCGCGAGTACAAGGACTACGATGGCGAGCGCGAGCTGGGCGTCCGCAACATCAAGGTGGCGCTGCGCCGACTGCGCCGCTTCGCGCGTACGGGTGCGGCAGAAGAACTGGCGCTCGACGACACGATCCGCTCGACCGCCAACAACGCCGGCTGGCTCGACATCAAAATGCAACCGGAGCGCAAGAACCGCATCAAGGTGCTGATGCTGATGGACGTCGGCGGCAGCATGGACGACCACATCGAGCGCGCCGAGGAACTGTTCTCGGCGGCCAAGACCGAATTCAAGAATCTGGAGTTCTACTACTTCCACAACTGCGTCTACGACTACCTGTGGAAGAACAACCGGCGCCGCCATTCGGAGCGCTTCCCGACCTGGGACGTGCTGCGCAAGTACCCGCCCGATACCCGCGTGATCTTCGTCGGCGACGCGACGATGAGCCCTTACGAGGTGCTGGTGCCGGGCGGTTCGGTCGAGTACAACAACGAGGAAGCCGGCGCCGAGTGGCTGGCGCGCTTCTGCAACGCCTTCCCGAAATTCGCCTGGCTGAACCCGGAGCCGGAAAGCCTGTGGCAGTACCGGCAATCGATCGCGGTCATTCGACAGATCATGAATAACCGGATGTTTCCGGTGACGATCGATGGGCTGGAGCGGGCGATGCGCTTGTTGAGCAAATAACGTAGGGTGGGCACCCTGTGCCCACGCATAGCGTCAACCCTGACGCGTCTGGATCGCGTGCCGCACGATCAGCAGCCCGACGATATCGATCCAGGCATGCACCAGCATCGCCGCCAGTAAGCCGACGTACTCGAACACGAAGCCCAGCACCACGCTGCCGCCGAACACGCCGGCTGCCTGGGCGATCGTCGCGGCATCGAGCTTGCGGAAGCGGTACACCGGCACGTGCGTCAGCAGGAACAGCAGCGAGACGATCCACACGCCCAGCAGCGGCTGCAGCGCCGCGCGGAACAGCATCTCTTCGCCGATGGCGGCGGCGATGCTGATCCACAGCGGATTCAGGCCGCTGAGATCCAGCCGCGAATAACTGTCGATGGTGCGTGCGCTGGACGCCGACCTCGCGGTCAGCTTGAACATCAGCCAGGACCCGACGCCGGCGATCAGCGCCAGCACTTGGCCGACCAGCAGCTGGGTCAGCGGACCCGCCGGACGGCTGAACAGCGCGACCGGATGCGGCCGCGAGAACCAGATGATGGGCGCGGCGATCACGCAAAACACCAGGCAGGTCAGGATTTGGGAAACAAGGCGGATGGGCGCGCGGGCGGCAATCTGCGGCGGTGGCGGGGTTTGTTGCGGTTCGGTCATTTCGCCATTTTATCCTAGCGTGCGAGCCATCCTCTTCCGGTCTTCCTACGCGCAATCGTGCGCCGTGCGCCCTCTTGTAGAATCGGCTCACACATCATGCAATTTTGATAAGGAGTCCGCATGCAGGACCTGTTGGCGATCCTGAGCAGTCTGTCCTGGCCCGTCGCGATCACGCTGGCCTGGCTGGCCGGCGAATTCGGGCAGCGCTGGACCGGCCTGCCGCGCATCAGCTTCTATGGCCTGGTCGGCTTCCTGCTGGCCGCGCCCCAGCTGGGCGTGCTGCCGCGGCCCGAGGCCGGCACCGTGCTGCTGCTGGCGGACGTCGCCTTCGGCCTGGTCCTGTTCGAGCTCGGCTACCGCATCAACCTGCGCTGGCTGCGCACCAATCCCTGGATCGGCGTGTCCGGCCTGGCCGAGGCCCTGCTCACCTTCCTCGCCGTCTACCTGATCGCCACCGCCTTCGGCGTGGGCGGCATCAACGCGATGATGCTGGCCTCGCTGTCGATGGCGACCTCGCCGGCCACCGTGGTCCGCGTCATCAACGAACAGAAGAGCTCCGGTCAGGTCACGGAACGCGCCCTGCACCTGTGCGCGCTGAACTGCGTGCTCGCGGTGTTCGCCTTCAACGCCAGCGTCGGCCTGTGGATTTTCCGCACCTCCGAGGACGTCGGCGACGCGCTGTGGAACAGCCTGGTCGTGCTGGCTGTCTCGGCTTTCAGCGGCGCGGTCTTCGGCGTCGCCGTGCCGGCCGTGCTGCGCATGCTCGGCAAGCTGGCCCAGGACGCCACCGTCGCCTTCGCGCTGGCGGTGATCCTGCTGGTGTCGATCACCTACACGCTCGGGCTGTCGCCGGTGGTCGCGGCGCTCGCCTTCGGCCTGATGGCGCGCCACCGCCGCGTCGCCTTCAGCCAGGCGCAGCGCAACTTCGGCGCCCTCGGCGAACTGCTGACCGTGGTGCTGTTTGTGTTCGCCGCCTCCACGCTGGACTGGCAGAAGGTGCTGGCCGGCGGCGCGATGGCGGTCGCGCTGGTGCTGGCGCGCCTGCTGACCAAGCTGCTGGGCGTGACGGCATTCGCGCACCTTTCCGGCATTTCCTGGCGCAAGGGCGCGCTGACCGGGGTCGCGCTGGCGCCGCTGTCCGTGTTCGTGATCCTGCTGCTCGAGCACGCGCGCAATGCGGGCGTGCAGGTGGTGGACGAACTGCGCGCCATCGCCGCCGTCACCATGCTGCTCGAAGTGTTCGGCCCCATCATCCTGCAGCGCGCCCTGGTCTGGGCGCGCGAAGCCCCGGAGCCGCGCCATGCCGCTTGAAGCCTTCGCCAACTCCGCGCCCCTGACCTTCGGGGTCGAGCTCGAACTGCAGCTGGTCAGCCTGTCGGACTTCGACCTGACCCCGGCCAGCCCGGACTTGCTGCATCTCCTGAAGCGCAAACCCTTCCCCGGCAACGTGACGCCGGAGATCACAGAGAGCATGATCGAGATTAACTCGAGCGTGCAGACCCATTACAAGCCGCTGCTGGCCGAACTGATCGAGATCCGCGATACCCTGGTCGCGGCCAGCGACCTGCTCAACATCGGCATCGCCGGCGGCGGCACCCACCCTTTCCAGCACTGGTCCGAGCAGCGCATCTCGTCCAAGCCGCGCTACCAGGAACTGTCGACGCTGTACGGCTATCTGGCCAAGCAGTTTACGGTGTTCGGCCAGCACGTGCACATCGGCTGCGCCCACGGCGACGACGCGCTCTACCTGCTGCACGCGCTGTCGCGCTACATCCCGCACTTCATTGCGCTGTCCGCCTCCTCGCCCTTCGTGCAGGGACACGACTCCGGCTTCGATTCGGCGCGCCTGAACTCCGTCACCGCCTTCCCGCTCAGCGGCCGCGCGCCCTTCATCCTGGACTGGGACGGCTTCGCCAACGTCTACTTCGCGAAGATGGAGCGCACCCGCATCATCAAGAGCATGAAGGATTTTTACTGGGACCTGCGGCCGAAACCGGAGTACGGCACGATCGAGCTGCGCGTCTGCGATACGCCGCTGACGGTGGAACGGGCAGCGGCGCTGGCGGCTTACCTGCAGGCGATCTGCCGGCATCTGCTGGAGCGTCGTGAAGCGGCGCCCGTCGAAGATGACTACCTGGTCTACAACTACAACCGCTTCCAGGCCGCCCGCTTCGGGCTGGATGGCGTGATCACGCATCCGAAAACCTACGAACAGATTCCGCTGCGTGAAGACATCCTGGCGACGCTGGACCTGATGGAGCCGCATGCGCAAGCGCTGGGCAGCGTCGAAGCCTTGCTGCATCTGGCGGCTGCGGCCTCCGACGGCAGCGATGCAGCCCACTTGCGGGCGCAGTACGAGCGCCAGGGGAGCTGCGAGGGGATGGTGAATGCGGCGATTCAGCGGTTCAGGGGTGAGCGGCGGATGGCTTAACACAGCAGCATTTCCATAACGCAACTTAGCGCCCCTTGGCAGTCAACTGTCGAATCTCTTCTATACAACTTCCGGAGCTTAGCAGCAGATCTGCCTTCCGCTCTCTAAAACCAATTCCTTTAAATTTTCATTATTATTCCCCAAGAGATTAGAACGAACGCCACCCTTTTCTCTACTCTAGTCTAGTCTCGTCTAACAAATAATTACCAATCCTCTTAACTCTAGTTTTACACACTGGAAATGTGAGAATTAGTGAGAATTCTAGAGTAATCTTTTGTTAGCATAGCATTGAGTTACTCCTCTACCATCCTTCCACTTACGAACCCAAATTAAAATTAAAATTAAAATTAAATGATCAAAAAGGCTCAATCAAAAGATAAGGATTTGTCAAACGAATTAATCCAAGAGCTACTCAACAGGATTATTTTATCAACAAGAAGAATGAGAGAGGGGAAAGTAACTTATTTAATCGGCAACAATGGAACAGGAAAAAGCACAATATTAGCTAAATTGGCTGAACAGCTCGAGAGAACTCGACCAGCAAGAACTGTGGCTTGCATTGCCAGCTCGATCTATGACAAATTTAAATTTAAGCCTGTAGACACAGGGCAGATTCGGTATCTTGGCGCAAGAAATGTTTCAAACGCAGTTTTTCATGCTGCTATTGATAGGCAACTAAGCCGCTTACTTTTGAAAGCGATGTTGATAGACCGCGGTTTACTGACAAGGCTATCTGAAGCGGTTAAAATGGATTTTTCTTTTTCGCTCGGCGAAAACCTTAAAGACCAGGTATTAGAGCGCATTAACTTGAGAACAAAGCAAGGGAGAATGCGCGAGGATCTTTTGACATCTAGGTCCTTATCGATGCTGGAGCGAATTTCAAAAGCTGGAGGGCGTTTCGAAAGCTTAACCGATCCGCAAATCCGGGTTTTTTTACGTTATCTAGAATTGAACATTGATTTTGATTTATATATTCGACTATCCAATGACCTAATTGTTCGATTTGAAGAGCTTAGTACTGGCGAACAAAACCGCACCTTATTATTCGCGAAAATTTTAAGCGTAATGGAAGAGGGTTCTGTTTTTTTAATTGATGAGCCAGAGATTAGCCTTCACTTACATTGGCAAATGAAGTTTCACTCTACGTTAATGAAATTATTGGAAGGACTGAAACGCTTCCATGTAATTATCGCGACTCACGCACCAATTATTATCAGCGAAGCTGCTAAAGAAGACCCAGATAGCCGGCTAAATGCTGTAGCTGTTTTGCGTCGCTTGCCAGTTGACGGTGTATTGCCTGGCGAGGAAGCACCTGGTGGAGGACCAGTAACCTACGATCTTCATACGTTCGTCGAAGTAGCCAGTCATGAACAGTTAGTCCTCCGTTATTTCCAAACTGCGCCATATCATTCTCGAGAGGTTAGTCTAGAGCTTGCAGACACCGTTCTTGGCGTGGCAGAAGGACGCTCAAAATTAGATGCAACTAATTTTTTGCAAGATCTTCAATACACGGTTGGCTTATCTGACGAGACCCAGAAACAAATCACAGCTGCTCTTGATCTGATTAAGCGCGACCTCATGCTTTCATTAGATGGCCAAGGAGTTGTATGAGATCCTTATGCGCAGACGCTGCTCAAGAAAAACATTTAGCGAAGTTAATAGGGTTAATACGAGCAAAAACTCTCACAGGAACGGAAGCATGGTCATCCCTCTCCGCACCGCAGAGTTCGAAGACTTTTAAATTAAGTAACGGAACAACCAAAACCGTTCCTTTCACCCCAGCTGAACGAAAAACGTACAACACGTTAAGACAACTAACACAAAAGAAGTTGTTGGCACAATATGGGCGTGCATGCTCTTATTGTCGGCGCCCTGTTGGGCATTATGGCTACAGCTGGCATATTGAACATGTATTACCAAAAAGCATTTATCCGTCACTAACATTCAAACTTTCGAATTTTACTATTGGCTGTGTAGATTGCAATCGCTGGAAAGGCGCGAGGGTCGACAAAAACGTAAAAAATAAAAAACTGCTCATCATTAACCCACTACTTCCAGGCTTCAACTACTCTAACCACCTCCGATACTTTCAAATCGGAACCGAAGATATAAGTTTCGCAAAATATAAGCCACTTTCCCCTGAGGGAATAAAAACCTACGACCTTTTAAACCTTAATGAAATTGAACGGGCACATGCTATAAATAGTGTAGACCCACTCGCTGCTGCGCTACATGAGCGCTTCACACAGGCAATGTCGGCCGGACTAAATAGTTCAAGCTCTCAAGAATTCTTGGATTTACTCAGCCAACTTAAAACATCTATATATAAACGCACATAGCAAATCTTATTGAACAGAGAAATTGTGGGGTAGATTTCATAAACGTGAATGCCAAGCCGCATACGGCGTATTCGCCACCATCTTCCGGTTGAAATCCGGCGCCCCATCCGTCCACCACACCGGTCCGCGTTCGCCCAGCGCCCGCTTGGCCTCGTCGACCGCCGCGCGGGCTACGCGCTCGGCTTCCTTGTCGCCGGCCTTTTTGGCGACCCCAACCTGGCGGCGCGCCCGCATCAGCTTGTCGACCCATTCCTGCCGGAGCTCGGGCGCGAGCGCTGGATTGCTGGTGCGCCATAACCGGCCCCTGACCACGAAGTAGCGGCCGTCCGGGGTGGTGGGATATTGTCGGGAATCTGGCATGGGACTACTCTAGCATGTCGAATTTGCCGCACGCCGTTCGTCGTACTGCCAGAGGGTCGTCCTCTGCCGCCAACGATAAGGAAGCCATCATGTACACCAATACCGTAGAACTGCACCGCGTCCTGAAATCGAATGCCGACCGCGTCTACCGCGCCTTTACCACCGCCGCGGCCTTCGCCAAATGGCTGCCGCCGCACGGCTTCATCGGCACCGTCCACGAGATGGACGCGCAGGTCGGCGGCCGCTACCGGATGTCCTTCACGAATTTCACCACCGGTCATAGCCATGCCTTCGGCGGCGAGTATCTGGAACTGGAGCCGGGCAAGCGCCTGCGCTACTCGGCCGAGTTCGACGATCCGCACCTGCCCGGCCGCATGCAGACGACCGTGCTGCTGCGCGAGGTGTTCTGCGGCGTCGAAGTGAAGATCACGCAGGAAGGCATCCCGGCCGCGATTCCGGTCGAGGCCTGCTACCTGGGCTGGCAGGAGTCGCTGGAGCTGCTGACCAAACTCGTCGAGCCCGAAATCCGGGACTGATCCAGACAAGGGCTATGATATGGCCCTTCCCTCATCCAAGGAGACATGCATGCTGAATCACGTGATGGTCGGTACCAATGACCTGGAACGCGCCAAACGCTTCTACGATGCCGTGCTGGGAACGCTCGGTGCGGGCCAGCCCTTCCGCGATACGACCCAAGCCGGCCACACGCGGCTTTTCTACCGCCATAACGGCAGCGCTTTTGCGATTACCGAGCCGATCAACGGCGAAGAAGCTACCTTTGCGAACGGCGGCACCATCGGCTTCAAATGCGATTCGCCGGAACAGGTGCAGCAGTTCCACGACACCGCGGTCGCGCACGGCGGCATCTCGATCGAAGACCCGCCGGGGCTGCGCGAAAGCACCCTCGGCCAGATGGTCCTGGCTTATGTCCGCGATCCCGACGGCCACAAGCTCTGCGCCATTTATCGCCCCAAATAAGCGGAATCCGCCGGCGTCTCCGCCCGCTCGCGCAGGCCGTAATCGCGCAGCACCTCGGCCACGCGCAGGCGGTAATCGCGGAACACGCCGTGCCGTCCGCGCGTCTGCGCGTCGCGGTGCGAAGGCAGGTTGCGCCAGCGCCGCACCGCTTCCTCGTCGCGCCAGAAGGACAGCGACAGCAGCCTGCCCGGCCGGCTCAAGGACTCGAAGCGCTCGACCGAGATGAAGCCGTCGATGGCCTCCAGCTCGGCGCGCAGCGCGGCCGCCGTGTCGAGATAGGTCTGGCGCTGGTCAGGCGCCGGCTCGACTTCGAAGATCACGGCGATCATCGCAGCGGCTCCGGCTGAAAGGTCCCTTCGACCAGTTCCGTGAACGTCCGCTCCTCGCGCAGGATGAAGCGCTGCTCCTGCGCGAAAGCGAAGTTGGCGCGTGCATCCTCGTCCAGCTTCAGGCGCCCGCGGTAGGCTTCGTAGGCGGCCAGGCTGTCGAAGCTGACCAGGCCCCAGGCCTCGTAGTTCGTACCCTCGTGCGGCAGGAAGTAGCCGAGCAGGCGGCCGCCCAGGCGCGGGATAATGCGGCCCCAGTTGTCCGCGTAGCGGCGGAAGGCTTCTTTCTGGATGGGGTCGATTTCGTAACGGATGAAGCAGGTGATCATGTCGTCTCCTTCGTGATGAACGAGACCACTGTAGCCCTTTGCCTATGCTTGACGCTTCGGTTAGCATCGAAGCATGAGGGACGGACCGAACATCACGAATATCGCCGCCATGATCGGCGACCACGCGCGCGCCGAAGTGCTGACCGTGCTGATGAGCGGCATGGCGCTGACCGCGACCGAACTGGCGGACGCCGCCGGCGTCACGCGCCAGACCATCAGTGCGCACCTTGCCAAGTTAGGAGAAGCAGGTTTGCTGAGCGTGGAGTCCCAGGGCCGGCACCGCTACTTCCGCATCGCCGACCCCGAGATCGCCCAGCTGCTGGAATCGCTGATGGGCGTCGCTTTCGGCACCGGCGCCGTGCGCGTGCGCTCCAGCCCGCGCGAACCCGCGCTGCGCAAGGCCAGGGTCTGCTACGACCACCTGGCGGGCGAACTGGGCGTGCTGGTCTACGAAGGCCTGGCACGCCGCGGGGCTTTTGCGCTGGACGCCGACGGCATTCTACTGACCGCGCAGGGCCGGGACCTGATGCGCGCGCTCGGCATCGAACCGGACACGCTGCCGGCCTCGCGCCGTCCCTTCTGCCGCACCTGCCTGGACTGGAGCGAGCGCCGCCATCACCTGGCCGGCCAGCTCGGCACCGCGATGCTCGACCGCTTCCAGCAACTGGGCTGGGCCAGGCGCGTGCCGGAATCGCGCGTGCTGACTTTCACAAAGGATGGCGAGACGGCACTGCGGGCCTGGCTCGAATAAGACCTTCAGCTTGCCAGCACCTGCGGCTTGAACATGCCTGGGCGCAGGAGGCGCGACAACAGCGGCCGTTTAACCGGTGCCGGCAAACGGGTATCGACCAGATCCTCCCACTTCACGCGCAACTGCTCGCAGGTCGCGCGCAGTACCGGCTCGGCCTCGGGCAGACGCGCCAAGGCGTCGAGATGGCGTTCGATCACGGCAGCCAGTTTCACGCACGGACCTTCGTCCTCGTTTGCAGATCCGACGCTGCGTTGCGCGCTGCGCAGTGTGTACTGGGACATCAGGTGCAACAGCGCCGCGATCAGCAGTGCGTGGCGGCTGCTCGGGGTGCCTGCTACCGGGCTGTCGTCCAGGAAATCATCGTCCACAGGGCCTCCATCAATTAATGAGAATGATTCTCGTTTAGATTATGGAGACAGTCCGGCGGCTGTGCAAGCGAATTCAGAGGCGGGTCGTCGTGCCGGTCCGTTCGAGCGCAACCAGGAAAGCGTCGGCCAGGGTGGCCTTGGTCGTCACGGCTTGCAGATCGACCCCGAGGTGGACGATGGTCTGGGCGATCTGCGGGCGGATGCCGCTGATGATGCAGTCGGCGCCCATCAGGCGTGCGGCGGCGATGGTCTTCATCAGGTGCTGCGCCACCAGGGTGTCGACGGTCGGCACGCCGGTGATGTCGATGATGGCGATCGTGGCGCCGGTGTCGACGATCTTCTGCAGGATGTTTTCCATCACGACCTGCGCCCGCATGCTGTCGAGCGTACCGATGAGCGGCAGGGCCAAAACCCCGTCCCACAGCTTGATCACCGGCGTGGACAGCTCGAGCAGTTCCTGCTGCTGGCGCGCGACGATCTGTTCGCGGCCGCGCTGGAATACCTCGACCGTGTACAGGCCGAGCCTGTCCAGCACCGTGCTGACGGTCCAGAACATGGCCGCCAGGGTCGCCGGCTGGTCGGCCAGGCTGGCGCGCAGGACGGCGAAGACCGGCTGCTTGACCGAAAACACAAAGGTGGCCGTTTCGCTGGACGTGGAGCCCGCCTTCGCGCGCGAGGACGACACGTCGTCCAGCACGGCGCGCATGGCGCCCCAGGCGCGGTCGTCGATGTTGCCGCCGCCGCCGTTGCGCAAGCCCGTGACGAAGGCGTCCAGAAAATCGGCGCATTGGCTGCGCTGCACATCCTTCCTGACGCTTCTGTTGCCAAGCACGACGGTGTCGAGTTGCGCCTCCCACTCGGCCCGGACGGCACTGACATGCTCCTGGAGCAGGTCGGCGATCACGGAAAAATTGCTTGTTGCGGTCATTGTGGGTTCCTTGTGGAGGCATCGAATCTGGGGGGCATAACCGATCGACTATAGCACCTTTGTCATGCGATACACGAAAGCATTTTGCGCATGTCGCCGTCAGGCTCCGCGCCGGCAGATTTCTGACACGCCATGGCCGCTGTGGCGGATAATGCCAGGCAATGCATCAACAACATCAACATCAGGAAAAAAAGTCAGGATGCGCACCGATCGCCAAGGCAATGATGCGTGAGCCCATCCCCGAGGCATTCGCGCCACTCCACCATTTGCTGACGGTGAACGTGCGCAGCGAACTCGATGTCATCGCTTCACGCCTGCGCGCACGCCAGATCACGGCCTTGTGCGGTTTCGGCAACCACGAACAGACCCGTATCGCCACCGCCGTGTCCGAACTCGCGCGCAATGCCTTCGTCTATGCGGCCGGAGGCAAGGTGCGTTTCTTCGTCGGCAGTCTCGGCGCCCGCCAGGCCCTGGTGGTCACCATCGACGACGAGGGTAAAGGCATCGCTGCGCTCGACCGCGTCCTGAAGGAAGATGCGCCGCACGGGGCTACCGGCGGCGGCATCGCGGCGGCGCGCCGCCTGATGGACCGCTGCGAGATCGACACCGGCAGCCATGGCACGCATATCGTGCTGGCCAAAGCCTTTCCGGCGCAGGCCCCCCTGCTGGATGCGCGCGGCATCGACCTGGCCTTGTCGCGCCTTGCGGAACTGCCGAGCAATGTCGCGCTGTCCGAAGCCCATCAGCAGAATCGCGAACTCACCGACGCAATGGCCGCCTTGCAGGCCAAGCAGGCCGAGTTGCTGGAAATGTCCGCCTGTCTGGAGCGCACCAACCGCCAGGTCGAGGCCTTGAACGTGCTCTTGAACGAAAAGGCGCAGTCCTTGGTCTCGGCCGACCGCCGGAAGGACGAGTTCCTGTCCATCCTCAGCCATGAATTGCGCAGCCCGCTCTCGGCGGTGGCGATGGCTGCACAATTACTCGAAAAAAGTCCGGACAGGCGCAGCCAAGGTGTCCGGCTCGGCCAGCTCATCACACGCCAGACCGGGCACATGAGCCGCATGGTCGAGGACTTGCTGGACGTCTCCCGGGTCAGCCGCGGCCTGGTGTCGATCAGCCGCGCGCCGGTCGACATGCGCGAAGTCGTCGACGCGGCGTTGGAGCAGCACGTGCCGGCGGCCCGGGCCAAAGGCCATACCATCACGCAACCGGTACCGCTCGACGATTGCACCGTCGACGGCGACCGCACACGCCTGGTCCAGGTCGTTGCGAATCTCCTCGGGAATGCCATCCGTTATACCCCGGACGGCGGTCAAATCGAGCTGAGCATGCGCGCTGAGGATGGCTGGCTGCTGATGCGCGTGTCCGATAACGGCATCGGCATTCCGGCCGAACTGATGCCCCACCTCTTCGACCTGTACACCCAGGCCGAACGCTCCTCCGACGGCCAGAACAGCGGACTGGGCCTCGGTCTTGCGCTGGTAAAAAGCCTGGTCGAGGCGCATGGCGGCAGCGTGACGGCCAGCAGCGGCGGCGCAAGACGCGGCAGCCAGTTCGAGGTGCGGCTGAAACTGTCCGGTCAGCCGGACTAAAGCCGGGTTTCGCGCGCCGCCCGCAGGAACTCATCCAGCACCGGCGTGCAATCCAGCAGCTCCGTCCCTTTCGCCCGGTGGAACTCCGGATGCCACTGCAGCCCCATCACGAAAGGCGCGCGCTGGTAGCGGATCGCTTCGACGATGCCGTCCGGCTCCGACATCGCCTCGACGTGGATGTCGCGGCCCAGGTCCTTGACGGCTTGATGATGGATGGAATTGACGATCGGCCGTTTCTGGTCGGGGAACATCTTGCCCAGCGACGAACCCTGCGGGAAGACGATGGCGTGGCGGTGGGCATCGTAGTCATCGTGCACGTGGGGCTGGGAGCCCGGCACGTTGGTGGCCACGTCCTGGTACAGCGTGCCGCCGAAAGCAACATTGATCAGTTGGCAACCGCGGCAGATGCCGAGCACGGGCTTGCCGGCGTCGACGAACTCGTGCAGCAGTTCCAGTTCGTACACGTCGCGTGCGCGGTCGCCGTTCCATTCGGGGCGGGTCGGCGTTTCGGAATAGGTCATCGGCGAGACGTCGGCCCCGCCCTGCAGCACCAGCCCGTCCAGGTGGCGCGCGTAATGGCGCATCGTGATGTTGCTCGGATGCAGCAGGCCATTCGTGTTCACGGTCGGCACCATGAACACCAGCACGTCGCGCGACATCACCCACTGCGCGATCGACTCTTCGAGATATTGCAGGTTCTTGCTGCGCAGCCCGACTGAACCGGCTTCCGGATGGAAGATGCGGGCGGAGACGCCGATGCGCAGCGTGCGCCGCATGAAGTCGCGGCTGAAGCGGTCTTGAAGCGCGCGCCAGCGCGAGCGCAGCACACGGCCGGCCAGGTTCAGCGCCGTATCGCCTTGCCGGAGGTAGCGCGATCCGCCGCCGGTGGCGCGCCGGTCGGGCACCCGCGGCGGCCCCGCAGTTTCACGATTTTCATTGTCCTCTGCCATAAAACAAATATAGCCCTGCTTGTTGCCGCGCACGATTCATCGTTACAGATTCTCGCGATTCAGGACTTGCAAACTTTGGCTTAACAGGCAAAAATACTGTATTTCCATACAGTTGTTTGCCGGTTGCCGCTGCTCTCCTCTTCCCAAAACGCGCGTAACCACGGACACTGGCGCCTTTTGACGCCGCGTTTGGCGTCCTTATTGCCGCGCGACAAGATAGAATGCGCAGGCATTCGACACACATAATTCAGCATGGCCACCAAGAAAACCGCAACCGACTACAGCGAATCATCCATCCGGGTCCTCAAGGGACTGGAGCCCGTCAAGCAGCGCCCGGGCATGTACACGCGCACCGAAAATCCGCTGCACATCATCCAGGAAGTGATCGACAACGCCTCGGACGAGGCGCTGGGTGGTCACTGCAAGAACATCGCCGTGACGATGAACGGCGACGGCTCGATCACGGTCGAGGACGACGGCCGCGGCATCCCGGTCGGCATCCACCCCGAGGAAGGCGTCTCGACCGTCGAGATCGTCTTTACGCGCCTGCACGCGGGCGGCAAGTTCGACAAGGGTACGGGGGGCGCCTACGCGTTCTCGGGCGGCCTGCACGGTGTCGGCGTGTCCGTCACCAACGCGCTGTCGAAGCGCCTCGAAATCACGGTCTGGCGCAAGGACGAGCAAGGCAACGGCGTGCACAACCTGGCCTTCGAAGCCGGCGACGTGGTCGAGCCCCTGAGCTCTGCCCCGCCTGAGCGCGGCGGCAAGAAGAACGGTACCCGTGTCACCGCCTGGCCGGACGGCAAGTACTTCGATTCGCCGAACATCCCGATGGCCGAGCTGCAGCGCCTGCTGCGCTCGAAGGCCGTGCTGCTGCCGGGCGTGACCGTCACGCTCACCAACGGCAAGACCGGCGACGTGCAAACCTGGCGTTACGACGAAGGCCTGCGCGGCTATCTGACCGAAGCATTGGCCAACACCGTCGGCCAGGGCCAGACCGTGATCCCGCTGTTCGAAGGTGCGCAATACGCTGCCGCCGGCGATGAAGGCTTCGCGGAAGGCGAAGGCGCGGCCTGGGTCGTGGCCTGGACCGAGGAAGGCGCGGTGGTGCGCGAATCCTACGTCAACCTGATCCCGACCGTCAGCGGCGGCACCCACGAATCCGGCCTGCGCGACGGCCTGTTCGGCGCGGTAAAAAACTTCGTCGAGATGCACTCGCTGCTGCCGAAAGGCGTCAAGCTGCTGCCGGAAGACGTGTTTGCGCGCGTCTCGTTCGTGCTGTCCGCAAAAGTGCTGGACCCGCAGTTCCAGGGCCAGACCAAGGAGCGCCTGAACTCGCGCGACGCCGTCAAACTGGTCTCGACCTTCACGAAACCGCCGCTCGAACTGTGGCTGAACCAGCACGTCGACTACGGCAAGAAGCTGGCCGAACTGGTCATCAAGCAGGCGCAATCCCGCCTGCGTTCGCTGCAGAAGGTCGAGAAGAAGAAGTCCTCGGGCGTGGCCGTCCTGCCGGGTAAACTCACCGATTGCGAATCGACCGACATCACCCGCAACGAACTGTTCCTGGTCGAGGGCGACTCGGCAGGCGGTTCCGCGAAGATGGGCCGCGACAAGGAATACCAGGCCATCCTGCCGCTGCGCGGCAAGGTGCTGAACACCTGGGAAACCGACCGCGACCGCCTGTTCGCCAACAACGAGATCCATGACATCGCGGTGGCGATCGGCGTCGATCCGCATGGCGAGAACGACAATCCGGACCTGTCCGGCCTGCGCTACGGCAAGATCTGCATCCTGTCCGATGCGGACGTCGACGGCTCGCACATCCAGGTCCTGCTGCTGACCCTGTTCTTCAAGCACTTCCCTGCCCTGTTCCGTAATGGCCACGTGTGCATCGCGCGTCCGCCGCTGTACCGCGTCGACGTGCCGCCGCGCGGCAAGAAGCCGCTGCAGAAGCTGTACGCGCTGGACGACGGCGAACTGATCGCGATCGAGGACAAGCTCAAGAAGGAAGGCCTGAAGGAAGGCGTGTGGAGCATCTCCCGCTTCAAGGGCCTGGGCGAGATGAACGCCGAGCAGCTGTGGGAAACCACGATGAATCCGGACACCCGCCGCCTGCTGCCGGTGGCTTTCGGCGACTACAACCTGGCCGAGTCGTCGGCGCGCTTCAACATGCTGATGGGTAAAGGCGAAGCCGCCGCCCGCCGTGCATGGCTGGAAGAGCACGGTAACGAAACCGAAGCCGATATCTGATACGAACGAACATGACGCAAGCGAACCTCTTCGAACAAATGAATCCGCCGGGTGGCGGCGACAACGGCGGCACCGGCGACGATGCCGAAACGCTCACCCTTTCCACTTTCGCCGAACGCGCCTACCTGGACTACGCGGTCTCGGTCGTGAAAGGCCGCGCGCTGCCGGACGTGTCCGACGGCCAGAAGCCGGTGCAGCGCCGCATCCTGTACGCGATGCACGAGCTGGGCCTGGGCCCGACCGCCAAGCCGCGCAAATCGGCGGCCGTGGTCGGCGACGTGCTGGGTAAGCTGCACCCGCACGGCGACCAGTCCGTGTACGACGCCCTGGTCCGCATGGCCCAGGACTTCTCGCTGCGCTACCCGCTGATCGACGGCCAGGGCAACTTCGGCTCGCGCGACGGCGACGGCGCCGCGGCGATGCGTTATACCGAAGCCCGCCTGACGCCGATGGCGCGCGTACTGATGGACGAAATCGACATGGGCACGGTCGACTTCCAGCCGAACTACGATGGCTCGGTCCAGGAACCGCGCACCCTGCCGGCGCGCCTGCCGATGCTGCTGCTGAACGGCGCCTCCGGCATCGCGGTGGGCATGGCGACCGAAGTCCCCTCGCACAACCTGCGCGAGGTGGCGGCGGCGGCGGTGGCGATGATCCGCAACCCGAAGATCACGCACGCCGAGCTGATGACCCTGATCCAGGGCCCGGATTACCCGGGTGGCGGCCAGATCATCACCCCGGCCTCGAACATCGCCGACATCTACGCTTCCGGCCGCGGTTCGCTGAAAGTGCGCGCACGCTGGAAGATCGAAGAACTGGCGCGCGGCCAGTGGCAGGCGGTCGTCACCGAACTGCCGCCGGGCTGCTCGTCGCAGCGCGTGCTGGAAGAGATCGAAGAACTGACCAACCCGAAGGTCAAGGCCGGCAAGAAGACCTTGCTGCCCGAGCAGCTGGCGCTGAAGCAGACCATCCTCGGCGCGCTCGACGCGGTGCGCGACGAATCCGGCCGCGAGGCGCCGGTGCGCCTGGTGTTCGAGCCGAAGTCGAAGAACCAGGACCAGGCCGAGTTCATGCTGATGCTGCTCGCGCACACCTCGCTCGAGACCTCGGCCCCGATCAACCTGGTGATGATCGGCGGCGACGGCCGTCCGCGCCAGAAGGGTCTGACCGAGATCCTGCAGGAGTGGATCGACTACCGCTTCGTGACGGTGCGCCGCCGCACCGAGTTCAGGCTGGGCAAGGTCAACGACCGCATCCACATCCTGGAAGGCCGCGAGACCGTCCTGCTGAACATCGACGAAGTCATCGCCATCATCCGTAATTCGGACGAGCCGAAGGCGGCGCTGATCGAGCGTTTCCGCCTGTCGGACCGCCAGGCCGAAGACATCCTCGAGATCCGCCTGCGCCAGCTGGCGCGCCTGGAAGCGATCAAGATCCAGCAGGAGCTGGCCGAGCTGCGCAGCGAGAAGGAAAAGCTGGAAGACATCCTGAACAATCCGTCTTCGATGAAGCGCCTGATCATCCGCGAAATCGAAGCGGATGCGAAACAGTACGGCGACGACCGCCGCACCCTGATCGAAGAAGCGCAGAAGGCCGTGCTCGAGCAGAAGATCATCGACGAGCCGGTCACCGTGATCGTCTCCGAGAAGGGCTGGGTGCGCGCACGCACCGGCATCGGCCACGACCCGGCGCAGTTCACCTTCAAGGCCGGCGACTCACTGGGCTTCGTGTTCGAATGCCGCACCGTCGACAACCTGCTGTGCATCGGCGACAACGGCAAGGCCTATTCGGTGCCGGTGGCCGCCCTTCCGGGTTCGCGCGGCGACGGCGTGCCGATCACGACCCTGGTCGACCTGTCGGGCGGCGGCCGCATCCTGTACTACTTTGCGGGCAATGCGGAAACGCGCCTGCTGCTCTCGACCACGACCGGCTTCGGCTTCATCGCCAAGGCCGGCGACATGGCGACCCGTTTGAAGGGCGGCAAGTCCTTCATCACGCTGGATGACGGCGCCGTGCCGCTGGCCCCGCGCGTGGTGCCCGATACGGCCGGCGCCGTGGCCTGCCTGTCCGAAAAGGGCCGCGTGCTGGTGTTCGGCATCGACGAGATGAAGGTGCTGACCAACGGCGGCCGCGGCGTGACCTTAATGGAGCTGGAGCCGAAGGAAACCCTGCTGGCGGCCCAGCCGATCAGCCCGAAGGGCGTGAACGTGAGCGGCACCTGGGCCGGCGACAAGCCACGCACCGTGGAACTGTTCGGCGTGGGCCTGGAGCCGCACTTCGGCAAGCGGGCGCGCAAGGGCAAGCCACTGTCGGCCAAGCTGAAGGCAAAGGATCTGGCTATGCGCGTGCTGGGTGAGGCTTAACCGTCACCCCCGCGACTTGAACCGTCGCCCCCGCGGCTTAAAACCGTCGCCCCCGCGCAGGCGGGGGCCCAAGTTCTGTTTGCGTTACGACTGCTCGACCAAACTTGGATCCCCGCCTGCGCGGGGATGACGTGCGTTTATCCGCGGGAATGACGTTTATTGCTGCGCCGCGCGCAATCGCGCCTCCAGCGTAGCCGCATCAAACCCGCTCCCGCTACGCGACCCATCGGCAAAATAAATCGTCGGCGTCCCCTGCAGATGCAGCTTCCTGCCGAGCGCCAGCACTTGCTCGTTCGGCGTGACGCAGCCGGCCGGTGCGCTCGGCGCCGGTTTCGCCGCCAGCATCCAGTCCTGCCAGGCCTGTGACCGGTCGGCCGCGCACCAGATGTTCTTCGATTTCGCCGCCGAGTCGTCCGACAGGATATTCATCAGGAAGGTGTAGACGGTGACGTTGTCGATCCCGCGCAGCGTCTCGTGCAGCTTGCGGCAGTACGGGCAGTTCGGATCCTCGAACACCGCCATCACCCGCTGTCCCTTGCCCTTCACGGTCTTGATCGCCATCTCGAGCGGCAGGTCGGCAAAGCGGATCGCCGCCAGCGCGTCCGTGCGGGCGCGCGTGAGGTCTTGCAGCGTGCCCAGGTCGACCACCTTCCCCACGAACATGTAGCGCGCATCGGCGTCGGCGTAGAAGATGTCCGGGCCGGTGCGCACCTCGTACAGGCCGCCGTAACCGGTCTTGCTGACCGCGTCGACCTTCACGTTGTTGCCCATGCGCGGCTCGACCAGCTTGTGCACGCGCGCCTCGTCCGCCGTCTCGGCCTGCGGCGCGGCCGCCATCGCCGCCATGGCGTGCGCGGTCAGGACGAGCGCAGGCATCAGCATTTTCCATTTCATTCTTGTCTCCGGTGTGTCATGCGGCCGGGCCGTCCGGCGCCAGCCGGTCCATCAGCTGGGCGGCGCAAGCCTGGGCCTTTTCGTTGCGGCGCTGTTCCAGCATGGCGCCATGCAGGCGGCGCGCGCGCAGTTCGTTCGAATCGACTTCTTCCGCGCCGGCCGGCATGCGCATGATGCGCAAATCGGCCAGTGCGGTGCGGCAGTCGGCTTCCTCGATGCCGAACCAGGCCTGCGCCACGGCGCTGCCCAGCATCTGTTCGCGCAGCTGTGCACGGCGCTCCTGCCATGCCTGCATCTGCTCGGCCTGTGCGGCGCTCATGCCTGAGGGGTCCGGCGGCGCGATGCGTTCGCTGGCGCGCAGCGCCGCCTCGGCGTGCAGGTAGCGCAGGTAATCGGCGGCCAGGGTCTGCGCCTGCGCCAGCGCCGGCTGCGCCAGGCGTCGCTGCAGCCAGGCGCGCAGTTCCTGTTCGCGCGGCGCACTGCCTTTGAGGTAGGCGTCGTACAGGCGATGCAGCGCGGGATCGATCTTCAGGCGGCCGGCGTCGTCGAGCAGCGGCTGCTCGCCGGCCGCCGCCGCCATCTGTTTGAAGTCCGCCGCCGCCGGCGCGGGGAGCGCGCCCGGGCCGAGCGGACCGTCCCAGGACGCGACCTTGGCGGGTAGGGCCGGCGCGCCAGGGGGCGGACCGCCGTCGCGCAGCCAGACCACGCCCATCGCACCGGCTGCCGCGCACAGCACACAAGCGAGGCCCAGGCCGAATTTACTGTCCAGCAGAGTGGCCATCGCGCTTACATCTTCTTGTGCAGCGCCTCGGCGCCGGGTGCGGCGGCGCCCGGTACCGCAGGGGCGCCTTCCACGATCGGCGCGGCGTAACGGACCGCCAGCTTCCAGTCCGTGCCGGCGCGCTTCCAGGTGTCGACCACAAAGAAGGACTGCGCCGGGGATGACGCGCCCGCGCCCTGCTTCGAGACGAAGCTCACCACCATCAGCTCGCCGTAATCGTGCACCGCCATCTGGCCGATCGCCGCAGGCGCCGGCGCCGGCAACTGCGACCACGCCTGCAAAGCAGCATCGCGCGCAGTCGGCACGCCCGGCACCGGCGCACTGCGGATCTCGAAATCATCGCTGACGATGCGCGCCATTGCCTCGGCATCGTGATGCTGGACCGCATCGGCCAACGCGTTTTCCAGCTTGGTGAAGATGGCCACGTTACGGGTCGGGACCGGCCCGCCGCGACCGCCCGTCGGGGCCTGGCCGTCCGCACTTGCGCTGCCGAGCGCCGCGCACAGGCCCAGGAAAATCAGGAATCGTTTCATATGCTTCAAATATGGATTGCAGACAGAAAACACGCAAAAGCAGAGACGGCACTGGCCGCCTCTGCCTCCCTGGTCAAACAGCCGACTCAGTTACGTCGAGCGGGCGCTCAGGGATATTTTTGCACGCACTTCTGCGTGGCTGCGATCAGCCAGTTCTGCTGGATCAGGTACTTCATCGTGCCGAAGGTCTGGTTGTACTTGGCGCCGTTCGAGGCCAGCGAAGTCGTGCCCCAGGTCCAGGCGCACTTGTCGGCGTTTTCCATGCCGTCGGCGCTGGAATACCAGGCGTTCAGGTTCGGATCGGTGACGGCTTCCTCCAGCTCGTGGGCCAGCACGCTGGCAGCGCCGTCCGCACCCGGGGTGCCGTTCGGGCTCGGGCTGGTCGCCCCGCAGGCCGAGGCGCACTGGGTTTCGGCGTTGCCGACGAAGGCGTACTTGATGTCCTTGCCGCTGACGGTGGTGTGGTCGTGCCAGCCGCAGTACTGGGTGCAGAAGCCCGAGGTGGCGGTGGTGGCCTTGTCGGTCAACACGACGTACACACCGTTGGCGTCCGCCGGCAGCCTGCCCGAAGTGATCGCGCTGGAGACGATCGAGGCGATGTTGGCATCGGTCAGCCTGGTGCCGAGAGTGCCGCTGTCGGTGGTGGTGCCGGCCAGCGTCACGCTGTTCTGCACGTGGACGTTGGACGCGTTGTAGTAGGTCGTGTTGATGTTGAAGTAAGGCGAGCCGCCGATGTGCTGGCCGAGGTTGGTCAGCACATTCTTGGAAGCGGTATCCCACTGCGAGCCATACCAGATGTAGTACATGTTGGTCGGCGCCACCATCACCGGACCGCCGTGGAAGGTCAGGTTGGCCGTGGAAGCGGTGCCGCCGGCCTTGCCGTTGGATGCTTCGGTGGCGACGTTGTCCAGTTCACCGAAGCCCTTGCCGGTCGGCTTGAAATGGGAGTTCGGGGTTTCCCTGACGCTTTGTGCCTGAGCAGCGAATGCACATGCGAGGCCTGCAGCGAGAAGGCCAAGTTGACGGCTGAGTTTCATTATTTCTCCGTTTTCGATCGTTATTAAAATAATGTCGTCCCGATGCGGGACGTTCCCGTTTCCTCCGGCAAGGCTTGTGGCCCGGCGCGGAGACTTACCCGCACGCAGGACGCAAAAGGTCCCGGCGCGCGAATGCCTGGCATGCCGCCTGCGCGATCTCGCAAGCGGAATGAATTCGGTGATGAAGAAGTGGGAGAGCTAGCGCAGCGGCAAGCGGACCTGCGCGGGGAGCATGCGGGACGAGGCGACGACGGACAGCGATGGGTAAAGCCTAGCTATGGAACACGACATTGCGACGCCTCCTGTTGAGCTGCTATACATACCAACAAAGCCAGTATAGGCCGCAAATGTTGAGCCTTTTAAAACTTCACGGAAACTTGACGAAATAATAAAAAATACAACAGATTTGTGGCAATTGATCAAAATCAGTACGCGCGTGATTGATATAAACTAAGCGAATTGCAGAAAAAAACGGACCCATGGCGGGTCCGTTTTCGTAGGGTAGGCACAACGTGCCCACGTTTTAAACAAATTACTTGGCAGCGTCCTTGTGCGCTTCAGCCATGGCCTTGCCGGTCTTCTCGGCAGCCTTGTTCTGTGCCTTGGCCTTGTCGGCGTTGGCGTCCACGATCTTCTTCTGGGCCTTCTCATCGGCCTTGATCATGGTTTCGTGTGCGTCGGCATTAGCTTCGGCAATCTTCTTCTCGGCCTTGGCCGATGCCTTGGCCTTGTCTTCCGGATCGGCCTTGGTCACTTTCTCATTGGCGTCGGCGATCTTCTTCTCGGCCTTTTGCTGGGCCTTGGCCTTCTTCTCGTTGGCTTTGTTAGTTGCCTTCGAGATCTTCTCGTCCTGCTTGGCGATTTCCTTGGCTTCCTTCTGGTTGGCCTTGGCGATGTCCTTGTCGGCATCGGCGTTGCCGGTCGAGGCGGCGGTCTGGCCGGTGCCGCTGGAACCCTGGGCCGACGAGGTGGTGCCGACCACGGTGGTGCCGGCGGCCGGGGTCACGCCGGTCTGGGTGCCTGCTGCCGGGGTCATGCCGGTAGCGGTGCTGGTGACCGGCGCGCCGGTCGAGGTGGTGCTTTGCGCTTGGGTCTGGGCGTACACCGAGGTGGCGAACAGGCCGGCGATCAGGGTGGCGAGCAGTTTGTTCATGGTAGTTCTCCTATTCCGTATATGGTGGAACGACGCTGAGGCGTCATGACTTTTTATTAAGTTCGAGCCACCAGAATAGGGCTCGGGCAGTATTGACTCTGTACGCCAGCGCACCTAGCCCGAGCAGTTTTTGTTAAAGTTGTGACAAATGTTTTCAGCGGTTCTCGGTGTCGCCGCCGGCAGCGCGGTTTGCCGCCTTGCGCTCCGATTTTTCCTTGGCCTTTGCGCGCTGGGTGAGGCCCGCTTTGACCGAATTCTCGGTCTTCAGGCGCGCGCCGACCGGCTCCCTGACCTTGGTCGAGTTCGACTTGCGGACTTCCTGCTCGGCCTTGGTGCCGGCCTTGCCGCGGCCGCCGGTAGCCTTCGCATCTTCTGCGGTGCTGTTCGGCGCGGTCGTGTTGGTGGCCTGGGCGTTGACGTTGTCCGCTTTCCGCGGATCGACACCGACCACGGCGGTGCTCTTGCCGGTAACCTGGCCGGCGCTGTTCACGCCCGCCGCCTGCTGGCCGGTGGCGCCGTGCGCGGTACCGGTGGTGGCAGTCCCGTCAGTGTGCAGGCCGGTGCCGGAGACGCCGGCGGCCGTCGAGTTATGGCCGGACACGGCCTGGCCGATCGGCGCCGAGTTGGCGCTGCTGCCGGCCTGTTCGCGCGGCTGCGGCTTGGCCTGCGGGGTGTGCTGTTGGGTCTGGGCCTGGGCAGAAACAGCCAGCAGACCGCCGATGAGGGTGGCGAGGATCTTGTGCATGATGGTTCCTATTGCTTTAGTTAAGCAACGAGCATAGGAGCCGGCGTGCCCTCCATCTGTTCGCCTACGCACACTATCTGCTTGGACGCGCGTACAAATCGATGATCTCGGCGATGCCGTCCCGGCACACCGGGCAGAACTGTTCGCTGCGGTCGAACATGATGCACTGCATGGCCGGACGGTAATAACCGCTGGCCTCGTAGTTCGCGCCTTCGAAGGCACCGATTGCCGTGCGGTACCCGGCCTTCGAGAACAGCGCGTTCGATTGCGCCAGGTCTTCCCTGAACAAGGCGCTCATCTCCGCTTCCGGCCGATTCGCCGCCCGCAGCGCCGCGCGCCGTTTCTGGTAGTCGCGCGAATAGGCTTCGTACTCGGCCTTCGGCCAGGGCGTCGGCAACGGTGTGCCGGCATGCACGTGCTGCTTCCATTTCAGTTTGGCCGGATCGCGTAGCGCGGTCACGTTCGGCTCCCAGGGCTCCATGCGCGCGCCGCTCGACTGGTAGGCGACCGGCGAGGTGTAATACTCGTCGGCCAGGCCGGCGAAGTGGTGGCCGAACTCGTGCACGAACAGGTAATTCGCCCAGTCGTTCGAGGCGGCCGCCGTGCTGAACTGGCCGAAGATGCCGCCGCCGCCGTAGGTATCGTTGTTGACCAGGATCTCGATGAATTCGTAGGGTGCATACTGGGCGATGTCGCGCAGCGCACGGTTGTCGAGGGTCAGCACATAACGTTCGCTGCCGAAGATATCGTAGCGCGTGCCCAGCGCCGATGCATGGTGCACGCCGGTCGAGGGCCGCGTGATGCCCGACTCCTGGGTCGGCACCGCCATCGCCCAGACGTTGAAATCGTTGGCGCGCTCCTTGAACGGCGAGACCTCGAACAGGTGCTTCGACAGCCGGCGCGCATCGGCCTCGAACTTCGGCATGTCCTTCTGCGTATAGCCGTCGCCGAGGATCAGCAGGTCGACCTTCTGCGGCGACGGTCCGCTGACCTTGATCGGCATCGGTTTTGCCGGCGCCGGCGGCAGGCTGCGCACGACTTCCTGCGCATTCGTATCGACCTCGACGCTCCACGCCACCGAAAAGGCGTTGCGCTCGTCGCGCTTCAGGATGCGCACGCGTACCGGGCGGTCCGGCTTCGGAAAGCGCACGGACTCGTGGAAGCCGCGGCTGAGCTTGTTCGCCTCCTCGGTCGTTTTCCACTCGCCGAACACGGTCGAGAAATCGCGCGAATACAGCAGGTCGCCGGTTTTCGCGTCCGCCACTTCCAGGCGGTTATTGCCGCGGTTGGTGTTGTCGAAGGGCTGGGACAGGTCCCCCGGCCAGGGCAGCGGCTCGATCAGCACGCGCTCGATCGCGTACTGGTCAAGCAGGGCGTTGCCGCTGTGGGTGTAGTCGAGGCGGACGGTGGCGGGTTGCTGGGCGTGGACGGCGCCGGCAGCGCTGCAGGCCAGGGCGAAGACGGCGGACAGCAGGCGTTTCGAAGCGAGGGGCATGGCTTTCCTTACGGCTGAGAATGATCGAATTGTAATGCGCTCCTGTCATTTACCGCAGGGTGACCCGCTCTGAATTTCAGGCAAGAATGGCTGCTGAATTTTACCGAGGAACACCATGCCGCGCTCCCTGTTTGCCCTGGCCACCCTGCCCTTCCTGCTCGCCCCGCTTGCCGCCCATGCACAAAGCTGCCGCCATGGCACACCAGTCGACGAAAAAGGCTACGTCCGCATCGGCGGTATCGAGCAATGGGTGCGCATCAAGGGCAGCAGCTGCACCAATCCCATCGTCCTGATCGCCCATGGCGGGCCGGGCAATCCGACCACGCCCTGGGCCGACAACGTCTACAAGGCCTGGGAAAAGGAGTTCACCATCGTCCAGTGGGACCAGCGCGGCGCCGGCATGACCTTCGCACGCAATCCGATGAAGGATGAGGACCCGCTGGTGCTCGAGCAGCTGCGCGACGATGGCGTCGAGGTGGCGCGCTATGCGGCCAGGCGCTTCGGCAAGCAGAAGGTGATCCTGATGGGCGGTTCGTGGTCTTCGGTGCTGGGCATCCACATGGCGAAATCGAACCCGGCGATGTTCTGCGGCTACGTCAGCAGCTCCCAGGTGGTGAACGAAGTGCTCTCCCAGCGCGGCAGCTACGAGGCCACGCTGGCACTGGCGCGCGCGGCCAAGGATGCCGATTCGATCGCCAAGCTGGAAGCGATCGGTCCGCCGCCATGGACCAATCCGCGCAACCCCGGCATCATCCGCCGCGTGATGCGCAAGTACGAAGCCCTGAGCACGGAACCGGCGCCGAAAGCCTGGTGGGTGCCCTCGCCGGAATATGCCACCGCTAAATATGATGTCGATTACACTGCCGGCGAGGATTACTCCTGGCTCCAGTTCGTCGGCCTGAAGGGCGACGGCATGTCGTCGAAGATCGATCTGTACAAGCTGGGGCCGAAGTTCGAGCTGCCCATCTACATGGTGCAGGGCGAGCAGGACCTGCTGACGATGCCGGCGCCAAGCAGGCGCTACTTCGACTTCATCCAGGCGCCGCACAAGGAATTCGTGCTGGTGCCGCGCGCGGGCCACGATCCGAACCCGCCGATGGTCGAGGCGCAGTACCGGCTGTTGAAGAAGATCGGGGACTGCAGCTGAGGCTGGCGTTCAGGTGCCCGATTTGGCGGTGTGACTGTCGTCGTTTTCGGCAACCACCGCTTTCAGCATCTTGTTGAGCGACTCCAGGTTGCTGTCGAGGTTGTCGTAGGCAGCCACCATCCGCACCACAAGCTGATAGATTTCCTGCGAATTGGCCGTACCCATCTGCGCCCTGCTAAAGGTATCCAGCAGACGAGGTGCATCGAGAAACATGAAGGCGCCGCTGTAAGTCTGGGTGCTGGTGTCGCGCAAGGCCCCGTAGGCAGCCGCATAATTTTCCAGCGCCTCGCGGGGCAGCCAGGTGACGGCCTGGTTGGCGACCGCCGTCTCCCATGCCTCACGGTGCAGAGTCGGCGTCTCCAGGTCCAGACGCATCATCTCCGCCCATTCCTTTTGGAAGCGCAGCATCAGTTCGGCATCGCTGGTCTTGGCACGTATCCCGGCCAGCAACTGGTCACGCACCAGATGAAGTTGCTGGCGCTTTTTTTCGTTGTGCTCCAGCGCCGCATCGATTTCCTTGATGGTGGAGCGCAGCTCGGCATTCATTTTTGTGCTGGCTTCATGCGCGAGATGCCGGTGATGCATGGCTTCGAACCCCTGCTCGAGCGCCAGTGCGGTCAGGATACTGATGACGATCATCAGGTACTCGCCACTGAACTCTTTGAATGTCTTCGCTTTGGGGACTTCGAAATGCATGACAGGGCAACCTGGAATAGATAATGAACAACAATCTATCCCATGGTTTTCCTTTATGCAATTACTTATGGTTGCTTGTACTGATACAGCGGGCGCCGGATCAGGATCGGCCGGATGTCGAGCCGCAGGTTGTAGATCGAATAGGCGTCGGTCGAGGCCGATGAATAGCCGACGCTGTCGCTGGCGCGGGTGAAGCGGAATTCGAAGCCGAGGTCGGGCTGGACGCCGTTCGGGCTGCCGAGGGTGATGCCGATCGCTTCCGGCTGGTCGCTGTCGATCAGCTTGCTCATCAAATCGACCACCGTGGTGTTGCCGAGGATGTCGGCGCTGAACAGGGGCTCGCGGTAGTAGGGCCGCGAGGGGTCGAGCTTGCCGTCGGCCTTGTCTTCGGACGGCGTGAATTCGTGGGTCAGGATGTTGAAGCGGTCGCCATTGTCGAGGTAGCTGACGCGCACGTTGCTGACGTTGAAGGCGCCTTCGCGCGCGCTGGCGTTGGCCAGGTCGAGCACCAGCGCGCCCTTGTAGCCGATCACCTCGACGTCGCGATTGGGCAGCACCACCATGGCGGTGTCCTCGTCGATGCCCAGACCCAGCTTGTAGCCCTTGGCCAGCATGGCCGGCAGCATGCGTGCGAAGCGGCCGCGCACCAGCAGGTGCTGGTCGACGAAGACGTCGTCGCCGATAAAGCCGAGCCCGTCCGTGATTTCCTTGCCGTCCTCGACGCCCAGCTTGAGCGTGGCCAGCACCGCGCGCGGGCGGCCGAACATGGTGCTGCTCATGATGGCGGCGCCGGCGCTGGTGCCGGCGATCACGCCGCCACGCCGATACATGTCCCACAGCGCATCGAGCACGCGGGTATTGCTGCCGTCTTCGTGGCGCAGGGCGCTGGTGATGCGGCTCTGGTCGCCGCCGGCGAAGAAGGCGCCGCTGGCGGAACGTACCAGTTCGGCCAGCTTGGGGTCGTCGGCCGCGGCGTGGTAGTCGCTGCCGGCCAGCTTGACGGCTACCGGCACGAAGAAGGCCTTGGCGCCATAGCTGTTGAGGCGGTCGACCAGGAACTTGCCGGATTTTTCGGGATAGCCGGCGGCAGAAGCGAACACAGCGATGCGGGCATCCTTGCCGCCGGCCAGTTGCAGGATGCGTTCCCAGACCGGCGCATTACCGGGCCGCAAATTGCCGCCGATGATGACCAGCGAGCCCTTGGTCGACGGTGCGCCCGAGGATGCTGCGTTGGGCGCGGCCGCCGAAGCAAACTGGACGCTGGCGAACGTCACCAGCGCGAGGACGACACGAAGTGCAATCCGGAACATGGGCTCCCTTCCCAATCTTTAATGATGGAACAATCGTAAGCCTGATTGCAGAGGCACGGCGCCGTGTTGCGCCGAGTCAGGTCAGGTAGATGTTCGGGGAGAAGCGCTCCATTACCGTTTCAGGGCGTTGCGGCGCCGTGAAGCCGAAGCGCGCATACAGGCTGTGCGAATCGGTCGTGTTGAGCGTAAAGCGGCGCAGACCCTGCAGGCTGGGGTGCTCCATGACAACGCGGATCAGCTGTTTGGCATAGCCGCGCCCGCGGTATTCGGGGATGACGAAGACGTCGCACAGGTGCCCGAAAGTGGCGTAATCGGTGACCACGCGCGCGAACGCCACCTGGCGGCCGTCGAGGTAGCCGCCGAAGCACAGCGAATTTTCGATCGAACTCTCGACCACGCTACGCGAGATGCCCACGGCCCAGGTCGAGTTTTCGCTGAGGAAGCGATAAATCAGCGGCACGTCCAAGCGCGTGCGATCGGTACTTACCTGGAAACTTGAGTCGTTGGTGGTGTGCATCATGGGCAGCGTGGATCGGCAACTCTGGTAAAAAAACCAATTCTAGCGCCGTTCTCGACGCCGGGGTCGAATCATCCAATCGTGCGCTGCCCTAAGTTTTAATGGCTGCGCAGATAGCGTTCAGGAAGCGCCAAATGCTCATCCTCCCCACGCCACAGCACGTTCACGATCCACCAGCGCTTGCCGTCATGGTAAAGCTGAATGCTGTTGATGCCGCGCTGGAAAGGCTTGGCGTCGCCGGCCGCGTGGCGCGATTCGTAGGTGCTGAACACGTGCACGATCTGGCCAAAGGTTTCGCTCGTGCGCGCCGCTTCCTTCTCGAAAAAGCCCATGGTGGCGAAGGCTTTGCTGTTCCGCGAAATATAGTCTTCGACGCTCATGCCGCGCAGGCCATAGCTGCCGTCGGGACGGGCGCCGACCGCCATCAGACGGCCTTCCGGCGCGAACAGCGAACGCATGCGGTCCCAGTTGCGCGGCTGCCCGGCTGCGCCGGAAATCACGTCGTACAGCGCGGCGACGATGCCATCGACGCTCTCGACGTCGGCGGCGCGCGCCTGGTAATTCGATGCCGGCGCCGCTGTTGCAGGCGCTGCCGGGGTGCCGGCCGTCTGCGCCTTGGCACTGTAAATGCCGCCGATGGCAATGGCGACCGCCACCGCTGCGAGTGTCCAACGCTTCATGCCCGTCTCCTTATGATTATTAGAACAGGCACATCATCCCGCATTTCATTCCCAAAGTCATCGCCCCAGCTTTGGGGGAGGATCCCGGTGCACAGTTTATAATCAGGGATCCAAGGAACTCCCCACACCCTCCTCCATCATGACCGAACAATTCGCCAAAAAAGCGGAGGCCTGGTCGGCCCGCTTCTCCGAACCCGTCTCCGACCTCGTCAAGCGCTATACCGCTTCCGTCTTCTTCGACAAGCGCCTGGCGCTGTTCGACATCCAGGGCTCGCTGGCCCACGCCGAAATGCTGGCGGCGCAAGGCATCATCAGTGCCGATGACCGCGCCGAGATCGAGCGCGGCATGACCCAGATCCGCAGCGAGATCGAAGCCGGCCAGTTCGAGTGGCTGCTCGACCTGGAGGACGTGCACCTCAACATCGAGAAGCGCCTGACCGAACTGGTCGGCGACGCCGGCAAGCGCCTGCACACCGGCCGCTCCCGCAACGACCAGGTGGCAACCGACATCCGCCTGTACATGCGCGCCGCCATCGACGACATCCTCGTCCTGCTGAAAGGTCTGCGCAGCGCCCTCACCGATCTGGCCGAGAAGCATGCGGACACCATCATGCCGGGCTTTACACACCTGCAGGTGGCGCAGCCGGTGACCTTCGGCCACCATCTGCTGGCCTATGTCGAGATGTTCGGCCGCGATGCCGAACGCATGCAGGACACGCGCCGCCGCGTGAACCGCCTGCCGCTGGGTGCCGCCGCCCTGGCGGGCACCACCTTCCCGATCGACCGCCTGCGCGTGGCCAAGACCCTGGGCTTCGAGGACGTCAGCCACAACTCGCTCGATGCTGTGTCTGATCGCGACTTCGCGATCGAGTTCACGGCAGCCGCATCGGTCTTGATGATGCACATCTCGCGCATGTCGGAAGAGCTGGTGACCTGGATGAGCCCGCGTGTGGGCTTCATCGACATCGCCGACCGATTCTGCACCGGCTCGTCGATCATGCCGCAGAAGAAGAACCCGGACGTGCCGGAACTGGCGCGCGGCAAGACCGGCCGCGTCTATGGCCATCTGATGGGCCTGCTGACCCTGATGAAGGGCCAGCCGCTGGCCTACAACAAGGACAATCAGGAGGACAAGGAGCCGCTGTTCGACACCGTCGACACGGTGCTGGACACGCTGCGCATCTTCACCGACATGGCCGCCGGCATCACGGTGAAAGCCGAGAACATGCGCGCCGCCGCCCTGCAGGGCTACGCGACCGCCACCGACCTGGCCGACTACCTGGTCAAGAAGGGCCTGCCCTTCCGCGATGCCCACGAAGCCGTGGCGCATGCGGTGCGCGCCTGCGACGATGCCGGCTGCGACCTGTCCGAGATGTCACTGGAGCGCCTCAAGGAATTCTCGCCGCTGATCGAGCAGGACGTGTTCGCGGTGCTGACGCTGGAAGGCTCCGTCGCCGCGCGCGACCACGTGGGCGGCACCGCGCCGAACCAGGTGCGCCAGGCCGTCGCCCGCGTACGCAAGCAGCTGGAAGACTGATCCCGGCCAGGCGCCCGCGGCAGGGGGCGCTTCAAACGACAACGGCGCTCAATCGAGCGCCGTTGTTCATTCCATCAGAAGAGCGACGGAATTACGATTTACGGCGGCGCAGACCGAACATGCCGGCCAGGCCGAAGCCCAGCAGTGCCATGGTGCCCGGTTCCGGCACCACGTTCCAGCCGATGGCGTCGTACAGCTTCAGGTCGATGTCGGTGATTTCCAGGCGCTCGCCGCGTGCCGCGGTCGGATCCAGGATGCCGATGCCCAGGTTGTCCTTCCAGTGGCTGGCCTGCTGGCCGTCGCCGAAGGTACGGCCGGTCGAGAAGGTCGCGATGTTCGAACCGCAGTTGTCCAGCGAGAAGTACTTGGTGCGGTTGTCGGCGGACCAGTCGATGTCCGCGCCTGCCGCCTTGCTGTCGGTCGAGCAGCGGAACAGGTCGGCCGGGGCAATATAGGTGAAGGCCGAGTCCGAGAAGTTGCCGCTGCGGTTAGCATCCAGCGTGTCGACGCCGCTGACGAAGCCCAGCGCATGACCGATTTCATGGGTGGCCACGCCGATGAAGTCGAAGGCATTTGCATCGACGCCGTCGGTCGGATCGAAGTCCCAGGCGAAGGTGCTGCTGAAGGAGACCGAACCGTCGCTCAGCGGATCGTGTGCGTCCAGCAGGCCGACGGCACGCGCATTCGCGGTGGTCAGACGAATCGTGCTGTTGTTGGCGTTGCAGTTGTTGTCGAGGAAAGGCGTGGCGCTGCCCTTACCGTTCGGATTGACGCCGGTGCCGTTCATGTACACGTTCAGGCAGCTGCTCTTCGACAGGTTGGCAACCGCCATCTGGTCGGTGGCGCCCCATGCGTCGGCGATCAGCGCATTGCGGTAGGCGTCATAGCTCACGGTGCCGCGGGTCGAGCCGGTCGAGCCGAGGATGCCGGCGCCGAGGACCGAAAAACCGATGTTCAGGTTGACCTGCACATCGTCGTGCAGCACAGCGCTCCAGCGATTCGCTGCAGCCTGGAAGCCGTTCAGTGCGCGCTGATCCATGTCCGGGGCATAAGTGAAATTGATCACCAGTGCATGGGCCGAGCCGGCAAAGGCGACGGCCGCCAGGGGAGCCAGGGGAGCCAGCTTGAAGATTTTTTTCAGGTTTTTCATGTCTCTTTCCGCTTGTCGTTAACTTTTTATTCGCGGTCCAGCTGCCGGGACCGTCCTTTTTCAGATAAGCAAGTTTCAGGCCAGAAAGAACAAGTATTTGTTTCCAATAGAAAATTTGTTTTCAGGACGAAATTTTCGGTGGTGAATGTAAATATTCCGACAGGATCTGCTATTCGTCGCGAACGTCAGTGCTTTTCTTCGCTACGTAAAATCTCCATGGCACGGCTACTTACTGAGGATTTTGATTATGCAGCGCTACAGGAACCTGGGCGGCGAATCGGGCGTGGTCGCCTACGACATCGACGCCGGCCAGATCATCGTCCAGTTCAGGAACGGCGAGCGCTACCTCTACACTGAGGACAGCGCCGGCGCCGCCAACGTCGCCAGGATGCAGGAACTGGCGAAGGCCGGCCGGGGCCTGTCCAGCTTCATCAGCCAGCACGTGCACGACCGCTACGAGCGCAAGGTCAATTCCGGTAAGATCTATTGATGACCCGAACTCCCCTGCCCGAGCGCCCATTTTCTGCCTTCCTGTTCGACATGGACGGCACCATCCTCACCTCGATCAAGGCCGCCGAACGCGTCTGGGGCCAGTGGGCTGCAAGCCACGGTCTCGACGTCGATGCCTTCCTGCCGACCATTCACGGCAAGCACACCGAAGAAACCATCCGTGCCCTTGCATTGCCAGGCGTCGATCCGGTGCGCGAAGCAGCCTTCATCACCCGCGCCGAGATCGAGGACGTGGCCGGCGTCGAAGCGATCCGCGGCGTGGCCGATTTCCTGGCCAGCCTGCCGCGCGAGCGCTGGGCCATCGTCACCTCGGCGCCGCGCCTGCTGGCCGAAGCGCGCATCGCCGCCGCCGGCCTGCCGACACCAAGCGTGCTGGTGGCCGCCGAGGACGTCGAGCGCGGCAAACCGGCGCCCGATCCCTTCCTGCTGGGCGCGCGCAAACTGGGCTTCCTGCCGGCCGACTGCCTGGTGTTCGAGGATACGCTGGCGGGATTGCAGTCCGCGGCGGCCGCCGACATGGCGAGCATCGTCGTGACCGCGACGCATGCGCATCCGCTCGAGACGGATGTGCACGCTGTGGCCGATTACGAAGACCTGCGGATCATACAGACGCCGGATGGGATGATGCTCATGTCGGTGAATGGCTGAATCCGGGACCAGGCTGTTCGCTATCGAGGCTCGCCCGGACTAATGTCATCCTGCTCGCCATGGTCGGCGATGTAGACGCGCGGGTCCAGGGTTTCGGCTTCGATCGGCAGGCTGCCGGCCGGCCGGTTCTTGTCCCGTTTCGGATACGGCGTGCCGTCGCGGTGGGTGTAGCTGTCGGTGCGGCCGTCGTACATCAGGTCGATGTCCGGATAAGTCGCCTTGTCTTCCTCGATGCGCGAACCCACCGCGAGGAACAGCGCCGTGCCCCAGCCGCGGTTGACCAGGTGGTGGCCGTTCGGCCGGCCGGCCGGGAAGGCGGCGCAGTCCCCGGCGCGCATCAGGGTCTCGCCCTCGTCGGTGATCAGGGTCAGCTCGCCGGACACGACCATCACGAATTCGTCCTCGTGCGAATGCCAGTGCCGCTGCGATGAAGCCGCGCCCGGCTGCAGTTCCGTCAGGTTGACGCCGAACTGGGTGATGCCGCCCGCATCGCCCAGCGCCTGGCGGCTGCGCCCGTTGACGGCCTCTGCGAAAGGATCGGGATAACCGGTGCCGGTCAGCACGGGAATACTGCTCAGGTCAAGCCGCGACATGGACGCTCCTCAATATAGGTTTAGACAAGTGACAGTGTATAGTAGCCAAAAAGCCGGAACCAACACGCATGTCCACGCAAGCAAATCCCCAGCAAGTCGCCATTCTGCAGTCTCCCCACAAGGTCAAGCTCATCGCCGCCGTCGCCGGCGCCGGCAAGACCACAACGCTTGCGATGGAAGCGCGTCAGGCGCGCGACGAAGGCCTGTCCGAGCGCGGCATCCTGGCCCTGTGCTTCTCGCGCGGGGCGCGCCTGCGCTTCCATGAAAAGCTGAAGGAGGAAGCGGGCGAGGACAGCAGCGTCTTCGTGATGACGGTCGAGGATTTCGCGCGCCAGCTGATCGAGGACCTGGCCGAACGGGGCCGCATCACGCGTCCGGTCGCCCACGCTGACGTCGAAGGCATCCGCGGCGAACTGGTGGCGGCAGCCGCGCGCGTCTGGCAGCGCTACCAGGAACAGGGTGTGCGCAGCGACTTCAATTTCGGCCTCGACGAGAACAACCAGCACCTGGACGACATCGCGCGCCGCCTGGCCCAGCTGAAGGCCGCGCTGGCGACGGGCGAATTCGCGCCGAAGGACAACGAGAACTTCGCCGAAGAGAACGACGACGATGCCGACTACGACGAGAGCGGCGACGGCGAACTGGCCGGCCAGCCGGACCCGATCGCCGACATCATCCGCGAGTACGAGACGGCGCGCCATCCCTACCCCGACGACTTCCGCTGGCAGGGCCCGAACGATGCGGTGGCCGACCTGGTCTACCTGCTGCAGCGCCAGCCTGCGCTGGCCCAGGAGCTGCGCCGCTGGTCGCTGTACCTGGTCGACGAATGGCACGACGTGAACGCGGCCGAATTCGAACTGCTTGCCCGGTTGCGGCGCGGCGCGCGCCTGGTGGTGGCCGGCGACAAGGACCAGACCATCAACCGCGACCGCGGCGCCGATCCGGTGTTCTCCGGCCAGCGCTTCATGGACGCCTACCGCGCGGACGGCAAGCGCTTCCCGCTGGGGATGTCCTACCGCTTCGGCCCGGACGCGGCGGCGCTGGCCGACCACCTGACCCATAACGGCTGCGAAGGCCGGCCGGACCGCGCGACCCTTGTGAAGCGCGTCGCCTACGACCCCACGCAGCCGGGCACCTGCGGGCGCCTGGTGGCCGACACCATCCGCGATGCCCTGCAAAAAGGGCGCCCCAAGCCCAGCAACCGCGACTTCGCCGTGGTGCTGCGCGACGTCGACCAGAGCATCGAGATCGAGACCGCGCTGATGGAAGCGAAGATCCCGTACAAGTGCGACGGCTTCGAGACCTTCCTGCTGCTGCCGGAGATCCTGCTGCTGCGCGGCGTCCTGCATTACGCCTGCGCCGATTACACGGCCCTGAAAGGCCACGCCGAGACCTGCGTGCAGATGGTGCTGGCGCTGTCGCGCTACTTCTACCTGACGCGCGATCCGAAGCACTGGAACCTGGAGGGCGGCGAGCGCCGATCGGTGCTGGGCTATGCGCAGGACGAGGTGCGGCGCACGCCGGAAGTGCTGCAAAGCTTCTTCGACGGCGCCCTGCTGCGCGAGAGCGAATTCGACAGCCCGCAGGCGCGCCAGTCGAAGAACCTGATCCGGCCGGTGATCGCTCGCATGGCCTCCCTGAGCGGAACGGCGACGGCGTATGAGCTGCTGCTGATGCTGCGCCAGGAAGTCGACCTGCACGACGCCACCAGCCGCGCCTTCGTCAACCGCGACCGCGTGGCCTCGGCGCGCCGCTCGATCGATGCGTTTTTACGCTTCGCCTCGACGCACGGCCAGGTGCCGGCGGCCGAGTTCCTGGCCCGGCTGACGCAGATGGAGAACGACGTCGCGCTGGTGCGCAAGTCGAAGAACGCGCACAGCATCGGCACGCGGCGCAGCCTGGTGCGCGTGACCACCATCCAGGCGGCGAAGGGACGCGAGTGGCCGTACGTGCTGGTGCCCTTCCTGCAGCAGGACGAGTTCGTGCGCACGCGCGACGCGACCAACGAGGTGCGGCACCTGTATGTGGGTTTGACGCGGGTGATGAAGGAGCTGGTGCTGTTCGAGCCGGATGCGGCGTCGGCGGAACGGCGTCTGGCTTACTTGAGTTAGCCCATGCTCGTCATCCTCGCGAAAGCGGGGATCCATGCTGAGATTCCGAAGTCGGTATGCTAAAAATACCGCAGCAATTCAAACTTACTGAATCCGGTTCCTCAGCATGGGTTCCCGCTTTCGCGGGAACGACGTGTTGCGTACTGCCTGCGCTTAACCGCGCTTCTGCACCAGCGTCAGAATGTCATAACTCGCCACCAGCTCGTCGTTCTGGTTGGTCACCTGCACATCCCACGCCACCACGCCCTGGCCGCGGCCCTGCTCGTCGGTACGGTTGCGGTCGACCTTGCGCTTGCAGGTGAGGCGCGCGCGGATGGTGTCGCCGATCGCCACCGGCGCCACGAAGCGCAGGTTGTCGAGGCCGTAGTTGGCCAGCACCGGGCCTGGCGCCGGCGAGACGAACAGGCCGGCCGCCGCCGACAGCACGAAGTAGCCATGCGCAATACGCTTGCCGAACTGGGTGTCCTTGGCCGCGATCTCGTCGAAGTGCATGTAGAAGTAGTCGCCCGAAACGCCGCCGAAGTTGACGATGTCCGCCTCGCTCACGGTGCGGCGGTGGGTCAGCAGCGAGTGGCCGATTTCGAGGTCTTCGAACCAGCGGCGGAAGGGGTGGATCTCGCTTTCCTTGACCTCGGCGCCGCGCACGTATTCGCCGGTCACGGCCGCCAGCATGGTCGGCGACCCCTGTACCGCGGCGCGCTGCAGGAAGTGCTTGACGGCGCGGATGCCGCCCAGCTCTTCGCCGCCGCCGGCGCGGCCCGGACCGCCGTGCTTCAGCTGCGGCAGCGGCGAGCCGTGGCCGGTCGAATCGACGGCCGATACACGGTCGAGGATGTGCACGCGGCCGTGCGAAGCGGCTGCCACCGGCACCGCATGCGCGGCGATCGCCGGGTCCTTGGTCACCAGCGTCGTCACCAGGCTGCCCTTGCCGCGCGCGGCCAGATGCAGGGCCTCGTCGATGTCGCGGTAGGTCATCATGGTGCTGACCGGGCCGAAGGCTTCGATGTCGTGGACGGCGTCATTATTCAATCCGTTGCGGCACAGGATCAGCGTCGGCGCGAAGAAGGCGCCGCTGCCGCAGTTTTCCCCGACCGGATTGAAGCCGTCGCGGGCGCTGAACAGCACCTCGTTGCCGCGCGCGAGCATCTCTACCCGCTCGCTGACGTCGCGGTGCTGGTCCATCGAGGCCAGCGCGCCCATGCGCACGCCCTCGACCTTCGGATTGCCGACCACGATCTTCGACAGGCGCGCACGCAGGCGCTCGCCCAGCGCTTGGGCGTGCTGTTCCGGCACGATGACGCGGCGGATCGCCGTGCACTTCTGGCCGGCTTTACCGGTCATCTCGCGCGCGACTTCCTTCACGAACAGGTCGAATTCCTCGTCGTCCGGGGTCACGTCCGGGGCCAGGATGGCCGCGTTCAGCGAGTCCGCTTCGGCCGTGAATGGCACGGCTTCGCGGATCAGGTTCGTGTTGGCGCGCAGCTTGGCGGCGGTGTCGGCAGAGCCGGTGAAGGTGACGGCGTCGAAGCCCGTCATGCGGTCCAGCAGGTCGCCGGTCGAGCCGATCACCAGCTGCAGGCTGCCCTCGGGCACCAGGCCCGATTCCATCATCATCTTGACGGTGGCGTGGGTCAGGTAGCTGGTGGCGGTGGCCGGCTTGACGATGCAGGGCATGGCGGCCAGGAAGCTGGGCGCGAATTTCTCGAGCATGCCCCAGATCGGGAAGTTGAAGGCGTTGATGTGCACCGCGACGCCGCCGCGCGGCACCAGGATGTGGGTGCCGGCAAAGCCGCCGCGCTTGCCCAGCGCCATGGCCGGGCCTTCGTGCAGCACATTCGAGGACGGCAGCTCGCGCGAACCCATGCTGGCATAGGCGAACAGGGTGCCGATGCCGCCTTCGACGTCGACCCAGCTGTCCGGGCGGGTGGCGCCGGTCAGGTGCGAGATCTCGTACAGCTCTTCCTTGCGCTCCATGAGGTAGAGGGCCAGGGCTTTCAGGCGCTGGGCGCGCTTCTGGAAGTCCAGGGCCATCAGCTCGCGCACGCCCTGCTTGCGGGCGTAGGTGAGCGCTTCGTCGAAGTCGATCTTCTCGGCGTGGGTGTGGTAGATCAGCTGGTTGTCCAGCGCGCTGTGCAGGGGCTGGTGGGCCGATTCGCCGTGCCAGCGGCCGGCGATGTAGCTTTGCAGAGTCGTCGGGGTCATTTGGATTGTCTCCTTCGGTCAGTTTGGTCTAACGTCAGTTTTTCGAATTCGGATGCTCAGTATGGGTTCCCGCCTGCGCGGGAACGACGAGTTACCGTCATTCCCGCGGAAGCGGGAATCCATACACACTACGCGTACTCGCGCTATTTCTTCGGCTTGTGCGGCTCATCAAACACCATGCGTCCGCGGCCGGGCTCTATTTCTGTGTAGGCCTCGACTTCGCGCAGGGAGGTCATCGAGCGCACGGCCAGGTCGTGGTACTGCCGCGTGCCGTAGCTCTTCCATGCGATCTCGTCATCGGTGACCGGCCGGATCACCTTGGCCGGCGCGCCCAGCACCAGGCTGCGCGGCGGGATCGCCATGCCGGCCTTGACGAAAGCAGCGGCGCCGACGATCGATTCCGCGCCGACCACGGCCTTGTCCATCACCACCGCGTTCATGCCGACCATCGCATTGCGGCCCACGCGGCAGCCGTGCAGCACGGCGCCGTGGCCGATGTGGCCGTCCACCTCGACCACGGTGTCATCCTCAGGAAAGCCGTGCATCACGCAGGTGTCCTGCACGTTGGCGCCCTCTTCCAGCACCAGGCGCCCGAAGTCGCCGCGCAGCGAGGCCAGCGGGCCGACATAGCAGCGTGGGCCGACGATCACGTCGCCGATCAGCACCGCGGTCGGGTGCACGTAGGCGGTCGGGTGGACCACCGGACGGATGCCGTCGATTTCGTAGATCGGCATCTCAGACCCGCTCGACGATCAATGCAATGCCCTGGCCGACGCCGATGCACATCGTGCACAGCGCATAGCGGCCGCCGGTGCGGTGCAGCTGGTTCACGGCAGCGGTGACGAGGCGTGCGCCGGAGGCGCCCAGCGGGTGGCCGAGGGCGATGGCGCCTCCGTTCGGGTTCACGCGCGGGTCGTCATCTGCAATGCCGAGGTCGCGCAGCACCGCCAGGCCCTGCGAGGCGAAGGCTTCGTTCAGTTCGATCACGTCCATCTGCTCGATGGTGAGACCGGTCATCTGCAGAAGTTTTTTCGTGGCCGGCGCCGGGCCGAAGCCCATGATGCGCGGCTCCAGGCCGACGGTGGTCATGCCAACCACGCGCGCACGCGGGGTCAGCTTGTACTGGTCGACGGCGGCGGAGGACGCCAGCAGCAGCGCGCAGGCGCCGTCGTTCACGCCCGAGGCATTACCGGCGGTGACCGAGCCGTCCGGCGTGACCACGCCCTTCAGCTTGGCCAGGCCTTCGATCGTCACGTCCGGACGCGGATGCTCGTCGGTGTCGAACACGCGCGACTCGCCTTTCTTTCCATGCAGCGTGACCGGCACAATCTCTTCCTTGAAGACGCCGGCGGCATGGGCGGCCGCCCATTTCTGCTGGCTGCGCAGCGCGAACGCATCCTGGTCTTCGCGGGCGACGCCGAAATCCTTCGCCACGTTCTCGGCGGTCTCCGGCATCGAGTCGATGCCGTATTGCGCCTTCATCTTCGGGTTCACGAAGCGCCAGCCGATGGTGGTGTCTTCGATCTTGGCGGTGCGCGAAAACGCGGTATCGGCCTTGGCCATCACGAAGGGGGCGCGGGTCATGCTCTCGACGCCGCCGGCGATGATCAGGTCGGCTTCGCCGGTCTTGATCGCGCGTGCGGCCATGCCGACCGCATCCAGGCTGGAGCCGCACAGGCGGTTGATGGTAGTGCCCGGTACCGACGGCGGCAGGCCGGCCAGCAGGCCCGCCATGTGGGCCACGTTGCGGTTGTCCTCGCCGGCCTGGTTGGCGCAGCCGTAGTAGACGTCGTCGACCCTGGCCCAGTCCACGGTCGGGTTGCGCTCGATCAGCGCCGCGATCGGCAGCGCGGCCAGGTCGTCCGCGCGCACGCCGGCGAGCGAACCGCCGAAGCGGCCGAAGGGGGTGCGGATGGCGTCGACGATGTATGCGTCAGTCATTGAATTCTCCTGTGTTTTATTTGTTGCGCTGGTCGACCACGCGCCGGGCCTTGCCGGTCATCGAACGCTCGATGCCCTGGCTGGGCAGCAGGTTCACGCTGGTGGTCACGCCGATGTAGGTCTTGATGCGGTGCTTCAGTTCCTGGGCCAGGGTCTGGACCTGGTCGCCCGTGAATTCGCCTTCGCGCAGCTCGCAGCGCACTTCGAGCTTGTCGAGATGGCCGTCCTTGCTGACCACCAGCTGGTAGTGCGGCGCCAGCGCCGGCATCTGCAGCACCTGCTCCTCGACCTGGCTGGGAAAGACGTTCACGCCGCGGATGATCAGCATGTCGTCTGACCGGCCCGTGATTCTTCCCATCCGGCGCATAGCACGCGAGGTCGGCGGCAGCAGGCGCGTCAGGTCGCGGGTGCGGTAGCGGATGATGGGCAGCGCTTCTTTCGACAGCGAAGTGAACACCAGCTCGCCCTCCTCGCCGTCCGGCAGTACCTCGCCGGTGTCCGGATCGATGATCTCCGGGTAAAAATGGTCTTCCCAGATCACCGGGCCGTCCTTGCTCTCGATGCACTCGCTGGCCACGCCCGGGCCCATCACCTCGGACAGGCCGTAGATGTCGACCGCGTCGATGCCGGCCGCCGCTTCGATCTCGCTGCGCATGGCGTCGGTCCAGGGCTCGGCGCCGAAGATGCCGACCTTCAGCGAGGACGTGGCCGGATCGATGCCCTGGCGCTTGAATTCTTCGACGATGTTCAGCATGTACGAAGGCGTCACCATGATGATCGAGGGCTGGAAATCCTGGATCAGCTGGACCTGCTTCTCGGTCTGCCCGCCGGACATCGGCACCACGGTGCAGCCCAGGCGCTCGGCGCCGTAGTGTGCGCCCAGGCCGCCGGTGAACAGGCCGTAGCCGTAGGCGACGTGGACCATGTCCCCGGGACGGCCGCCGGCCGCGCGGATCGAACGGGCGACCAGGTCGGCCCAGGTGTCGATGTCGCGCTTCGTATAACCGACCACGGTCGGCTTGCCGGTGGTGCCGCTCGAGGCGTGCACACGCACCACCTGCTCCCGCGGAACAGCAAACAAGCCGAACGGGTAGTTGTCGCGCAGGGTCTTCTTGGTCGTGAAGGGGAACTTCGCCAGGTCGGCCAGAGTTTTCAGGTCGTCCGGGTGCACGCCCGCCTCGTCGAAGCTGCGACGGTAGTGCGCCACGTTCTCGTAGGCGTGCCGCAGCGTCTGTTTCAGGCGCTCCAGCTGCACGGCCTGCAGCTCGTCGCGGCTGGCGCGCTCGATGGGTTCGAGATCGCCGGGTTGAGGAATGCGTTGCACCATCTCTGCCTCTCCTATTTATTACTGGGTATTGCCCACTTCCGCCACCATGCCGTTCACACGGTGGGACTTGCCGCGGAAGAGCGCGACCTTGCGCCCCTCCTGGTTGGTGACGACGATGTCGTAGACGCCGGTCTTGCCGGACAGCGCCTGCTCGACCGCCTCGGCGCTGAGGACGTCGCCTTCGCGGCCGGGCGCCAGGTAATCGATGCTGCATCCCGCGCCGACCGTGTTGAAGTTGTGCGAGTTGCAGGCGAACGCAAAGGCGCTGTCGGCCAGCATGAAGATGTAGCCGCCGTGGCAGGTGCCGTGGCCGTTCAGCATGTCCTCGCGCACGCGCATGCGCATGAGGGCGTAGCCGGGGCGGATCTGCTCCAGCGTCATGCCCAGCTTCTGGCTGGCCGGATCGCGTTCGTACATGGTCCTGCCGGCCAGTTCTGCCAGCTGCTGCGGGTCATAATGCATGGAAGCGTGCTCCCGACGGATTGGCTGCCAGCTTGCGGCGCAGCAGCGGCGACATGCGGTAGCGGTCTTCGCCGTATACCTGCGCCAGGTTGTGCAACACGGCGGCGATATGCTGCAGGCCGACCGCGTCGGCCCATGCCAGCGGCCCACGCGGGTAGTTCACGCCCTTCTGCATCGCGATGTCGACCGCGCGCGCATTGCACACGCCCTGGTTGACGGCATCGGCGGCCTCGTTGGCCAGCATGGCGACGGTGCGCATCACGGCCATGCCGGGCACGTCGTCCAGGTGCGTGACCGTAAAACCGGCGGCCTGGAACATGCCGACCGCGCCCTGCCAGGCTTTCTCGCTGCACTGGTCGGCGCGCGCCAATGCGATGCGCGCGCCCTTGGCCGGGTCAAGCATCAGGTCGAACAGCACGGTGTCCGCATGGTTGTCGTCGAACGCGCGCTGGGTCGCGCTGCGGCCGTCGGTCAGGTAGATGGCGGCGCCATGCACGTGGAAAGCGGGTTCTTCGCGGGTGTCGGTGCCGTCGAACATGGACGGGTGGCTGAACGCGACGCCGGCTGCCGCCAGGCGCTCGGTAACGACGGCCTGCAGCGCATCGAACACCGGGTCGGCCACGTCGCGCTTGCGCGTGATGCGCACCGTGTGCGGGCGCTCCGCCAGCGGTTCCGCCTGCACCATGGGCACAGGCGCATCCTCGCCGTAACGATAGAAACCGCGGCCCGATTTGCGGCCCAGGAAGCCGGCATTCACCAGTTCCTGCTGGACCACCGAGGGCGTGAAGCGCGGGTCGTTGAAATAGGCCTTGAAGACCGACTGCGTGACCGAGAAGTTGACGTCGTGGCCGATCAGGTCCATCAGCTCGAAGGGCCCCATGCGGAAACCGCCGCAATCGCGCATCACGGCGTCCAGCGTGGCCGCATCGGCGGCTTGTTCCTGCAGCAGGCGCAGCGCTTCCGCGTAATACGGACGCGCCACGCGGTTGACGATGAAGCCCGGCGTCGACTTCGCGTGCACCGGGTTCTTGCCCCAGGCTTCGGCGGTGGCGTAGACGGTATCGGCGACGCTCTTGTCGGTGGCGACGCCGCTGATCACCTCGACCAGCGCCATCAGCGGCACCGGGTTGAAGAAGTGCATGCCGACCAGGCGCTCCGGGCGCTTCAACTGGGCGGCGATGGCGGTGACCGAGATCGACGAGGTATTGGTGGCCAGGATGCAGCCAGGCGCGACGAGGTCTTCCAGCTCGGCGAACAGCTTGCGCTTGACGTCCAGGTCTTCGACGATGGCTTCGACCACCAGCGCGGCGTCCTTCAGTTCCGCCAGCGAGGCGGCAGGCTGCAGGCGTTCGCGCGCGAGATCCGCCTCGGCGGCGCCCATACGGCCCTTCTCGACCAGCTTGTCGTAAGCCTTGCCGATACCGGCGATGGCCTTGCTGACCGCTTCCGGCCGCGTGTCGTAGACCAGCACCTGGTGGCCGGCGCTGGCCGCCACCTGGGCGATGCCCGAGCCCATGGCGCCGCTGCCGACCACGGCGATGACGCTGCCCTTGTCCAATGCATGTGCCATCGTCTTATTCCCCTTTGAACTGCGGCTGGCGCTTCTCGATGAAGGCGGCCACGCCTTCGCGGTAGTCGTGGCTGTAGCCCAGCTCGCGCATCATGCCGGCTTCCATTTGCAGCTGCTGTTCCAGCGTGTTGGTCCAGCTGGCCAGCATCGCCTTCTTGGTGAAGGCCAGGCCCTTGGTCGGCGCTTTCGCGAAGTGCTCGGCCATCGCCATGGCTTCATCCATCAGGGCTTCGTCGGGCACGCAGCGCCAGATCAGGCCCCATTCCTCGGCCTTCTCGGCCGGCAGCTTGTCGCCCAGCAGGGCCAGACCCATCGCGCGGGCCGGGCCGATCAGGCGCGGCAAGACCCAGGTGCCGCCGGTATCCGGGATCAGACCCAGCTTGCAGAAGGCTTCGATGAAGCTGGCGGATTTCGCGGCCAGCACGATGTCGCAGGCCAGCGCCAGGTTGGCGCCGGCGCCGGCGGCCACGCCGTTCACCGCGCAGATCACCGGCATCGGCAGGGTGCGCAAGGTGGTGACCAGCGGCGCATAGAATTTTTCGACCGATTCGCCGAGGTCCACGCCTTTGCCGCCGGGTTCGACGGCGCGGTCGTTCAAGTCCTGGCCGGCGCAGAAGCCGCGGCCGGCGCCGGTCAGGACCAGCACGCGGACCGACTTGTCGGCCTGGAGTTGATCGAGTGCGTCGCGTACTTCGCCGTGCATGGCCTGGGTGAAGCTGTTCAGGCGATCGGGGCGGTTGAGGGTGAGGACGGCGATGCCGTTGTCGATGCTGAATTTGATGGATTCATAAGTCATGGGGTGTCTCCTCCATATTGTTATCCCGTCGTTCCCGCGGAGGCGGGAACCCAAGTTGCGTGTGCGGTCCGCGTGCAAACTTGGGCCCCCGCCTTCGCGGGGGCGACGGCTTCATTCGTGCACGTCGAAATCGACGACGATCTTGTCCGTCACCGGAAAACTCTGGCAGCTCAGCACGAAGCCGCGCGCCACTTCGTAGTCTTCCAGCGCGTAGTTGACGTCCATGTCCACCTGGCCTTCGAGCACCTTGCAGCGGCAGGTCGAGCACACGCCGCCCTTGCAGGAATAGCGCATGTCGATGCCCGCGCGCAGGCCGGCATCCAGCAGCGATTCCTTGTCCTTGTCCATCGTGAAGCTGGCGTGGACGCCATCCATGATCACGGTGACTTCGGTCTCGTGGCGAGCCTCGAGCGAGACCGGACGCGGTTTGCGCGGGGTCTGCGCCGCACCCGCCGCGAACAGCTCGATGCGGATGCGTTCCTTCGGCATCCCGGCGCCTAGGAGCGCGTTCGAGACGCCGTGCATCATGTCTTCCGGACCGCAGATGAAGGCGTAGTCGACGTCTTCCACGCGCAGCCAGCGCTGGAACAGCTGGCGGCATTTGTCTTCGGTGATGCGGCCGTGGAACAGCTCGACGTCCTGCGGCTCGCGGCTCATGATGTAGACCAGGTTCAGGCGCTCGAGATACTGGTCCTTCAGGTCGGTCAGCTCGTCGCGGAAGATTACCGATGACGACGCGCGGTTCCCGTACAGCAGGGTGAAGCGGCTGTTCGGCTCGGCCAGCAGGGTGGTCTTGATGATCGACAGGATGGGTGTGATGCCGCTGCCGGCCGCGAAGGCCAGGTAGTGGCGGCTGCTCTCCGGTTCGAGCGGCAGGTTGAAGCGGCCTTCCGGCGGCATCACGTCGATGGTGACGCCGGGGCGGATGCATTCGTTGGCCCAGGTCGAGAACAGGCCGCCGTTGACGCGCTTGATGGCCACGCGCAGACGATTGTCCTGCACCGCCGAACAGATCGAATACGAGCGGCGCACGTCTTCGCCGTCGATCATCGCGCGCAGGGTCAGGTGCTGGCCCTGCTGGTACTGGAAGGCGTCCTGCAGCTGCGGCGGCACGTCGAAGGTGACGGCGATCGCGTCGCGCGTTTCATGCTTCACGCTGGCGACGCTCAGGGGATGGAATTTGCTCATCGTGATAATGGACACTTAGTGACACTTGAAGTAGTCGAAAGGCTCTTTGCAGTCGAGGCACTGGTACAGCGCCTTGCATGGCGTCGAGCCGAACTGGCTGGTGAGGCGCGTGTGGCTCGAACCGCAGTTTGGGCAGGCGACGTCGGGCTCTTGGATGGCGTGGCGTTTCACACCATGCTTCAAACCGCTGATGTCGATCACCTGCTGCACGGGCGGAGCGATGCCGTAGCCTTTCAAGGCGGCCTTGCCGGCTTCGCTCATCCAGTCGGTGGTCCAGGCCGGCGACAGGCGCGAGGCGATCCGCACCCGCTCGATGCCGCGCGCGCGCAGGGCGTTCTCCACGTCCTCGGCGATGACCTGCATGGCCGGGCAGCCGGAATAGGTCGGGGTGATGGTCACGACGACCTCGTCGCCTTCGAGCGCGACCTCGCGCACGATGCCCAGGTCCACCACCGAGATCACCGGGATCTCGGGATCGGGCACTTCGCCGAGCCAGGCCCAGACTTGCGCGGTATCGATGGGCATTGCCGCCTCCATGGGTGTTACCACTCGACGCCGGGATAGGCGCGCTGCAGGAACTGCATCTCGGCCAGCACGTAGCCGAGACGCTCGCTGTGCCTGCCCTGCTTGCCGCCGCGCTGCATGTAGGCGTCGGGCGATGGCATGTTCAAGGTGGCTTCCGCGAACACTTCGGAAACGTGCTGCAGGAAGGCGTTACGGAGCGTTTCCGCGGCGGGCGCGACGCCCTGCTCCACCATCGCCTGGTCGGCTTCGTCGTAGATGAAAGCTTCGCCGGCATAGGTCCACAGTTCGTCGACCGCGGCCTGCATCTTCGCGTGGCTGATGTCGGTGCCATCGCCCAGGCGCACCACCAGGTCGCCGCTGCGGCGCAGGTGGTAAGTGGCTTCCTTGATCGACTTTTCCGCGATCTCGGCGATGCGTTGATCGGTCGAGTTCAGCAGCTCGCGCATCAGGAAGTAGTGCCAGGTATCGAAGAAGAACTGGCGCACCATGACTTGCGCGTAGTCGCCGTTCGGCTGCTCGACCAGCAGCAGGTTGCGGAACTCGCGGCTGTCGCGCAGGTAGGCCAGGCGGTCTTCGTCACGGCCATGGCCTTCGAGTTCGCCGGCATAGGTCAGCCACATGCGGGTCTGGCCCAGCAGGTCGAGCGCGACGTTGGTGAGCGCCATGTCCTCTTCCAGCGCCGGCCCCTTGCCGCAGAGCTGGGACAGCTGCTGGGACAGGATCAGGGCGTTGTCGCCCTGGCGCAGAAGGTATTCGATCTTGGCCAGCTTCGTGTCCATGGCCGGGCTCACAGGTTCTTGACTTCTTCCGGCATCGGGAAGAAGGTCGGGTGGCGGTAGACCTTGCTGTTCGAGGGTTCGAACAGGGCGTCCTTGTCGCTCGGGCTGGAGGCGACGATGTCGGCCGCCTTCACGACCCAGATCGAGACGCCTTCGTTACGGCGCGTGTAGACGTCGCGTGCATTGTTGATCGCCATCTCGGCGTCCGGTGCGTGCAGGCTGCCGACGTGCTTGTGGGCCAGGCCATGCTGGCTGCGGATGAAGACTTCCCACAGCGGCCATTCTTTGCTCATTTTTTGTCTCCGTTAGAACCCCGTCATTCCCGCGAAGGCGGGAATCCAAGTTGCGCAAGTGGCCTGCGAACAAACTTGGGTCCCCGCCTGCGCGGGGACGACGTGTGATTAAGCTGCGTCTTTTTTCTCTGCCTGCTTGTCCGCATACGCCACCAGCGCATCGCGGAACCATTCGCCGTCTTCCCACGCCTTGACGCGGGTGCGCAGGCGCTCCTTGTTGCAGGGGCCGTTGCCCTTCAGGACGTTCTGGAATTCGCTCCAGTCGATCTCGCCGAAGTCGTAGCTGCCGCGTTCCTCGTTCCACTTGAGGTCCGGATCGGGGATGGTCAGACCCAGGAATTCGGCCTGCGGCACGGTCTGGTCGACCATGCGCTGGCGCAGCTCGTCGTTCGAGAACAGCTTGATCCGCCACTGGCTCGACTGCGCGCTGTTGACCGACTCCGCATCCGACGGACCGAACATCATCAAGGAAGGCCACCACCAGCGGTTCAGCGCATCCTGGGCCATCGCCTTCTGTTCCGGCGAGCCCTGGGCCAGCTTCATCATGATGTCGTAGCCCTGGCGTGCGTGGAAGGACTCTTCCTTGCAGACGCGGATCATGGCGCGCGCATACGGCCCGTACGAGCAGCGGCACAGCGGGATCTGGTTGATGATCGCCGAGCCGTCGACCAGCCAGCCGATGGCGCCGATGTCGGCCCAGGTCAGGGTCGGGTAATTGAAGATGCTCGAGTACTTGGCTTTACCGGAATGCAGCGCTTCCAGCAGCTCGTCGCGCGAGACGCCGAGGGTTTCGGCGGCGCTGTACAGGTAAAGGCCGTGGCCGGCTTCGTCCTGGATCTTGGCCAGCAAAATCGATTTGCGCTTGAGCGTGGGGGCGCGCGTGACCCAGTTACCTTCCGGCAGCTGGCCGACGATCTCGGAGTGGGCGTGCTGGGAAATCTGGCGGATCAGGGTCTTGCGGTAAGCCTCGGGCATCCAGTCCTTGGCCTCGATCTTGACGCCGGCATCGATGCGGGCCTGGAAGGCTTGCTCTTCCGCGCTCATATCGTCGCGGGTCTGGACCTTTTTGAGGCCGGTTTCTACCAGTTGGGCGTACATGGTGGTCTCCGTTGTGTTCTACCTGAATCCATAATACGATACAAAAAACGTGGTGTACACCAGAATTTTGAATCATATCGAGATGCAACACGCACCCTTATGCATCGTGATTGCGGTAAAGTAATCATATGAAAATGCTCACCAGCAACGACTGGATCACCCGCTTCCTTGCCACCGACCCGCCGCGCTCGAAGTCGCTGGTCATGACCATCTTCGGCGACGCCATCGCCCCGCACGGCACGCGCCTGTGGCTGGGCAGCCTGATCGAACTGGTGGCGCCGATGGGCGCGACCGACCGCCTGGTGCGCACCAGCGTGTTCCGCCTGGCGCAGGAAGGATGGCTGGTCGCCAGCCGCGAGGGACGCCGCAGCAGCTATGCCTTGCTGCCGGAAGCGCGGCCGCGTTTCGAGCGCGCCAACCGCCGCATCTACGCGCCGCCGGGACTGGACTGGGACGGCCGCTGGACCGTCGTGATGGCGCCCAACGGCAGCATCGACGCTTCCCTGCGCGCGGCCGTGCGCAAGGAGCTCGAGTGGGAGGGTTATGCGATGCTGGCGCCCGGCCTGCTGGCGCATCCGGCGGCCGACGCCGCGACCCTGGCCGAGGTGCTGGAACGGGTCAAGGGCAGCGGCAAGATCTTCGTCTGCAGCGCCGCCGAGCTGCCCGGGTCCGGCTCGCGTCCGCTGGGCGAACTGGTCCATGAAGCCTGGGACCTCTCCGGCGTGGTGGCCGACTACCGCCGCTTCATCGCCGAATTCACCCCGCTGCTGGAACTGCTGCGCGCGGAACCCCAGTTGGCGAACCAGGACGCCTTCGTGGTGCGCAGCCTCTTGATTCACGCCTACCGCCGCGTCCAGCTGCACGACCCGATGCTGCCGCTCGAGCTGCTGCCGCGACCCTGGCCGGGCTCGGAAGCGTATGCGCTGGCGCAGGCGATCTACCGACTGACCTGGGAACGGGCCGAAGCGCATCTGATGGAAGTGCTGCGGCGCGAGGATGCGGATGCGCCCGCGGCGGACGCCGGCTTTTACGAGCGCTTCGGCGGACTCGGCTGATCTTTTATGAGCGTCCGCTCATGAGAGCCGCCTGCCGTCCACCGGGCGCGCCATCGGATTGCGGATGCTTTCGAGTCCCAGTTCCAGATCCAGTCCCGGCCAGTACAGGCAGGTATCGCCGAAGCATTCGACACGGCACAGCTGCGCCACGGTCGCGTGCTCGAACCACGGGAACAGCGAAAACGGCAGGTACAGCTCTTCTTCGCGGCAGCGCAGCCAGAAGCCGTGGCGGTCGATGGTCGTGATTTCGGCGCGCACCACGCGGATCTCGTTCTTCATTTGCTCTCCTCAATGCCGTGTGCGCGGATGCGCTGCGGCGAAGCAAGGACCTTAGCGCAGAGCTCCCGGAAAAAATTTGACCCGCAACAGACAAGGCGGAGAACCAGAAAATTCGGAGTATCATGCGGGGCTTCGTACCCATCAATAGGACGGACGCACAATGTCTATCAAGATCAGCAGCCAGTTCGACGCTGGCGCCATCGATATCGTCAACGCCACGAGCGCCAACGCCATCGACCTGAACATCCGCAAGGATTCGCACGCCGACATCATCCAGTGGTTCTACTTCCGCCTCCAGGGCGCGCAGGCCCAGCCCTGCACGATCCGCCTGCTCAACGCCGGCCAGTCGGCCTACCCGAAGGGCTGGGAAGACTACAACGCGATGGCGAGCTACGACCGCGTCAACTGGTTCCGCGTGCCGACCAGCTTCGACGGCGATGTGCTGACCATCGAGCACACCCCGGCCATGGACAGCGTCTACTACGCCTACTTCGAGCCCTACTCGTGGGAGCGCCACCTGGAGCTGCTGGACCGCGCCCAGCTGTCCGAGCACGTGCGCATGGTCGACCTGGGTTCGACCGTCGACGGCCGCGACCTGAACATGCTGATCATCGGCGAACCGGCGCCGGAAAAGAAAAAGGTCTGGGTGATCGCACGCCAGCACCCGGGCGAGACGATGGCCGAGTGGTTCGTCGAAGGCATGCTCGACGCCCTGCTCGATCCGGCCCACCCGTTCGGGCGTCAGCTGCTGAAGGAATCGGTGTTCTACGTGGTGCCGAACATGAACCCGGACGGTTCGGTGCGCGGCAACCTGCGTACCAACGCCGCCGGCGCCAACCTGAACCGCGAGTGGCTGAACCCGACCATGGAGCGCAGCCCGGAAGTCTTCCTGGTGAAGCAGAAGATGCATGAAACCGGCGTCGACATGTGCCTGGACGTGCACGGCGACGAAGGTCTGCCCTACGTGTTCGTGGCCGGCAGCGAATCCCTGCCGAACTTCACCCCTGAGCAGGCAGCGGCCCAGAAAGCCTTCTCGGACGCCTTCATGGTCGCCAGCCCGGACTTCCAGGACGTGCACGGCTACGGCGAGACGCCCTACAGCGAAGAAACGCTGACCATGGGTTCGCCGCACATCACCCACGCCTTCGGCTGCCTGTCGCTGACCCTGGAACTGCCGTTCAAGGACAACGCCAACGACCCGGATCCGCTGGTCGGCTGGGACGGCGCACGCAGCGCCCGCCTCGGCGCCGCCGTGCTGCAGCCTATTCTATTTTCACTGCGTCAGTAAATGGACTTGCAACACTTTAATTAAGAATTATATCCATTCATGTATTTACCGATATACGGTGAGCATCTGAAAGGGGAAACAAAATTCCCCTTCTTTTCCAGCCACTTACACTCGGTTAGCACAAGGACCCGGCATTAAGTCGATATATATGGGCAATACAGCAAGGGAATGCGCATAGCCTTATTTTCACGCAATTATCTTCTATACTGAATATTACATTACGACGTACCTAAATTCACGCGCACTTACCGGATTGACTTCAAACGAACCTTCGTTAGAAACCAACGTCAATGTTTGAACAGTGTCCTGCTCCGCTGAAAAACTAACTTCCATTGGTAATTTAAAGTCCATTTCGTGATGAATTTCGCACGACTGATGGATATATGCGTCTTCAATCGGAAGCATAATTTCGTCTGCAGAGAGGTGCATACTTGCCGCTTTTTCGCTAATAGATCCAATCGGAACAATAAATTTGAGCGCCTTCTTGGCATTACACCGAAGAAAATCAATAGACGCACTATCAGAATTATTATTTATACAAAATCCGATTTGAAGATTGTTCAGTGTTGTTTTTTCCTTAAGATCAGCAACAGGGAGGAATTTTGTTAATATGACTATCGCCACCTTACTTGAATCACTTCTTTCAAATCGCTCATCAACCCATTTTTTTGCCTTTTCGATGGAAATACTTTCTGGCAAACCAATTAACAATGCATTCACTTGAAGCTCATGTGGATTGGGCGAGTGTTTTGTGAGGTTCTTCGCAGCCCTTCTGAAAAGGTCTTCGAATCGGGCTTGTTCACTTTCCGGCATCGGTCGAATTAATGTTGCCGCATAACTTAGCCGTTTTAGATTCAGCCTTGCCCCACTTATTTTGGGACCAAGCTCTTTCATAAAGAGCACAAACTTTCCAAGTTGGACCTTCTTATTTCGAGATTGCAAGGTTGCAAGAACGGCTTTCTCAAGGCTATCTTTTTTAGGTATTGAGACAGAATCTAATCCATATAACACTGCATGCCACCCGGTGCGCCTATACTTGTGCAAAATTTTCCTGAAGTTAGACTTAAACTCCTCAAATTCGAGTCGCGATTTTTTTTCCTGATCAGAGACTTGAAGACGCTTGCATGAGTATCTAATTACTCCTTCACCGAACTGTGCTGTGAAGTCGAATCCTGCTTGGGCAGGTGGCGCTAGAGTTACTCCGGGGTTATCTGCAAGCATCGAATACATTACAGCTTCGTAGATTGCACCAATCGCATTTCCGTCATCACTGGACTTGGCTCGGCGGAGAAAATCTTCCATCCAATCTTTGTACTCACCATTTCTGACGATTTTTTGCAGTGCAGAGCCTACGAAAAACAATTCCATACTAGAAACAAAGTCTTGCCTTTGCCAAATTTCTCTAATGAGATTCCTTTTTGCTGACTTTGCCTCCAACCATCGCTCGCCAAATGTCTCAGCGATACAACTAATTGCGCGGTTAAATTCAAGCACCGGAATATCGCCGTGCTGTCGTTTAAAAACTTTCATCATATGCTGTCATTATTTTTTTAACGTTTAGGTTTTGAGCCACTATTGCGGAAGCGATCCCGAAAATTTCATTCTAACAATATTTTTCGTTAGAAGTGCAACACGCGGCTTTTGTAATCAAGTAAGTCATTATCCCTCTGGGAACCAGCCTGCGCCGCCCCTGTCAAAAGCATGAGCGGCAACAGGGATGGGGAAACGGCGGGAGCGTGCAATGGGCATCGTGTATCGGCCAGGTGAAAGTCCGGAACCGGGGGCGCCGCCTCCCGCCGGACTGGCGCTGGGCGATTCCTGGTTCTGGCATGCCGAGCAGACGCTGTTGCAGGCGCTGGTCGAGCATCCGCGGGTCGCGCCCGAGCATGCGGCCATCCGCCTGCTCGGCTTCAATGGCGCCCGGCTGAACCAGTACATCGGCGACGGCGCCTATGCGGACGTGATCCACATGCACCTCGTGCCGGACTTCCACTTCAGCGAGTTCTATCTCGGCGGCTTCGCCAACGACGCGCTCGAGCACCGGCTGGCGCTGCGCGACGACTGTTCCTCCGCGTCCGAGCCGGGCGCCTGCTTCTCCTCCGCGCGGCTCGACCTCATGCTGTACCACATTAGCGAAGGCCTGAACGGCATCATCCGCGCCATCCGCTGGGCCTACCGCAAGACCCCCTGGCTGCAGCCGATCTTCCTGAACGGCTACGACTACCCTGTGCCCGACGGCCGCGGCTTCGTCGACAGCCATGGCGGCTGGATCACGGCAGTCATGGACGATGCCAACGTCGATCCCGACCCGGCCTTCCGCATGGAGGTCATGAAGCGCATGATCGACTTCGTGAACGACGAGGTGCTGGCGGAGTTCCACTCGCCACTGGACCGCGTCTTCCACGTCGACAGCCGCGGCGTGCTAGCGCGCGATGCGCCGCATTACACCGACGACTGGGAAAATGAGGGTTATCCGACGCGCGAGGGATTCACCAAGATCCTGGAGCGGGCTTGGTTTCCCATGCTCGCGCCCTTTAGGATCGTCAACTGATCGCAACACGATGTGACTGGCTAGTCTCAAAACATCATTAGCGATCTGTGTCACGCCTTCAAATTCATCGCCACTTGTGCTTGTCTCGGGCGATCAACCTATCACGCCAGCTGTCTCTTGAGTTCACATCGAACTAGTCTTTCTCAACGCACACCCATTCTGCAAAATTTTTTGAAGCGTGCCGAGTGCTACGCGCCCGAACAATTTTCTTTTTGCAAAAAGAAGTTGGTTGTAGAATTATGGCAATATTTTAAGTTGCCCCTGTCGGTTGTGCTCCGACTAGCGGCATCACGTCGAATAGGAAAAAAAATGCAACTTTCATCAAAAGATCCAGATGTTCAAACTATCATTAGTTGGATTAGAGACGAGCGAATTGATCTCGAACCAGATTTCCAACGAGGCGAAGTTTGGAATTTATCCAAAAAACAGTTGCTCATAGACACAATCTTACGCGACTGGCAAATGCCGCCGATTTTCATTATCGTTGATGAGGAAACGCTAACCAAGAACGTATTGGACGGCCATCAGCGCTTAACCACAATATACCAATTCTGTAGGAACGACTTCCCAGTTAATGGCTTCTTACAACCGCAAAATGATCTCATACATAGTCTTGATGGGAGGTATTTTCGAGACCTTCCAGAAAGACAACGCCGAAAATTCTTAGATTTTTCCATTCGCGTTTTTGAAATAACGCATCATGAACGCGATGAACCTTTTGAATTATTTTATCGGCTAAATGAAGGAGTAAAACTAACCGCAGCTGAGCGAAGAAATACGTTCTACGGTGAGCTTCGCGGTCAAGTTAAAAGACTTGTGGACTTCTGGGAAGAAATCGGCCTTGACTCGGAAAAGCTTGGCTTTGCAAATGCAAGACTTGCATATCACGATGTTGTAGCTCGAACTTTAATTCACTTAGAGACGGTTTAATAACTCACCGGAAACCCATTCTGTGCAGTAATGAAGAGCCAAGCGCAATGAATATCATCGCTTCTGATACATCGAGGCGCTGCTCGTAGTCCCGGACAAGACGGCGATATCGCA